>Ga0189288_10049_pt1 | contig 193276 bp, 173 predicted proteins | sample UW105minimetaG_FD_130316 | JGI IMG/M metagenome (GOLD analysis project Ga0189288, IMG submission 130316) | Marine microbial communities from the Costa Rica Dome - UW105 mini metaG | ecosystem: Environmental > Aquatic > Marine > Oceanic > Photic zone | place: Costa Rica: the Eastern Pacific...
AATGGAGGACAGTTCAAGAGTATTGTCTTCAATAATTGCCACACTAACATGGGGCTAGAACCTCATGGCGGGGATTACTCAAACGGTTCAAACTCTGACTGTATTGTGTTGAATAGTGATAACCGTGTTGACTTGGGTTATGAGCATACCGCGTATTCAGGTAACTGTTATATGTACGACCCCGCTGACGGTGTTATTGATGCCAAGATGCTTAGTATTACTAACTACTTCCGTGGTGAGAACGGCTGGCGTGTTATGCGTGGTCACAGCAAATCAATACACCTACTGTGCAATACCTCTATGTTTACCGGCGATGCAACCCAGTGCGCTATTCACGTAGCTTACACCCGAAGCCGTGCAATTTTATTTAATACTTACGTCAACGGTAATCGTATTGTCGATAGAGATGATTTGTTGGTTGATCAAGTCGTGAGTCAAGACACTCCCCGTGATGTTGCGTTAAATACAATCCATATTGCCAAAGCTATGCCTAACGTTACTGACAATATCCTGTACGCGTTTGACGAACTTCACGGCCAGTATAAGGCAACGTCTAGTGATACATGGATTGATTTACCCCCTATCTACCACAACCACGCAGAAGCGCTTGGCTGGCATTTAAGTGTGGATGACGGTAACTATGATTTCCGTGTTAAGTCAGTACTAGGTACAAGTGAAAGCGGTTGGACTTACTTGAACAACAAAGAGGTGTTGAATGTTACCAATTAACACGATGCAGCCAGTGGTGCGGGATACCATCCCGCCTACTTTCTCAAACGATGCAATGGTCAGTGCCGAAGTTAAATATGGGACAAACATTTTTATAAGTGGCCTTAAAGCAACGGACGAAGGCAGAGACATAAGCCGAGACATTAAGTATTCGTTTGATGGACTACCAAACACTTTTGTAGAAGGCGGTTCGATACCTACGCTTTTTTATGTCTATGACAAAGGTGGTAATTACATTGAGCAAGAAGTTGAAGTACCCATTACAGGCAGTCCGAAGCATCCAACGCCTACGCTTTATGACTTTACACAACTAGCAGAGATACCCGCCGCATTCACCCAAACAAACGGCGAATGGGCGGTAACTGAGAACGGGCTAATGTCAGTCGGCATTATGCCTCCAAGCCCTCGTTGGAATATATCGCTAGATACCGATGCTGATGCCGATTTTCAAATTCAGTTTATTCCGGTTACGGCTGGGCTGGTTCATGGTGTAACGTTTAGAGGAAGCGGTTTAAACGATATGTTTTACTGCTTCTACCGTGATGGTGTTTTTACACTTTGGGAACGGTTTGATGGTGTACCGCAAGAGGTTACTTTTGTCACAGACGATACGTTAAACGAAAACAGCCTTATTTCTTTAGGCGTTTCATGTGTGGGCGACACGCTTACGATATACAACGGCTCAGAACCGATCATTACGCATCGAAGTGAACAACTTCGTTTCTCCCGCCAGTTCGGGATTATTTCAACCAGCGACCAAGCCTTTTACCAAAAAATAATGGTTGGTCAAGCTGGAACCCTAACTTTTGGAGAGTATGAAATGGCAAACGAACCACCTACCGCAAACGCGGGCCCCGACCAATCAGTAGCTGCGGCAACGCAATTCATACTCGACGGTACCGGTTCGCAAGATACAGACGGTACTATAGTCGAATGGCGCTGGACGCAAACCGCTGGTGATACAGTAACTCTTAACCTAGAGGATCCTGCACGGCCTACGGCTAAGTCTCCCAGTAAAACAACCGCGCAGCGCTTAACGTTTCAGCTGGTTACTGTTGATGATGAAGGTGCAGAAAGTAGTCCTGGTACCGTGAACATCGATGTGGCCGCGTTCGCTGTTAGCGAAATGCTTAAACTATTGGATACACGTCAATGGACTGTGGTTAATGATGGTTCGGTGCAAGCATTTGAAGGGCGCTCTAACCGAGAAGCGTTCCGCTTCCAAGTTACTCCCAGCGATGGAATACAAACCTCTGCAGAGGGTTACTTTTTGTTTGACCAGCCAGGTGTACATGCTGTCGAAGTCATATCCACACCAACGTCAAAAATAAGCTCTGTCGACGACCCTTATATGATACGTGGTGACGTTATTGCAGCCAGAATTGGTGATTTGAAAACGGATGAAAACGGTAATTTGACACTGACATTCGTGCTGTATGTCACCGACGATAAAGACGGTCTGGTAATGACCGCGAAAGTCATTGAGCCGTTCCAAAAAGCCTCTTATTTCAGAAAGCAAGGTTAACGAGGACATAAGCATGTCTTACCAGGTAATGAAGCTAAACGATGTTGAAGTTGAAGAATACATAACAGCTAGAATTGTGCGGCTAAAAACACCAGAGGGCATGTTTAAGTTCATTGCTCAATCTGAAGGCGTAGATGGCGTTACCGTGTACTTAGGGCACGGTAACCTATCGACGGCAATAAAAGTCGCTATTCGTCAGTGGGCTGAACTCCGAGGAATAAAGCACATTGATTGGGGCCGTGGTCGTGATGTTGATACGTCTATGAAAATGTAATAGACAGCACTATTGCCCTAACACTGCGCGTGTTCAATTGTCAAAATGCAACCTGTTAACTTCTACTTTAGTTGAACAGGTAAGGTAATGGCAGACATAGACAAAACAGGGCCTACAAATTGGTTCTATCACAACTCGGGAACGTTAATACTGTCGTTATTAATTTTCCTGAGTAACTTTGTGTTTGAAGATATTCAGTCAAAAGACAATCAGCTGCAGGAAGAAGTTAAAAAGCTCAATATTCAAATGGCCGAGCTTAAAGCTAGCATCGGGCCAATTATCACCACCTTTAATCTGGTTAATCAAAAACGCTATACCACCGAAGACGCAGCGCGTGATCAAGAAATATGGCGCCGCCAGATTGAAGAAGTCAAAACGCAGATGCGTGAACAGCAGATGGTGAACAAAGACATTAACGATCGCCTGGTCAAAGTAGAGTTGAAATTTTGAATATTCAGCTAATACGGCACGAGACCGACGACCAAGGTACACCAGGCAATATCTACATTGGCCCCTGGTATGCACACACCCTTGAATTGCCGTGGCGCAATAACTTGCCCAATCTTAGCTGCATTACTGCAGGCACGTACTCAATGCGTTTGGTGAAAACCCGTAAACCAATTGGTGGCCGCTCACACCTTTATCTTATTGAAGATGTGCCAGAACGAAGCGGTATTCTCGCTCATGCTGGCACGTTTGCCGGCAACAAAGAAAAAGGCTTTAAGACGAGCGTTCTAGGCTGTGTATTAATGGGGTACCGCGTCGGTACCTACCAAAACCAACGCGCCATTTTCGATACACGCAGGGCAATAGGCGACTTCAACAACATTCTTGCTGGCAAACCAGCACGCATAACAATTATCAATGCTTGGGAGAAACAGCATGATTGAGTGGATAGGTGACGCATTAATGGCGGTAGTGGGTGGTGGTGCAACGGGTATTTTAGGCTCTGCAGTGCAAAGCTTGTTTCAATACAAAACCCGGGCATTGGATATTGAACAAGAGAATGTGCGCCTGGCACACGACGCGAAGATGGTAGAACTAGAATCTAGCGCGAATCTGCGTATTCTTCAGCAAGAAGCCAGCGCCCAAGCTGACAGCAACGCTTACGCCATGCAAACCGTAAGCTACGAACACGACAAGCGCCAATACATGCCAGAGAACGGGGCTCCAACGTGGATTATTGGCTTACTTGGTATAGTTGATGTGATACGGGGGCTCGTACGACCTTCATTAACGGTTTACGTAGCTGTTGCAATTACTATTATTTTGGTAGAAGCCAATGCGCTGGTTGAGTCGGTCGACGGACTAGGTGAAGACGTTCGTTTAGCTGCCGCAATGGAGATTTGGCGAATGGTGGCGTACATCGCCACCACTATATTCTTTTGGTGGTTTGGGCAAAGGCCACAAAAAAGGGCTTAGTGAACACTGGCCCGTAGCGCGAACTCTATTTCAGTAGGGGTTATTTGCGAAACGGGCTTCTGCATTTCTTCCAGCGTTTCTACCACTTCTAATTTCTTAATTTTATCCAGCTTATCTGCCACCTGGTGTTTTTCTGCATGAGTGATGATCAAGTTTAATAGCTTTAATCTGTCATCGGTCGAGAGTGAAAATTTTTGCTTTGGAACGTGATGGTCAATTGTCATAGTTTCCTGCAAAGCCACATTTTGTAAAACGAGTCCTTTGTGTTTTTCATCGCCAAGTAGTTTGTAGGTGCCGAACTGACCACGGCTGAATGCGTTCAAATCTAATTGAGTCATTGTGAAATGTTGAATGTTACAGCCATTGAGCGCTGATAATATCGACCGCGTACTTTCACATGGCCCAAACAGCGTTTCTACCTGATTGTAACTAATCTGCTTGTTTTTAAATTCGTATGTTGCAGGCTGAGTTAGCACAACAGCTGCCATTTCACTAATAATGTCAGTGTAGACATATGCCGTATAGCGAGCATCTTGCGCGTGTATCGCAAGCATGTTGAGCAAAGCACCTTCATCAGAATAACCATCTAACATAAACGGCGAACCTTTCCCTTCCAGCAACCAATTCAGGTTTACATGCTCAGTGCGCATGATAGCCGTCAGAATGTCGGTACCTGGCGCAACGTTACTTAATAATCGTGCAGCCGTACCCGATGATAAGCCCAATTTTTTAGCCCACGGCGTTATTTTTCTGTCAGCCAACACCCATTCAAGACGCGGCGTAAATTCTTTTTCGTTTGGATAATTCATAGTCTTATTCAAAATCGGTATTAAAAATCCCAATAAATGAATTCAAATCCCAAATATTGAACCTATAATAAACAATGTATTCATTTGTAAACATACTAACTCAAAAAAGAGGATTTCGCAGTGTCTAGCGTAAAAAACAAACCTATGTGTTTTCGCCCCAGTGCTGAATTAGAAAAACGTATCAAGGCGGCCGCTAAGCGTGAAAAGCGCTCTAACTCGCAAATCATTGCGTTGGCTGTCGAGGCAGGCATTCGTAATTTTGAAGCCCCTACTTCAGCTGCAATTCAGGAGTAACCTGCATGCCTTCATTAACTGAAGTAAAGCACAGCAGTGCGCATTCGGCTGTAAGAGAAAAGTCTAAAAATTCACATGCCGACAAAGGCCAGTTGAGAGTCAGACTTTCATGCAATGCCATCGTAGACAAAGACAGCAACGGTTACAGCATAACTTGCATGCAGTCTGGCCGTTATCAAATGGCGTACGGCTCGTCGCTAAGAATAAGAAACTTTAAAGTGAGCTTGCCTGACGAAGATGTAATGAAGGCGTCATTGTTTTTGAGTATCGACGGCTGCGTTTCATTTGTTCAATCCATTTCACTAAACGACTTCACAGCGATATTTCACGCATTTAACCCTGAGAAGGTAGACGATGAACTGAATTTGCTTGGTACAAGCGAAGAAGAGGTGATTGCCACGAGCACGGACCAGGTGCCCATGGCAGGAACTAACAATGCATAACCATGAGGATGATCTAATGCAAAGTCCAAGGAATTATAACGCAGTTTTGCATTCTGCGCACCTGCTACTCAAAAGCCACCCACACGCTGCAGAGGTGTTTGCATGCGCACTGGGTAAGACGGCGAATACAGTACGCAACGAACTAAACCCTAATTTACCCACTTATAAGCTAGGGCTAATCGACGCTATTGAAATGATGGCTACCACCCAATGTTATTCGCTGCTTTATCAGATTAACGCCATGCTGGGTTTCGTTGCTGTGCCGGTTGATGCTAGCCCGAAAGCAGAAGGTAAATTGCTAGACCAATTTTGTTCGTGGCAAGCGTCTGTAGGGCAGACCTGCCAAACCATTTACGACGCAATCGAAGATGACGTAATCACCCCAACCGAGCTCAACAGCATTACCAGGGCTGGCAATATCAAAGTTGCCCACTGGTTCAAAATGCAAATTGTGCTTCAAAACAAAGCGGAGGCTGACCATGGCTCATTCAAACGTTGAAATGTTACCTGTGCCTGCAGCTAATGCGCCACAACGAGAGCAAGGCGAAATGTCACCACTTCAACTGCAGCTCATTATTAAACGCCAAAAAATGCAGCTTCAAGTTCAAGAAACCATGCTTAAAGCGCTGCTTAATCTGCAATACGCAGAGCTTAACGAGCGTCAACAAAAAGGCTTGCACGAAATTGTGCGCATCAATGCTGGCATGTTGAAAATGGAGTTGCCCCATGAGTAACGAAACCAACATTCCAACCGCATTGCGCAAGGCTGGTATTCGTTCAGTAAGCACGAACTGTGGTGCCAATCAAACTATCGCCCTTAAGCCTGGTGCATTAGGTTTATTTTTTGGCGATGAACTAGCAGAACGTTTACTGGCAAAGCAACAGCAAAAGGAGCGGGCACATGGCTGAGGTTAAAAGTTTCACCCGTGAAGAAGAAAAAGTGCTGTTTAGCACCATCCGTAAATTTAAAGACATTGAAGCAGAGCGCGACCTTAACTGGATGCTATTAATGCGCTATACGGCTCGTCGTGTTGAAACGGTGCATTTGCTGAACGTAGACGACGCGCTGCTAGCGCTAGATAAAGGCTACCTGCACATTGCCTCACACATGCAAAAAGGGGGTAAGCAAGGCAACAAGCGTGGCTTAAATAAGAAGCAAGAAATTTACCTTGTCGACGCGGCCCGTCGTGCTCTTGAAGCGCTGCTAAAAATTCGTAAACGCATGATTGCTGCAGCACCTGAAAAAGCGTACGACGATACAGCGCTAATTCTATCTAGACGTCGCCAGCGCATGAGTATTCGCAGTTATCAGGAGCGTATGACGCACTGGTGTAATGTTGCCGGCATCGTAAAAGCGTCACCCCATTGGCTTCGCCACACGTGGGCAGTTCGCCGTTTACAGAATGCATCAACCGGCGCAGCGCTGCGTGAAGTGCAGGAGGTGCTAGGTCACGAGCACATTACGACCACCCAAGTTTATACACAGCCCAGTCGAGACGACATGCGCAAAAGCATGCAGGAGGCAGCCCTATGATTTTCGTGAAAAAAGCGTTTAAGCCACTGCGCGAAGAAATTGCGAGTCAGCGTGAACGGTTGCTGGCCGATGCCAAGCGACGTGAGCAAGAAGACAAGTTTTTAGAAAACCAGCGCAGCCAAGGACTTATTCACCATGAGCAGTAATTACATATACAACCAGCTTGAAAACCTGCGCACTACGTTTGCTAGGGTAAATTACTTCCCATTGCAAATGCCTGGCATGGGGCCTGTGTATTTAGCCACAGTGAATTGTGAAGACAAATGCGCCGGCAAATGGAATATGCAGAAAAGCTACACAGGCCTGGTCACTGAAAAACATAACGTAGAAGCGATTCAGCAAATTATGCATGCAGGCGCGAGTACCCGCACTGTGAGCGAATGGCTAAAGGTTGGGTGCTAAGCAACATGTCTAACAACATCCCTTTTACACAACACTATTTACAGCAGCTAGAAGAGCAAATAACAGCCACAGAAGCTGAATTGTCGCAGCAGTTGAAAATACTGAAAAACAAGCACGAAGGTGAGTGGTGCGAATTACTGCCTAATTCCGAAGCGCTAAGCGATTTCATTGTTAATAACACGGAAATCATCGAAAAGTTCGCTGAGCTCATTGTTATAACGGGTGTATTGAAGCTTGCCCGTCGCTTAGAAACGCCGTCACCACTTAATTAAAAAAAACGAGGTAAGAAATGCTGACGTTAGATCAGTTACGAGAACGCATCACTCTGCCAAACGCTGCCGAGCGTATGGGCCTCACAAAAGTGAGCGACAATGGCGAACAGCAGCTGTGGAAACGCGCCCACGCAGAACGGCCAGAAATTAGTATTGGCGTTAAGTTTGATGTATGGCGCGACCGCGATAATCAGAACGGCGGTAACATCATCGACCTAGCTATGTGGGTATTCGACGTAGACTACCCAGCGGCAAATAAAAAAGTGCATCAACTGTATTTTTTACCGTTTTTAACGCTGCCTGAAGAAACCGAAGAAGCCACCGACGACATGGCTAAGCTGTCATACATCGCTGGCAAAAGCTTAGAAGACCAAGAGCGCTGCAGAGTTTATCTAAAAAATGAACGTGGCATTCCCGATCACATCATTACTGAAGGTATTAAACAGAAAACGTTAGGTTGGACAAACTACACCAACCCGAACGTGGCCCAGGGCGAACCGCACTGGGGCGGCGAAGCGGTAAGCTTTATTACTTATCAGCCTAATACCAAAATGCTAGCCGCTGTTGACTATCGCTACTATGTGCCCGAGCTAAACGGCGGTATGAAAACTAAATCATTAGGCCAAAAGAATGGCGTGTTTTGGATGCTAGACCCCCGTGCTCTGCGCCAAGCGAAAACTGTTTATGTTGTTGAAGGCCCGTTAGATGCATTGAGTATTGAAGCGGCGTTTAGCAGCGATCCTACCACCTGTGCCGTGGCGCTAAGAGGAACCCAAGTACAAGTGAACTGGCAGCTATTCTTGGGTAAAACCGTAATATGTTGTTACGACAAGGACGAACCTAAGCCAGATAAAAGAAACCCCACCGGACCCGACCGTTGTTATTCTGCAGAGGCCGAGTGGCGCATTCACGAAGGTTGCCTTGCAGCGGGGGTGCCTTGCTTTTTTGTCGACCGTAGCGAATGGGAATACGGGCAAGATGCTAACGACGTTTATAAAGACTCGCAAAGTAAAGAGCCCTTTAAGAAGCGTGAGCCGTGGTTAATACCAGGCTTAGCCGGCAACAGTGAAGATAAGCCGCACAAGCCTCGTTTATGGTTGCCCACTCACGACTACCAGCAGTACTGGAAATATCGTGTTAAAGACGACTTTACCAGCATGGCTAAAATGTCGAGAGACGACAACGGCCAAGAAAAACTAGAATTTGTTGATGTGGCTGGTTTTAGAGTCGCAGGCTTAAGCCGTGTTGAAATAGCCAGTGCCAGCGCAACGACCACTGGGGAGCATGACGACAGCCCTCACGTACAATTTGTTGCCATGTATCAAACGGCCAGACACGATGAAGCGCTGCAGCGCAGAGTAATGAACGACGAGCAGCTGCATAACCTAGACACCTGGCGTAAAAGCGGCCCTATTTATAACCCACGTGCGTTTTCTCGCATGCTGAACATATTCGAACGCACCATTGGTATAGGCAGTGTGCAAGCGGCCAACTTTGTAGGCCTGTGCTACCTGGCAGGTAAGCCAAAAGTAAACGAAGGTAAAGACTGCTTTTTCACCGAACCAGCACAGCAGAGCCCGTATCACAATTTTGCGTTTCCTCGTGGTATGCGTGGACATGCTGGGCAAGTGGTCGAAGCCTATCAGGAAACATTCAAGGACAACGCTGCAGCCAGAGCCATGGTGTGGATAGTTGGCGCACAATTGAAACTTTATCTAGGTTTTTGGCCGCATTTTATAATGCAAGCAGGCAAGGCCAGCGGTAAATCAACGTTACTTAAGCGCTTATCACGTACTACGGGCATGAAAATTCTCAGTGGTCAAAGTATTGGTACCGAATACCGACTAATGACGTCGGTATCAGGTACCAGCCACCCAGTAGGATGGGAGGAACTGAGCGCCAAAAAAGCAGACGTTATTGCACGAGCCGTCTCATTACTGCAAGAAAGCTATAACTACACCGAAACAACCCGTGGCAGTGCTCAAACCCCGTTCCTTATCGCCGCGCCTGTGTTACTGGCAGGTGAAGACGTGCCAGTAGAAAGCCTAACGGGTAAAACCGTGCGCACCGATTTAAGCAACCGTAAAGGCCCTATGCTTAACGAGAGCCTACCTAAGTTCCCCATGTACGAATGGATGGAATGGTTAGCGAAGCTTGGCCGTAAAACGGTGCAAGAAAACTATGAGATAGCCCAGCAGAAATGCAGAGCTTACAACCGTGCACAAGACAACGATAAGGGCGCCGATCGGATGGTAGATAACTATTCTGCGCTTATGACTGCATGGCGTTTACTTACCGCGTTTACAGGTATTGAAGACGTTAACGGCGACTTCGAACGAGACCTAATTGCAGAAATGAACAGCCACATTTCAGATACCACCAACGACCGCGACCCATGGATTTGGATTGTTGAAATCATCATGGACGAAATTGCCGCTGGCCGTTACGTGTACCCCTATGTATTTGAGTGTGAGCCTCACAACGATAAAGAGCCACGTTACCTATGTGTGCGTGTTAAGCACATGATGGCGCATTTATCTACCAGCGTGGCCCTACGTGAAAAGTACAACAACATGCCTGTGAAAACAGCGCGAGTACTTAAGCACCAGATGGAGCAAGCAGGCGTTATTCACAACGACAGCGTAGTGCGCAGCATTAACGGTACCCGTAGCGGCCACATGCAACAGCTAGACGTTAAGAAACTTGAACAATACGGCATTAGCGTAACAGCACCAGAGACGCTACGTGCCCACAGAGAGCCGATGTTATGAAAGCGCAATACTTCAACAAAACTTACCCAGTAGGTACCCAATTTAAATATTTCCCTGTGAAGGGGAATTACAACTTTGAAATTGTGCGTACCTCTTCGCCAGCATGGGACATCCCTAGTAGCCGCCATGCCCTTGTAAAACTATCTGGCCGCAGTGGGGGCGTCTGCGTGTCACACCTTAAAGTGAACTAACAACAACCATTGAGGATTTTTTTATGATGTCATTTTTACCAAACTTCGGGCGAATGCCTGTTAGCGAAGAGCAGAACGTAAGTGTGATCCTGCAAGACGATAGTTTTTTTGAAGGGCCAGCAAAGGATTTTGAGTGGGAAGGCAAAGGGCCAAACGTAGTCGAAGGGTGGCGCGAAATGTTACCAGGTGAAGTACTGCACAGTGAGCATCGTTTACCTCACCGCAGAACCCGTATTTTAAAGAGGGCTTACAAGTGAAATTGATTAACGCTCTGTTAGCACTATTGGGGCTTGTAACAGTAGCGTCGGTGTACTTTAAAAGTGACGCACTACAAGCGTGTTTAATTCTATTAATTTTTATGATGCTGGTTGCAGAACGTCGTTCTCGCCATGTTCAACAAAGCAAAATGTGGAGGCGCATCAATGGCGACAAAAGGACTAAATAAGGTCCAGATTATTGGCAACTTGGGTGCAGACCCTGAAGTTCAATATCTACCAAATGGTACGGCTAAGTGCGTGGTTAACCTGGCAACTACCGAAATATTCAAAGACCGAAACGGTAACGCCAAAGAGGAAACCGAGTGGCACCGCTGCATCATTTGGGGAAAACGCGCAGAGATTGTCGGGCAGTTCAGAATTAAAGGCGAGCAGCTGTATGTGGAAGGCAAAAAGAAAACACGCACTTACCAGGACAGCAACGGCCAAGAGCGCTCGATTTGCGAAATCATAGTTGACCAAAGCGGCGACGTGCAGCTGCTCGGCAAAAAAGAAGCACAAGGTATTTAACACCCATGCCCGTGGACCAGACGGGCTTACAAACTAAGGAACTAATGATGAAAAACAAATTGAGCGACTTAAATAATCACTTGTTTGCACAACTTGAAAGGCTTTCAGATGAAAGTATTACTGGGCACAAATTAGAGGAGGAGGTAGTTAGAGCAAAGGCTGTCTCTAATATTGCTAAAGACATAATTGGAAATGCAAACACTGTTTTAAAAGCAACAGAGTTGAAGTTAGAGCATGGCCTTAAAGAAACTCCCGTATTGATTGAGGCGCCCAAAGATGTCAGCTAACAAGTATTCAAAAGAGCAGCTCGACTTCTTAAAGCAGGAATACCCAGTACTCCCACTTAAATCGCTCACTGAAGCATTTAATAAGAAGTTCAACCTTTCAAAGAGCGAGTCACAGATTAGGGGCTGTCTTAGAAACCATAAAATTCGCTCAGGTAGAACGGGTAGGTTTGAAAGTGGAAGTACACCATGGAACGAAGGTTTGAAGGGGCTTCCTGTTCACGAAAACTCTAAGGCTACTCAGTTTAAAAAAGGCCAAGCGCCTAAAAATGCTAAACCAGTAGGCCATGAGCGAATTTGTAAAAAAGATGACTACGTTCTTATAAAAGTTAACGAGCCTAACCCTTATACGGGGGCGGCAACTCGATATAAGCATAAACACATTGTCCTATGGGAACGAGAGAATGGCAGCGTTCCTAAAGATCATGTCGTCATATTCGCTGATGGTAACAAGCGCAATTTCGCTATAGACAATCTAAAACTGGTTCATAGGAAATTGCTACTGCAGCTCAATCGAAACAACTATTCCCAGCAATCAGAAGAGGTTAAGCCAGCAATGCTTAACCTTTCTAAGCTCCAGGTTAAATTGTTTGAAAAATCGAAGGGTGAATGTGATGCAAACTGAAATAGATATAGCCGAAATTGTTGTATGCATTGGCCTGCTAGGCGTTTGCATTCTAAGTGTTACCTCAGACTCACCAGACACAATTACCGGCGACATCGAGAACTGGGGAACCGACGATTGGCACGACCGCTTACCAAAGCATGTTAAGCCGGAAGAAGGTGTTTACACCATCAAAGCCGAAGTAACTTACCTAGAAGATATCGACGAATGTAAATACAACATTCTAGAAACTTCGTGGAAAGGCAAAGCTAATTAACCCCGTGGACCAGACGGGCCAACTAATAAAGAAACCAAGGAACTAGCAATGATTGAAGAAAACCCATTTTTACAAGTAGGTTCACTACGCAGCCGAAACAGCAACACGCTTCCCAAGCGCTCGAAAGAACGCAAAAAAGTAACTCGTGAGCAGCGCCACCGCATTGAAGACTTTGAGATGGCAAAAAGCATGGGCTTAAAGGTGTGGGAGCTTTACGAATGAAAGATAGATTTTATCTCGCATGCTTTAGAGACAACGTAGGCAGCAATGTTGGGTTTCATCGAAAAGATGGAAACGGCTACACAACAAACGTAGAAGAGGCCCATGTATACACAAGAGAAGAAGCGCAGCACGCTTGGGATAGCGGCAGAGAAATAGACCAACCTATTTGCGCTGATAGCGTGGATGCGTTAACCGTTTATAAAGTCGACTGTCAGTACATACCGACCAAGACGGAAATTGGGTCCAGAAGCGATAAGAACACTCAATTTGTAGCATTTCGAAAGGGAGCTTGGGATGGAAACGATGTGTATTGGAAAACTGAAAGAGCCCCAAGCACAGATTTTAGAAAGGCTATTCGTTTTTCAATTAATGACAGCATTTTTAAAGCTTCCGACCAATTGGTAATTATTCCTTTTGAATTGGCAGACACAAAAAAACGCTTAACGTTTAACTTCGATAAATTTGATAGGCGCAGAATGGTTCAGTATGCAGGCCTTAAACAGCCTGAGTGGTACAAAAAGCACAAAAGAAGTAAGTGCTCGGGTAAAACACGCTGGAATTGTCCTTCGTGCGGAAAAATATCTTGGCAGTACAACCCATACACCTTTGATGGTTGCAAAGACATGTTCTGCGAAGAATGGAGGGCACACAGCGAATGAAAGCCTACGTTCTCATTGGCATTTGCGCAGCAATAAGCTGCGCTTGTGCTGGCGGCCTATTAGTAGGCATGCAAGTGTCAATTCGCTTGTTTGCCTTCAGCTGCGCTCACGAACCCCAGTGGTTTAAAAGCACAATGCAGCATTTATCAACGGGCCTATTTTACTCTGCAGTTGTTGGCGCTATCTCGCTAATGCTGGTTATTTTTAAGGTGTGATCATGAGTGATAAAAACTTTGACCCGGGTATGGAAGATACCTGTGAATTAAAAGAAGCCTGGGCTGATGGCAAAAAGCTCTACTACGTTGAAGATATACCTGGCCTCTTGGAGAGGATTGCTAGTTTAAATAAGCAACTAGAAAAGGCTAATGAGCGTGTTGCTGCGCTAGAAAAGCGAAATATCAATCAATCAAAAACAATTGAGGCTATGGAAGGGTGCATAGCAAACGAGATAGCTAAGGCGTTTGAAAAAGCATTGATTCCTCGACGCGCTAAGGCTGGATGTATTGGCGAGTTCAATTTCATTATCGAGGATGCAATTTGCTGCCCTCAGTGCTGGGAAGAGAAAAGCGACGACTGCGATATGTGCAATGGTAAGAGTGGCGAAACAGGCCTATCTGATTTAACAGCTACCGTTCCGTGGGATTTATGCAAAGAAATCTGGCTTCGCATGAATAAAATCTATGCCGAACAACTACGCGAGGAGCAAGAGTATGGGTAATCTTAAAATAAAATGGTTTTTGCGACTTAGCGTGATTGCTTTGGTCGCTTGGGGGCTAGTTGACGCCCCTGATGGAACTATGACTATTGAAAAACATTTAGCAGTATTCATTGTTGTAGGTTTAGGTACATGGCTTTTTTCTTTGGCAGCTGTGTTTTTTCAGGTTGGCAGGATAGGAATGAGGTCAGTTTTCAACGAGTTTTTTGGTAGTGACGCAAAAGAAAACGAGCAGCTACGCAAGGAGCAAGAGTGATGCGACCAGTAATAGTAAAAATATCAATGCCTCTGACTAATCCAGCTATAAAAGATTTTGATTTCTCAGATATCACGCTTCTAGTTTACTTCAGCATTTACGACACAATGCTGGACTCGCCGCAGCATTTCGCTATTACCTATGAAGAGCATGTAGCTGATATTGAGAAGCGCTTGAACTGTGGCGATAGTGCTTATGCAAAGGGTAGGGTTGAATTGTGCGGTGAACGCGAGCATGAAAGGACATATACATGGTGCGACATTCTTTCCAATGAAGCCAAAGAGAAAGTCAACGCTAAGTATTTAGAGTGTTGTGAAAAGGCGGTTATCCCGCCAAGGAGCAAGAGTGAAAATTAGCATCCAACTAACAATAGCAGGCTGGCTTACTTTGCTAGCCGACATAATCTATGGGCTTCCCCCTGAATTTGGCGCTATAGCAATTCACTGCTTCATAGGCGCTATGATTCTCGCTGAAATTCAGAATCAGAAAAAATTGAAGCCTTAAATTCAAATAAAGCCCACATATTAACGTGGGCTTTTTATTGCGCTTTTTGTTTTGGTTGTATTACTCTGAGTTTTTAAAGTATGGAGTAAAATTATGGAAGATGAATATCAAAACAAATACGACAACCAATCAATGGTGCCTGATAGCTTAAAGTTTATCGCCTTTCTACTGCTAATTATTAGCTTGGTCTTTGCTTTTCTATTTCTTCCAGAATATGAACGCGGCCAAGAGAGGAAACTTATTCACTACGTCTTTTCAATATCCTACGTGTTCACCGGTTTATTTGTTTCATCTGTAATGTTTGCCTTAGCCTTTATCTGTGAATGCATGGACAAACGAGCCAGAGAGAATGAATTAGACGTTAACGAAGCAACAGTTCGCACTGCTCAATAAGGCAGTGCAATGCTGCTGTGTGGTCTGTGCCGGTTTCTTCCATGTTGATAAGCATAGATTTGATAGAGGATAAAAGGCTGGATAAAAGAAAGGTGTTTTGCTGCATGTTTATTCCTTTAGTACTGCGCTGTAAACAATTCAATACTATCAGTCTAAAGAAGTACGATCTGTTAATTCAAATCCACATTACTAAACATTTGGCTATAAGCTAGCCCGTTACTATTCCCTTTTGCTAACCAGGTTAAGTAAGTAGTGGGTAAAACTATCTAAAGTTCTATACCTCACACTGGGCCTGCAGGCGCAGCACCACATTTGAATAGTTTTTAGTTTTAACCCCTCTATTGCCGATGGCTTATTATTTTCAATAGCTACAACCGTTTCCCTGCTAATGCACAGTTTTTCTGCTATCTGTTGTTGAGTAAGCCCAGCCTCCCTGCGTAAAGCTCTTAATTGCTTCCCGTCAAACGACGGTGGCAGGCAAATCATGTGTACCTCACTGCCAAACCGAACCCTACGAATTAAAACAACCGAAAAGGCTGCTGACGCGCATTATTAACATTTTATGCGGGGGCGCAACTATTGGACATTGGACATTTGAAGCATTTATCCTGCTTTTATCGCCTATGTTTCTGTTTTTTATGCCTTATTTTTTATTGCGCTTTTTATTGCTGTCAGTTTTGTGGGTTTTTCTGTCCGTTTTCAGTCGTTTTCTGTCAGTTTTGTTGTTTTCTGCGTTTCATCGTTTCTCTTATTATTATTATTTTTCTTCAAGAATTAATAAGATAAAGAAATATAGATAAAAGGGAGATGTCCAGTTTTAAAATCATCACTGGTCGGAACTGTCCGAAAAAAAAGAGCATGTCCGTAAATTTTGGACAGTTTCGGACAGTGCTTTGCCCTTGTTCTGCGCGGCCTGCATCGATAAAAAGGGGTAAATGTCCAAATGTCCGTGAAAATATGCCCCTGGGGATCCTATAAAATGCAGATATTGGTGAATGAGTGGTTGCAGTTTAAACAGCTGAATGAAGACCGTTCGGCCGAAACTATTAAGAAGTACCGCTACTATCTAACGCTTTATCTCGCATTTTGCGAAAAGTCGCTAGTAGACCCTTACGAACCCAAACAGCTGCAGCTTGAACAGTTTACTGGGTTATTTCTGCATCAAATGAAGCTGGTACCGCAAAGCCGGCGAACTGCTGTGGCTGCATTACGTGGGTTTTATGAATACCTTTTTAATAAGGGTCATACACACGCGAATTTTGCCGCATCATTGCCTTACCCAGCCTCTTCGCAAAAAATACCCGTTGCTATGGGCCTACGTTCTTTTGAGCAGCTGCTACAAAGCTGTGACCTAGAAACATTCATTGGTATACGAGACGCTGCAATTATTGCGCTAATGGGTGGCTGTGGTTTGCGTTTGGCTGGTATTGTATCGCTAAACCTTTCTAATATTGTTTCTTACGAGCACGACGGTGTTGAACGTTTGGCTATTCGCGTTGTAGAGAAGGGTAAAAAAGAACGGCAGGTTCCTATGCCAATGGAAGTGCAACTATTCCTGCGTGTTTATATCGGCCATCCTGATTTACGCCATATCGACCGCACATTACCCAATGGTGATCAGGTGTTATTCATTAGCACTAATAACCGTAGAGTTAAGCCCTGGGATTATTACGGTGAAAATAGAAGAATATCACCGCGCACTATTCAGAAAATGATTCATAAGCGAGGCATTGCCGCTGGCGTTCCTACCAATCAGGCTCACCCTCATGCACTACGACACCTTACTGGTACCGAATACGCAGAGGAAGACCTAGACATTATTACCAGGCAAACACTGCTAGGCCACAGCGACCCGAAGACCACAGAGATATATACTCAACTCGCATTACGTAAGCTAACCAAGCAAGTCGATAAGGGTAATCCACTAGGAAAGATTACTACTGCAGTAACGCCACTCCTTAACGCCCTGAAGAAATAACCTCTCACTACCACTATAGCGCTGGGCCAATTCCCTCAGCGCTATAGCAAAACCCTCTCTCACCAGAACCTAAAATCTACCAGAAAGCTTTACACAGACACGCCTTTGGTTCTTTTCTGGTGCGTGGAAATTATATAGTCTGTACCACCAACTAATAGATAATGAATGTTTGAGGGTGTGCGCAGCAACCCTTGAAACTCTCTTTTTAAACGGACAATAGCACTTTGGTTCGCGGAAACTCTTACTGCGCTTTATATACAAAATACGCAATACACAACCAAACCCACACGATAGAACACAGCCTGCAGCCACACTCATTTAATAAAAAGCGCAATAAAAAATAGAAATACAACTTAAACACACACTTACTGTACGAATATCCTGCAATCTACCAGCATCATGCATTATCATTAGAAGGGGTGGGGGCTCGGCAAGTATAAGGGCTTTCTCAGATAGGGTAGGGTGGGTACCAGCATATCTGCACTGATTTTAAACTTCGTTATAAGGCAAAAATCATGAGTGAAAGCGAGGCTGAAATAAATTCGCTGAAAATGGCCGAACTGAATAAGCTGAACTTACCCAAGTTTTGGCGAGAAATATTACAAATCGCCGGCCCTGATATGTTTATAAAAATTTGGCGCGTCGCCAGCTGCCCCGAAAACCAGTGGAAGCAAGATAAAATTTACGTACCTTCCCTTAAGAAGTACCAAGAATTTCAATGCGTACAAATCATCAAATGCTTCATTGAACGCAACATGTCCTGCACAGAGATTACCAAAGAACTAGAAAAGCACGGAATGTCCCGTTCTCCTGATACAATAAGACGAATAGCGAAAAAGTACGAACTGGGGGAAGTACCCCTTAGATAGTGATTTTAGGAACTAACAATGACCACTTGTGTGATATATGCGCGTGTTTCCACTGCGAAACAAGCCGAAAAGGAACTTCCGGTTCAAAGCCAAATAGACAAATGCCTAGCCCACGCTAAATCGCTCGGGGCCGATGTGAAGAAAGTATTCACAGACGAAGGTATCTCTGGCGCCACTGATAACCGTCCTGCATTCCAACAAGCCATTTCATACTGTGAAAACTTCGACGTTGATTATTTTATCTGTTGGAGTACTTCGCGCTTTGCCAGGAATGCGCTTGAAGCAAAGCTAAATAAGCGACGATTAGCGAATAGCAGTACCAAGATTAGCTATGTGTCCCAAAACATCGACAAAGGCGACTCTGGCTTTATTTACGAGGGGATTTTAGAGCTATTCGACGAGTACTATTCTCGCCAAGTTTCACAAGACACTAAGCGTTCTATGATCGCAAATGCCCAAAAGGGCTATTTCAATGGTGGCTATCTAACATTTGGGTACCAAGTTGAAAAAGTACTGGGAGAGAAAAATAAGACCAGGCTAGTTCCCAACCCGATGGAAGTTGGCACTGTTAACCGAATATTCGAATTAAAGCTTTCTGGCTATGGTGGAAAACAAATAGCTGAGCTGCTTAACGCTGAAGGGCGTCTTAATCGTGGCAAGAAGTGGAATAAGACTTCAATTCTTGGCTTGCTGCGCAACGAACGTGTGGTTGGCCGTATCGCTTTCGGTAAAAAAGGCCGCGATGGTTCACTGCCTCGTTCTGAATGGATAGTCGTAGATAGCCACGAACCGATTGTTGCTTTCGAACTGTACGACGCTGTGCAAAAAACAATGGATAGCCAAACTCAAAAAGCGGTGCAAGAGGGTGGTTCACCCAAAAGTACTCGTTTCTTTACTGGCCTATTGAAATGCGGCAAATGCGGTAAGTCGATGAAGATAGAAAAAGCGAAAGGCGCGACGAAGACTTATTACTATTACAACTGCAGCACTAAACAGGCTGGTTTGGGCTGTGAAGACCGTAGAATTAATTCAGCCATATTCGACCCTTGGATGACTGATGTTATCTGCGCAGAAGTGCTTACAGAGAGAAATTTGAAAGACTTGCTATTGCAGCTTAACGACCTGTGCGGCTCTTGGGCGCAAAAAAAGCGAGACAGATGCAACGAAATTGTTCAGCAAATTAAAGAGTATGAGCGCAAGAACTCGCGCTTGTATGAACTATTGGAAGACGATGCAGGCATTTACAACGTGCAAGACCTTGCACCGCGTTTACGTTCTAACAACGAAACGATTAGGAAATTAAATACTGAATTAGCCGTGGCCGAAACGGAAAAACCACCACAGTTGGAAATTTCTGAAACTGACCTTACCGAATTGAGCGAATTGCTGGTTGATATCATCAAGACCACCAATAACCCGGGTAAAGTTCGTGAATTCTTTAAGACGTTTATTCACAGCATTATGCTGCAAGACAATGAAATTAAAGTGAAATACAGACCGGAGGCACTTATAACTGTGAACTCTGAAATAGTTCCCAGTGAGAGAAAGTGGCTCCCCCTCCCCGACTCGAACGGGGGACCTGCGGATTAACAGTCCGTCGCTCTAACCAACTGAGCTAAGGGGGAATCGACACCTAAGTTGTTTGCTGAAGTTGGCTCCCCCTCCCCGACTCGAACGGGGGACCTGCGGATTAACAGTCCGTCGCTCTAACCAACTGAGCTAAGGGGGACCTGTGCTTCAACGGAGGCGAATATTAAAGACGTACTTAGGAACTGTCAACAACATAAATGAAATATTTGTGCTGACTGCGCAAAAAATAGCTTTTTACGGCTTTTATGTTCATTTTGTCGTCAATGCTGAGAAAATGATGGTTAATAACTGCACATTATTCCCTCATTGCTTATGAACAAGAGGTTGTTTTAGTAATTGATAGTTTTACCCATCTCGTTTTCTTATATATCTCACTAAAGTTAAAGGGTATAACTAAATAGAATAAAAAAGCGCTTCCATACTGGTATTATGTACAGGCTTTAATAAATCTGTAACCTGTACCTGAGGATTAAAAGGTTAGTCACCACTTACGTGCTGAGAAATTAATCGAGCACGAAATCCCGCCGAATATGGTCTGGCGTTAGTTATCCACTAAATCTGTGGATAACTATGTTGATAGCTTAGAATCGCTGTAGTTATTTACGAGATCGCGTACGTATTGATCTAATGAGGTTATGGCGTTTTTGAGTGGATAATCTTTTTAATACAGGGGTTTAGGGTGTTTTTTTTGATCTTGTTTCTCGATCGGAATAGATCGGTTGAACAAAAAGTAGCTTGTGTGTTAATTCAACGAATGCCTAAATGCTATTCAATGAAATCCATCTTAATTCTCAATACCTTACATTTTGTTAACATTTTTGTGTGTCTTTTAAACGCTCTATTTGGATAGCTAGATGCGCCCGAGACGTTTTGCCTGCATATTAAAAGTGAAACAGGATAGAAATTAAACTGTAATGAACACATACGCACGTGTTTTGATTTATTTTTACAAAAAACTCGTAGTTTTGTGGCGTAGCCAGCGAAATGGGTCATCGCACGTACTTTTGTCAAAAACATCGCTTTTCATACAACCCTCTTATGCTTTGTTTTGTTTGTCGAATACGCATAGCTAAATAGTGTTCACTCTTTTACACTAACGCGCAATTGATGAGGGGATTTTAGTTTGCCGGAGCTCAAGTGATAAAAAGTAACGCTAAACAACGTACTTCCGACTTATTGGAAGGAGATATAGGTACTACGTTAAAGCGTATGACTATTCCCATGATACTGGGAATGGTAATGATGATGAGCTTTGGACTTATCGATACCTTTTTTGTGAGCTTGTTGGGCACCGACCCTTTAGCCGCTATTAGTTTTACCTTTCCCGTTACTTTTACCGTAATAAGCCTAAACATAGGTTTAGGTATTGGTACCTCTGCAATTATAGGCAAGTTACAGGGCAGTAAAGAAATAACCAAGTCTCAACATTATGCGACGGGTTCATTAATGCTGTCCGTTTTGCTTGTGGGTGCACTAGCTGCAATTGGCTTTTTCACCATAGAGCCTGTGTTTAAGTTGCTTAATGCAACAGACAATCTCATGCCGTACATATCTGACTATATGGGGCTATGGTACTTGTCGAGCATCTTTCTTGCTATGCCGATGGTTGGCAATAGTGTGCTGCGAGCGTGTGGCGATACCCGCACACCCAGTATTGTTATGGCGGCAGGCGGCGGATTAAACGCGTTGCTTGATCCTATTTTCATTTTCGGACTTGGGCCCATTCCGGCAATGGGAATAAAAGGTGCGGCACTCGCTACCTTTATAGCGTGGATAGTTGGTGCATTATGGATTCTTTATATTTTAGCCGTTCGTCGAAAGTTGATGTTGCCTCGACTGCTGACACTTGCCGAGTTGCGTGATAGCAGCCGTGAAATTCTTAAAATAGGACTACCTGCGGCGGGTGCAAATATGCTTACCCCCGTTGCCGGTGGCGTGATGACAGCTGTAGTTGCTGGTTACGGCGCCGAAGCGGTTGCAGCGTGGGGAGTGGGCAATAGAATGGAGTCTATTGCAAGTATTGTTGTGCTAGCACTTTCCATGACACTGCCTCCATTTATCAGTCAAAACGTTGGGGCAGGCCAAGTCGAACGGGTAAAAACGGCATATTCGCTTACATTGAAATTTGTTCTGGTTTGGCAGTTCGCCATTTTTCTTGTCATGTGGGGACTATCTAGCTGGATAGCCGTCGCCTTTGCTAATGAAGCAGAGGTAAGCGTACTAATACAGCTGTTTCTTATGATTGTACCGCTGGGTTATGGCATGCAAGGCATTATCATTCTGACTAACTCATCGTTGAATGCCATGCATCGCCCAATGACGGCATTAACGTTAAGTGTCATCCGCTTATTTGTTTTCTTCGTACCTATCAGCGTTGCGGGTAGTTTTCTATTTGAACTGAAAGGGTTATTTGCAGGAACGGTCATTGCCAATATTGCAATGGCGTGTGTTTCATTTGTTGTTTTCAAACGTGCGATTACTCAGTTTGAATTAGATAAAGAAACGTCTGAGCACAGCTAATACCAGAGCGGCTATTTAAGGCTGTGCGTTTTTAATGTTGAGTAGTTTGACCGCAAGCAAGATGTTAAGCAGTAAGCTAAAGAAAAGGTTAAGTAAATGAGTAGAGGGTTTGAGCTTCATTCTAAATACAAGCCAGCAGGCGACCAGCCAAAAGCAATAGAAGCTTTGGTGGATGGCCTAGAAAGTGGCTTGGCCGGCCAAACACTGCTTGGTGTTACGGGGTCGGGTAAAACCTTTACCATGGCTAATGTCATTAAAGAAGTGCAGAGACCAACGCTTATTCTTGCACACAACAAAACATTAGCGGCTCAGCTTTACGGTGAGATGAAAGAATTCTTCCCCAATAACGCCGTAGAGTACTTCGTTTCATATTACGATTATTATCAGCCAGAAGCCTACGTTCCAAGTACAGATACCTTTATTGAGAAAGACGCGTCAATCAATGATCATATTGAACAAATGCGACTGTCCGCCACTAAAGCATTGATGGAGCGCAGAGACGTAGTCATTGTAGCGAGTGTGTCGGCTATTTATGGTTTGGGGGACCCTGAATCCTACATGAAGATGCTATTGCACCTTCGCCAGGGCGACACCATGGACCAGCGTGACATTTTACGTCGCCTTGCAGAACTTCAGTACAAGCGTAACGATTTAGCGTTTGAAAGGGGTACGTTCCGTGTGCGTGGCGATGTTATAGATATTTTCCCTGCGGACTCTGAAAAGCAAGCCGTAAGGGTCGAGCTTTTTGACGATGAGATAGATAAAATTAGTCTGTTCGACCCGCTAACCGGGGCTGTCGATAAGTCAGTTATTCGAGCAACGGTTTTTCCTAAAACGCACTATGTAACCCCTCGAGAGAAAATCCTCAATGCTATTGAGCATATCAAGGAAGAACTTGGCGATCGCAAAAAGCAACTTCAAGAGGCGAATAAGCTGATTGAAGAGCAGCGTATTTCACAGCGTACCCAGTTCGATATCGAAATGATGATGGAGCTTGGCTATTGTTCTGGAATCGAGAATTACTCTCGCTATCTTTCAGGAAGAGCTCCGGGCGAACCACCTCCAACCTTATTGGACTATTTTCCAGCAGATGGCCTAATGTTTATCGATGAGTCTCACGTAACTGTCTCTCAAGTAGGGGCAATGTATCGCGGGGATCGCTCTAGAAAAGAGACCTTGGTGGAGTTTGGTTTCAGGCTGCCGTCGGCGTTGGACAATCGTCCGCTTAAGTTTGAAGAGTTTGAACAGATTTGCCCTCAAACCATCTATGTTTCTGCGACGCCTGGCGATTATGAATTAAAGAAAACTGACGGTGAGATAGTGGAGCAGGTTGTGCGTCCAACGGGTCTGCTAGACCCTGTTATTGAAGTACGTCCTGTAGCCACTCAAGTTGATGATGTCCTGTCTGAAATACAAAAACGGGTAGAGCTTGACGAACGTGTGCTTATTACTACCTTAACCAAGCGTATGGCTGAAGATTTAAGCGAGTATTTAAATGAGCACGGCGTTAAAGTTCGTTATCTGCATTCGGATATCGATACCGTAGAGCGAATTGAAATAATCCGAGACTTGCGACTGGGTAAATTCGACGTGTTGGTAGGTATTAACCTTTTACGTGAAGGTTTAGATATGCCGGAAGTGTCGCTGGTGGCGATTTTAGATGCCGATAAAGAAGGCTTTTTGCGAGCCGAGCGTTCATTAATTCAGACTATTGGTAGAGCCGCGCGTCACGTGAATGGTAAAGCTATTTTGTACGCTGACAGTATTACCAAGTCGATGAAAAAAGCGATGGACGAGACTGAGCGCCGTCGTGAGAAGCAAATGGCGCATAATGAGGCAAATGGTATAACGCCGATGCGACTTAATAAGCCTATTACCGATATTATGGACTTAGGCGACAGCGCGCACCCTGCGTCTGGAAAAGTCAGACTGCGCAAAGTTGAAGAGAAGAAGAAGCAACAGAAAACAGCAAGTGCTACTGAATTAATGGACCAAATCACGGAGCTTGAAAAGCAGATGTTTGAATATGCGCGTGAGCTTGAGTTTGAAAAAGCAGCATCATTGCGTGACGATATTGAAGCACTTCGAAAGCAAGTTGTTACACTCTCTTAAAAATGGCGATGCGTCCCGCTAGCTGAGGCTGTATGTGGGTTCTTTCCGTATAAAACCGGATAACTCACTACAGCACTTTTCCTTTTGGTGTAAGAAAATCCCCCTTTTTTCCTGTGGACAATACGACTTGACGTCAATTTTTGGGTAGCACAAAACTCAAATTTTTAATAAAAAATGAGATGAAAAGCCGCAAAATGTCGTTGTAATAGCACAATTAGTTGAATATAGTTCTAAGTTGAGTATCGATAACTATACCTATAAACAGGTGCTAATATGCTTAATCGTCTTCAGGAGTCAGATATAAAGCTACTGCGTGTGTTTTACGCTGTAGCGAGCTGCAACGGATTTACTGCGGCAGAACCCGTGTTGCGTATGCAACGACCCAACATCAGTGCAGCCATCAAAAAACTGGAAGAACGTTTAGATTTGGTGTTATGTCATCGCGGCCGTGGTGGCTTTCAAATGACAAAAGAGGGTGAGGTGGTTTTCCAAGAAACCAAACGCATCTTTAATGCCTTCGACAACTTTGTCTTCAATCTGAAATCGTTGCATGATGACTATTCTGGTCATATCACTTTGGTGTTGATGGCTGGTCTTCCGCTTTCTATGCACTTAGCAGTAAGTAAAGCGGTTAAAAGTACAATGAAGAAGTTTGACGATATTCACGTTAATATCCAAACTCGTCTATACAATGAAGTAGAGCATGTTGCTCTATCTGGTGAGTGCCACCTCGTTGTTTCAACCTATGACATGGTCAAACCTGAATCAGTAACCTTTCATCCTGTCGGCATTAAAACTGAAGGGCGATTGTACTGTGCGCCTACACATCCTCTGGCAAAGTATCGCGATACTGATTTACCAGAAGGCGTAAAAATTGGTGATTATCCTGCCATTGGTATTTCTGGATTGTCGTCGGCAAACTACATTGAAGATGAAACCAGATTATCGATTCAAACTTTCTCAGATTCATTTGATGCAGCGATGTCTGCGATTATGACCGGCGAGTATGTTGGTTTGCTGCCAGACTATATGGCGAAAGAGCAGGGCGCCGCACTTGGGCTTGTACCTATTGCAAAAGGGAGCTTATTTAAATTTAGTCACGAACTGTTTGTGATGAATGGAAAAAATACGCGATTAAACCCTGTATTACGTCACTGTATTAAAGAATTGAGCTACTTCATTTCAGAGAGTCAAAAGTAGTAGCAACAAGCACCTGCGATCACACCTCTTATTGTTTATAAACGCTTGGAATAAAGCGCTTATAAACAATAAGAGGTGTTTTTATTTCAGATTACGCTATTCGTATTCTAGAGGATCGACGGCGTTATTTTCCTTGAACGCCTCTAAGCGCTCTTCGCACGCACCGCATTTTCCGCATGCTTTTTCTCTGCCGTTGTAACAGGTCCACGTTTGGCCGTAATCCAGTCCCATTGACAGACCATCGGTCAAGATAGCGGTTTTGCTGTCGTCGATATAAGGCGTCATAATCGTAACCGGTGTATAATTCGCAATGCCGCACACATCATTCATTTTATGAACAAACTCAGGGCGGCAGTCTGGGTAAATGGCATGATCGCCAGAGTGAGCGCCATAGTATACTTCGTTAGCGTCTAAACTGACCGCGTAGCCAACGGCCAGCGATAACAAAATCATGTTGCGATTGGGCACCACGGTTTGTTTCATGCTTGGCTCTTCATAGTGGCCTTCTGGAACTTCGATATCTGAGGTTAACGCTGAACCCCCTATGAGCGTATTTATGGCGCTAATATCTACAATTTTGTGGGGAACGTTAAGCGAGTTACACACGTTGGCAGCATAATCGAGTTCTTTCTTGTGGCGTTGTCCGTAGTTAAAGCTCAGTGCATGAACTTTTTTGCCTGCTTTTAGCGCCTTATGCAGCACTGTGAAGGAGTCCATGCCTCCTGAATAGATAACAACAACGTTTTCTGACATAGTTTTTCGAAGATTTAAGAAATTATGCCCGAATTTTATGTGATCCTTGGTAAAATCCCAACATACAATCGTTAAAGGGTGTCAAATTGTCTGTAATGTCCACATTAAACATCAATGAGATGTTTGAAACTATCCAGGGTGAAGGTGCTCACACTGGTATTCCCTCTATCTTTGTTCGTTTACAAGGCTGTCCTGTGGGCTGTCCATGGTGTGATACAAAACATACGTGGGAAATTAAGCCTGACTTGAGTGTGTCGCCACAAGCTGTGATCACAAAAAGCGAAGAGTCTGAAACCTATTTCATCTCCAGTGAGGAGGCTTTGCTGGCTGAGTTTGGGAAACAAGGCTATGTGGCAAAGCATGTGGTTATTACCGGCGGTGAGCCATGTATGTACGACCTACGTCCTCTGACGAGCCTACTTCACGACAACGGATACACAACACAAATAGAGACCAGCGGTACTTTTGAAGTACTTTGTGACACGCGTACGTATGTGACGGTTTCTCCTAAAATAAACATGAAAGGCGGATATGACGTCTTAGTAAGTGCGCTTGAAAGAGCGAATGAAATCAAGCACCCCATCGCAATGCAAAAGCATATTGACGAGCTTGATGCGCTGCTTGCTAATGTATCGTCATTAGACGGAAAACAGGTTTGTTTACAACCAATTAGCCAGCAAAAGAGAGCCACAGAACTTGCAGTGCGTACTTGTATTGAACGTAACTGGCGGCTATCTTTACAAACACATAAATACATTGGTATTGAATAAGTGTTTGAAATGCGCCGCCTTTGTGGCAAACACGTCTTGCACTTAAGTAATCAAATTAACAAAGGACATAAAGAAGATGCATAGCTTTAATCTGCTAAAAAAAGCCGTGATAGCGGCCGTCGCTTTATGTTCTTTTACTGCTGCATCAATGGTTGAGGCCGCTACTTGGACAATTACTTATCCGCGTCCGATTGACGACTCAGATGCCCGTGCTCAATATCCGATAGCACTGCTTAAACTTGCGCTCGATAAAACCGGCGTAAATTATGAGCTACGCCCTTCTGATCGTATATTGCTGACGGGCAAAGCGATGCGTCAGCTGCGTGAAAACAGAGAAGTTAACGTAGTATGGAGTATGACGGACAGCCAGCGCGAGAAGGAACTGACCCCGATTCGTATTCCAATCGCAAAAGGGCTTATAGGTCTTCGTGTTTTCGTTATTAACGAAAATAAAAAGACGAAGTTCGACGATGTATTATCGCTGACCGACATGCGTAAACTTATACCCATTCAGGGTGAAGAATGGCCGGACACCAAAATTCTTCAAGCCAACGGGTTTAACGTGTTTACTGTGCCTGAGTTTCGCGAAGCGTATGACATGATTAAACAAGGTAAAGGGGACTTTTTTCCTCGTTCTGTTATGGAAGTGGACGCAGAGCTGGAGGTGGAAGGTCGTCGTAACAACCTTTACCTTGAGCCTTCAATGGCGCTGTATTACCCCACCGCTATGTATTACTTTGTAAGTTCAAGTAACAAGACGTTAGCGAATCTCATTGAAACAGGCCTTAACAGAGCCATTGAAGATGGCTCTTTTGATGCGTTATTTGAATCTACGTACGCCCCAATCTTAGCGTCTTTAGGGGTTAATGAGCGTAAAATTTTCACTCTCGAAAATCCGTTATTACCCATTGAGACCCCTCTTACTAATTCTGCTTTATGGTATAAACCAAAAACAGAAGCTTCAAAAGAATAAATAGACAATAAAAAACGCGGCTTAGGCCGCGTTTTTTTAAATGTTAGCTCAGCTTGTACGATTGTCTATTAAGACTCGCCAGCGTGGACGCCTTTCATCGAACGGCCAGAAGGATCTGCATTGTTTTTAAAGCTCTCATCCCACTCAAGTGCTTCTGCTGTACTACACGCAATAGATTTACCGCCTGGCACACAGCGCGCCGCACTTTCTTGAGGAAAGTAGCTCTCGAAAATAGTGCGGTAGTAGTAGCCTTCTTTGGTGTCTGGTGTGTTAACTGGGAAGCGGAATTCCGCTGTTGCAAGTTGCTGATCAGTCACTTCGTTTTCAACGAAATCGCGAATTGAATCAATCCACGAATAACCTACACCATCACCAAACTGCTCTTTTTGACGCCACAGTACTTCTGCTGGAAGCGTTTCTCCGTTATCAAACGCTTTACGAAGGATCCACTTCTCCATTTTTCCATCTAGACACATTTTGTCTTGTGGGTTTAAACGCATAGCTACGTCAATGAAGTTCTTATCTAAGAATGGTACACGAGCTTCTACACCCCATGCTGATGTGGCTTTGTTAGCACGCGCACAGTCAAACATATGTAGACGATCAAGTTTACGTACCGTTTCTTCGTGGAATTCTTTGGCGTTTGGCGCTTTATGGAAATACAGGTAACCACCAAAAATTTCGTCAGAACCTTCACCCGATAGCACCATTTTAATGCCCATCGCTTTAATCTTGCGTGTCATTAAGTACATTGGAGTAGCGGCGCGGATCGTTGTTGTATCGTAGGTTTCCAAGTGATAGATAACATCACGGATGGCATCTAAACCTTCTTGAATGGTAAAGTGAATTTCATGGTGTACGGTGCCAATCATGTCGGCCACTTTCTTCGCTGCTTTAAGGTCAGGTGCTCCTTCAAGACCTACAGCAAAACTGTGCAGGCGAGGCCACCATGCATCTGTCTTGTCTTCGTCTTCAACGCGCTTTGCAACGTACTGCGCTGCGACAGCTGAAACCAATGAAGAGTCCAAACCGCCCGATAGAAGTACAGCGTATGGAACGTCAGACATCATGTGTGACTTCACAGCTTTCTCGAATGCTACACGTAGCTCTTCTAGGTTGCTGGTGTTGTCTTTTACGTTGTCGTATTCCATCCAGTCGCGTTTGTAGTACTTGGTGATTTTACCTTCTTTGCTCCACAGGTAGTGGCCAGGAGGGAACTCACTGATTGTCTTACATACGCCTGCTAACGCTTTCATTTCAGATGAAACATAGAAGTTACCGTGTTCATCGTAACCGGTATAAAGCGGAATAATACCAATATGGTCGCGGGCAATAAGGTAAGCGTCTTGTTCTTCATCGTATAGAATGAACGCAAACATACCCTCTAGTTCATCGATAAAGTCGATGCCTTTTTGCTGAAAAAGCGGAAGAATAACTTCGCAATCAGAACGGGTTTTAAATGGGTACGGCTCATCTAGATTAGCAGCAAGTTGCTTGTGGTTGTAAATCTCGCCGTTAACGGCAAGAATTTGTTTATCGTTTTGGCTGATAAGAGGCTGCGCCCCTGTATCAACGTCGACAATCGCCAATCTTTCGTGACAAAGAATGGTATTGTCATTATTCCAGATACCCGACCAGTCAGGGCCACGGTGGCGCAAAAGTTTTGATAAATCGAGGGCTTGGGTTCTGAGTTCAGACACATCGGTTTTGATATCAAGGATACCGAAAATACCACACATATAACGGATTCTCTCTGTTCACTTGTTGAAAAAAATAATAGAAGTTTTTTCTGTCGGTACTCGCGTACGAGTGGGCGATGATTTGTTGTTATTCTTATTCGCGTGCCCCTGAATGTGCCAGTCTGACAGGAAATTGCAAGTACATTATGATGAGAAAATGGAAATTCTTATTCCATTTATCCCAAAATAGCCGTTTATTAACATTTTTATCCTAATTCCATGCAAAGGTAAGCTTATGAATGCGGTAAGCAGTGCTTAATATAGAGGGAAGTGAGTTCAAATGTAGAGGGTAGTAAATTAATGCGGGTCAATAAAAAAGGGTTTCACGAAGAAACCCTTTATTAACGATAAAGAAGACGCGCCCTTCTTTGCGTTTTTACGTCAAAGTGTTTTAGTTTTGGCGCTGGAACTCGCTTGCTTCATTCCACTTCGGCCAAGCCTCTGCATTTGCAACACCTACACCCACATCAAACAGCATTTGTGTGTCTTGCACGATACCGCTTAAATCCCAATCGTCACGATACTGATCGCACACTTGATGATAACAGCCCGTAACAATGACATTCATACGTTTTCTGTATTTGGCTGTCTCTTCATCTGCTGGTTCATTTCCGCCTTCAGCGTACAGTGCTGGAACACCTTGCTTGGCAAAGCTGAAGTGATCTGAGCGGTAGTAGTACCCAGCTTCTGGTCTGTCTTCTTGAGTCAGTGTACGACCTTGCTTAGCCGCAGCGGCTTCAAGATAGTCTTCCATTTCTGACTTACCCATGCCTACAACGGCAACGTTTTTGGTCTTACCTAATACGTTCATTGCGTCCATGTTGATATTTGCAACCGTATTTTCAATCGGAATAACAGGATTGCTTGCATAATATTTACTGCCTAACAGCCCTTGCTCTTCAGCAGTTACTACTAAAAATGATACCGAGCGTTTTGGTGCAGGCGTCAACTCTGAGTATGCTTTGGCCATGGCTAGAATAGCCGCAGTGCCCGTGGCATTATCATGAGCGCCATTATAGATTTGGTCGCCTTCTTTGCTCTCATCTTTACCTAAATGATCCCAATGTGCCGTGTAGATAATATGCTCATCAGGAAACTCTGCGCCCGGCAGAGTCGCGATTACGTTGTTGCTCTCTGACTTTTTGAAGGTGTTGTTAACCGTAACCGATGCTTTGATATCCATTGCTTTGTTGTAAGGACCTTGCATGGCGTTTGCTTTCTCTTGGTCAAAGTCGAGCCCTGCATCAGCAAACACTTTTTTCGCCGCATCTAACGTTAACCAACCTTCAACAGCCACACGACTTGCTCCTTTGTCGGCACTTACTAGGCCGTACTGCGGACCGCTCCAGCTGTTAGCAACAACTGACCAGCCGTAAGAGGCAGGGGCTGTTTCGTGAACAATAATGGCGCCAGCGGCGCCCTGACGGCTCGCTTCTTCATATTTGTAGCTCCAACGACCGTAGTAGGTCATCGTTGTGCCTTGAAACTTACCACTTTCTGGATTTTCAAATCCCGGGTCATTAATTAGCATGACGACGGTTTTGCCTTCAACATCTAACCCTTCGTAGTCGTTCCAGTCGTACTCTGGTGCATTCACACCATAGCCAACGAAGACTAATTCTGAATCTTCAAGGGAAACTGAGCTCTGTTCTCGCTTAGAAGAGGCAACCATTTGCTCTTTATACGCGAAGTTATTGTCGCCAATAGTCATGGTCATATCTGGGTCAGCAGTAATTTCCATAAGGGCTACTTTTTGTAAAAAGCTATCCCCGTTACCCGGTTTAAGTCCCGCTTTGGTAAATTCACTAACCAAGTATTCAATGGTTTTCTTTTCGCCTTCAGTCGTCGGTAAACGGCCCTCAAACTCATCTGAAGACAGTACCTTTAATGGCTCGCGAATATCGGCGTCTGAAATATTGTTGTAAACACTGTCAAAGTTAGACGCCACAGGCATCTCTTTTTTCGCAGACTGATTTTGTGACGCGCTGTCGTTGTTAGGTGTGCAAGCACTTACGCCCAGAAGGGTAGGTACAAGCAATGGCAAAAACATTTTTTTCATTGTTAGTCTCTGTTTGCTCTACAATACTTGCTCAGTATAGAGAAAACCCCAGAGCGAACCAATAGTTGATATGCAATCAGACTCAATCCCTTTCTGTAAAGACTACTTAAAAAAACACGCAAGTTATCCTGTAACCATTCTTTTAGATGAACTCGGTTTAACGAGTCATAGTAAGTTTCCATCTCCTGATGTGCTTAATGAACTTACATCTAGATATCACAAGCAATGGACGGGGCCTGTATTTAAAGGACAGAGTCAGTTTTCAGAAGATGAACAGCGTTACTATGAAACGATTATTAGTGAAGATGGGGTTGTCCCTACCAGAGAGCAAAGCTGGCACGATTTGTTTAATGCACTAATCTGGCTGCAGTTTCCCAAAACAAAATCCTTATTAAATGAACTGCATATAAGCGATATCGAGGCGTACGGCGTAAACCCTCGCACCGCACGTCGCAATCGGATTACCCACTTTGATGAGTGTGGCGTGGTGCTGGCGATAGAAGAGCCCAGACCAAGTGGCGTTGAATCGCTAGAAGTTTTCCTACAGCAACTGGCCACCCATGAATGGGAACAGGTATTTCTAGCAAATCGAGGGCGTTGGCATGCTGAAGTAACGCCCTATGTATTTGGGCATGCGAATTTAGAAATGATGCTGAACCCGTTTATTGGGCTTACTGGAAAGTGGCTCGCGGTTTCAGTGCCTCAAGGATTTAGTGAGCTCGATAAATGGCAACAACGCGCCGTACTCGACGATGCAATGTCAGCCCGAATTTCAGCACTCGATGCTTTTCAGGTCACACCGCTCTTAAAGCCCCTTCCTTTGTTAGGCGTGCCTTTATGGCATTCACCGCAGGATGCGAAGTTTTATCAAAATAAAGATTATTTCAGGCCGTTACGACAAGGGTCTAAGCCAACGAAACAGCTGCCGCTGTGGGTGTAATACCAATCCGCATAGATCATTACCCACTCAGAAGGCGCTGGCAAGTTTCCTAGCAAAGCGTGGGAATGCAGGAATGGCTGTTCCCTTTCAAATTCCCAGAATGAAGCTAGGAAGCTTGCCAAACCTTCCCGAAGGGCGAGTTTAAAATGTCCGTACTCTTTGTTGTGTCACCTTGATGTAGAACCACTATACCTGCGGTAACACGCCGCGATTACGAACATTTTAACTCTCGCTGAGTGGGTAATGATCTATGCGGATTGGTATAATGATACTTCGTGTGACGACAAAAGCGGCAATGATGCTTTTCATGGTTAGTGAAAGAAATGAAAGGGTGCGTCTTTTTAAAGTAAGGCTGCGCGGCCAGTTTATAGAAACGCTGTACTAAAACACTGTAATCACAAAGATTATATTCATAACTACTGTATTAATAGCACAGCGCACTTTTCGTATAGTGGGCGCGTTACATTCGCAAGCTTAATTAGAACAAGGCGAGGGCAATCAACCAGATGCCGTAGATAACAATATAAGGTGCACTTGCAATTAATGCCGCTTTTTTAAGAGAAAAGGCGGTCCATTGAGTAATGCCTACGGTGGCTAAATAAATGCCCCAGAATAGCTCTACCCTTAACGCCTGGCCGAAAGCGTACCAAGGCGAGTCCATCGGGATATTCGCAATATACCCAAGGGACGCTGGCGATAAAATTGATGGCGCTACTTGATGGTCGCCTGCGAACAACAGCAAAGCAACACCCACCAAACCAGTAAGCACATAAGGCATTGAAAGCCACCAAGCGAAACCATACCAGTCAGTAAAGCCATACACATGGCTGTCGTCAGAACGGGTCATTAAATTCACGTACACGGCGTAAATGGCGTTTACGATAATAGGAATAAAAAAGGCACCTATAACCGATGACCAAAGCAAAGCATCCCTGGTGAAGAAGGCCTTCATTTGCTCTTCTTCTGCCGGACTCATATCCCCTTGCGCGGCAATATTCATCTGAGCGAACCATTCAATGTCAACGAAGTTTACATACAAGTACTGGGAAACAAGCGAAATTGCCATGATCAAAATAAATGGCATCCAGCTCCAATTGTTGTTTTCACCTACTGCTTTAAATACGCCATTAGGCTTGAAGAAAATATCGTTACACGCTTGAAAGGGGTTCGTTACATTGTGCATCCCTTGCTCCTATTTCGTTTTCTTATTACTCTGTCTCTGGATAAAGCCATGAGTCATTGTTAGCTTGCCAACAGGCAGGCAATAAATTGAGTTATAGATTACTGTTGGCTACAGGTGTTGTACAGCACAACATCTTGATATTTGTAAGAGAAAATGAATGTATTGAAAGGTTATAAATCAAAAAGGGAAGCGCTTGCTTCCCTTTACGTAATGCTGCTGATTGCTGCTCTATCTTTGGTGATTTTCAGTGTACTCTCAAAACACGCCGCAAGACCTTACAAATAAGTAATATTAAGCAGTGTCAAAACTATGGTGCTGTACAACAGCGAAATAGGCAGTCCAATTTTCATAAAATGCGAAAACTTATAATTCGCCGCATTATAAACAAGCAAGTTGGTTTGATAGCCGAACGGTGAAATAAAACTGGCACTTGCTGCAAATGCTACCGCTAATGCAAATGGCACTAGCGGTGCGCCAATGATTTGCACTAACCCGTAGACAAACGGGAACATTAATGCCGCAGCAGCGTTGTTGGTAACGAACTCTGTTAAAACCAGTGTTAGCAAGTAGATGACTAACAATGCTATGAACCAGTCAGTACCCGACAACACCGGCATAAGTGCCTCGGTGGTTATATTTATAACTCCTGAATTTTCTAATGCGGTTGCCAGGCTTAGCGCGCCGACGATCACAACAATCAAATTCAACGGTAAGTTTCGTTTCATTTCGCCGTTTGACGTGACCCTAACGCCAATTAGCACAGCAGCTAAAAACAGCAGACCAATAGCCAGTGAAATGACATTAGTTGCAGCTAATAACACCGTGGAAAGGAAGCCGCCAAGGGTAATCCACTCTTGCTTGTTAGTTAGTGGTCGGGCAATTTTTTGCTCTGACAAAATAAAAAAGTTTTTATTTAAATTTTGACGAGTTGCAAAGTCTGGGCCTGTAGCTAAAAGTAAGAAGTCACCTGCTTGAAGCTTTATTTCTCCTAATTTGCCAGACAGCTGCTCTCCATCGCGGCGAATGGCTACAACGGCCGCATCAAACAGGGCTCTAAAGCCAAGTTTTTTAATGGTTTGCCCAATAACTTGAGCGCGATTGGCAACAACTACCTCGGTTAAGCTCTCACGCAATACCCCATCGGTCTCAGCAAACATGCTTAGTCCCTTTATGTGGCTAAGGTTGTCAAGCTTTTGAACGTTGCCAGAGAAGATCAGTTTGTCGTTTTCTAGAATGACCAGGTCAGGCCCAACAGGCGATATCAGGTTGCCATTGCGCACCACTTCTACCAAAAAGAGTTCTGGTAAGTTACGTAAATGGTTTTGTTCTACGGTTTTGCCTATGAGTTCTGAACCAGACTCCACTTCGGCTTCAACCATATACTCGTGATAGTTATTACTTTTATTGCCAATATGAGGTAGCAAAGGAAGTAATAAAAACATGAGTAGACCACAGCTTAAACCCGCTACGGTGCCATAAAGTGTGAAGTCAAAAAAGTTAAAGCCTGGATGCCCATGCTCTTGCAAAAAGCTGTCTACGATCAGGTTGGTAGACGTACCGATTAAGGTGACCGTACCGCCTAAAATAGCTGCGTATGAGAGCGGGATTAGCAATCGAGAAGCAGGATGATATTGGTTTTGCTTAATTGGACCAATAAGGCTTGCCACAATAGCCGTATTGTTCAAAAGCGCAGACGATATAAAGGTCAGTGAAAACAAGCGCCAATAGGATTGAGTAAAGTTAGCACTTACTAGTTTCCTACCTAGGCGTTTTATTAGCGCTGTTTTATCAATTGCACTGCTTACCAAAAGCAACAAAACAAGGGTAATAAGACCCTTGTTTGTTAAATTTAGCAAGATGTCATCAAGAGATAACTGCTGGGTAACCAGTAAAGCTAACACTGCACCAGAAAATACAGTGGAAGGGCGCTGATTGGTAAATATCAGCGCGCATATCGTACTGGCAAATACTGCCAGTACGATGAACTGGGTCACATCCATATTGCTCCAGTCCTGCTTAAAGTTTACTGATATCCACAGAGTTCCAATGCGGGAAGTGCTTGCGTACTAGTGCATTGAATTCAAGCTCGAACTCAGAGAAGTTTGGCGATGTATGCTGTGCGTCACCCGCAATTTCGTCAATGATCATACCAGCACCAACAGTGCCGTTGGTCAAGCGATCGATAACGATGAATGAACCGGTAGGGCGGTTGCGCTTGTACGGGTCACATGCAACGGGCTGAGTAAACTTAACGTCTACTACACCAATCTCGTTAAGATTTAAGTGCATAGCATCCGTTTCTTCCAACGTGTTCACATCAATTTGATTATCGATATGAGCAACTACCCCTGGCGTTGATTTAGTCGCGAACTTAAACAAGTATTGCTTGTTTGGCATTAGCGGCTCTTCAGACATCCACACAAGGTGAGTTTTAAATTGCGTGTTAAGCAGTGGCAAGTTGTCTGATTTTACAATCATATCGCCACGAGAGATGTCAATTTCATCTTCAAGCGTTAGCGTTACCGCTTGTGGTACATAAGCGCGCTCTTGGTCGCCTTCAAACGTAACGACTTGCTTCACCTTTGATTTCTTACCAGAAGGAAGTGCCGTTACTTCATCACCTGGTGCAACTTGGCCAGATACCACGGTACCCGCAAAGCCACGGAAATCTAGGTTAGGGCGGTTAACGTATTGTACCGGAAAGCGGAAATCTTCATGGTTGTCGTCTTCACCGATTTCAATGTTTTCCAGCATTTCCATAAGTGGCGTGCCGTCAAACCAAGGGGTCTTTTCGCTCTTGCCTACTACGTTGTCGCCTTCAAGTGCTGAAATAGGTACGAACTGAATGTCAGGAATATCAAGCTGCTCAGCAAACTTCAGGTAGTCTTCCTGAATTTGCTTGTACACTTCTTCTGAATAGTCCATCAAGTCCATTTTGTTGATAGCAACAATAACGTGTTTGATACCTAGAAGAGAAACCAGGAACGAGTGACGTTTCGTTTGTACCTTAACGCCGCCACGAGCATCAACAAGAATAATTGCAAGGTCGCACGTTGACGCACCGGTTACCATGTTACGGGTGTACTGCTCGTGCCCCGGAGTATCTGCGATAATAAACTTACGCTTGTCAGTAGAGAAGTAGCGGTATGCTACGTCGATAGTAATCCCTTGCTCACGCTCAGACTGAAGACCGTCTACAAGAAGAGCAAGGTCAACTTTCTCGCCGGTAGTGCCCACTTTTTTACTGTCTTTAGTGATAGCTGCAAGTTGGTCTTCATAAATCATTTTAGAATCGTGAAGCAAGCGACCAATTAGGGTACTTTTACCGTCGTCTACGCTACCGCAGGTAAGGAAACGTAGCATGTCTTTCTTTTCGTGTTGTTCTAGGTAAGACAGAATGTCCTGTCTCAATAATTCGTTTTCATTGTTCATGTTATGCGCTCACAAGGAAAAAGGGGTTTAACACAGACTCTTTTTGGTTGTACGTAAGAGCGTCAGCGTTGTCATCTAATGGGTTTTCAGGGTCTAGTACGGTTACGTTTGCGCCTGCCGCTAGTGCGACTGCGTGCGCTGCACCTGTATCCCATTCAGATGTTGGGCCTAATCGAGGGTAAAGATGTGCTTCGCCCTCAGCCACCAAGCAAAGCTTCAGTGAGCTACCCATCGCCACAAGCTCGGTTTCACCTTCAAGCTGTGCCAATAAATTCTGAATTTCTGGGCTTTGGTGAGAACGACTACCTACCACTTTCCACACTTCGGCACCATCGTGCTTGCGCGCAGAAATAGCGGTAAATTCGCCATTTACTTCAGTCCACGCACCTTTACCAACAATACCTACATAGCTTTTGTTTAGTGCTGGCGCGTAAACCACACCCATGGTCGGTTTACCGTTTTCGATAAGTGCAATATTTACCGTAAACTCACCGTTTTTCTTAATAAACTCTTTAGTGCCGTCTAGCGGGTCTACCAGCCAGTATGACGACCACGTTTTGCGCTCTTCCCATGAAATATCTGCTGACTCTTCAGAAAGAATCGGCAGGTCAGATTCAGCTTCAAGGGCGTTAACGATTACGTTATGTGCGGCAAGGTCAGCTTCTGTTAGCGGGCTGGTATCCTGCTTTTCATAAATGGCGAAGTCTTTCTCGTAAATGGCCATTATCTTATCGCCGGCTTCTTTGGCGATAGCTAGCACTTTTTGTGCAAGACTATTTAAAGGCTGTGTCATTACACCAATCCCTTTTCTTGAAGCAAAGCATACAATCGCTCAGCGGTTTGCTCTGCTGGTTCATCCTGATAGGTTAAGTGTACTTCTGGCGCTTCAGGTGCTTCATAGGCTGAATCAATACCTGTGAAGTCCTTAATTTCACCGCTACGCGCTTTCTTGTATAGCCCTTTAGGGTCGCGTTTTTCACACACTTCAAGAGGTGTATCGACAAACACTTCTACAAACTCTCCGTCTTCCATTAAACCGCGGCAGTAATCGCGGTCGGCTTTGAAAGGCGAGATAAAAGCGGTAAGCACAATGGTACCGGCATCGACAAAAAGTTTAGCGACTTCGCTAATGCGGCGAATGTTTTCAACGCGATCTTTATCGCTGAAACCTAGATCGCCACACAGACCGTGGCGCACGTTGTCGCCGTCAAGCAGATAAGTGTGCTTGTTCTGCTCGTGAAGCTTTTTCTCAAGCAGGTTGGCTAATGTCGATTTACCAGAGCCGCTTAAACCCGTTAGCCAGAATACACGAGGCGTTTGACCAAGCTTTTCAGAGCGGGTGGTCTTGTTTACTTCGTGCTTATGCCAAACAACGTTGTCGGTGGCCATTAGAAGTACCCTTCCATTTTCTTCTTCTCCATAGAGCCTGCGCTGTCATGGTCGATAACTCGGCCCTGACGTTCAGACGTCTTGGTAAGCAGCATTTCTTGAATAACTTCAGGTAGGGTTGCTGCTTCTGATTCTACCGCACCGGTAAGTGGGTAACAGCCAAGAGTACGGAAACGCACAGAGCGCATCTCTGGTACTTCACCTTCTTCTAGCGGCATACGGTCGTCGTCAACCATAATAAGAATGCCGTCGCGCTCAACGACAGGGCGAGGCTTAGAAAGGTAAAGTTGCGGAATATCGATGTTTTCTAGGTAGATGTATTGCCAGATATCTAGCTCAGTCCAGTTAGACATTGGGAATACACGAATGCTTTCGCCTTTATTAACCTGAGAGTTATAAATATTCCAAAGCTCTGGACGCTGGTTTTTTGGGTCCCAGCGGTGGTTGCTGTCGCGGAATGAGTAAACACGTTCTTTGGCACGTGATTTTTCCTCGTCGCGTCGAGCGCCACCAAATGCAGCATCGAACTTATATTTGTTCAGCGCTTGCTTAAGTGCTTGGGTTTTCATGATGTCAGTATGTTTTGCTGAACCGTGGCTAAATGGGCCAACACCAGCTTCAACACCTTCTTCATTGATGTGAACAAGCAAATCAAAACCGTGCTTCTTAGCTTGTTCGTCACGGAACTTAATCATTTCACCAAACTTCCACGTGGTATCTACGTGTAATAGTGGGAAAGGAATTTTACCGGGCGCGAACGCTTTACGGGCAAGGTGAAGCAGTACAGAAGAGTCTTTTCCTACAGAGTAAAGCATAACTGGGTTTTCAAACTCAGCAGCAACCTCACGGAAAATCTGGATACTCTCGGCTTCGAGTTGTTTCAAATGCGTTACAGACGGGATACTAGCAGTCATTTTGAAGTCCGAATTTTATGTTATATACAAAAAAGTTATATAGGGGTTATTTTTCTGCATAGAACGATAACATATTTAATTTCAAAAGTAGTATGCGATTTTGCTATTTAAAATAGCTATCTTATTCCATTAAATAAAACTGTCATGCAATTGAAGCATAAGCCACTCTCTTCAAGGCCTATAAAAAGAAAAAAGCCCTGTTTAGTAATATAAACAGGGCTTGTTATTCACTATTGTTGCGAATGGCTTTTTACGTATCGTTCGCTTACCTTTCACTCAATTTGGTCTGGAAAGCATCGAATGTATCGACCACACCTTCTCTTGGCGAACCAGATTTACTTAAAATCATGATTGTTAAGCTAGATAAAATAAACCCAGGGACAATTTCGTACATCCAGTCACCTAGCTTTTGGCCGCCGATTTCAATAGGAAGATAAATCCACAGTAACACAGTCACTGCACCAACGATCATACCGCCTAGTGCGGCACGGCGAGTCATTTCACGCTTAAACAGACTAAATAGTACAAGCGGTCCAAAGGCCGCACCAAAGCCAGCCCAAGCATTACTTACAAGTGTCAAAATGGTGCTGTCTCTATCATAAGCTAGATAGATTGCTACAAGCGCGACAACTACTACGCTGACACGACCCGCAATCACAAGCTCGCCATCCGATGCATCACGTCTTAGGAACGCCTGATAAAAATCACTGGTTAGTGAACTTGAGGTTACCAACAGCTGAGACGAAATAGTACTCATGATCGCCGCTAAAATGGCAGCGAGCAGGAAGCCACCGATAAGCGGGTGGAATAGAATTTGAGATAAGTAGATGAAGACGGTTTCTGGATCGATTTCGTTTCCGTTACCTGTTACATAGGCAAGGCCGAAAAGCCCCGTCATCAATGCACCAATAATCGACACAATCATCCAACTCATACCGATATTGCGCGCGGTTGGTATATCTTTAACAGAACGTATCGCCATAAACCGCACAATGATATGAGGCTGACCAAAATAACCTAGGCCCCATGACATCAGTGAAACAATGCCTATTACGCTTAGTGCTTCATTGGTAGACGCATCCATAAATGCATCGAAAAGCGCCGGATTTATAGTATCTAACGCGTCAATTGACGCGCCGATTCCGCCCAACTCGCTAATAACAACGGCAGGTACCATAATGAGAGATACAAACATGATGCACCCCTGAACGAAGTCGGTCATGCTTACTGCCATGAAACCGCCTACGAGGGTATAAGCTACGACGACACCCGCGGTGACGTATAAGCCGGTCTCATAAGTTAATCCAAATGATGTCTCAAAAAGCTTTCCGCCAGCTACCACACCAGAAGAGGTGTAAAGCGTAAAGAAGACAACGATAACCACAGAGGCTATAACGCGCAATAAACGCGTGTTGTCGGCGAAGCGATTTTCAAAATAGTCGGGGAGGGTAATGGAGTTGTTGGCTACTTCAGTGTAAACGCGAAGGCGTGGAGCAACTAACATATAATTTGCCAGAGCACCGAGTGTCAAACCAACGGCAATCCAGCCAGCAGATAAGCCCGATACATACATTGCACCGGGTAAGCCCATGAGCATCCATCCGCTCATATCCGATGCACCTGCTGAAAGCGCGGTTACCGCGGGGCCTAGTTGGCGGCCGCCAAGCATATAGCCTTCTACGTTGGTGTCTGTCTGCCGATAAGCGAAAAGGCCTATCCCTAACATTACAACAAAATACAAACCCAACGAGATTATCGTGCCAGTAGCCATATAAATTCCCTATGTTTTTTCTTTCATGCTAACACCTATGACATAGAGTCTCTATGTCAGTCAGTGACCTTGCACGTTTTCTATACGGTAATTCGTAAATAAAGTTTGGCGAAAGATTAAATTGGAAAAGATGCAACGCGCGCTCGACCTTCTCTTTTGGCTCTGTAGAGAAGCTCATCGCACATCTTGATAATGGTGTCTAGGTTGGTTTCTCCATGGACGTCTAACAGACCCGACGAAAAACTTACCGAGAATTTTTCTTCGGTATTGCTCCAGTGCTTTTGGCGAGACAGCGCGAAATTCAGCTCATCGAGAATTCGCTTGGCAGACTTTTGATCGGAGTCGGAAAAGTAAATCAAAAACTCTTCGCCGCCATATCGGCAGAGCTTGTCTGACTTACGAATTCGGTTTTTGATAATCTGCGTAAAGGTAGTCAACACTTCATCACCAACAACGTGGCCGTATTTGTCATTAATCTTTTTAAAGTTGTCGACATCAAGTAGAGCAATACAGGACGCTTTATTGCCTTTAAGTGCTTTTTTCAAACTGTTTAGCATGGCTCGGCGCGTAAGAGCGCCGGTAAGTGAGTCACGCTCAGCTAGCAAGTCGCTCTGTCGTTTTGAAATCCATAGCCATAGTGTAAGAATGGTGAGAATAGTGATAATCAACGCAGAAATGGTGGTTTTCATTGCTTCTTTGTCGGTAGAAAGGTCATCTTTTTCGCTTCGAAGTACAGTGAGTTCTTGTTGTCGATATCGCGCTAACTCGATATCTTTCGCGATGCCGTCGGTAAACGAAGAATTTGATAACTTGAATTGCTCAGTGTTTTTTTCAACAAGAAGCCTATTGTAGGTTTTCGAATGCTTATATGCTTTTTCGTAGTCACCAATAAAATCGTAAAGTCTGGAAAGTTCAAGTTCTCCCCGTATCATTCGCTCTAATTTGAATTCGGACGATTGTAAAGAGTCGTTTAACGATCGCTTATAATTGCTAATGGCGGTTTCTAAAACACTCTGTCTATTTTGCAAGGCTGCTACATAGGATTGAAATAGGTAGGAGAGCTCTTTGGATTTAGATTCAATTACGTCAATATCTATTGAATTCAATTGATCTAATGTCGAATTTATTTCACTCTCTTGCGCTTCTCGAAAGCCTTGAAGCAAGACCTTAAGCTTTTGAAATAGAATTATGAATTTTTCATGTTCTGAATTGCGGTTTTGAGCGGTAGTCAGCGCTTTGTTCGCAAGCTCTAATGCTCTTGAGTATTCGGACTGAAACATCAGCGCGTCTATAGCAGCGAAGTAAGCTAGCGTTAAGGCTTGATCGTTTTTGTTACTTTCCTCAATGATACTCATAGCATGAAAATACGCTCTGCTAGGCACAGATAACTCTATGTATGCTGCTCTAAGCCATTGATGAGCAGTCGCCCGGTCAAGCGCGTTCTCCAATGAAAGCGTTGATGAACGCGTTGGTAAATAGAGCAATGAATATTCAATTTCATTAATTGCCTGTATTGGGCTTGCTAGAGTGAGTTCCATTGAAAGCCAAATACTAGCTATAGCTGTAGCGACTCGGTTTCCTGTATCTAGCGCTTCTAATTTCAATCTTCTTAGTGCTGGAACAGTTGAATTTATGCGCAGTGGAGAACCATCAAAGTCATTAACGGCGCTAGCATATATGTAATACGCTTTCGCAGCTGAGAATAACTCAGGGTTGAGCGCCTTTAACTCTTCCCAGTGAAAATCCAAAAGGGGGGATTTTACAAAAATTGGTACTCGTGGTTCGAGAGTTTCGTTTGCCGTGGCTGTAGCCAATATGTGTCTAAAAATTATCCCTTCACTACTAATATCATCTTGTATGTTCAGATTCTCAATCATAGTTGAAATCTGCTTGTTATCTATTTCCGAGCTTCTGTTCCAATGATAAATTGTTACGGCGGCAAGGTGGCTATATGAATTTAGCTTTTTTTGCCGAATGTTGGTCGGATATTTATCTTGTAAGGCGTTAGTAGAGGGACTGATACACGCGATAAAAAGTGTGCAAATCATCAGACTTGTAAAACGAAACCAAGCGCTCATTGTGATGGAGACCTCTTTACTGCGGGTAAGTGAATGAAGTGATTTACTGAAATTAAAACGGACGTTTTAACCTTTAAGTCGGAGTATAAGTTTTATTGAACAGGGTTTCATCTTAATTTTGGGCGAAAAAAATCGGCCCAGGGAGGGGCCGACGAAGGGAAGTGCTAAAGATACGCACTTTTTTGGAACGCTATACAGTTACTTAACGTATGTTAAGCAGAGAATTGAATCCTTTCTGACACCGCCTTTTTCATTTCGCTTAAATCAGCGTCTTTATCGCCAACAATCATTACATTGGCGTGTTTCATTTTAATGCTCTCTCCGTGGTACTGACCATCGGCAAACTCGCTTGGTACGGAGACATCTCCACGTTCAGGTACTACGAATACCGACATCTTGCCTTGCGGCGTATTCACAATCAGGTGAAGGCTTCTAACTGTGCTCAAATGGCAATAGTTTGCGACCTCTACACCGTCGAGCATTTCGCTAAAGCTGCCACCAAAGCTTGCTAGCTTTGCGTTAACCATGTTCAAATCAACAGGAAGCAACGAATGAGCGTGTTCCATTTCTGCGTACTGCATATGGGCAAGTGCTTGTCCGCCAATACTAAGCGGTTGGTGGTACCACATGGTAAGTCCGATACCTACAGTGAAAGCAACCGATGCAGCCATGGCTAAATACCAGCGACTTCTGCGTTTATAACGGGTGAATTCGTCTGCAGACTGCTGCCATATTAGCTTGCTTGCGAGATCCTCTGGTACATCGACTTTCAATGCTTGCTTTAATTGCTTATCTAACTGCTTTTGTTCATTCCAAAAACTGCGTTTACTTTCATCCGCCTTTGCCGCTTCTACAACATCACTGTCAGTCGTTTCTGGATCGGCGTAGATACGACGCCTAAATTCTAACTCATCCATTTACACGACCTCTCTGTTCATTTTGCTTCTCTAATGCCTCTTTTAGCTGATTCCTCGCTCTGAAAAGGCGAGTCATTACCGTGTTTTTGTTAAGCCCTAACTGGTTGGCGATCTCTTCGCCACTAAAACCGAAGATCAACTGGAGTATTAAGGGTTCACGATACTCCACACTCAATCCACCTAATAGTCGCTGAAGCTCTCTATCTTTCAAGTCCCCATCAGCATGCTGTGTGTCATCTTGAATATGGCAATCATCAATATCCACTGTGTCGAACTGTTTGCGTTCAAACCGACGGGCGTTTTCGCGGCGAAGAATGGTGATTAACCATGACTTTGCTGCTTTTTCATCATTTAGGGCGTCTAATGAGCGCCAAGCACGTAAAAAGGTTTCCTGAACAACATCTTCAGCAATGCTCTGGTCTTTGATAAGCCAAAATGCATAGCGGTAGATGTCGGCGTGAAATGCCTTTACTAATGCTTCATATCTTTGGTGTTTTGCTTTCATACCCGATAAGACCTGAGCACTATCGGATTTATTTCGCCCAAACATAAAAAAATCCAAAAACTTAATTTTTTCTCACTATGGCATAAAAAACGCGCCATTTCGTTAGCCGAAAGGCGCGTTTTCATTTTATTTCCAGTGATCAGAGCACCTAGTTCGAAAAGCTAGGCACGTTTTTGGGAAGTAATCCAAGCATTAATGTTTTCTTCTAAAATAGAAAGTGGGACTGGACCGTACTTCAACACCTCGTCATGGAAGCCTTTCCAATCAAACTTGTCACCAAGTTCAGCTTGGGCATGCTCTCTAAGTTCCATAATTTTAAGTTTACCAATCATATAGGCCGTAGCCTGACCTGGCATAGCAATGTAGCGCTCAATGGCTTTTTGCGCGTCGTATTCAGGGTTTGGCGTATTTTCAACAAGGTAATCTACGGCTTCTTCACGCGTCCATTTTTTCGCATGAATACCCGTATCAACCACAAGTCTGCAAGCGCGCCAAAGCTCCATGGCTAGACGACCGAAATCAGAATAAGGGTCTTCATAAAAGCCCATATCTTTTGCAAGTTCTTCGGTATATAGGCCCCAACCTTCTGTGTATGCGGTAAAGCTCAAGAATTTTTGGAATTGAGGCACACCTTCTAGCTCTTGTGCAATAGCGCGCTGCATGTGGTGACCTGGGATGCCTTCGTGATACGCCAGCGCCTCTAACTGATAAGTAGGCATTGCTTTCATGTCATAAAGGTTTGCGTAATAAATACCTGGGCGGCTGCCATCTTGCGCTGGGCTTTGATAAAACGCCTTGCCCGCAGACTGTTCGCGGAACGCTTCAACACGTTTAACAATCATTGGCGCTTCTGGAAGAATACCAAAGTATTCAGGAATCGCCTCTCGCATGTCGTCTATGGCGGTTTTCGCCATATCAAGGTATTGCTGTCTACCTTCATCTGTTGAAGGTAGATAGAATTGCTCGTCTTCACGCATGAAAACGAAAAACTCTTGAAGGGTGCCTTCAAATTTCACTTGTTTCATAATGTCGCGCATTGCATCGTGTATGCGTTCTACATTGTCTAAGCCAATTTGATGGACTTCTTCAGCGGTTAGGTCTGTAGTGGTAAACCAGTTTAGACGATTCTGATACCATTGATCACCATTGGGTAAGCGCCACACACCATCGCCTTCAGGCGTGATTTCCCTTTGATGAGCGAGTTCTTCGATAAACTTCTCGTATGACGGCATGACTGAAGTTACCAAAGCGGCTTTCGCTTCACCTAATAACGTCGTTTTTTCCGCCTCTGTAACATCCAGGCTATTTACTTTATTTTGAAAATCTTCCCAGATAGTTGAAGGTATTTCGCTAGAATCAAATGGTGCGCCGGTGATCACGTTTTTTGACGCATCAATCATTTGATCGTAGGCCCATGCTGGCGGGAATACGCCGGCTTTTTCGCGAACTTTCATTTGTTCGATAACTTGATCAAAGTACGTACGTACATTGTCTAGTCGTCCAATGTATGCCTTAGCGTCCTCTTTACTCTTTACGCTGTGAATGTTGATAAGGAAGCTAGGCACTTGTGTATGCGCGGCGCGGAACTGATGTACAATGTAACGGTGATGTCGAAATTCGTCGTTAGCTAAATCGCGCTCAATACCTAGTTTGTGCAGGCGCAAGCTTAGCTGTTCCTGTTCACTTAACTGACTGGTGTCAAAACTATTAAGCTTTTCTAGTCGGTTTTTGGAGATGGCAATGCGAGCATCAGCTTCTTCGTCACTGATGTCATCCCATTTGTCATAGTCCCATTTTTTACCCAAGTAACTTTGAAATAATGGCGAACGCTTAAGATCTTCTTCAAAAGTACGTTCGAAGAACGCATTAAGGCGCTCTGATTCAGACTGCCCGGCTGGCTGTTCTGTTTTAATAGGTTCTGGCGCTGTTTTAGCGGTTTCACTTGCAGGAGAGCAAGCCGTAAGCGTGGTAATGGCCAACGCAATTGGCGTTAGCTTTATTAGTGTTTTCTTCATTATATTCCCCGTCGCGTTTAATTGATTATTTTTATGAGCTAAAGCTTCTAAGGTTAATAAGCCTTAAAGAGGACAATAAGGCTCAAAGGGTCGACTGTTTTTCGAACGCAATCATTTCTGTTACGAAGCCCTTGTCACAGTGATTTAGCTAATTGCAAGGGCTTTCATTACGCAAATTCTAGTGTATTGGCAAATGAAATGCGTTTTATGAAGCAGGATATAAGGCAGATAGCGTGTTATTGTTCCCTTCACTTTTTTGCTTCCATTCGCTGCGGGCAAGCTTAGCTTCATGTGAAAGTTTATCTAAAGCTTTCATGACCTGTTTAGATTGGGTGTTAGCGTCAGCTTTATTGGCAGAAAAGCGCAGTGCATAGAGCTCATTAACACTAGCGTTGATTCCTTCAAACTGTGAAAGTTGCGCTTTACCCGAAGTTAACGCGTTTATCCACTGCTTAAGAGCAGGCGTAAGTAAACGTGTGTCCTTTGCCTTTATTACTGACATTAGGTTTTGAAAATGTGCTTTTTCATCCCACTGAGCACTAGAGTGGATGCGCTGTGCAGAACCGGTTTTGTGAGTTATTCCAAGTCCGGTAGACTGAGCCTGCTTAAGCTTTCTGTAGGTAACTAACCATCCTGTAAGCGCAATAATAAACAGCGCAAGTAGTACACCAATTACCATCCAATTAAACTGCGCATTTTCGTCAGTTATGGCTTCACCTGAAGCAGAGCCTAATGGCTTGCCCTCATCGTTAGTACTAACACTAGGCTTTGTTGCAGTGGAAGGTATATCGTTTTGAATAGCGTCAGTACCTGTACTACTGGTTGATGGAGTATTTGGGATATTAGAAGTATTAGCATTATTTGCGCCAGACGCTGGCGCTACCGTAATTGAACGAGCGGGAATAGTGGCATACTCAGTTTGCTGAGTAAGCGTATTAAACCAAGGGATAGTAATTTCAGGTAAGACAAAGTTACCAGGCTGCGTTGGAATGATCGCCAGCGACGTTTGGCGCTGTGAAATTAAGCTCTGGTCTTTTTCAACTGTCGTAGTATTAGATTGATCAGGGTACAGCTTAAAGTTTGGCGGATAAAACTCAGGAATATCAGGAAGCTGCTCTTCTACTACGCCCAATGCGGTTAGCGTAACAATACGAGTGACTGGTTCACCTGCTACAAAACTATCACCTTGTGGCCATTCTTCATCCACTCGCACCATTTCAGAAGGTAACCAAGGGTAATCTATCCCCTGAGGAATGGGCTTAATATTCACCGTAATGTCGGGCCCAACCCGATTAATTTGCTGGGTGCGGTTGAAGAAGCCAAAACGTTGGTTAGTATTGGCAGCCATAACTTCGCCAGTGAAAATAGGGCCTCTTAGCGTGAATTCACCGGATGCTTGAGGCACAACGGCAAATTGACGCTCTATAATCTGATACCTTCTACCGTTTACGATATCTGTATACTGTTTATCTTCTCCTAGCTGGGTGATTTCCGCATTTTGCATTTCTGGCGCTTGTAGGCTACCGCGCTCAATATTGCTAGAAAGAAACAGCTTAACCGTGTAAAGCAGCTGTTGATTTAAATAGGCCTCTTTCACGTCGATGTCAGTGGTAACAAAATAGTCTCGTGCGACATTACTTTGTTCTTGAACTGGTATTACTTTAACTTGAATAGGCTTGGTTGATTTACCTTCAATGGTTAGTGAAGGAATGGTGAACGTGCCTTCCTTACGAGGAAATAACGTAGTGGTCCAAACGGTGGTACGCTTGGTGTCGAAATTGACAATTGAGGTTTGGCTACTTACTGATGTTCTTCCGACCACAAAGTCTTTAAGCAGGGGAGAGCTGTCGAATGCATCTCTGTCTGCGCTGCCGTCTGCGGTAACCGTTAAGCGAATGGCTTCATCCAACATGACAGGGTTTCTATCAATGGTGGCTTCCAGCGAGTTTACATCGGCATAAGCCGCCGTACTTAAGAGTAGGGTTAATAAAAAAACTATAAGTGTAGATTGTAATAAGGCTCTCATCTACCAATCACTCCGGTTTGAAGGCATACGTTGACGCTGACGTTTTTGTGCTTCTAATTGCATTTTTCGTTTTAGTAGGAATGCAGGGTCGTCTGGCACGCGGCGCATTAAACTCTCCATTCGCTGCAGCTCTTCTTTTTCTGCGTCGGTAAGCTCGGTTTCTTGACCTTGCATTGCCTGTGCTTCCTGCTCTGCTTGTTGTTCGTCTTTTTGTGCTTGCGCGCTGTCTTGCTGTGCACCATCACCTTGGTCAGACTGCTCTTGTTCTGCATTTTGCTGCTGAGAGTCTGATGACTCGTTCTGACTGTTCATCTCGGAATCATCAGGCTGTTGTGAGTTATCTCCGCCACTTTGCTGTTCATCGTTAGCTTGGCTTTGGTCAGACTGTTGACCCTCATTATCGTTTTGCTGACCATTCTGCTCATTTGAACCTTCCTGATTGTTCTGGTCCCCTGATTGCTGTTTGCTATTAGGGCTATCAGAGTTATCTTGGCCATTATCCTGCGAGTCACTCTGTTCGCCATCATCGCCATTTTCGTTCTGGTTTTGATCCTGATTCTGTTGTTGCTGCTGTTTCAGCAAATCCTCGACAATCTTTTTGTTGGTTCTTGCATCGTCAAAATCGGGGGCTTCGCTTAACGCCTGATCATATTTATTAATAGCGTCTTCAAGCTTACCGAGTTTTGCCAGTGCATTGCCTTGATTGTAAAGGCTCTCGGGACCAGGAATGCTTTTGAAGGCATTTAACGCACCTTCGTAGTCACCTGATTTATAAAGTGATGATGCTTTCCACGCTTCATCATTAAACTTGTTAACGGCGTCTTTGTATTTACCTCTTTGGTAGCTGTTCAATGCTTCTTGGTTGTCATTCATAAATGGCGTTTGCCACCATGAAAGTGAATCGGGTTTATTTGCCATCTCCTTTGCGCTTTCCGGTGCGTCTATGTCTTGTGACGTTCCAGCAATTTCTGAGGGTTGGGCACGTTGCAAAGCATGGGCGTTTTTAATCATAGAGGGGCTAAGTAAACCCACTAACACGATGAAAACTAACCCGCGTTTGAATGCAAAGGCGGCAAACGGAAGAAGTATAAGCAGCAAGTAAGGGCCAACTTCTTTCCACTGGTCGCCTTGTAAATTACTCTCTTCTTCGTTCTCTTCGCTGTCGCTTTTATCTAGTAGAGATACCGAGGCGAGCGCATCAATGTCGGCGTCGTTTGATGTAAAGGATTCAAAGCGTCCGCCGCTGGTTTTAACCACGCCTTTCACTGCGCCTTCATTTAACTTGGGTATAACGATGCTGCCAGTGAAGTCCTTTAAAAGCTCACCGCTTTGCTGGCGAATAGGCGCGCCTTCAGATGTTCCAACGGTAAGTGCATTTACTGTAAAAGGAATAGAGGCCACATACTCTTGAAGCTCTTGTTGTTGTTCTAACTCTATACCATCAGTAATCCAGTAGATCATGCCTGAGTTATATCCGGCATTCGTGAGAAGCTCTGACGCACTCTCTATGCCAAGGAGTGGGTCGCTGCCCGGCACGGGCATAATTTCCGGTGAAAGACTTGGGATAAGGGTTGTGATATTCCCTGCGTCTTCGGTTAAGGGGCTAATGACAAACGCATCGCCAGCGTAAGCAACCAAGCCCATTTCTCCTTCACCAATAGCGTTGACTAGGTCTATCGCTTTATATTTAGCGCGAGTTAGCCTGTCTGGCGTCATATCGGTAGCGCGCATTGAAAGCGACATATCTATGACTATAACGTGTCCCATTTTCAACTGGTAAACCGGCTGCGGCAGGCGCTCCCACGTTGGGCCAGCGAGTGCTATCACACTTATAATCCACACAAAAGCAAGCATCCACATTGGAGGTTTTGCGCCCATTTCGGTTTTTCCAATCACCATATATTGATATAGATGAGAAGGGATCACAGATTGCCAGCCAGATTGCTTAGCCGTGGTTTTTCTAATTAAAAACACAAGCAGCATCAGGGGAACGAGCGCGATAAACCATTCGGGGCGTAAAAAATGAAATTGGTTTAAGAAGTCGAATTCCATTACTTCGTCTCCCTGTTTGTTTGAGCTGCTTGTATAGAATCAGCTGAGTTCGGGTGTTGCTGGGACGAGTTAATTCGTCTTTGTGCGAACCAACGAAATGTTGATAAAAGAACCGTCAAGAATGCCCATAGTGCTGACAGTAATATTGCCGCACCAAGGGGATAGTAAAACAGTGCGCTCAATGGACGCATCTTACGCGTTTCACCTTCAATAGGCTCAAGCGCGTCAAGTTGTTGATAAATAGCTTGAAGTTCCTGGGCATTTCGAGCCCTAAAATATTGGCCGCCAGTGCTAGTTGCAATGTCGGTTAACATGCCTTCATCAAGTTCTTGCGACGGGTTTATTTGTCGGCTGCCGAAAAAGCTTTGGATAAGCATTTTATCTGCGCCCACACCAATAGTGTAAACCTTCACACCCTTACTAATTGCCAACTCTTTCGCCTGCTCGGGTGTAATATTCCCTGCAGTATTTTGCCCATCGGTAAGAAGAATTAAAACGTTATTAGACTCTTCCCGTTCGTCAAAGCGCTTCACCGCTAAACCTATCGCATCGCCAATGGCCGTCTGTTCGCCAACCAACCCAATGACAGCTTCACTCAGAAGTGTGGAAACGGTATCTCTGTCATAGGTAAGCGGCGCTTGAACGTACGCGGTATCGGCAAATAAGATAAGGCCAATTCTGTCGCCAACGCGACGCTGAATAAAGTCATAAACCACCGACTTAGTCATGGTTAAACGGTTAACTTGTCGGCCATTTAGCTGCATGTCATCTATCTTCATACTGCCAGACAAATCCACCGCTAACATCATTTCTCGACCTTCGTTCGGTATGCTGACAGGCTCTCCTAACCATTGAGGGCGCGCGGCAGCCGTCACTAGCAGCAGCCATATCAAGCTACTTACCAACAGCGGTATTTTGGTTTGTTTCAACTGGGTTTGCTCTGACACATCGCCAGGTCGCAAATTAGGAACCCGCAATGCAGCCATAGGCATGTCTTGTGCTTTTTTAGAAAGCAGGCGTACGATAATAGGCAAGGGGAGTACAAAAAAGACCCACCACCAAGCAAAATTAAGCATGATGCGGCTCCTTGGCTTGTTTATCATGAGGGCTGCCATCGTTTAGACCGCCATCATTCACATCGCCGTAAGCCCCCTTGTTTTTTGGCAGTTTGGCTTTTGAAAGCCAGTTTTTTACTGCCCCCTTGCAGGTTTCAAAATCACTAGGGGTGGGGGTGGCTTGATAAACATTGCTTACTAACAAACCTAAATCACTTTCAAGTTTGCTATCACTACTTTTCAAGGCAGAGGTTAAGAACGCTTGCCACTGTTTACCGTATAACCCAGCTACTTGCTGAGTTGGGTAATAGCTCATAGCCGTGCGTTTTAGAATTGAGTTTAACGCCACGGGCCAATTGCTTTGTTGTGCCGAAATCGATTCAAGTAAGGCTAAAGCTTGCTTACGCGCCTTGTTGTGACGTATGTGAGCAGTGATAGTTTTATATAGGCAAAATAGAGCAAGTAAGACTACTGCGATAGCGACCCACCAACCCCAATCTAATGGCCAAATGTTGACCTCTGTAGGTACGTGTATATCGCGCAGTTGAGCTAGTGGGTCTTGCTGCTGAGGGGGCACTGGCATTTGATTTGCCGGCGGCATCGATTGAGCAGCTGATTTTGTGTAACTAGATAGAAAGTTTGATAAAAAATGGGTTGAAAAAATACTGCTTTGCATTAATTAAGCTCCAACCGTTGTTCTTGCTGCATACTTTGAAGCTGTTCGTCTAGGGGAAGACCTGCTGAAACACTGAATCGAGCGATATTGTTTTTGCGCAAGGCGCTATAAATCGCGCTGTTGTGCTCACTGCGCCATTTTTGATAGTGCTGTTGCTCGGTATTGTCGCCTAACACCCAACGTTGTTGGTTTCGACCATCAGAAACGCTGACGGTTTGTAATGAACTGGTTTGCGGCAAAGCGTGTTCTATTGGATCGTTAATCACGATAGCCCTCACTTCACAGTGTCGAGTTAAGTGACTTAAGTGTTGAATAGCTTGGGTACTTAAATGCTGAAAGTCTGATACCAGATAAACCAAGCTCCCAGGTCTTGCTAGTCGTCTTGCCCTAGCGCACGCATCGGCAAAAGCTTGTTCGTCTTTGTCTTTGTCCGGCTCAGATTGCGCGCTCTGTTCGTGCAATGCCATAAGTTCATGACACACGTGCAACACGGCTTTTTTGCGTGTTAGTGGTTTAATTTCTTTGTGCTGTTGCTGATTAAATACCAGCGCGCCAACTTTATCGCCGCGAGCAGCAGCTGACCAGCTAATTAATGAAGATACATGAGCGGCTTGCACCGCTTTAGTAAGCAGCTGCGTGCCAAATGCCATTGACGGTAGGTAGTCACAGAATAGAAAAACCGGGCGCTCTCGCTCTTCCCGATACACTTTAGTGTGAGTTTTACCCGTGCGCGCAGTAACGCGCCAATCAATAGCGCGAATATCATCACCGGGCTGATAATGCCGGGCCTCATCAAACTCCATGCCTCGGCCTTTGTGCTTGGTGAGATAACTTCCAGCAAGTTTAGCTTGTGGCATACGTTTAGGCGCCAAACTAAACAGCTTAGCTAACTGCTGGTAGCGTAATAATTCTGCTGTAGACAACGAGACGCCATTACTTTGCAGCTTGTTTAGCTGCGCTTGTACATTCACCATAGCTTAAGGGACTGCGACAGTTGCAACAATCTTATCAAGTACGTCGTTAATCGTTACGCCTTCAGCCTCGGCTTGATATGACAGAATAATACGGTGGCGAAGCACGTTGTGAACCACAGCTTGAATATCATCAGGACCAACAAAGTCTCTGCCGCTAAGCCATGCGTGAGCGCGTGCACAGCGATCTAGACTGATGGTTGCTCGAGGGCTTGTTCCCATCGCTATCCACTGGCCTAATTCCGCGTCAAAATTTGCAGGCTGACGTGTGGCCATAATCAATTGAACTAAATACTGTTCTAACTCAGGCGCCATATACAAAGACAACGCTTCTTTACGCGACGTAAAAATATCGTCTTGAGTTAGCGTTGGTGGCGTAACAGGCGGTTCTGAGAGGGCTTCACCTCGCGTTAAACGCAATATCTCTAATTCTGTCTCGGCGCCAGGATAATCGATGTCCACGTGCATTAAGAATCGGTCTAGCTGTGCTTCAGGTAGTGGATAAGTTCCTTCCTGTTCTAGCGGGTTTTGCGTTGCCATTACTAAAAATAGCGGAGGAAGAGGGTAGGTTTTACTGCCTACCGTAATTTGACGTTCCGCCATGGCCTCAAGCAAAGCCGATTGCACTTTTGCTGGTGCGCGGTTGATTTCGTCGGCTAGCACTAAGTTATGAAAAAGCGGCCCTTTTTGAAAAACAAACTCACCGGTTTCGGGACGGTATATGTCTGTACCGGTTAAGTCGGCAGGCAAAAGGTCTGGGGTAAATTGTACGCGATGAAAGTCGCCGTCAATACCATTAGCAAGTGCATTGATTGCGCGTGTTTTTGCAAGCCCTGGAGGACCTTCTACCAGAAGGTGGCCGTCGGCCAAAAGAGCGATTAGAAGGCTTTTGGTTAACGCATGCTGACCGATAATCTGTTGGTCTAAATAAGCGTGTAACTGTTGAAATTGCGCTGCTGCCATAATGCAAAATTTCCGTTTGAGTTCTCGTTATCAGGAAGTGTCATTTGAACGATAGATTTATTAAGTATCTTATAAAGTGATCGCTTAGCTAAAAAGTAAATTACATATTAATTTAGATAGCTCTAGCCCGTCACAATGACACAAAACAGACTTTCATTTCCATATAAGGTTCATTCTATCTTTCTTCAAGTCGTCAAACAGTAATAAAAATGCGATATGCGGTTGGATGCAAAGCAAGCTTTTTAAATTTCGATAGCATAAAACGGTCAAAATTTGTAAACAGGGCAAACTTTAGTTTCATTTATGTTGCCCTTAACCCTGCATTATTTGCTATTTTGTTCATTGTTTGTAAAAATCGGGTTTATTACAGGTCAGACCACTTTGGGGCGATAAGCTCAAACGGAAGTCGGTCATTAATTTAGGTGCATTATGGCAACAAAACAATCAGTTACTACCCGAGAGGGTGATCGCATCGCCATTGTCGCGGGGTTGCGTACTCCGTTTGCGAAAATGGCTACATATTTCCACGGTGTTCCGGCTGTTGATCTAGGTAAAATGGTCGTAAACGAACTTCTCGTTCGCCATGGTGTTCAAAAAGAGTGGGTTGACCAGGTTGTCTACGGTCAAGTAGTACAAATGCCTGAAGCGCCTAACATTGCGCGCGAAATCGTGCTTGGCACAGGCATGAATATTCATACCGACGCTTACAGCGTATCTCGCGCATGTGCGACGAGTTTTCAATCTACGGTTAACATCGCAGAAAGCATGATGGCTGGTACGGTACAAGTAGGTATTGCTGGTGGTGCTGATTCAACGTCGGTATCACCTATTGGGGTTTCTAAGAACCTTGCGCGTGCGCTGGTTGATTTACAGAAAACCAAGACCCTTGGCCAAAAGCTAAACATCTTCAAGCGTTTAAGCTTAAAAGACTTAGCGCCAGTACCTCCTGCTGTAGCTGAGTACTCTACCGGTTTGTCGATGGGACAGACAGCAGAGCAAATGGCGAAAACGCATCAAATTTCTCGTGAAGAACAAGACAAACTTGCACATCGCTCGCACAGTCTAGCTGCTGAAAGCTGGGAAGCAGGCAAGCTGTCTAGCGAAGTGATGACCGCTTATGCTGAACCGTATAAAGGTGCGCTTGAGCGCGACAACAACGTACGTTTCGATTCTAAGCTTGAAGGCTACGCGAAACTTCGCCCAGTATTCGATAAAAAGTACGGCTCGGTAACTGCGGCAAACGCTACACCGCTTACTGACGGTGCTTCTGCAGTGCTTATGATGACAGAGAGCCGAGCGAAAGAGCTAGGTTATACGCCGCTTGGTTACATTAAGAGCTACGCGTTCTCGGCAATCGACGTGTGGGAAGACATGCTAATGGGGCCGTCGTACGCGACACCTATTGCGCTAGATCGCGCAGGCATGACCCTAAACGACTTAACGCTAATTGAAATGCACGAAGCGTTCGCAGCGCAAACCTTGGCAAACGTTAAAATGTTTGCAAGTGACAAGTTCGCCAAAGAGAAACTCGGCCGCGACAAAGCGACGGGCGAAATTGACATGGACAAGTTCAACGTGATGGGTAGTTCAATTGCCTACGGTCACCCTTTTGCCGCAACCGGTACACGTATGATTACGCAAATGCTTAACGAACTAAATCGCCGTGGCGGTGGTACAGGCCTTCTTACTGCATGTGCTGCGGGTGGTCTTGGTGCCGCAATGATTGTGGAGACAGAATAATATGAGTCAGGAACAAGAAATGACAAATGAAGTTCAGCCAACATCAGGCGCATTTACGTTAACCAAGCAAGATAATGGCGTTGCTATTCTTAGCATGGACGTACCTGGCGAGAGCATGAATACGCTTAAAGCTGAGTTTGGCGATGAGATATCTGCCATGCTTGATGATATTGAACGCGACAGCAGCATCAAAGGTGTGGTGTTAACAAGCGGCAAGCCAAGCTCATTCGTAGCAGGTGCCGATATCACCATGCTAGCAGCGTGTAAAACTGCGGAAGATGCCACAACCATAGCCGCTGGCGGTCAAGCCATTTTCGATAGAATTGAGAACATGAAGGCTACCTTCGTTGCGGCTATTCACGGCCCAGCGTTAGGCGGTGGTTTAGAGCTAGCATTAGCGTGTCACTACCGTGTATGTACCGATTCACCTAGCACTCAGGTAGGTCTACCGGAAGTGCAGCTAGGCTTGTTGCCAGGCAGTGGTGGTACTCAGCGCCTTCCTCGCCTAATTGGCATTCAGCAAGCGATGAAAATGATGCTTACTGGGTCTCCTGCACGCGCTAAGCAAGCTAAAAAGTACGGTATTGTAGATGATGTTGTACCTCACAGTGTTTTGCTAAAGGTAGCTGAACAGTTTGCGCTTAAACGCAAACCAGAAAGGGAAGCGCCGCAAAAGAGTGTGATGGACAAAGTGTTAGAGAAGACCGGCCCGGGTCGTAACATGATGTTCAAAAAAGCGCGCGAAGCGACATTTGCCAAAACCAAAGGTAATTATCCAGCGCCAGGTTACATTATTGATGTAATTGAAACGGGCATGAACGAAGGGATGAAAGCGGGGCTTAAAGCCGAGGCTGAAGCCTTTGGTAAGCTTGTTATGACGCCGGAATCTTTCCAATTACGTCAGATCTTCTTTGCTACGACAGAAATGAAGAAAGAAAACGGCGTTGAAGGTGTTAAACCTGAAAAAATGAAGAAAGTCGGTGTGCTTGGCGGTGGTTTAATGGGTGGTGGTATCGCCTATGTAACGTCGACCAAAGCCGGTGTACCTGTCCGTATCAAAGATGTGCGTGCTGAAGGCATTGCCAATGCAATGAAATATAGCTATGACATCTTAAATAAAAAGGTGAAGAAGCGTTTCATGCGCAATAGTGAAATGCAGAAACAGTTAGCGCTTCTTACCGGTACGCTAGATTATAGCGGCTACCAAGATGCTGATATCGTGGTTGAGGCGGTTTTCGAAGATCTAGACCTTAAGCAGAAAATGGTGGCGGATATTGAAGAGAACTGCAAAGAAAGCACGATCTTCGCGTCCAATACATCGTCTATTCCTATTACACAAATTGCAGCTAAGGCAGCACGTCCTGAAAACGTGATTGGTCTGCATTACTTCTCGCCAGTAGACAAAATGCCTTTGGCCGAAGTAATTGCTCACGATAGAACGTCTGACCAAGTCATTTCATCGACGGTTGAATTTGCTAAAAAGCAAGGCAAAACACCGGTTGTTGTTAAAGACGGTGCGGGTTTCTACGTAAACCGTATTTTGGCACCTTACATGAATGAAGCGGCAAACCTTATTCTTGACGGTGAGCCTATTGAGCATATCGATAAATCGTTGGTTAAGTTTGGCTTCCCTGTAGGTCCTGTGAAACTACTTGATGAAGTGGGCATTGACGTTGGCACCAAGATCATCCCATTTCTTGTAGAGGCATTCGGCGAGCGCTTCACTGCGCCAAGTGCTTTCGATAAAGTACTTGCAGACGGCAGAAAGGGTAAGAAAAACCAAAAAGGGTTTTATTCTTATGAAGGCAAAAAACCAGGTAAAGAAGTGGACGAGTCAATCTACGAACTACTGGGTCTTTCACCTTCTGCTAAGTTAAGCGAAAAAGAAGTTGCTGAACGCTGTGTATTAATGATGCTTAATGAAGCAGCGCGCTGTTTAGACGAAGGCGTTATCCGTAGTGCCCGCGACGGCGACATTGGCGCTATCTTCGGTATTGGTTTCCCTCCATTCTTAGGCGGCCCGTTCCGCTATATGGATACACTGGGAATTAAACACGTTGTTGCTCGTTTAAACCATTATGCTACTGCTGTAGGTGATAAATTTGCACCTGCTGAAGTGTTAGTAAAAATGGCAGAAAACGATCAAAAGTTTTACAGCTAAGTTTATAAAATGTTAAAAGCCGGGCGTTGCCCGGTTTTTTTATGTCTAATGGGTATTTTTGCTGGTTTATTGTTCTATTTTGGGTAGAATTCCTGCGGTTAAAAAATGAACGTGTCAAATTGTTGGCGTCAATTATCAGTAAGTTAAATTGAATAATTGATGGGGATAAGTAAACCCACGTAACTAGGTCAAACAGGCGGAGGCAGTGTGATTTCACTCGTAGTATTAAGCGTTATCTTTTCTCTATATTTTTATGTAGAAGCGTTTAAATGGGGAATGAGCGCGAAAAAGTGGGCGATAGCGGGTTTTGTGTTAGGTCCAATCTTACTGCCCATGTTCTCAATCTCTCGCCATATACATTGGCGCAATGCAGTAGGGTTTAACAACCTTTATATTTCTGCGTAGTCTTTCCTAGCGGTCTGCTGAAATAAGTAAGTGGGGCGTAAAATACAGGTATAAAAAAAGAGAGCGTTGCTCTCTTTTTTTGAAATACTGTGCTTCAGATTAGAAGCCAACGCCGTAGCCACCACCTGAGTGAGGTTTTACAGCTTTTGGTTGTGTAATCGTCTCTTTCTGAGACTCAGGAGCTTGTTTAGCGCCTTCTTGCTTGTCGGCAGCAACTGGGGTAGCGGTAGAAAGTACTAGTGCAACTGCGTACTCTTTTAACATGTTAATTTCCTCTGATTATTTTGAACGAACAAACAAAACCGATTTTTTATATTTGTCATCGGTATCTAATACTTAGCTAAATGTGTGCCAAAAATAATATTTTTTAAAATATCCAATGTAATCAGGTGGTTAGCTTTTCGTTTTAATGCGGAGGATTGTCGATGTTCACAAGCGCCATTTTAATGGCACTAAAGTCTAATAAACTAAGGTTGAATAGGCATGACTTTGCCTAAAGCTGCAATGAGCGGCATTAGGCAGGGGAAAGCACGCGCCCTATACGCAAGTAAAAGGTAAGAGCTATTAAAAGTTAGAGTGGCCGAGCAGCGTATGAAGCTTTTGATTCTCGGTGAGAAGCTTCTCGAAGCGCTCTGCATTTAATGGGCGGCTGTAAAGAAAGCCTTGCAACATCTCACAATCGTAGCGACGTAAAATATCTAGCTGAGCTTCTTCTTCAACGCCCTCAGCTACAACTTTTAAGCCTAAATTGTGGGCGATATTTATAATGGCAGCCGCCATATGACGATCTACATTACTTTTTGCAATATCGTCAATAAATGCTTTGTCAATTTTTAGCGTGTTTAGCGGGAATCGCTTTAAGTAGGCTAGGGACGAGTAACCTGTACCGAAATCGTCTAGCGCTAGGTGAATACCTCTTTCGCGAAGGCGAGTCATCATTTGAAGGCCGTTTTCAGGACTTTCCATTAGCGTACCTTCAGTTATTTCGCACTCTAAATGTAGTGGTGACAAACCGATATCGCTTAAAATCTTGTTTATTCTGTCGTCTAAGTCAGGTAATTCGAACTGCTTCGCAGATATATTCACAGCTACACGACCACTAAACAAACCTTGGTTTACCCAGCGTTTGGTATCTGCACAAGCCTTTCTTAGCACTTGTTCACCAATTTCTATAATCTGGCCTGTTTGCTCTGCCAGAGGGATAAATTGCCCAGGGCTTACTATGCCCTTTTGGGGGTGCTCAAAGCGCACCAAAGCTTCCATGCTAACTAGCTTACCTGAGGCTATATCTACTTTCGGCTGGTAGTAAACCGTAAACAAGTCATCTTTAATACCTTGTCTTATAAGGTTTTCAATTTGCAGTTGCCTAACGGCGTTTTGATTCATCTCTCCGCTAAAGAACTGATAGCTGTTACCGCCATTGTTTTTAGCGAAATACATGGCTGTGTCGGCGTTTTTCAGCATTTCTTGGGGAGAAGTGCCGTCGTCAGGGAAGAACGCGATGCCAATACTGGCACCCAATACAAACTCTTGCTTATTAATGATAAAGGGGCGAGATAAAGTGTCTAATAGGTTCTGTGCGTAATGCGTTACCGTGTGGATATCGGCATTGTCTTCCATTAACACGCTAAATTCATCACCACCTAAACGATAGCAAGTCGCACTCTTACCCGTAATTCTCTGTAAGCGCTTTGCTATTTGTTTAATTAATATATCGCCCGTTTGGTGACCTAAGGAATCGTTTATTTTCTTAAAGTTATCCATATCCAAACAGAGCAGAGTATGTTGTGCTCCTTTCCGCACCAAGTTCTGGTGGCTAGCTTGGAAGAACGAACGATTCGGAAGCTCTGTGAGCGGGTCAGTATTAGCTAGTTTCAATAGTTCTTTTTCAGTACTTTTTCTTGACGTGATATCACTAAATACGCCTACAAAATGGCTTATTTTTCCGTCATCGTCATGGACGGCGTCTATATTTAATTCCATTTCATAGCGCTCGCCGTTCACTCGCACACTTTCTACTTCACCTGACCAGTTACCTTTCGCTTTTAGCGTTTTCTTAATTTCTTCGGTAAACGCGTCTGGATATAGATGGAAATGCATATAGCTTGCTAATGCTTGATCACGGGTTTCGCCGGTGTAGCCGCAATATGCATTGTTTACACTTATGAATTTAAATTGGGTATTAGTTATGAATACACCTTCAGAAATATTCTCAATTGAACGTTTAAATAGATTCAGCTGCTCTTCAGCTTCTTTTAAGTGATGAATATTCTTAAGCGTACCAGTCATTCTTACCGGCTGAGAATTGTGGTCTCTTTCAACCACTTTTCCGCGGTCAAGTATCCAAATCCACTGATTCTTAAATGTCTTTGCGCGGTATGCGAGCTCGTAGAAGTCGCTATTACCTTCAAGATGGTCTCTTAGAGCAGTTTTAACACGGTTTACGTCGTTAGGGTGTATGTTTGCATCGTAAGCGCCTGTGGTGCGTATATCATCTTGAGGGAAGTCGAGTGTGCCCCACGTATTTGCACGGTAAACTTGGCCTCTGTATACGTCCCAGTCCCACAGCTCATCACCTGAACTCCATAGCGTCAGTTTAAGGCGTTCTTCCGACTCTTTGATGGCAAGCTGGTTGGCTTTTCTTATTTGATATTGGCGAACTATGAAAGCAATTAACGCAAAGGCTACAATGCAGTAAAAAACAAGTGCTACGGTGTGCAACCATGGCGGGCGTTGAATACTAATGTCCAGACTTCTACTGTCAGACCATGACTTTCCAGGTTCTTTCGCCTGAACAGAAAAACGATACTCCCCAAAAGATATATTATTAAATTGAGCAGTACGCTCCTTATCAACATAAATCCAATCACTCTCAAAATTGGACAACTTGTATCGATAGTTAACTTGCTCTGGATACACAGGATTAATTAACCCAAATGAAATGCTAAATCTAGACTCATCGTGAGTAAGAATTAACTTGTCTTCGTAGGTTATGTTTTCTTTTGATGAGAATGAACGAATATTTTCTTCATTTTCGTGCTGGCCTCGTTTAGCTTTGGCAACAGAACCGAAAATACTAATTTGATAAAGTTGAGGGGGTAACGTTTGTTCAATCTCATCTTCACTACTTTTCATTAATCTCGATATTTTAATGAAGCCCTTATTACCACCAAAGTATATTGATTTACTCTTAGTGGCGATAACTGAGCCCTCTCCGAGAGAATTAAACTCTAACTGGGAATTTGGAATACTCTCTGCTTCTCTCAACGAGGGCAGGTGAACTTTATGCACACCTTTAGCATCTGAATACCAGATGCTGTTATCGATAGCAGTCGTTGATGTTATAAAGCCGCTTTGATTGTTCCGTTTTTGTTTATTTGTAACAACTAGCTTTTCTTTGTCTAATTGAATGACGCCGTCTGAGCGAGTAGTTACCCAGAGACCATCGCTCGTTTCATGAATTCCATAGACTAGTGAATTGATTCCATTTGAAGAGTCTAAAACTTGTGAAACCCTGTCTTCACTCGAAGAATAAACGACAACCCTGTCACCTGCTCTAAACCAAATTCGTTTTCTATTGTCTTCGAAAATAGCTGACATTTTACCGTAATCATTAGGCAAAGATATTTTTGAAACTCCCCCCTTATGACTTTGGCTAACAACAGACGTAATATCTACAGAGTATGTATCTCCGTTTAAAAGCTGTAACCAAACCGCAGAGTCACTCTTAAATAAGTGGTCAATAAAAGAACCTTTAAAGAATTCCTTTTTTAACTCTAGTTCATTGGCTGTTTCTTTAAAAACGAGCAAACCGGCAGAAGATGCAATCCATATGTTGTCACCTTCATCTATTTCAATATCCCAGTAGGTGACTGAATCCTCCATATTATCAAAGGCTTCATAGAAAATGACGTTACCAGTGTCTTTCGATATTTTTCCTATCCCTCGTTGTTGAGAAACAAGGAACAACTCACCTGCTGTGTTTTCTGCAAAGCCCCAGATAGTAGAGAAATTATCCTCTGTATGACGGTCTGAGTTATAAACAGGTTGAAAGTGTACACTGGCATATTCAGGATGATATCTGAAAGCTCCATGATGGAATGTTGCTGCCCATACCACACCCGTTCTGTCTTCAATTACTTTTATAATAATCGCTGATGGGAGACCCGTTGCGGTATATGTGTCAGCATTTAAATGTAGGTATTCAGGTTCATAGTTGGATGTTATTTCGCTTTGAGCTGCATCTGATAATAAAAACAAACCGATATATGAGCCTACCCATATATCGTTATCAACAACAGTCAAAGAAAAAGAGTTAACTTCTTCATTAACGCCTAAATCCTTCCCTTCAATTTTTCTCAAGACTCGGCCATTAGATGCTAAGACTATAAGCCCTTGATTCGTCGCTAACCAATAGTTGCCGTTAATCACTGATATGTCATGGAGCGCTCGAATATCAAGTGAAACACCCCAAGGATTCACTTTTTTTACGTCATGAACCTCTAAGGTCTCCGTATCTATAAGTTTTGCGCCAAACTTATTTGAGCCCACCCAGATACGATTGGCTTCTTCGAAGATAACTTTAATGAAGCTTTCTTCATTGAAAACCTGAGTCAGAACACTTATTTGCGATCGTTGTTTGGAGTATCTATACAAGAATTTGCGATCCGCGAAGAGAATATCGCCATTTTTGGACTCTGTAATCGCTGTTATTAAATCAGTTTTTATTACCGAGTTTTCTTTATTGAAAACTTTGAAACTGTCGGTTTCAGGCTGATAAAGCGCTAGTCCAGAGTGTGTGCCTACCCATAATTGCCCCTCCGAATCCACAAACAAGGATTGAATGTACCCTGAAGGTAACGAATTCGGGTCTACATCTGAGGGATGGTATTGTTTTACATCATAACCAGAGTATCGGTTGAGGCCGTTTGACGTTGCAAGCCAAATGAACCCCATGTCGTCTTCCACAATGTCTAATACTGCGGTATCCGATAGACCATGCTGCTTATTTAGCTCTGTAAAATGAAGATCAGAAACCTCTATCGCCTTTGCAGAAGAAAAAAGAATTCCTGACAAAGCCAACAAAAGAAGAGAAATTGAATAAATTAGGGTTGAGCGCACCTACACACCTTTGGCATACGCCATTTATTATTTTTTTATTTCACTGGCGGCATCCCTAACAGCCAGAATAATAAATATGCCGAATTAACTAAGCCTCTACAAGGACTTTTTAGTAATAACAAGAATGATGGTTTACTTATTAACCAACCTTGTCTGCGAATACCACTGGGTATCGGCAGATTGGTTAAAATCTTAACGACCGTGGCACGTGCCTACAATGCAGCGTTAGTAGTAAGGAATTTCTTTTTTGAATTCAGAAATACTGTTAATCGTTCGTTTTTCTTGCGTGGGAATACTCTCAAATTTTCCACGAGAGAACAGCACCAATTCCCCGCAGCGCTCTCGTTTAGCGAGTTGATGCGCGAAGTCTTGAATCTCTTCGAAACTCAAGCCTTTGATCCTTTCAGCAAGCTTTGCATTTCTATTAAACTCTAAATCTTGCGTACCCAAACTTACCCATAAACGCTGTGACTTCATCGAAAGAGTAAGGTCTCTCTCTTCTAACTGCTTAATGAGGTTTTGTTGGATAGTCGGCCAATAAAAACGATAGAACTCTATTTCATTGAGTTGCTGGAACAAAAAGGCGGTCATTGCATCTAGCAACTGCTTTGGACTGCATTGCGGGCTTTGTATGTAAAATGCCATTCCGGGGTGTTGATTATGTGGTACATAGCCTGTACCGACTATGTATCCCAATTGCTGTTCTGTTCTTAACGAATTGAAGAACGGTGCTGCCAGCATCTGTTCAAGAACCATACATAATGCGGTGTCGGTGAGGCTAGGAGAAGGTGCTTGTAAATAAAGTACGACCGCTGAGTCATCGTGATTACACAACACTTCGTGATAAAGAGTGCCGCCCACAGGCAGCTTAGATACCGCACGAGAAAGGGGAGCTCCCCCTGCATTTTTACAATGGTTATGAAGCGATGTCGAAAACGCCTTTGCTTCTTCGCTTGCCCAGTTGCCATGCATAAATGCCTCTACAAAATAATGCTCAAAGGCTGCACTGCGACAGCTTAGCATCTCGTTATAAGAGATGTTTTCTATCACGTCTAACAATTCAACTGGCGCTTGCGTGTTGCGTTGAATAAGAACACTTAAGCGAGAGAATAAACGGTTAGTCGGCTTATTTAACAGTGAATTATGAAGGCTTTGAATTTGAAGTGCTTTGTGATGTTCAAAGGCTCTTTCGTCAGGAATAAAACCGAGAACGGCGTCAAGAAGTTGACTTGCTAATAATGTCTGCTGATTCGTAAAACCACGGGTGTGTAGGGTAAACCCAGCTTGATGTCCATAAATCCGATAGTGAAGTCCAGCTATTTCAGCTCGGTAGTATTTAGCTTGGAGATGATCGTTAAGTGCGCCGAGCCAAATTCGCTTGGCCGCAACAGAGGTCAAAGAGTCTGAAAACTGAGCTGCGTCGAAAGAGATATAAATATCGCCTTTGGGGCTATGGAATTGTTGCTCCTGAGCGAACCAAAATCGATAGCCACCATTATCTACCAACCTATTTGGAACATTAAACCCCGTTTCAGGGAGGATAAGCGTGTATTCGCTCGCCAAATAAGGGTTGGGTGGGGGAAGACACAATTCTGGAATTTTCTTTGCGCTTTCAAGTGAATGTATTAGCGCATCGTCGATGTCTTCAACGCTATATTCAGCCTCATAAAATGCGCAAACCTGAGTGGTTTTAACATCTTTTGATATAACCTTTAAACGAAGGTTCTTGGGCGTGAAAAAGGACAGAGCATGCTCAATTATGCTTCTGTCATAACTACCAATAGTAGAGCGAAGTCTATTTAATTCGTCAGGTTCGAATATAAATTGATGCTGTGCATACTCAGTTATGATCCCAAGCGGCTTCACATTTTCTTCGTACTCTAAGGCCAGCGCGTTTAGCTGCGACTTTTCGTGAAAGCGCCACTCTTCAGTCGATGCTTCTCTAATTAATTCGATGTAGCTAAATAGTGCCTCTAACACCTGTGCTTTGTGTTTAAGGCCTTCCTGGGTAAGCTGAAAGCTCACATTAAAATCTTTAAATTTATCGCCTTCTATGCCAGAGCCCGCTATCAGGTTTAACGCCCAATCTTTTTCTTTTAAATAGGCAAGTAGGCTTCCTTCACCTTCGTCACCAATCAAATGGCTGATGTAGTTCAGCGGTTTGGTTTTGTAGTCGTTCTGTAAAGCGGGGAGGGCAAATGTCACTATCATACGTCTAGCAGATTGCAGCGGATGAATGTTGATTTGAATGCCCAGTTCATTTTCTGTGTAAAGCGAAGGCCAGTCGTCAGAGGCTAACTGTCCACTTGGCAATGTCCCAAAACACTGATTCACTAACGCCTCGAGTTGACGTATTGGCATAGGACTGGCTATGCACAAGCGCATATTAAGCGCACAGTAATACGATTGGTGCAGTGACTTCAGGCGACGTTTAAGCTCTGTACATTCGTGTTGAGAAAAGGTATCGCAATTGCCTACAGAAAATTTTGCAAAAGGATGCTCTGGGTTACATGTCTCTTTATGAATTTGATAAAGGCGGCGAAGGTCGTCTTTTTTCTTAAACTCAAATTCAGCATGAATGTTCTTTATTTCGTTGGTTAGCGCGTCTTCTTCAAATAAGGGTTGCCTAAGCATATCTGCAAATGCAGGCAATGTTTGCGCAATAGCGTCACCGCTGCAATTGAAATGGTAATTTGTGTACTCGGTACCTGTCCACGCATTGATTGTGCCGCCGTGTTGCTCAATGAATCCATTTATGGCATTGGGTTTGGGCAAATGACGGCTACCCATAAAAAGCATGTGTTCAAGAAGATGGGCTAACCCTTGGCAATCGTTTGGGTCATAAAAGTGTCCGGCTCTTACCGCCATTGAAACAAAAGATTCACTCGCTTCTGGCGTGTGACATAACATGGCACGCAACCCATTAGGTAAAGTAACGTGATGTGCGTTTTCTAAATTTATGGTGTTGTTCACATTGTCTCGTTTTTGGTCAAGAGCACCTTACTGCTGGAGCGTCTATAAAGAGAAACTTCACAAAACGTTAAATAATGTACGAAAATTCTCACTATTCGCGGTTTAGCGCTAGGCGTAGTATCAGCTCTCTGATATCGTTAGCATACTTTCATTAATACTATGCGCAATGTTATGTCAGGTCAAAGTAGCAACGACGACATTTATCTTTTCATTATGCGTCACGGTGAAGCAGAAGCGCCCAGACTCGATGATAAAAGCAGGCAACTTACACCATTAGGTAGAGAGCAAGCCAAAACAGCAGCTTTATGGTTAAAAGACCAATATTGCCAGAAAGGCATTGTGGACTTAGCGCTTGTGAGCCCTTATCGTCGAGCCAAACAGACCCATGATATGGTATCGCTTGATATCATTGCGAACAAAGTTGAAAATAATGAAGATATTGTTCCGGAAGGCTCGCCAAGACTGGTGAGTGATTATATTGATGGACTTCTTCACGCCGCGGTCAATTCCAAAAAACCAATCAAAAAACTTCTTGTTGTTAGTCACATGCCGCTAGTTAGCTATCTCGTTGATGAACTGTGCCAGTCTTACACCACAAGTTTGTTTTCTACGGCCTCAATTGCTGTTATCAAGTACTCTTTAAAAGAGCACAAAGGCACGCTGGTAACGCATTATCAAGGACTGTAAACGCCTTGCTCCTTCTTAGCGATTAATTTCGGAAATTGAACAATTAATCGTTAAGTATATTCCCACATGGTCGATAGACTCTTTGAGAGTGTCAAAGTTTATTCTATTGAAGGGTTGGGAAATGGACAGTAAATCTATTCCTGAGCTCCTTAAACGTTCATTGCAATCGCATATGGCGGAGGCTGATTTACGTGAAGATAAGGAGACGCAGGATATTATTGCCAAATTATCTGAATTGTCAGATAAGGTCGCTGCTGCGAAAGCTAGAGCGCTGGCAAATAGAGCACAGCGTCTAGCTGACGAATCAAAAGGTTAGCTGATAAGGCCGAAAGGCAGGTTAACCACCAAAACGTTTAGTGGTCGTTATTCGACTCTTTAGGTGCAACATAGTATTCCGGCATGATTCTGACGGTTTTTATCATGCTTTCTGAAATGTCTACAATTTCTAACGGATAACCCGCCAAACGCACGCTTACTTTGTTCTCAGGAATATCTTCAAGATACTCAAGTAATAAACCATTAAGGGTTTTAGGGCCTTCCGTAGGCAGGTTCCAATCCATTTCTCTGTTCAATTCCCGGACGTTGGCACTACCATCAACCAATACTGAACCATCCTGTTGTACGTGTGCTTCTTTACTGTGGTCTGGAACCATACTGGTGGTAAAGTCACCGATAATCTCTTCAAGAATATCTTCAAGAGTGACTAGACCCATAATGTCGCCATACTCATCAACGACCAAAGCAATGCGCTCTTTTTCCGCTTGAAACTTATACATCAGCGTGTGCAGCGGGGTAGATTCTGGTGTGTAGTAAATCTCACGAACTGCGCGAAGCAAGCTTGATTTAGTGAACTGGTCTTTTGATAGAAGGCGCAGGGCGTCACGCACATGCACAAAGCCTACCGCATCGTCGACACTGTCTCGGTATAATAAAACACGGGTATGTTGAGCATGGGTTAAGGCTTTTTGAATTTTCTTCCAATCGTCGTTAATGTCGATAGCAAAAATTTCAGCACGTGGCACCATGATATCTTCGGCCGTTACGCTTTCTAAGTCCAAAATACTCACCAACATATCTTGGTGTCGCTTAGGGATCATGGCACCAGCTTCGAAAACCACGGTTCTTAGCTCTTCTCGACTTAAAGAGTCGTCGCTTCCACTTGCAGGGCTAATTCTTAGCAAAGCTAGAATGCCGTTTGTGATACCGTTAATCGCTGCCACAAAAGGGTACAGCAAGGTAAGTAGTGGAAGCAGAATAATAGAGCTCGGAAATGCCACTTTTTCTGGATACAGCGCAGCTAGTGTTTTCGGCGTTACTTCTGCAAAAATAAGTAGGACCAGCGTTAAGCCAAAGGTAGCAGCAAACAGCCCCCAATAGTCACCGAATAAACGAATACAAAGTATGGTTGCAAGCGAGGATGCTGCAATATTAACTAAGTTGTTTCCGATGAGAATAAGGCCGATAAGGCGATCAGGTCGTTCTAGAAGTTTAGCAACACGTATAGCTGAGCGGTTGCCTTCTCCTTGCAAATGCTTGAGTCGATAACGATTAATCGACATCATGCCAGTTTCTGAACTAGAGAAATACGCAGATAGTAATATGAGTACGCCGAGCGCGATAAACAGCGTACTCGTTGATATGTCGTCCAATTAATGGGTTCCTGTCTTAACTTAGGCTTCAAATGTATTGATTTGAGGTGCGAGTTTCAAGGGAAAATTGTTGATATGCCCCTAATTAACTAGATAACACCAAAAAGTGACAAGCGCCGCCGAGCCGCCTAAAAAGCAAGCTCGGCAGCGAGCTCAGTAATAAATACAGGGAGTTTTAAAGAAGAAATTCGCGAACTAATTTGCTACCAAAATAGGCAAGGGACAGTAGCGTCACACCCAAGACTGTCATCACAATAACTTGTCGCCCGCGCCAACCTCGAAGTTTCTGGCCTATTAAAAGAATGAGAAAAACAACGAGAGCGGCCGCTGATAGCACCGTTTTATGCGCGTAAGTTTTGTTAAACATATCTTCTAAGAAAACAAACCCGCTAATTAGTGAGACGGTTAGTAAACAAGTTCCCGCAAGCAACAGCTTGAACAAAATGTTTTCTACAAGCATTAAAGGCGGTAGTGATGAATGTAGTAGCGCAGCACCTTTTTGCTTTAACCGGTAGGTAATGTAGGACATTTGCAGTGCGTATAAGAATGCAATGACCAAAGTGCAGTAAGCAAACAATGACAAACTAATATGGATAACTAAGCCCGGCTGCAGCTCTATGTGCATGATGTACGACACGGGAATAAACTGTGAGGCGAGTACCGTAAGACTTGCAAAGCCGAATACAACAGGAAGTAAAATAAGATTAGGAATGGCGCGGGCAAATATAAGCATGGACACGGTGATTATCCACGACACTAATGAAAGCACGTTGGTTACACTCATGTCTTGCCCAGGCGCGACAATAATAACGTTGGTGAGAAAAGCGATATGTGCAATTGCCCCAACACTAGCGATGGATAGCCCTAATCGCTTATTCGGGCCGTCTTGGTGTACGAATTTGCCAATAAGTACTGCCGCAGCTAATGCGTAGAGTAAAGCAGCAGAAATGGCGAAAAGGGTGTTCATGATGCGTCCTGTAATAGGTAGGTGACGTCTTCACCGACTGAGTCGGTATTGATACTGCAACTTGCAAGTAAATTCAACCATCTCCTTGATTTTGTTTGTTTCACACCCACTTTTAGTGTGGGTATAGGATCATGGAAGGACAATTTTTACTCCATATCGACTTCGAAATTCGTACATCAAATTTCGACAACCCTCGACGCAAAAGTTTAAAAATTTAACCGCAATTGTGGGTACGTTACCGTTCGCTTTTACGTTACAATGCGGGCATTACGTCTGAAATAAAAAGAAGTTTCATACTATGTTTGAGAATTTATCAGAACGCTTAGGCCAGACATTACGAAATGTCAGCGGTAAAGGGCGTCTTACTGAAGACAATATTAAAGAAACGCTACGCGAAGTGCGTATGGCGCTACTTGAAGCCGACGTTGCGCTACCCGTAGTAAAAGCGTTTGTTGCACAGGTAAAAGAACGTGCAGTTGGTACCGAAGTAACCAAAAGCCTCAAGCCTGGCCAAGTATTTATTAAAATCGTTCAGTCTGAACTAGAGTCGGTGATGGGGGAGGCGAACGAAAAGCTTAACCTCGCAACTCAACCTCCGGCTGTTGTGCTTATGGCGGGCTTACAAGGTGCGGGTAAAACTACGTCTGTAGGTAAACTTGCGAAATACCTAACTGAGCGCGAGAAAAAGAAAGTGATGGTAGTGAGTGCCGACGTTTATCGCCCGGCCGCTATCAAGCAGCTTGAAACCCTTGCCGGTGAAGTGAATGTAGCTTTTCACCCGTCAACGATTTTACAAAAGCCCATTGATATCGTTAACGATGCCATTGTTGAAGCGAAGAAGAATTTCTTCGATGTACTACTAGTGGATACAGCAGGTCGTTTGCATGTCGACAACGACATGATGGACGAAATTAAAGAGCTTCACGCTGCCGTTAAGCCAATTGAAACTCTGTTCGTGGTTGATGCCATGACCGGTCAGGATGCTGCGAATACGGCAAAGGCGTTTAACGACGCGCTACCGCTAACCGGTGTAATACTGACCAAAGCAGATGGTGATGCACGAGGTGGTGCTGCACTGTCGGTTCGTCACATCACGGGTAAACCTATCAAGTTTATCGGTATGGGCGAAAAGGTTGATGCACTTGAGCCTTTCCACCCTGAGCGTATTGCGTCTCGTATCTTGGGCATGGGCGACGTACTTAGCCTTATCGAAGAGGTTGAGCGTAAAGTCGATAAGTCGAAAGCGGAAAAGCTGGCCAAGAAGGTACAGAAAGGAAAAGGCTTCGACCTGCAAGACTTTAAAGATCAGCTTGAGCAAATGAAGAACATGGGCGGCATGATGGGAATGCTTGATAAGCTTCCTGGCATGGGCGGTATGTCTGACAAAATTAAAGATCAGGCAAACGACAAGCAGTTCAACCAAATGGAAGCCATCATTAATTCAATGACCCCGGCTGAACGTGCACGTCCAGATATGATTAAAGGGTCGCGTAAGCGCCGTATTGCGGCAGGCTCAGGTACGCAAATTCAAGACGTAAACCGTTTGCTTAAACAGTTTACGCAAATGCAGAAAATGATGAAAAAGATGTCTGGCGGCGGCATGAAGAAGATGATGCGCCAGATGAAAGGCATGATGCCTCCGGGTGGCGGTTTTGGAGGCCCTGGTGGTCCAGGCGGCCCGGGTGGATTCGGCGGTCCTGGCGGGTTTGGCGGAGGCGGTGGCTTCCCACCACGTTAAAAGACTATCGCATTACTTAACAATGCTTAAAAACCTCAATCGCAGCAATGGATTGAGGTTTTTTTATTTTTTTTGCATCCAGTTTCACTCATCAATCGTTTGGCTTGTTGAACAGGACGTGAGCAGTACTTATCGCATCGCGCGTTTAAGTGACGTCTCTTCACGAATCAACAAGTACGGAGATGAAGATGGAATTCAATAAAACATCACAGCAAAAATTAAAACTGTCACTGTTGGCGACGGCAATGGTTCTCGCGCTAAGTGCCTGCGACGGTGACGACGGAACAGATGGTGTCGATGGGACTGATGGCGCGCCTGGCCAAGATGGTGCACCAGGTCAGGATGGAACCCCAGGCTTTGCGTCAGCGACTTTCTTGGTCGCAAACAATGGCGATGACAACCGCAATACGGTTACCTCGATTGACCAAAACGCGAACGTCTTATCCACGGTCACCACAGGAGCTAATGAGGGGATTGTATTCACGCAAAGCGGAAGCTTGGTACAAGCTGGCGACAGTGATTTACCGTTATTAAGAACGCTTTGTAATTTTGAAGCTCAAGCCGACTACATGATGAGTACAGGGCACGAGATAACGGGCGCAACTACGGGCCTTGTTAACCCGAAAGGTATTACCTTTGCTGAAAATGCAGGTTTAGTTATGGTGGCTGACTTTAACGGTCAGAAGGTTAGCGTATTCGGTGGCCAAGCAGCAGGCAATGTTGCACCCATTGCAGAAATAATGACCTCAGCAAAACCATGGGATGTGGCCTATGACGAACGAAGCGATAGATTGTTTGTTGCACTGACCGATGGGACACTCGCGGTTTACGATAATGTCGCTGGTTCTGATTTTGCGCCCACAGTTATGCGTTCAGTGGTGCCTTCAGATGCAGACGGAAATCAAATATCGATTAATCTGCACGGTATCGCTTACGAGCCTATGTCCAATCGTATGGTGTTATCAGACGTTGGCGATGCTGCAATTGCTGATGATGGACAAATTTTTGTTTTAGAAAATGTCTCTACGGCTGATGGGGCTGTGGGACCAAGTAGAGTGATTGGCGGCGCATCGACCCAGCTTGGTAATCCGGTAGACATTGTTTTAACCGGTTCTGATCTTCGTGTGGCGGAAAAATCCAATGACGCCATTTTGGTGTTCTCAAACATATTCAACGGTACTAGTGGCGACGTTGCACCAACGCTATCAACGCCTTCAGTAAAACCAGAGTCGTTGGCCGAGTTAACTCAGCTGAACGAGATGAAAGACGCATCGGACGATGGCATAACTACCATGCCTATTATGGGCCTTTCGGTATCAAGTAACCCTGCAAGCGAAGGTGCAACCACGGGGCAAGTAGCGCAATACAGCGCTGTACTTTCCAGTGAGCTAAGCACTTTTGACGCTGGTATGAGCATTGAGAGTGCCGCTTTCACGGCTAGCGGTGATGGCGTCATTACCTTCGATGATGTTGAAACCTCAACGGGTGGTTTACTCGTGATTAATCGCCTCAAAACCATGCGAGACGGTATGATGTATAGCGATAGTTTCGACCACATGATTGCGGGTGGCGATACAGGCTTGATTGCACCTAAAGGGTTAGATATTGCCTCAGAAGCAGGTGTGGTATTTGTGGCAGATGTTAACGAAGCTACTCCTGCCGTTCGCGTATTCTCGCCTTGTGCGTCAGGCAATGTTGCGCCTCTATTAACACTTGAAGCGGCCAACGGGGCGCGCCCTTGGGATGTGGATTACGACCCATCAACTGATAGCGCGTATCTGGCGTTAACTAACGGTTCGGTTGCCGTGTTTGAAGAAGTGATGCGCAAAATGGAAAGCGGTGAAACCGTAATTACGGGTGAAGATAGACTGATTGTCCCTGCAAGTGGTGGGACAGCATTTGCCGCGCCAACCAACATCCATGGCATAGACTATGATAGCCAAAGCGATAGTTTGGTCATTTCTGATGTAGGCAGCGCAGCGGATGCTACTGACGGTAAATTGTACGTGATTCCTGGCGCAGGCAGTGCCGATGGCATAACGGATGTATCCGTCAATATTGCAGGACCGAGCTCAATGTTGGGTAATCCGGTAGACTTGATGCTCAGCAATGGTCATGTATATGTTGCCGAAAAATCAAATGGCATGATCCTGCGTTTTGACAATATTCTAAATGCAGCCTCGGGTGATATTACGCCCAGCTTTAGCATGATGTATCCCGCACCAGAGTCGGTAAATGTATTGTCAGTGAAGTAAAGCAACTGATGAACAGCCTTGTAGAAACCGTTCATTTCATCGCTGTTCTATGAAAGCTCAATGCTTTCGCTAAAGCGGCACGTACCTAATCAGTACGTGCCGCTTTATATTTATTTGGCGTTATTGGGATATTCAAAAGCTTTGCCAACTAACTTTTAAACAATAGCATGCTTTATAACCAACAAATCACCGCGCATCTGTGCAAATTCGTGAATTCATAATACACTGACGGGCTACATCGTGCGCATGTGCTCGCTTTCTTTCAGGTATGCAACTTTTACCCTATCAAAGCAGGTACAGTTTTGTGCTGTGTGAGCGTTCACGCGGCAGAGTTATTGATACAGGAACACTATGGCAGGCTTAAAACGTATTATTCTTATCGACACGCATTTACCAGGCGTGGTCGAGCTAAAGCTTGATGGACACACCAATATTTGTGGTACCAATGCGTCGGGTAAAACCACGCTTCAACGACTTATTCCCGTTTTTTACGGCGAGTACCCAAGTCGCGTGGTACCGGCAACCCGTGACAGCTTTGAACGCTGGTATTTGCCTCGTTTATCTAGCTTTATTATTTATGAATACACGCGTGCTGAAGGTGACCTGTGCCAAGCAGTTTTAAGCTCAAACGGAACCGGCGTCAATTATCGTTTAATCGGCAAGCCATTTGAAATCAGTGATTATTTGATAGAGCAAAAGAACGGCAAACACGCTAGTGTAAGCAGCGCCGAGCTTGCACGCGCCATGAAGCGTAACAACATATTGGTTACGAGCTTACTTAATACGAAAGACTTCCGTGCAATCATTCAAAACGACCACGGGGTGCTTAACCAGAGTAACAATGCCCGTGAGCTATTAGGCTACGCTAAAATCTTTAGCCTTTGCGAACCGTCGAAACACATGCGCCACATTGAGAAGTTGGCTAAAGCGGTTCACTCTAAAGAAGGCAAGATGGAAACCATCAAGGCCATGATTGCCGCCATTTTAGAAGAGGATGGCGTTACGCCACCTACTTCAGGCCTAAGCCGCCACCGCGTCGATGACTGGATTAAAGAATGTCACCTAATTAAACAATTCGACAAAATTCGCCCTGAGTTTTCTAAGCTTGAACAAGCTGACATGGCGCTAACCACAACAGAGCAAGTGCTTGCTAACCTTAAGCATAGTTTCGAGCTTGATAAGACCTACTTGGCTGCGCGCGTTGAAACAACAAAGAATGAACTGGATGAGAATAGCTTCCAGCGCAAACAAACGGACAGCGAGTGGGGTGATACCCGTGATCACCTAAACCAGGTAATTTCATCTGCTCGCGCTGATGTTGAGAAGTTCACCAGTGAACTTGATACGGTAGAGCGTGAATTCGATAAATGGCAAGACGAAAATATTGAGCAGCTTAAAGAAGACGTGGCAAATCTAGCGCAGTGGCAAAATGAAAAGGCCATGGCCGATAGTCGCTATGTACTGCTTACTGAAAAACACCAAGATATTGAGTCGGCCTACAACAAGCGCTTGGCTGAGCTAGGTGAAAAGCTGTCAATTACCCTGGAAGAAATGTCAGCCGCACGCCAAGAAGCCGCAGAAAATAAAGCTGAGCAGCAGCAGAGCGAGCGTGAAGCATTAAGTCGCATTCAGAGCGACTACAATAGCCAGCTAAGCGCGCTTCAGAACGATTACCAAAATAGTTTGAACGAGCTAAAAGTTGCTGAAGCTGAACTTAAAGCGTCACTTAGCAATGCAGGCTACAACGAGTTTGAACAATCTCAGCTGGATATTCTTGATGCGGCCATTAAAGAAGCATCTATCAATGAAGATGCAGCGCGCGGTGAGCTGCGACAAGCGCAGCAGGCGCACAGTAAATCAGTTGAGTTTCGCAAAGAATGTTCAAATGCGTTAGATAAAGCACGCAACGCCTTTCAACAAGAAGAAAAAGCGGTTAACAAGATTAATGCGCTTCTTTACCCTGGCGAAGGCTCGCTACTTGAGTTCTTGCGCGCCAATGTAGATGACTGGGAGTTATCCTTAGGTAAAGTTGTGCGCCCTGAGCTACTAGAGCGCACTGATTTAGCGCCTGCTATGGCAAAGGACGCACAAGGCGCCAGCCATACCTTTATGGGCGTTAAGTTAGCGCTTACTGAACTTGATACCCCAGACTATGCCTTTACCGAGCAAGCGCTTAAGCAGCAACTGCAAGAAGCTGAAATTCGTCAAGCCGCTGCCCTTGCTGCGCAAAACGAATGCGAACAGCGCTTGGCGAAAGCGAACGAAGATGTGCGCAACGCCGAGCTTGTGGTTACTCAAAAAGACAACGCCGTTAAAAGTGCCGAAGCAAGCCGTAAACGTGCACAGCAAGACCGCGATACGGTACTTAGCGAATATCAGCAGGCGCTTTCTGCACGTAAGCAAAAAGCCAAGACTAAGCTTGAAGCGAATCAGCAGTCGCAAAAGCAAGCGAAGGCGCAGTTTGAGCTTAGTCGTGACGAAATCAAAGATCAGCAGCGCGAAGCGGAAACCGAACACAAATTCCATTGGCAGCAGCTTATCGCTGACAGTGAAGCACGTATATCTCAGCTTGATAGCGACATGCGTAAGGCGAAAGACAATGCTGCCCAAGATCGCAAAGATATGCAGGATTGGCTAGAAAGCGAATTGAGCAATCGCGGTGTGGATGTTGATGAAATAGGTCAGCTTAAAAAGCAAATCAATAAGCTTAAAGAAGACATAACGCGCACTGAAACCCACCGTCATAAAGTAGCCGACTACGAGCGTTGGTACACTAACGTGTTTACCAAGCAAAAAGTGGTATGGCAGGAAGGCTTGTCTAAGTCGCGTAAGTTATTGGGCGAATCTGAGCGTAATTTAGCCAGCAAACAAGCAACCTATAAAGCTAACCGCGAACAGCTTCAAGAGCAGCACGGGCAGCTCGAAACTACGCTTAAAACTGCCAGTGAGCACTTGGAACAGGTTAAAACCTTAAGTAAATCTCTTGCCAAGCTTACGCTTCAGGCAGGTGATGAAACGGCTGAAATTAAGCACGACGATGTAAGTATTGGTCAGCGTATTTCAGAAGTGCAAAGCCAGCTTCAAGAGCGCGAAAACTTACTAAGCGATATTCGCGCCTATGTAGAGCGGTTCGATCAGCTTATTGCCGCGCAAGCGGGCACAGGGCTATCTGATACGTGGGAGCGCGCCCGTGAAGAGTGTGCAACGCTGAACGCCCACGGCGTGAAGAGCTTTGATCATCGCCGTATGGTGTCGCATTTGGCACAGCTTCTAAACGTGATTGTTCCGCAGAAGCTACAGGGCTTGCGTGAGCAAGGGCGTATCTTTGGTGCCGATCTTTCGCAATACTACTTTGTACTTGCCGATATCGACAAACGCATTGTGTCGCAAAGCCGCCGTATTACCCAAGAGGTCGACGGCGACCTTTCTCTTGATGGTGTATCAGACTCGGCTGTTAAAATTCGCTCACGTATTAGTGAACTTGAATTCTGGCCCGAACTTGAGCAATTCAGAAAGCTCTATGAGCACTGGATGGAAGAGGGGGCTAACGAGTTACCAGAGGAAGAGTACGGTCAAAGTATGCGCCGGGTTCTTGATATTCTTGGCCGTGCAGCGCTTACGGGCGGCATTAGCAAGCTACTTGATATCGAGCTACACCTTCGTGAGGGTAAAAGTGACCTTGTCATTCGTACTGATCGCCAGCTTAACGAGTCATCAAGCCACGGTATGGCCTACCTTATTCTGTGTAAATTCTTACTCGCTTTCACCCGTCTGCTGCGCGGCGATGCCGACGCCACAGTGCATTGGCCGATCGATGAACTAGGTACACTTCACCAAAACAACGTGAAGAAAATCTTTGAAGCGTGTCAAAACAATAACATTAGTGTAGTCGGCGCATTCCCTAACCCAGAATCGGAAGTACTGACATTGTTTGAAAACCGCTACTTGATAGATAAGGTAACCCGCCAACTGCAGGTGGTTCAGCCAAAAGCAAGCTCTATAGGGGCGCGCATTAAACAGAAAAAAGAAGCAGAAAAGAACAGTGAAGTAGCAGGTGAGGAGACATCAGCATGATGACAGAACAAGGCCGTGTACTAAGTGCACTTCTACAAGGCGCGTTTATATGTCAGGTGACCGATGAAGAGGCATGGCGTTATCTTAAATCAAGAAACAACGCTGCGCAGTTAGAACCTCATTTAGCGTTATTAAATCGTACATTATCGACCACCGCTGAGGGTGACGTATTCTTTGCCAGCTTCCTCACCATTGGTGAGAACGAGCGCAAAGTGCTTACACAGCAGTTCCAAGATACAGCATCTAACCTAGTGCCTCTGGTAGAGTGGTTATTGCTAGTTCAGCAAGCTAATGAATCTGATATGCCCATTACCATGGGTAGCGCTATTCGATTAAACGAGCTGCAAACTACCATTGAAGATACGCCCGCCTATGCTGAGCAGTTAGAGAAAATATCGCGCTATCGCATGTTTGGTTCTACCAGTGTGAATTTGGATGGTCAGCTAAAGCAGGTGTTTAAACGCTTAACTGAAATGGGTTATCTGATTAAGCCAAACCCAGATAAACAGATTTATTTGGGCACTGGCAAAATTGAACACCTTTACGAAATGCTACGTTTCATTGATGAAACCGAAGCGCTGAGTTTATCTGAGCAGGCGGAGGCCGCTATTTCGCAAGGTAGCTTGATATGAGTCAGGTGTTAATTCAGGCAGGAACTAAACTATTAAACGCATTGGGTCGTCACAGCGACCTTATCATGCAGGCGTACATTAATGGTTCAGTAAAAGAGCGCGATCACAGCCCTAAGGTATTAGACCAGCTTGTTCAACTAGGCGTATTGTGGCGCCCGGAAGCGCAAAGCGAACTGCGTTTGAAAAGCGCGGTGAGAACCCTTTTAGAGGGGAGCTTACAAGACGAGCGCAACCGGACTATCAACGCCAATATTGGTGCGTCGCTGGCAAGCCTTAAAACCCTAACTGAGCACTATAAAGAAGCCCTTCACTACAACAAGTACAATGAAGCGGCAGCCCACATGGGCGATTTGACCGAGCATGTCTATCAACTTTCAGAATCTTTGAGTAATAGCGTGCGTGTCATGTTTGGCCGCATTAACAATGAGTTTGGCTACGTGTCTTCGGTTGAAGCTAAAATTCGCGAAAATGAGCTAGCGCAGGGACAGGTAACCGACTTACTTGCCCAGCTTGAGTGTTTCCGCTTCGATGAGTTAAGTGAACTGGCAGGTTCTAATCGCGAACTTCGTCACTTGCTGGTGGTGTCGCTACAGCAGCGCTTTGCCAAGGCCGCACAGGAATTATCAGTAGTACAAGCACGCTTATTAGACTTGTTAGGCCGGTTTAGAGAGTTCCAAGGCCGTACACGCTTGCTTAAAGGCTTCTTGCTACACATGGAGCAGCAGCCTGATTTTGCGCCGGGCAACTACGCTAACCTGACTAATGTGCCTGTGTTGTTTAACCAATCGGACGCGATTATTGCTAACGCAGCACCAGACGTGAACAACGTTGAGCATGAAGCCGATTACCAAAATATAGTGGCGTCGTTAACCCACGTACACAAACGTCAGACTAAGCACGAAGACACGAAACCAGTCGACATTGATGTGACTGAGCAATCGACCTTGTCACTTGAAAAAGATCCATTGCAGCAAGCGGTAGAAGCGTATTTCTGTGAAGTCATCGATTCCGGTCAGCCTAAAACGGCGCTGGATTACTTTGAAGAACAGGCTTTAGACTTTGACCCCGAAGTGTGGATTTATCAGGTGATCGGGGGGTATCAAGCCCTAAACGATGAAGATAAGCAGTTTTTTGCATTAGAATCCCACGGTAATAACGATAAAGTCTATACGGGCAATTTCTACATCAACGACATCACGTTGGGCTTGCGTTAACGTCATTTCTTAATTTTACCCATCGCCTATCAAGGTAAAGTCTGGCCCACGTTTATCAAGGGTGTGCCAGGCTTTCATACAACGTCAACGGTTCAAATTTAAACGTAAGTTAACAATGTTGATTAACTTCGTTCTTTTCTTTTTCACGCCAGTTTTTGCGATGTGTGACACTTGGAACCTGTCAAAAAACACCTATAATGCAATAGGTGTTTACACTTATTTAACATTGTGAACTAAAAGCTTCATCGCGGCGTAACACTATCGTCAATTCAGCGGTCTACATTATTAGCCCTGTTAAACCTTGGAACCAAGTTAAAGGTTTATAGGTCCTATCGTAGTTCAACAACGACGCGTTATCGATGCTTTGGGTGTTAAATAGCTCGGTGTAGACACAAAAAAATTATCGCTACTGCTAGGACGCAGAGCATGTTGTGGTACTGCCGCGTACAGTACGAAGAGGAAGAGTGTTATGCAATTATCAGAAGAACAAAGTTTTAACCAAGCCCTTATCAAGCTTTCAGTATTACTTTATCAAGTCGACGGAATGGTCACACTGTCGGAACAAGACTACCTGAATGCAATGGTTGAGTCTTTAGACTGGCAAAGCCCAATCTGTCGCGAAGCATTTCTAAACGACACGATATACCAAACGCGAAAGGCCATTGACACCGGTGATGCCATAACGTTTTTACGCAGTTTGAAGCACGACCTATCGTTTGATGCCGAGAAAACGTTAGAGGTTGCAATGGCGATCACGGGCGTTGATGGCGAGCGAAGCGAGGAAGAAACCGAACTTCTATCATTACTTACCCATAAATTACTCGCCAAAGCTTTAGTTTCGGGTAAAGATACACTGCAATAATCGCTTTTTATTGCCACAGACCTAAACGTTAACAATGCCAAATTTTACCGTTAAAGCAGCACACGCATGTGCTGCTTCTCTCGCGCTGTTCTTATTGAGCGGCTGCCATTCGTCGCACAGTTCTCAGTTCAGCGCCAGTGCACAGGCCTTCCCGGTTGGTGTGCAGCCTTTCGATAATTACCTAAATGAAGTTGAACGTTACTTGCTTGAACATAGGGCATTTATTTCTGACGACAAAGCACAAGAAATGTCCATGAATATGCCATTTGAATGCGGCACACAATACCGCAATATTGGCGTCTTGTTAGTTCATGGATTGGGCGATTCACCTTACTTTTTTCGTGATGTTGCCAACGCCATGTGCAGTGAGGGCATTCACGTTAGAACCATCTTGTTGCCGGGACACGGCTCAAAACCCGGAGACATGCTAAATGTTAGCTATCAGCAGTGGCAGACAGAAACTAATCATCACATACGACTATTTTCCGAAGAAGTAGACAACCTCTACATTGGTGGCTTTTCGACGGGCGCTAACTTGACCACAATAGCAAGTTTTTCGATGGCTGAAGAGCTTGATATAAAAGGGCTAATGCATTTTTCACCAGCCTTTAAATCACGCTTCTTTGTGTCCCGTTTAGCGCCTTATATTGACTCATTATTTCCCTGGCCTAATGTTGAAGAAGAAGATAACCCAAGCCGCTATAACTCCACTGCAATGCCAGGGTTCGCTGCCTATCAAGAAAGCGTAAATGTGCTTCAAGATTTATTCTCTAAATCGGAAAAAGAAAAGCGTGCGTTGAATTTACCTGTGCTTATGGTGGTGGCAGAAAAAGACAGTGTGGTTGACACAAAAAAAGTAGCTGAACAGTTTAGAGATAATTTTACTCATCCACACAAGTGTTTATTGTGGCAGGGTGAGGACGAACCCGATGTACCTGAAAATACACTCATCATGCAAACCATGAAAGTCCCGGAGCAGCGTATTAGCGCAGCCTCTCATATGAGTACACTTTTTTCAGATAAGAACCCGCTATATGGTACTGCGAGTGACTTTCGCATATGTGATAACGGTCAAGGTAGTGACGCTGAAGCGCGCTGCAAAGCCGGCGAAGAAGTGTGGTATGGGCCGTGGGGATTTGAGCCCGATAACGCTGATGAAGAGTTAGCAACTAATAAGAAAGACAAGGTGTATGCAAGGCTAACCTACAACCCTTACTTTGATAGGATGGTCGATCAACTACTCGCCTTTACAGGTAAAGCCAAAGTCAAAGCGTTCTGTAAAACCTACTAGGGCAGTAGGTTCTTAATCCATTTGAAAGCTCTAGCATCAGCCGTTTTTTAATAAAAAAACGCCCAAACCTTAACGCGGGTAGTAACACTTGTTGTTACAACACACGTAGCTTGGGCGTCTCTCTTAATTCTCAAAGCAAACCTAGCGCACAGTCGCCGTTTAGGTGCCGCTTAAATAGGCATAGCGCCTACTTAAGCGGGTAAATCCTAGGAATGCTGTGCGTTGGCTTCTTCCATTTCCTTCTCAAGCTTAGCGCTTTCGTCTGCACGTGGCTTGGTAAATCGGGCAAGTGCAAGATACAAAACCGGTGTCAGGTAAAGGGTAAATACTACGGCAATACCCAATCCACCAAATACGACCCAGCCAATAGCATTACGAGCTTCTGCGCCAGCGCCTGTGGACAGAATGAGCGGCAGGCCACCTAGGATAGTTGAAACCAGCGTCATCATAATAGGGCGTAATCGCACTCTACCAGCCTCAACGATAGCATCGTAAATATCATAACCCTTATCGCGAAGCTGGTCGGCAAATTCAATCAAAAGAATCGCGTTTTTGGCGAGAAGACCTATCAACATTACCAAGCCAATTTGCGAGTAAATATTAATGCTGGTGCCGGTTAAAAACAGGGCATAGACCGCGGCTGCAATACCAAAAGGAACGGTAAGCATAACCACAACCGCACTGTTCACACTTTCAAATTGTGCAGCCAATACAAGCAGTACAATGACAAAAGCCAACACATAGGTAAGCGCTACTTGCTTAGACGTTTCCTCATAAGTTTGTGCTTCGCCAAGAAACACAAGTCCGATACCGTTCGGTAATGATTCTGCTGCTAGATTGCGAATATTTTCCACTACATTACTAAGCGCTACGTCTTCGGGCAATTCCATCTCCAGCTTAATTGCGCGGCGCTGTGCCTGACGCTCTAATTCAGCGGCAACACCTTCTTCACTGATGAAAGCTACGCTAGAAAGAGGCACCAAGTTTCCGTCGGTACTTTTCACATATAAGCTAGTAAGCTCAGATGGATCTAATGTACTGCGATTATTAGTTTGCAGCATGATAGGGATAGATTGGTCGCCCACATTCAAATCTGCGATATCATCGCCGTTCACAGCGGCGCGCAGGGTACTTGCTATATCGGTAAGCGGCACGCCCAGTTCTTCAGCACGGCGTCTGTCAATATTTACTCTCATCTGAGGTTGGGTAGGGTCGTAGCTGATTCTCGGTCTACCTAGTTCAGGTAGTGCATCTTCAATCTGACGAGAGAATGCTTGTGAAGCTTCGAAAATGTTTTCATAAGTGTCGCCAGTTAAAGCTATTTCAAGCCCGCCGCTTTGACCGCGAAGGTTCAAACTATTGCCGCCGAAGGCACTGCCTGGCGCACCAGGAATTTGCTGAAGCTTAGGGCGTATTTCATTTACTACTTCTTGCAGAGATTTGTCTCGGTCATCCCAATGCTTCAAAGGCGCTGTGATAAAGACGATGTTGGGATCCCACGAACCGACTACCGTGTAAATGGAATCTATGGTGCCGTTATCCACATAGGGAAGCAGCAGTTCTTCCATCTTTTCAGCTTGTCTGTCCATAAAGTTTAGGCCAGCACCGTCTGGACCTCGTGCAAAAATACGAATTGTGCCTCTGTCTTCGCTTGGCAGTAATTCATTATCGATATTTTGCGATAAAATATAAGCGCCACCGCCTGCTGCTAAGCTTAACACACCAACTACCCAGCCATATTTGAGCGCTTTTAATAATGACGCCTGATACAGGCGCAAACAAGCGTTGCCAAAACGGCCAAAGGTCTTGCTAAACAAACCGCTTTCTCTCGCTTTTTTCACCTTCAGTCGGGCGGTAAGTGCAGGAACCAAGGAAAGGGCGACGAAAGATGAGATTATAACAGCGCCAGCTAATACGCCTCCAAACTCCCTGAATAAAAGCCCTGCAGTAGAAGGAAGGAATGCGATGGGAATAAATACTGAGGCGAGTACAGCGGTTGTTGCTACCACTGCGAAGAATACTTCTCGTGTGCCCACCACGGCAGCCGCACGGGCACCTAGACCCATACTTCTACGACGCTGTATATTTTCAGAAACCACAATAGCGTCGTCTACTATCATACCCGTGGCCAATACAAGAGCGAGGAGGGTAAGAATATTAATGGAAAAGCCCATGCCCCAAATAATAGCCAGTGCACCCGCTAGCGAAACGGGTATCGACAGGGCAGGGACGATGGTGGCACGCCATGAACCAATAAACACTAAGAGTGTGACCACGACTAACGCCACGGTCAAGCTGAGTGAGACGACCACTTCTTTAACCGAGTCGCGGATAAACTCTGCATCATCGGACGTTACTACGATATGCATATCAGTAAAACGCTTGTCGAGGTCTGCGACCATGGCCAGCACTTCATCTGAAATCTCAATAGTATTAGAGCTTGCTTGACGTATTACGCCAACGCCTATGACTGGCGTTCCATCCAAGCGAACTACGCTGGTGGTATCGGCAGGACCGAAGTACACACTGGCAACATCATTAATTCGAATGTCACCGCTCACAACAATATTGCCCACATCTTCTGCCGATACCGAAGTTGCATCAGCTCGCACAATTAACGCTTGTTCGGCAGATTGAATACTGCCAGCGGGTACATCAAAAGGCGCAAGCGATAGTGCGTTAGCAATGTCACTCATCGATAGGCCAAAACTGGTTAATCGTAGAGGATCCACAGAAACGCGCAGCACACGCTCTCTTTCTCCATCTAACATAACGTCGGCAACGCCAGGAATGCTTAAAAACAATGGTGCTACATCGGTGTCGACACGTTCGGTGAGCGTCTCCATGTCCAAGGTATCACTTGAAATAGCAAGGCTTACAACCGCCTGAGCGTCGCTGTCGGCCCGAATGATCGATACTTGTTCGACATCTTCCGGAAGCTGTCGCTGAATTCGACTGACCGACTCACGTACTTCGTTAGCCGCGTCTTCCAAGTTAACGCCGGGGCGAAACTCAACCCGAACACGGGCAGAGTTTTCTTCACTTTGCGCATAGATGTCTTTGACGCCACTTACACGCGCAACCGCACCTTCAAGGCGACCAGTTACTTCGGCATCTACCGTTTCAGGAGATGCGCCGGGAAATTCTGCTGTAACGGTTACCTGAGGTGTATCTACATCGGGCAGTTCGCGCACTTCAAGACCGCTCAATGCAGCAAACCCAGCGATAGCAATAAGTAGATTTAGTACAACAATAAGAACCGGGCGTCGAATAGATAGCGATGGTAAGTCGCTAACTGACGAAGATAGGTTTGGATCACTCACCTTGAGGCCCTCCGGCCAGTTCGGTAGTAATCTCTTGTCCGGTACGTAAGCGTTGTACACCTTCAGAAATTAGTGTGTCACCTTCTTCAATGTCGCCCGAAACAAGGATAGTTCCTCTAAGACGCTGATGAACACTCACGTCAACACGTTTAGCCTTACCGTCTTCGGCAAGCCATATGTAAGCGCCAGTAGCTCCCCACAAAAGTGCGGCTTCTGGAATGGCAGCAAAGCGATCGCCTTCAATGCTTAAATTAACCCGAAAGCTCATGCCAGGGCGAAATTGATCAGAAGAGTTGTCGAGTAATGCTCTAGCGCGAAGCGTTCTATCTGCCTCATTGATACGAGAATCAACCTGAGCTATCTCGGCTCTTACTAGTTTCTCTCTGTCACTCCATGGCTCAAGCGTTACGTTTGGCGCATTCAGTAAAACGGGCAATGCTGCTTCAGGCGCTCTGAAGTTAATAAAGAGTTTGCTTCTATTATCCAGTGTAGTGATAACCGTCTGCTCGTTAATGCGATCGCCTACTTCAACGTCAGTTATGCCCACAACACCGTCAAAAGGTGCAACGATGTGTCTGTCTTGTAAATCGGCTTGAGCTTCTTCCAATGCAACTTCTGCAAGGTCACGTTGAGTGCGTGCTAAGTCCAATTCACTGACCGGTACAGCGCCTTGCTTATAGCTTGATGCTAGTCGTTCTACGGTGCGCTGTGCGTCTTCCAAAGTGAGTTTGGCGCGTTTTAATGCCGTTTGCTGACGTCTATCATCAAGACGAACAAGCACCTTTCCTTTTTCTACTGTTTGCCCTGGGACAAAGTTAATTTCTGTTACTTCATCAGCGACGGCAGGATACAACACAATTGAACGAACGGCTTCAGCACTACCTACTGCTTCCACTTTTCGCGTTTCGTTCATAAATTCAATGGGCTTGGTTACTACAAGCTTTGCTTGCCTGTCTCCCATATACTGCGCATTTGCAGTTGGCACCATCATTAAAAAAAGAGCGCAAAGACCTGTCCATGTCTTCATTGCACCATAGAATGAATTTTTCATTTTAAACCCGTAGCGTTATTGGAACCTGTGCAGAAAAAGCTGCTGGCCCTTTATTTTTGTATTACCAAAACGTATGTTTTGTAGTCGATTGGTCGACCTCGTTGTTTGTACCGTATAGCACCACAGGCGGTTCAGCTAAGCAATTGCAGTTCGGCGTATTCCCTGTACAGGGTATCGCTTTTCATTAACGATGCATGGTCGCCGCTTCCTACGACCTGACCTTTATCCATAACTAATATGCGATCGGCGTGCTGCACCGTCGCAAGTCGGTGAGCAATCACAATGCTGGTTTTACCTACCATTAATCTATCTATCGCTTGTTGAACCATACGCTCACTCATCGCATCAAGCGCACTTGTTGCTTCATCGAGGAGTAAAATTGGGCGGTCGGCCAAAATAGCGCGAGCAATAGCAATACGTTGTTTTTGACCGCCAGAAAGTTTTACGCCTCGTTCGCCTAACTGTGTGTTGTAGCGCTCATCTAGGTTATCGATAAATTCGTGGGCAAATGCCTGCTTCGCTGCATTTATCACGGCGTCGTCACTTGCATGTGGGCTCCCGTAACGAATGTTTTCCAACACGGTATCAGCAAAGACCACGGGCTCTTGGGTAACTATCGCAATATGTTGGCGCAGAACGTCTACAGGCATTTTGTTGATTGGCGCACCATTGAACAGTATTTGTCCAGCACTTGGGTCGTAGAAACGCATTAATAATTGAAATAGTGTTGTTTTGCCTGCGCCACTTGCTCCTACCAGAGCAAGACGTTCTCCTGCTTGAATGTTAATGTTTAAATTATCAAACAAAGGTTTGCTGTTGGGGTAAGCAAAGCTGACATTTTCCAATTCTATTTTTGGTGCCGCTATGGAGATTATCGGTTTAGCGCTTGCTCCTTTTAATGCTGAGTACGTTGAAGAAGCAGAGGCTTCAGCTGTGTCACCATTCAAAGATCGAATAGAAGGCTCAGTGGTAAATAGCTCGTACAAACGCTCACTTGCACCAACTCCTCGCTGTACTTCACCAATGACTTCGCTGATTGTGGCCACACTACCGCCAGCCATTACGGCATAGAAAAGGAAAGCGGAGAGTTCACCTACGGTCATAGTGCCGTCTAATACTTGTCTTGCCCCCACCCAAGCAATAAAGATGATGGCCGTCATACTGATACACATGATGCAGCCAATAAGTAGTGAGCGATAGTGAATACGCTTTTTAGCTACGTCCATGGCAAGCTCTACCTTTTTAGAGAAATGCAGTCGTTCGGCATTTTCAGCGGTATAGGCCTGTACGGTCATAATTTCATGGAGACTTTCATCAATGCGTGCACCCAAGTCTGCCACTTTGTCTTGGCTTTCTTTGGCATAACGGCGCACTTGAGGCGCCAGTACTTTGATAGGAACCAGCACAGCGGGTACTGCAACAATTACACAGAAGGTAAGAAGGGGACTAGAAAACGTCATAAGTGCCAGTGCACCAACGAAAGTCACGACCGAGCGAAGGGTCATCGACAAACTCATTCCCACTACAGTCTGGATAATTGTAGTGTCGCTAGTAAATCGAGAAATGACCTCGCCAGTTCTAAGTTCCGCAAAAAATGAAGGCGGAAGAGACAGCAAGTGCGCATATACCTGGTTTCTGATATCAGCACTAACCCGCTCGCCAAGCCAAGTCATTAAGTAAAAGCGCGCATATGTTGCTAAACAGGCCACGATAGTAATGGCTAGCACTAATACTGTGGCTTTGTTTAACGTATCCGCTGCGTTTTCTATGAAGCCGCTGTCGATAGCGTACTTAATGCCTTGCCCAAGTAAAAGCCATGCAACTGCGGCCGTGAAAAGTGCTATAACTGCACCTACAACGCGCGCTTTGTAGCGAAGTAAATGTGAGCCAATCCACTGTAAGACTTGTTTGGTTGATACACTAGCGAGTGGTGTTGTCAAAATTACCTCTTCATGCGCATAACTAATTCATAGCGTTGATTTCGCTACGCTTATTAAAATTCACTATTTGGATTATACGGCAAAGCATGTACATTGGACGTAGGCAATGCGATTACAGCGGCAGTATTTACGCTGGGATGAAAGTTAACGTCGCAGAAGCAAAGCGAAATAGTTAAAACGGGAAAATAACGATGACTGAAACACGTACTTTGTATTATGTTCATGATCCAATGTGCAGTTGGTGTTGGGCATTCGTTCCTACTTGGGAGCAAATACAGCGTGAGTTACCCAACGACATTGAGGTTGTCTACTTGCTTGGCGGGCTCGCACCGGATAGTGATTTACCTATGCCGGAACAAATGAAACTTACTATTGCAGGCTATTGGCAAACTATTCAAGATCGTGTGCCTGGAACACAATTCAACTATGATTTTTGGACAAAGTGTCAGCCTCGTCGTTCGACCTACCCTTCGTGTCGAGCAGTTCTTGCAGCAAAAGCGCAGGCTAGAGATAGCGATGAAGCAAAAGCATTAGAGAAGGCAATGATCAAGGCAATTCAAGAAGGGTATTACCTGAATGCGAAAAACCCGTCGGATTTTGATACCTTGATAGCATTTGCTGAAGAAATAGGGCTTGATGTCGAGCGCTTTGAAATAACACTTAACAGTGAAAGTACAATTGAGAAATTAAACGAAGAAATGCATATGGCGCGTAGTATAGGCGCCCAAGGCTTTCCCAGCTTAATACTCAAATCAAACAAATTTGCCGAGGCAGAAGAGATAAAATCACAAGCGCTTAAAAAGCCACAGTGGCAAAACGTTCCCTACGACTATAACGACGCAAGTGTAACCCTGCGTCATCTATAATCGTTATTGAAAGAAGCGAGTACTTTTAAACTGTGCCTTCCTTGCATTGTTCAAGGCGTAAATCTCCCACCGATTTTGGGTATTCAACACGGGTTGTAACGATTTCAGAAACAGGGACGCCAGAATCCGTTTCTTGGAGCCATACTTTCATATCGTGATGGTCACGAGATTGGTTGAGCGAGTAACGCTTGCCGCCTTCTAAGTTTACATCTAGCCTAACTATCGCCTCGCGAGTGGTACCATCAGGCAGGTCAGTGTTTACGACACTGGCTTGAACAAATAGAACATGCTCTCCCGGCTCAACATCCCGAAGAACTAACGCACCGTTAGGGCGTTGGTTAAAACACATCAACTTTACGTACTCTCGCTTATTGTCAAAGGCTTCTCCGCGGTTAGCGAAAAAGTCTATACGAGCTTCATTGGGTTGGACTTCTGCTTGTTGTGTGACCATATCTGTAGCGGATGAACACGCGAAAAGTGGAGCAATTGATGTAGCGAGTATGAGTGATGATAATTTCATTCGAATAATCCTTCTTCGTGATCCATTTACTGAAGCCTTTGATTAACAAATGCGCCAGAGAAAAACTAAAATCCAGTTAACTGCCATCCTTTAAACTGCATATGGCTTAAGTTTTTTATCCACACTAAATCCTAGTGCTACGTTAACAATACACCACCAGATGATATTTTAAAGAAATTTACGAAAGATCATGCATGTGTATTTGCGTTCTTAGGCCATCACCTACTTACGGGAGCGATATTGAACTAAACAAAGGATAAATCAGGTTTTTACTTGCATTGAGTGGTGATATCCGTATAATTCGGCGGCCTTCTAATTGGTGTCTAATTTTTAGGCGTTGGTTGAAGGCTTAAGTTAACGGTAACGCTACAACGAGTTTGAGGCATTTATGGTTACTATTCGTTTACAGCGTGGTGGCGCGAAAAAGCGTCCATTTTATCAACTAGTGGTGGCTGATAGCCGTCGTGCAAGAAACGGTCGTTTCATTGAAAACATCGGTTTCTTCAACCCAACTGCACAAGGTCAAGCGGAACGTCTTCGCGTAGATCTAGAACGTGTTGAATACTGGGTTGGTGTAGGCGCGAGCTTATCAGATCGCGTTTCTAGCTTGGTAAAAGAAGCGAAAAAATCTGCAGCGTAAGCTGTTATTAACTGGTGGTATAGATGAGTCTAGCGTCTGACAAAGTGATTGTTGGCAAAATTGGCGCACCGTACGGTGTTAAAGGTTGGGTCAAAATCAACAGCTATACAGAAACGCCAGAAGGTATTTTTGATTACGCGCCATGGTTTCTTGGCGATGAAAAGGAATACCAAATTGACCAGTGGCGACCGCACGGTAAAAGCCTCGTTGCAAAAATTGTGGGCGTTGATAGTCGAGATGATGCTGAGCGCATCAAAAACTTGGATATCAACATAAATGCTTCACAGCTGCCTGATTTAGGCGACGAAGGGGTTTATTGGCGTGAGCTCACCGGCATGAAAGTAGTAACAACGCAAGGTTACGACTTGGGTGTGGTGAAAGAAGTGTTTAATACAGGTGCTAACGACGTGATTCACGTTAAAGCGAATGTAGGCGATGCTTTTGGTCAAAAAGAAAGACTATTACCTTTTGTGTTCGACGAAGTCGTACAAGAGGTGGATAAGGAAGCGAAGGTCATTAAAGTTGACTGGGACCCGGGGTTTTAAGTGACACCGGAAAAGTGGTTCGGCGTTGTTAGCCTGTTTCCAGATATGTTTGCCCCTTTTACCCAACAGGGTGTTATAGGTCGAGCAGTTAAGTCTGGAACGTTATCGGTTGACACCTTCAACCCCCGTGACTTTACACATGATCGCCATCGTACAGTAGACGATCGCCCCTACGGAGGCGGACCCGGTATGCTGATGATGGTAAAACCGCTAACCGACGCAATACAAGCTGCCAAGAAAGTTGGTGGCGAAAAAAGTAAGGTGATCTACTTATCACCACAAGGGAAACCCCTTGACCAAGCAGGCGTACAGCGCCTTGCTAACATTGACCGCACAATTTTAATTTGCGGCCGATATGAAGGCATCGACGAGCGAGTAATCGAAAGCCATGTAGATGAAGAAGTCTCTATTGGTGATTACGTGCTAAGCGGCGGTGAACTGCCAGCAATGGTCCTTATGGACGCGGTTGCTCGATTAGTTCCTGGCGTGTTGGGGCATAAAGCCTCAGCAGTTGAAGATTCTTTCACTGACGGTCTTTTGGATTGTCCGCATTATACGCGGCCCGAAATACTTGATGGTCAAAAGGTACCTGATGTGTTGTTAAGTGGGGACCATGAAAAAATTAGGCAGTGGCGATTGATGCAATCATTAGGTAGAACCTGGCAGCGTCGCCCTGAATTGTTAAATCACCTAGCTCTGACTGAGGAGCAGCAGCGTTTGCTTGAATTATTCCAAGCGCAACTGCAGCAAGATGACAGTTAACTAGGACGAGAGGATATGATGAGCAAAGTCAGTCAAGATATCATCAAAAAAATCGAAGAAGCACAGCTAAAGACTGATGTTCCTGCGTTTGGTCCAGGTGACACAGTAGTTGTTAAAGTTCGCGTTACCGAAGGTGACAAAGAGCGTCTTCAGGCTTATGAAGGTGTTGTTATCGCTAAACGTAACCGTGGTCTGCACTCGTCTTTTACCGTGCGTAAAATTTCTAGCGGCGAAGGCGTTGAGCGTGTGTTCCAAACACACAGCCCGGCAGTTTCTTCAATTGAAGTGAAACGTCGCGGTGCGGTTCGTCGTGCTAAGCTTTACTATCTACGTGAGCGTTCAGGTAAATCTGCACGTATCAAAGAGAAGCTTAACTAAGATTACTAATCCTTGCGTTATTGTTAACTTCGAAAAAGCCCGCTTTAAGCGGGCTTTTTTGTGCCTGAAATTCGATCCATTCAACCTGTTTTTTAATACAAACATTAAGGTTTCTTAATAGAGAGAAGGATGAGTACAGAATACTTTATCGTGTTAGGCGTTGTTGGCGTCGCATTTTTTGCTGTATCGGGCGCATTACTGGGGCATGACAAAAGTATCAATGGGTTTGGCATCGTCGTTGTCGGCGTGATGACAGCCCTTGGCGGAGGTACTTTAAGAGACCTCCTATTAGGAAAACCTATTTTCTGGGTAGAAACCTCAGAGTATCTACTAGCAACCTACTCAGCTATATTCGCGACAGTCTTATTCATTCGCTATATGCCTTCTCCTTCCAATTTTTACTTTATACTTATCGACACCATAGGGCTTGCTATTTTTAATGTCATAGGCATCGAGAAAGCACTCATTAGTGGAACCGGAATGATTGTCGCCCTAACGATGGGTATGACAACCGGTATCTTCGGGGGCTTGATGCGCGATGTGGTTTGCAGAGAAGTACCTTACGTTATGCGTGGAGATGTTTACGCGAGTGCATGTTTTGCAGGTGGTCTCACTTACGCCGCCTTTTTTGCCCTAGACATCCCTTACATTTGGTGCATTTTAGGTTCTATCTCTGTAACAGTTTTAATGAGAATTGCATCGTTGCACTGGGGGGTTAAAGTCGATCTTTTTAGGAAGAGAACACCAAGGCCTAACTAACAGTGTAGAGCCCAACATCGATATGCCCATGAAAAGACTTATTAGCAAATATCGGTGAAGCGTCTTAAGTGACGCTTCACCATAGTGCCTATTATTGTTATGCCATGAGTGAAAGCGATTCTATTAACGGTTTGTTCTCGTTATCGATAGTGTGGATGATATGTTTGTGTAGACGCTTTTTGTGTTCGCCAAAAATGCCACGCTTTTTATCAAAGGTCTTAGCGTAATTCAGCGCACCTTCCATCAAGCTTTCTTGTGTATCGTACGCCTTTTCTACCACGTGATCTTGCTCTAATTCTTTACCAGATACACGCCTTCCGGAAAGCTTCATTTCATTAAATCTGTAATACGGCATCGCTTTTTTAACAAACTCAATCATACCGGGCAGAAAGGGGATTGATAAATCTACTTCAGGGAAACAGAAGAAGCCTTTGTCTGCGCGCATAAATCTGAAGTCACAAGCGCACGCCAAAATTGCTCCGTTTCCGAAGGCGTGTCCGTTGATTGCAGCAATAACGGGAAGAGGGAAAAGAAGCAGCGCTTTAAACACGTCATCCATACCGTACATAAATTGCTTTATTTCCTCAGTGCGAGCTGCTTTCATCGCTGGCATTAGCCAGTCTGTGTCTATACCTAGACTAAAGCATTTCTCATCATTTGATGTGATCACTAGTGCTTTACTGCTTTCATTACTTTTAATGGTATTTAACGCTGAAAGCATCTCCTTTGCGAAGAGAGGATTGTGGCGGTTTTCTCCATTTTGCATGGTTAGAATGGCGACGTCGCCAGTGTAGGTTAGGGCTAAATTTTGCATTGTGTTCTCATTATTATTCCGTTGTCGCAATGATACAAAATCCTGACAATAAATGAGAAATTTAGCTTATTTATGTTGGTCAATTACGCCATTAAATTCGTGGATCATTTGAAAACGTAAGGGCGGGATGTCACTACAAAGCGTTTGACTAATGAGGTAATTCGGAACAAGCCTCACTGTCGATTAAAAATTGTGCTATCCCTATGCACTATTGCCATTCAGTCATGCTCATTCGCTTCGAATCTACCCTAGATTAAAGTATTATTCGTTATTACTTGCGCTATTACGCTTGAGTTGCTAAAAAGTCAATGACGTTAAAGAAATATAGAAAAAGCTGGTTGTACAATAAAGTTTACATGCAGATTGCACACTCTTTTGGCGTTTAATTTTCCGTTTTTTATTTGTAGTTAAGAGAGTAAGAGAGCTCCCATGATCAAGGACACCGTAAATAATGTTCACGTAAGTACCGAAGATGTACTTATAACCCCTGAAGCGCTTAGTGCTGAATTGCCTGTGTCAGACAAAGCGTTAGCGGCTATCTCTGAGTCTAGAAAGATTGTTTCAGATATCATTCATCGTCGCGACCATAGATTGCTTGTAGTGTGTGGACCATGTTCTATACACGACGTTGAAGCCGCGAAAGAGTACGCACTTAAGCTTAAAGAGCTTCATGAATCATGCAAAGACACACTATTTATCGTTATGCGTGTGTACTTCGAAAAGCCGCGTACCACAACAGGTTGGAAAGGTTTAATTAACGACCCGCATATCGACGGTACATTTGATATTGAAACAGGTCTTCGTAAGGCAAGAGAGTTGTTAATTTGGCTTGCAGAATTAGAGCTGCCTGTTGCAACAGAAGCACTGGATCCAATTAGTCCACAATATCTTGCTGAGCTATTTAGCTGGGCTGCTATCGGTGCGCGTACCTCTGAATCGCAAACCCACCGTGAAATGGCCAGCGGCCTGTCTATGCCTGTAGGATTCAAAAATGGTACAGATGGAAGCCTAGATATTGCCATAAACGCCCTTAAATCGGCGGCATCGGGTCACCGCTTTATGGGAATCAATAAGCAAGGCCAGGTAAGTATTATCGGGACCAGCGGTAATCCAGATGGCCACATTATTTTGCGCGGTGGAAAGCAGCCTAACTACGACTCGGTTTGCGTATCAGAGTGCGAGATTGAGTTGCAGGATGCTGGTTTAACAGCGGGCTTAGTAGTAGATTGCAGCCATGCGAACTCTTCAAAAGATTATCGCCGTCAGCCATTGGTTGCACAGAACGTGGTCAATCAAATTCTAGAAGGCAATCAGTCTATCATTGGCGTTATGTTGGAAAGTCACTTGAAACCCGGTAATCAAAAAGCTGAAGGTAAAAAGCCAGAAGAACTTGAGTATGGTGTTTCAATCACAGACGGATGTATTGATTGGGAAACAACAGAGAACTTAATATCTCAAACCAGAGATAAGTTAATAACTGTGTTACCCTTACGCCAAAATAAGCGCACGGTGGCATAAATCCAAGCAACGCCTAATGTGGCAAGTAAAAATTTGCCAATAAGCCCCGTGCCATTTGATTCAAGGATAAGACAGAATGGCCGATTTATCGCAGCACTTAAAAAAGTTAGATACGCTGCGTGAAGGTATCGACGAGCTGGATACCCAGCTTGTCGAATTACTCGCAAAACGCAATCAAATTACAACCCAGGTCGGTCAAATTAAGGCTGAAGCTGGTATGCCCGTTTATGTACCAGAGCGTGAAAAAGCGTTGATAGCCTCCCGCCGTGCTCAGGCAGAAGCACTTGGGGTGTCGCCCGATCTCACCGAAGACTTATTACGTCGAGTAATGCGAGAGTCTTATCACACGCAAAACAACAAATATCGCTGTGTGAAACCTGATGTCGACAACGTTGTTGTAATTGGTGGAGCAGGGGCACTTGGCCGTGTGTTTGTGAGCTTGTTCGAACGAAGTAATTACAACGTTTCAGTTGTGGAAAAAGACGACTGGGAAAGTGGTAGAGCAACATCGTTATTGAGCTGTGCTTCACTGGTTGTTGTTGCAGTGCCTATTAATCTAACCGAAGCCGTGATTAGCAAGCTTACTATGCTGCCAGAGGATTGCGTGCTTGCAGATATAACCAGTATTAAAGCTAAGCCACTTGAGGCGATGCTTGCCGCACACAATGGTCCGGTTGTTGGACTGCACCCCATGTTTGGTCCTGACGCGCCTGGCATGATTAAACAGGTAGTGGTAGTGTGCGACGGACGTGGCAGTGAGAAATACAGTTGGCTCATTGAGCAAATGCGAATTTGGGGTGCTACCATTCACGACTCCAGCGCACAAGAACATGACCAAGCCATGGCTTATATTCAGGTAATGCGTCACTTCAACACGTTTGTGTACGGGCAACACTTAAAAGGTGAAGATCCTAATCTGGAATCACTCACCATGTTTAGCTCACCTATTTATCGTTTAGAACTCGCAATGGTAGGCAGGTTATTCGCTCAGTCACCACAACTTTATGCCGATATTATTTTCAATAACCCTGATAACTTTGCACTTCTACGTCGCTTTTACGAACGTTTTGGGATTGCATTGTCATTACTTGAGAATGGCGACAAAAAAGGCTTTGTAGAACAGTTCATGAAGGTCGGCGCGTGGTTCGGAGATTATGCGAAGAAGTGTTTAGTAGACAGCAAACAGATGTTGTTAAAAGCGGATGATGGTCAGCTTTTAAGAGACAAGTAGTTTTGACCGACTGTTTATAGCGATAGCTAATTTAAGGTAGCCAACGTGACTCGCTCTCTACGTTTGCCAATTACCAATACCTTCGCTGATGGCGGCTATTGTGTGAGAGCACATATAGGCGCGCATCAGCAGACCGTTCATCTTATTTTAGATACGGGAAGCTCAACCTTAGTACTAGGCGACATTCATTATCATGTTGAACGTGATGGTGATGTGAGGTCCACCTACTACTCTCAATCAATTAAATATGCTGCAGGAAGTTGGCATGGCCCTGTTGTTAAGACCACGGTGCGCCTGGGCATTTTCGGTCACAGCATTTCGTTGCCGCAAACTTATGTGGCAATAGCGAAAGAATCGCAAGAGACAAAAGAATCTTGTTTTAAAAAAGCTGACGGAATTATGGGGTTAGCTTATCAACCGCTAAATCACGCCTATCGTTGCACTGACAAAATTACGTGTGAAATGAGCGAGCAAGCGTTTTTTGAAAAAGCGTTGGCCGAGCCTAACGAGTCAGCAATTATTAACCTAAAGACAGCTGATTACGTTGCGACCACACTCCCTAGCTACTTTTCTGAGTTAGAGCAGTGTCAAATTAACGCCGATAAATTCGCTTTTTGGCTACATCGCTCAAGCGTCTATAACGTAGATGGAAATTGTCTTCGCGCTGCGCTTGCACATAGAAAAAATCATGGCCTTTTTGTAATAGGTGAGCCTATTTTTCATCGAGACTTATATGCTACTCCTATTATGTCTGTGAAGGTACTCCACGATAAGTATTATAACGTCACGTTAAAAGCCGTAAAATGTGGAGAAAACGAAGGCATTAAAGCGCCGGCTTTGGATAAATCGGACGAAGCACGCTGGTGTTCAAATGCGATAGTAGATTCAGGAGCAACGGTGATTGGTTTGCCAGAATCTTTGTATAACGAAGTGATCGAGCAGATTTTTTGCCGTGTTGATAACGCGAAAACATTGCTTGAGCCCTTCGCTGCTTTCTCTTTAGAGGAGCAAGGAATAGACTTGGAAAAGCTAGATTTGGCACAATGGCCTGAACTAACGTTTGTTCTTGAAGGCGATGAGGGTGAAGATATTTTACTTTCGCTACCGCCTGAAGCCTACTGGCAGGAGCACGCCCCCACATTTAACCAAGCGTCCTTTAAAATATTCCCATTAAAACACTGGCCGAATCAAAGCATCCTCGGTCTTCCGCTGATCTCTCAATACTATACAATTTTTGACAGAGGACAGGGCACTAATGGTGTTGTATCGTTTGCACGAAAAGTGACATTGAATGATACGGTTGACGCGCTTAAACATGTTTTTGATAAAAATAGCTAAAACCTAATAATAAAGGAACAGTTACATGCAACAAGGCAGCCTAGTATGTGTAGGAACCGGGATGATGGTTGGAGCGCATTTATCGCCTATTTGTCAAAGTCATATTGAGCAAGCCGACGTCGTTTTCGTATGTGTAGCTGAGCACTACATGGAGGCATGGATCACCTCTTTGAACAAAAACACAGTAAACCTACAAACTTTCTATGGTGAAGGCAAAGATCGCCACGATACCTATGCTCAAATGACTAGCGCAATGCTAGAGCGTGTGGAGAAAGGCGAAAAAGTAGTTGGCGCTTTTTATGGACACCCTGGGGTTTTTGCAAAGGTGCCTCATGACGCTATCGCAATCGCTAAAAGTCGAGGGTTTGATGCTTACATGTTGCCGGGGATCTCAGCTGAATCGTGCCTATACGCCGATTTGGGCATAGACCCAGGTGCTCTAGGTTGCCAACACTACGAGGCAAACCAGTTTCTACTATATAAACGAGAAGTAGATACGGCTGCGTATTTAGTTTTATGGCAGGTTGGGGTTGCAGGAGATTTCTCAAGTGCCGTTTTTACCTCCAGCTCTCTTCAACGAAAAAAGCTTACTGATAAACTGTTATCTATTTACCAAGCGAATGACAGCGCTATTTTATATGAAGCTGCAACCTTGCCCATCGATGAGTTCAGAGCTACGACGATTGCTATTGGTGAACTGCATAATCACGAAATTAACCAGCACTCTACACTTGTCATACCACCAGTTAGCAAACCAGTGATAGATGATGTCGATTACTCCAAAGGTACTAACTAGTGCAGTTCGCTACGCCTCGTTTTACCAGCGCTTTACTTTGCCAGCAGTGGAAAGAGGAAACAGCAAGCTTGTACCAAAATAGAAAAGTTATGCGATTAATAGGTGAGCCCCTTTCTGAGAAGGAAAGTGAAGTAGTCGCTAGTACTTTCATTGAAGCAAACAAAAGGCCTTGGCCAGCACAGAAGGTCTGGTCGATAACGTGTAATCAAACGCAGGCATTTTGTGGAATTCAGATGCTTTGTAAAAGCGTTTTACAAGACACTGCAGAGATTGGAATTATATTAGCGCCTTCAATGAACGGAAAAGGCGCGGCACGAGAAGCGATGGGCGCGCTAGTCGAATTTGGCTTGGAAAATCTCAATCTTCACCAAATTGTTGCCCAATTTGAAAAGCGTCACCTCGCTACAAAACGTCTAGTTACCCAATTAAACTTCAAACAGTCAAAGGACAGCCGTTTTCAGCCAAGTAAAACCAACTTGGTCACATATACCTTTAATCGCTAGAATATTTGGTTACTTCATACCTAATAAACCAGTAAGTATTTCTGTTTTCAAAGGTAATTGATGCAAATAGTAACTGGTATAATATGTCTAAAATGCTATATATTTGATTAACAACTCATCAAATAGTTGCTAACCTATTAAACATTAATAACTATAACGTAGAACAAACTCATGAAAGCGCTAAAAGAACTTCTCGCAATTGCACAAGATGCATCTAAGCAACGTGACACTGATGTAATTGCACAATTTAAAGCTGACCACGCAGACGAACTTTCTCAAGAGAAAGAAAAAATGTGGTGTCTTTTGATGCCAGAAGATGAAGAGCAAGACGCGCCTGGTGATGCACAAGAGAGTGAAGAAAAGAACCAAGTGTCACTTCACTAACCCTGATAGTTTAAATTGTGGTTAGGTTTTTAATAGGGGCGTTACTTTGCCCCTTTTTCATATTTCCGCTTTCTGCTGACGAAATTGATCAGCAGTTAGTGCGCGCTGATGCACTTCGCAGTCAAGACGTGGAGGCGTTTCGTACGTCATTGTCGGCTCTCAGTAATAAATCAGCCTCCTTTTCACCGGCCCAAGTCCAATACTTTAACTATCTCAATGCTTATAGCTTATCGTATTCAGGAAAACTCATAGAGGCAGTTCCACTTTATGAAAGTGTGTTTCAAAGTGCTTCAGATAAATCGTTACAACTACGAGCCAAAAATTCAATTCTCAACAACTACGCGTTAGTTCGGGATTTTCCCAAAGCACTTCAGCAAATTCCTGATATTGTTCCTCTACTTTCGTTAGCGAAAGATAAAGATAAGCACCTTTCAATTTTGACGATTGCGCTTTTTTATAATCAGTTGGAGGAGTTTGAGCAGAGTTTGCAGTACAGTGCTCGCGTAATTGGACAAGAGCTTTCTTCCCGCAATGCGTGTCTGGCTCACAATCTGCGTAGTGAGTCGCTGCACAATTTAGGACGACTTGACCGAGAAACGCTAAATACAACCATTGAGGTATGTAATGCGAGTAAAGAGCCAATCGCTCTGAATCTAGCAAAATTATGGCTTGCTCAACTGATGTTAGCATCGCCAGACAGTATCGCAGGGGCGTTAGACGCCTTACTTGCTATCCAAGCAGATGTTGAAAGTACTAACTATCCACGATTAACGTCAGAGTACTATACAGCGCTAGCACAAGCCTATTTTGCCAATAAGCTCTTTCATAACGCACAGGAGAGTGCGCTTAAAGGCGCGGAGCTTGCAAAAGGCATGGGATATTCAAAACCCAGAAAAACGGCATATTATATACTGTACCAGTCGGCAATAGAGAAAGGGGATAATGCACAAGCATTAGATGCATTTATTCAATACGCTGAGGCTGATAAAGCGTACCTTGATGAGTACAACGTTAAGCAAATGGCGATTCAACAGGCTAAGTTCGATAACCTCGAGAAGAATATCGAAATTCAGCTACTGGACAAAGAGAATAGCCTACTGAAAGCACAAGCAGCCCTTTCCCGAGAAGAAAAGCAAAATCACAGGCTGTTGATAACATTGCTAGCTTCCACCACGATACTTGTCCTTATGTGGGCAATAATAAATCGTAAGTTACATGCAGCACTTAGGGAAAAGGCGCAAACTGACTCGTTAACAAAAGTGGCGAACCGTCACTATTTTACTGAGTTGGCATCGAAAGCGCTTGATCGAATGTCAGAGCAGCAGGACGTATTATCTTTTGTAATTTTCGACCTTGATCACTTTAAGTCAGTTAACGATAGCTACGGTCATCCAACAGGCGATTGGGTATTAAAGGCAGTAGTTAACGCGGTGAGGAAACACTGCAGAAAAGAAGATGTTTTCGGGCGCTTAGGTGGTGAGGAGTTCGGCCTACTATTACCAGGGTGTAATGAGAAAAAAGCAAAAGAAATAGCGGAAAGTATGCGCAATAGTATCCGTCAGATTGATACAGCTGAAAGCGGTTTTACCTTCGATATTTCAGCAAGCTTTGGTATCTCCAGCACTGCGTCATCAAAGTATCAATTCGAGGCGCTGTATGCCAATGCCGATGAAGCTTTGTATGGCAGTAAAAAGCATGGCCGCAACAGAGTTTCTGTCTTCCAGGTTAATGGTGAAAGTGACGTTGGTAATGTTGGGCAAGCCTTTCAGCCTGCCTAAACACTACAACGAAAGAAAGTAAACACTGGGGCGTGTGCTGGCTTAATCAGCCAGCGCACTCGCCGCGGCCACTTTGGTCGGGCTAATTTCTTCGCTTGGATAGCAGCCCAAAACTTTGATGTAGCGGGTAATACCACGCAATGCATCAAGGGCATTTTGTACAGGGCCATCTTCTACATTGCCTTCTACATCAATGTAGAACATCTCTTCCCATGGATTACCTGGAATAGGACGCGATTCAAGCTTCGTCATATTGATGCTGTTCTCTCGTAGCACCAACAAGGCCTCTACAAGTGCACCTGGCTTTTGGATGGTAGACATAACAAGTGTTGTTTTAGCAGGAACTTGAAGTGGAACCACTACTGGGTTGCGCGCAACAACGATAAAACGGCTATGGTTTTCTTTTTGGTTTGCTAAGTTACTCTTTATTGCCATTAGGCCGTACAAGTTACCACCCGCTTCGCTGCCTATTGCGGCTACGTCATCGCGTTTAAGCTCACTAACTGTCAACATGGCAGACGAGGTGCTGTCCATGGTTTTCACTTCTACGTTCCCTAGTTCTGCTAAGAAATGGCTACACTGAGTGAACACTTGAGGGTGAGCGTAAAGCGTTTTGATTTTATCGATACTGGTGTTGGTTCCCACTAACAATGTATGGCGGATAGGGTGGGTGAGTTCACCAATAATACTAAGTTGGGTATGCTGTAGTTGGTCATACACTTCATTGATACTGCCAGACGTCGTGTTCTCAATAGGCAATACCGCGTAATCGGCTTCTGTACTTTCAACTTTGTGAATAATTTCAGCAAAGCTCTGACAGCCAATTTCCAGCAATTCGCCGGGGCGACGAGAGAAGTACTTTTGCGTTGCTAGATAAGAGTAAGAGCCCTTGTCGCCCAAGAATGCCACTCGGTTTAAGGGCAATGTACTGCCAGGGTTAGCGCGTTCAGCAAGCATAGCCTGCTGGTTTAAAACAGAGTCTTCAATAATAACGTGGAAAATTTGTGTCACATAATGAGGGTCTAAGCCGATGTTTTGGCCTTCTTTTATTAGGCGCACCAATAGCTGTTCTTCTCGCTTTTGATCTCTCACAGGAATGTGATGCTTTATTTTCGTCTCAGCCACTTCGTTGGTTAACTTTCTGCGTTCTGAGAGTAAAGTAAGTAATTCACTGTCTAAAGCGGTAATCCGCTCTCTAACAGTATCTAATGCATTGTCTGACATATCATTCCCGTGCTTATCGTATAAGAAAATTCTGCTAAAAAAAAACCTCCCAGTTGGGAGGTTTTCATGCATGTAGCCGCGCCTCCCTAGTTAAAGGATATAAACGCAAAAAAGAAAAGTGCTACGTGCATAGTATTCTGTTTCATAGGTTTGAATGTATGTTGAACGCCTATGTGTGTCAACCCATTTTTACAAATTGAATAGTTGTTTTTAATGTGGGGGACTTGAAAAAGTAATTAAAATGCGCTGTTGGCTTTATAAAAAGCCAAACGGTTAGGGCATGAAGCGTTGGCAGGTGCCGTAAATATACACCTGCCGGTGGGTAATTTGAGAACGCCGTTTAATATTTTAGCGCTTAGTTACCTAATAGTGCTGAAAGCATTTGTCTTACTTCGTTGGGCTCAAAAGGCTTATCGCATAGCGCGTTCACACCTGTTTGCTGAATATTAGCCATATGTGCACTGTCAGCTGACTCTGACGTTACCATGATAATCGGTATATGTGTGGTTTCTGGATTAAAGCGGATAAATTCCGATAGTTCCCTGCCATCCATTTCGGGCATATTGTAGTCGGTAACCACGAGGTCAAAAGGTTCATCTTTTATATAAGTTAGCGCCATAGCGCCATTCTCCGCTTCTTTTATGCGTTGAAGCCCCATGCCTTCTAGTACGCGTCGAATATGATTACGCGCTAATTTACTGTCATCAACAAGAAGTACGCGAACATCATGTACGTCAAATAGTTCTAATTCTAGTTCATCGTGATTGATTAAATCTAAGCTTGCGTTTAACGCACGAGACAAATGAAGGGGTTCAAATGGTTTAGGAAGAATTGCCGCAACACCTGCCTGCTTAAATTCTTCTAGTTTGCTTAAACGATTTTCACTGGAAACCAACATGAAGGGGATTGTTTTAAATGCGTCGTCTTCTTTAATGAATTTAAGTAGTTCTAGTGCGGTTCCATCTTCGTAGTACATCGCGCTTACGATTAGGTCAGCACCGTGCGCTTTTACCGCTGAACGAGCTTCGGAAAGGGTACTGACGGGGTCAATTTCCTTTACGTGTTCTTTTAACAACAAAGTGGTGATGATCTTTCTTTGTGTGTCAGAAGGCTCAACTAAAATAATGTGTAGATCAGAAATTGACAGCTTTTCCATTTCAGACTCTTTTTGTTATATGTTTATGAAAAAGTGAGAGCTCGCTAGCTGGCTAGCGTTACATTAGCCCCCAGCAAGCTTAACTTTATACCCTTTATCGGTAAGTAGTGTGCGGAGCTTTTCCCTGTCATCGGTTTGTACTTCAATGACACCGTCTTTCACTGCGCCGCCGCAACCACATTTTTTCTTTAGCTCAGAGCCTAGCTTTTTCAGCTCATCAGACGCGAGGTCTAATCCCTTAATCAGAGACACCCCTTTTCCTTTGCGACCTTTAGTTTCCCTGTGAATACGAACAACGCCGTCAGAAGACACCGAACGCGCTTGCTCTTTTGGCTCAGGCTTTATTTTGCCGCTTTCAGTACTATAGACCAAAAGGGCGTCTTGCCAGTCTTGCATACATACCTCAATAAATTGCGTCTTTCCATCTAAATGGCGATAAAAAAAGCATTACCATACGAAAGTTTAAGATGACTTTCATGGCGATGTGTAAAAGTTCAACTAGTATAAGAATAGCAAAGTTAAAAGCATGTGATGAAGCATTTCTGCTTACATTTTTAAGGAGCGAATATGGAAATAACGTCGAGCTATCAAAATCAAGGAAAAGTACTAGTGGTAGATGTAGGCACTAAGTTTGACTTTAGTAAGGTAGAAGACTTCAGAAACGCCTATGGCGAACTGGGCGCCGATGTCTCTCACATCACCGTAGATTTATCGCGTACTGAATACATGGATAGCTCTGCCTTAGGTATGTTGTTAAACATGCAAAAGACACTCGCTGAAAGAGAATTAACCTACAGTATCGAAAATGCCCGTCCTCAGGTTGCTAAAATCCTGAAAATATCTCGATTCGATAAAAAGTTCGACATTAAGTAAGAAAAGCAAGTCGCTAAATTAACATTTTATCGAAGAGACATACGTGAAGATCCTCATTGTTGACGACGAGGCTATCAACCGTACATTGCTTACTAACATGCTTTATAACGCAGGCTATAAAGAGTGTATCGAAGCGGTGGATGGTGTTGAAGCTATCAAAAAATTTACGCACGAAAAACCCGACTTGGTTTTGTTGGATGTTGTGATGCCTGGGCTCAGTGGTTTTGACGTTGCACCCAAAATACGCAAGCTTGCGAAAGGGCCGTATCTACCTATTCTTTTTATCACCGCTTTAGAAGATAAAGAAAGCTTAGTGCGGTGTCTGGAAGTTGGCGGGAACGACTTTGCCACAAAGCCCTTCGACCGACACATTCTAATTGCCAAAATTCGAGCCCACTTAAAAATACGTGCTTTGAGTGAACACATAGAACAGCAAAATAAAGCACTTCGATTATTCAATCAAAGAGTGGCGAGAGAGCACGCCATTGTGGAACATATTTTTAGCCACGCTATTGTCAATCGACCCGAGGTAATGGCGCATTTCGACTGCTTCCTAAAGCCAGCTGAAACCTTTAATGGCGACCTCTTTCTATGCGAATCAAGCCCTAGTGGTGGTATTTATTTTGTGGTGGGAGATTTTACAGGTCATGGTTTGGCGTCAGCAATTGGTGCGTTGCCTGTAACCCGAGCCTTTCAGGAACTCAGCCAGCAAGGAGTATCTATTTCTGAGATTATTTCAGAATTAAATCGAATTTTAATTAAGTTTCTACCAAGTGACATGTTTATGGCCGCAGTGGTGGGCGAAATTAACGCGGGGGGCAATAGAATCAACTTATGGCAGGGTGGAATGCCGGCTGTCATTGTTCCTGCGAAAACTGATTTAGCGCTGCGCTGCATCCCCTCACGTCACATGGCATTAGGGATCCTAGACGAGCATGAACTCAACACCGATTGCGATACCATTCAATTAGGATGCAATGAACAGCTTGTAATTTGTAGCGACGGGCTAATTGAGAGTACTAATCAAGAGGGAGAAATGCTTCTTGAGGAAGGCTTGGTAAGAATAGTAAAAGAGCAAATGCAGACGCATGGGAAAATAGAATCCAATTCACTTTTTCTTAAGGCGAAAGAGCATTGCGCAGCCTCTTCATTTCACGATGATGTCACGCTAGTCGTGTTTACCTCTCAACCCATTAAAACGCCCGTATCACCAAAGATGGATTTTGGATTGCCATCGGTGCATGAAGTTGCGCTTGGCGCACAACATTTGAAACAGCCTGACATTCTCCAACGCGTGCTACAGCTTGCGGGGCAATGTGAGGGCATTCAAGCGGTGCGTTCGATAATTTATACCGTGTTATCGGAACTGTTTAATAATGCGTTAGAGCATGGGATCTTGAAACTCGACTCAAAACTCAAAGCTGATAGTACAGGGTTCCATCAATACTACGAAAACCGCGAGGCTTCACTAAAAGCGCTTAGTCACGGGCGAATTAATATTAGGATAGAGTCTTTACCCCTTAAAGGTAAGGTGCTGATAGCGGTTGAAGATAGTGGTGAAGGCTTTGAGTGGAACAAGGCAAGTACGGTAGGCCGGCGTCATTCCGTTCATGACGAAAGCTTTGGGCGTGGGCTCCCTTTGCTTCACGCGCTGTGCGAACGAGTGTGGTTCGAAAATGGCGGGAGTAAAGTGATTTGCTTACTTGATACTAAAATTTAGGCGCCTTTAGAAAATATCTTTACGAGCAAAATGTTCATATTCATGTTTCTCTGAAGGCTTTTAAACTCTCACTTTACAGCTCTAGTCGCTGAGTACAGTTTACATAGACTTGCTTGCTTAGTCATCGCTGTAAATCTGTCCATCTAATCCAGCAATTAATCGAATTTAGCTTTTACCGAGTAAAAGTTTTATCGATACTCAAATTTCATTAACCGCGGGCGTTTCTGCGGTGACACAAGAAGTAGGGCCCCATGCTGAAATCATTTCTTAAACTTTTCGAAGACACGCATAAGCGCACAGAGCCAACGTATACCGTTGAATTGGCGACTGCTGCATTACTTAGTGAAATTGTAAACGCTGATAATGAAGTAACGGATAGCGAGAGATGTGAATACGAGAAACAGCTCAGAAAGCATGTAAACATAGATGAGGAAGCGATGTCGTTGTTGCTTGAAAGAGGACAAGAGACGGCTGACGATTCAATTGACTTAGTGCGTTTTACTCAAGTACTAAATAAACACTGCAGCGCTGATGAGAAAAGAGATGTGATAAAGAGCCTCTGGGCTATTGCATACGCGGATGAATCTTTAGCGCCTCTTGAAGAGAGTACTATTCGTCAAATAGCTGATTTATTGTACGTTCCCCATAGCCAATACATTAAAACTAAACTTGAAGTAGTTGAAAGAACATAGCGTTCATCATCACTCAGTTAGTCTTTTTTGTATTAGCTAAAAAAATGGATTCAAATTTAGCGACCTGTACCTTACTATTGTGAACAAATAACAATAAAAGCTTAGCGGTGACAGTGCTGTTTCAGAGCCTATGGCATCACTTGCTTACAACAGCTTGCAGTACTGAAGTAAGGGTAGTTGAGTGTTTAGAACGTTGAAAATCCCAATTGGGCTTGTCATTGCATTGACGATGTCGGTGCTGGCGCTCTCTGTGGTAATTGTTAATAAATTAGAACACAACGCTTCTGTGGTGGATGTGGTTAAAGGCAATACCGCGACGTTAAGTAACGCTTTGTCGCTGCAGTTATCGGTTGTCATGGAGCGAAGTCCCGGTGATAACGCATTATTTTCCTCTCTTTTTCAACCGATAAAAGAACACGATAACCTTATTTCCGCCACGCTATATGACAACGACTATCAAGTCATTTCCACTATTCAACCTAATTCCTTAAGCCAGCTTTCCAATCAATCTGTTCCTCTTGATCCTGCAGAAATTCCATTTGGTGTTACGCAATACGACAATGTTATCACTGCCCATCAAATTGTAGGTAGTAGCCTATACCCACTTGGACATGTTGTTCTTTATGTGAATATTGAAGACACCATGGCGGCAAGTTCAGCCCGCCAGCTCATTAAGCAAGTGCCTATCGTTATCGCGGTTTGGCTGCTTTGCACTGGCACTTGTGTCTTTATTTTATACCGTTTGATTTCTCCTATTGGGTCGCTGAGGCAGTTTACTCAAGAAGTATTTGAGTCAAAAGACTATGCGCTGCGCAGTTCACTTAATACATCTAATGAAATTGGACAGTTATCGAATAACATTAATAGTTTATTGGATACCATTGAAGTTGAGTTACTTATCAACTTTGAGCAAAAGCAAACATTGGTTGATCAACAAGAAACCATGTCTCGTCTGGCAAACTTCGATAGTTTAACCGGTCTTCCCAATCGACAGTTTGTTCTCGATAACTTAAGACTTGAGCTAGCCAGAGCCAAAAGAAATGATGAAGACTTACTGCTCCTGTTTTTTGATTTAGATGGGTTTAAGGGCATCAATGATTCTTTAGGACATGAAACCGGAGATCTCATTCTCATAGAGGTTGCTGACAGAGTTCAGTGTTTGCTGCGCGACGGCGATTTATTCGCGCGACTGGGAGGGGATGAATTCTTAGTACTGCCCGATAGAGATGTGACTACTGACCAAGCGCAAAGCTTGGCAACGCGACTTATTACCGCATTTGATGAGCCTTTTGAACTGCGTGGCTTATCACTAACGGTAGGTTTAAGCGTTGGAATCGCTACGGCTTCTGATGCGGGCTACGACCTAAGCGAACTGATGAGCAATGCAGACCTTGCAATGTATCGCTCAAAAGCGCGAGGGCGGGGCAGCTACACACTGTTTACACCTGATATGGTTGAGTCGCATAAGCGTAAACTCCACTTAGCTAACGGTATTGAGCAAGGAATCAGCAACGATGAGTTTGTTGTTTATTACCAGGTTAAAGTTAACAACGAAGGGAATGTAATCGGCGTAGAAGCGCTTATTCGTTGGCAACATCCTGAATTTGGCTTGGTCATGCCGAACGAGTTTATCCCCATTGCTGAGCAGGGCGGTAAGATCACTGCAATAACCCGTTGGGTAATTAAGCGCGTTTGTATTGATATGCCAGATTTAAAACAATGGGCCACGTCTCCGTTTAGAGCCTCAATCAATTTATCTGGACATGATTTGCGAAGCTCGCAGCTGTTTGACTACATCTACAATACTTTCAAGCTCTATGACATCAACCCAGAAAACATTGAATTTGAAGTGACAGAAAGTGCGTATCTAGAAAACTTTACTCTTTCAAACAAGTTCTTCAGACGCATCGGAAATATGGGGTGCGCCATAGCTCTAGATGATTTTGGAACGGGTTACTCCTCGTTAAGTTACCTGACGCAAATCAATATCGACACGCTAAAAGTTGACCGACAGTTTGTAATGGAAATTCAAACTTCAGAACGAAGCCGTCTTGTGACTGGGGCAATTATTGATTTGGCGAAAAGACTGTCACTCTCGGTATGTGCTGAGGGCATAGAAAACCTTGAACAGTGGAATTACCTTAGAGAGCATGGATGTGACAATGTGCAAGGATTTATGTTTAGCAAGCCCATCCCCTTGTCGGAGCTCACTTGTTCTCCCTCCCATTACAGCGATAGCAGTTTCTCTGTATAGCAAGGCATCGATAAAACCACTTTGACATACAGTGTTTCAAAGTGGTGTTTCTTTTTTGCAACATTTAACCTGTATGCTGAGTGGTTGATAGTACACTTATTTGCATATGCTGCTGTTTTTAATGTGCTTTTTCTTTTTGGTCTGAAAATCGCATAAGCAGTTTGAATGCAATTATGATAGTGGTTAATTGAAGACTAGTGGTAGTATCCATGAGCTTTAATAGCAGCATAACCTGATGACACAGGGCTGGTATCAAAGCGGATTGAGAAGGATTTTAAAAGCGTTTAGCGGAGGATTCATGATGAAACGTCTCGAAAAAGTTTTCTTAGCACTTTGTGCTGTTGCTGCAGTACAAGCCATTTCAGTAGCGGACGCGTACGCAAGTCCAGCGCGCTCGTTGATGCAGGAATTAGACACAGATAAAGATGGTCTGATATCACTTAAAGAAGCGGTTCGACACACAGGTCTACTGCGTAACTTTGGGCTGATTGATGACAACGAAGATGGCAAACTTTCCGAAGCCGAATTGGCAAAAAGCAAGTTGACGCCAGGCAATGAAAAGCTCACAGCAAGTGAGTAGATAAAATAATATATTTAAGAGGGTAAGGTTCTGATAAACAAGGTTTCGTTTGGTGAACGCTTGGTACAACTTGGTTCACTAAGGCAGTTGACGCTAGGTAGTTTTGTACTGGCCCTTATCCCTCTTATAGCCTTACTTTGGCAAAGTCAAAGCGACTTAGCCAAAGTGGGTCAAATGACAACACTTGAAACACGGTTTGTTGTCGATGTTGTTAGCGACATGCAAAGACTCGATAACGCGGTCGTTGACGTAGAGCGCAGCATTCGCCAATTTGCTGTGTTGAGAAATGATAGGGTGGCCTCTCTTTCTGATAACGCCATCGATCAATTTGCCGTGGCCGCTGACAATCTATGTCAGGCTCTCTCGGTACCAACTACCTGCACACGACTTTCAGAACAGCTAAATCAATTAGCCGAATATCGAGCGATTGAAGACCAGCTCTTACTTAATGCTTACCTTGCATCAGTGGGCGATAGCGTTGACCAGCTTCGCGACGATGTAGAAGCCGCTATTACTGAACGTGTCAAAGTCCAGCAAGATGATTTAAATGCCATGCAAGCAAAACAAGCTTGGTCTACGGCCATGCTTGTAAGCGTTTCGTTATTGCTAATATTGATGGGGAGTCAGCTTATTGTGAACCCCGTTAACAACTTAAAAAAGATTATAAGGATCATGGCCCACAGCGATGGTCAGCTTCCACCCCTTTCAAGACAAGCGCCAAAAGAACTGATTGATGTAGAGAAAGATTTACATTGGCTTTATGATCGACTACAGCAGTTGGAGCATATTAGAACCGCCTTGCTGCGACACGCTGCTCACGAGCTCAAAACTCCGCTTGCCAGTATTAAAGAAGGCTGCAGCTTGTTGTCTGAAAACGTGGTGGGCGATTTGAATAACAGTCAACGCGAAGTACTTTCGCTACTTACTGCTAGCACGCAAAGGCTCAACACGCTGGTGGAAAAGTTGCTCGACTACAACCTGCTGTTGCAACAAGCTCAGCCGAAAATGGTACAAAGTGACGTTAGTAAGTTAGTTTCTGCTTGTTTAGAAGATTACGCGCTCGCCATTCAGGATAGAGAAGTGGAAGTAAAGATAACTGCGTCCGAGGTGCGTATAGACGAGGAGCTGTTTAGAAGAATACTTGATAACTTGGTATCCAATGCTGTCGCGCATGGCGCAGTGGGAAGACCGATAAATATTAGCCTTTATAACGAAAACGATAATCTTGTACTGGATGTTGCCAATCGCGGTAAGCGTATTGCTCCAGAGTCAGTACATACCTTATTTGAACCTTTTATCCGAGGAACCGAGCCGAGAAACGACAATGTCATTGGGACGGGTTTAGGGTTATCAATTGTTGCCGATTGCGCTCGACTGATGCATGGTGATGTGCGTGTTGTAGATGTAGACTATGCCGATGTTTGCTTTAGAGTGACCATTGGGCAACAGGAAAAATAAAATGAGAATAAGTGGTTTAATTGTCGCCTTACTGGTGCTGACAGGATGTCAGAGTTTAACCAGAAACAACGACAACGCAGGTGAGCCAGAAAAGGTGACGCCTGTAGCTAAAATAGAACGTGGCCTTTGTTTATTTGTTGAGCCTCCACAGGGGTTCGAGCACAATTGCGATGCAACCTATTGGCTTAACGCGTGGATTGACGCGGCCAACCAACCTTGGTTAGAGCGTAAGCAAGCATTAAAAGCGTTAGGTGATACAGCATCTGACACGCTTCACGCCTACGTTTTAACACTACCAACAGATACACCTTATCAAGACAGGTTGCGCGCGCAGCTTGCCTTAAATGATATTGCTGGAACATTTACACCCACTGCGCAAGAAGTGGTGACTGTTATTGCTGCGTCGCACAACAATCAGATTATGCAGCTTGAATCTGCCATGGTGGTGTTGGAGCAAGAAAATACTTCTCGTGGCGAGAAAGTAAAAGCACTTGAAATTGAAGCAGTTAACCTGCGCAAAAAACTAGAAGAATTGTTGCAGATTGAAGCAACACTGATGGATAAAAACAGGAGTACACAACAGTGAGCGAAAAGGCGAGTAGTAACCCTAACTTATTGTTGGTAGATGACGATAAGAGCTTATTGCGCTTATTAACCATTCGTCTGGAAGGCGAAGGTTATGAGGTGACCGCAGTGGAAGACGGTCAATCAGCGTTAAGAAAGCTTCAAAACGACAACTACGATGTAGTATTAAGTGACTTGCGTATGCCGGGCTTAGATGGTCTGAGTTTGTTTGAAGAAATTATGGGAATTAGAAAAGATATTCCTGTAATTCTGATGACGGCTCACGGCACCATAGCTGATGCGGTAGCAGCCACTCAGCGTGGTGTATTTGGTTTTTTGCCTAAACCTGTCGATCACGATGAATTACGCGCGCTGCTGCAAAAAGCACTTAGCCAGTCTCAAGCTGCACAGCCTGGGGATTGGGCAAAGGACATCATTACCCGTTCTCCAGAAATGCTAAATGTACTAGACCAGGCGTTCCGCATAGCTCAGCGTGAAGTGTCTGTGCTTATTAGCGGCGCGAGCGGTACAGGTAAAGAGTTACTTGCTAATGCCATTCATAAAGCCAGTAACCGCAGCGACAAACCATTTGTGGCTATTAACTGTGGAGCATTGCCTGAAAACTTGCTTGAGTCTGAGCTATTTGGTCATGCTAAAGGTGCGTTTACTGGTGCTGTAGCTGCTCACCCTGGTCTGTTTAGAGAAGCCGACGGCGGTACCTTGTTCTTGGATGAGATTGGCGATATGCCGATGACGCTGCAGGTAAAACTGCTGCGTGCATTACAAGAGCGTCAAATTCGCCCAGTAGGCAGTAGCAAGCACGTAGATATCGATGTGCGTATCATTTCTGCAACGCACAAAGACTTGCACAAAGAAATGGAAGAAGGCACCTTCCGCGAAGATTTATATTACCGTCTAAACGTGGTGAACCTAAAACTTCCGTCGCTGAAATCGCGAAGTGAAGATATTCCACTTCTGGCTCGCTCGCTGCTGCAGCAAAGCGCACAGCGTCATGGCGTGAATGTAAGCCAATTTTCTGATGACGCTATGCAACAGCTGGTAACCTCATCTTGGCCAGGTAACGTACGTCAGCTTGTGAATGTGGTCGAGCAGTGTGTTGCGTTAACGCAAACGCCTGTGATTCCGCTTCACTTAGTAGAGCAGGCCTTGTCTGCCACTAAACAAAGCTGGCCAACGCTTACAGAGGCTAGAGACGCGTTTGAACAGCAATACTTGCACAAGCTTCTTAAAATGACCGACGGCAACGTAACGCGCGCGGCAGAGCTTGCTGGTAGAAATAGAACTGATATGCACAAGCTTATGAAAAAGCACGAGCTAGACGCAGCTGATTTCAGATAGACATAGTCGAGCTTAGAGAGTTATTAAACGCATCACTTTTTAGTGATGCGTTTTTGTTTTGCGATACGAAAAGCGTAGGGCTGGAGTTATGCTGGAAGGTGCTCTGAAAAAATAATGGTTTCAACTGTGCGGGCGTGGTTTATTAAGCTTTCTATCTCAACATCTAAAAAGTCACGTGGTTCATCAAACAGTAGGCATAACGTACCCAATTCATAGCCATCTTTGTTGCGCAAGATAGCACCTGCGTAAGCTCTTATGAAAGGGCTGCCAGTAACCAGCGGGTTATTAGCAAATAGCTTATCGGCTTTAGCGTCTGGAACAATTAAGTATTCTTCTTCGGCTATCGCGTAGGTGCAAAACGAGATATTACGCGGTGTTTCGGTAGCATCCATACACTGGCGAGACTTAAACCATTGACGATCTTCTGCAACAAGGCTTACTAAGCAGGTTTTAGCATTAAACTCTTCTTGTACGGTTTTGGTGAGCTCGTCAAGTTGTTCGCTTGGGGAAGTATCTAAAATATCTAACGATTCAAGCGCAGCAATACGCGCTTTCTCATACTCATGGTTCATTGGGGTTATTTCACGGTAAATAATGGTGTAGTACCAAAATAGATAAGAGCAGTAGTTTACCGCTGAATTAGAAAAACGCTATCTATTAAAAAATATTGATAGGCTCAATGTCAGTTGCTCGTCATCAAAACAGTGAATTCTGCTCTGGTTGAGTTTTAATAGACAGGTTATTTAGCGCGAGTGATGGAGTAGTGTTGTTATACAAATCGATAAACTGCTGCGCTAACCAGGGAGCATCTTTGTTGTCTGGGCGGTGACAAAAAAAGTACACGTCTTTTCCTTCACTTTGCCAAATCTTCACTTTTTTCACCCAAGGCAATAAACAGCGTTGGTTGTCATCATCTATATCGTTACCGACAAAGCGGACAATGGGAGTATGGCCTGTAGCGATAACATTTACTGGTACACGAGGCTTTTTCTCTCGCACTTCCTCTAGCATCGCACGTCTATTTGTTCCCCCTGAGTCTAAAGAGCCAGTGAAAAGCGCTCGGGTGTCCATAATGATTCTGTTCGCACCGTGGCGGATCAAAAGTTGATTAAGCGCCTTTTCCTCATCACCCTTTGCAAAAAATGCCAGGTGGCGCACCTCAACCGCTATGTTTAATTCTTGAGGTAACGCCGCTAAAAAGGTATCCAAAATGGATAGCTTTTCTGGCCCAAAAGAAGCGGGCAGTTGCAGCATCATGACTCCTAGCTTTTCTTTTAACGGGCTTAATAAAGCAAGCTGTTGGGCAACCTCTTCATCACAATGCTGTAATTGATGTACATGAGTAATGTTCTGGTGAAATTTGAAAGTAAATCTAAAGTGATCGGGTGTTGAATTGCACCATCTTGCTACAGCGTCTTGGTGGGGAAGAGAGTAAAATGTGGTATTCCCTTCAACCGTATTACACTCCTTAGCATACAGCGACAATCCATTATCAGACTTGGGATAATTAGCAAACCAGGTGCTTGGCCAATGGCTGTGTTGCCACATTGGTAATCCAATATAGAGATTTCCTTGTGATATGGCTGATTTGTGCATATTTGTCATTGGGCTTTATCAAGCATTTGTTTATACTATGCGGCCTTTAAATCATTACATTATGCATGTTGTGGGCGGGCCAGCTAATTTACGCGATTTTTGGCAAAGTCTTAAGCCCAAAAGTAAGCGGTTTTGAACGCCAATTCACTGCATGCGAAGCAAGAAAAAACATCAGGGGTCAAGGACCATGCGCACAGATTACTGTGGGAATATCGATTCATCATACATTGGACAAGAAGTTACCCTTTGCGGGTGGGTTAATAAGCGTCGCGATTTAGGCGGTGTAATTTTCATCGACTTACGCGACCGCGAAGGTATCGTACAAGTGGTGTTCGACCCAGATTTACCAGACGTGCTATCGGTAGCTAACACGTTGCGTAGCGAATTCTGTGTAAAGCTAACGGGTAAAGTGCGTGCGCGCCCTGAAGGTCAAGTAAATAAAGACATGCGCACAGGTGAGATTGAGATCCTGGGCACAGGCCTTGAAGTGATCAACAAGTCTGACGTGCTTCCACTGGACTGGAACCAAGAAAACTCAGAAGAACAGCGCCTTCGCTATCGTTATCTAGATCTTCGCCGTCCTGTAATGAGCCAGCGTTTACAATTCCGTGCAAAAGTAACCGGTGCTGTACGTCGCTTCCTAGAAGAAGAAGGTTTCCTTGATATTGAAACCCCTATTCTTACTAAGGCAACGCCAGAAGGTGCACGTGACTACCTAGTGCCAAGCCGCACGCACAAAGGTGAGTTCTTTGCACTTCCGCAATCGCCACAGCTTTTCAAACAGCTTCTGATGATGTCGGGCATGGACCGTTACTATCAAATTGTTAAGTGCTTCCGCGACGAAGACTTACGTGCCGACCGTCAGCCAGAATTTACCCAAATCGATATTGAGACCACGTTCTTAGATGCCGATGGCGTAATGTCTATCACCGAGCGTATGATCCGCGACTTGTTCAACAAAATGCTAAACGTTGACCTTGGCGACTTCCCGCGCATGACGTACAAAGAAGCCATGACGCGCTTTGGTAGCGACAAGCCAGACCTACGTAACCCGTTAGAGTTAACAGACGTTGCCGACTTGCTTGCTAACGTTGACTTTAAAGTATTCAGCGGCCCGGCAAACGACCCTAAAGGTCGCGTAGCAGCTATTCGCGTACCGGGCGGTGCTTCACTTTCGCGTAAGCAAATAGACGAATACACTAAATTTGTAGGTATTTACGGCGCGAAAGGTCTGGCTTGGATTAAAGTTAACGATGCTGGTGCAGGTCTTGAAGGTCTACAGTCGCCAATCCTTAAATTCCTATCGGAAGACATCACTAACGCCATGCTAGAGCGCACTGGCGCACAAAGTGGCGATATTCTATTGTTTGGTGCAGACAGCTACACTGTGGTTACCGAAGCGATGGGCGCACTTCGTCTTAAGCTTGGTGAAGACTTTGAGCTTCTTGAAGGCGAGTGGAAGCCACTTTGGGTTGTTGACTTCCCAATGTTTGAAGAGTTTGACGGTCAGCTTCACGCTATTCACCACCCGTTTACCGCGCCACGTGGTTTAACGCCAGAAGAACTTAAAGCTAACCCAGCTGAAGCCTTATCTGACGCTTACGATATGGTATTGAACGGTGTTGAATTAGGCGGTGGTTCTGTACGTATTCACAATGAAGACATGCAGTCTACGGTATTCAACATTCTTGGCATTGACGATGAAGAAGCGAAGAACAAGTTTGGCTTCTTGCTAGACGCACTGCGCTTTGGTGCGCCGCCGCATGCAGGTCTTGCGTTTGGTCTAGACCGTCTGGTAATGCTTATGACTGGCGCGACGTCTATTCGTGATGTTATGGCATTCCCTAAAACGACCACAGCGGCATGTCCGTTAACATCGGCGCCTAGCCCTGCGAACCCACAGCAGCTTGAAGAGCTCGCTATTGCAACGGTGAAAAAGCAATCGTAATTTATGGCGTATAAGAAGCCTGAATCTGCACTGGTAGTGTTGTACGACCAACACTACCGAGTGCTGCTTTTGCAACGACAAGACGATCCCACCTTCTGGCAGTCGGTAACCGGCGCGTTAGAAGAGGGGGAGTTACCCTTAGAAACGGCATATCGTGAAGTGTGTGAAGAAATTGGTATCGATGCCAAAGCACACGGCTTTGTGGTTAACGACCACGATAAGCAAAACCAATATGAAATTCGTAGCCGCTGGCTACATCGTTATCCTCCTGGTACTGTGCACAACACAGAACACGTATTTTCCCTTCAAATAAACAGCGATTTACCCATTGTTTTAACAGAGCACTTGCAGTACGAATGGGTCTCGAAAGACGAAGCACTGGCGCGTTTATGGTCTCCCTCTAATAAAGAAGCGGTATCTTTGTTTGTACCGAGTGTGCCTTAATGGTTATACTGGGTATAGATCCAGGTTCTCGGATCACAGGCTACGGTTTAATTGCACGCAAGCAAGGTAAACTGGTGTATGTAGCAAGCGGGTGCATTCGCGTTGGAACGGCAGATCTGCCGTCTCGTCTTGCTAATATATTTACCGGGGTTGGCGATATTATTCGTCAATATAAACCCGACCAGTTTGCTATTGAGCAAGTATTTATGGCGAAAAACCCTGATTCAGCGTTAAAGCTTGGTCAGGCCAGAGGTGCCGCCATTGTGGCAGCCACTCAAGCGCAACTTCCTGTTGCTGAATACAGCGCAAGGCAAATTAAGCAGTCGGTCGTTGGAAAAGGTGGCGCAGATAAAACGCAAGTTCAGCACATGGTAAAACACCTGCTTAGCTTAAGCGGCACTCCCCAGGCCGATGCTGCCGATGCATTAGCCGTTGCCTTGTGTCACGCACACACTGAACAGAGCCTGATAAACATGGCAGGGCAAGCCCGAAAAACCGTTCGTGGTCGTTTGCGCTAATACTGCTCGAAGCTCACGCTTTTACAGAGATAATTCATGATTGGACGAATTCGCGGTACGTTGGCTGAGAAACAGCCTCCAGAAATTCTTGTAGATGTAGCCGGCGTTGGCTACGAAATTCACATGCCTATGACCAGTTTCTACCAGCTTCCCGCGGTGGGTGAAGAAGTGGTGGTGTACACACACTTTGTGGTTCGCGAAGACGCCCAATTGCTGTTTGGTTTTGCTGATAAAATGGAAAGAGGGCTTTTTAGAGAATTGATCAAAGCCAATGGTGTAGGCCCGAAGTTAGGCCTTGCTATTTTATCTGGTATGTCAGCAAGCCAGTTTTTGGCAAGCGTACAAAATGAAGATGTTTCTGCGCTCGTCAGCTTACCGGGTATAGGTAAGAAAACCGCAGAGCGTTTAGTGGTAGAACTTAAAGACCGCTTAGCAAAATTTGGCAAGGCGCAGAGTATTGCTGTACCGCCCCCAAGCGGCGACTTGTTATCCAACAACACTATTGTTGCTGTAAACGACGCCCGGGAAGAAGCACAAAGCGCGCTTATTGCACTAGGCTATAAACCTGCTCAAGCGAGCAAACTAGTCGACAGCGTATATAAAGAGGGCATGGAAAGCGAAGCCCTTATTCGCGAATCATTAAAAGCGGCCATATAATGGCACTCAACGAAGACAGCAGTTCTTAGTCTGCCTGTCTTCACGTTACCGTTTAAAGTAGAACTATCATGATTGAAGCCGACAGACTGATTACGCCTGAAGCAAGCACCGAAGACGAGGTCATCGACCGCGCCATTCGCCCTAAAATGTTGGAAGACTATACGGGGCAGCCTCACGTGTGTGAGCAAATGGAAATTTTTATTCAAGCTGCGCGTAATCGCGACGATGCGCTAGACCATCTACTTATTTTTGGTCCGCCAGGACTGGGTAAAACCACGCTTGCGAATATTGTGGCAAATGAAATGGGCGTGAACATTAAAACCACGTCAGGCCCTGTGCTAGAAAAAGCTGGCGACTTGGCTGCACTGCTTACCAACCTTGAGCGCAACGATGTATTGTTCATAGACGAAATACATCGCCTAAGCCCAGTAGTAGAAGAAATTCTCTATCCTGCCATGGAAGACTACCAGCTTGATATTATGATAGGCGAGGGGCCTGCCGCCCGTTCAATTAAGCTAGACCTTCCTCCTTTTACGCTGGTAGGTGCTACCACCCGCGCAGGCTCGCTAACGTCGCCATTACGCGACCGTTTCGGCATTGTTCAACGCCTTGAGTTTTACAACGTAAAAGATCTCACCAGTATTGTGGCTAGGAGCGCGAGCTACCTTAATTTAGACATGAACGATGAAGGCGCTCAAGAAGTGGCTCGCCGTTCGCGTGGCACGCCGCGTATTGCTAATCGTTTGTTACGCCGTGTTCGAGACTACGCAGAAATTAAAGCAGACGGTACGGTGGGGGCTGATACGGCAGCGAAGGCACTGGATATGCTGGACGTAGATAAAGAAGGTTTCGATTACATGGATCGTAAATTGCTTACTGCTATTATCGAAAAGTTTGATGGTGGGCCAGTGGGCTTAGACAATTTGGCAGCAGCTATTGGTGAAGAGAAAGAAACCATAGAAGACGTGATTGAACCGTTTCTTATTCAACAGGGCTTTTTACAGCGCACGCCTCGAGGCCGAATTGTGTCGCAGCGTGCTTATCTTCATTTTGGCTTCGCTCCGTCAGAATAATTTACCGTCCCTTTGTAAGAAGGTTTAGATTCGTTTTAAAGGCCTAGCAGGATTGCTGGGCTTTTTTTGGCAACACAGAAAATACAGAAGCCGTTTCAAACGCTACAAGTAAATGCTCGTATGGGGGAAGCTTTAAGTTCAGAGCATTGAGATTGGATGGCGAATTACTGCATAGCGCAAGTTAAGCATGGGCCGCCAATATTTCTTTTTGTACAGATGCTAAATTACAAGCAAAAAAAAGCCCGCTCATTGAGCGGGCTAAAACAACAAGTGTTGAAGGAAATAAATCCAGGGAACTCATGTCTAACAGGAGAATAACTCTTGCATGACCGTGCTAAGCACCATCACGCTCTGTACGACTGATGCTGTGCATTATAGGGAGAGCAGAAAAAACTACAATTGAGTAAAATTGTTGTTTTGAATTAGAAAAACTAATGTGTTAACTGGGTGTTTAATATTGGTTTACTTTTGATTAAATGTTAGCTTTAGTGGGGCTTGTGGAGTGTTTTTGTTCTGCATTTTGTCGCGCTAATTAGTTATTTTAACTCCGCTTTGGATTATTAAATTTTTGGGTGAAGGAATAGTTATGCATTTACACCAGGTAAGAGTGTATTACGAAGATACCGACGCAGGCGGTATCGTCTATTATGCGAATTACCTAAAGTTTATGGAGCGAGCCCGTACAGAGTGGCTTCGCGAGCTAGGTTTTGAACAAGACACGCTGATGGAACAATCCATCGCTTTCGTCGTCAAACACGTTGAAATGCATAACTATGCGCCTGCACGGTTCAATCAACTGTTGAGTATTGAAACTCGCGTTGTAGAATTGAAAGGCGCTAGTATGACGTTTCAACAAATTATTAAAAATGAACAAGGCGTTACATTGGTATCGGGAGATATCAAGGTTGCCTGCGTCGATTTGGCCGTTATGAAGCCAAAAAGATTACCACGTACTTTGTTAGGGGAAATTTCGCGTGTCATCTGATCTCACTTTTATTGGCTTGTTTTTACAAGCGAGTTTTATTGTTCAACTAGTTATGCTTTTGTTGCTAAGCGTGTCGATAGCGTCGTGGACGTTTATCTTCCAACGCAGCAAAGCGTTGTCGGCGGCTCGCAACGAAATGCGTCAGTTTGAAGATAAGTTCTGGTCAGGCGCTGACCTTAACCGTCTTTATCAAGAGCTTTCTGCCAGAACTAACCTAACAGGCATGGGCAGCATCTTTTGCTCAGGCTTCAAAGAGTTTGTTCGCCTGCGCAAATCCAACACCGCCACCAACGGCATTGTTGACGGTACATACCGTGCCATGCGTGTTTCTATGTCTCGCCAAGTCGAAGAATTAGAAAGCCGTTTACCCTTTTTAGCCACGGCGGGCTCAATTAGTCCTTACATCGGTCTATTTGGAACTGTGTGGGGGATCATGAATGCCTTCATCGCACTAGGTGAAGTGCAGCAAGCTACCCTTGCAATGGTAGCGCCGGGTATTGCAGAAGCACTTATTGCAACTGCTATCGGCCTGTTTGCCGCTATTCCTGCGGTTATTGCCTACAACCGTTTCAGCCATCAGGTTGAGAAGCTAGAAAATAGCTACGGCAACTTCATGGAAGAGTTCTCTGCAATCCTTCACCGCCAAGCCGTTGCTGCGCAAGCACAACAACAAGCCTAAGCGTTTACATTCCAAACGGAGGACTTGTTATGTATGTAAGAAAACGCCGCAGGCCGGTATCAGAGATAAACGTAGTGCCCTACATCGACGTGATGTTGGTGTTGCTTATCATCTTTATGGTAACGGCGCCGCTTATTTCTCAAGGGGTAAAGGTAGATTTGCCTAAAGCAAGTGCCAACCCGATAGAGCAAGAAGATACACCACCGATTATTGCGTCAGTGGATGTTAAAGGTCGCTACTTCCTTAATGTAGGCGAAGACCAGGAATCGCCAATTAGCGAAGAAGAGCTTGGCGCTATTGTAAAAGCACAATTGACCAAAGAGCCCAATACGCCCGTAGTGGTAAAAGGCGATGGACAAGTAGCGTATAACGAAGTGATACAGCTAATGGTGTTATTACAGCAGGCGGGTGTGCCTTCAGTAGGGTTAATGACGGATCCGGTTGAGTAATATAGATATGTCGAAACCTGAAGTGTCGAAAAGCACGTCAACCGCTAGCCACTCAAACAACGCGAGTAACGGTGTAAGTGGTGATAAAAAGAACGGCAAAAGTGCCAAGCAAGCCAACAGTATAAGCCCAGAACAAGTAGGCTTGTACAAGTCCATTGGTTTGCATCTTTTTATTGCTGCGCTGTTGCTAATTAGCGTCAGTTTCTCTCCTGACCCGTTGCCAAGTATGCCGTCGAATGCGCCTGTGATAGAAGCGACGTTTATTGATGCGCAAGCGATTGCGGATCAAAAAAGGGAGCAGGCACAAGCTGAAGCTCAAGCAAGAGCCGAAGAGCAAGAAAGGCAAAGAAAAGCAGAAGCCGCGGCAGAGAAAAAACGCCAGCAGCAGCTAGCAGCCAAGCGTGCGAAAGAGAAGCGTGAAGCAGAAGCGGCTGAAGCGAAACGTCAGAAAGACTTGGAGCGCTTAGCTGCGCAGAAGGAACAAGAGCGTAAGGAGCGCGAAGCAAAAGCGAAAGCTGAGGCTGAGCGAAAGAAAAAAGAAGCAGCTGAACGCGCTGAAATGGAAAGGATCATGCAAGAGCAGCTTGCAAAAGAACAAGCTGCTCAGCAAGAACGTAGGCGAAAACAGGTACTTACTGAAGTAGAGCGTTATACTGCGCTTATTCAGCAAACCATTAAGCGCAATTTGTATTCAGACGACAGCTATCAAGGTAAAACTTGTCGCTTGAATATTCGGTTAGCAACGACAGGGTTTGTTACGAGTATTCGTGTACTCGGCGGCAATGATGCGCTGTGTAGAGCGGCAGAAAGCGCGGTTCGCAGGGCCGAAAAGTTACCGGTATCTGATGCGCCAGACGTTTACGAGCAGTTAAAAGACATTACTTTAAAAGTGGAATTATAGTGGTATGAAAAAACTAGGTTTATGGATAGCGCTTATTACGATGGCATTCAGTGCCAAAGTGTTTGCATCCTTAGAAATTGTGATAACCGAGGGCGTAGATAGTGCACGTCCAATCGGGGTTGTGCCATTTAAATGGAAAGGTCAGGGCAGTATGCCTGGCGATATTTCTAAAGTGGTGATGGCCGACTTAATGCGTAGTGGTAAGTTTAATCCGGTATCTGTCGACAAAATGCCACAGTACCCGGAGACAGCGGAACAAGTGTCTTTCACTGCATGGGCAACCTTAGGTGTGGACACGGTTTTAGTAGGAAGTATTGAGCCACAAGGAGGCGACCGTTACCTTGTATCCTATGAGTTGATTGATGTACTTAAAGGGCAAGTTGACAATGGGCAAGCTAAAGTACTCAAAGACGGCAATTTGGTATCGAGTAATGATCACGTACTAGCCGCCCGTCAGGCAGTGATCAACGGCCGAGATTTTCGCCAGTATGCGCATCGAATTAGCGACATTGTGTATGAAAAATTGACCGGTGTTCGCGGTGCATTTTTAACGAAAATTGCTTACGTCATTGTTCGCGACCGTGACACGGTAGAAAAACCTTACCAATTAGTCATTGCAGACTACGATGGTGAGAACGAAACGCGCTTGTTGTCTTCGCCAGAGCCGCTTATGTCGCCAGTTTGGTCGCCTGATGGCGAGAAGCTTGCCTACGTTAGTTTTGAAAATCGTAGACCGCAAATATTCATTCAGAATATCTACACCAGCGAGCGTACGCGCATTACTGATTTCCCTGGAATAAATAGTAGCCCGGTGTTTTCACCAGATGGCAAGCAACTTGCAATGGTTTTATCGAAAGATGGAAACCCTGAACTCTATGTGATGGACTTAGCGACAAAAAATCTTCGCCGAGTAACACGAAATAGAGCGATTGATACGGAGCCTTCATGGCTACCAGACGGCAGTGGGTTAATATTTAGCTCGGAACGGGGTGGTAAACCCCAGATATATAGCGTAAATTTAAATTCTGGGAAAGTAAGGCGAGTTACCTTTGTAGGTGAACAGAACCTTGGCGGTACGATTTCCCCAGACGGCAAGCAAATGATTATGGTAAACCAAACTAATGGGAACTATCACATTGCGAAGCAGTCTTTGGATGGTGGATCACCTCAAGTACTGACACGGACGTACTTAGATGAATCACCAAGCGTAGCGCCGAATGGAAGCATGATTATATACAGCACCCTTCACGAGGGAACCCAAGTGTTGTCACTGGTTTCTTTAGATGGGCGTTTTAAAGCTAGGTTACCAGCAGCCAATGGGCAAGTTAAATCGCCAAGTTGGTCACCATTTTTGTTCTAACAATTTAACGACTAAACAATAAAATTTAAGGATTAGTAGGATGCAAATGAATAAAGTGATGAAGAGCTTCATTATCGCATTGCCAGTAGTGACAATGATGGCATGTTCTTCAGGTCCTAGCGAAGAAGAATTGGCAGCAGAGCGTAACCGCCTTGCACAAGAACAAGCGGCTGCAGAAGCGGAAGCACGTGAAGCAGAAGCACAGCGCGTTAAAGCAGAAGCTGCACAGCGTATGAAGCGTCAGGAAGAAATGGTTCAGCAAGAAATGGAAGCGCTGAAAAACGAACAAACCGTTTACTTTGACTTTGACCGCTCAAGCATCAAGCCAGAGTTCCAGCGTATTCTAGACAAGCACGCGGCGTTCTTGGTGAAAAACCCAAGCACTAAAGTGACTATTGAAGGTCACACTGACAGCCGTGGTACGCCTGAGTACAACATCGCGCTAGGCGAACGTCGTGCACAGTCTGTTGAAACTTACCTACTTAATGCTGGCGTAAGCAGCAGCCAAGTAACAGTAGTTTCATACGGCGAAGAAAAACCAGCAGTGATGGGTTCTACTGAGTATGCATTTGCTCAAAACCGTCGCGGAGTGGTTGTTTACCGCTAATGACTATTCTAACGAATAAGACATTAAAAATGGGCGTCACTTTATGTGCCGCCCTTGCTGTTTCTACCGCATTTGCGCAAGCGCCTGTGGTAGACGCCAATGGCGGCAGTGAATTAGAGCAGCGTATTGTTGTGCTAGAGCGTATTGTTAAGAGCCGAACCGAAATGCAACACAGGCTTCAAACGCAACTAGACAATATGCAAATGGAAGTCGACCAGCTGCGTGGTGCGGTTGAAGTTAATACCAATGAACTTCAAAAAGTACTTGAGCGTCAGCGTGAGCTTTACCTTGAAATAGATAAACGCGTGGAAGCACTTAAGCAAAGCGGCGCGCTACAAGGTAGTGCCATGCCTAGTGCAGGTGTTGATTCGGGCTCTGTGAGCTCTCCAACAGCATCTACGCCAACGCAAGCTCCGCAAGCAGGTGAAGATGAAGCCTACGAAAATGCGGTGAATTTGATCCTTAAGTCTCGTGAGTACGATAAAGCCATTCCTGCGTTTCAATCGTTCATTTCACGCTTTCCCAACAGTGGTTACGCACCAAACGCGCACTATTGGTTAGGGCAGTTGCTGTTTAATAAGCAGCAGTGGAGCGAAGCAAGTGAGCAATTTAATATTGTAGCTAATCGCTTTACCGATTCTTCCAAGCGTCCTGATGCCTTATTAAAACTAGGTGTCATTGCTGAGCGAACGGGAGACAGTTCAACGGCACGTCAGCTATTCCAACAAGTTGTAAATGATTACCCTGATTCTTCGGCAAAACGCCTCGCTGAATCTCGGTTAAATAACTTGTAATGAACAAAGCCTCTTTTAAAGAGGCTTTTTTATGAGTTAGAGAAAAGTTTTTTTCAAAAAATTCCATTTAGAGTGCATAAAACTTCTGCACCAAATTTCACTGTATTTCGTAGAAACCTGACTAAACTCAATTAGTACTGGTATAAATACTCAGCGATTTGTTTTCATTTTGACCGTTTAGTCGTAATTTGACAGAAAAATGAAAATAAAAGGACGTTATGGGTTGCGTCGAATAAAAATCTGAGTATTATATGCCGCCGTTGCCAAGACACAGGCAACAACAGGAAAGAAAGGGTCGTTAGCTCAGTTGGTAGAGCAGTTGACTTTTAATCAATTGGTCGCTGGTTCGAATCCAGCACGACCCACCACTTTCTATCCTAGCATCAAATGATGGGTCGTTAGCTCAGTTGGTAGAGCAGTTGACTTTTAATCAATTGGTCGCTGGTTCGAATCCAGCACGACCCACCATCATTTGAATTGCGAAACTTATCTGTGTGTCACTTGATGGGTCGTTAGCTCAGTTGGTAGAGCAGTTGACTTTTAATCAATTGGTCGCTGGTTCGAATCCAGCACGACCCACCATCAAGTCTTCTTAATGTTCAAACAACGCTACTCAAATCGCACTTTCTGAAATCAAAATTTTATTTCTCTTTGCACTGTCACTTATCTCATTTTTACTTTGATCTGGTTAACTTAACCCCATGTAGTAGAAGAGTAAGTACAAATACGACTATTTAATTACGCTTATGTTGATTAGGTAGTGTGTAATTTTTATGACAGTTGGGTATAATCCGCACCCTTGTCGCAACAGAGATGTAGGTTAATGTCAGTAGCATTTCGAGTGGATCAGGTAGAGTACCCGTTCCCAGCAAAACCACAGCCATTATCAGAAGCACGTAAAGCTGAGTTAAAGGCAGAGATCAAAGCCTTACTTAAGGCTCGCAACGCTGTGCTTGTCGCACACTATTACACCGACCATGAAATTCAGGCGCTTGCTGAAGAAACCGGCGGTTGTGTAGCGGACTCGTTGGAAATGGCGCGATTTGGTAGAGACGCTCAAGAGCAGACCTTAATTGTTGCAGGCGTTCGCTTTATGGGCGAAACCGCAAAAATTCTTAGCCCAGAAAAAACCGTGCTAATGCCAACGCTTGAAGCGACGTGTTCACTTGATATTGGTTGCCCGGTAAAGGAGTTCAGCGAGTTCTGTGACCAGCACCCCGATCATACTGTAGTGGTTTACGCAAATACATCTGCAGCGGTAAAAGCGCGCGCTGACTGGGTAGTGACGTCGAGCATCGCGCTTGAAATCGTTGAGCACTTAGACAGCCAAGGCAAGAAAATCATTTGGGGCCCTGACCGACACTTAGGCTCTTACATTGCCAAGCAAACAGGTGCCGACATGCTAATGTGGCAGGGCGAGTGTATCGTTCACGACGAGTTCTCTGCACAGAAACTAGCAGACATGAAAGCACTGTATCCAAATGCCGCGATACTGGTTCACCCTGAATCACCCGCGAGCGTGGTTGAAATGGCAGATGCAGTTGGCTCAACCAGTCAATTAATAAAAGCCTCGCAAACCATGGATAACGACACCTTTATGGTTGCTACCGATAAAGGCATCTTTTACAAGATGCAACAACTTACTCCAGATAAGACGTTTATAGAGGCTCCAACGGGCGGTAACGGCGCTACGTGTAAAAGCTGTGCTCACTGCCCTTGGATGGCAATGAACGGCTTAGAAGCGATTAAGGCGTCTTTAACGGGCGAAACTGATGGTCATGAAATCTTTGTTGATGATGAGTTGCGTAAAGGTGCACTAGTTCCACTTGATCGCATGCTTAACTTCTCAGCCGAGTTAAAAGCGAAAGGCGGGCTATAAGCGCACGTTTTATAAGCACTTGCTGAATATTTTCCAGCAAGTTCTTGATTAAGCGCGCGGCTTTACCTACTATACGCGCGCTCAAGGGTTTTCGTCGTTGAAATCTTCTTGATACAAAATTTGGAGAGATGGCTGAGTGGCTGAAGGCGCACGCCTGGAAAGTGTGTATACGTTTATAGCGTATCGAGGGTTCGAATCCCTCTCTCTCCGCCAAATACTATAACCCCATGATTTAAAACAGTTTATCTGATTTTAAAAATGGGGTTTTCTTTTTTGCCACATAACTTTGCCACGCAAAAGGTGAATTATGTTGCGCACTCCTTTATATCTATACCGCATTAAAAACTCTAAAAATTATTATTTTCGTATAAGAAAAAATCTCGTTTTTCAAAAATTAAGCTACCTTACCCTCGACTCGTCACATTTTGTCGCATCGCTTAAGACCTCTAAGTTTGATGAGGCAATGTGGTTAGCACAATTCATAGTGAAACGATTAAAAGGGAGAAGTGAACATGGAAAACGTAGAACAGTATGCAGTATTTTTAACCTTTGCTGCGTTAGACATGACGGACAACTTTAGTCAAGCCGAATATCAAGAAGCGTTCGCGGCTTTTCCTGCAAGTGGGTTAGCAGAATGCGCTCAGGCACTTGTTCAAGCTGTAGAGGCAGCCGGTGAACAAAAAAAAGAATACTGGAACAATCGAATCAAACCATTCTGGCATAAGGTATGGCCTAAGTCTGTAGCATTAGTCAATAGCGAAATATCAGAATCGCTTGCTCGATTCGCCATTGCCTCAGGCGCAGAGTTTTCCAATGCGGTGGAATTACTGTAAAACTGGTTTGTTCCTATTCAGCACTTTCACTATATTTTACATATGCTACATCAATAAAACCTATGCGAAACTCAACCTGAAGCATCGCTAATGTTTCTGAGTCTACTGATTGGTGAACAAGACTGTATTCAAAATGAGTTGAGTCAATCTTTGGTCAAGATCATAACGACGGAACCTCGACTTGAAAATGATGCGCGATACATTCGTCTTCTTACTCTTTGTCGAGCAAGTGGAAGAAGTTAACATGGCAGTTAAACAAACAGTGAGTGGGTAATGGCCAAAAACTACAGCTAGGTAAGTCTATAAGCTTGTTGCAAATACCGCTGACTCTGTTCGTGAACGTCCGTTCCTTTTTGCATCGTAAAGTAGAGCATCACACTGGCTAATAATTGCATTCAATTCCCCTTTTCGGGTGACTTCAATCACGCCAGCAGAGAAGCTAACTGAAAAGGTAGCGTCGGTAGAAGTCCACTTAGCATGTAACTTGATCTGCTGCCGAATATCATCGATTAGTCGTTCTGTTTCGGTTTTATTGACATCTGGCAGGATCAGCAAAAATTCCTCGCCGCCAAATCGGCAAAGCTTATCCGTCTTTCTTATTCGCTGTTGAACGATGCGTGTGAACGTGGTGAGCACTTCATCCCCGGTCAGGTGTCCATAGGTATCGTTAATTTGTTTAAAGTGGTCGAGGTCAATCAGCGCTACGCAGCCCGCAGAATCGTGGCTAAGTGCTTTGTCATACCAGGAGTAAAATGCACGTCGTGTCATTGCCCCTGTAAGCGAGTCGTGCTCAGCGAGCCGTTTATTAATGCGCTGACATTGCCAAAACCAAAATGCCAGTAATGCAAGCATTAACGCAAGAAGGGCAACAATGATAAATTGCTGTTTTTGTGACTGAAGCTCAAGCGCTTGCTGTTGTTGTTGCGCTTCGAGCTGGCGCAATGCAATTATATTGATATCCTGCATCAGGGGATCTTCAATAAGACTCGACGCACGGGCTTCGCTTTCCAATGCGTTGAAATCTACGATAGTCTGCTTTAAACGCTGTTCGTACTCGTACGCGGTTTGGTAGTCGCCTCGAAGCTGATAAACCCTGGCTAATTTACTATATAGGCTTTCTTGTTCTATTCTTTCATTTAGCCATTTTCTCTCTGGGTCATCCATTACAGTGTCTATGTAGTCAGCAACGATGCTTTCAAATCTTTCTGATCTCTTACTATTTATTGCCGCGTGGAATGCCCTAAGGAGTGCTATATATTTTTCCGCTCTTTCAAAGTCTACCTTGTCTTTCAGAGCCAACGCTTGGTCTATGGTTAATGACATTTTTTCTTTGTCACTAGGCTGTTGCCTGTGAGTGAATACGGACAACTTCAGCAGCAATGCAACAAATTGGTATGACGGGTTGTTTCCCGCTATCTCATAGGCCTCGCTAGCATATGCAAATGCTTCATCAAACCGTCTAAGTTTTACCAACGCATAAATAGCAGGGTTGTATGTAGCAGGGCTGCGCTCCTCATAAGGTGTCGATGTAATCAATTGTTCTGCGTAAGGCAGCGCCATTGTGTGCATCCCCACATCATTATACTCGTCTGCTAAGTTCAACATTAAGTCTTCTCTAACAATAGCGTCTTCCCACAGCCATTGCTCATTAGTGGTATTTGAATTTAAGTGGGGGAATGCGTACTCGTACTCCTCAATAGCCTTTACTCCGACGAAAGATAAATAATAGCCAATCCGGGCGCTTAAGATGGCTACCGCTAATGAGTTTTTTTCGTTCAGCATCTCGCGCTTCAAGATTCTCAGCATTTCGATATAACCGAACAATATGTTTTTATTTACGTCACGAGGAATGCCAATTTCGTATGTCATTAACCCTACTCTTACCGCTGCATAATGAACAGGGTTAAGGGATTTCATATACGCCCAATCGTCACCAGAAATGGGGTGTGGGGTGTCGACATTTGATGCCGAAGAGGACCAATGCTCGCATTCCCATTGTAAAGCTCGATAGATTACGCCAAGGGGGGATGGGTCTGTGGCTATACCAGACTCTTGGTATAACGCCGCTAGCGGCGCATTTTTTTCAGGGGCTGCACTATCTTCCCAATTCCAGCAGATTTTGGAAGAGACACGGTAATAACGGTTTTCTTTTTCAATATCACTTTCAGCGAACGCCATAAAAGGCAGGCAGCTACTCAGCAAAATAAAAACACTGATACCGCAATTCAGACATATCCTTTTATCTCTCATTGTGCTGACTTCCCTAACACTGCGTCTAAAATGAGTATGCCACGAAGTAGAAGAGAAAAGAAGGTGTCGTTACCTTTAGCATACGCTTCGCGAAATCGACATCAAACGACGAAGGTGAGGGGGGAATAGTGGCACTAAACCTATACTTTATTGGGCTTTTTGATGACGTTATCTTCTAAGGCATTGATGCGCATTGCGTCAATCGCGTTAGTGCACTTTACAACCTCATTTTCTGACATGGCTGGGTCAGCGATTTCGAAAGCGTGAGTTTTTTTCGTTGCGTGGAATCCATGTCTGTCAGAGGTCATTGATGCTGGTCTTCGCTTTGAAAATGATGACAAATACGTTCAACTTCTTAACCGCTGATGAACAAATGGAAGCGACTAATGGGGCAGTGAAAGCGCAAGCAAAGGGGCAATGAGCTTTACCACAAAACTTTGCCACAATGTATCAAAACTGCTATGTTGCTACCACAAATCAATAGGTTATGTGATAAAAAATGTCTGGCGGAGAATCCCTCTCTCTCCGCCAAATACAAAGAACCGGCTTTATGCCGGTTTTTTTGTGTCTATCAATTAGTGCTTATCAACGCAGCAATACCTTTCTTTTTAAACGCGTTTATGGCGACGCTGGTATGCTAAAGCCTACGGCTTCTCATCTCTTATGTCGCGCCGCTGCGAATTACTTCGCAACTTGCTGATGAAGCTTAATTAGGTCAGGAAGCTTTTTCGCGTAAATCGCTTTCTTTGTACCTGGGTGAAGTAATTGGCTCACGAACGTGCGTAGGAAGCCAAGTACAAACGTTTGAACGCGATCAGCGTCTGCATCACTTGGGTTAGCAATAAGCTTTTCTGTCTCCGCTTGTACTTTATGTACAATCGGGTCCATGGTGTCTTTTCCAGAAACTAGGTCATTACCAGTCACAACGCCTTTGCCAAGCAAGTCTCTAACTGCTGAGTATAAATCAGCAGAAACAGCGTTAGACTGTCCCCAGTTCGCAATGTTGAATTCTTCAGCAATCTTATCTAGATCAGCAGTTGGGTCGTTCGACTTCAATAGGCTGTCGATAAGTTTATGGGCTTCAGTTTGTTTTACGGGTGTTGATAATTCTGACATGGTTACATTTAATGATTATGTGGGTGAGCGCGTTATAAATATTCTGCCAGACAATGTCAACCCGTTTGCCGCCAATAGAGGCAAGAACGGGAGAGGAGCTTACTAAGTCATGATGTAAACATGGCGAACCAAGCTCCGAAATAGCACCGAAATAACACAGAAATATTACTGAAAGAGTAGCAAAATAGAGAAAAGGCACCAGCTGCCAAGCACCCTTTATCAAATGAGTAAACGGGCTACGCGGAGATCCTATTCTCTTTGTCTACTTTATCTATCTTGCCAGTTCGACGTGCTGGGAAAGGCAACTTAATTGGACGTTTACCATTTAATGTAGCGTGTTCTGATTTCACACTATAATTAGCGCTGTCTTTACTATGCATGCCCTTGGGTGTATCAGTTACATCGAAAAGCGGAGCAACAGGCTGTCTGTTTTCCTCTAGCTGGTAAGCAATGACTTTGTCTTCGGTTTCTAAAAAGGCACTTCCAGCTTGCTTACCGAGCTTATAATCATGACGAAGTTGTAGGTCTGTACTTCCTAACAATTTACTTTGAAGCTTATCTGACGCAAAAATTTGAATAACCTCTACGCCTTCTGGCGGGTTTTCAATAAACGCCAGTTCTTTTTGATACGCTTGTTCGTGCTGCAGCAGATAGTCGATGGTCTTTGGGCACGTGCCCGTTGCGCACATTACCGCGCTTAACTTTTGTAGCCAAGGCGACTGTACTTGAAAGCCTCTATCTACGGTGCGAATAACTACGATTTTCGTCGCGCCGCGCTTGTATGCTTCGGTAACAGGCAACGGTGCAGCCAAGCCACCGTCTAGAAAGAAATCGGTATTGGCTGCCTGTTTCGTCTCGACGTCAATGTGCAGCGGTACGCCCTGTTTGTAAAGTAAGGGGAGGGCGCTCGAAGCCTTAATAAGATCGACCCAGTTGTGAGTACTTTTCATTGGATCGAGAAAATACGCCTGTCTGTCTCTGGAATTTGTGGCGGTAAATAAAATTTCTCTGTCCGCAACATTAGCCTTCGCAGTATCAAGATCAAGTAAACGGTTCGCTTCTTGGGTTTTGTCAAAGTACCAGTCTAAATCGACAATATGTTTGCCCATTAAACCTCTTCCCATTTGGAAAAAGCGTTTGTGTCGAGTTAAGCCGCGAATAAGACGCTTTGCATAGCCTTTTTGACGCGCCACAAAACTCGTTAAGTTCTGTGAACCTGCTGAAGTGCCAATAAGAATATCGAAAGGGTCGTGTCCGGCGTCTAACCATGTATCGAGTACGCCTGCCGTAAAAATTCCTCGCTGTCCACCACCTTCCGCAACCAAGGCAACTTTGCCATTGTTCGACATTTCAGCACTGTGTGCTTTTGTATAAGCGAGAGAAGGAGCAGATTGTTGACCCGACATGATAACCCTCTATTTGACCATGACTATAAATTGACTACTTGGTCTAATTGTAGGGAGATCACGATGCCGGAGAAAATTGAAATAATAAATCGGACTGATAGGAAATAACTGATACTGAAACACTTTTTGTTATTTCATTGTGATTTTTGTGTTTACATTTTGATCGTTTAATCGCAGTCTAACAAAGTGTTGAAAGCTAAACTTTCATTGGGAGTCAATAATGAAAATTGCCGTGTTAGGTGCGGGAAGTATTGGATGTTATGTAGCGGGCTGCCTGTTAGCCTCTGACCCCACATTGAGCGCCGCTAATGCGCTTACGCTCATTGGCCGTCAGCGTTTATATGATGATATTACTGCTAATGGTCTTAAAGTAACGGATTGGCAAGGGCGTGAGCAGCTAACAAAGCCTGAGCATATCGCTTTTTCAATTGAGAACGATAGTTTAGTTGATGCTGACGTCATTTTGCTTTGCGTTAAAAGCCAAGATACCGAGCAGGCTGCTGCGATAATCAATCAGCATGCAAAGCAATCAGCAGTCGTAGTCAGTCTTCAAAACGGAGTGGGTAATGCACACCTGCTGCGCCAGCACATAAAACAATGCGTAATTGCAGGTATGGTGCCTTTCAATGTTTTTTATAAAGGTAACGGCCATTTTCACTGTGGTACTGAGGGTAATATTGCCCTTGAAGACCCCAATAACCAATGTAGTGACATTATAAAAGCGCTTAACAACGCGTCGTTGCCCGTTACGGTTTATAACGATATGAAAGCTGTACAGTATGGCAAACTTATTATGAACTTGAATAACGCAGTCAATGCACTGTCGGGTATACCGCTGAAATCACAGCTAGGGGATAGGCAATATAGGTTAGTTATGGCAAAGGTGTTGTCCGAGGCGTTAGCAGTACTAAAAGCGGAAGGAATTGCACCAGCAAGAACCGGTAAGGTCATTCCCAAACTGATGCCAAAAATTATGAAGCTACCTAATTTTTTATTCAATGTGGTGGCTTCATCTACGCTTAAAATAGATCCCGAAGCACGTTCATCAATGTATGAAGATTTGGCGCTGGGGCGACGAACGGAGATTGATTATTTGAACGGCGAGATAGTCAGGCTCGGTGAAGAAAATCACATAGCGACGCCAGTGAATAAGCATATTGTTAACCTGATCAAACAACACGAAGTCGCTAAGAAAGGAAGTCCTCACTTACCGGCAAATGCTTTACTGTTAAAGTGACAGGCCTATCTAAGATGTATTTTAACGTTAAATATTACAGTTTTGTGTCATTTTTATGTCAGAGCACTTGATTCTTATACTAAAGTATATATCCTGCGCGCAAACTTCTGTTATTTTTAGTGTGCTTTGCTTTTTCAAAATCGTTTTTCTTCTTGTCTTCTGTTGAGTGCTTTATGGGCGTCGCTTTTCCATACGACGGTTGTAGCGTCTGAGGTTGATGTCGAGCGCGAATCTAGCGCAACGTTCTCTCAATACAATGGCAACGGCCTTTCATTTCAAAGCGACAACAATACCTTCTCGCTTCGCGTGCGCGGTAGATTTCAGTTTCGCTATGCCAATCCCGGTATAAGCCAGCCTACCGAGCTTGCTGACTTTGAGCATAACGCCGGTAATCAATTTGGCGTTAACAGAGCGCGGGTCAAATTAGATGGTCACATTGGTTTGCCTTGGATTAAATATGGTGTGGAATATGATGCTGTCGACCAGCGCACGCTCACCGCTACATTATCCTTTGAAAAGTATGACGCGCTTCGGTTTAAGGTTGGTCAGTGGAAAGTCGAGTATTCCAGAGAACGCAGTGTAAGCAGTGGCGGCCAGCAAATGATGGATCGTTCAATCATCAACAGAATATTTACGCTAGATAGGCAAATGGGGGCATCCCTGTACGGTAATTTTGATGGCCCAGGCGCGGCCAATTTCAATTACTGGGTAGGAGTATTCAATGGCTCGGGCCGTGGTGATTATAGCAATCACGATGGCGAGAATATGTATACAGGGCGATTACAGTGGAATTTCTTAGGTGAGTCTGTCGGGTTTAAAAACAGTGACATTAAACGAACAGCTACGCCCAAAGCCGCTCTAGCAATAGCAGGTGCGAAGTTCAAAAGCCAGTTTACGCGTTTTTCATCGTCTGGCGCTGGTAATTTAGCCAACTTTAGTGTGGGCGAGATCGAAGGTCAGTACGACATTCAGCAGTTTGTGATTGATGGTGCCTATTTTTATAAAGGGTTTAATGCTCAAGCGGAATATCATGAAAAAGATATTGTGGATTTAGCGGACAACAATAGAGAAACTACGCTGCGCGGCTATTATGTGCAGGCGGGCTATTTTTTGAGTGAATCAATCAGCTGGTGGCCAGAGCCCCTTGAAATGGCTGCACGCTTCGGGACCTATTCGCCCCGAGACAGTGAACAAGACGAACGCTTTTTTGAAAAGACAGTAGCATTCAACTATTTTTTTAACGGCCACGAAAACAAACTAACCGCAGAGGTAAGCAGGGTTTCACTGGATCAGTTCGATACTGAAGTAGGGGACGAGACCATCTACTCTCTGCAGTGGGACGTCAGTTTTTAACTACTCACGCCGGGCGAGCAAGAAACTCACCTAGTGTGTTAACAAGGCGAGCCTTGTCTACGGGCTTGCCCACATGGGCATCCATTCCTGCCGCGTGACAGTTGTCGATATCTTGCTGCATGGCGTTAGCCGTCAGGGCAATAATGGGGGTTTTTAACTTAAGCACATTTCTTATATGCCGTGTGGCGCTAAGCCCATCAACATCAGGCATTTGAATATCCATTAGTACCAAATCATAAGTGCACGCTTTCAATGCATCAATGGCCTTTTGTCCGTTTGATACGTGTGTTAAATCTAAATGGAATTCATCAAGAAGCGCTTTTATTACTTCAACATTAATGTCGTTGTCTTCTGCAAGGAGGACACGAGCGCCTTCTAGCGTAACGTGTTGCTGAGTTGTCTCAGACAGCGGAACATCAATATCTGCTGCAACAGCAAACGTGACATCAAAAGAAAAAGTAGAGCCTCGTTCTAATTCGCTTTCAAGCGTTAGTGAAGAGCCCATTAGCTTAAGCAGATTATTACTGATGTTAAGCCCTAGGCCTGTGCCGCCATACTTTCTCGCTATGGAGCTTTCAGCTTGCGTAAAAGGCGTAAACAGCTTTACTTGGTTTTCTTTCGAAATACCAATCCCGTTGTCTTTTACCCAGCAGTGCAGGGCACAATGACTATCGTTCGACTCTGATACGGATAATCCAATTTCTATAATTCCTTTATCAGAAAACTTGATGGCATTGCTTATTAGGTTTGCCAATATTTGCTTAAATCTAAGTTCGTCAAACATCAAATCGTTATTAAGGTTTTTGTCGATATGAAGCTGGAGCACTAATCCTTTGCGTTCCGCTTGGTCTGAAAATATGTCGACTAATGTACACAGGCTTTCATTGATGTCGTGAGGCCTGATAGCCAACGTTAGCTTGCCCGCTTCAATCTTCGAAAAGTCGAGTAGGTCGTTAATAAGTTGAAGCAGCATTTCAGATGCATTGACGATTTTCTTGGTGAGATCCTTTGCTTGCACGTCTGCTGCGCGGCTCGCTAATGATTGTCCAAAACCAATAATGGCATTTAAAGGCGTGCGAATCTCGTGACTAATATTAGAAATAAACTCAGACTTCAACCGATTGTTTAATTCTGCTTTTTCTTTCGCCGTTAAGTAAAGCGCATTAGCCTGTCTTGATTTACTCAATAAAATCAGAATGATAACAATTGTTACTAGTGTGAGTGTGATAAGTATGACGAGCAACGTGGAAAAAAGTGATTGGGTGCGCTGAGCCTCTGTTTTCAACAAAAGCGCTTCCTCGAATGCTTTATTCTCATTCTCAAGTTGATTTGCTCTGTCTTTCTCTTGGGTTATCTGATCAATTAAGTTGGCGCTTTTTATTAGCTCTAAGTCTTCATATTTCTTTGCATTCAAATAGGCTTCATGGAAAACCTCAAATTGTTTGAATGCCAACGCGTGATCACCTTTCGCAGCGGTAATGTAGGCTTCTGTTTTGTCCAGCTGTGCGCGCCAAGTCGTTTGCTCGGCTTCGCGGTTTTCATCGTAGAGTACACGTGCTTTATTAAGCGCGTTTGACGCCTTATCCAGTTCTCCTAAACTAAGGTGAGCGTCCGCTTTTAAACGGTAAATTTCGCTATTGTAAAAAGAAGATGAGAGAGGGTGAGCAAGAACGATATCAGACAGTGTCAGTGCTTTCTGAAGATTACCTGAACGATAATAGGTGGTGGCGATACCGTAAGTGGCAAGGAACTCAGAATAGTTGATATCAATTTGTGAATCGAATTCTATGGCGCGCTCAAAGTAGTCGATGGCCTTGCTATAGTTTCCTAGATTTCTATACAGAATACCAATGGCGTATAGGTTGTCACTGACCAAAATTCGCTGGTTTTCAACTTTGGCGCCATCAAGCGATTTCTCATAGTAAGACAGCGCAATGTCATAAGCGCTGACTGATTGATAGTAGTCTGCCACAATTGCATAGTACAACGGTCGAAGCTTGGTAAGCGTATGTTTGGTTAGTATATCGTTTACTGTGTTGATAAGCTCAGCGTTAGGCGCAAAAACCTGCCCCTCGCTGTAAGTTAATACCTGGTAAATAAGCGCGTAGGCCTTTACGCTTGGTGGAATATCAGGCGTTGCAACAACGCGGTTAAAGTGCTCGTAGGCTTTGTCGTAGTCTGCTGAAATACCATACATTCTTGCTACACCAGTAGCGATTGTAAGCCCTTCACTCGAGTTGTCTTGCAACGCAATCAGCGAATTTAAGATTTTTTCGGAAGGGCGTTGGTGTATCGAGAGTTGGTACTGAACATAAAGCGCGCCCACTTTTCTTTTTTCATCTTGCGTTAATGTGTCAGATAACAACCAAGCTTCAAGCTTTTTTATTGCTGCCCCTATAGGCATAGGCACTAAGGTTTCAACGTCCACTTTAATTTCGCTGACCTTGTCTGAGATAGATGCATGAGCACTAACCGTTCCCATACTCCAAGTTAGGGCAAGCAATAAAGCCAAACTAATAAAATACTGCAAACTAAGTGACCCGAATAAATGCTATTTGTCTTATGTTAAACGATTAAGCACGTTTAGAATTTAATCAATAAGTCTAAAGTTGGTGATAGTATGAGCTCATCATTTTTTAAAAAGAGGAGAGTGACATGCAAGAAAGCACCAAACTCAACTATGTCGAATTTGCATCTTTAGATATTCGCCGCTCAAAAGCGTTTTTTGAAAGTGCGTTTGGCTGGTCTTTTACCGATTATGGCAGTGAATACAGTGCGTTTAGCAATGCTGGCATGGACGGAGGGATTTTTTCTGCACAACGTGTGATGAAGGCAGAAAGTGGTGCGCCTTTATTGGTGCTTTATTCCAATAACATTTCTGAATCGCAAGAATGTGTAGAAAAAGCAGGTGGAGCAATTACTAAACCGTTGTTTGACTTCCCGGGGGGCTGTCGCTTTCATTTTGTCGAGCCTGGTGGCAATGAGCTTGCTGTTTGGTCTGAGTCGGCAAAATAGCGCTATCGTGTCTACGATGTCTAGTGATTCTGGCTTTTATAGTCTGATAAAAAACGCCTTGCGTGTAACGACACAGCAAGGCGCTCTAAATTCAGATTAATTAGCTATTGGCTTGTCGTTACTTTTGCTCAAGCACAATGCGCAGCATTCTGCGAAGCGGCTCTGCGGCACCCCACAATAGCTGATCGCCGACAGTAAATGCCGAGATATATTCAGGACCCATGTTAAGCTTGCGAATACGGCCTACGGGAATAGACAGTGTACCGGTCACTTTCGCTGGCGTAAGTTCTTGCATCGTCGCGTCGCGATCGTTAGGAATCACTTTTACCCAGTCGTTGTGGTTAGCCAAGATTGTTTCAATTTCGGCTAGAGGCAAGTCTTTCTTTAGCTTAAGTGTGATAGCCTGGCTATGACAGCGCATGGCGCCAACACGTACACAAATACCGTCTATCGGCACTTCACTGCCTTTAATGCCTAAAATCTTGTTGGCTTCCGCTTGGGCTTTCCACTCTTCGCGGCTTTGACCTGAAGGTAGTTGCGAATCGATGTACGGAATTAAGCTACCCGCAAGCGGAACACCGAACTGTTCACTAGGGTAGTCTGCGCTTCGAATAAACTCAGACACTTGCTGGTCAATTTCTAAAATCGCGGTAGCAGGATCTTCAACTTTAGCTTTCACATTACTGTGAATTGCACCCATTTGATTAATTAGCTCACGCATGTGCTGTGCACCTGAACCTGAAGCGGCTTGATAGGTCATTGGCGAAGCCCATTCAACCAAGTCTTTCTCAAACAGGCCACCGAGTGCCAGAAGCATAAGGGAAACCGTGCAGTTTCCACCTACGTAGGTACGAATGCCTTTTTCAATGCCACTATCAATTTCTTTACGGTTTACTGGATCTAGAATAATTACGGCATCGTCTTTCATACGAAGCGCTGACGCAGCATCAATCCAATAACCGTTCCAGCCAGTGGCTCTTAAATCGTTGTACACGGCTTTTGTGTAGTCGCCGCCCTGACAGGTAATAATGATATCCTGTTTAGATAGCACTTCGATATCGTGCGCATCTTCTAGAACACCAGCATCCTTTCCAGCAAAATCTGGTGCTGCACTACCTTTTTGCGAGGTAGTGAAAAAGGTGGGCTCAATGTGCGCGAAATCTTGCTCTTCTTGCATGCGCTGCATTAATACTGAGCCAACCATACCGCGCCAGCCCACTAAACCTACTTTTTGTTGTGACATTAAATTGAGAACCCTTGTTACTAAAATGAAAAGTACTTCACCACCTACGCCTTTTGCTCAACGCTAACACATGTACTTTTGAATTAACGTGTCTATCAATTGAACGTAGAATGATGTCGAACGCCGCTGCTTTATTGTGCTGGCGCAATACCTGTCGTTTTTATTTTTGTCTTTGCAGTCTAAGTGTTATTTATCCCGCTGGCTAGATGGTTTTTATAAATAATCTATCGCTGATATAAGCATTTTAGAAACGGCTAGTTCATGGCAAAAAATTTAAATAAAAAACTTGAAGGAGCAATCAAATCGCAGGGTAGAGAGTGAACCTGTATTAACCCCTCATTGTGTCTATGCACTGCTTACGGTCTAAAAATTGCTTTATAAATAGAATTAATCCCTCACAATGTGTGAGGAGATATACAATATTGAGATACGCTTTAAGGAAAACGTAGTTCTTAATATGAAAATAAAAGTGAGGAACGCATGCAGTACGATAGTCATAACAAATTTGCTACCACTACGGTATTTTTGCACTGGTTGGTTGGATTAACCATTATTGGCTTGCTTGCCACTGGGATTTACATGTCGGAAAACGGTGTGTATGCACTATACCCCTGGCACAAAGCGATTGGTTTTCTTGTACTCTTTGTCGCACTAGCACGTGTGGTATGGCGCATGAAAAATGGTTGGCCTAGCGCTGCTGCTAACTATAAGCCAATAGAGCATAAATTAGCGTCAGTTGTGCACTGGGTGTTGATTATCGCCACGCTCTTAATGCCAATTTCAGGCTTGATGGCGTCGGTATTGGGTGGGCACGGGCTGTCAGTTTTTGGTCTGGAGGTCTTCGCGCCAAATTATAGTGTTGAAGATCCTGAGAAAACGCTACCGATAAATTACGAGCTTTCCAAAGCAGGTGGCGCTATACACTTCTATCTTGGTTATACCGTTATTGTCGCACTCTTGCTACACATTGCTGGCGCTCTTAAGCATCATTTCGTTGATAAAGATGGCACATTGAAGCGCATGCTAGGCAAAACCATTGGGGAGTAGTGCTTAATAACCTAGTTTTCGTGTATACCTTCGTCATGGTAAAAGTATTTTGACTGAAGTTTGCACCCAGGGAGAACAGATAGATAACTTTCACGTAGAAGCCGAGCTATTTTTGCTCGGCTTTTTTCTCCAACATTTATTGGCTGCCATTACGTGATGCTGAGTCAGCAAAGAAGAGATAGTCATTGGGCGCTGAGACCTTGTTTTGTTTCGCTTTGTACATGGCAATGTCAGCCAGTTTTATTAACGTACTCATGTCATCGCTCATGGCAGGGAAAAAGGAAACGCCAACACTCATTGAAATAAAGGTTGGCTCTGGGTCGCCGTTAAAGTAGAAAGGTTGCTTCACCCCGTCATTCACTTTTTCTATGGCGCGTTTTACAGAAACTTCGTCTTCAGCTTGAAGTAATAATACAAACTCATCGCCGCCCCAACGTATCGCTACATCGTTTTTGCGAATTTTTTCCTGTAACTGTTCAGCCACAAAGATGAGTACTTCGTCGCCCGCATCATGACCGAAAATATCGTTCACCGCTTTGAAGCCGTTCAGGTCAATTAACGCGAGAGCGAAGTGGTGGTCTTTTCTCATTAACTTCGCAATCAGCTTTTCACCGCCATTGCGATTATAAATACCAGTGAGTGCATCGAAGTCTGCCTGTAAGGCCAGTTTCTGGAGTTCGTGTTTTCGACTAGAAATATCATTCAGCGTCAGCTGATAGTAGCGTTCGCCGTCATCAGTGACTAAAGGGCTGGCGATTAGTTGAACCCATGTGGCGTCATCAGTTTTCTCTGATTTTAGTTTATATTCACCTGTTGCAAACTCATTGCGTGCAAATGCCTCCGAAAGCGAAGTTTTCATTGCAGTAGGCGCTTCAAATAGCTCCTCAAGTAGCTCGCCATAACCTTGCTTTATCTCTAGGCCAATCTTTTCTACCAAGTCGTTGAAGGCCTTATTTCTAAGCTCGATAATTCCATTTTCCGCCATTAACACAGTGGCAGACTTTGCGTTTTCAAAAAGCATTCTGAAACGCTTTTCCAGAAATTCGATTTCTTCCCTAAGTTGACGCTCTTGAGTGAATTGCTCTTCGACTTTGTTTAACAGTTGATTGGTGTCCTGCACCAGCTCGCCTATTTCACTTCGGGAGTGATACTCCGGCATTTCAATTCTTTCTTTTGTGCCTGGAGTAATCTTATGCAGTGAACGACCCACGCGAAGCATAGGAGAGATTATGATGTAGTAGGTAATTATCAACGCAACAATGCCGACAACCACTGCTTCAACATACAATGAATAATTATTGTCAGTACTTATTTTTTTCGCCTGTTCAATAATGTGGGCAAAGTTAGGGTAAACATTGACCTCAGCCAAGGTGTCTTCAGGAATGAATGGGTGCCTCACCAAAAATACCCGAGGCTTGACGTCTTTGCTGATGGCATCGTTCACATTGAATTGATAATACATTGCATCGCTTTTAATAGACGCTGCGAGTATTTTTTCACTTTTAACCAAGCCGTTGATCGCCTCTTTTGCAAGATCTTCATCTTCTAAAAAAGCAGCGATAGACGCCGTTGCGGCAACGGTTTGGTAAAGTTCTTGAATATCGTTGTTCGCTTCACTAATTTCGTGCTCATACGTAGCGCGATAAAAAAATTCGGCGGTTGTAAGTACTACCAGCATAGCAGCAGCTACTAATATGAGTGAAAAACGAAACCCTAAGCCGTGGATGTTAATCAAAGCGGTACACTACCTTCATTTTGTCGGTGACGTACGACTCATATACATAGGCTAAGGCTGACTCATCGTCTTCTAGCCGTTGTTTAACATCTTCTATAGTTTGTTCTATCGCAGGTGGTTTAACACGTCCAGAAAACTTCAGTCTAGACCAATACGCATTAACGCGAGCAAGGGGAAGGCCCACAAGCGATTTATAAAATTGACCTTTTAGCTCGTCATTAAGCTCTATATCGATGGGCGTTGCCTGCCTACCGTTAGGGAAAGCCGAGTACTTGCCCATGAAGAGATCTATAATCCCTTTCTTATCTAAAACCTGCACATCATTGTTTAAGTTAGTAACAACAACGATTTTCTCTTGTGATTGCGCTACAGAGGAAAAGCTATACAAGGCAAGCACGACAGCCAGTAGGGGTGAGAAGTGTTTATAAAAAGTCATCTCCTCCCCCTAAAAGCTGAAACTTAACGCAACAAAGAGAGTGTGAACAACCCCATCTTCATCATCTACAACAAGACCATCTCTGGCGCGTAGGCCAGTTCCTCTAGCTTCAACATCAGTTCGCTCAAGCTGCACTTTAAAGGCTAGGTTTTCTTGCAAATCCCAACGCCATCCGAGAGAAAGTGTTTGTTGATGATGTGCCAAGCTACTCGCTACTTCTTCTACAAAAACGGCTAGTTGAGCAGTGCTCTCGTTTATTGGGAAGCCAGGTTGCTCTTGGCTAAGAAAGTATGTGTCTGTCTTTGCAAATGAGTATAAACCGTAGAATGTATGCGCACCATAAAGATAGCTGAGGTTGAGGAAGCCATTAAAAGAGGGTCTCAACGCAATTGAATTTGAATCGATATATGATAGCTCGCCAGAAAGCTCCCACGCATCAAAATAACGGTTGAAGTAAACGGACGTATAGTGAATGGTTGTATCTTTAAGGCTTACTTCTTTAGCAAAGTCTATGGCGCCGCTCCAAAATGGCTGTAGCTGCGCAACGGAAGCAGCGACAACTGCTAAATCTTCGTCGTCATTGTCCGCTTCGGTTTGGGTGTGTTTAAGAGCAAGGCTCCAGTCGAATGAGACAAATTCAACACCAATTGAACGTAAGTTATTAAACCTAATCGGGTTGTAATCGTCACTAGAAAAGTCACTCTCTCCGCTTCCCCAAAAGCCTTTAATCAATAAATTAAAGTTGTCGTAAGGCTTAGTGTAGCTAATGTCTCCCCCATCAAAGCTTCTTGCGGGAACAATACCGTAAACCTCGGTAGGGACTTTCACCCAAGGATAGGCTATCGACACGTCTCTGGTATCACTGAAGTGAAAAATATCGGCCGCAAGTCTTCCTGCTCTTACTTGCCACGATGGGGTTATATCGTATCTTAGAAAAGCCATCTGGGTTATCGAATCGAGGTTTTGCTCATCTTGCTCTCGATAAACGAATTGACCCACAAAATCTAGGTTATCAGAAACGCTGTAATCAAGCTGTACGCCAACTAAACTCAAAGGCTTGAATGCAAGGCCGCCTTTTTTCGCCGATTCAGCTTGAGACCGGTCTGAACGAAACTGATACCTGTCAGAATCGGAAGTTGCTGTTGCAACGGTGCCAAAACCACTAACCTTTACGTTCTCTTTTTCAGCAAACGCACTATTAACAATGAGGAAGCTCATCACCATAGCGATAACTGAGAAGGGCTTTTTAATCATCAATGCGTATCCAAATTCAAGCTTGTCTTTGCTAACACCTAAAAATCATACTTTCGAGCTGCTGGTTACAGTAAGAATAGTAAAGAAACAGGAAAACGTATGAAAAGTCAGCTTTTTTTATTTTTTTTAACCGAGCGCTTGATAAATGCGAGTGGTATCTTCGAGCGTTGTTTGACCAGCATATCATTTAGCTTGTCGTTACTGTAGGGGGGATTCCTCATATGACTTATTGTTACTGCTGTTTTTTTATTTTCAACAGAAATGTTTGTAAACGGCTTTCACTGTCTACGGCTCCAATTTGCTTTATAATTCCTGACGTAAAGGAGAAAAAACGTGAATGAATATGCTCGGTATTTTAACGGCTACCCTTCAACTATTGTGGAGCAAGCCTTACAGCTCATTTCCAGCAATCGGCTACAGCGTTATTTACTAAAAAAATACCCAGAGGCCCATGATATAACCACCGACAAATTGCTGTATCAGTACGCGACGGAATTAAAAAAGCGATACTTAAAAAATGCGCCACCTTTTGGTCGCGCCGCGTTTAAAAAGCAAGGTGATATGATAACTAACGCGCTAGGTACGCATACTTACCGTATGCAGGGTAAAACGCGCAAACACGACTTGGCCATTAATAACGATTTACTCTATGCCCCAGAGGCCTTGTTAAAAGCCCTTGTAGTACATGAACTGGCGCACTTTAAAGAAAAAGACCACAATAAAGCCTTCTATAAACTTTGCTGCTATATGGAGCCAGATTATCATCAACTAGAGCTGGATTTACGCTTGTTCTGTGTGGCCGTATCAATGGGAGAAAATCCGTACACGTAACATGTGAACGCCTAATTAGGTGTCGCTATGTTTAAACCCATGTTGAGTACAAATTGTCTTGTGCTTGCTATAACTAAATTAAAGCCCAAGCGCTGGAATTAACGAGGAGTATTAATGAGCATTGCTAAAATTATGTCTACGCGGGTGGTTAGCGTGCACATGGATGACAGTTTACAGTCATTGCGCGAACTCTTTGCTGCTACGGGGTTTCATCATTTGGTCGTGGTGCATGACAATAAGCTGCAGGGGATTATATCTGACAGAGACTTGATGAAATCGATTAGTCCTTTTGTAGATACCCTAAGCGAACGAAAGCTTGATCGCGCTACATTGGATAAAAAAGCGCACCAAATCATGACTCGTGAAGTCATTACACTTAACCCAAGTGACTCTGTTTATTCGGCTATTGAGCTTTTTAATACCCATAAAATTTCCTGCATTCCTATTATCGACACGAAAAGGCATCCAGTAGGAATGGTGTCGTGGCGCGATGTGATGAAGTTTATGCAAAGTAGGGTAGAGGCAAAGCGTTAGGTCGGTACTCGTATGTTATTAATAGTGAACACCGCTTGAAAGGGGAGTGGTCTCTCTACCTGCGTTTATAAATTGCGGTAAAGAGACCGTTAGTTTTAAAGCGTTAGCTTTTGCGGTAGCTGACTTTAAACAGCAAACTGTAGAGTACGGGCACAGCGATAAGTGTAAGTACCGTCGCAAAGGCCAGGCCACCCATAATGGTCACTGCCATATCGGCAAAGAAGGCGTCGAACAGCAGCGGCGCCATACCTAAAATGGTCGTTACCGCCGCCAGTGAAACAGGGCGTACACGGCTGATCGTAGCGTCAACAATCGCTTGGCGAATGGCTAAGCCTTCTTCTATCTGAAGGTCAATTTCTTCAATAAGTACAATAGCGTTCTTAATAAGCATGCCAAACAAGCTTAAGAAGCCGAGTAGCGACATAAAGCCAAACGGCATATCGGTACCTAATAGACCAGAGACTACACCAACAATAGCCATAGGTACTACAAGCCAGATAATCAGCGGCTGACGAGCATGACCGAATAGCAACACTGAGATAATAAACATGACTAGGAAGCCAGCAGGCAAGCCAGCGCCCAGCGCTTTTTGTGCATCGCTAGAGCTTTCAAATTCGCCACCCCATTCTAATGAATATCCAGCTGGAAGTTCTATGTCTTCAATAAGTGGGCGGATTCTCGCTAACGCTTTGGCTGCAGTTTCATCGTCACCCGGCTCAGCTTCTACCGTAATGGTGCGAACGCGGTCGCGACGGTGAATACGCATTTCTTCGGTCATTAACTCCAAGCCCTGAGATACCTGTGTGAAAGGCACATATTGGCGCTGTTGCGTAGACCATACTTGTGATTCACGTATTGATTGAAGCTCGGTATCTTCTGCCTTACCCATCTTTGCAATAATGTTGTAAGCATAATCACCGTCTTGCACCGTACCTAGCTGAACGCCGCTACTTGCATACTGTATGGTCTGGCTAAAGTCACTATGCGAAACGCCAGCAATCCCTGCGTTGTAGTTGTCAAATTGCGTATTAATGGCAAAGCCTTTTTCACGCCAGTTATGTCGAACGTCTTTCACTTGTCCGTCAGCAAAAAGCAGTGCTTTGGCTTCATCCGCCAGTTCGCGAAGTATTTCAGTATCTGGGCCTGAAAAACGGGCCTCAAGTTTTGCACCAGAGCCGGGGCCAAACTGCATGCGCTCCATATAAAAGCTAGCGTCGAAGTCTAGGTCGGTAAGCTTACTCGCAAGCGCGCTTTGAATAGCCGGAATATTATCAAGTTCATTCGCACGAACCATGAAAAAGGCATAGTTTTCGTTAGCACTTTTAGGTGCATAAGTGAGGGTGAAACGATCGGCGCCTTGCCCTATAAAGGTGGTTACAGCCGTGACGTTTTCCATTCCCAAAATACGAGCTTCAGCTTCTTTTGCAATGACTTCAGTGGCACGTATATCTCTATCTTGCGGGCCCCAATAATGCACAAAGAACAGCGGCGCGTTTGACGGAGGGAAGAAGCCTTGTTTTACCATGCCAAAACTTCCATAAGCCACGATAGTAATAACAAACAGTGCACCAATGGTTACCCAACGAAGCTTAAGTGCGCCTAAAAGTGCACGCTTAAACCAGCGTTGCGATGCAGAGAGTTCGTTACCTGTGGTTTGCCCAATACCTTTGCGGTAAAAATACGCGCCAAGCACGGGCACCAAGGTTACCGCTAATACCCAACTTATCATGAGGGAAACCAACACTACGGCAAACAATGAATAAAGAAACTCGCCTGTAGCATCGTTTGAAAGGCCTATGCCTGAAAAAGCCGCAATACCGATAACGGTTGCGCCAAGTAAAGGCCACTGTGTACGCTTAACAATAAAGCTGGCTGATTCTTTGGCTGTAGAGCCGGTGGCCATGCGCAGCATCATCCCCTCAGCAACTACGATAGCGTTATCTACCAGCATACCCATGGCGATAACCATGGCACCAAGTGATATCCTTTGAAGCTGAATATCCATAAGCCACATGATTAGAATAGTACCTAGTACGGTGACAAGTAGCACAGAGCCAACTACCACGCCTGAGCGCCATCCCATGAACAAACATAGCGTTAAGGTAACAACCGCCACCGACATAACGAGGTTATTTATAAAGCCAGTAACCGATTCGTCGACGACTGAGGCCTGATCGTAAATAGGCGTAAGCGTAATACCGACAGGCAGTTCTTGAAGCAGCTTTTCTACTTTTGCGTTAACACGCTCGCCCACATCAACAATGTTAACGTCGGTCAACGCTGATACTGAAAGCGTAAGTGCTTCTTCGCCGTTGTAGCGTACATGAACGGGCTGTATGTCGGCAGGCTCTAACTTTAGCGTGGCAATATCAGCAACCCGAAGGGAACGGTTTGTGCCAGGCACTACCACTGACAGATTAGATATTTCTTCTAGTCTGTCTGGCGCGCGCTCTACAATTAGGCGCACATTTTTTTCGTCAACTTTAATACGGCCGCCGTTGAACGGGCGCAGGTTGTCTTCAAAAAGAGAGGCGAGATCAGGAAATGAAATGCCTAAGCCCGCGAGTTGATAAGGGTTGATATAGGCCACTATCTGTTCTTTTTGAACGCCAGTGACATTTACTTTGGCAACGCCTTCTGTAGTAAGCAGGTCACGTCGAATAATTCGGGCGAATTCTCGAAGCTCCCGGGTATCGAAATCAGGTGCACTTAACGCGTAATAAAGCCCGTAAACGTCACCGAAATCATCAAATACCACTGGGTTTTGTGCACCCGTTGGCAACGAGCTTGCGGTGTCGCGAAGTCGCTTTCTCAACTCATCCCATATCTGTGGTAAGAGGTTACTGTCGTAAGTACTCTTAACTTCAACGGTAATTTCGGAAAGGCCCGGCGATGAAACTGACGTCACTTCCTTTAACTGCGGCATTTGCTGAATGGCAATTTCCAAGCGTTCAGTGACTTCACGTTCTACCTTTTCAGCACTGGCTCCAGGATAGTTGGTGTATACCTTTACCTGTTTGATGGTAAACGCAGGGTCTTCTAAGCGACCAATTTTGCTCATAGCCAAAATGCCGCCTAAAAGCAGGATGACTACCATTAGCCAAATGTTGACGGGCTTATCAATTGAATAGCGTGCGATATCCATAAATTACTTCTCTCCTTGGTAAGGAAGTACTTTCATGTCTGCACGCATTTGTGTTGCTCCAGCAGCAACCACTTGCTGGCCAAGAGTGATTTCACCTTGGCTTTTACCTTCGATAATTGCTAGTTCATTTTCAATATGCTTAACATTTACAGCTCGCTTTGTTACTGCATTCGTTTCTTCGTTGTATACCCATACGGCAAAGCCAGAGTCCTTGTTACCCACAAGTGATCTTACAGGCACAACAAAGCCCTCTGGATACAGACTACCTTGTAGGCTGACTTTTACCACTGCGCGGGCGCCTGGCGTTAACGGTAGTTCTTCGCGAGGCTCCATGGCAAACACCACTTCATAAGTTTGCGACACAGGGTCGGGTTGAGTAGAGTGCTCTACATAGTTCACCGGGTACCACTGGCTGCGATTGGTGGCTAATGTGGCGCTGGCTTGTTTTATCCCACGGCCAATATTGGCAGTAAGTAAGCGCTCAGGAACATTTATGTTGAAGTATATTTTAGACACATCTTGCAGGCGAGCAATCGGCGTACCTGCGGCAACAAAACTGTTATTTTCAACAAGTCGTTGAGATACCTTTGCATCAAAAGGAGCATAAAGCTGTGTGTAGCTCAAATCTTGCTCTGCATTTTTTAAGTCGATAACCGCTAGTTCGTAAGATGTTTTTGCAGTATCCAGAGAGCTCTGTGCAACTAGCTTTTGAGCGAACATTTTCTCAATTCTATCAAGCTCTCGTTTAGCCTGATCAAGTCGTGTCGTAGACTCGTCCACGCGTCTTTCGAATGGTTTACGATCAATAGTGGCCAGTAACTTGCCTTTATTGATATCACTGCCTGTCACCAAGTCGGTCTGGATAAGGCGGCCTGAAACTTCAAAGCTTAAATCGACGGTTTTCACTGCCGATACAACGGCAGGGAAGGTGAATTCGTCAAAATCTGGAATGTTGCTAACCGTAGCGAGTTTGACATAACGAGGTGCAACGTTTGCTTGTTGCTCGGCAGGCTCTTCGGAAGAACATGCACTTAAAGTGGAAACCGATAAAACGCTTAAAAATAAAATGTGAGAGAATCGCATCATGGACATAGGTGTATGTAATCCATAGTCAGGGTAATTAAAGTATAGATGTGTAAACCAAGGTAGTGATGATATGCACAACGGCAGCAAAGATAGTCATTACCTAAAGTAAACTGGTGAGTGCATTTTAGTGCGGTCACATTGAAAAGTAAACTGTTCGGTGTAAAATGATCGGGTTAATGTAGCGGATAACTAATTTTGAGAATTTCCATATGGTAGGCAACACACGTACGCGTAGCGACATCAAACGCGAAGCCATTATTCAGGCGGCAACACAGGCATTCCAAGAGTTTGGCGTTAACGGCACAAGCATGGATAAGCTGGCTGAACTGGCAAATGTGTCAAAGCGCACTGTGTACAATCACTTTTCTACAAAAGAAGAGCTGGTGATGCATTTGGTTACGCAGCAGTGGCAAACGGCTATTTTAAATATTAATAAAAAGTACGATGCTACGCTTCCGCTAGACGAGCAGCTAGAAGACCTTATTTTGCAAGACATTGAGTTTATGGTGAGTGAATCACACCTCGATTTAGCTCGGGTTGCGATTGGCCACTTCTTCTACGAGCCGGAAAAGCTAAAAGATGAAGTTGCGCAATTAAAAGCCCAAGAGACGGCTATGCACCGCTGGTTAAAGGATGCCAAAGCCGACAATAAACTCGCGTTTGACGACTTGGATCGGGTTGTCGATGAAATTGATAGCTTAGTAAAAGGGCAGTGCTTTTGGCCTCAGCTGTTCAAAATTGAAGATTCCCTCAGCGATAACGATAAGAAGAGCTTAGCAAAACACACAGTGGCTTTGATTTTAAGCCGCTATGCTGTTGTGTAGTTGGCAGGCTATATCAATGAGTTTGTTCAAGGCTCTTTCAGTATTGAAGGGCCATTGAACTTTTACTTCCCAAACATTTTTTCCGCTTATCCGTCTTCGCGCTAACTTCACAGATCCCTCTTGATTCAAACGGACTACACTTCAGATGATGTAGCCAGTAAATACCTTTTCACTTAGCTGTTTGTTCTCCCTGTCGCTCGTCCTCCGACACCTGCAATATGCTCCTCTACAATCGTACGAAATATATTCACCTGCTTATTCTTTAGTCTATTTTGGTGCAATTTGAGTCTTATTCATCTAATAAATTAAGAAAATTTATAAAGAGTTTTTAAATTTTGTCGCTTTTGCTCTCGTCATTTGTTCTAAATTTTTATAATATCCCGACCAAAAATAACAACTATTATTATTTGCAATTGCAAAATTCGGCAGAAAGCCGGGTCGTGATAATAGGGTTTTACAGATTTTTAAAAGTAAACACACAACACTTACAGAACACTTGGAGAGCAATTTTGAAATTCAAACTTACGAGTATTGCTGCTGCGATAATTCTAAGCCCAGCAACTTTTGCTGCTGATATGGAAGATATTGAGAGACTAACGGTGAAAGGGAAGTACCTTTCGGTTAACCAGTCCAACTCAATTAAAAGCCCTACACCTATTATCGACGTGCCACAGAGCTTGTCGATTATTACGGCTGAAGAAATAACGGCTCGCGGTATTACTAGCATTGGACAAATTATTGACTACGCACCAGGTGTTAATACATCGCAAGGTGAAGGTCACCGCGACTCGGTAGTATTCCGTGGTGTGCGCTCTACTGCAGATTTCTACTTAGATGGTAACCGTGATGACGTTCAATACTACCGTGCACTTTACAATGTTGAACAGGTAGAAATTCTTCGTGGTCCAAATGCATTGCTATTCGGTCGCGGTGGTACGGGCGGTATCTTAAATCGTGTATCTAAGAAAGCGAAAACGAGCGATAAGTTTGTAAACTACAACGTATCTGCTAATACGTTTGGTGCATACAACTTACAGTTAGACACCAATGTTGACACGGGCGATAAGTCGGCCCTGCGCATTAACGCCATGTACGAAAGCTTAGATAATCATCGCGACTTCTTTTACGGAGATCGTTACGGCTTCAACCCAACGGCACGCTTTGAGTTAAGCGATGACACAATTGTTGATGTGTCGTATGAATATATCGACCACGAGCGCTTTATTGACCGCGGTGTGCCAACAGCCAACGGCGAGCCAGTTGAAGCGTTTGAAGAAATCGTGTTTGGCGATCCAGATAACAATTACCAAACATTGGGCGCTGACGTGTTCCGTGCAAACGTTGAGCACACTTTCTCAGATAACCTGAAAGGTAACTTCAACGCTTTTTACGGTGACTATGACAAAGTTTACTCGACCTTTTATGCGGCAGGTTATAACGCTGAGACTGAGCAAGTAACGCTAGACGGATACGTTGATACTACGCAGCGTGAAAACATGATCTTGTCTTCTAACCTAGTTGGCGAATTTGAAACGGGAAGCATTGGGCACACGGTTATCTTCGGTGGTGAGGTTATTAATACCAAGTCAAACCAAGATCGTTACAACCCTGTGTTTGATTCCACTGACGGTGATAGAGAAACGTTTAATATTTCACGTCCGTTAAGCTTCCGTGGTTTAACTGGTACAAATGCTGAAGGCGTAACAGTTACAGCAGACTTCTCTGACTTGAACGACGATACGCATGTAGACTTGGATGTATACTCTTTCTATGTTCAAGATGAAATTGCACTATCAGACAACTTCGACCTTGTACTAGGTGCACGTTTTGACAGCTTCGATATTGAAGTATTCAACGCGGACCCTGAAGTTTTAGAGACACGCAGCAGAAAAGACGAAGAAGTGTCACCGCGTGCAGGCCTAGTGTATAAGCCACAGAAAAATATCTCTATATACGCTAGCTACAGTGAGTCATTCTTGCCACGCAGCGGCGAGCAATATGCGAATATTAATGGCGACGCAAACGCGCTAGATCCAGACACGTTCACGAACCAAGAAATTGGTGTTAAGTGGGACTTCAACGACAGCATGAGCTTTACAGCAGCTATCTTTGAGAACGAGCAGACGTCATTGGATAACGACCCGAATGACCCTGAAAGCTTTGTTGAAGTTGACTCAGATGTATCTGGTTTTGAGCTACAGCTGCAAGGTTATATCACAGACAAGTGGTATATTACTGCAAACTACAGCAACCTTGACGGCGAAAACGCAAGTGGCGTAGAGCTTCGTGAGCTGCCTGAAAATACGATGTCTGTGTGGACAACCTACGAAGTGAATGAAGTATTTGGCTTCGGCATTGGTGCTACATATCAGGACGAAAGTAAGGTATCGACAAGTGCTTCATCGCCTGTACTACCTAGCTATACGCGTGTTGATGCGTCTGCTTACTACACGCTTAGCGACAAAATGCGCCTTCAGTTAAACGTTGAAAACTTGACTGATACGCTTTACTTCCCGAATGCACACTCTACGCATCAGGTAACAGTAGGTGCGCCAATTAATGCGCGTCTATCACTGATTGGTTCTTTCTAAATTAACCGTCAGTTTTAAAATATTGTTTAAAAGCCATTCGCGAAAGCGAGTGGCTTTTTTTATCTTTGCACTTTGTATTTAGAGGCTTTGTGCTCTATTCGCCTTGCTTTGCAAAGTCGATAAGTGTCTGTCCATCCATACGATAGCCTAACCATTCACTCTTTGGTTTAGCGCCAAGTGACTCGTAAAAATCGATAGCTGGTTTGTTCCAATCTAAAACGCTCCATTCGAAACGCCCGCAGTCGTTTTCTACCGCTGTTTTAGCTAAGTGTTGCAATAACGCTTTCCCTGCACCCAGGCCACGTGATTTTGGTGAAACATACAAATCTTCAAGGTAGAGACCATTGCGTCCTTGCCACGTTGAGTAATTAAAGAAATACACAGCGAAACCAATAGGTGCGTCATCGCTTTCACACATTACACAATGCGCGGTTGCGCCTTCTCCGAATAATGTTTTTAATAGCGCTTCTTCATCTGCTTCTACTTCATGCTCTGCTTTTTCATAAATAGCAAGTTCCAGAATGAACTGGCGAATTTGTGAAATATCCTCAGGCGTGGCGGGTCTTATTGAAATGGCGTTGCTCATGGTGACTCCCATCATAAATAATCAAAAAAAATGAGCCAATAAAGGCTCATTTTAAAACAGTTAGGTGTTTGTAGCTTTTCTCAGCGATAAAAGCTAGTCCATCGATGCACTTGGCTGAGGTACATGTGTGTGTGAAGTACTATTGCCGTCGTTATCCTTAGTAGGCTTTTTGCGTACAATCTTGCGCTTAATAAACGTAAACGGACCACGTAAATCAAGCAATATTAAGTACAAGCACGGCACCAATATAAGCGTTACAAGCGTAGCGTAAAGTACTGCAAAGCCGAGTGCTGCAGCCATTGGTACAACAAACGCTGCCTGTAGGCTTGTTTCAAACATAATGGGCAGTACGCCCACAAACGTAGTGATTGAGGTTAACGTAATCGCTCGGAAGCGCGCGGTACCAGCTTCGGTCACCGCTTCTTTAATGCTGTAGCCTTGTGCACGGCGCTGGTTCACAAAGTCAGTCATGACTAGTGAGTCATTGATAACAACCCCCGCAGCAGCGATTAGGCCAAAGTTAGACATCATAGATAAGTCTAAGCCCAGCACAAAGTGGCCGAAGACTGCGCCTGTAAAACTAAACGGGATAACCGACATGATAATAAGTGGTTGCCCATAGCTTTTAAGTGGTACAGCAAGAAGGATATACACCATGATCATGGCAGCTAAGAAAAACAATATCTGCTCATTCTGTTGCGCTTGCTGCTCCTCAATGTCACCACCAAGTTCAGTCATAACCGACGGGAACGACTCTTTTAATTGAGGAAGTAGCTTCTCTCTAATTTCAGTGACCACTTCGTTTGGCTCAATCTTTTCTTCATCGATATTGCCCCAAATGTAAACGCTACGGTATCCACCTTCACGGCGAATGTAGCTTATACCTGGTTTCTCCTCTAAGGCCACAACGTCACCCAGCATAACTTCCTGACCATTAGGCGTGGTGATCAAAGAGTACTTCAAGTCGGCGAAGCGTTCGCGGGTAAGTTCTGGGTAGCGCACCATTACTTTCACTTCTTCACCGTTTCGAATAACACGTTGTGCCTCGCCGCCGTAGAAGCCTGCACCTACTTGAGAAGCGATATTAGATAAAGTAAGACCCAAGTCGTACGCAACTGGAAGCAATGTCATTTGTACTTCTTTGCTTGGAGGGTCGATAGTTGAGCTAACGTCAAACAAGCCCTCTTGCTGCTGCAGCATTTCAATAAACTTAAGACCTGCTGCGTTTAGGGTGTCGATATCAGGGCCAAAGAGTAAATAACCAAATTCGCCGTCATCACCATCACCGTTTACGTCATCAACTACGGTAAATGATTTCATGCCGGTAATTTCAGGAATGGCTTCGCGCCAGCGACGAGCAAGCTCAAACGTGTCAATAGGGCGGTCTTCTTCATTAACTAACGGCGTTAAAATACGGCCTTCAGTTCTGTCATCGTTAAACGCCAGGCGGTCTCTTATCATGCCTTGACCAAACTCATCGATGATTTGTTCTTCAACGTCTAAGATTGTTTGCTCAACAATTTTTAACGCGTTAATGGTTGCTAAATCTGAGACGTTTTCATTCATCTCTATTTTAACGCTTGGGAAGTCATGAGGTACTTTCGGATTGGGGACCATTCTTACGTAATTAGCACCAATAAGCCCCATACTTAGCATTAGCATTGCGACGAACATCATGAGTACAGCCCAGCGCCATTCAATCGCTTTCGCTAGAGAACGCTTGTAAGGACCGTTAACAAAAGCAAAGAATCGCTTGTTAAAACGCGACCGCCAGCTATTTTGTTTAACTGGGGAAAATTTAGTGTGGGCTAAGTGGGCCGGCAGAATGAGCTTAGATTCAACTAGACTGAATGCTAAACACAAGATTACGACAACAGCGATATTATAGAAGAACGCGCCTTCAGGCCCGCTGCTTAGCGTAAACGGAGCAAACACGGCGATAGTGGTTAAAACACCGAATGTGGCGGGCGTAGCTACGCGCTTGGCACCGCGGATTACATTGTCAACACCGCCACCTTTGCTTTCAATTTCGGTGTAAGCACTCTCGCCAATAACGATCGCATCATCAACCACAATACCCAGTACCATGATAAATGCGAACAGCGAAAGGATGTTTATGCTTACACCAAACAAAGGCATTAGCATCATGGCACCAAGGAAACATACCGGTAAACCAACCATAACCCACACGGCAAGCCTAAAGCGCAAGAACAGGGTTAACATTAGCGCCACTAGAATTGAGCCTTGAACCAGGTTCGACAACATCATGTCTAAACGAGCGTTAAGGTAATAGGTCATATCAACCAGAATTTCTAGGCTTACTCCTTGAGGAAGGCTTTCGTTTTTCTGATCAATATAGGCTTTTACGGTTTCGGCTACAGGAATGGTGTTTTGGGTTTTAGTGGCTTTAACGGCAATGTAGATAGCGTTCATGCCGTTGTATTTAAAGTAGCGTTCACCTTCAACAAATCCATCGTTGATATAAGCGACATCGCCCAAGGTTACCTTAGCGCCGCCTGTGCCAATTTTAATAGGGATTTGCTTAAACTCATCGCCGCTGTAGTACTGGTTTTCAACACGTACCGATACGATACCTGAGTTAGTTCTAAGCTGACCTGCGGAAATGTTGGCAGAGTAACTATTAATTGCCTGTGTGACATCGGCAATAGTTAAGCCGTACTTCCTAAGCGTATCAGGTTTAATTTCAATGGCAATTTCATCGTCCGGCGTATTGGCTTCAACCAAAGAGATAGAGCCAAGTTGTAGAAGCTCATCTTCCACCTCTTTTGCCAGCACTTTGAGTTCTGATAAAGGCAAGTCACCGACAATAGGCATTTCAATAACTTGCTGCTGGAACTCTACTTGGGAAACATTAACCGGCTCCATGCCAGCGGGGAAGGTGGCAATACTGTCAACGCGAAGCTTCACCTTATCAAGTACATCTGTTAATTCAGCTTTAGTGTCAATTTCCAGTGTAACTGCACCGCCACCGCGAAATGCACGTGAAACCGTACGCTTAATCTCAGTAATGTCTTTTACTGCTTCCTCAACTTTAATGAAAATACTCTCTTCAATCTCTTGAGGTGAAGCACCAGGGTAGTTGGCTTCAACGGTGATGTAGTTTATTTCGATGTTTGGAAACATCTGACGCTGAATAGTGAAATAGCTCGCTATCCCCATGATGATGATAAAAATCATCAGTAGGTTGGCGGCCACGGAGTTTCTGGCGAACCAAGAAATAATGCCGGTTTGTGTATCGTTGTGGTTTTCCATGACAGCTCCTTAGTTCGCTTTTGCTGTCACAATTTCGGTCGTGGTCTCAATGACCTTAACAGGCATACCGTTTTGAGGATATTCGGGCAAACTCATCACGACTTTTTTGGCATTGAAATCGCCTTGAATAAGGAAGTCGCCATTTTCTTCGCGAACAACTTTAACCTTTTGCGATTTTAATCTGTCTTCGTCATCTAACGTCCACAACAATCGATTGGTTACCAACTCTTGAGGTACGCGGTATACGTCGCTAAGGGTTTTTCCTTCAAATGCGATTGTGCTATACGAACCAAACTTTACGATAGGCTTCGACGAATTGATGGCGTAAGGATCTTCAATACGGGCAACGAAATAGCTCATACGCGTGGTGTTATCTACCACACCCGTATCACGGTGAATGGTACCTTTTACAGTAGCGCCCTGCACATCATCTACTTCGATGGCGATTTCACTACCAATGGTGTTGTCTGCTAGAAAAACACGGTCAAAGCCGGCTACAGGGAAGGTTACTTCAGCGTATTCGATGTTGTTAATGACAGCGACTGGCGTGCCTTGAGTTACATAGTCACCAGTGCTGATATCTCTAGATACTATAAGTGCATCGTATGGTGCTTTTACCTTACAGTTGTCTAAGTCACGCTTTGCGATTTTAAGCTGCGCTTCAGCTGATTTTACGCCAGCTTGCGCACTCATCACTTGAGGTTTGCGAAGGTAAAGGTCAGTAACCCGTGCGTTAGGCATCGTTTTCGCTTCTTTGGCAGCGACATCAGCTTGGGCTTGCTCTTGGATAAGCTGTGCTTGCGCGCTAGCGAGGTTAGCTTCAGCCAGCAACAATGCCGCTTCATATGCGTCAGCTTCTATTTCAAATAAGGTTTCGCCACGTCGAACCAGACCGCCGCTCACAAACTTAGGGTTCCAGCGCTCAACTTCTCCCGATACCTGAGCTGCAAGGTTTGTGGTTTCAAGGGGCGTTATTTCGCCATACGAGGTAAGTTGAACGCGCACGTCTTCTGGCGATAAAGCTTCAATAGTCACCGTTGGGCGGGTATCAACTTCTTCTGTAATAGTATTATCAGAGGCAGAGGCTTCGATTCCTTTCATACCTAAGTAGCCTACTAATAAAACACCAATAGGCAGTGCAACTTTCATCCATTTCATGGCTAAATCTACTTTTATAGCGAATACTTTACATAGTGTAGCGCTAAAGTGTTTCAGGAATACAGCGCAAATGTAACTAAACATGAGTCAATTTTGTGTAAAGTCAGTTATCCGTACTGATTTAAACAGGGAAATTGGTTTAGTTTTCCGAAAAAGAGGGGGAGCTCAACGACGAAAATTCACACACGAAATCTCGACCATTATCTTTGGCATAGTAAAGTGCTTGGTCTGCTCGACGAACGGCGCAGGAAATATCTATATCGGGATTTACTTCGCTCACCCCGAAACTACTCGTTACATGGATCTCGCTACCGTTAATATTAAGCGGTGCGTTGTTCAAAATATCTCGAATATTTTCCAAGGCATTTACAGCACCCGCTTCATCAGTATCGGTAAAGATGAACATGAATTCTTCGCCACCCCACCGTGCGAGAATATCTTGTCCTCGCAGGCGAGAACTAAACACTTTTGAAATCTGACGAAGGACCTCGTCACCTTGTTCATGGCCTAAGGTGTCATTAATACTTTTAAAGCGGTCAATATCTGCAAGGGCGACCGAAAATTTACGTTTGCTTCTCAGCATTCCTGCGTACTCGCGCTCTAGACACTGCTGCGCCCCTCGCCGGTTTAATAACTGAGTTAAGTGGTCATGCTTGGCCTGGCGCTCAAACTGCTCACTTAAATAAAGTGCGGTGTCGTAACTTTTTTGTCTACTGTACTCATAAAACGCCGACAGAAATGAAACGGTTAAAAAAGAATACAGTAAACGAGTTTTAAACGCGTAGGTGTAGTTTGCTACAAATGAAGCGTCATTGAAGCCGAACAGCACGATGGCGCTAACTAGCGTATAGGCAATAAGTGCGATGAGGCCTCTGACAAAGCCTGCAAAAAACATAGTGACAGGCGGCACCAAGTAAATCCAAAGGGGACCGGTATTGTCTTTACCACCGGTAATCAGCAGCAGGAGAGTCAGTACCATTAAACAGATAATGAGAAGTGTTATAGACCATGTACGAGCTTTGGCTGACGCAAACCGAACTTGTAAGCGCTGTGAAATAGCAAATACTACACTGGCAGTATAGAGCGTAGTTGAAAGGGAATATTCACCGTCAATAAAAGCCCTAGAGCCAAGCAAGAACGTGATAGACATACCCACTGCCGCAAAAAGGTTCACCACCATAATGCGTCTGTTGGTTTCATCTTTGTAGTGACGGCTTACGCCACTAAATACGTATTGCTTGAGAGAGCCGAACATGATTAAGCAGATTTTGTCACAGTTTTTCTAATATCTTCTGCGAGTTGTTGGATAGTATTTCTCATTGCTTTGATACTTGGAGAAAATCCATCATCTTCAAGGGGCGTTTTGAATAAAAATGGATAGCTTTGCGTTTGGCCTTCCACGTGAGTAATCACATATTGTCCAGATAGAATAACTTCCCCTTCATAGGTGCTGACAAAATCATTGAGGTGCAACGCCATATGAATGGCTTCTTCACTTGCGTAGTGATCGGGGCGAAGCAATGACACTTGCTTTGATGCTAACGCGCTGGTTAGGGCCTTAGTAAGCCCTTCGTCTGCAGGTTCGGCCCATAAGTGACTGGTTGAGATATGCAAGTTGGTGTCACTGGTTTGGTACACAAGCCCACGGTGTTTGAGATATTCCGGTAGGGTTATCTTATCTATTACAACAGCCGTTGATGCTTTGTTTACGGTATATGCACTGTCACCCGTGGTGTGAAGTAAGTAGTATGTCAGCGAACGAGGCGCGCTACTACACGCCGATAATACGCAGGCGAAAAGCGCAAATACACCGATAAACAGTGCTTTACCTGTAGGTTGAAATGGGAAAACCTTAAACTGCTGTATCATTCTATTTATTCCTTCCATCCTTGTTTTTGGATGTTTCGCTGTGGCAATACTGTCAATTGACATTCACTGTAGCGTATTACTTTCTCAATATCGGCTAATTATCAAGGATAAAGAGCATTCATTTTTTACGCCATTGTTGCTCGAAAATTAACCGCGCATTTGTTTGACTCTACTGCGCTAATTCTTCGCTTTAGGTTGAATGTCCGCTTCATCATCCTTTGAAAATATTAAACTATTCGGAGACTGGTTTAGCTTTAATAATAAAGGCTGAATGTTGCGCATGGTTTCTTGCAGCGCATCAACGGTCTCTTTTATCTCAGACTGGTTAAAACCACCCTCGCTGTAATTTTTAAGCAGGCCATCAAGGCTAACAAGAACCTGATTAAGATTACTATTTAATGCTTTCGCATCAATATCAGCAATAAGTACATCAAAGTCGCTGCTTGCCGTTTCCACAGACTCAGCAGCTAAACGCATGTCTTCAACGGCTAACTGTACATTTTCCACCATTTCCTTAAGCGGAAGCTGATTGATTTTGTCTAAAATTGCGTCGGCCTTTTGCGTCAATTGCGTGAACTCGTTACTAACAGTAGGAATTACTTCGTAGCCGTTAATCACTTCAATGCCGCTGTTACTGTCAGCGTCGGGTACATGCTGTAAATCTACATACAAGCCACCTGTTAATACATTACCCATGCGTAGCGATGCGCGAAGATCTCTTTCTAGCCAGTTTCGAATGGTTTGCTTTATTGCACTAAGGCCTTCTTTAGTATCTGGCTGCCTTGCTTTGCCAGGGTAAATATTAATAAGCACGGGGATGGGATAATCTCGCTCCAAAATGTTGCCATCCAAAGCAGGGAAGGAGTTGATAGCAGTCACGTTGCCAATTTCAATACCACGGTACTCAACCGGAGCGCCAACGGTTAGACCTCGCACACTTTCATCGATAAGTAGCAAGTATTCAGCGGCGACTTTATAACGTGCATCTGAGGCGGATGTGCTATCCCCATAAATTGTGAAAAAGGCGTTATCTAGCACTTGTTCACCTTTTGGCACGCCGTCAGGGATCCCAAAGGTAATACCGTTCGCTAATAGGGTTTCCAAGCTGCCTGTTTCAACGCTTACACCGTTCGATTCAAGCAACAATTTAACGCCGCTGACATCCCAGAAACGTGTCGTGTTGGTTATGAGTTTATGGTAAGGCGCTTCAATAAATGCGTCGTAATACACCACACGTTCTTCAATATTAAAGGTAGCGTCTTCAAACTCGCCAACTTTAAACCCTTTATAAATAATAGGATCGCCAGGTTTGTAGGCAAATTCGTCGTCACTTTTTAACATAACATGCAGCCCTGGAGTGCCAGGAGGCGTAACCGGTGGGCGCTCAAGTGCCGTAAAATGGAGTTGCTCTTTGCCTTTATCATGGGCTGACATAGCAATATAGCTGCCAGACAAGAGGGTGTTGAGCCCTGAAACTTCAGAAAAACTTATACGGGGGGCGACAACCCAAAATTTTGCATTCTCATTGAGTAGATGGGCCGCGCTTGCATCAATTCTGGCCGTGACAAGTACGCCGTTTAAGTCAGGTTTTAGCGTTATCTTTTTGACCTGTCCAATATCTAAGTCGCGCACTTTTATTGGTGTTTTGTTTACCTCAATACCTGTTGCCGAATGCAGCTCTATCGTAATAAGAGGGCCCTGATTCTTCCATTGGTAGTACACCATCCAGCCACCAATAACGATAACAAGAATTGGGATAATCCAAATGCGAGAAATGGACGAGGTCGGTTTGACCTTAGCTTCATTAATGTTCGGATCGTTTGTGGTCATGGTAATTGCTTCCACTGCTGCCAAATTAGCCTCGAATCAAACGTCATCGCGGCTATCATCGTTACAAATACAACGGCACAAAAGGCGAGTGCCGCTTGGCCCGGATAAATAGACATGGTGTTCCCCATCTGAATAAGGGATACCAGCACTGCTACAACAAAAACGTCTATCATCGACCAGCGGCCTATCGCCTCAGTGATGCGGTAGTAACGTATACGTAATTGTTTTGAAGTGGTTTTCTCTCGCTGTACGGAAAAATTGAGCCAAGCAAGAATGATAATTTTTGCCACTGGCACTACCACGCTGGCAACTAAAATAATTATCGCCACTGGATAAGAGCCCGATTCCCACAACGATATGACACCACCAATAATCGTATTGGGCGTCTCTTGGCCAAAAAATTCAGTATACATAATTGGTAGTACATTAGCAGGAATATATAAGATACAAGCGGTGATCAACAATGCCCACGTACGCTGAATACTCTCTTGCGCTTGCGCTTCACACAATGGTTTAGGTTGCGGTGGTTGGCCTTGAGACATCCACATGGCGTAGCGTGTGGGATCAAATTGGGATATACAAAGAGCCGTGAACGCTGAAAAGCCAACAAATGCATAAAATGAAAGGCCTATGGAAACGTCGGCCAACTCGGTAATTTTGATAAGGCTAACCAAGGTGCCAACAAGAAAAATTTCTGCCATGCTCCACGGTAAGAGGGCTTTCACAAGTTTGTAAAGCCGCGGCAAGTAAAAGGGGCGTCGGTTTTGTATTTGAGCTAACGATAACAATAGCAGGCCGCCGAGTACCATTCCGGGCAGCAGTAACGTCGCTAAGCTGGTTATTATCGCTAGTGATAAATAATCGTTTTCAATGAGTACGGTAATGCCGGTGGGCAAGTCAATACTGTGCTTTTGACCGCTAGCTTTAAATGTCAGAAAGTTAAAAGGTAACGAAAGTAATAAAAATATCAGAGCACTGAAAGTATAAGCGAGCAACTTTTCGCTTGCGCCATCGCGATGAGATATTAGTGTGTGGTTACATACTGGGCACACGGCCCGTTGCCTGTGTGCTAGGGCGGGAATGTGTACCTGAGTATGGCATTGCTCACAAACTATAGATAACGTATTTGATTCAGCCATATGCTTTTGCACGCCACTTTTTGTATGCTCGTTGTATGATAGATAGCAGCCTAGAGGTATAACCCGTTGATTTTTAGAATCAACAGCATAGCTTATTGCAGGCATGTCGGGAAGTATAGCCAGTCGTATTTAGCAGTATAACAACAATAATTGACGATTAAGTGATGGAAATAGCAAACGAAATTCGTAGTGTATATGGAAAAATTAAGAAGCAGGTAAGTCGTTTATTCCTGAAAAGGCGTGTTGGTTTTTTACGTTTTTGGATGAGTATTACCTTTGCTCAGCGATGTTATTTTTTAGCAACCAGCATGCTTTTGTTGCAAATATTTCTGAACATAGAAAGCAGACTGTTTGAAGCAATAATGTTTGGTTTTGCTCTTACGGGCATTGTTAGCGAGACATGGCCCAGGTTCATGACACTTTGGAACAGCTTACCAGGTAAAGCTGTGATTCTGTTTGTATACGCAATCATCGCAAACTTTGCACTCGCCTCTGCAAGTGGGTTAGTGAATAGCATAACTGGCGTATCAGCAAACGCCTTGCCCTACAGTCACAATTTTGCGCTTATTCTTATGGTGCCAAGCTGGTTCTTTGTTACCACCATGTTAGGGCTCGTGGGTGGTATGCTTCTTATTATTTTCTATCTGTTTTTCTTACTGTTATTGAAGCCGTTCGGCGTTGCACGGTTTTGGCATCCAAAACACTATCGGTTTGCTACCTCTACCACATTGGCAAGGCTAGCATGGACACTGGGCGTGGCGCTGCAGCTGGGAGTTTTAGCTGGGCAAGTTGGGCTACTCTCTGAATTTAGTAGTGAAAGTGCTAACCCTTTAATAAGCATAGAAAACGTAACGGAAAATGAGCTTGAAAACGGTGAAGCGCAACTTACTAAGGAACAAGCAGAAGATATTTCTGAGTTAGAAAAGGATTTAACCACGCTACTGACTAACGCAAAACAAAAGAGTGTTGATTACAAAAAGTCACAACGACGCGCCTTAGCCTATTTCATTTATGAGTTTGAAGCTGACTCACTCTCACGCTGTGCTCATCCTGAGGGAACCCGCGTTATAGAGCTTAACGACTACGAAATTTTGCAGATTGAAAAGACAGATGAAGTGGAAGAGGGATTTGTTTACACGGTTGAACCTTGTCGCTCTGCTGCAATTGGAATTTCAGTAAGTCCGTAAACTAGCGCTGAGATAATAACGGTTCAAGAAGTAAAAAAGCCCGCATGTAGCAATCTACATGCGGGCTTTTAAATCTAGCGAACAACTGCTTAGAAGCTAGCGTTGCCCGGTGTACGTGGGAATGGGATCACGTCACGTACGTTTTGCATGCCAGTTACGTATGCTACAAGGCGCTCGAAACCAAGACCGAAACCTGAGTGAGGTACGGTGCCGTAGCGGCGAAGGTCGCGATACCACGCGTAGTCTTCTTTCGATAGGCCCATTTCGTCAAGGCGTGCATCGAAAACGTCTAGGCGTTCTTCACGCTGTGAACCACCGATGATTTCACCGATACCTGGCGCAAGTACATCCATTGCTGCAACAGTCTTACCGTCATCGTTAATGCGCATGTAGAACGCTTTAATATCTTTCGGGTAGTTTTGCATGATAATTGGCGCACCAACGTGTTCTTCTGCAAGATAGCGCTCGTGCTCAGAAGATAAATCGATACCCCATTCAACAGGGAATTCAAATTCTTTGCCGCAGTTTTGCAGAATTTCGATAGCGTCAGTGTAGTCCATGCGAACAAAGTCAGAGCTTACTAACTTTTCTAAACGCTCAATGGCGTCTTTCTTAATACGCTGAGCAAAGAACGCCATGTCGTCAGGCAGCTCTTCAAGCACGGCCTTACATACATACTTCAGCATGTCTTCAGCTAGTTGTGCTACGTCTTTCAATTCAGCAAACGCCACTTCAGGCTCAATCATCCAAAACTCGGCGAGGTGACGAGACGTGTTTGAGTTCTCTGCACGGAACGTAGGGCCGAAGGTGTACACCTTAGACATAGCTGTGCAATATGTTTCAACGTTAAGCTGACCTGATACCGTTAGGTAGGTTTCCTTGCCGAAGAAATCTTCTGAATAGTCAACATTGCCTTTGTCGTCGCGTGGAAGGTTCATCATATCAAGGGTTGATACGCGGAACATTTCACCTGCACCTTCTGTATCGCTTGCCGTTAGAATAGGCGTAGAGATCCAGAAGTAACCTTTCTCATGGAAAAAGCGGTGAATCGCCTGAGACAAACAGTTGCGAACACGGGTTACCGCGCCGATAACGTTAGTGCGTGGGCGAAGGTGCGCATATTCGCGAAGGTACTCAATGCTGTGACGTTTAGCGGCCATTGGGTAGGTATCAGGGTTTTCTACCCAACCCAAAACTTCAACGTCAGTCGCGTCAATTTCAACGGCTTGGCCTTGGCCCTGAGACTCTTTCACTGTACCGGTAACCGATAATGAGCAGCCTGCTGTTAAGCGCTGGATATCGGCATAATTTGACAGAGAATTTAGCGCAATAACTTGTACAGGATCGAAGCAACTACCGTCGTGTAGTGCAATAAATGATAACCCCGCTTTAGAGTCGCGGCGTGTTCTTACCCAACCCTTTACGGTTACCGATTCGCCAACGGCGTACTTACCTTTAAGTACGTCAACTACGGGCGCATGCGTCATGTTAATTTCTCCGTCTTACTAATTTTATGTTGTTGCTTACTATTGAGTCATTTTCAACAACACAGTGCATTAAACTGTGAATCAAAAAATGCACTAAAATTTGCTTTATAGTCAATGTTTTTGGATTGCCATGCCGATAACTTACTAGAATCTGTATTAGCTTTTCGCTTTTCAAGAAGGCATTTCGCAATTCGCTTGGTGCCAAGTATAAGCAAAATACAGATCGAAACATGACTTGGTGATGTAAAAATAACCAATGAAATACAATCCAATAGCACGCTAGTATACCCAACATAAAGCGGGATGCCAGAGAACAGAGTGACAAATGGGAAATAAAAATGATTCGAACACGCCAGTGTCTCAGCAAGCACAAGAACCGAGTGCTACGCAAAGTGACGCTGACCGTTCTAGCGATGCCGAAAATGAGAGAAGTTCTATGACTTACGAGCAACTTGCAGAGCGACGTTCAACGCCCCGTTCTAAAACGCCTTTTTATAAGGTGATGCTTGGGTTAAACATCGTTGGCTGGGTTGGCATGGTTGTCGTACTCATACTGTTTCACTATGCGCGCCCTGACTTTATCAGTGGCGTGCAGCAGTACTGGGGAATAAAAGGCGATACCAGTTGGTCTGAAAGTCATTTATCGGCCATGACCATCATGCTGCAGGTATGTTTAATAGTGAGTTTGGTTAGCATAATTATGCGTGCCAGAAGAAACCGTCGTCAAAGCGATAGCTTTGGCATAAACCTATTCATTCTATTTGCTATTGCGGCGATAAGCCTAATCACGCTGGCTACCACACTGGGCCTGTAAATAGAGAAAGCGCTCTACATGCAGTGCACGACAAAAATATAACTCAAGGACAAATAACAAAGCCTTGTAAGTAGCGCTTTCGGCAAACGGTGTTTATGTCACTTGATGGGTTTGCTGTGAGCTTCCCATCAAGTGAGCGATGCATAATAAGCGTTATTATTTACAAGGCTTGCGGCAATAACTTAAATAAAAGCTGCTTGGATAAGCCAGTACGTATAGGCCGCGTAGGCCAGCACAAATGCTCCGCCCTCCAGACGGTTTAAACGTCCTTGGCGCTTAATGCCAATACAGAAAATGAATAGGGCAATGGTTGATGCGAACATCACCATAACGTCGCGGTATAAAAACTCAGAACCTACAGCCATTGGCTGAATGGTGCCTGCAATGCCCACTACCGCCAAGGTGTTGAACATGTTAGATCCGATCACGTTACCAATGGCTAAATCGTGTTCGCCTTTCTTCACCGCCATTAGCGATGATGCAAGTTCTGGTAACGATGTACCAATTGCGATAACCGTCAACCCGATAATAGTATCGCTAACACCAAAGAAGGTGGCGACTTCTACCGCGCCCCATACCAGCATACGCGAGCTTGCAACTAGCAATAAAAGCCCCGCAATCAACCACATTACGTGGGTTTTTACAGTACCTTCGTTGCTATTAATCTCTTCATCGTATTCGTCGGCGAGGGCGTCTTTGTCGCCTTTCATACCGTGATAAATACTCCAAGAAAGCAGAAGCACAAACAGTCCTAACAAAGAGAATGCGTCGTCTTTCGAGATATTTAAGTCCCACACCTGCCATGCGGCAAAGAAGGTGATGCCAAGTAAAACAGGCAGCTCTTTCTTAATGATTTCTGATTTAACCGCAATAGGACTAATGATTGCGGTAAGGCCAAGGATTAACAGGATATTGGCGATATTAGAGCCATAGGCGTTACCCAGCGCTATGCCAGAGTTGCCTTGAATAGCTGCAAACACTGAAACGATGATTTCAGGGGCCGATGTACCAAACCCAATAATGAGCATACCGATGAGCAAGGGTGAAACACCGAAATGATTGGCTACCGATGCGGCACCACCTACAAACTTCCCTGCGCTCCAAAGCAAAACCGGTAATCCGATTAAAATAGCCAAGCTGGCTAATAACATACGTACTCCTTAAACCATTCGTATCTTGTTTGCTTACTTCAATGTATAGGCAAACTCAATAAACAAAAGTCGTTTCAATCTATTCAAATACACATTAGTTTTTGTTGTCTTAACGATGAAAAAAAGCCGTGCTGATAATGCTATGCAAATGATGAGTAAAGCGTAAACTCAGCGCTACTTTAATCGTGTTTGTAAATTGAACAAACACAGTAATAATTGTAACTGACAACACACTATTTAGAAGCGAATTACATGCACAATACACTGATTGTTACTGATGATGTTACTCCTTTTTGTAACACAGCTTTAACCGTGCTGACTTTTCAAGATTATCTTGCTGAGTTTCCAAAGTTGAACGAGCCCAAAACACGCGTTATCAACATTTGTGATACTACGCGTTACTTAAGCGAAGGGTACTATTGTTCACTTTTGGCTCAGGCACGTAATCACTCTGTATTGCCTTCTGTAAATACCATTAACGATTTACGCATGGCGGAAGAGAAAAGTATCGATCGCATCGTCTTCTCTTTGTCGGTATCTCAAGACAATACGGAAATTACTGATGAGCCTATATTAGTACTTTTCGGCGAAGTGAAAGATCAGCGCTTTAAGCGTTTGGCGCGCCAAGCGTTTGAAAAATACCCGTACCCTGTTTTGGTGTTAAGCCCAACAGTTACCGATACGAAAGTGTCGCCTAAAACCACGGGTAAAGTACAAATTGAAGGCTTTGCAAGCGTACAGGCAAAAGCGTTTAAGGACTTAAACGCCAAGCAACAAGCGCGTTTCATTGAGCAATTAGAAGCACATACCAAAATACAGTGGAAGGCTGGTAAAACGAGCAAACGTACTCGTTGGGACATGGCCATTTTGGTTAACCCTGAAGAGAGCACGCCGCCTAGCGATGAACGCGCCATTAAAAACTTTGTTAAAGCAGCTGAAAAAGTGGGCTTTCGCGCAGATGTGGTGAGTCGCCTGTCGCAAGAAGAATTGGGTCACTATGATGCATTGTTCATTCGTGAAACGACGGCGATTGACCATCATACTTACCGTTTAGCGCGTGCCGCAGAGCGAGAAGGCATTGTGGTTATGGACGATACGCAGTCAATTCTGCGCTGTTGTAACAAAGTGTACTTGCAGGATGCGTTTGCTTATCAGAAAGTGCCAGCGCCGAAAGCGACGTTTGTATCGAGCGCTACTGATGAAGTATGCGAAAAACTCATAGCTGACTTTGGTTTGCCGCTTGTTTTAAAACTGCCAGAAAGCTCGTTTTCCCGCGGCGTGCATAAAGCTGAAAATAAAGAAGCGTTAAAAACGCGCTTAGAACAAATGCTGGCTGAATCGGCACTTGTTTTGGTTCAGGAATATATATTCACTGAATTCGACTGGCGAATTGGTGTATTAGGTGGCAAACCTATTTACGCTTGCCAATACTTTATGGTGCGCAACCATTGGCAGATATACAACCATCAGGGAGACCGATTCTCTTCGGGTGGATTTGCCACTATGCCAACGTTTGAAGTACCTAAGCCAGTACTACAAGCCGCTATCAAGGCCGCTAAAGCGGTGGGTGACGGCTTATATGGTGTAGATATCAAACAAACCGGGAATGCGGTTTATGTTATTGAAGTGAACGACAACCCAAGTATTGACTCGGGTGTGGAAGATAAATATTTAGGCAAAGAACTGTACGAATTAATTATGCAGGAATTTGCTGACAGGTTGGAGCAAAGAGGGCGATGATTACATCGGCTGAGCGAGTAATTGAAGTGAATAATGCAAGTCCACAGGAAAGTGCAAATCGTGCATATGGCCTAGCTGAGGACGCATCTAATACTAAATCGACAAATGGTGCCGGTGTGCCTTCTACGCAGTCGAGTGTAGTGCTACGCGTTGCGACATTACACGATCTTGCTTCGCTTCAGCACATTGAGCAAACTTGTTTCACCACCGACAGGCTAAGTAAAAGCCGTTTCAAGTTTTACATTGATGCCCAGCACGCAGAGCTTATTGTGGCCGAGCGTGAGCCGTCGACTTCAAGTTCTAACCTCGACAAAAATAAGCCGAGTGTAAATAGCATTGTTGGCTATGGACTGTTGCTGCTGCGTCGTGGAACGCAGCTCACTAGACTGTATTCTATCGCAGTCTTGCCTGAGGCGAGAGGGCTTGGCGTTGCTGAAAAGCTCATAAATAGCTTGGGGGAGCGGGCGCTTTTGCGGGGAAAGCGATTTATGCGCCTAGAAGTGGCAGTAGGTAATGCCGGCGCCATTGCTCTGTATAAAAAATTAGGGTTTAGTCAGTTTGGTATGTATACCGATTACTACGACGATCACACTGACGCATTACGTATGCAAAAAGTGTTGGTGCCGAGTAAATCAGTTAAGCCAGAGGTTTATCCGTGGTACCAACAGACGACTGATTTTACCTGCGGTCCGTCAGCATTAATGATGGCAATGTGTGCATTGAACAATCGCTATGAGATGACCCAAGAAAAAGAACTATCGTTGTGGCGTACTGCTACCACGATATTTATGATGTCAGGTCATGGCGGTTGCCACCCGGTGGGATTAGCGCTCGCCGCGGTAAACGAAGGTTATGCAGCGAAAGTGGTCATCAATCAGGATGTCCCGCTTTTTGTTGATGGCGTTAGAGATACTAACAAGAAAGCGATAGTCGAAAATGTTGAATCGCAGTTTATGGCAGAGGCGCGTAGAAAAGGCATTTCTGTTGAAATCTCTGACTGGCGAGTTGATGTTATCGACCAAACCCTTAAAGCTGGCGGGGCAGTATTGTGCTTAATCAGCACATACGCGTTCGATAAGAAAAAGGTTCCCCATTGGGTTGCGGTGACTAGCTGCGATTCTCATTGCTATTATCTGCACGATCCAGATGCGAGTGAGGGGCAGCCTGTCGAGTATCAACACATTCCGGTTGCCCGCGAAGACTTTCTAAGGCTTGCCAGCTATGGCACGCGTAAAGTAAGAACATTGGTACTCCTTAAAAAGAAAAAGTAACACGAATTTTTGCTTAGGCCTGAGGCACGGAGAATGCTTGAGGCCTCATACCATTAGTCCGCAAAGATAAATACCCACTCAGCGAAACTTAAAATAGCCATAACCGTGGCGTGTCATCGCAGGTATTAGTGATGAACTCGTGTAACGTTAACCTTTTTATTTAGCGTTTTAAGTTGTTTTACTAATTGAGAAAGCTCTTTCACCGAACCTGAATAATCAATGTGCTTATTCATTTCCTGGCCTTTCACAGCACTTCTATAAAGCGCCTCACTTTCAAAACACGCAGTTTGCTCATTAAGCGTGTTCCATTCCGCTTTTAGGTCGCTTGGAATACAGTGACGTTTTGCAATAATTTTGTCTTTTATTTGCAACACTTTCCCGATTAATAATTGCGCATCTGTTGGCATAACAATATCTCCTGTATAGCTTTTTGTGTTTAAGTTGCTGTTTATCAAAGGTATTAATTGTTCACTTTGATAGGCGTAGTGTAAATTCAGCAACATCTCAACACACACTCTTAATAAGTGTTGCAGCAAAGATGCCAACTCTTACTAGATGATGATTTAGAGCACGCCAAATGTGCCTAAATGCGGATCGCGACTGTTGAGGCTCACCAAAGCGAGAAAAAGAGAGCGTCGAAAAGAGAGAGGAAAAGCTAAAAGGAAAAATAGCGAAGCTGGCTAACGGATAGAGAAAAGCCCGAGCGATTTTAGTGCATGGCTTGCATGATGCCTTGAAATCTCAGGCCATGAAATACCAAAGCCATGCAGCTCATTAAGATCTAATGTGTTGGTTCAGTGGGACTGGTAGAAGTGGCTTTTTAAAAAAACAATAAACCACGTATCAACAAGATAAACCCAAATGCTATTTATAAGCGTAGCGCTTGGGTTTATTTTTAATTTTCTTAACCTGACAATAGCAGAAGTGTGGCGTCCAAATTAACAGATTAAGTAAGATAGCGGTAACAAGGCTGAACACAATTGACGAAGGCGTTAGTGGGACAGAGGGGCTGAAATTATCTAACACGCGCTTCAGCGTACCATATTGAGAAGGCGAGGCCATAAACACCAGCTTTTCGAAGTAATGACCGTGCTCTAGCTTCCTCATGCCTTGCTCTAAAGTGGTGATCTGGGCGAAGCGTGTGGCTTTCATCGAGGCATTCTCTCGCACAACTGGCTCACTGTTTTTCTGTAAGCTTTCAAGCATGGCTTCTACCGAAGAAAAACCATGCTGCTTGGCGAGCGCTGACGAACTAGAAACTTCATCTCTCAGTGCATCATAATAACCATTGAGGTATTGACGATAATGATCCGCCAAGATGGGGACTTGAAGTGTAATGATAAACAAGACTGCAAATACAACTTTATCTAAAACACGTACTATCATTCAAATCTCGCTATAAACACTCTGCATTAATGATCTAATTAGTGACCCGCTTTAAAGTTGAATGTTCACTCTATAACAAAACTAACATCAACCCTCTGGCCAACTGACGTCAACTGGTGGTTCAAAACTCGTATTTCACCCAAGGAGATAGTTAGCGTAACAATCTCACACACTATTTCAAGGCGGTGTAAATCGCATGGGTCAGCTTACTTAACTGCTCGGAAGATATAATGTAAGGAGGCATAATGTATACCAATTTCCCGAATGGCCGTATCCACACGCCATGTTTCACAAAATGGCGTTGAATTTCGGCAACATTGACGGGATTTACCGTCTCGACTACCCCTATAGCACCTAACACCCGTACGTCAGCGACTCGCGGCAAGTCTGCACATTTTGCCAATTCGGTTTGTAATTGTTTCTCAATGACAGGAACTTGTTGCTGCCAATGATTTTCGTTAATGAGCGACAGACTGGCATTGGCCACCGCGCAGGCTAACGGGTTGCCCATGTAGGTTGGACCGTGCATAAAGACGCCAGGCTCCCCTTGGCAAACCCCTAAAGCCACGTCTTCGGTACACAAGGTCGCGGCCAGTGTCATATAACCACCCGTAATCGCTTTACCCAAACACATGATGTCAGGCGAAATACCTGCATGCTCACAAGCGAAGAGCTTACCTGTACGGCCGAAGCCAGTAGCAATTTCATCGCAAATTAAAAGTACGTCGTAGGTATCGCAAAGCTGTCGGCAGCGCTTTAAGTATTCGGGGTGATAAATACGCATGCCTCCCGCGCCTTGAACAACAGGTTCTAGGATAAGGGCTGCCATCGTGTGGTGATGCTTTTCAAAAATCTCTTCAAGCGGAAGAATGTCATCTTCGCTAAACGTTTGGCCAAAGCGAGTTTGAGGGGCGGGCGCAAAAATCTGCTTGCTTAGTACACCCTCAAATAAACTATGCATGCCGTTAACGGGATCGCACACACTCATTGCGGCAAAGGTGTCGCCATGGTAGCCATTGCGCGGCGCGACAATGCGTGACTTCTCTGAGCGTCCTTGACACGCCCAATACTGAATCGCCATTTTTATCGCAACTTCAACAGACACTGAGCCAGAGTCTGCTAAAAATACACGCTCTAACCCTGCCGGCACCATGTTAAGTAACGATTTACACAAATCTACCGCCGGCTGGTGGGTAATACCGCCAAACATAACGTGAGAAAATGCGTCAATTTGCTTGTGCGCAGCATCGTTGAGTACAGGATGGTTGTAACCGTGAATAGCTGCCCACCAGCTAGACATGCCATCTACTAGCACTTCACTTGTGGCCAAGGTAAGTTCAGCGCCTTTTGCACCAACTACTTCATAGCAGGGAAGGGGATTAACCGCCGAGGTATAGGGGTGCCAAATGTGTTGTTTATCAAATTCTATATTGTTCACAAAATAACCATTAGTAAAGGTTTTAAATTGGTCAGAGTTGACAACTCGATATTGGGGCATAGACTAAGCCAGCAATAATAATTAGTAAAGGACAGTCAATGACGCTGGCTAGTGCGCCTTCTGCGCAAACGACAACTATTCGAAACGATTGGACCAAAGCCGAAGTTGAGGCTTTGTTTGCGATGCCATTTAACGATTTACTGTTTAATGCCCAAGTAGTGCATAGACAGCATTTTAATCCGAATGAAGTGCAGGTCAGCACGCTTTTGTCGATTAAAACCGGTGCTTGCCCTGAAGACTGTAAGTACTGCCCACAAAGTGCCCGCTATGATACGGGCCTTGAGAAAGAGCGCCTGCTAGAAATCGAAAAGGTCATCCAGCGTGCGAAAGAAGCAAAGCAAGTAGGCTCAACCCGTTTTTGTATGGGGGCTGCTTGGCGAAATCCACGCGACAGAGACATGCCTTACATTTTAAAAATGGTTGAAGAGGTGAAAAGCTTAGGGCTGGAAACCTGTATGACGCTGGGTATGCTAACCCGCGATCAAGCTGTGGCCTTAAAGCAAGCGGGCCTTGATTATTATAATCACAACCTGGATACCTCACCGGAATACTACGGTGATATAATCACGACCCGTACTTATCAGGACCGACTGAATACATTAGAGAACGTGCGTGCGGCAGGTATGAACGTTTGCTCTGGGGGAATTGTGGGCATGGGAGAAACGGTGAGCGATCGCGCTAGTATGTTGGTGCAATTAGCTAACCTTCCTGAGCAGCCTCAAAGTGTGCCTATTAACATGTTGGTTAAAGTAAAAGGTACGCCACTCGATAGCGTAGAAGACTTGGACTATTTTGAGTTTATCCGCACTATTGCCGTTGCTCGTATCATGATGCCTAAGTCACATGTGCGCTTGTCGGCAGGCCGCGAAGCCATGAACGAACAAATGCAGGCCCTTTGTTTTATGGCAGGCGCGAATTCTATTTTCTATGGCTGCAAGCTGTTAACCACGTCAAATCCAGATACCCACGAAGACGTAATGTTGTTCAAAAAGCTTGGTATTAACACTGAACGTACTAGGGATTACTCAGACGAAGCACATCAACAAGTGTTAGAGGAAGAGATTGCCCAGCAACAAGAACAAGGCGACGACAGTAACGACTTGTTTATTGATGCAACCAAGCCTAAGGTAGCGCCAAAGAAACAGCATTTAACGGAGGCGTAATGGCCTTTCACTGGTTAGACGATTCGCTGAGCGCGCGTGCCGAGCAGGGCTTGCTGCGCCAGCGCCACTGCCAACAATACGAAAAAGACAGCATTATTTGTATTAACGGTGAGCACTATCTTAACTTTTCAAGCAATGACTACCTAGGCATGCGCCAGCATGAGGGTGTATTGCAAAGTTGGGTTGAGGGGCTAGCGCAGTTTGGTGGTGGCAGCGGTGCGTCGCCTTTGGTAACTGGACACACACAGGCTCATTTGGCGCTAGAAGCCTACATTGCCGATGGGTTAAACCGAGAAGCTGCGCTGTTGTTTAACTCTGGCTTTGCCGCCAATCAGGCACTGTGCATGGCACTTTTTCCTCACATGTCTCATTCCAATAAAAGCGCGAGTGCAGGGCACATCATTGCTGATAAGCTCATGCATGCTTCGTTTTTAGAGGGTGCGCAATGTGTATCTGATAGCGCCAAGCTTCGCCGTTTCAAGCATAACGATCTAAGTCATTTAGAGAGCATGCTATCAAACGTTTGTCACAGCCAGTTATCCGATGCGGTTGGTAATTCTGATGCAAACCAGCAAGACATTCTGATTGCCAGTGAAGGTGTGTTTAGTATGGACGGTGACGTAGCGCCTTGCGCAGGTATCGCTGAACTGGCCGCTAAATATAATGCATGGTTCATGTTAGACGATGCACACGGTATGGGTGTATTGGGTGAAAACGGCTTCGGTACAGCAGAAGTACTAAACTTAAGCCAGCAACAAGCGCCTATTGTTATGGGAACATTTGGCAAAGCAGTGGGCACGGCAGGTGCCTTTATTGCGGGAAGCCAAACCCTAATTGATTATCTGGTGAATTTTTCTAAACATTATGTGTATTCCACTGCGATGCCGCCAGCACAAGCGGTCGCGACGTTGTACTCTCTCACTCATATCGCCAGTGATACTGCCCGCCGCGAAACGCTGCAAACCAATATCACCTATTTCAGAGAGTCGTTTCAAAAACGTTTTGGACAGACACTCAATTCAAGCGAGAAAGACAAAGCACCAATTGAAATCACTTTGGGGCAATCGCAAAGCGCGATTCAGCCTATTATCGTTGGTAGCCCAGAACGTGCAATTGCACTAAGTGACGGGCTAAAACAGCGTGGCATTTGGGCAACGGCTATCAGGCAGCCTACTGTACCGAAAAACCAAGACAGGCTGCGCATAACGCTTACGTCAAATCATACATCACAAGATATTGACGTATTGCTTGATGCCCTAGAACTTTCACTTAATAACTTTCTGTTAAGTGAGACTTCAGTAGAAAAAGAATCAGACAGCGTTGTGAATACTCCTGACTCTGTAAGTAAAAAAGAGATGTAACGATGTCACTAAGTCCCGCTATAAAAGCTGCTATGTCGGCAGAATCGAGAAGTCTCTTCGACGGTAAGCTGTCGCGTGACGCGGCGCAGGCGGCTTTTAAGGCAAACGGGGTTTTTTCGTCCGAGGCACCTCTCGATTTTAAAAGTGCGACCAACGCTGAAGGGGCTCTCACAGTTAAAAGTGCTTACCCTTCTGATTGCTCCTCCAAAGCTTCGGCCAATATGCATGCCGAGGAGAAGGCAAAAACTGAGGGCTATATTACAGCTGAAGGCTCTATAACAATTAAAGGCGCTGCAAAAGCTGAGCGTAATGGTACTGCTTCAACAATTAATGAGCAGGACGTGGCACATCGTTTTTCAAAAGCGGCTGTGCAGTACAACAGTATTGCGGGTGTTCAGCGCATTATTGCTAAGCAGGCATTAGCGAACTTACCGATAGACTTACAGGGTACGGTTCTTGATATCGGCTGTGGTACTGGCATTCATACCCAAACCCTTGCAAATAAAGGTGCAGCCGCAACTGGCGTAGACATTGCCGAGGGCATGTTAGCGCAGGCCAGAAAAATGTACTCTGACCCCATTTTCGTGGAAGGTAGTGCTGTTGATTTGCCTTTCTGTGATAGCCAATTTTCAACCGTATTTTCATCTATGGCGCTTCAGTGGGTTAGCGATACTGGGATTGTTGCTAATGAGATAGCGCGAGTGCTTGAAAAGAGTGGTATTGCCGAGCTGGCGATTATGGTGGCGGGTTCATTTAGTGAGCTTAAAACGGCGCGCAAAGTAGCGCAGCTTCCACAGGCCGAAACCTATATGCCAACAACCGCACAATGGGTAAATGGCTTTAAGCAGTCGGCCCTTGCTTTGCAACGGGTGATTACCAAGGACTATGTCGATACTCACTGCGATATTATGTCGCTATTGCGCTCTGTGAAAGGGGTGGGGGCAGGAGAGACAGGCCAAAAACAACCGCCGCTCACCCGTCGAGATATTAAAAAATTAGCCATGGCCTACAGCAATATGAGCGGTGTAGAAAGTAAGTTACCGCTTACCTACCGCGTAAGTCATTTTAGATTGGAAAAACGATGAAGCAGTATTTCATTACCGGTACCGACACCGAAGTAGGTAAAACCTATGTTACCTGCCAACTACTACAAGCTGCGCAAAAATCCTCGTTAAGCGCCATCGGCTACAAGCCTATTGCAGCCGGATGCGAACAGATAAACGGCGAGTGGGTTAACGAAGATGCGCTAAATATTCAGCAAGCGTGCTCCAAAATACGCACAAATAAAGCCATTAAAATTACAGATAATAACCAGCTAAAAAGCGCAAATGAAAAAAACGAAGAAAGTGGACAGACACTTCCTTTGCATCAAATAAACCCAATTGCACTAAAGCCGGCTATTGCACCACATATTGCTGCCCTTGAAGAAGGTGTTGCGTTAACGTTTGACGAGATTGCAAAAGGGCTTGACGAACTGCACGCCTATCAACCAGATCTTTTGTTAATGGAAGGTGCAGGTGGGTGGCGTTTACCGCTAACGGTAGGTGATGAGTATACGCCCACTTACTATCTTTCTGATGTCGTGAAAACACTCAAAATGGATGTGATTTTAGTTGTAGGCATGCGACTAGGTTGCTTGAATCATGCGCTATTAACCGCAGAAGCAATTCGCGCCGATGGACTTACCATTAAAGGATGGGTTGCGAACGACATCACGGGTAACATGACGCGATACCAAGAAAATCTGCACTCTCTTAAAGCCATGTTACCCGAACCGCTACTGGCAGAAATTCCTTACCAGGTAGCGCCCAACGATGAGACGTTATTCGTCGCTATCAAGCAAATAAGTTAAATCATCACCTGAATGAATTGGCGTTTTTTCTTCACCTAGAAAGATAAAGCCGTCTTTTTCACCCACTAGGGTAAGTTGATTATGAGTAAGGCGCAGCGCTGTACCTTCGCGAATAGCAACTACTGGCGTGGTTGGATTAAGCGTGGTGAACTCTGCCAAACGTTGGTCGCGGGTTTCGCCATTGTGACCCGGCGGCTGATAATCGGTGTAATGCGGGTTTAACTGAAACGGCACGATATCTAGTGCATCAAAACTCGGCGGCTCGATAATGGGCATGTCGTTAGTGGTTCTAATTGATTGACCACAAATATTCGAACCTGCACTCCAGCCAATATAAGGAGTGCAATCGGCGATGGCGTGCTTTATTGGCACAATAAGCGCGTTTGCATAAAGGGTAGAAAGCAGGTGAAAGGTGTTTCCACCGCCTACAACAATGGCTTGGCCGTTTTTCTTTGCGTTATTTACCGCGGCAACCGGATCTTCAACGGAATGTAGCCCAGTAACCTTGCACTCTGGCAGGGCGGTAGCAACGGCGTCTACATAGCTATCGTACGTTTGAGTGACGGCGGCATAAGGAACAAATAGAAGGTCGCGAATTTCGCCTAAGTGTGCAAAAATAAGCGCTCTAGCGTGCTCTAAGTAAGCCTCGTCGCCTTGACGTGAGCTACTTAGCATAAGTACATGTGCGGTCATACTAACTCCACAATTTTTCTGACGGCGTATCATACGTGAAACTAGGCATAAAGTTTAGTCGCGCTCCGTCACTGCGTTGAAATAGGATTTTGAATGAAACAATCTACATCGGTGTTGTTCGTGTGTTTGGGTAATATTTGTCGTTCTCCAACCGCAGAAGCCGTGTTCAAACACAAGGCTGCACAAGCCGGATTAAATATTGAAATTGACTCAGCGGGAACCCACGGCTATCACATTGGTAACCCGCCCGATAAGCGTTCGCAAGCCGCAGGCGTAGAACGAGGCTACAGTTTCAAAGGGCTAAAATGCCGACGTGTGGATGAAAGCGACTTTGAGCGATTTGATTTCATTCTTGCCATGGATAACAGCAACCTTGCTAATTTGCACGGTATGTCGCCTAGCCAGTACCACGATAAAATTAAGCTGTTTCTTGATTTTGCAAATGCAGACGATAAAGAAGTACCTGATCCATATTATGGCGGCAAGCGCGGCTTTGAGCTGGTGTTGGATCTTATCGAAGAAGCGTCGGACGGTTTGATTGCGCATATTAAACAAACCCAACAACAATAAACGCAGATCATATTGATAAACCATCTCGAAAGCCCACGTTGAGAACCCGTATTGACAATGACAGGAACTAAACGCACCGCCGTCACTTTGGTTGTAATAACAGTACTTTTGTCACTCGTCATAGGTGTGGTAGGGATTGTTGGCGTGACAGGGCTGTCTGATACGGCGGCTGAACTAAAACAGCATATTATTGTTCAGCTTCAAATACCGCTTATTCTCACTGCGTGTTTAGTAGGGGCGGCACTGTCTACAAGTGGCGCTACCTTGCAAGTAGTGCTGCGAAATCCTTTGGCAGACCCGGGAATTATTGGCATTACGAGTGGCGCAAGCTTGGTTGCTGCGCTTTTGCTACTGCTAACCCCACAATGGGCTACAGCGTACCTACACTATTTGTTGCCTTTGGGATGTTTTATTGGTGCGTTGTTATCTACATTTATTATCTACCGCTTAGCAAGAAAACTGTTGGGCTCCTCTACGGCTGTTATTCTAGCGGGTATTGCCATCTCTACCCTTAGCGGCGCCGTTATAGCGTGGCTTTACATGTTCAGCGACGCTAATGCCCTGCGCAATCTTACTTTCTGGTTAATGGGTAGTTTGTACCAAACTAACTGGTTAATTTTATCAGTGGGTGGTCCGTTAATCGCTGTTGCTGTCGCATTACAGCTTTATTTCGCTGGCGATTTAAACAAGCTCTATGCCGGTGAACTTGCAGCAAAAAGTAGTGGTGTGGATGTGGAGAAACTCACTGAGCGCGCACTCATTGTCTGCGCTATTGCTGTAGGTACTGCGGTGTCTATGGCAGGCTCTATTGCTTTTGTTGGCTTATTAGTACCGCATATCTTACGTTTGATCATCGGGCATAATAATCGCTATTTGTTGCCGTTAAGTGCATTAAGTGGTGCAAGTCTGCTGATGCTGGTTGCGTTAAGCTCTGAAATGACCCGTGCCATTACGCTTCCGGTGTCTATGGTAACAGCTACGTTAGGCGGTCCATTATTAATTTGGGCATTAGCTAATGGTCAAATAAAAGGGTAGTGGAGGGGGAAATGAAATGACGACAAACAATTTTAGACCCCAGCAACGCCCTGATTCTGGCAGCAATGAACGAATAAATGCTAGTGAGCAAGACACCATAATTACTAACCCTAAGCAAAACGTTAGCGTTAAAGATGACGTTGCTGATTGCAATAGCCCAACGAATAGCCATAACCTAGCAGATAGTCGTACCGTTTTAAGCTTACAGAATGTAAAAGTGGCATCGCGACTTTCGGTGGAAGGTTTACGTGCAAAAAAAGGCGAGTGCGTTCACATTATAGGACCAAATGGGGCAGGGAAATCAACACTGTTGCTTACCCTTGCGGGCCTTATTGACGCTGATGAGGGCACCGTCATGCTGCTAGGCAAACCAATGAACGATTGGTCGCTGGCAACACTTGCGAGTGTGCGCACCTTATTAGCGCAACAAAGCGAAAGTGGTTTTCACTTGTCGGTAAAAGAGTACCTAAGCTTTTATGCAACAGCACAGCAAGATGAACTAATTCCTCCGGTTTTAGAAAAAGCACTCGAAATATCGGGTTTCTTAAACCAAATTGTCACCCAGCTTTCTGGCGGTGAGCGTCAGCGAGTAGAAATTTGTCGTTCGCTTTTGCAAATATGGCCGCAGTTAGAGCGCGGAGAGGGCATAGCGTTTTTAGACGAGCCTCTGCAAGGGCTTGATATAAGGCATCAATATGCACTGGCTAGTTTGGTAAAATTCCTTTGCGAAAAGGGAAATACCCTACTTATGACGTCTCACGATATCGCGCTTAGTGCCAACTATTGCGATAGTTTATGGCTTATGCAAAAAGGTCGCATGGTGGCGTTCGGTAAGCCACAAGAGGTGGCCACGCAAACAAACTTAGAAAGTGTGTTTGAATGCCATTTTGCTATAAGCAAGCACGATAACTTTCTAGAAATTCAAGTTTGCGCACCTATTTCCCTAGAATAAATGTGGTAAAGTGCCCCCAGCATTTTTTTAGATTCACATTTTCACATTAGACTGATTAGAAAAAAGCGCTACAGACGCACTGTTAAGCGCGTTACAGTCTTTTTATTCGAAGCGTCTAGCTTCAATAAATATTTTCAGTAAAACGTTTGCCCTACGTTTTTTTATTCAGGAGAACACCGTTGAGTAATTGGCAAGTAGACAGTTGGAGAAATAAACCTATTCTTCAGCAACCAGAGTACGACGACAAAGTACGTTTAAAAGAAGTAGAGCAAACATTAAGTTCTTATCCACCGCTTGTATTTGCTGCTGAAGCCCGTGAGCTTAGACGCCAGCTAGGTGAAGTCAGCTTGGGTAAAGGCTTTCTTTTACAAGGCGGTGACTGCGCTGAGTCGTTTGACGAATTTAATGCGCCTAAAATTCGCGATACCTTTAAAGTTATTCTTCAAATGGCCATTGTGCTTACCTTTGCTGGTCGTTGTCCGGTAACTAAGGTTGCCCGTATGGCAGGCCAGTACGCCAAGCCGCGCTCATCAGATTTCGAAACCCGCGATGGTGTGACGTTGCCAAGCTATCGTGGCGATATCATTAATAACTTCGAATTTACCGAAGCGGCCCGTCGACCAGATCCTGACCGTTTGTTGGAAGCCTACCATCGCAGTGCGTCAACACTGAATTTACTTCGCGCGTTCGCACAAGGTGGTTTGGCCGACCTTCACGAAGTTAACCGCTGGAATATGGCGTTTGTTGAAAACAATCCGCTTAAAGAGCGTTATTCTGACATGGCCAACCGTATTCAAGACACCCTTGAGTTTATGGATGTTATTGGTATTAACGCACAAACCAGTTCTACGCTGCACGAGACCTCACTGTTCACGTCGCATGAAGCATTGCTGTTGAACTATGAGCAGGCGCTAACACGCATCGATACCCTTACCGGTAAGCCTTACGATTGTTCGGCTCACATGGTGTGGATTGGCGAGCGTACCCGTCAACTTGACCATGCGCACGTTGAGTTTTTCCGTGGCATTCACAACCCAATTGGTGTGAAAGTGGGGCCAAGCATGCAAGAAGACGAGCTTATTCGTTTGATTGATGCGCTTAACCCGCTAAACGATCCAGGTCGTTTAACGCTAATTACGCGTATGGGCGCCGATAATTTAGCCGACAATTTGCCACGCTTATTGCGTAAAGTTAAAGCTGAAGGCAGACACGTTGTGTGGAGCTCTGACCCGATGCACGGCAATACGTTCTCGGCATCAAGCGGCTATAAAACCCGTAACTTCGATGCAATTTTGAAAGAAATTAAGCAGTTCTTCCAAGCTCACGAAGCAGAAGGTACTCACGCAGGTGGTATTCACCTTGAAATGACCGGTCAGCACGTAACGGAGTGTACAGGCGGTGCTTATGAAATTAGCGATGAAGACTTAGCGCAAGCCTACAAAACGCAATGCGACCCGCGCTTAAATGCAGACCAAGTACTTGAAATGGCATTCTTGGTGGCTGATCATTTGCGTAATGCGTAATGCGTAATGCGTAATGCGTAATGCGTAATGCGTAATGCGTAATGCTTAAAGTGGCCAACATCGCATTGGCAATTTGAAGAAACGGCATCATTGAGATGCCGTTTTTTTTACCTAAATTTTACGCGTATATTTGAGGTTAGGTTGATATGCTCATTGTGTTGAAGTAAACACGATTGACCTATGATCCAATTTAAACACGGTTTCTATACACTCTTTATTATGGCTGTGGCTATTTTAGGGTGTTTAGCACTTAGTAACTGGTTACTGCCGCTTGGCGGTATTCTGCTCATTCTACAGCTTGCGTGTGCCATTGTGGCGTTAACGACCTCAAGGTTTTATGGCTTGCTTGCAGGGGTAGCCGGAGCACTGAGCTTTAATTATTTTTTCACCGAGCCTTTGCACTCATTTCAAATTGCAGAAGTTGAAGACAGCATAAATTTTGTCGTTTTCATCATTGTAGCCATCCTTATTAGCGAGCTTGCTGTCTACGTCAATTCTCAACAACATGCACTACAGGTTGTTAAAACACAATCTAGTGTCCTGCGATCTGTGTCCCACGATTTGCGTACGCCGCTCTCTACCATTATCGGTTCTGTTGAAACCTATATGACATATCAAGACAAGCTTGATGACATTGAGAGACAGGCACTGTTAAAAGGGGTTCACGATGAAGGTAAACGCCTTTATGTTTACGTTGAGAACCTGCTTCAAGCCACACGAATTGAGCATAACGCGTTAGCGCTAAATTTAACCCATGTAAACCTGACTGCCTTTTTAGCTAACCTTGAAAGTCGTATTAACAGTGGTCGACTAAAAGTGATCAACAACAGTGACAGTCGCGGTATAACTGTGTCTGAATCACTGTTTGAACAAGCTTTATTTAACGTAATTGATAATGCCCTTAAATTCAGCGATGACAGTGTATTGCTGATGGTTAGCCACTCTGATGGAGAGTTTAAGTTTCAAATAGCCGATAAAGGCGAAGGGATCAGCGATGAACAGCTACAAGCGCCAATACAGCTTTTTCAAACCAGTCGTTGCAGCGATAGTGGAAAAGGCGGCATTGGCTTAGGGCTAAGCGTGGCAGCAGGCATAGTTCACGCCCATAGTGGTGCTATCAAGCTGTCGAATACCACACCAGGCCTTCTCGTCAGTATTACAATTCCAAAAAGGGATTAGCGCAATGAGCCACACCATTCTACTTGTTGAAGATGATGCGAATATTCGTCAGATGCTGAGCATTGCGCTAGGTGCAGAAGGCTACCTTTGTGGCGAAGCTGCTTCGGTTCGAGAAGCTTTGTCATTGTTTAATCAGCACCGTCCTGACCTTGTCATACTCGATTTAGGGTTACCTGATGGTGAGGGGAGTGAAGTACTTAAACGCATAAGAGAATCTAGTCGCCTGCCAGTGCTCGTGTTGTCTGCAAGAGATCAGGAGTTAGACAAAGTCGACTTGTTGTCCCGGGGGGCCAATGACTATGTTAGCAAGCCTTTTGGGATCAGAGAGCTTGTCACCCGAGTGAAAGTACTGCTAAGAGACTTCAATCCTGTGGTTGAGCCCACAACGCCCACACGACAGATTGGCAAGATAGCATTGGATATTACCGAGCGACGGCTGCTCGTTGAAGGCCAAATTATCGCGCTCGCCCCAAAAGAAGTTCAGCTTCTTGACGAGCTTACAAAACAGCCTGGGGCGTTTATTAGTCAGCAAGAATTGTTAAGAAGAATATGGGGGCTACATCACAGTGAAGATACCCACTACATCCGCGTTCTTGTAAGACAGCTAAGAAAGAAGATAGATCCGTTCGAGAAAGATTTAATAGAGACAATGCCTAAACAAGGCTACCGAATAGCGGTTGATAAACCGGAGGCTAATTAATGTCGCATTTTAGTGTAATTGGGCTTGGCAAGTTTGGCTTAACGGCCAGTTTAGAGTTAATTCATATGGGGCACACTGTTACAGGAATTGACCAAAGTGAAAAGCTGGTTGAACAGTATGCAGGTGAGTTTACGCAGTGCGTTGTGTGTGATGCCAGTGATGAGCGTGCACTCAAGGAATTAAACTTGTGTCAGAGCGAAGCCGTGCTTGTTGCTATTGGCGAGGATATGCAAGCTAGCTTACTGTGTACGTTGGCACTAAAAAACTTGGGCGTAGCCAATATTTGGGTGAAAGCTAATAGCTCTGCTCACCACGCTATTTTATCCAAGCTGGGTGTGTCGAAAATTATTCATCCTGAAGAAGAGATGGGAGCAAGGGTGGCGCAAGCGCTTAACTACTCAATGGTGAATGACTACTTGGGTATAGGGCACGGCGTTTATATCGTTGATGTCATTTTGTCTGATCACTTTTCTTCACAGCGCTTAAAAGACGTGCTGTCCGTCGGTAAGGGGCAAGTCTCTTGTTTGTTAGTTAAGCGAGGTCACCAGCTACATCATAATCCATCATTAGACTTTGAAGTTACTTCGAAAGATACCGTTATTCTCTGCGGCCATAGAGAGAACCTTGTTAAAATAGCGCCTAGGCTAGCACAATGAACAGATGGGATCCTGGCTACAGACCGATAGAGCGCTCGCCTAAAGGTATCAACAAAATTCAGGTAGGGCCGCCCCTTATTCTCTCTCTAAGCTTTGTGGCGGTGATTTTCTTAGGCACCGTTATCCTAAAATTACCAATGATGACTCATGAGCCCATCTCGTGGATCCAAAGCCTATTTACTTCTACATCGGCGGTGACAGTAACGGGTCTTGTGGTAGTCGATACCGGTTCTGTTTTTACAACAGCTGGTCAAGCGGTGATTGCGGTTTTAATCCAGCTGGGGGGCCTAGGGTTGATGACGTTTGCCATCGTCACGCTCATTGCCTTAGGAAGTAAAATCAGTTTCTTGCAGCAATCGGCAGTGAAGGAGGCGTTTAATCAAACAGATTTATCAACGCTTGTGTCTACAGCAAAGTCGGTACTGATTTTTGCCTTCTTCGTTGAGTTAGTGGGTTTTTGTATTCTGTCGGCCTACTGGATGCAGGAAAAAGGAGTAAGTGAAGCGTTATTTCAAGCGTTTTTTTACACCATCTCTGCGTTCAACAACGCAGGATTTGCACTTAGTGGGGATAGTCTTTCCGCCTATGTGGGAGACCCGATTATCAACATCACTATTTCTGCATTATTTATTATTGGTGGTCTCGGGTTTTCCGTTTGGATAGAGCTTCATAAAAAGCGCAGATGGCAACGTATCTCTGTGTATGCCAAGACAATGATATTGGGTACGCTAATTGTCAACGTAACCGCCTTTTTGCTTATCTTTGTTATTGAAAGTGATAATCCTGCAACCTTGGCGAACCTCGATACTCAAAGCGCATTATGGGCATCTTGGTTTCAAGCCGTTACTCCAAGAACAGCCGGCTTTAATACGCTTGATATAGCATCGTTAGAAGATCCAACGACAGCATTAATGTTGTTGTTAATGTTTATCGGCGGGGGCTCAATGAGTACCGCAAGCGGTATAAAACTGATGACTTTCATCGTTTTGATCATTGCCGCATACAACTATATCCAGCGGGGAGCTGCGCCACGACTTTTTGGCAGAACAATTTCAAATGACACTATCAGCAAAGCGCTAGCGCTTACGATGATTTCCATAGGTATTACGTGGATAGCTATTTTTCTTTTATTAATGTCAGAAAAAGCTGACTTTTTGGATATCGTGTTCGAAGCGGTTTCTGCTCTTGGGACCGTGGGTCTTTCCAGAGGGCTAACTGGCGAGCTGTCAAACAGTGGTGAGTGGATCATTATCTTACTGATGTACGCGGGTAGATTAGGGCCTTTGACATTGGCTTACTTTATTGCCAGCCCTCGAATAAGCCGCATTAAATACCCAGAAGCTAAGCTAGCAATTGGTTAACCTGCAAAAATGGCGGCTCGTTCATCTTCACTTAAAATACCGACGAAGATGGTTTCTCTTCTTAAGTTGGCTGTGCGCTCATCGTCAGCCAAAAGAAGCGCCTTAAATACGTCTGGTTGATGGCGAGCCTCAATTATTCCTTTCCAAAGAAGGTAGCTTCCATAGCGCATCATTTTGTTGTGATAACGGGTTTCTAATGTTTTTTCGACTTCTTCGAATAGTTCTGGTTGCAACATCAGTTTGTCGGCAATGGCATTATGTATTTTTTTGATACGTTCGTTTACGTCACTTCGACGTTGCTTTCTGGGTCTTGCTAGCATAAATCTTCGTGTGGTTAGAGTTTACTCATTTTGCCATTAGGGGACGGTGAGTCCCCTTGTGATTGCTAGTCATCATTTAATAGCGGTTCTACAACAGACTCTAAGCCGTTTAGCTTAATTTCATACATTAAAGCGAGCTGTTCACCAAGCTTGTTTTCTGGAAAGCCTTGCTTGTGAAACCAGACCAAATAGGGTTCAGGTAAATGAAATAGGCGTCTTCCAGCGTATTTGCCAAAGGGCATCACTTGGTTAATAGCGGCTTTAATAAGCGTTGGATCCATTTACTGATTACCTTTTGTCTTGGGATTTTCGTTGAGGTCTTCATCTTCACGTTGTTGTGCTTGCCATAGTGCTGCGTATTCACCACCTTGCTCAAGCAAATAAGTGTGTGTCCCTTCCTCTACAATGGTACCGTTTTTAAGTACAAGGATCTTGTCGGCATCAACAATTGTGGACAGTCTATGGGCGATGACTAAGCTGGTGTGTCCCTTAGCAGCGTCGCGAAGGGCCGCTAATATCGCGCGTTCTGACGTGCTGTCTAACGAGCTGGTGGCTTCATCAAAAATCATGATTGGCGCGCCTTTAAGTAAGGCCCTTGCGATAGAAACGCGCTGCTTTTCGCCACCAGACAGTTTTAGGCCTCGCTCACCTACCGTTGTGTCTAGCTTTTCAGGTAGGCTTTCTACAAATGCTTCAAGATGCGCGAGTTTGATAACTTGTTTAATGTCTTCATCGCTGGCGTCAGGGTTACCGTAGCGAATGTTCTCCAGCAAGGTAGTGTTAAACAGCACCGTATCCTGAGGGACAATGCCGATATGTGAACGCAGACTTTGTTGCGTAACCGATGTGATGTCTTTTCCATTTATCGTGATGTCGCCCTGTTGAGGCTCATAAAACCGAAAGAGTAGTTTCATCAGCGTTGATTTTCCCGCGCCGCTTTCACCCACTACCGCTACTTTTGAGCCTGGCGGTACATCAAAGCTTAAGCCGTTAAGTATCTGTCGATTATCAGTGTATGCAAAATGAACATTGTTAAATCGCAGTGCGGGGTTCGCACAGGTTAATTCTGTAGCGTCGTGGGCATCTTTTATGGCCGGAGTTTGGGCGAGAAGGTCAAACAACTTATCGATATTCGCAAGGCTCCCTCGAATTTCACGGTACACAAACCCCAAGAAATTTAAGGGCATAAAAATTTGCATAGTGAACGCGTTTATCAAAACAAAGTCACCTATGGTCATCTCGCCATTCATGACGCCAAAGGCGGCGTTTGCCATCATAGATGTCATGGCGATAGCGATAATAGCGGCTTGGCCGCCATTCAATGCAAATAGCGACAAGCGGTTTTTTCTTCGTGCCTTTTCCCATGCAGCTAAATCCGTGTCGTAGCGATTGGCTTCAAAGGATTCGTTGTTAAAGTATTTAACGGTTTCAAAATTTAGCAGGCTGTCTACCGCCCGGGAATTGGTGGTCGAGTCAGCTTCATTCATCTGAGTAACAAAGCGAGTGCGCCAATCCGTGGCTTTCATCGAAAAGCCAATGTAAGCCACCACGCTAACTACAATAATTAACGCGAAAGATACGCCAAACTGAAACAAGAGTAAGCCTACAACAAGAGTGATCTCTAACAGGGTAGGAACAATATTAAACACCATAAAACGCATGAGGAAGCTTACGCCGTTGGTACCGCGCTCTATATCTCGTGACAATCCGCCTGTGCGTCGATTTAAATGAAAGCCCAAGTCTAAGTTGTGCAAATGTTTAAAGACTTTTAGGCCAAGGCGGCGCATGGCACGCTCTGTAACCCGACCAAATAGCGTGTCGCGTACTTCGCCGAGCAAAACATTCAGTAAACGCAGTGTTCCGTAGGCAACGATAAGGCTGATAGGTACCGCTAATGCAAGCGTGGTTAGGTCGCCATTTAAGCTATCGACGGTGTATTTCAATACATAGGGTAGGCCGATGCTGGCAAGCTTTGCTGCTACTAGGCAGAGTAGAGCAAGAAATACACGGTGCTTGAACTCTAGGAGATAAGGCCAAAGCTGTGAGAGAACGTGCCATTTAACAGGTTCGTCGACATTGGTAGGAAAACGGTTTTTTCTCATTTTATAGTGTGCTTTATTATTGTGTTTACAGTGTTATGAACGCGCTGATTTAAAAAATCGCTTTTCGTAAACGTTGTAATAGATATTGAGCTAACCTGCTCGTGTAGGGCGATTTTCGCTTTTTGAAGTACGTTTTGAAATAGGCTAGAGATTAAAATGGTCTTATTTATAGCGATGAATGTGTTTAATTTTGGTTTCTCCGCGCGTACACTAGAGGTAGTTTAATTTAGTTACCTTGTTATTCACTCAATGTTTTACTGGCTTTTGTTAGATTGAGAAAGCCGTGAATTGAATGACTAAGCAGCACAGGATTAAGGAGTTAGTTTGTTAGAAGATAGTTTCGGTAGACAGTTTCATTATTTACGTTTGTCAGTGACCGAAGCGTGCAACTTTCGTTGTCAGTACTGTTTGCCAGACGGATATGAAGGCCCGACGAGCGATCAGTTTATGACGCTAAACGAAATTGATACCTTGCTCAAAGCGTTCGCTAAGCTAGGTACGTCGAAAGTGCGCCTAACAGGCGGCGAACCAACGCTGCGAAGAGACTTTCTTGATATTTTACAGCTAACAAGTAATACGCCTGGTATCGAACGTGTAGCGATGACAACACACGGAGCGCGAATGGAAAAGTTTGCGCATCAGTGGAAAGAAGCAGGGTTACACCAAGTAAATGTAAGTATTGACAGTTTAGATCCCCGTCAGTTTGCCGCTATAACAGGACAAGACAAGCTTAAAGCTGTACTTCGAGGGTTAGACGCAGCGATTGATGCCGGCTTAGACGTGAAAGTGAACTCTGTCTTACTCAACGATTTTTCAGATAGCCGTCTTCATAGGTTTCTTGCTTGGCTAAAAGATATGCCAGTAACGCTCCGGTTTATAGAACTAATGGAGACAGGCGACTTAAATCAGTTTTTCAATAAGCAACATCAAAGTGGTACGCCGCTAAAAAGTACGTTGTTAGACATGGGCTGGCAGCCTTTGTTGCGTAGAAAAGATGCGGGGCCAGCGCAAGAGTTTTACCACCCTGACTATGCCGGTAAAATTGGCTTAATCATGCCTTACAGCAAAGATTTTTGTAAAACTTGTAATCGACTACGTGTTTCTGCCCCAGGAAAGCTACACCTATGCTTGTTTAGTGAAAACGGGATAGACATGAGACATCTTCTTGCCACTGGAAATGTGGATGAAGTGGTCGCTTTTTTACAAGATGTGCTCGGTCAAAAACACGAAACACACTATTTGCATGAAGGTAAAACAGGAGCAACCAAGCACCTTGCCATGCTGGGAGGCTAGTTAATTGGCTCTACGTTAAAGGAAAATGTAGGGCAAAATAAATACATCGAATAAGTTTGGTTTGTTGTAAAAATGAGCTATATTCAGCGGTGTAAGTATATTAAAAATAATAACGATAAAGGAAGTATATGCATATCAAGGACAGTGCGCGTCTTTCCTACCATTATATCACCGAACAAGACGCAGACTTTTTATGGGAGCTCGACCAAGATGAGCTTGTCATGAAATATATCAACGGTGGCAAGAAGTCTTCTAAGGAAGATATTCGGGAAATCTTTGTTCCTCGTTTCCAAGCCTATTCCAATCCAGCTCTAGGGTGGGGACTGTGGCGCGTGGAAACGCTAGTCGAAAAGGAAAGCATTGGTTGGATTTTAGTTCGACCCTTTGGCTTTTTTACTCAACACCCCGAAAGTGACAACATGGAACTAGGGTGGCGTTTTAAGCGCCATACGTGGGGCAAGGGCTACGCAACAGAGGCTGCGGAGTCTGTTAAAGAAGCGCTGTATGATATAGGTGTTGAAAAATTCTCTGCTATTGCTAACCCGCAAAATAGTGCGTCTATCAATATTATGAAAAAGCTAGGAATGACGTTTAGTCACGAGCTTGAGTATAAAGACAAACTCTATCACGAGACAGTAGTCGTCTACTCTAATTAAGTAATCGTATTGGTATAAGAAGGGCGAGGGGAATGACTGACGTTATCATTCGCTCTTTAGAATGCTTTTTACGTTCTCGTAGCGAGAATACTGATCTTCTGACAAAGCTGCCGACTCGAGTGTTTCTCTACATTTTTTGATGGCCGAAAGGGTGTCGGGAAGCATAGGCGCGTTAGCTTTTCGGGCCCTTACTATTGCTTGAAGGTAGTTAAGCGCAATAGAGGGATTTTTAGGCATGACGCGGAACGCTTGAGCAAATGTTGTGTAAGACTGCTCTAAATTACCCCGTTTATACTGTGCAACGGCGGTGTTGTTAAGTATTTTAGGGCTTAGCGTAATCGCTTCTTTTTCTTCTTTCTCTTGTTTTAAATAGGTGGCCATGAGGTTTAATTCATCGTTCTCCTCATCCTGCCTTGAGGAAATGGCGTCTAAAATCGCAAGGGACTCTTTCTTCATTCCTACTTCATGAAGGGCTTTGGCTCTATCAAGCAAGGCTTCTGTGGAGTGGTGTTGGGCATGATCAGTGTGAAAATCTGACAACAGCATTTGTGCTTTCACTGTGTCGTCTTTCAAATAATGAAGACGCGCGTCAATCACCGTCAGCTCATCGTTTAAGGCTGCTTTCGGGTGAGCCTTTTTCAACTGTCGCAAATACTCATTAGTTTGTTTAACTATGCTGTTTACGTGTTCGGGCTCAGATGTCATAGCAAAATCAACACCCGCTCTTGCGGCAGTTAAATAAATATCTGGCTTGTCATGGATAGAGTCTTTCGCGTAGCGGACCACCTTTTTAGCGCTGTTAAACTGACTTTCGTAATCATGGGTGATCCGCGCTAAATTTATCGCTAACTTATGTCTAGCAATGTTTTGAGGTGAGATATTGCACGCCAGCGATGTACACTCCAGCGCTTCGTCAAAAGCTAACTGCTTAATTTGCAGTTTGGCGAGTAAATCATAGGCCTCAAGCGCAGAGTCAGGTCGCATTGCTAACTGGATAACTTCTCTTTCGGCATCGTCCAATTCATTGAGCGCCAACAGACTCTTCGCGATCCCCATTTTTGCCCAGCTAAAATCTTGAACGTTAATTATCGATTCAAAGAAGGCTACGGCTTCTTGAAACCTTTCTGTGATAATCAACAAATCGCCTTTAATCTTCATCGCTAGCGGAAAGTGTTCGGCTTGCTCAGGCTGCAATAGAAAGAACTCAACCTCGGCCAGGGCTTTTTCGTAGTCCTTTTTATCCATGAATGAATAGATATTCTTTAGCGCTTTTTTCCTTGATAAAACCCTGGAAAGTCGCCTGTCTAACTCGTTAACCGAAAAGGGCTTAGCGATAAACTCATCCGGCTGTAACTCTATGATGGCGTGTACGACTTCTGCTGAGGTATCTGCACTGGTGAAGATGAATGCGCTGGTGAGGGGTAGTGATTGAGTTTCGTTTAGTTGCTCAAGTAAAAAATAACCGCCTTGTTCAGAGCGCAAATTATAAGAGCAGATAATGGCGTCATAATCATGTTCTTGTAGTGCCGAAAGGGCATGAGAGGGCCTATCAACATAGTTCATGTTCTTGAAACCTAACTGCTCAAGTGCATAGTGCATATGGCTTTTCGCCAGCACCTGGTCTTCAGCAATTAACAACTTAGTATTTCTAGCTAAGTGTAGTTTCATCAATTAGTAGCCTCTGAAACATGAGAACCCTTATTTTTCTTACCATATCACGGTAAGTACACCTTAAGTATAGTTCTTTATGGAGACTATCGCATAATGGAAGCTGCTCGTAGCTGAATTTCAGTACTGGTTATTGATAATGATTGCTGGATTTGGTGTAGGAGTAGCCAAAATGCTTTAACGTGACAACGACTAAGACATAGTTAGATTGTTGTGTTTCTAAAGATTGATATATTGAGAGGGATGGTGGACGCTACTGGGCTTGAACCAGTGACCCTCGCCTTGTAAGGGCGATGCTCTCCCAACTGAGCTAAGCGTCCGTATTTTTGATTTCACTGTTTAACCACGGTGAGGAAGTGGTGGACGC
>Ga0189288_10050_pt1 | contig 185620 bp, 172 predicted proteins | sample UW105minimetaG_FD_130316 | JGI IMG/M metagenome (GOLD analysis project Ga0189288, IMG submission 130316) | Marine microbial communities from the Costa Rica Dome - UW105 mini metaG | ecosystem: Environmental > Aquatic > Marine > Oceanic > Photic zone | place: Costa Rica: the Eastern Pacific...
AGGAGGAGGTGTCGCATCCGATGTTGGTGCCGGTGAGTGCGGCGTGTTCTCGGATGTAGTGCACGAGCAGTGTGCGTGGTTCGACGTCGTGGGTCTGCTCCACGCCGTTGATCTTGACGGTGACGTTCATTCCAAACCCCCAAGGAATGGCTGAAGTGATGGGCTGAGAGACACATCCCCCGATGTGGCTCGCGTCACATCATGCACCATTTTCGACAGTGTGATGTCACCGGAGCCGGCCAGGCGTCACCCGGCTGGGTCCGTGGGCGTCGGCGCGCTCAGCTGAAGAGCTCGATCGTGTCCGTGATCGTGAGGTAGATCAGGAACCCGATGATGATCGTGCCGAAGATGGTGTAGTGCCAACGCTTCGAGTGGTTGGCGCGCCAGAACCGACGAATCGAGTACACGATCGACACGATCGCAACGACGCCGATCGGGATGGCGATGTACGGCCCGACGCTCTGAGCGATGCCGACCAGCGGCAGCACGAACGGCAGGATGATGTACATCAAGAGGCACCGGCACGTGGTGTAGGCCAACGACTTCTGGAACGCTGAGCGGGCTTCAGCGGCCGTCGAGGTCTGGCCCTCGGGAAGCCGGAGCAGGCGGCGCATGAATCGGTCTGCCGACGAGCTGGACGGGGCCACGTCCGCGGCGTCGGCCTGCGTCGTGTCGACCCGATTGCTGGTGTCGGTGGCGTCGGTGCTCATGGCTGACGAGAACGGTAGGTCGCGTCGACGGCGCGCACAACGTCGTGCGGGGTGTCGACGATCGTCACGGCACCCGCCTCCTGCAATTCGAGGCGCGAGCCGAAGCCGTAGGTGACCCCGATGCAGTCGATCGCGTTGAGGTGAGCGCCTTCGACGTCGTGGTCACGGTCGCCCACCATCACGACGTGGTCGAGCGCGATCCGGTCGTGTGGTGAGATGCCGAGCAGGTGCAGGGCGTGGGTGATGACCTCGCCCTTGGTCCGCCTCCCCGAGCCGATCTCGGTCAGCGCCCCGACCCGGTGCTCGAACAGGTCGCTGATGCCGAAGTGGTCGAGGATGTCGATGGCGATGTCCTGAGGCTTCGCTGTAGCCAGCGTGAGCGTGTGGCCGGCATCGATGAGGGCGCGGAGCATCGCGGGTGCGCCGTCGTACATCTCGTTCTCGAACTTGCCGACGTGGTCGTATCGCTCTCGGTATGTGTCGATCACCCGTTCCAAGTCGTCGACGTGCACGCCGATCTTCGGGAACGAGGTCTCGAAGGGGGGGCCGATGAGCGACCGGATCGTGGCGGGATCGGGTGCGGGGTAGCCGCAGCGCTCGAACGCATACACGATCGACCGTCCGATGCCGGGTTCGGAATCGCTGATCGTGCCATCGAGGTCGACGAGCACGTGGGTCGGCAGACCGTGAGCGTGGGGATGGGGGCTCATGAGATGCCGGCGCCGTTCAGTCGAGCGAAGTCGTCGGTCGTGCCGACAGCGATCACGACGATGTCGGCGCCGACCGCAACCCGCGAGCGATCCGCCGTCGATCTCACGACGTCAACGGTAGTGCCGCTCCGGACGGAGAGCATGCTGCCTCGGCGGGGTCAGCGGTTACTGAGGCCGTTGAGCGAGCGCCGGGCGAACACGATTGTCGCGGCGGACAGCCCCATGATGGCGACGATGCCGCCCCATGCGTCGTCCCAGGTCATCGCCGGGTCGAGCCACCCCATGCGGGCGAGCCGCAGGATGTTGTTGAACGGGTTCACCCTGACCACCGCATCGAGCCAGCCCTCGATGACGAACGCAGGCGTCTGCGCCTCGGTGAGGAACAGGGCGACGAAGAGCGTGAGCTGCATGATCGCGGCGCCTCGCATGTCACGGAAGACGAAGGCGAGTCCGAGGGCCCAGCCCGCACCGATCACGGCCATGCCGAGTCCGGCGACGTAGAGGGGGACGAGGCCGAGCGCTCCGTGGGTGAGTCGGGCGCCGAAGAGGAACCCGACGAGTACGACCATCGTGGTGGCCAACACGGCGCGGAATGTGGCGGTGAGCATCGGCCCGACGATCAGCGACATCCGAGGAGCAGGGGTGAGCCGGAGCCGATCGTGGAAGCCGCCCTCCACGTCGCGGATCGTGGCGAAGCCGAGCCCGACTCCAGCGAAGCCGCACCCCATGAGGACGGCCAGCGGCATGTACCAGTTGATCGAACGGTCGGTCGGGAAACCCGGGATCTGGATGATCGCGAAGAAGGTGCCGGAGAAGGCGACGGCCTGAACGATCGGCATGATCAGCGCCGGAAGGAACGCCGACGGCAGCCGGGTGAGGTTGACGAAGTTGCGTCGGGCGAGCCCGACCGCCGCGTCGCCGAGGCGTGTGCGGCGCTCGGTCGGCGTGGCCGTGTCGGTGCGGTCGATCGTGGTCATCGTGCCGCCAGTCTCTGCCGGAGCGAGGCGAGGGCCAGCGCGATCGCTGCGACGGCCAACACCCCGGGTACGAGGACCGCTTGGATCGCTGCCGAGGCGCTGAAGCCCACGATCACGAGCTCGCGTTGGGCTTCGACCAGGTACGAGATCGGGTTCAGATCGGCGAGGGTGGCGTAGGCGCCCGACATCGTCTCGCGAGGGAAGAACGCCGACGAGAAGAAGAGCAGGATGAACAGGAGCGGGAAGGCGCCCTGTGTCGCTTCGGAAGATCCGGTGCGGATGGCGAACGTGGCCATGAGCGCACCGACCGCCAGGGCCAGCACGGTCGCCGAGGCGACGAGGGCGAGGAATCCGGCGACGCCGCCCTCGATCGACAGGCCGAACGGGAGCAGGACCACCACGAACACCACGGCTTGGACGGCGCCGAAGGCCATGCCGCCGGCCATGCGGCCGACGATGATCGCAGGCCGGCTGGTGGGGGAGCTCAGCAGGCGATCGAAGAAACCGTTCTCGATGTCGGTGGCCAGCGCCGTCGCTCCGACCGTCGAACCGAACAGCACGCCCTGGGTGATCGAACCGGCGAGCGCGAAGTCGAGATACGAGTCGACCTCGGGGAAGCCGGGGACGTTGATCGCCCGGCTGAACGCCGACGCACCGAGCGCAGCGAAGAAGAGCGGAAAGAGGATCGACGGGACGACGAGCGACGGCTGTCGTGCGAGCGCCAGGATCGCGCGACGCGACATGGCGGCGGTCTGCGCGCCGAGCGACGGAGTGAGAGTGGGACGTCCCGGACGGTCGGTGGCGTCGGGAGCCGCTTCGGCCATCGTCATTCGGCGCCCTCCAACCGGTAGCCGGTGGCCTCGGCGAACACGTCGTCGAGCGATGGCTCATTGAGTTCGAGGTGGGTGACCGAGATCCCGGCCTGCGCCATGGCGGCCACCACGTCGGCCACTCTGCCAGCACCCCCGGCGAGCCCGACCCCGAGCCTCCCCTCCGGACTCGGCCGGAGCTCACCGAAACCGACGAGCATGTCGCGAGCGGCCTGGTGGTGGTCGCCGTCGACCCCGATCGACAGCGTGGGGACGCCGACTTCGGCCTTCAACTCCTCGGGCCGTCCCCTGCGGACGATGACGCCGTGATCGATGATCGCGATTCGCTCGGCGAGCTGATCGGCCTCTTCGAGGTACTGCGTGGTGAGCAACACGGTGGTGCCATCGTCGTTGAGGCGACGGATCTCGTCCCACAGTGAGATGCGGCTCATCGGGTCGAGGCCGGTCGTCGGTTCGTCGAGGAACAGCACCGAGGGCTCGTGGATGAGCGACAGCGCAAGGTCGAGCCGGCGGCGCATGCCGCCCGAGTAGGTGCCGACGCGACGATCACCGGCTGCGCTCAACCCGACGCGTTCGAGCAGCTCACCACTCCGGGTGCCGTGCGTCTTCTTGGGGAGCCCGTAGAGCACGGCCTGCAGGCGCAGCAGTTCCCGGCCGGTCATCAGCGGGTCGATGGCAGCGTCCTGCAGTGCCACACCGATGCTGCGGCGCACGCCGTCGGCGTCGGTGACCACGTCGTGGCCCGCCACCCGGGCCGACCCGCCGGTGGGTGTGAGCAGCGTGGTGAGCATGCGAACCGTGGTCGACTTGCCGGCGCCGTTGGGGCCGAGAAACCCGAACACCTCGCCGGGCTCGATTCGCAGATCGACGCCGTCGACCGCCTTGACGATGTCGTCGCCCGAGCCGAAGTGCCGCTGGAGTTGGTCGGCTTCGATGGCGACGGTGGCCGAGGTCATCCCGTCAGGTTGCCAGGTGACGTGACCGATCGCTCACTGTGGGCGCTCCGCTTGATCGAGCGTATGTCACACAGTGGTGCGACGATGGAGAGGTGGCAACCGACATCGAGTTCACCGTCGTTCACCAGTTCGACGCCGCACCCGACGCGGTGTGGAAGGAGCTGATCGACTGGAAGGGCCACGAGCAGTGGGTGCCGATGACCTGCGTCGAGCTCGGGCCCGAACCGCAAGATCAGCCCGGTGCCACGTTCATGGCGTTCACCGGGATCTGGAAGCTCGGCCTCGAAGACAACATGCGCCTCACCCAGCTCGACTGGGACGAGGCGACTGGCACCGGTACCTGTGAGGTCGAGAAGCTCGGCCCGATCCTCACCGGCCGCGCAGCGTTCACGGTGGCGCCCGATGGCGACGGCACCCGCGTCGACTGGGTCGAGGAGATCACCGCCAAGTACGCCCCCGGCTTCACCGCCGGCCTGCTCGGCAAGATCGGCGCAGTCGGCTTCAAGCAAGGCATGAAGCGCCTCGCCAAGCTCGTCTGACCCGACCTGTGCCGGCGGGAGGTCAGGCGCCCCGGAGGATCTGACGGATCAGCGGTTCGTAGTGCTCGAGCGGGTTGCTCTGGTAGCCCGGATCGAAGGCGGCCTGGTCGTAGTCGGCGCAGAACTCGACCGTGCGGTCGAAGAACGGCGAGTCGGCGTACTTGTCACGGGCGTGCTGATCCATCCCGATGTAGTGCCAGAAGTAGTACCCCTGGAACTCGCCATGGCGCTGCACCATGAAGTGATTGGCCTCCGACACGAACGGCTTGACGATGGCCGCGGCGATGTCGGGATGGTTGTAGGGGCTGAGGGTGTCGCCGATGTCGTGGATCAGCGAGCAGAACACGTACTCGTCGTCCTTGCCGGCCTTCTCGGCGCGAGTAGCGGTCTGGAGGCTGTGCTCGAGTCGGTCGACGGGGAAACCGCCGTGGTCGAACTGGAGGTCACGCAGCAAGCCGATGACGCGGTCGGCCACCATGCCCTGGGTGATCTCGAGCTGGGGAACGATCTTCGCCCAGTCCTCGGCAGTCGATTCCTCGAAGCTGGTGAACGTGGCCCGCGGGTGCGCGTCAGCCTGCGTGGTCGTGTCGTCGGTGGCGGTCATGATCAAACGTTACAGCTGGTGTCAGACACCAGCTGTAACGGAAGGATCATTCGGCGGCGGCGATGGCTTGCCAGACGCGTTCGGCGGTCGCGGGCATGTCGACGTGTCGAACACCCAGGTGTGACAGCGCGTCGACGACAGCCGACTGGATCGCCGGGGTCGAACCGATCGTTCCCGACTCGCCGATGCCCTTCGCCCCGAGCGGGTTGACGAACGTCGGCGTCTCCATGTGGACGACTTCGAAGCTCGGCAGCTCGGCCATCGAGATCATCCCGTAGTCGGCGAGGTTCGACGTGACCGGGTTGCCGTCGTCGTCGTAGCGCACCTCTTCGATGAGTGCCTGCGCGGCGCCCTGGGCGATGCCGCCGTGGATCTGACCGTCGAGCAGCAGCGGGTTGATCACGCGACCGGCATCGTCACAGGCGACCTGGCGCTTCAGCTCGACGCGTCCGGTGCCGGCATCGACCTCGACCACGGCGACGTGAGCGCCGAACGGGAACGACGCCATCTCGGCGACGAACGTGGTGTCGGCCATGAGCTGACCACCATCCTGCTTCGCAGCGACGGCCACGTCGGCCCAGGTCTTCGACACGGCCGGCGTGCCGGCGACGTGGAAGGCACCGGTGTCGGTGTCGAGCACCACGTCGGCCTCATCGGCCTCGAGCAGCTTGGCGGCGAGCTTCTTGGCCGAGTCGACCAGTTCGATCGAGGCCTCGTTGACCGCGACCCCGCCCTGCTGGAGCGAGCGCGAGCCCATGGTGCCACCGCCGACGGGAACGAGGTCGGTGTCGCCCCACACGAGGGTGATCTTGTCCATCGGGATGCCGGTCTGATCGCTGGCGATCATCGACCAGGCCGTGTCGTGGCCCTGACCGTGCGGGCTGGTGCCGGTGTAGACCGTGGCCGAACCGTCGTCGTTCACCTCGATCTTGGCGTTCTCCTGCTTCGGGTCGACGCCACCGGTGATCTCGACGTAGACGCTCACACCGATGCCGAGCAACACCTCGTCGCCCCGCTCGCGCTGCGCCGCTTGTTCGGCGCGGAGCTCGGCGTAGCCAGCCGCCTCGAGTGCCTTGTCGAGTGCCGCCTCGTAGTTGCCGACGTCATAGGTCTGGCCGATCGCCGTGGTGTGCGGCTCGTCGAACGGCGGGATCAGGTTCGTGCGGCGCACCTCGGCCGGATCCATGCCCACCTCGGCAGCGAACATGTCCATCGCTCGCTCGATCGCTGCCGTCGCCTCGGGGCGTCCGGCGCCGCGGTAGGCCACGGTCGGCGTGGTGTTGGTGACGACCGACGTGGTGCGGGCCTCGATGTTCGGGATGGCGTAGACCCCCGACATCATCGGTCGGGTCATGAACGGGGCGAGGATCGTGCCCATGTCGGCGAAGCCGCCCGAGTCCTGGATGGCGTGGAGCTGGAGGTGGGTGACCGTGCCGTCGGCATTGCCGCCGATGGTGACGTGCTGCACCTGCGCACGGCCGTGGCCGAGCGCCATCATCGACTCGCTGCGCGTCTCACGCCACCGCACCGGACGGCCGACCGCCTTTGCGAGTGGGCCGAGCAGCAGCTCCTCGGGGTAGATGCCGATCTTGGCGCCGAAGCCGCCGCCGACGTCGGGGGCGATGACGCGGATGGCGTCTTCGTCGACACCGTTGGCCGCTGCGGTCGGCGCCTTGGCGCCCTGAGAGTGCTGAGTCGACAGCCACTGATAGAGACGCCCGTCGATCCAGGTGGCCGCTGCGCCTCGAACTTCGAGCGGGCAGGGTGCCACGCGCTGGTTGAGGAAGCGTCCGTCGACGATGACCTCGCACCCCTGGAAGAACTCTTCCTTGGGGGAGTTCTCGGGCAGCCCGAGTGCCGTGGTGTCGAACACCACGTTCGACCCGGCTTCGGGGTAGATGAGGTTCTCGGCGTCGGCCATCGCCGTTTCCGGGTCGACCAGCGCGGGGAGGAAATCGATGTCGGCGAACACCGCCTCAGCGGCGTCGGCGGCCTGCTGGGGCGTTTCGGCGACGATCACGGCGATTGGCTCACCGACGTAGCGGACCTTGCCGCTCGCCAGCAGGCTGCGACTGACCATCGGGTTGAAGGCCGCCGGCGACGGTTCGAGCCCGAGTGACTCGGCGGTGTGCACGGCGATGACGCCGGGCATCGAGGCCGCATCGTCGGTTTCGATCGACAGGATCGTGCCATGGGCGATCGGGGAGCGGACGTAGTGGACATGGGCAGCGCCCGCGAGGCGATCGTCGTCCATGTCGTCGACGTAGACCCCACCCGAGGTGAGGAACTTCGGGTCTTCCTTGCGGAGGACACGGTTGCCGAGAATGCTGCCACCAGTCACGTGGTACCCCTTGCTGTTTCGCAGTCTGCTGCTCGAAGTCGCTGACGGGCCGGAGCGGCCCCGTGGGAGAACGTAGCCCTTGTGCGGTCGGTGGCGCCTACCGGAGGAGCACGATGCCGGCGGTGCCAGCGATGCCGGCGAGGCGGCGTTGTGGGATCAGTCGGCGGTGTTGGCGGGCGCAGGGCCCGCCTCGGTGGCGGCGATGATGCTCGTGACCACGTTGTAGGGCCAGCCGTCAGGGAGGTCGGTCGGCAACGGTGGGAGGTCGGTGACCGAGAGTCGCTGTTCGCCCGCCTCGGTGTAGCCGTAGTCTTCGCGGGCCGACTCGCGGACGCCGTCGTCGGTCTTCAAGCGCTCGACCTCGGATTCGAGTTCGGCGTTGACCCGACGCAGCTCTTCGTACTGCGTCTGGCGCTGCTCGAGATCGACGTCCTGATCGCGCCAGGTGCCGATCGGCGAGATGAACACGGCGAGCGCGAGGGTCGCGATGACGCCGAGCGCGACGGCGCCCACGAGGATCGGCACGCGCCGACGACGGCTGATCCGACGATCGACCGGGATCGGTCGGGTGTAGTCGCCGAGACGCGAGCTTCCGTCGTCGGAGCCTCGAGTCGGTGGACGCGGGATCGACGTGGTCGCGTTGCGAGGCACGGCGGCAAGTCTGCCAGCCAGCACGCGGCCGACCACGGCATGTCCCAAAAACTCTCAGTCTCGACGAGAGGTCGAGACTGGTGCTCCGCGGCGACTCAGCGGAGTGGGGCCAGGGCGCTGCGACCGCGGTAGGCGGCCTGATCGCCGAGAAGCTGCTCGATGCGGAGGAGCTGGTTGTACTTCGCCACGCGATCGGAGCGGGCCGGGGCGCCGGTCTTGATCTGGCCGCAGTTGGTGGCCACGGCGAGATCGGCGATCGTGGCGTCTTCGGTTTCGCCCGAGCGGTGGCTCATGACCGCCGTGTACGCGTGGCGGGTGGCCAAGCCCACGGTGTCGAGCGTTTCGGTCAGTGAGCCGATCTGGTTGACCTTGACCAGGATCGAGTTCGCCACCGACGAGTCGATGCCCTGCTGGAGACGGACCGAGTTGGTGACGAACAGGTCGTCGCCGACGAGCTGGCACTTGTCGCCGATCGCAGCGGTCAGCGTGGCCCAGCCGTCCCAGTCGTTCTCGTCCATCGCGTCTTCGATCGACACGATCGGGTAGGTGTCGACGAGCCGCTTCCAGTAGTCGGTCATCTCGGCGGGTGAGAGGACCTTCCCTTCGCCCTCGAGGTGGTAGTTGCCGTCTCGGTAAATCTCGGAGGTGGCGGGGTCGAGGGCGATGGCGATGTCGTCGCCGGGGGTGAAGCCCGCCTTCTCGATCGCTTCGACGAGGATCTTGATCGCGTCCTCGTTCGAGTCGAGGTCGGGGGCGAAGCCGCCCTCGTCGCCGACCGCCGTCGACAGGCCGCGTTCACCGATCACCTTCTTGAGCACGTGGTACGTCTCGGTGCCCCAGCGGAGCGCCTCGGAGAAGCTCGGAGCGCCGACCGGCATGACCATGAACTCCTGCAGGTCGACCGAGTTGTCGGCGTGGGCGCCGCCGTTGATGACGTTCATCATCGGAACGGGCAGGACGTGGGCGTTGGGGCCACCGACGTACTGATAGAGCGGTACGTCGAGTTCGATCGCCGCAGCCTTGGCGACGGCGAGGCTGGTGCCGAGGATGGCGTTGGCGCCGAGCCGAGCCTTGTTGTCGGTGCCGTCGAGGTCGAGCATGACCCGGTCGAGCTGGCGCTGGTCGAGCGCGTCGAAGCCCTCGAGCGCGTCGGCGATCTCGTCGTTGACGAAGCCAACGGCCGAGAGCACGCCCTTCCCGCCGTACCGGTCGCCACCATCACGGAGCTCGACGGCCTCGTGCTCGCCGGTCGATGCCCCTGATGGGACGGCGGCCCGGCCGAGCGCTCCGGAGTCGAGCAGGACGTCCACCTCGACGGTCGGATTGCCCCGCGAGTCGATGATCTCCCGGCCGGTGATGTCGATGATCTGGCTCATACCAGATCGAACGTATCGGCTCCCAGCTCAGACTCCGCCGAGGTGTGGGTCATCGGCGTACTGATCGATCCGAGCAGGTGTGGTGCTGGCGATGTTGACCTCGTCGGGGGCATCGACCAGGACGTCGGCGATGTAGCTGTCGAGGGCTTCCTCGAGCGAGATGTCGTCGCCGGCGGCCTCGCTCAGGAACCAGCGGTGCTCGAGGAGTTGGTGGTAGATCTCGGCGGGCTCGAGCTTGGCGAACATGTGCTCGGGGATGCGGTCCATGAGCGGTTCGAATCGGTCGTCGAGCCAGCGAACGGCGATGACGTTCTCGGGCATCGGGCGCACGGGCCGGCCGGTCTTCTTCGATCGCTGGAGGCGCTGCTGTTGGAGCTCGATGCCGAACGACCGGATGTCGCCGAGGAGTCGGCGCGCCTGGTTCTCGGAGGTGTCGAGCCCGGTGAGGTTGTGCAGACGCTGGCGGTGGAAGCCGTGTTCGACGACCCGCGGAACGAACCGCAGTCGGCTGTCACCCACCTCGCTCGTGATCTCCATCTCCTCGACGTCGAATCCGAGTTCGTGGAGCCGATCGAGTCGCTGTTCGATCCGGTGTGTCTCCGACGAGTCGATCTCGTCTGGGCGGAGCAGCTCGTCCCACAGCGCGCTGTAGCGGTCTTCGATCTGGAACGCCACTTCCATCGGATCGATGTCGGCGTGCAGGCGCCCACCCTCCAGGAGGTCGAGGAGGCCGCCGGCCACGTTCTCCGTCGCGATCTGGAGGTCGAGCGTTCGTTGGCCGAGCGAGAGCGCCTCGTACCTCTCGCCGGTCTCCATGTCGATCACGTAGGCGCTGAGCGCCCCGGCATCTCGCCGGAACAGGGTGTTCGAGAGCGAGCAGTCACCCCAGTAGAAGCCGGCCAGATGGAGTCTGACGAGCAGGCCGACGAGCGCATCGAGCACCCGCTCGCCCAGATATGGGATGGTGAGTCCGCGGCCGGTGAGGAGGGTGCGATACGGAAGCGAGTAGTCGAGGTGCCGGGTGATCAGGATGCCGTCGATCGGGTGCCTGTCGCCGTCGAGGCGCCCGGTGATCCCGCCGACCACTTCGACCGTGGGGAGGCCGTCCTCGTCGAGTTCGCGGAGGAGGCGGTACTCCCGCTGCACCAAGTCGTCGGGAAGCTCCTTCAAAACGTAGCTCGTGCCGTCGAGTTCGATCAGCCGAACGACGTGTCGATGAAGCCCGAGTACGCCATGCATGCCGGGGAGATCCCAGTCGTCGAGGCGCCGCTCGAAGGGCAGCGTGGCGATGTCGGGGTGGCTCGAGGGGTTTGCGATCTGCAGTCGCACCTCATCATCATGGCCGCTGTCGGGCCGGAGCAACGTCGTCTTCGACGTCGTCGGGTCGGTCACTGGATTCTCAAGTGTGGCCTGATCGCTGCCGATAGGACCAACATGAGGCCTCCCGCGCCCGGCCAGGCACTGCCGTCTCCAACCGAGACCGCCCCGGCCTCGGGATCGGCGAGTGTGCCCCTCGTGGCCCCGGACCTCGAACCCGGCGACACGCTGACGGAGCCGCCTGCGACGTCGTCTTCAGGTCGGTCCGCAGCGCCCGGATTGGCTCCGATCGCCGACGCCAAGCTCCCGATGCTGCCCTGGCGGGTCCTCGGGATCCTGGGCCTGGTGACAGTGTTCTCGTCGGTCGGCTGGCAGCTCTGGCGCGTGTTCATCGGGGTCGAACGGTCGCCGTGGCTGAGCGTGCTCACCGTCGTCGGTGCCGTCGCCGCGGTCATCGCCATTCTGGGCTGGACCTGGTGTGTGGTCGAGAACGCACGTCGTCTCCTCGCTCCGGCCATGACCCAAGCACCGCTCTCTCCGACCACGATCACGCTCGGATGGCTCGCTCCCGGGATCGTGGCACTCGGTTCGGTGATCGCCGTGACCTACCTGCAGCGCCGACTCGTCCTTCCCGAAAACGACACGAACTCGGCACTGCCCCTGGTCGTCGCAGCGGCAGCGGGCCTGGCCACCCTCGTCGTCGCCTTGCAGCCGCTCGGCATGATCTCCGACGCCCTGCGCCGGCTCGGCGGAGCAGCGCTACCGACCGATCGGTTGATCACCGTGCCGGTCGCCCTCACGGTGATCGGAGCGCTGTCGCTCGCCGCGATGCGTGCGGGTGGGCTGTTCGGCGAGGGCTTCGACGGGATCGCTCCAGCGTGGGCGATCGGCGTGGTGTTGATCCTCCCCGCCGTCGTCCTGGTGTCGGCGATGTGGCGTGGCGCCGCATCGGCCGAAGACACGGTCCATCTCGCGTTCGACCGTCGTAACGGGATCACCCGTACCGGGGTGCGTCACCGCCGCAGCCTCGCGAGTCGTCTGCTGCGCGCGGAGGCTTTCCCGCGCCTTCCTCGCGCTGACACGAAGCCGATCAAGCTGGTACCGGGTGCTGACGCGACCAGGCTCGCCATGTTCATCGTGCTCGCCGCGCTGTGCCTCGTTGCCATCGTCGGTGCGGTGGTGATGATCCTGTTCTGGCGGGAGAGCACCAGCGGGACGCTCGCTCGAGCTCAACAGCAGCGGGCCTGGGACGTCTTGGCCAACCTCCAGATCCTGCAGCGCTGGCTTGCCATCGGGTTGCTGGCGATCACGACGATCTGGGCGTTCATCACGGTGCTCAATGCGCGGCTCGCGACCGGCCGCCGTCAGAATCCGCTGATCGCCGCCGCATCGTGGCCGCTGGCCGCTGCGGCCATCTGGGCGATCGGTGGGTGGATCGACGGTGCAGAGCCGCACGTCGTCGTGGCTGGCTTCGCGGCCCAAGCCGTCGTGTTCGGTCTTCCGTTCCTCCTGTTGGAGCGGGCTGCGGTCGCGGTGCACGCCCATCGGAGTCCGCTGCGACTCACCTACATCCTCGGTGTCGTACTGCTCGTGCAGAACCAGGGGCTCTTCGGGTTGTCGACGCTCGAACTCCAGTCCGAGCTCGGCGACTTCGGTCGGCTGGCGAGCTCGCTCGCGATCTCCGCTCTGCTCCAGTTGGCCGCCTCGCTCTCGGTCACCGAGTCGGCGAGGCTCATCACCGATGCCGCGGCCGATCTGGCCGATGATCACAATGCGCTGGTCGAGCGCGGCCGCGCTGCGGCTGCTCGTCCGTCCGCTCGTCCGGCGCTCGACCCCGCTCAGCTCGGCGGTGCCGGTGTCGCTCCGGCCCTCGTCGAGGATCCCGTGTCAACCCCGCCGACTCCCCGCGTTGCCGATGGGAGACCAGACGCTGGCTGACGGCGATGTCCGGTGCGGGCCGTTCGCTGGACCCTCGTCGCAGCTGGCCACGAGCAGCACCGAGTCTGCATCGACCTCCAGCTGGCCTCGCCGCTCCGACGACGGCGTCGGCGACTGCCCCGTCGAGTCGGGTCCTGTGCTCGAGCAGGTGTAGCTCGACGGCCCGGTGCCGTCGCTGCCTCCGGCCCTCGAGGACCGACCATTCCACGCGGCCCTCACCGACATCGAAGCTGCCGATGCTGTCGAAGCGGACTCGCCTGCGCCGGCGACGGCGTGCGACGGCGGGCCGGTGATCTCCGGGTCCGAGTCCAGCATCGAGACCGCCAGCGAGCAAGCAGCCGCCCCACCCGAGAACGCGCCGGAGTCCGGCGCTGCGTCTCAGGCGGCTGCTGCTGAGGCAGCGCCAACGCTGAGCTCGGCGTCGACGCTCACGCCGCTCGTGTCGCCACCGCCCCCGGCCGCGCCGCGGCATGCGGTTGCCGCCGAAGTCGTCGCGCCGCCGTCCTCACCCGGGAGTCGCCACGACGACCGACAGTGGGCGGGCCTTCCCGAGGGATGGGAGCCGCAGGAGGTCGACGTCCGCGGCCTGCTCACGATCTCGTGGATCCGGCCACTCGTGCTCGTTGCCCAGGCAGTGGTGTTCCCGGCGATCGCATTCGATGCGCGGGTGGCGATTGTCGCCTCGTTCGTCGCCGTGATCATGACGGCGGCGTGGACCTGGCTGGTGCTCGACAACGCTCGACGAGCCAAGCCTCGTTCACCGCACCGGTCAGCGATCTCGCCGAAGGCAGCGATCGGCTGGTGGCTCGTGCCGGTCGCGTACTTCGCATTCGTCGGGCTTGCCGGTTCCTGGTTCGCGAGCTGGGCAGAGCGAGCGCCACGCGGTGCCGATCGCGATGTCGTCCGGGGCGAGCGACACCGGGGAGCCGAACTCGATGGTCGGCCCGCTCACCTGGGTTGCGTCACTCGCCCCGACGTTGCTGGTCTTCGTGACCGGCCTACGCGCGATGTGGGAGATGGACGGGGCTGCCAAGGAGCTGTTCCTCAAGCGGAGCATGCCGCCCATCGACATCAAAGAGCTGGTGACGCATCGGTCTCAGGTGTTCGACGGGTCTGCGGGGATGCCCGACGCTGCGAGCACCACCGCTCGATCCGTCACTGCCCCGGCTGGTTGAGCCGGGCCTTCACCTCATCCCACAACGCGTCGAGGGTGGGGAGATCAGCGGTCTTGAGGTCGATCTCTCGTTCTCGAGCGAGTGCCTCGACGCCTTCGAATCGAGTCCGGAATTTGTCGGTCGCAGTGCGGAGCGCCAGCTCGGGGTCGATATCGAGATGACGAGCCACGTTCACGGTTGCGAACAACAGGTCGCCGAGCTCTGACTCGCGTCGTTCAGCGACGGCTTCGTCGTCGCTCACCATCGATGCCGCGTCGATCAGCTCGGCCAGTTCGGCGGTCTCCTCGGGGATCTTGGCGAAAGCGCCCGACACGTCGGGCCAGTCGAAGCCGACCTTCGACGCCTTCTTTCCGACCTTCGCTGCGTATGACAGCGCCGGCATCGAGCGGGGGATCCCCTCGAAGATCGAGGTCCGCTGTTTCTCGGCTTGCTTGATCGCCTCCCAGTTGGAGAGCACCTCGCCGGTGTCGGCCGCAGTCGCCATCGAGGTGGGGGCCACCCCGTCGCTGTCGGGCGGGAAGACGTGAGGGTGACGCCGGACGAGCTTGTCATGCACGCCTCTTGCGACGTCGGCGATCGTGAACCGGCCCTCCTGTTCGGCGATCGTGGCGTGGAACTCGATCTGGTACAGCAGGTCACCGAGTTCCTCGACCAGGTCGTCGTCGGTCGATGGGTCGTCGGGGTCGAGCGCCTGGAGTGCGTCGACCACCTCGTAGGTCTCCTCGAGCAGGTAGGGGATCAGGCTCTGATGGGTCTGTTCGATGTCCCACGGGCACTGCTCTCGAAGCACTCGGGCGAGCTGGTGGAAGCGCACATACTCGCCGCCGACGGGCGCAGCGAGCCGGGGGATGTAGACCGAGGTGAGGTGATCGGCGTCGACGGTTCGATCGAGTTCGGACCAGCTGGTGTCGACGATTCGTTCGCCGGCAGTGCCGAGCGCCTGCAGGATCGTGACCGGCGAGTCGTCGAGGTCGCCGCCTGCCCCCACGTCGGTGTCGTCGACCGCGAGCTTGATCTCGGACAGCACCCAGTTGGCATGGGTGTGAGCCACCAGGAGCGGCCCGGTCTCGCCGGCGGCTGCGGTGGCGAAGTCGTGGCCGTCGATGAGGCGAACGCCGACCTCGACGGGGTCGATGCCGAGCCGTGCCCAGACCACGTCGAGGAACGACATGGCAGGGAGGACATCGAGCGAGATTTCGCCAGCGTTCGCTCGGCCGCGCAGGATGGCCACGGTGCGCTCGAGAACGAGCGGCGAACCGGGTACCGCGTAGAGGAGATCGCCGTGCTCGGTGGCAGCGGCCATCAGTCGGTCGACGATCTCGCGGTAGACGTCGTCGAAGTCATCGGCCGATTCGTAGAGGTCGTCGTGGCAGATCGCACCGCCTGGTGCGTCGAGGACCAGGTGTGCCGATGGGTGCACCGCCGTGCGAAGGTGCCGGTGCTCGTGCTGCTCGATGGCCCGGAGGGTCTCGGCGGTCACGTGCTCGTCGCCGCCGGGCCCGAGTCCGACGACCGTGATGGTCGGAGCCGGCGCTGAGGCGGTGCTCATCGGATGATCGAACTCAGCCGAGCGGGCCGGCGCCGGTCTGTCCGAGCGGCACGACGCCGAAGGTCGGGTCGTACGTTCCGTATCGAGCGTCGACGACGATGTCGACTCCTTCGAGGGCCTCGGCGAAGCTCGCCTGTGGGTCGGGCAACTGATTGAAGGTGTCGAAGGCTGCCTGGGCCTCGATGAGGAAGGTGCGGAGATCGTCGTCGACCTCGCTCGCCGGGTCGTTGATGAGCGGATCGGAGTCGACCAACGCCTCAGCGGCGGCGATTGCCTCGTCGGTGACGGGAGCGCCGATCTCTGCCAGATGCTCCTCGGCGACGACGACCTGGATCCACTGTGAGATCAGGTTCCTCGCTGCCTCGGCGTTGGTGCCGGTGCTGCCACCACCCACCTCGACGCCGGGGCCGGCGAGGGGGAGCAGGCTGTCGAGGAACTCCTGGCTCAGCTCTTCGTCGTTGACGCGTGCGATGGCGTCGGCATCGGAGAACGTGGTGCAGCCGGAGACGACTCCGACCAGGGCGAGTGCGGCGACAGCTCGGCGGATCACGGCCGTCACGCTATCGACGCAGCTGCCGTCCCGGGGGTGTTCCTCTCTGGCCTCGGGCCTCCGTTTCCGGCCTGATGCGGTGGCGAACCGTCGACTCGATGCGAAGCAGTGCTGCAAGAAGTGACGTGGGTGAACGGTGAAACGTCGAGTTTCAGCAGGTGGTTCTGGGGCCGCTGCTCGCCGGGACACTCGCTGGCATCGCCAGCCGGATCATGGTGCAGGCGGCCTTCTCCCTCGGGGCACCCGAGGCTGCGCTGGTCGGCACCCTGACCGCAGGGGTGGCCGTGTCGCCGATCATGTACTTCGTCGTCGGGAACCGGCCGATGCGCGGCCTCGAGCAGGTCACCGAGTCGCTTCGCTCGCTGGGGTGCGGTGCACGATCGGCCGGTGGGCAACGTCACCGCCGCGCAGTTGGCCGCACTCGGCGCAGCACCGCGCTGAGCGCAGCGGCTCCTCGTTGGTTCAGTCGTCGACGGGGACGAGGTCGCTGAGAAACTGCACGAGGAAGTCGGCGGCGTCGCGCCCCCGGGGGAGCGGGACCACGAGCTGCTTCAGGTCGTCCTTGAACTTGGCGCCCTTCGACAGACGTCGGAGTCGGATGGTGGCCGAGACCGGGAGGTCGATCGGCTGGAGGCGGGCATCGTGGCTGGTGATCTGAACATCACGCACGCCGAGCCGGTGACAGTGGGCGCGGAGGTGGCCGACCTGCAGCAGCGCCTCGGCTGGCTCGGGTAGCGGGCCGTAGCGGTCTTCCCACTCGGCACGGATGTCGTCGACCTGGCTCGCCTCGGTGACGTCGGCCAGGCGCCGGTACGCCTCGAGCCGCAGCTCCTCCTTCGACACGTAGTCCTCGGGGAGAAACGAGTCGGTCGGCACGTCGAGCTTGATCTCGGCGGGCACGTTCGGCGGCGGCTCGCCCTTCATCTCGCTCACGGCCTCGGTGACCATCTGGCAGTAGAGGTCGTAGCCGACGGCGGCGATGTGGCCCGACTGGCTCTCACCGAGCAGTGAGCCAGCGCCGCGGATTTCAAGATCGCGCATCGCGATCTTGAACCCCGACCCGAGTTCGGTCGCCTCGCCGATGGTTCGGAGACGCTCGTAGGCCTCTTCGGTGAGCACCTTGTCACGCGGGTGAAACAGGTAGGCGTAGGCGCGCTGACCCGATCGACCGACGCGGCCGCGCAACTGGTGCATCTGGCCAAGGCCGAGCAGGTCGGAGCGTTCGACGACGAGGGTGTTCACCGCCGGCATGTCGATGCCCGACTCGATGATCGTGGTGCAGACGAGCACGTCGTACTCGCCGTCCCAGAAGTCTTGGACGACCTGCTCGAGCGTTCCCTCGTCCATCTGCCCGTGGGCGATGGCGATCCGTGCCTCGGGCACCAGCTCACGCAATCGGCGCGCCGCGGTGTCGATCGACTGGACCCGGTTGTGGACCCAGAACACCTGGCCCTCTCGCAGCAGCTCGCGACGAATCGCTTCGATCGCCACGCGCTCGTCGTATTCGCCGACGTAGGTGAGGATCGGCTGGCGTTCGGCCGGTGGGGTCTGCAGGAGCGAGAGGTCGCGGATGCCGACGAGGCTCATCTCGAGGGTGCGCGGGATCGGCGTGGCCGACAGGGTGAGCACGTCGACGTTCGTCTTGAGCTTCTTGATCTGCTCCTTGTGGTTCACGCCGAAGCGCTGCTCTTCGTCGACGACGAGGAGGCCCAGATCTTTGAAGTTGATGTCGGCGGCGAGCAGCCGGTGGGTGCCGATGACGCAGTCGATCTCGCCCGACTTCAGCCCCGCCATGACCTGCTTGGCCTGGCCCGGCGTGAGGAATCGGCTGAGCACCTCGACCCGGATCGGGTACCCGGCGAAGCGGTCGGCGAACGTGTTGCCGTGTTGGGTGGCGAGCAGTGTCGTGGGGCAGAGGACGGCGACCTGCTTGCCCTCCTGGATCGCCTTGAACGCGGCCCGGATGGCGATCTCGGTCTTGCCGAACCCGACGTCGCCGCACACGAGGCGGTCCATCGGGAACGTGCGCTCCATGTCGTCCTTGATGTCGTCGATCGCCTTCTTCTGGTCGGGTGTCTCGACGTAGGGGAACGCCGCCTCCATCTCCTGCTGCCACGGAGTGTCGACGCCGAATGCATGACCCTGCGCAGTGACGCGCTGCTGATACAGCAGTACGAGCTCTTGCGCGATCTGGCGGACCTCGCTCTTCACTCGGCTCTTGGTCTTCGCGAAGTCGGACCCGCCGAGTCGGTGCAGCTTCGGTGCCTCACCGCCGACGTACTGGCGGATCGTGTCGATCTGATCGGAAGGGATGTAGAGCTTGTCGTCGCCCTTGTACGACAGCAGCAGGTAATCGCGTTCGACACCCCCGATGGTGCGCTTGACCATGCCCTCGTACTTGCCGACGCCGTGCTGGTGATGGACGACGTAGCTGCCGGCCTTCAGATCCTCGAACGTGGTGGTGCCAGCCGTCTGCTTGCGGGGCCGGGCACGGCGGTGGGCGCGGCGCCGGCCCGTGAGGTCGGGCTCGGCGACGATCGCGAACTTGCCGTTGGGGAGCTGAACGCCTCGGTGGAGCGGTGCGGTGACGATGGCGCCGCCCGGCTTGTCGCCCATGGCTGCTGTGGTGGCCCGGACCGGGAAGTCGAGACCCTGATCGAGCAGCAGTGAGTGGAGCCGCTGCGCAGAGCCCTCACCGTCGGCGGCGACGACGACCTGATAATCGTCGGCGATCAGGTCGCGCAGGCGGTCGGTGAGGCCCGATCCGTCGCCGGCGACCGGCCCCCACCCCATCGCCTCGACGAGTGGTGTGTCGGGCGACTCGGGTGTGGAATCGATCGACCAGAAACTCTTCTTGTTCCCAGACAACAATGTGTCGGGATCGGCGTGGAGGCGGGGGAACGTCGTGTTCTCGTCACGCGCCCAGCTCGACGCCAGTGCCTTCGCGAGATCGTCTTCCTCGGCGATCAGGTCGAGCGCTCGGTCACGCATGCGGCGCGGTTCGAGCAGCACGACCTTGGCGGACTCGGGAAGGAGATCGGTGATGAGTTGGCCATCACCTGCTGCGGCATCGTCGAGCAGCCACGGCAGCCACGACTCCATGCCGTCGAAGTGGGTGCCTTCGGCGAGGCGCTCCCACTGCTCGCGGCCCCAGGGTTCGGTTTCGATCAGCTTCTCGGCGCGAGCGCTGATCGTGTCGGTCGGGATGAGCTCGCGTGCGGGGAATATCCGGACGTCGGTGAGGTCGACGGTCGAGCGCTGATCGTTGACACCGAAGCGGGTGAGGCGGTCGACTTCATCGCCCCACAGGTCGATGCGGATTGGCGCGTGTGCCCGGGCGGGGTAGACGTCGATGATCGCACCGCGGCGAGCGAACTCACCGCGGTGTTCGACGAGTTCTTCACGCCGGTAGCCGAACTCGACCAGCCGAGCGACCAGCGCGTCGGGATCGACCTCGGCACCCTGCCTGACCTCGATCGGTTCGATGTCGGGTGTGCCGGGGCCGAGCTTCTGGAGGAGCGCTCGCACGCCAGCCACGATCACCTTGGGGGTGCGGGCGGGGTCACGGAGCCGCCAGAGCACGTCGAGGCGCTGGCCCATCGTTTCGACGTTCGGGCTCACCCGCTCGAACGGGAGCGTCTCCCAGCCGGGGAAGAGCGCCAGTTCGTCGTCGGTGAGAAACTGCTCGAGGTCGTCGTGGAGCTGCGCCGCCATGGTGCCGGTCGGGCAGGCCACCACCAGCGGGCGACGGTTCGACAAGTGTGCGAGCGCGGCGATCGACACCGGGCGGGCCACCTCGACCACGGCGAGGCGCGCATCGGGATCGCCGAGTGCGCGCGTGAGGCCCGGCTCGTTGCGGAGCCGGGGTGGCAGATCGGCGAGCGGTGCGACTGCTGAACCGGTGTCGCCGGCGTCGCTCGCAGCGGCTGCTGCGTCGGTGACCGTCATCGCTTGCCGTTGTACCGCATCATCGCCCGGTCGACACCCTCGGCGATGATCATCTCGACGGCGTCGGCCGCATCGCTGATGGCCACGTCGACGACCTCGCGCTGTTTCTTGGGGAACGGCGCCAGCACGTGGACCTTGCCGACGTGCTTCGAGTCGGGCTTGCCGACGCCGATCCGCACGCGCAGGTAGTCCTGCGTCGACAAGTGTTGCGTGATCGACTTGAGCCCGTTGTGGCCGGCGAGGCCGCCGCCGACCTTGAGCTTCAGCTCGCCGGGTGGCAGGTCGAGTTCGTCGTGGACGACGATGAGCTGTTCGGGCGACTCGATTCGGAACCGGCGGATCATCGCGCTGACCGCCCGGCCCGACTCGTTCATGTAGGTGATCGGAAACGCGAGCGCGACCCGCTCGTCGCCCGGGCCGTCAGGTCCGTCGAAGCGGGTTTCAGCGATGAGCGCGTTGTCGCGCCCGCCCTTCAGCGTGGCACCGCGCCGTTCGGCGAGCAGCTGCACGACGTCTTCGCCGACGTTGTGGCGGGTGCGGCGGTACTTCTCGCCGGGGTTGCCCAACCCGACCACGAGCCAGTCGAAGGGCGACCCCTTGCCCTCGCGTCCGAACAGTCGCAGCCGACTCATCCATCCAGCCTGCCGGGACCCGAGCCGAAAACGACGACATCCGGCCCGCCGTGCGAGCCGGATGTCGTTCACCGAAGTGTTGCGCGGTGGTGTGGAGCGACCCTGCGATCGCAGGCGATCACTCGCCGGCGTCGTCGCCGCCCTCGGCAGCGTCGTCGCCGCCCTCGCCGCCTTCGCCGTCGGCGGCGGCTTCGCGAGCCGCTTCCTCGGCGTCGAGCACGGGGGTACGCATGGTGAGCACGGTGACGACGGGGAGTTCGGCATCGCCGGTCGCGGTGACGCCAGCCGGGAGCTCGATGTCGCCGAGCGTGATGGTGGTCTCCATGGTCATGGCAGTCACGTCGACGACCAGCTCGTCGGGGATGTTCCGCGGGGTGGTGACGACCTCGATCTCGGTCATCGCGAGGTCGACGAGGCCGTTGCCGCTGGCGACTTCCTTGGCCTCACCCTCGAGGCGGACTGGCACGGTGACCGTGATCTCGGCGTTGAGGTCGACCTGGATGAAGTCGACGTGGGTGATGTTCTGGCGCACCGGGTGGCGCTGCACGTCCTTGATGAGCGTGGGGTACACGGTGCCGTCGACGGTGAGGTCGAGGATCGTGTTCATGCCGGCGGCGCCCGACACGGCGACGCGCAGGTCGGGGCGAGCAACGCTCACCGACAGGGGCTCCATGCCCAGGCCGTACACGACGGCGGGGATGCGATCGTCGCGACGCAGGCGGCGGCTTGCAGAGCTGCCGGTGGTCCGGCCGGATTCGGCGTTGAGGATGGTTTCGGTCATCGGAGTTGGTCCAATCGGTCGCGGCGGGTGCCTGCGGAATCCGATCATCCGCAAGTGCCACCGGAACGGTTACAAAGCAGCCTGCAACGCTACCGGCGCCAACGCCCGGTTGGCGCGTCGCCGTGTCAGGTGTCGGAGAGGACGTCGTCAGGCCACTCGGGAGTGCTTGAACGATCGGCGAGGTGCACTGCCAGCACGACGCTGTCGTCGACGACGCTGCAGCGGTCACCGCCCGGAGCCGGGTTGATCCGCTTCGCTCGATCGGGGTGAGCATCCTGGCGCACCGGGAGGCGGTCGGCGAGTGAGAGCTCGAACACATCTGCGCGAGAGAACTGACGCTCCTTACCCGTCGTGACGGCTCCAGAACGGAGTTGCTTCGTCGATGGCATCCGACCAGCACGTGGGCGTGCCGTCGACGATCGCGACCAAGCCGTTGTCGGCACCGGCACCGTCTTGACCAGCCAGCCGATCCGGTCGAACCGTGGCCGTAGGCCTCGTTCGACGACACCGAGCGCTTCGACCGCAGTGCCTCGCTCAGGGTTGGTGATGCCCACGACCGGATCGGTCGCGTCGAGCAGCTCCACCCGTCTCAGGGCTCGCAGCGTAGTCGTCTCGCCGCTCGGCGTGGCAGGAGGTCAGGCCAGATTCTCGCCGTCGAAGATGTCGCTGACGCTCGTGTCGTCGAACACGGCGCCGAGCGCCTCGGCGATGAGCGGCGCGACCGACAGCACCTCGATGTTGGGGAGCTGCTTCTCGGGTGGAAGCGGGAGCGAGTTGGTGAGCACGATTCGGTCGATCGGTGCGTTCTTCAGCCGGTCGACGGCGGGACCCGACAGCAGACCGTGTGTGGCCATGGCCCAGACGTCTTTCGCGCCGCGCTTCTTGAGCAGTTCGGCGGCGGCGACGATCGTGCCGCCGGTGTCGATCATGTCGTCGGTGAGGACGCATGTGCGACCCTCGACGTCGCCCATCACCTCGGCAGCCTCGGCGACGTTGGTCGTGCCCTTCGGGCGCCGCTTGTAGATGAATGCCAGGTCGGCGCCGCAGTCGTTGAGATGCTGAGCCATGCGCTCGGCGACCTTGATGCGACCGGCGTCGGGGGAGACGATGACCGGTTCGGTCGCGTGCTGTCGGACGTAGTCCTCGAGCACCGGCATGGCCGTGAGGTGGTCGACGGGGCCGTTGAAGAAGCCCTGGATCTGGCCGGAGTGCAGGTCGATCGAGATCATGCGCTTCGCGCCGGCGGCGAGGAACATGTCGGCGACGAGGCGGGCGGTGATCGGCTCGCGGCCTGCAGCCTTTCGGTCTTGACGGGCGTAGCCGTAGAAGGGGCACACCGCAGTGATTCGCTTCGCCGACGCGCGGTAGGCGGCGTCGATCATGACGAGATGTTCCATGATCGAGTCGTTGACCGACCGACCATCGACTCCGTAGTGGGTCTGCATGATGAACACGTCGGTGCCGCGAACCGACTCGCCGAAGCTGCAGCGCATCTCACCGTTCGCGAACGAGACGAGGTTGTCTTGGCCGAGCGGGATCCCGAGATGACCGGCCACCTCCTCAGCGAGCTCGCGGTGTGTTCGCCCCGTGTAGAGCGCAAGCCGCTTGGTCGTGACCTTTTCCATCTGAATCGATGTCTCCCCCGAGGTGTGGCGTGACGACTGGTGTCGCTACGCCGGTGCAGTGTAGAAGCCGCCGGTGATGGTCCCCTCAGGGACCGACGAACCGGCAGGCAGATGTGCGTACGGCCCGACGACTGCCTCGGCACCGACCTCGGCATCATCGCCGACCGCCTGGCGGACGGTGGCGCCGGATCCGATGGCACAGTCGGTGAGTTGGGCGTCGGGGCCGATCTCGCAGCCGTCGCCGATCACGGTCGAGCCCTGCAGGATCGTGCCGGGATACAGCGTGACGTCGCGGCCGATCGAGACGGTGACGTCGATGAAGGTCTGGCGCGGGTCGAGCATCGTGACACCGTTGAGGAGCCAGTGGCGGTTGGTTCGAGCTCGCAGTTCACGCTCGGCGAGGGCGAGCTGCCACCGGTCGTTGACGCCCTGGGTCTCGGCGGTCGGCGCCTGGACGCAACCGACGCGGTGGCCCATGCCGGCCAGCACCGAGATCACGTCGGTCAGGTAGTACTCGCCCTGCGTGTTGTCGGTCGTGATCGTGCGCAACGCCGGACCCAGCAGATCGCGACGGAACGCGTAGATGCCGGTGTTCCACTCTTTGATGTCGAGCTCCTCAGGCGACGCATCGCGCTGCTCGACCACTCGAGCCACCTGTCCGTCGACCTTGCGCACCACACGTCCGTAGCCGGTGGGGTCGTCCATGACCGACGTGAGCAACGTGGCGGCGTTGCCGTTGGCCACGTGGGTGGCGACCAGCTCGTCGAGGGTGTCAGCCTGAAGCAGCGGCGCGTCACCGTTGAGGACGACGACAGTGTCCTCTTCGTCGTAGTCGTCGCCCTCGAAAGCGGTCATCCCCGTGGCAGTGGCGTCGCCCGTACCGTTCTGCTCGACCTGCTCGACGAACACGACATTCGCCCAATCGGGTGCTCGTTCATGCACCTTCTTCGTGACCTGTTCGGCGCCATGCCCGACGACGACCGCGGTGCGATCGGGGCGGAGCTTCTCGAGGGAGTGGATGACGTGGAGCACCATCGCTCGCCCGCAGATCATGTGCAGGGGCTTGGGACGGCTCGAGCGCATCCGCGTGCCCTCGCCGGCGGCGAGGACGATGACGTGTACTGCCATAGCGCTCCCGGGAGAGGATTCGAACCCCTACAAGCGGCACCAAAAACCGCGGTCCTACCATTAGACGACCCGGGACTGTTCCCGTCACGGTACCTCGCCCGCAGGGCTGCGCCTCATGTCGATTGGGGGCTGCGCCCTGTCCCGATAGCGTGTCACGCCTTATGGGTTCACTGATCAAGAAGCGCCGGAAGCGCATGCGGAAGAAGAAGCACAAGAAGATGCTTCGCCGCACGCGTCACCAGCGTCGCAAGTAAGACAACGCGTTGCACCGAGCTCGGGCTCGGCGCACGCCCCAGGTCACGAGCTTCGATCGACGTCCGAGTCGGCTGTAGAGCCAGCCGGAACGGTCGAAGCGACCACGATCTCAGCGCCCTCGTCGACCAGATCGGCGAGGGCGTTTGCGCGCCTTCCCTCGACGAACCAGGTCGCGCCGCTCCCCGCCAGTACCGGGGCCGTACCGCAGCGTTCGGTGATCGCCTCGCGCCACCAGCTGAGCCGGGGCTCGACCACGAGCGCGGCCGCTTCCAGATCGTTCGGGCCGTCGGAGCGTGGCATGCCGAGTTCGTCCCAGGCACGGTACGCAGCCGGGGTCGACACCGACAGCGGTGGGATCACGAGGGTCACGACCCGGTCGACGTGGGGGAGTTGCTCCAACACCTCTCCGATCCCGCTCACGCGTGATCGACCGCCGACCAGACAGAACGAGATGTCGGCGCCGAGTGTGGCGGCTGCGGCCAAGTCGTCGGTGAGCCGGTCGGGGACCGTGCCGTATCCGCCCCAGCGCAGCACGGCGGCTGCGTCGGCCGAACCACCGCCGAGGCCGCCACCGTGGGGGATCCGCTTCTCGATGTGCACCGCCGTGTCGTCGATCGAGTGTCCGACCCGATCCAACGCTCGGGCGACCAAGTTCGAACGATCGGTGGGCACGCCGGTCGCATAGGTGCCCGACACCGTGATTCCCGGCGATGGCTCGCCGCCGACCGCGGGCTGGATCGTGACGAGGTCATGCAGATCGAGTGACGACATCTCGGCGTCGATCAGGTGGTAACCGTCGTCTCGGACCCCGGTGATGCGCAGCTCGAACGTGAGCTTTGCGTGGGCGTGCAGGATGGCTCGATCGCTGACCGTCACGCCCGGACCGCCTCGCTCAGACGGACCCAGTCGCCGACATCCAACTCCTCCGGTCGAGCGGTGGGGGCGACCCGTGCGGAGTCAAACGCAACGTCGTCGACGCGACCCGACAGCGAACGTCGGAGCATCTTGCGCCGCTGGTTGAACGCCGACTTCACGAGCTCGAAGAGCAGATCGGGATCGGTGTCGGGTGGCGTGGTGCGTTCGATCTCGACCAGCGCCGATTCGACGTTCGGTCGTGGAACGAACACCGATGCCGGAACCAGCCCCACCACTCGTGCCCGACCCCAGAAAGCCGCCTTCACGCTGACGGCCCCGTAGGCCGAGGTGCGGGGCGACGCGGCGAACCGTTCGCCCACCTCGCGCTGGACCATCACCAGCATCCGCGAGATCTGCGGGACGGTGTCGAGCAGGTCGCAGACGAGGGGCGTACCGACGTTGTACGGGAGGTTTGCGACGAGTACCCAGCGGTGCTCGGGTGAGAGCAGATCATCCCAGTCGATCGACATCGCATCGGCGTGGACGACGTCGACGTCGTCGGCTCCAGCGGCCTCGAGGACCTCTCGCAGCACCGGTACCACACCGCTGTCGACTTCGACGGCGGTGACGTCGGCGCCTGTCTCGGCGAGCGCGAGGGTGAGCGAGCCCAGTCCGGCACCGATCTCGACGACGTGGTCGCCGGGCCCGACCCGGGCGAGTGAGGCGATGCGGCGAACCGTGTTGGGGTCGGCGACGAAGTTCTGGCCGAGATCGCGCCGCGGAGCCAGCTCACCCCGGTCGAGCAAGCCCCTGATGTCGGGCCGCGAGTGCGTCACGGTCGGGAGTCTGGCATCGACCCGGCGTCAGCGCGTGACTTCGACGTTGATCGGCGCCTCGGTCAGGTCGGCGATCTGCTGGAAGGTGCGGGTGTGCATCACGACCTCGTCGATCTGGTTGGCCGGCGCGAGTGCGGTGACGCAGGTGACCGACCGGTTGTTGTCGAGGTTGGTGATCGTGACCGTGAGGCCACTCTGCAGGTCTTGCACGAGGCAGGTCCGGAATCCGGAGATCGTGCTGCGGAAGCTCGCCGACCGGCGGAGGGGCTCGATCGCGGGTGCTTCGGGGACGGCGATCAGCGGGACGGCGATGGTCGACGACGGGACCTCACCCTCCATGAACACAGGGGTTCCCTCGGGGCTTTCGACCCGGGGACGGCTCGGCTCGTCGGCCGCCGTGCTCGCTGGCTGCGTGTCGTTGATGGCTCGAGGAGGCTCCTCGAGCGGAACGCCGTTGATCGCCGTCGCCACGGGGGCCGTCGTTGCGGCCTCCACCTCGGCGTCGATCGTGCTCCCGTCACCGCCGGTACCACCCTGGGCGACGGCCCACACGACGAGCGCGACCACGGTGATGACCGCGGCGAGGCCGATACGTGGGCGGTTGGTGTCGTCGAACATGAGCGCCTGACGAGCGTAACGGCGCGTGGTGGCACCGTCCCGGCACCATGGGATCCTCGACCCTGTGTCCGATGTCGCTCCGTGCCCGACCCGGGCAGGGGAAGCGTCAGGCCGAGAGCAACCGACCGGCGAACGCGTCGTTCGCAGCGGCCCGAGTGGAGGTGGCGATGTCGGACACCGGCTGGTCGCGCAGGTCGGCGATGAACTGGGCGACGTGGGGAACCCATGCCGGCCGGTTCTTCTTACCTCGATGAGGCTTCGGCGCCAGGTAGGGGCTGTCGGTCTCGATCAGCATCCGGTCGAGCGGGCACAGTTCGGCCGCTCCCTGCACGTCGGCCGCCGACGAGAACGTCACGATGCCTGAGAAGGAGAGGTAGATGCCCCGTTCGAGACCGCCCCGAGCTTCGTCGGGCCCGCCAGTGAAGCAGTGGAAGATCGTTCGCTCGGGCACGCCCTCTGCGTCGAGGATGTCGAATGTCTCGTCCCAGGCATCGCGGGTGTGGATCACGAGGGGCAGCCCATGGGTGTGGGCGAGTTGGATGTGCTCGGCGAACACCTGACGCTGGGTGCCGCGCGGCGAATGCTCGTAGTAGTAATCGAGTCCGGCTTCGCCGATCGCCACGACGTGGTCGGCGGCCCTCGGATCGTCGAGCAGGTCGGCGATCGAGGCAGTGCCGTGTACAGCCTCGTGGGGGTGGAGCCCGACGGTGGCGAACACGCCGTCGTGGCGTTCGGCGACGTCGATGGCCGCCAAGGACGTCGCTCGGTCGCAGCCGACGGTCACCAGCACGTCGACGCCCATCTCGTTGGCGGCGGCGACGGCGCCGTCGGGACCGTCGGGGATGCGCTCGTCGTGGATATGGCAGTGCGAGTCGACGTACCGGAGCACGTCGCTGGTGCGGTCGACGACGTCGGTGTTGTTGCTCATCGTGATCGATCGGGTGCTCAGGTCTTGATCCGCGGGAAGAGCGGATCGCCCTTCACGACCTCGGCGCCGGCCTCGTAACCGCCCCACGCCGCCGCGTCGGGCAGCCGCTGATCGACGACGTCGCCGGGCATGCCGATTCGCTCCCACACGGCTTGCGCGGTGGTCGGGATCGCAGGCGAGACCAGGATGGACACGATGCGGAGCGCTTCGAGGGCGTCGCCCATCACCCGGTCGACGTCGGGGCCGGGCTCGGCCTTCCACGGTTCGTTCGCTTCGAGGTGGGCGTTGGTGGCGCGCACGAGCTGGAACGTGGCGTCGAGTGCTCGGTTGGGCTGGTAGTCGGCCCACGCCGCCGTGGTGGCCTCGAGCGACGCAGCCGCCACCTCGGCGAGGGGGCTGTCGGCAGCGGGCGCCGTACCGATGCCGCCGCACTTCTTGCCCACCACGGTGGCGACGCGGGCGGCGAGGTTGCCGAGGTTGTTGGCCAGGTCGGAGTTGTATCGACCGACCAGGCCCTCGTAGGTGAAGTCGCCGTCAGAGCCGTAGGGGGTTTCGGCGAGCACGTAGTAGCGGAAGCCGTCGAGGCCGATGTCGTCGATCAGGTCGAGCGGATTGACCACGTTGCCGGAGGTCTTCGACATCTTCTCGCCACCGACGAGCAGCCAGCCGCCGATGCCCCAGCCCGCTGGTGGTTCGATACCGGCCGACATCAGCATGGCGGGCCAATACACGCAGTGCTGGCGAACGATGTCCTTGCCGATCAGGTGGACACCTGGCCACCATCCACCCATGTCGTCACCGTCACGGTCGGGATCGCCGAAGCCGACGGCGGCGAGGTAGTTGGTGAGCGCGTCGAACCACACGTAGGTGACGTGATCGGGGTCCCACGGCAGCGGGATGCCCCAGTCGAGCGAGGTGCGGCTGATCGAGAAGTCGCGCAGGCCGCCCTTGATGAGGCCGATCGCCTCGTTGCCGCGCGACTCAGGCTTCATCGCCGTGGGGTGCTTCGCGTAGTGGTCGAGGAGACGGTCTTCGAACCGGCTGAGGCGGAAGAAGTAGTTCTGCTCCTCGAAGTACTCGACCGGCCGCTGGTGGATCGGGCACAGCTCGCCTGCGCCGGCCGTGCCGTGCTCGTCGACGAGTTCGTCGTCGGAGTAGTACTCCTCACACGCCACGCAGTACTTGCCGGCGAAGGTGTCGAGCTCGATGTCGCCTGCGTCGTAGCAGCGCTGGAGCAGGGCGCCCACCGCGGCCTTGTGGCGCGGCTCGGTGGTGCGGATGAAGTCGTCGTTGGCGATGCCCAACCGCTCCCACGCTTCTGCGAACTTCGGGGCGATCTCGTCGACGAACTCCTGCGGGGTCACGCCCGCCGCCTCGGCCGCCTGCTGGATCTTGAGACCGTGCTCGTCGGTGCCGGTGAGGTACATGACCTCGTCGCCGAGCAGGCGATGCCACCGGGTGATGGCGTCGCCGACGATCGTCGTGTACGCGTGGCCGAGGTGGGGTTCGGCGTTCACGTAGTAGATCGGGGTCGTCACGTACGTGCGGGTCACGCCGAACGACGCTAGTGGCGCGACGGGTCGATCACTGCGTGGGTTGGCACCCGTCGGGCGGCGAGTCGTATCGTCCCGAGCGATGAGCTCCGGTGACGTCGGCGAGTTCGAGCAGGCCACCGCCGTGCGCCGCCGAGGCGAAACCAACGTCTGGGATGCCGAGATCCACGACGGTTGGGACATCCACGGCAATGCCAACGGCGGGTACCTCATGGCGCTCGCTGCGCGAGCGATGGGCGACGCCGTCGGTCGTCCGCCCGTCACGCTCACGTGCCAGTATCTCCGCCCCGGTCGTCCCGGCACCTGTGAGATCGACGTCGACGTCGTGCGGTCGGGGCGCCGCTTCGCGACCGCTCGTGCCACCTTGTCGACGGCCGAGGGGCAGGTGATCACGCTGCTCGGCACGTTCGGTGAGCAGCAGCCGGGTGGCCCGTCGCTCGACCTGTTCCTCGAACCGGTCGTGGTGCCCGCCTACGACGAGTGTGTCGAGCGACCTCGCACGGCCGAACAGCCGGCGCTGATGTCGAAGCTCGACGCACGCTTTCACGCTGACGATGTCGGCTATCAGTCAGGTGAGCCGAGCGGAAGGCCCGAGATGCGCGGCTGGTTCGGGTTTGCCGACGGATCCCCGATCGACGTGTACGGGTTGTTGCTCGCCGCCGACGCGTTCGCCCCGCCGATCTTCAACACCGACCTGCCGGTTGCGTGGGTGCCGACCGTCGAACTGACCGTGCATGTTCGGGGCGTTCCTGCGCCCGGCCGGCTGAGCGGCCGATTCCGTTCGATCCTCGTGCAAGACGGGCTGCTCGACGAGGAGGGCGTGCTCGTCGATTCGAGCGGCCACGTCGTGGCCCAATCCCGCCAGCTCGCCCTCATTCCGCGTCCCGCCTGACTGCGCCGCTCCGCCCGAGTCCCCTCACGTTCTCGTGCACGAATGCGTGTGCTGGGCGCGCACAACGACACGAGAACAAGAGGGCGTCAGAGGTCGAGGCTGGTGGCGAGGGCGTAGACCTCGCGTTTCGGGCGCCCGGAGGCGTCGGTGACCGTGGTAACCGCGTCTCGGGTGGTGGCTCCGGCGGCGATCTCCGAGCGGAGTGCGTTGCGGACCTCGTCGTCCGACCAGTGGGCCGTGGTGTCGGGCGCACCATCGAGCACGATCACGTACTCGCCGCGGGGCTCTCCGATCTCGATCGAGCCGAGGGTGCCGCGAACGACCTCCTCGTGCAGCTTGGTCAGCTCGCGGGTGACGGCCACCCTGCGGTCGGGACCGCAGGCGCCGAGGAGGTCACTGAGTGTCTTCTCGACCCTGGGCGGGGCTTCGTAGAGGATGACGGTGCGGTGTTCGCCGGCGATCTCGTCGAGTCGGCGTGCTCGCTCGGTTCCCTTGCGGGGGATGAAGCCCTCGAAGACGTGACGGCCGGTCGGGAGGCCGCTGATCGTGAGCGCCATCGTCGCCGCCGAGGGGCCCGGCACCGCACTGACCTGGTGGCCGGCGTCGAGGGCTGCGGCGACGAGTCGCTCACCCGGGTCGGAGATGCCCGGTGAGCCGGCGTCGCTGACGACGGCGACATCGCTGCGTGTGAGTTCGTCGAGCACGGTCGGGATGCGCTGGTACTCGGTGTGTTCGTTGCAGACGATGAGGCGTTCGGCCCGGATGCCTGCGTGTTGGAGGAGCCGGCCGGTCCGCCGCGTGTCCTCGCAGCACACGGCGCTGACCGAGCCGAGGATCTCGATGGCGCGGGGAGGAAGATCGCCGAGATTGCCGATCGGTGTGGCCACGAGCCAGAGGGTCGGCATTCGGCTCCGCCTCGGTCAGCCCTCGTCCGCGGTGTGGCGGACCTCGACGACGTCGCCGAGGCGAAGTCCCCACCGTTCGAACGCTCCTCGTTCGGCTTCGATGACGGAGCGCGCCTTCGGTACTGGCCGCCCGATCCGATGTCGGCGCATCGACGTCGCGTGGATGACGCGACCGTCCTCGTCGAGATGGGCGACGTCGATGTCGAACTTCATGCCGATGGTGTGCACCCATCGGCACGGTTCGATCACGAGTGCTCCGTCGACCTGCTCGCGTCCGAGGAGCCCCTTGCGTCGGCGCTGCCGGTCGTCGGCGAGCTCAGCCGCAGCCAACACCCTCGCCTCACTGACCAACCAAGCCACGCGGGGAAGTATCCCAGATCAGAAGGGAGCAGCGGTGATCTGCCGGAGGAGACCTGAGTGGCGGGTGCATCCCCGCGCTCGGACCACGTTCACGTCTAGACGTTGAACCGGAACTCCATGACGTCGCCGTCTTGGCCGATGTAGTCCTTGCCTTCGACGCGCATCTTTCCGGCGTCCTTGGCGGCGTTCCACGAGCTGAGTTCGAGGAGTTCGTCCCACTGGATGACCTCGGCGCGGATGAAGCCGCGCTGGAAGTCGGTGTGGATGCGGCCTGCGCATTCGGGGGCGGTCGAGCCCTCTTTGAAGGTCCAAGCCCGCGATTCCTTCTCACCGGTGGTGAAGTACGTGCGGAGGCCGAGGAGGTGGTAAGCGCTGCGGACCATGCGGAACAGCGCACCCTCGCCGAGCCCGAATCCTTCGAGGATCTCGGCGCGCTCTTCGGGGTCTTCGATCGCTGCCGCCTCGGCTTCGAGCTGGACGCACATGCCGATCACCTCGACGTTGTCGCCGGCGTCGTTGAACTCGGCGGCGACGCGGGCTTCTTGCTCAGGGATCGAGTCGATGTCATCCTCGGCGACGTTCACCACGGCGAGCACGCGTCGATTCGTGAGGAGGAAGTGGGGGCCGAGCGCCTCGCGAACCTCGTCGTTCAGACCGGCCCGGTACAGCGGTTTGCCGTCGGCGAGTGCTTCGTGAGCAGCTTCGAGAGCCGCGACGTCGCCGGCGAGCTCCTTGTCGAGCTTGGCGGCGCGCTGGAGCTTGTGGAGCTTGGTTTCGACCGATTCGAGATCGGCCAGTGCCAACTCGAGTTCGACGACGCTGAGATGATCGAGCGGATCGTTCGGGCCGACGATGTCGTCGTTCACGAACGCCCGGAGTACGAACACGATCGCATCGACCTCGCGGATGTTCGAGAGGAACTTGTTGCCCAGCCCCTCGCCCTTGCTGGCTCCTTCGACCAGTCCACCGATGTCGACCACCTCGACCTGTGCGTGCACGGTCTTCTTCGACTGCGACATCTCCGACAGGCGATCGAGGCGATCGTCCGGGACGCGAGCGATCCCGATGTTCGGGTCCTTCGTGGCGAAGGGGTAGGGCGCAGCGAGCGCTCCACCGCCCGTGAGCGCGTTGTAGAGCGAGCTCTTGCCCGCGTTGGGGAGGCCGACGAGTCCGAAACGTTCCATGCGGCCCGCCAGGCTACGGGCGCAGGACTTGGAGTGACTCGCCGGCGTCGGTCTGCGCCGCGGTGACGACCGTGCCGTCGGCGAACACGGTGGCCGCCGTGTTGCAGGCCATGATCGTTCCGGCCCGTTCGAGCCGGGTGCGGGGGCCGTCGTCGCCGTCGACCACTTCGTAGGCGCGGAGCTCGTTGTCGAGGAACCCGCAGACGCCGAGGCGGCCGTCGGGCAGTTCGACCATTGCCGCTGGCGCTCGGTCGCCCACCTCGGAGCGGACCATGTCGTTGCGGTCGGGCTCGAGATCGACTCTGCCGATGCGTTCGACATCGTCGAGGTCGCGGTCGTCGGGGTCAGAGCCGGCCGCGTTGTCCCAGACCCAGATCTCCCCGCCGGTCAGTGACTCGAACGCCCACGGGTTCGTGTAGCCCCGGCTGATCACGGTCGGTTCGAGTGGCACATCGTCGCTGCCGAGCGATGCAACGTCGAACGCGAGGAACGCGCCTCCCTGGTCGTCCACGGTGTCGAAGTCGGTGTTGCGACCGATCGACACGAGCAGCCGGCCGTCGTCGGTGAGGTCGAGCTTTCCGCCAATCGCCCCGCTTCCCGCCTCACCGGCCGACCAGAAGATCATGGGCGTGCCATCGTCCCCGGCGAGCGTCCCGACCACGAGCTCGTTGGCCTCGGGCGTCGTCCAGGTGAGGACCCGTCGTCCGTCGGCCAGGAGGACCTGGTCGAGGAGGCCACCCTGCTGGCTCTCGGTCGAGACCTCGATGGTCGCGACGATCTGGGTTGTTTCGCCGGGTTCGTTCACGCCGTCCAGACCGAGTTCGTGGACGGTCCCGTCGATGCGGTGCAGCCACGAGACGATGCGTCGTCCATCGTCGGCGGCGAGGCCGACGATGTCGCCGGGACGAGCGGCGGGGAGGTCGAGCAGCGTCACCGGGCTGGTGGCCCTCGCCGACGCCTCCGCGTCGTCGTTGGCCGTGTCGCTGTCCGAGCAGCTTGCCGAGCCGAGTGCCACGATGGCGACGGCGACCGCTGCTCGGCGGGTCGACTTCACCACGCCGGCGATTCGAGATCGAGGAGCTCGACGGCGATGGCTTCGGCCAGCAGATGGCCCTGGACCATGTCGCATCCTGCCGCACGGAGTCGTTCGAGCTGTTCGGGCGTCGTGACCCGCTCGGCGACGACATTCATGCCGAGGGCGTGAGCGAGGAGGATGACCGCTCGGACGAGGCGCGTGTCGGTGTCGGTCGATCCGGCGGGGAGCGCGAGTGAGCCGTCGAGCTTGAGCATGTCGGCGCCGACGTCGGTCATCACGCCCAGGGCCTTGGGGCCGGTGCCGAAGTTGTCGACCGCGACCTGGATCCCCGCTCGGCGGAACGAACGGATGGTGCGGTCGACGTCGGCGGCCCGACCGACCAGCGAGGTCTCGCGGGCTTCGAGGACGAGCTGGTTCGGCTCGATCGCTCGGTCGTGCAGCATCGTGAGCACCGAGGGGACGAACCCGGCCGACGAGAGTTGCGCTCGCGAGACGTTCACGTGGAGGGAGAAGCTGTCGTCGACCCGCCCCGACCGCTGCCAGATCGCGAGGTCGTCGAGCGCGAGTTCCAAGACCCGTTCTCCGAGGCGTCCGATCACGCCCGACTCTTCGGCGATCGAGATGAACGTCGCCGGGTCCATCTCGCCGAGGCGCGGATGGTGCCAGCGAACCAGTGCTTCGGCGGCGATCGCACGGCCCGTGACGGTCGAGTAGACGGGCTGGTACTCGACGGTGATGAGGTCGTCGGCCACGGCGCGGGCGAGGCGCGCAGCGACCTCGGCTCGGGCGCGGGCGTCAGACCGCATACGCGCCGTGTAGATGATCGAGCGACCGCGGCCCGCCTCTTTTGCGGCATACATCGCCGAGTCGGCGTCGGAGACGAGCATCGTCGCAGCGTCGTGGTGGGGGAGGGCGAGCAGTTCGTCGTCGGTGAGGGCCACGCCGATGCTCACGGAGTACTCGAGGTCGAGGTCGCCGACCTTGAGTCGTCCCGTGAGTGCTCGTCTGATCCGTTCAGCGAGGGCCAGTCCAGCGGCGGCGTCGGAGACGCTCGGAGCGACCACGAGGAACTCGTCGCCACCGATTCGCGCAACGTGATCGCTGGGTCGCACCGCCTGAGTGAGCCGCTCCGCAGTCGCTTCGATCAGGCGGTCGCCTGCACGATGGCCGAACGCGTCGTTGACGTACTTGAGGTGATCGACGTCGACGAAGATCGCCGCCACGTGGCCCGACTGGTGGTGCTGACCTTCGATCACCCTGGTGAGGTGAGTGAGGACGTGCTGTCGGTTGGCGAGCCCGGTCAACTGGTCGTGAGTCGCCCGGTGTTCGAGCTCGGCGACCTGTCGGCGAGCGGACGTGACGTCGTGGATCAGGATCGAGAGCCGCGTCTCGAGATCTGCTCGACACGCGCCGTCGAGGGGCTCCGCCATGACGGTCGTCCGCAGCGTGCGTCGACCGAGGTGCACGGCGGGTCCGAGTGCCTGCCCCTGCTGGCCGTGTGAGCCGAATACTCCCAGCGAGTGATGATCGATCTCACCGTGCCACGTGCCGCCCTGTCCCCGCAGCATCTGGTTCGGGACGTGGTCCAGGAACGAGCGGAGCATCGCAGCGCCGGGCGACCCCGGCGCCAGCTCGGCCACATCGGAGACGCCGAGGGTTCGGATGAACACGTCGTTCGCGGTGAGGACGCGGCCGTCGCCGGTCACCACGGCCACGCCGGTGTTGTCGGCGTCGAGGAGCGCACCGACCCGCGCCGTGTCGGTCGGTTCGGGTGGTGGGAGGTGAGGACCGTCGGAGTTCGGAACGGGCTGCGCTCCGAAAAGCGGTTCGGCGACGAGGGCGTCGACGTTGCGGGGTTGATCGAGGGCGTCGTCGAACGGTTCGATTCGGACGACATCGCTGGTGAACGGTGGGGGGAGGGGTCCGTCGGCCTGAGCCCCTCGGAGTCGCGCCGTCATCGGGTCGAACTCCCGAGAAGGCGCGCCTCGGCGATCGACAACAGCTCGATCGTGTCGATCACCTCGGCGGCCGGGGTGCCATCGGCGAGTTCGAGCTGCTGGAACAAGGCGTGGACCGTGAACCGGTAGACGTCGGTGGTTCCAGGAGTGGGGCACGGGCCGTCGTACGCGACGTTGCCGAAGAAGTTGAGTGCGAGCAGTGCCTCGGCGGGTTCTTCGCTCTCGGCCACTCCGGTCCGAGTGGGGTCGAGGCCCCACATGACCCAGTGGACGAAGGGATCACCGCGTGACACGTCGGACTCGTTGACCATCGTGATCGCGAGTTCGGCGGTGTCGTCAGGAATCTCCGTCCAACTGAGAGCCGGGGTCGCATTGTCGCCGTCGCATCCGTAGCGGAGATCGATCTCGCCGCCATCGGGCCATGGAGCGAACAGTTCCATCGTCGGCGTGTCGGGGGCGGGCAGCGTCGCCGTCTCGGTGGGTGCTGGTTCGACGCTGGCCTCGATCACGTCGAGCGTGGTCGGTGTGATCGGGACGTCGGTAGCCGGTGGGGCATCCGGGTCGGGGTCGCGCAGAGTCGTGCCATCGCCGGTGTCACACGCGGTGATCAACCCCGCCGACACGACCAGAAGCATCGCGCCCGTCCGCACTTCGGCCACCCTATGCGTTCCGGTACCGCTCATGTCGCCGGGAGCTCGCCCCACCGGGGCCGCAGCACGTGTCATGGCAGGGCAATCGGTCGTTCCGGTTCTGTCGTTAACCTGCAGCGGGTGGCTGACCCGACAACCTCCCTCCGGGCGGCCGATGGCGAACCGCTGTCGCTGCTCACGGTCCACGCACATCCCGACGACGAGGCTTCGAAGGGGGCGCCCACGCTTGCGCTCTACGGTCGCGCAGGAGTTCGCACCACCCTCGTCTGTTGCACCGGGGGTGAGGAGGGCGACCTCCAGAACCCGACCTTGCGTGAGCCCGGCCAGCCGTTCCACCGCATCGACGACGACGAGCGTGTGAAAGAGATCGTCCGCTCGATGCGAGCCGATGAACTCGCAGCGTCCGCCGACGTGATCGGGTTCGACGAGGTGGTCATGCTCGGATATCGCGACTCGGGCATGGCCGACACACCGCCGAACGAACACCCCGACTGCTTCCACCAGGCCGATCTCGATGAGGCGGTCGGTCGCCTGGTCGAGACCATCCGTCGGGTCCGCCCACAGGTGATCATCACCTACGGCGACGACCAGAAGGGTTATCCGCACCCCGATCACTTGAGGGTGCACGACATCTCGGTCCTGGCGTTCGACCGAGCTGGCGATGCCACCTGGTATCCCGATGCGGGCGAACCATTCGAGCCATCCAAGCTCTACTACGCAGTGTGGGCGAAGGCCCGGATCGTCGCCGTGCACGACGCGATGGTGAAGCTCACCGGTGAGTCGCCGTTCTCCGACGAGTGGCTCGATCGCCCGAGTCAAGACCACCGAATCACCACTCGAATCGACTGCACCGGGTTCATGTGGGCCCGCACCGGATCGCTCCGAGCCCACGCCACGCAGATCGACCCGGCGGCAACGTGGTGGTTCGGTCTCGATGACGATCAGCTCACCGAGACGTATCCCTGGGAGGACTGGATCCTGGCGCGCAGCCGCGTCGGCGACATCCCCGACGATGACACCGAAGTCGACCTCTTCGCCGGCATCCATGACGTGATCGGCGCTGTTGCTCCCGAGGTCTCCCCATGAACGCCGCCGAGACAAGCGTGCAGTACCGAGTCGTCGTGGCGAAGAAGGACGAGCGCACCGCTGGGCCCGACGACGCTGACGCCGTCATCACCGTGCCGCTCGTCGACGCAGCGGCCGACGACTTCGACCCGACGGTCGCCTTCATGCGCGGCAAACTCAAAGCAGCGGGTCACACCGGGGTGATCCTCGACGAACTCCGCTCCGGCGCAGCAGCGTCCGTGATCGCCGGCATCGTCGCCGAGATCTGAACTCGGGCGTCGAAGGTCGCTCAGCCGCGCATGGCGGCGCGCAACTCGCGGAAGCCGATCATGGTCGCGCCCGCTCGTTCGAGCGCAGCGGACAGATCGTCGCTCGTCGCGAGTTCGAGGTCAGCGATCCAGCCGTCGGCGGTCTCGCCGGCGATCTCTCTCACCTCTGGCGTGTCGACGGCCGGCTGGATGTGGATCTCGGTGACACCCGGCTCGAGGCGCTCGATGGCGTCGAGCACCCGCTGCCGGGAGCCTGCCCGCCAGTCGTGATCGAAGTGATCGGGGAAGACGACGCCCTCGTCTCGCGCCAGCTGGCGAAACGGGAAGCCCGCCTGCTCGGCGGTGATCGTCGACGGGAGTCGGATCGGCAGTTTGAACTCGAAGGCGAGCTCGAGGTACACGTCGAAGAACTCGGGTCGCAGCGTGATCGACGACAGATGCGGGGCCAGATGGGTGACATCGACACCCCACTGTTGGGCGCGGGCGACCTGAGCCCGGAGTTCCCGGAGCACCTCGGCCGGATCGGCGTGTTCCCACAGATCCTCGAGTGTGCGAGGAAAGCCGCCCTCGCCCGATTGCAGCGACGGTGCATGGGTGATCGGCCCCCAGCGGTAGCAGTCGAGCTCGGCGTTGAGTGTGAGGTGGACGCCGATGTCGTCGTCGGGCCGTGCGGTGGCCGCCGCATGACGGGCCCAGGCGGCCGGCACCATCAGCGAGGCGCACGTCGCCGCACCGTCGTGCATCGCCGTGAACACGCCCTCGTTCGCGGCGTGGCAGGACCCGAGGTCATCACACGACAGGATGACGAGCTTCGCATCGTGGGCGTGGCCGAGCCGCTCGGCCAGCGACGGTGATGCCGGTGATGATGACGTGGCACTCACGGGAGCGACGCTATCCCGCGCAGGCCTGCCAGAGCCCGAGGTCGTCGGATTCTGCTGCTCGGGCCGCTTCGATCATCAGCCGCTCGAACGTGGTGTTCGGCTCGATCGACAGTGGCGTCGCATAGCCCTGGCGCACGATCGTCTCGTTCACGAACAGCCCGTCGTCGGACCGATACACGTAGCCGAGCAGGCGACCGAAGTCGTCTCTGGCCACCACGTCGCGCTCCACCCGCACCGGTGTTCCCATCGGGAGCAGCTCCTCGACGAACGCGGTCGCCTCCGGTCCGAAGCACTCGACGGGAGAGTCGGGCTGCTTCGTCTCCGGCGTGTCGATCCCGATGAGCCGGATCCGCTCCTCGACCGGGCCGTCGCCGACGTCGAGCAGCACGTCGATCGTGTCGCCGTCGACCACGTTCACCACCGTCCCGTTCGGCGACAGCTGTGTCGGCGAGGGCTGTGTCGGCGACGTGCTGTCGACGTCGGTGGTCGATGTCGGGTCGCAGCTCGCCACGACGAACCCGACGACCAAGAGGGCGATCAGCGAGCCGGCCCGAGCACGACGAGTCGCGCTGCCCCGAACGTCACCCATGATCCCAGTCAATCCGCGACGCGCCCGCGGACGCGTCCACACGTGTCGCCGGTTCGGCCGGTCGCCGACGCTGCGGGCGATCCTGATGGTTCTGTGGCCTGACCGTTCAGGCGATGCGTTCGATGAGGGTGCCGGTGCCGAGTCCGCCGCCACAGCACATCGACACGATGGCCTTGTCGCCCTCGATGCGATCGAGTTCGTGGACGGCCTTGGTCATGAGGAAGGCACCAGTGCCGCCGAGCGGGTGGCCGAGTGCGATGGCGCCGCCGTTCGGGTTGGTCTTCTCGAGGTCGGCGCCGACCTCCTTCGCCCAGGCCAGCACGACCGAGGCGAATGCCTCGTTGATCTCGAAGAGGTCGATGTCGTCGATCGACAGATCGTTGCGCTCGAGCAGCTTCTGGGTGGCGTCGATTGGTCCGGTGAGCATGAGCTCGGGGTCGACGCCGACCAGGCAGGTGTCGACGACGCGAGCCTTCGGGGTGAGGCCGAGCTCGGCGGCCTTGTCCTCGGTCATGATCAGCACCGCTGCGGCGCCGTCGGAGATCTGCGATGCGTTGCCCGCGGTGTGTACGCCGTCTTCGCGGGCGACCGGCTTGAGCGAGCCGAGCTTCTCGAGAGTCGTGTCGCGCAGTCCTTCGTCACGCGCAACGGTGTGGGTGCTGTCGAGCAGGTTGCCCTCGTCGTCGGCGTCGGGTGCCTCCACGTTGACGTACTGGCCGGCGAAACGGTCTTCCTCCCAGGCACGAATGGCCCGCTGCTGGCTCTCGAGACCGAACGCATCGGTGTCGGCGCGCGAGATGCCCCACTTGTCGGCGATGCGTTCAGCCCCCTCGAACTGTGAGGTCATCTCGTACTGCTCGAAGTAGGTCTTCGGGATCGGGACCCCGAGGCCGAGCTTCTTCGACGAGTTGATACCGATCGGTATGCGGCTCATCACCTCGACGCCGCAGGCGATGGCGACGTCGACGACGCCGGCGCCGACCAGCGAGGTGGCGAGGTTGGTCGCCTGCTGGCTCGAACCGCACTGGGTGTCGATGGTGGTGGCGGCCGTTTCGAGCGGGAGTCCGGCGGCGAGCCATGCGGTGCGGGTGATGTTGAAGCTCTGCTCGCCGACCTGGCTCACACATCCGCCGACGACTTGGCCGACCTCGGCCGGGTCGATGCCGGTTCGCTCGACCAGGCTCTGCAACACGGTCGACAGGACCTCGGCCGGGTGCATGGTCGACAGTCCGCCGCCGCGCTTGCCGATCGGGGTGCGGACGGCGTCGATGATCACGATGTTGGAGGGAACGGCGTTGCTCATGGCCGCGACGCTAGGTGTGTACGGTCGCTGGAGTGAAAGTGGGGACCGTGCGTCGCCCTGCGCGGGCTCAGCTCTGGCGGTGCAGCGTGGCGCTCAGGTGATGTTGGAGCGGCTGGTCGACCGCACCCATCCGGAACGTGTACCGCAGGGTGTCGCCGGTGATCTCGAAGGTCCGCTCGGTGGCGGTTACCTCCTTCGCTGAGCTGGTCCCGACGACGTTCGTCGAACGAACGTCCACGATCAGGGTCGTCGTGTCGTCGTCGGGGTCGGCGCCACGGGAAGTGAGGTTGGGTGCGGCAAATCCCTCGAGCACCTCGACGATGCCGGTCGGGTGGGCGAGCACGATTTCACCGAGGCCCAGCCCAGGAACCCGCCAGTAGCCGGTCTCCGCGTGGAGCAGCCGACCATCGTCGAGGGCCGTGGTCCGCTGGCTGTATGCGAGGAACGGCTTGCCGACGTGGCTGAAGGTGATGGTCTCGGAGTACCCGAAGGGTTCGATCGTCGGATACTCGCCAGCGCCCTCACCGGCCCAGGTGCCGAGCAGTGGGGCCAGTACGGCGACGTCGACGTGTAGTTCCATCGCCACAGTCTGGCCCGAGCGTCGGCTGCCGAACGTGGGTGAAGGGTGAGCGGGTGGAATGATGTCCCCATGTCTTCGGGCCACATCCACCGGCACACCAACGTGTCGCTCGTGACCGCCACGCACTACGAGGCGCTCAACGATCTGCCGCCGGGCTTCGAAGGCTCGCATCGCTACGTGAACGTGGTCGAACAGCGGGTGTTCGTCGACGACCGGATCGAGACCGACGACTGGGACCTCCACTTCGTCGGCGTACTCGACGGCGAAGCGTGGTGGGCGGTCGACGTACCCGATCATGCCGACGATCCGTCGTACGGCACCAGCGTCGATCTCCGCCAGCTCTACACGGCGACCACCGAGGCCGAGTGGCTCCTCGCCGGCCGAGCGTTGCAGACGGTCGAGTGGGCGCGCACCCACCGGTTCTGCGGCCGGTGTGCCACCCCGACCGAACCGTCGCCGGGGGAGCGCGGCCTGAAGTGCCCCGCCTGCGGTCTCGTGGCCTACCCGAGGGTCGCGCCCGCGATGATCACCCTGATCACCCGTGGGCCGGTCGGTGAGGATCAGGAGGTGCTGCTCGCCCGCGGCGCCCGCTTTCCGATCCCGATGTATTCGTGTCTCGCCGGGTTCGTCGAACCGGGCGAGGACCTCGAGGGCGCAGTGATCCGCGAAGTGAAGGAAGAGGTCAGGGTCGACGTCGACGATGTGCAATACGTCGGCAGCCAGCCGTGGCCGTTCCCGCACAGCCTGATGGTCGGTTTCCGCTGCAACTACACGGGAGGCGACATCGTCTGCGAGGAAGGTGAGATCCTCGACGCCAACTGGTACACGAAAGACCAGATCCGCTCCGGCGACCCACTCACCCCGCCGACCATCAGCATCGCCGGCAAGATCATCCAAGCCTGGCTCGCCGAGTGATGCCCGGTGTCTGACTCACCGCAGGATGCAGGGCATCCGAGGAGCGGCTGACACCGAGACGACCAAGCGAATCAGGCGAGCTTCTCGGTGAACCAGTCGAGGATGATCTCCGCGCGTTGCATCCGGTGGACGGGTGAGCCCGAACGCGACAGCTCGTGGTTCTCACCGGGGAATCGGTAGAAGTCGACGTCCTTGCCCTTCAGGCGCATGGCGACCCAGAGCTCCTCGGCCTGGATGATCGGGCACCGCCAGTCCTCCTCAGAGTGGATGATGAGCATCGGCTTGTCGATGTTGTCGACGAACCGGATCGGCGAACGCGCGATGTACTCCGACTCGTCCTCGATGTGGGTGGTGCCGTGCTCCATCTTGAAGAACGTGGCGATGTCGCTCGACCACTCCATCGAGAGCAGGTTGTTCACCGCTCGCTCCGAGCTGAATGCCCGGAATCGACCACCGTGGTTTCCGGCGAGCCAGGTCGCCATGTAGCCACCGTACGAGCCGCCGAGCATGCCGACCCGGTCGCGGTCACAGAACGGGTAGCGGTCGAGTGCGGTGTCGATCACCGAGAGCACGTCGTCGACGTCGACCGTGCCCCAACCCGAGCCCGGCTTGACCGGGTGCTTCGGGCCCAGGATCGACTGGCCCCACTCGGAGTGTCGGCCGGAGCCGCCCCGCGGGTTGCTCATGACCACCACGAAGCCGGCAGCAGTCTGCATCTGTGCTTCGTCGAAGTAGTACTCCCCGTACTGGGTGAACGGACCGCCGTGCACGTTGAGGAGCACCGGGTAGGTCGCGTTCTCGTCGAAGTCGGCCGGGCGCATGATCCAGGCGTCGATCTCGCCCGATCCGTCGGTGCAGGGTGCGGTGAACTTCTCCCAGGTGCGCGACTTCGCAGCGATCGCATCCGACAGCGAGGTGCGCTTCACCTCGTTCACGTAGAGCTCGGCGGTGCGATCGACCGACTGGCGAACGGTGGCGATCGTGCCGCCGGCGGCGTCGAAGCCCGACACGGTGATCGGCCCCGACGTGATCGGCTGGGGGGCCGACGAACCGTCGGCAGCGAGCCGGTGCAGGTGCTGGTCACCGCGGTCTTCGGCAGTCGCGATGAGGGTCTGATCGTCGAGCCAGACCGGTGGGCGGAAGGCCTGGAGGCAGGCGAACTGGCGGTCGAGCCCCGTCGAGATCCACTGCATCTCGGGGCCGGCGAGTCCGTCGGCGTCGATCGGAAGGATCGCGACCTTCTCGTTCTGCGACATCGTCATCGTGTCGATGTAGCCGATGCAGGCGACCCGGGTGCCGTCGGGTGAGACGGCGGCGAGCTTGTAGTCGCCATCGCCGGCGGTCATTCGCCGGATACCGCCGTTCGGGTCGTCGGCCCGAGCAGCGTCGAGTGCCGGGTCGGCGTCGACGACGTAGAGGTCGGTGGCGAGATCGAGGTCCCAGGTGTCGTGGCGCATCGCGCTCGTGATGACCGCCGACGAGTCGGCGAGCCACGCGGTGCCGGAGTGCTGGTACTCGCCGGGCGTCAGGTTGCGCGGTGCTCCGGTGCCGTCGGCACGTACGACATAGACGTGAGATGGCCGGTCGAAGATCCAGTCTTCTCCGTTGAGCCGGGAGAGGAACCGTTCGACCTTGCGGGGCGACTGCCACGACACGTCGTTCGTCTCGTATCGAGCGTTCCGTGTGCGGGACGTGAACGCGAAGTGGGTGCCGTCGGGCGACCACGACACATCGCCGAGGCCGTCCGGCATCGTGCACACGGTCCGCAGTTCGCCCGGCCCGTGGACCGGGAGCACGTGCAGGGTGGAGTCACCCTTCTTCTCGCCGCGGCGCGACACGAAGGCGAGCTGGCGGCCATCGGGTGACCAGATCGGGCTGTGGTCATGTTCGCCTGCGGTGATGACGGCGCCGTCGAGCCACACCTTCGACCGAGTCGTGTTGTCGTCGAGGTCGATCGTGGCGACCACGTGGGCGACGTGCCGCCCGTTGGGGGAGACAGCGGGCTGGCTCACCCATGAGCGCTCGTGGAGGAGGTCGGCGGCGATCTGGGCGTGGGGTGACGGTGCCTCGGCGGAGTCGCTCATCCGGCCGAACCTAGTGCGCGATCACAGCTCGTCGAACAGGGTGGGTTGATCGCGTTTGATCGTGACGTGCTTGCCCGTTGGTACCTCGACGGCGGGCGGCTTCTCGAAGAGTTCGAGCTGTTCCCAGGTGATCGCCACATCGCTCACCAACTGCCAGCGCAGACGGCCTTTCGGTCCGGGCCGGCGGATCTCGACACGTTCAGGGCGGAGCGTGCGGGCCGATCCGTCGGGGTCGCGCAGGGTGACCGATCCGTCGTGTTCGACACCTTCGACCTTGCCGATCACGTGCCGGCCCTTGCCGTTGCGCTTGAACCTGATCGGTTCGGCCGCACGCAAGCCGAGGCGCTCGAGTGCGGCGGCGGTCCGGTAGGCGGGAACGTTCATGGCACGGAGCGTGGCGGTCGGCGGTGAGGTGGCCGGAGTGATGTGGCCGGGCTGGCGCCGAGTCGGCCGACCGTGGGCACGCCCAGTCTGGCGTACCGGCGAGCGTCAGCCGCCCATCACGCGGCGCTGCAGCTTGCGCATGCCGCCGAGCCAACGCTCGGGGTCGCTCGCCTTGAGCTGCATGTAGCCGGCGACCTCCGGGTGGGGGAGTACGAAGAACTGCTCCCGCTCGATGGTGTCGGCCACCATGACGGCGACGTCGTCGGGCTCGAGCACGGCGCCAGCGGCCTTCACCACGTTGGTGCCAGCGACCTCGTCGTCACCGGCGTGGAGCATCGCCGTGTTGACACCCTGCGGGCAGAGGCAGGTGACGCGAATCCCGCGGTCGCCGTAGGTGATGGCCATCCACTCGGCGAACGCGACGGCGGCCCGTTTGGTGAGCGTGTACGCGCCCGACCCGATCTGGGCGAGCAGCCCCGCAGCCGACGCTGTCGAGCAGAAGTAGCCCTCGCCGCGCTCGAGCCAGTCGGGAACGAGGTACTTGGCGGCCCAGCGGTGGGCGTGGACGTTGACATCGAACGCCAGGTCCCAATCGTCTTCGGTGGTGGTGTCGAGCTCGCGTCCGGTGCCGACACCGGCGTTGGCGAAGAAGAGGTCGATCGGTCCGAACGCCGCGTTGGCCTGCGCGACGAGCTGACGGTTTCCCTCCTCGGTCGACACGTCGGCAATCAATCCGGCCGCACGGTCACCCAGGTTCGCTGCGACCTCGTCGGCGCCAGCGAGGTCGGCGAGCACGACGTTGGCGCCTCGGGTGTGGAACTCGGTGGCGAGCGCCGCACCGATCCCTCGTCCTGCACCGGTGACCACCACGTTCTTGCCCTGGAACTCCATGCGCCGATCGTAGGCAGCGACGTCTCGACGCTCTGCATTGCGACGAGGTTGCTCCGACCCCAGCGTGTGCAGGGGTGTGTCAAGGAGGTCGCGTGTCAACTCTCGGTCCCATTGATGTCCGGAGTGTGAAGATCGATGTGAAGTTCGTCTGACAATGGGGCAGGTGCGTTCGTGCGTTCGTCGGATTGGGTACCGTGAGAGGCGATGACAGATCAGCAGCACGCCAACTCCTCGACCGACGCTCTGGCCGACCACGTCGTGGTCAACGAGGCCCTCAGCGTCATCGACGGCGCGCTCGCCAAGATGATGCAGCGTGAACTCGTGTCGTCCGGCGAAGTCGCCGATCTGCTGCTCGACGTCCGCACCCTCCTGACCGACTCCGCAGTCGACTCAGGTGCCGCAGCGGCCGCCGACGCGCAGATCACCGAGATCCAGCCCGTCACCACCGATTCCTGAACCCAGGACTCGACCGACGGAGGCCTCGCCGGGTACGCCCCGGTCGAGAAAACGCGCGGTCGAGCGACTGGACAACGTGTCCGACTCAACGCAGGATGCGGAGCATCCGAGGAGTGCCTGACACGACGACCTGGTATCGGCCTCGGACGCCAGACTCAGTCGGGAGCGAGCGCCACGAAGTCGTCGACCGACTCGCTGATGAGCCGCACGAGCGCATCTGGGTGCTCGATGGCGGCCGAGTCGGTGTTGAGCCCCATGTCGAGCCTGCCCAGATAGCTGAGCAGCGTGAGGTTGAACGCCACCCCACTCAGCGGGCCCACCGGATAGTTGGCGAGCAACTGGGCCCCGGCGAGATAGAGCTCCATCGGCGCGCCGCGCACGTTCGACGTGGCGAAGTCGATGGTCTGACTCTGCTGGCGGGCCAGTCGGCACACGACCGACGTGGGCATCGTCGTCGCCAACGCAGCGACCTGGTCGAGGGACGCCGATCGTGACGCTTCGACCGCCGACTGGGTGGCCTCCTGAATCGCTCGGAACCGTTCGTCGATCGGCATCTCGCCGGTCGGAACGAGCATCCGGACGATCGAGAAGGCGTTGGCACCCGACTCCTCGGTGCGGGTGCTGATGGCCATCGACGCGCGAAGCATCTCGACCGGCGCCCCGAACTCGACGTGGTAGCGGGCGGCGGCTTCGGTGGCGATCGTGAGGAACGCGTGGTTGAGGGTGCCACCGAGGTGCTTGGCCGCCGACTTGGTCTCGGCGAACGGTGCCGACGCGGTCTCGAAGTGGCGGCTCGTCGACCGCTCGGTCCACAGGGGCGAACGGGCCGAGTCGGTGTCGCCGAGCTGGCTGACGATGCCCCGGAACGTGTTGGTCGCTGCTTCGGTGGCCGCAGGGATCTGGGTCGGATCGGCGAGGAGGTCTTTCACCTGGCGGGCGATACCGAGCGGGATTCGCAGCCCACCGGCGATCAGGTCGCGCACGGCTTCGGCAGCGTCGTGATCGGCGTCGCCGTCACGGTCAGAGCGCTCCTCGGCTGCGTCGATCTCGTCGGGCGTGGGCATCGGCGGGGGAACGGCGTCGCGTTCGAAGTCGAGATACTGCAGGCTGAGTGCCACGCCGCTCTCGCCGTCGGCGATCGTGTGGTGCAGCTTCTGGATGAGCGCCGCTCGGTTGCCCTTCAAGCCTTCGACCACGATGAACTGCCACAGCGGGCGTGTTCGGTCGAACGGCTCCGACCCGATCAGCGTGGCGAGGTCGTACAGATCACGGTCGGTCGAACCCTTGGGGAGCGCAATGCGTCGGAGGTGACGATCGAGGGAGAACTCGGAGTCGCTCACCCACGACGGCGGTGACACGTTGCCAGGCACGCTGCGCACGACCTGGCGGAGGCGGGGGATGATCATCGCCGTGCGTTCCATGCGCTGGCGGAGCAGATCGAAGTCGGGTGCCCGGTCGAGGATCGAGACGCTGACGACGTTGGAGGAGAGGTACGGGTCCTTCTCCATGCGCCACATCAGGCCCTCGGCATCGGTCATCTTCGAGGAGTACGTGACGGCCACGGCGCCAGGCTAGACGGGCTCCCACCCCCTGCCCAGAGGCGTACCTCGAGTCAGAAGACGTCGCAGGTGTCCGACCCACCGCAGGACGAACGTCGTCCGATGAGTGTCGGGCACCGCAACGTGGGGCCGGCCTTGCCCGCACCCGGGTCAGGAAACGCCGATGCGGCGGATCGCTCTGGCCGCTGCGAGGCCGAGCACACGTCCGACGACGGCGCCTCCCACCACGTCGGACGCATGGTGGATGCGCACGTAGGCGCGGCTGATGCCGACCACCGCAGCCACCGACCACCACAGCATGATCCACGCACTCGTGGTCGCGCTCCCGCTCGATCCGGAGCGTCGTGAGCGTCGCGACATCTCCCAAGAGGTGAGGAGCGTGGCGGCGTACACGGCCGAACTCGCGTGTCCCGACGGGAACGACGACGTCGACGGCGTGCGGACCGGGAGTCGTTCATCGCCACCGGTGGTGGGCCGCTCTCGGCGGAAGAGGCGCTTCACGCCTTGATTGACGACCAGGCTCTCGAGACCCAGCGATACGGCGAGGGCGACGATCTGGTCGGGGCGGCCCCTCGAGAGCCCGCGGACGATGTTGATCGCGTGCCAGATCAGGCTGAAGTCGCCGACATGGCTTGCGGTGGCGAACAGCTTGTCGGCGACCGGGTTGCCGCGGAGCTGCTCGAGCAGCGCATCGGCCCGCTCGTCGAACGACTCGATCCACGGCCCGAGATGCTCTTGGCCCGGCGTGGCTGGCGATTGGCTCATCCGGCGTCGCCGACCGAGACGCTGACCTCAGCACTGGCATGACCCGCATCGCCGGTGGCGACGTCGGCGGGAACGTCGGTGGGCCGATCGTCGCCTGCCGCTGCACCGCTCATGAGTGCGTTGTACACGTCGACGGCTTCGGTCCCCGCTCGATCTGGATCGCCGTCGAAGGCGGGGCACCACTGTTGGAAGCTGCACCAGCTGCACAGCCGGCTCTGGTTGGGTCGGAAGTCGCCGGTGGTGCAGGCTCGTTCGACCGCGTTCCACACGGCCTTGGTCCGGGTCTGGATGAACCGGACCGACTGCGCCGACGGCACCGTTTCGATCGTCTCGCCCGTCGAGAGGTACATGAGTCGAATCTTCGATGGACGCTTGCCGAGGACGGCTTCGCACAGGAACGAGTAGAAGTGCACCCCGGCGAGCGACTTCTGCTCGTAGTTGCCCGACGGGGCCCGACCGGTCTTGTAGTCGGTCACGACGAGCTCACCCGCTTCGTCGAGTTCGAGCCGGTCGATGATCCCGCGCAGTTCGAGCGACCCCACCTGGGCCGCCATGCGGACCTCGAGCCCGATGTCGCGGATCGTGGTGGGGTCTTCCATGTCGAAGTAGCGGGCGATCAGCTTCGTGCAGTCCGTGCGGAATGTCGCAGCCGCATTGTCGTCGAGCTGGAGGCCGACATAGTCGGGATGGGTCGAGTACTCCTCGAGCGCTCGTTCGAGCGTCGTCGCCAAGGCCTCAGGTGTCCGATCGGGTCCGGGCAGCTCGAACAGCGACTCGAGCGCCCGGTGCACGATCGTGCCTTTCGTGGTGGCGACACCCGGCGGCTCGGGGAGTCGCTGCACCGACGAGAACCGGAACTGCATCGGACACGACGTGAACGACGACACCCTCGACGGCGACAACGAACTCGGAATCGGAAACGCCGTCACCGGCTCAGGCGGGACGTGCCCGGACGCGAGCTCGGGGCTGGATGGGGTGTTGGGCGCGGTGGTCGGCGCAGAGTCGGTCGACGTCACGGTGGTCATCGTAGGTGGCTTTCTCCTGGGGCCAGGCAGGCGCGGGCGAGCGGGTCGGCGCAGCAGACCGGCGGAGGCGCACGGCAGGGTACGTCGAGACGCCGCCCCGCCGGGAGGTTCGATGCTCGGACCCGCGCTACGCGGCGCTGCGTTTGGGCGGGCCGTTTCGCAACACCTGCCCGGTGGGGATCGTGATCGTCAGTTCCCGGTTCGGCCCGAGTTCGACCAGCCAGCCCTCGTTGTGGAGGGTGGTGTGGTGGTGCTGGCACACCGGCAGCAAGTTCGAGAGATCGGTGCGGCCGCCGTTGCGCCACCAGACGATGTGGTGGAGCCGGCAGCGGTCGTAGTGCACGGTGCAGCCCTGCACGGCGCAGGTGCCGTAGAGCCCGGCGAGCGCTCGTCGCTGGGCCCGGTTGGCGAGCCGGGTGGTGCGTCCGAGGTCGAGTACGCCCGGAGCGTGAAGGACGAGCCCGTTGGCGACGACCACGACGTCGGGGTCGGTCATCTCGAACAGCTCGCGCAGCACCGAGAACGGCACCTCGACGGGCAGCCCCCAGTCGACGATCAGCCCCGCACCTGGGTGCTGTGGGGCGTGGGTGAGCACCGTGTTCACCGGAGACGTGGTCGTGTTCGTCGCATCGACCACGGCAACCGGGTTGCCCGGCCGGGTGCGGCCGCCCCTGCTGCCGTCGAGCAGTTGGGTGAGTGCAAGGGCAGTCAGATGCTGGGCTCGAAGTGACGGATCGGCGGGTGCGGTGTCGGGCGTTTCGTCGGCGAAGAGCGAGGCGACGGCGTCGTCGAGCAGTCGTTGCAGTTTGCGACCGGTGTCGGGGTCGAACTGGCCCTTCATGTTCCACATGCCCGACACCCGATCGACCCACGTCGAGAGGCGGGAGTTGTGTCGCTGGCGCACGAGCTGTGCCTCGGCGTCGGCTTCGGTCTGCAGCCTCTTTGCTTCGCGTGCGAGGTGCTGTTCGAACTCGCGGATCGATGTCGTCGACGCTGTCTCGGCGAGCCGTTCCTGCTGGTCGAGGAGTTGCGCGGCCTGCTCGTCGGACAGCTGCCTGCGCGTACGGGTGAGCGCATCGACGTGGCCCGGCCGAATGTCGCCCGCATCGAGTGCGTCGGCGAACGACTCGGCGGCACCGAGGGTGTTGGCCCGCTCGGTCTCTTTGGCCGCCGCGCCGAGACTGCAACCAGTGGTGTCGGCGATGTCGGCCTCGGGGAACGCCGCTGGCTGTTCGGCGAGCGCCGACACCAGTTGGGCCCGACGCGCCGCCGCCCACGATTCGACCTTCGCGAGGTCGGACAACGCCCCGGTCACGTCGCCACGATCACGGCTCGCCGAAGCACACACGTCGGCGACGCGCTGCACCCGATCGAGTGTGATCTGACTCATGCCGACCACTCAACCAGAGGGGTGTCACAGTGGGATCGGCCTGGAAACGCAGGTGCAGATCCATCCGAAGATCGGCCACGATGGTCGTCGTGGGCAGCATCGTCGTCTCCGAACTCGACTACGCGCCCCCGGGCGCAGACTCCCTGTTCTTCGACGTCGGCTTCGGTGTGGCACCCGGCGACCACGCAGCGATCGTCGGCCCCAACGGCGTCGGCAAGAGCACGATCTTGCGGATCCTGTCGGGCGAGCTCGAACCTGACGGCGGTGAGTTCACCGTCGGCGGCTCGGTGCTCGTCATGCGGCAGGACGCCGGCATGGGCGACCCCGACCGCCCCCTGCGCGAGATGCTGCTCGAGGTGGCGCCACTCGAACTTCGGCGGGTCGGACAGACCCTGTTCGCAGCCGAGCGAGCGATGGCCGACGGCACCGACGACGGCATGGCCTACGCCGAGGCGATCGGCGCGTGGGGTGACTTGGGCGGCTACGAACTCGAATCGAAGTGGGCCGCCGCGGCTGAGCGCAGTGTGAAGACCCCCGTCGACGACTTCGCCGTCCGTAGGGTCGGTGAGCTGTCGGGCGGCGAACGGAAGCGCCTCATCCTCGATCTGCTGCTCACTTCGGGCGCCGACGTGCTGCTGCTCGACGAGCCTGACAACTATCTCGACATCCCCACCCGGGTCTGGCTCGAAGAACAGATCCTCACCTGCCCGAGCACCATCCTCATGGTCAGCCACGACCGGTCGCTGCTCGAGCGGGTGGCCACCAAGCTCGTCGTGCTCGAAGGGTCAGGCTGCTGGGTGCACGGCGGCTCCTACGGCACCTTCCCCGAAGCTCGCGCCGCCCGCCAGGCGCGCCTCGGCGACGCCCTCAAGCGGTGGAACGACGAGGAGCGACGCCTGTTCCGGCACATGAAGATCATGAAGCAGCGGGCGGCCGCCAACTTCAAGAACGCGACCAAGGCCAACGCTGCCGAGACCCGCTGGGAGAAGTTCGTCGCCGCCGGCCCGCCACCGCCACCGGTGCCCGATCAGGCGATCAAGGTGGGCCTGCGCGGCGCTGACTCGGCGCGTCGAGTGCTCGACCTCGTCGACCTGTCGGTCGGTGACCTGTTCTTCCCGTTCTCCCACGAGGTCCACTTCGGTGAGCGGATCGGCCTCATCGGCCCGAACGGCACCGGCAAGACTCACCTGCTCCGGGCCCTCGCCGGCGACCTCGAACCCGACGAGGGGAGGATCACGCTCGGCCCGCGCACCTCGGTCGGCACGTTCACCCAGGTCAACAACCGGCCCGACTTTCTCGGTCGGGTCACGATCGACATCGTCGTCGACAGGGTCCACGACGAGGAGCGGGCGATGAAGTCACTCGCCCGCTACCGGCTCGCCGAGCATGCCCGCCAGGAGTTCGACACTCTGTCGGGCGGTCAGAAGGCCCGGCTCGAGATCCTGTGCCTCGAACTCGAGGGCCACAACGTGCTGCTCCTCGACGAGCCGACCGACAACCTCGACATCGAGTCGTCAGAAGCGCTCGAGCAGGCTCTCGACGGCTTCGTCGGCACCGTGGTGGCGGTCAGTCACGACCGCACCTTCCTGGCGCGGCTGAACCGCTTCATCATGGTTGGCGACGATGGAGGCGTGCATGGCCTGCCCGACTTCGACGTCGCCATGGCGGCGCTCTCGAAGCCCGACGCCGTCGGCTCACTCCGCCTCGCCAAGCCGCTCACCACGATCTGACGGACGCCCGGATCGTTGCGGGAGCGATGGTGGCTACGGTGGCTGATGGCTCGGTGCATCTCGGGTTGCTGTGATCGTGAGGAGAGGCGACGATGAACACCCCGAACGCACAGGTCGCCGATGCACTGAGCCGATTCGATGTCGACGACGCGAGCTTCATCGCCGACCCGTACCCGGCGCTGGGCGCACTGCGGGAGGCGACGCCGATCGTGTTCGACGAGCGCCACGGCGTCTGGTGGATCACCCGATTCGCCGACGTCCACGCCACCCTGCGTGACCGCCGTCTCGGCCGCCAGTTCCGCCAGCGGTACACCGAAGAGGAGTTCGGTCAGTCGCCGCTCGACCCTCGGTGGGCCGCCTTCAACGCCCACGAGGAGTGGTCGCTCCTCTTCCTCGAACCGCCCGACCACACCCGCCTGCGCCGTCTGATCTCGAAGGTGTTCACCCCCAGAGCAGTCGCCAGCCTCGGACCGCTCATCGACCAGGTCTCGAATCGCCTTCTCGACGACTTGGTGGAGCGGCCGACGTTCGATGCGATCGCCGACTACGCCCAGCCGTTCTCGGTCGAGGTCATCTGCTCGATGCTCGGACTCCCGCCCGCCGACGGGCCCGACCTGCTCGCCTGGTCGCACGCCATCGTCAAGATGTACGAGACCAACTCGTCCGATGAGCAGAAGCAGGTGGCCAACCAGGCAGCGGCCGACTTCACCGCCTACATCCGAGCGGCGATCGACGACAAGCGTGCCAACCCCGACGACCTGCTCATCTCGCAGCTCGCCCAGGTCACCGATGAAGGAGTTGCGCTGACCGACGCCGAGGTGATCTCGACGGCGATGGTGCTCGTCGAAGCCGGCCACGAGGCGACCGTCAACGGCCTCGCCAACGGGCTCCGGGCCCTGCTCGAGCACGGTGACCAGTACCGAGCGCTCACCTCGGGCGACGTCGAGCCGGCGAAGGCGGTCGAGGAGATCCTCCGCTACGACTCGCCGGTCCAGATGTTCGAGCGTTGGGTGCTCGACGACGGCGTCGACATCGCCGGCCAGCAGCTCCTCGTCGGTGCCACCGTCGGCATGTTGTTCGGCTCGGCTCAGCGCGACCCTCGCCAGTTCGCCGATGCCGACCGGTTCGACATCGCCCGTGCCGGCGACACGACTCACATCGGCTTCGGCGGTGGCATCCACTTCTGCGTCGGCGCCGCACTGGCCCGCGCCGAGCTGTCGGTGTCGTTGCGGAACATCACCCAGCGCCTCCCCGAGCTGAGCCTCGCCGCCGAGCCCCGCCACCACCCGACCTTCGTCATTCGCGGCATCGAGTCACTCGACGTCGCGCCCTGAGGCGGGCGGCCGGGTCACACCACGACGTCGGCATGGTCGAGGCCATGCTTCAAGACGCCACCGACGAGCCACTCCGCAGGCTCGACCGGGAACGGATCGTCGCGCCTCGACGAGCACGGCTCCGTCACATCCCCGACCGCGCCGCTGCGGTCGGCCTGATCGATGCCGACGCCGATCTCGACTTCGCGGTCACAGCCGCAACCAGCACGCCAGACGCGCTTCGCCTCGCTGGCGCAGGCACCACGTCGTCCTGGCCTCGTCGCGCTACCGACCTCGTCTGGAAGTCGGGCGGTGGATCGGTGCCGACCTCCTGAACGTTGCCGCAGCGACCGGCTCGCCGCGGTGGCAGGAACTCAGCGTGGTCTGGCCGCCAACTCCTCGTGCAGCGCCACGACGCTCCGTACCGTGCGCACATCCCCCAACACGTCGATCTGTCCCACGTCGTCGCCGATGGCATGGAGACCTACCCCGGCCTGCCGACCCCGACCGTCGCCGATCACCTCACGCAGGAGGCGGCCGAGGAGATCGATGGGCCCAGGATCACGTTCCAGATCGGTGTCGTCACGATGTGCACGAACACGGGGGCCTACCTCGACGTGCCGTCCCACCGGTTCGCCGACGGTCACGACCTCACCGGCCGCGCCCTCGATGGCGTCGCCTCGGTCGACGCCGGGGTCGCCTGCGTCGGCATCGACTCACTGAACATCGACGCCACCGAGGGCACGGGGAGCGTCTCGTCCACACGACGCTGCTCGGCACGACATCCCGATGGTCGAGCTCCTCACCAATCTCTCGGCGCTCCCGAGCCCGTCGCCCTCGGTCTGACACCGAGGGCCACGGGTCAGCGGGCGAGGTCGGTGATGAGGGTGGCCGTGTCGGCGGGGTCGACCAACGGCTGGAAGTGGTTCGCATCGGGCTGGTGGATGTATGCGGCGTTCGGCAGCTGCTGGGCCACCGACTCAGCGACCAGCGCTGGGCCGTTCTCGTCACCCGACCCGAACACCACGACACGAGTGTGGATGTCGGGGAGGAGGTCCCAGGTGCGGTGATGCGCGCCCTGTTCGAACGTGCGGGCCTCGTGCTCGGGGTCGCACACGATTCGGACGCCCTCGGGCGCAGGCCGGAACCCGTGCCCGACGTACAGCCGGAGACAGTCGGGGTCGAGCATCGACAGCGGCGGCTTCGACGAGTAGTTGTCGAGCGCGTGCTCGAATGAGCCGAACGATGCCCGGCGTCGCCGGGCGCCTTCGGCGATCGGCAGCGGTTTGTCGGGGTCATAGCCGGGGTCCCACGCCTGGGGGAACACGATCGGCTCGTAGGCGATGATCAGGTCGAAGAGCCCCGGCTTGCGGTGCGCTGCCATGAGCAGTGCTGCACCACCCATCGAGTGGCCGAAGCCGATCAACCCGCCGTTCGGCGCCACCAACTCTGCAGCAGCGACGGCGTCGTCGCCGTAGCGCTCCCAGTCGACCTGCCAGTCGTCGGGTCGTGGCGTGTCGCCGTGGCCGCGGTAGTCGAGGGCGTAGCTGTGGAACCGGTCGTCGAGTCGATCGGCGATCGGCAGGTAGCAGTGCGCGTGGAAGCCGGTGGCATGGGAGAACAGCAGCGCCCGACCCGACCCGCCGAAATCGTGAACGGCAACGTTGACGTGGTCAGACGACATCACTCGCACGGCGACATCATTCCCTGCGATGGCGCGACGCGCCGAATCCTCGCACCAACGTCACAGACGCACGGGTTGCGCCAGGTCAGTCGTCGTGACGGTCGCGGCGGCGCGCTCGGCGCCACCACATGAGCACCACGCGGTCGAGCAACACGCCGAGCAGGATCGCGAACGCGATCGCCGTCCACACCCGGAACTCGCCGTCGAAGAACAGGAACGTGATCGGGGCCGTCTCACGGTTCTGGAAGATGAAGATCGCCACGATCGCCGCGACGACCAGCATCAAGATGAGGAACAGCGACGGTCCGTTGCTGCCCGATTCGACTCTGCCGTCGCCTCGCGTCTCTTGGTCGTTCATGACCTGATCTTCGCGCAGCGATCGCCTGCGCAGCGTTTCAGCTGAGCGCCTTGAGGAACATCGCCGTCTCCTCGGCGATGGCCGCAGGAACCTCGTAGCCGTCACGGTCGGTGACCGCACCCCAGTTGTCACGCAGATCCTCGGGGGTCAGCGACTCGGTGTTGGTGTAGCCCTGGCACTCGCCGATGAACACCTCGGCCACGCGGCCGCCGCCGACCGAGAACACACGACCCGTCGCCTCACACGACTCGTGCGCGAGGTAGGTGACCAGCGGCGACACGAGCTCGGGCTGCAGCTTGTCGCCGAGCGGGCCAAGCAGATCCTCGGTCATGCGGGTGAACGCGAGCGGAGCGATCGAGTTGGCGCGGATGTTGTACTTCGCACCCTCGACCGACAGCACGTTCATGAAGCCGACGAGCCCCATCTTCGCGGCGCCGTAGTTGGCCTGACCGAAGTTGCCGAAGATGCCAGCGGCCGACGACGTCGACACGATGCGGCCGTAGCTCTTGTCGCGCATGATCTTCCACGCCGGGGCGGTGACGTTGAACGCGCCGCGCAGGTGCACGTCGATCACCGGGTCGACCAGGTCGGGCGTCATGTTGTGGAACGACTTGTCGCGCAGGATGCCTGCGTTGTTGATGACGATGTCGACGGTGCCGAACGCGTCGAGGGCGCTCTGCACGATCGACTCGCCGCCCTCGGGGGTGGCGACCGAGTCGGTGTTGGCCACGGCCTCGCCGCCGGCGGCCTGGATCTCGTCGACGACGAGCTGGGCTGCGCCCTTGTCGGAGCCCGAGCCGTCGACGGCGCCGCCGAGGTCGTTCACCACGATCAGCGCACCGCGCTGGGCCATCATGAGCGCGTGCTGCTTGCCGAGGCCGCCACCGGCTCCGGTGATGATCGCCACCTTGCCGTCGAATCCGAGATCGGTCGTGTCATTGGTCATGGCGAGGCACGTTACCGGTGGGTCACTTCGACCCGGAAATCTCACGCACGACTCACGGTCCTGTGCTGAGATCGTGGTGTGAACTCGCTGAGCTCCCCCACGCTTCTCGCCATCCTGACCGTCGCAGGCATCGGCTTGCTCGCCGCGTGTGGTGGCGATGCGGCTCAGTCGGGCGAGACCCTGATCGAGACCGAACTCGCCGAACAGCTCGGTATCGGCGATCTGACTGCGAGCTGCGACCAACCCGCCGACTCCGAGATCGGTACCGAGTTCCGGTGCACGGCCACGACGGAGGACGACCGGGTGGTCGAGTTCCTCGGCGTGTTCACGAGTGAGGACGAGATCTTCGTGTCGCCGACCAACGTGCTCACCCAGAACGAGATGGTGACGCTGCGCGAACAGGCTGCAGCGGTGCTGTCGCCCGAGGTCGGCGTCGACATCGACCCGGCCTGGATCGAGTGCCCAGCCGACGACCCACTGTTCCTGGGCGGTGGCGTCGACGAGGGCATCGTCGAGTGCATCATCAACGACCCGCAGACCGGCTCCCGCTACGACCTGACCGTCACGCTGTCCGACTACGTGCCCCAGCAGGGCTATCAGAACCTCTTCGCGGCCATCGGTGACTTGATCGAGTGATCGGTACCTCGGGGCGCGACGAGGCCGACGTCAGCAGGGAAGCCGAAGTGGCGCGTCGAGCGTGACCGCCGTTCTCGTGCCATCGGGCCGCTCGATCGGCACGCCGGTTCCCTCGATGAGCGTGAGGGTGACGCCGTCGGGGTCGGCATCGACGGCGACGACGCAGCCGTGACGCTGGACGCAGAACTCGATCCGCTCCCACGCTGCGGGCAGCCGTGAGGTGAAACGAAGCGCCTCGCCGTCGTCGACGAGGCCACAGAATCCATGGACCAACCCGGCCCACACGCCGCCGCACGACGCGATGTGCACACCGTCGGCGGTGTTGCCGTGGGTGTCGCACAGATCGAGATAGAGCGATCGGGTGAAGTAGTCGTCGGCCAGGTCGCCGTGCCCGACCTCGGCGGCGACGATCGCTTGAACGCATGCCGACAGCGACGAGTCACCGGTGGTGATGGGGTCGTAGAAGTCGAAGTTCCGGCGTTTCTGCTCGGGTGTGAAGTGCTGGGTCCGGAGGTACATCGCCAACACCACGTCGGTCTGCTTGAGCACCTGGTGTCGGTAGATCACGAGCGGGTGGAAGTTGAGCAGCAGCGGATACTTGTCGAACGAGGTGCCTTCCCAGTCCCACGGCTCGAGGTCGAGAAAGCTCGAGTCCTGCGGGTGGATCATCAACTCGTCGTCGTACGGGATGAACATCGCGTCCGCAGCCGCATCCCATCGGTCGAGCTCATCGAGCGCGAGGTCGGTCCGTCGCTGGAGTTCGTCGAATGCGCCCGGGTTCCACTCGCGCAGGAACCGCACGGTGCGCGCTGCGTAGCGCAGATTGAACCTCGCCATCAGGTTCGTGTAGCAGTTGTCGTTGACGACCGTCGTGTACTCGTCGGGCCCGGTCACCCGGTGGATGTGGAACGTGCCGGTGCTGCCGTTGCGTCGTGAGTAGAAGCCGAGCGAGTCCCACATGCGCGCCGTTTCGACGAGGATCTCGGCGCCCTCGTTGGCCAGGAACTCGACGTCGCCTGACGCGTCGAGGTAGCGAGCCAACGCCCACACGACCGCTCCGTTGATGTGGTACTGAGCGGTGCCTGCGGCGTAGTAGGCCGACGCTTCCTCACCGTTGATCGTGCGCCACGGGTACAGCGCCCCGCGCTCCGACATCTCCGACGCCCGCTCGCGAGCGGCATCGAGCAGTCGCCAGCGGAACCGGAGCAGCTTGCGGGCGGCGGTCGGGTTGGTCACTGCGAGGAACGGCACGACGTAGACCTCGGTGTCCCAGAAGTAGTGGCCGTCGTAGCCACCGGCGGTGACCGCCTTGGCCGCCACGCCCTGCTCGTGGGTGGCGATCGTGGCCTGACCGAGCTGGAACAGGTTCCATCGGATCGCCTGCTGGAGCCCGGCGTCGGCGGCCTCGTCTCCGGCCGCGGCCTTCGTGCCGACCCGGACATCGGAACTCGTCCAGAACGCGTCCCAGACCGACCGCTGCTGGTCCATCACTGCGTCGAAGCCTTCGGCGCGTGCGCGCCTGATCGTGCGGCGGCACCGGTCGGCCAACTCGGTCGACGGCACGCCGGTCGACGTGTGGTAGCTCACGTACTTGACGATCCGGAAGGTGTCGCCCTCGTCGAGTTCGACGTCGAACACCGTCTTGGCCTGGTTCGCCTCGACCGAGATCGTGGTGGCCCACGGCTCCACGCCATCGACCTCGTGCTCCTGCGCCGTGGCGATCGTCATGCCGCTGTTCGCGCAGCGGTGCCCGAGGGCGACGAACGGGTCGTCGTCGCGCTGGTGCTGGGGGATGAGTACTCGATGGTCGAACTGGCGCGCCTGGCGCGGGTCGGCGATGGTCTCGCCCTCGCCGAGCGCCGCGTCGGCGACCTGGTACTCGTCGCCGCCGTCTTGCCGGTTGAGGATCTGTGACGACACCGAGATCGGCGCCGCCCCGTCGAGCATCGTGACCTCGAAGGTCATCACCGCCAGGTGCCGCTCATCGGCCGACACCATCCGGGTCGACCGCACTCGCACGCGCTTGCCCGACGGCGTGTGCCACACGAGGTTCCGGGTGAGTTCACCGGTCCGGAAGTCGAGCGACCGCTCGTACTCCGACAGGTCGGCCTTGCCGAGCAGCAGCGGCTCGTCGTCGACGTACAGCTTGATGAGTTTCGCGTCGGGCGCGTTGACGATGGTCTGGCCGGTCTTCGCGAACCCGTAGGCATTCTCGGCGTGCTGGATCTCCCACGTCTCGTGGAAACCGTTGACGTAGGTGCCGTGGGCGTGGGCGTCACGACCCTCTTCGGGGTTGGCGCGCATGCCCAGGTAGCCATTGGCGACCGAGAAGAGCGTCTCGGTCGTGCCGAGGTCGCTGTGGTCGAAGCGGGTCTCGACCAGCCGCCACGGATCGGCGGGAAATCGGTCGGTGTCCATGCCGGTTGGCGGGGGAACGTGGTTGCTCGCCATCAGACTGCATCTCCGTTCAGTTCGCTCAGGTCGGTGACGACGAAGGTCGCGCCGTGGTCGAGCAGCGCCTGTGCTCCAGCACCTCGATCGACGCCGATCACCACTCCGAAGTCGCCGGCGGCGCCGGCAGCCACCCCGGAGGTCGCGTCTTCGACGACCACGGTGACGGCGGGCTCGGTTCCGATCAACTCGGCGCCGAGCAGATAGCCGTCAGGCGCGGGTTTGCCGTTCAGACCCCGCTCGGCGACGACGTTCCCATCGACGATCACGTCAAACCGATCGCCCAACCCGGCAGCGTCGAGCACGGCCCGAGCGTTGCGCGACGACGAGACGATCGCCGCGATCACGTTGCGCTCGGCGAGCAGGTCGAGGGTGCGCGCCGACCCAGGGTACGGGGCGATGCCGTCGCGTTCGAGCACGGCGTTGAACACGTCGTTCTTCCGATTGCCGAGAGCGCAGACTGTGTCGTCGCCAGGCGGATCGTTGGGTGTACCCCACGGCAGTTCGGTGCTGCGGCTGGCGAGGAAGGCGGCCACGCCGTCGTAGCGGGGCTTGCCGTCGACGTACTGGAGGTAATCGGCGTCGGTGAAACCGTGATCGGCGAACAACTCGGCCCAGGCGTGTTCGTGGATCTCCGCCGTCGGCGTGATGACGCCGTCGAGATCGAACAGCACACCGGCGGCCTGCTCCCACCGGAACGATGAGGGGTCCCGCTCCATCCCGCGACGATACCCACGGCCTGTCTGTGCAAACGTCTCGCCCGGTCAGACACGCCTCATGACCTTCGGTCCGTCAGGGTGCCGGACACGTGGCCAGACTCGACTACTGGCTGGCGTGGAGTTCGGCGTTGAGCTCGCCCCAGGCGCGGCTGCGGGGGCGGGCGATGACCTGGCCGCTCTGGCCGTCACGGATGAACATCACACCGCTGACACCCGAGAGCTCGCGACCCTTCTGCACGCCATCGGGTGTCATCACCGGCGTCGCGCCGGTCACGTAGAGGCCGGCTTCGACCACGCAGTCGTCGCCGAGGCTGATGCCGATGCCCGAGTTGGCCCCGAGCAGGCAGCGTGCACCGATCGAGATGACCTCGTCGTTGCCACCCGAGAGCGTGCCCATGATCGACGCGCCGCCGCCGACGTCGGAGCCGTCGCCAACGACGACGCCCGCCGAGATCCGACCCTCGACCATCGAGGTGCCGAGCGTTCCGGCGTTGAAGTTGCAGAAGCCCTCGTGCATGACCGTCGTGCCCTCGGCGAGGTGAGCGCCGAGACGCACGCGGTCGGCATCGGCGATGCGCACACCCGACGGGATGACGTAGTCGGTCATCCGCGGAAACTTGTCGAGACCGTGCACGCTCAGCACGCCGCCGCCCTGCTTCACGGCGAGGCGAACATCGTCGAGCGCGTGGATTGCGACCGGCCCGAGGTTGGTCCAGGCCACGTTGTTCAGCGCGCCGAACGTGCCGTCCATGTTGATCGAGTGCGGCGCGGCGAGACGGTGGGACAACAGATGCAGCCGGAGGTAGGCGTCCTCCGGCGACCCGGGCGCCTCGTCGACGTCGACCGAGATCCGCACGGGGCGAATCGTCACGTTGCGCACGTCGTCACGAGCATCGCGCCGGGTCAACTTCGACTCGACCTCGTCGAGCACGGCCGACTCGGACCCGAATTCGCCCCACCCGAGCCACCGGTACCAGGTGTCGAGGGTCGAGCCATTCGAGTCGACCGTCGCCAAGCCGGCGCCATACGCGATTCGTGCCATGAGAAGAACTCCGTTGTCGGTGGATGTACCAACTGGGGTCTGACCCCAGTTGAGATTCAGTGGGATTCGGGGCGGAGGGTGGGGAAGAGGATGACCTCTTTGATCGTGTCGACCCCTGCCAACAGCATGGCCACGCGGTCCATGCCGATGCCCAACCCACCGGTTGGTGGCATGCCGTACTCGAGTGCACGCAGGTAGTCCTCGTCGACGGTGCCGGCTTCGGCGTCGCCCGCCTCCTTGGCGGCCTGCTCCTCCTCGAAGCGAGCGCGCTGCTCGACCGGATCGTTGAGCTCGGAGTAGCCGTTCGCGAGCTCACGACCGTCGACGAACATCTCGAAGCGCTCGGTGAGGAACGGATCGTTTCGGTCGACCCGCGCCAGCGGGGAGATCTCGACCGGGTGCCCGGTGACGAAGGTGGGGCGCACGATCTCGCCTTCGGCGACCTCCTCGAAGATGGCTTCGATGATGCGGCCCGATCCCCAGTGCGCTTCGTACCCAGCACCGTGCTGATCGGCGACGGCCCGGACATCGGCGACCGGCATCGACGGGTGCAGCTCGACGCCAGCGCCCTCCGAGGCGAGATCGATCATCCGCGTCCGCGGCCACGGGTCGGCCAGGTCGACCTGCTGTCCGCGGATCTCGATCACGCTGGTTCCGAGCGCATCTCGCGCCGCTGTGGTGATGAGCTCCTCGGTGATGTCCATCACGTCGTTCCAGTCGGCGAACGCCTGGTACAGCTCCATCATCGTGAACTCGGGATTGTGGCGAGTGGAGATGCCCTCGTTGCGGAACGTGCGTGCGATCTCGTACACACGCTCCATCCCGCCCACGATCAGCCGTTTGAGGTACAGCTCGACGGCGATCCGGAGGTACAGATCGATGTCGAGCGCGTTGTGGTGGGTGACGAACGGGCGGGCGTGCGCGCCGCCGACCTCGGGGTGCAGCACCGGGGTCTCGACCTCGATGAACCCGTGTGTGGCGAGGGTGCGGCGGAACGACGCGACGACCTCGTGGCGAATCTCGAAGTTCCGGCGAGCCTGCTCATTGACGATCAGATCGGCGTAGCGCTGGCGGAAGCGGGTGTCAGTGTCGGTGAGGCCGTGCCACTTGTCGGGCATCGGACGAACCGCCTTCGACAGCAGGGTCACGCCCTGTGCGCCGACAGGCTTGACCGACAGCTCGCCCTTTCGGGTGGTCATGACCGTCCCCGACACGCCGACCCAATCGCCGAGATCGAGTGCCTTCGCATCGGCGAACGCTGCGGCTCGGGCATCGTCGTCGTCGCCGAGCTCGGCCTTCGAGATGAACAGCTGCACATCGCCCGTTCGGTCGCGGATGGTGGCGAACACGAGCTTGCCCGAGTCGCGCTTGAGCATGATCCGGCCGGCCACGGTGACCGCGTCGGTGGTTTCGACACCGGGCTCGAGCTCGCCCCAACCGTCGCGCAGCTCGGCGAGGGTGTGGGTGCGATCGAACCGGTAGGGGTAGGGGTTGCGCCCGGCCGCCCGAATCTCGTCGATGCGAGCCTGCCGTCGTGCCCGCTCGGTCTCGAGCCCGCTCCCGGACAGCGCGTCGTCGGCGCTCGAGTCGGCTTCGTCGGCGGGGGAATCGGTCGGCTCGCTCACGGTTCGATGACGGTAGCCAACCGGGCCCGAACTGGAAACATGGGTCGTGATCGAAAGATGCGTCGGTGTCCCGCTGTTGTCGTCACCGTTCCGTAACATGACGCCGATGTCTGATCGCCGTCGAACGTTGCTGGTCAGCCGCCGAGCTGCGGGGATCGGCGTGGCCGCAGTCGTCGTCGCCGGATCGATCGTCGCCTCGGCGACGGGCGCCGGTCCGATCGACGGAGGTGCGTCGGCGACCGAGGTGGCCGAACGCGACCTGCCCGTGTCGGTCGACGTGGTCACGATCCACGACTCGGGGCCACTCGATCAGGCGACGAAGGACCGAGCGGTCAACGCCGCCAACATGGCCGGAGCGAGCTGGCGAGTCGTTTCGTCGGCCTCGTCGGCGATGACTCGGCTCTCGCGCGGCGGCGCAGCGGTCCAAGCGGCGGCTCCCGACTTCTCCTACCCGATGTCGACCACCTTCCTGCCCGACGATCTGGTCGCGACCCTCATGGGTGCCGAGGTGCTGACGGCCCTGTCCGATCGCACGGTCGTGATGAGCTCGGGTACCGCAGGGCTCCGTGGAGCACAGGCCGGCGACGTGATCACGCTGCGCCACGTCGTCGGCGGAACCCGCGACTTCACCATCACCCAGATCGTCGACGATGCGATCACCGGTGGAACCGAGCTCCTCATGCTGCCGTCGGCCGCAGCCCGCCTCGGCGTCGACCGTGAGAGCCGCGTGATGATCTGGGGTTTCGACAGCCGTGAGTCGATCATGGAGGCGCTCGCCGCAGCCGACGTGGTGGCCAACGCCGAAGTCGGTCCCGGCTCGATTCACGACCCGGTCGGCGCACCACGACCCATTCGCCTCCGCCGGAGCTGGGACCCTCGCGACCCCGACGGCACCCTGGGCATGGCGGCGATGAAGTCGGCGCTCGGCGAGTTTTCCTATCGGGTGAACGCCGGATCCAACTGGGTCACCGTCGACAACAGTTGGATGTCGGCGAGTCTCCCGTCGAGCCGTGTGTCGCTCGGGATCGGTGTTCGTGCCCGCTGCCACCGGGTGCTCGAACCCCAGCTGCGAGCGGCCTTCGCCGAGGTCGCGGCCCGCGGCCTGTCGGGCGCCATCGACGTCAACAACGCGAACTCGGCGGGCGGCTGTTTCGGCCCCCGATTCAATCGGCTGAGCCCAAACTCGAGCGTCGGCTTCCTCTCCCGGCACAGCTGGGCCGCGGCGATCGACCTCAACACCATCCGCGACTGCCAAGGCTGCACGCCGCCGAGCATGGCCGTGCGATCCGGCGGCTGTGAGGTGGTGCGCATCATGCGTGCGGTCGGGTTCTCCTGGGGCGGCAACTACACCACCCCCGACGGGATGCATTTCGAGTACGTGGGCGAGGACCGCAGCCAGATCCCGTACCCCTCCCGGTACTGCCCCAACGTGGTGACCGGTTCGCAGCTGTACGACGAGCTGCCCCTCGAGTTCACCGAGCGATCGGTGCTGTTCGCTGACGCCGGTCTGATCGACGGGCACAGCCACGACTGAAGGGCTGCCCGCGAGGGTGCGCCGGGTCCCGTAGCCTCGGGTGACGTGAGCGTTCGATTCGTCATCCTCGGCGGCGGCCCGGCGGGCAACGTCGCAGCCACCCACGCAGCCCGGATGGGCGCCGAGGTGACCGTCATCGAGCGGGATGTTCTCGGGGGTGCCGCCCACCTGTGGGACTGCATTCCGTCGAAGTCGATGATCGCCACCGGCGGCGCCATGAGCTTCATGCGGCGTTCCGAGGGCATGGGGCTCGAGCAGGAGAATCCCAACGTCGACACCGAGGCGCTCACCTCGCGTATCAACGGCATCAGCTCGACGATGCGTGACAACACCCAGGAGCTGCTCGCCAGCCAGAACGTCCGCATGCTCCGCGGCATCGGCACCTTCACGGGTCCGAACACGGTCCGAGTCGACGGCAGCGACGGTGTCGAGGAGATCGAATTCGACTCGGCGCTCGTGTCGACAGGATCCCGACCTCGCATCCCCGACTGGTGCCATCCCGACGGCGAGCGAATCCTCACCACCCGCGACTGCTACCCGCCGAAGGAGTTTCCCGAGAGCGTCACCGTCGTCGGCTCGGGTGTCACCGGCGTGGAGTTCGTCCACATGTTCTCGTCGTTCGGGTCGCAGGTGACGCTTGTCGTCAGCCGCCAGCAGGTGTTGCCCGGCAAGGACCCCGAAGTCGCCGCAGTGCTCGAGCAGGAGTTCATGCGCCGCGGGGTGAAGCTCCTCATGGGTGCCCGCGCCGAGTCGATCGAGCGCGTGTCCGACGAACAGGGTGACGGCGTGATCGTCAGCTGCGACGATGGTCGCAGCGTTCGCTCGTCGCACGCCGTGCTCGCCATCGGTTCGGTCCCGAACACCGATGGCATCGGACTCGACGCCGCTGGTGTCGACGTCAACCAGTGGGGCTACGTCGACATCAATCACCACTGCGTCACCAACGTGCCGCACATCTACGCCGCCGGTGACATCTCGGGCAAGCTGCCACTGTCGTCGGTCGCATCGGTCCAGGGTCGCAAGGTCGCCGAACACGTGATGGGCTTGCACACGCGCAGCCACCGCCACCTCGACTACGACAAGGCTGCCTCGGCGATCTTCACCGAACCCGAGATCGCCGACGTGGGTCTGGCCGAGGCCGAGGCGTTCGCCTCGGGCCGCAAGATCCGCGTCACGAAGGTCCCCTTCTCGGCAACGGCCAAGGCGATGATCAACAATGACACCCGCGGGTTCGTGAAGATCATCTCTGACCCCGCCACCGGCGTCATCCTCGGCGGTTCGATCGTCGGCCGCCACGCCGCCGAGCTCATCTCGGTCATCGCCGTCGCCGTCACCGCAGGCCTCACCGTGACCGATCTGATGGAGTCGATCCTCGTGCACCCCGCCCTGAGCGAAGCCCTCGCCGAAGCCGCCGAATAGCGCGCCGACCTGACCTCGGGCTGTGTGTGGGCCGGCGGGTCGAGAACCGTGCCGACGGGGACTGACCGGTTCCGTCGCCCGCCTGGGTGCCATCGTCGCTCGTCCGCACCGTCGACCCGGCTTGGCTATGGTCGGGCCGTGACGAACACGGTTTACCGATCCACGATCCGAACGGTCGACCCCGCAGTCCCGCTGGCCGAGGCGGTCGCCGTCGATGGCGACCGCATCGTCGCTGTGGGGTCGTATGCCGACGTCGCCGCAGCGGTGGGGGACCATGTCGTCGACGACCGCTTCGCCGAGCACGTCCTCGTCCCCGGGCTCATCGATCAGCACCTGCATCCGGTGCTGGGAGCGTCGGCGCTCTCCACTGCGGTGATCGCCACCGAAGACTGGGTGCTCCCCGACGCCACCTTCCCGGCTGCGCACTCCGCCGAGGAGTACATCGCTCGCCTCTCCGCAGCGGAAGCCGATCTCGACGGTCCCGAGGAGTGGCTTTTCTCGTGGGGCTATCACCAGCTCTGGCACGGTGAACTCGATCGGAGCGTGCTCGACACGATCTCGGCGACCCGTCCGATCGGCGTATGGCAGCGCTCGTGCCACGAGTTCTTCTTGAACTCGGCTGCGATCGATGCCCTCGGGGTCACCGCCGAGCAGGTGGCCGACGCCGGTGAACTCGCGGCCATGATCGATCTCGATCGGGGCCGGTTTTGGGAACGCGGCTTCATGACGTTCCTGCTGGACCGGATCTCGTCGGTGTTTCTCACGCCCGAGCGTCTGCTGTCGGGACTTCACCAGATGGTGACGTATCTCCACCAAAACGGTGTGACTGCGATCAACGAGCCCGGGGCCCAGCTGCCCCCGGGTCTGTGGGACCTCTACGAGGTGATCCTCGGCGACGACGCCACACCGTTCTCGTCGACGTTCCTGGTCGACGCCCGGGGACCGTCCGATCAGGGTGTCCCGGTCGACGAGGCACTGGCGTCCGCTCAGCGACTCATCGACGAGCGCAGCGAGGGCAAGGTCCGTTTCCTGCCAGGCCAGGTGAAGCTCTTCGCCGACGGTGCGATCATCAGTCAGCTGATGCAGATGCGCGAGCCCTACCTCGATGCCGAGATGCAGCCCAACCCTCACCACCATGGTGAATGGCTGATGGAACCCGACGTGTTCGAGGAGCGAGCCAAGGCCTACTGGGATGCCGGCTATCAGCTGCACGTGCACGTCAACGGCGATGCCGGACTCGACCTCGTGCTCGACACCCTCGAACGGCGGCTCGACGAGAACCCCAGAGACGATCACCGTACGGTGATCGTGCACTTCGCGAACTCCACGCCCGAGCAGGTCGATCGAATCGCCGAGCTCGGCGCCATCGTGAGTTCGAACCCCTACTACCCGGTCGGGTTCGCGGACAAGTACAGCGAGTGGGGTCTCGGGCCCGAACGGGCTGACGTGATGACCCGAAATCGATCGGTGATTGACCGTGGGGTGTCGTTGTCGTTCCACTCCGATCTTCCCATGGGACGCAGTGATCCGATCGGGATGATGCACTGCGGGGTCAACCGGATCACCCAGTCGGGTCGGGTGGCCGGACCGGAGGAGCGGATCGATGCCGAGGCCGCGCTGCGGGCGGTCACGATCGAGGCGGCGTACTCGTGGCGACGTGAACACGAGATCGGCTCGATCGAGGTCGGCAAGTACGCGACCTTCACCGTGCTCGATGCCGATCCACTGGCCGTCGATCCGCTCACGATCGACGAGATCGATGTGCTCGGTGTGGTGTTCGAAGGGCGGTGGATGCCGGTCCCGGACGGGTTGAGCCGGACGGGCCAGTCGTCACCGCGCGCGTCGGTCACCCGGCTACCGGGCCACGACCACGAGGAACACGGCTGCGCGTGCGAGGTGGCGGCGACGATCGCCGATCACCTTCGTTCCGCCTGAGTCGTTCTCGGCCCGCCACCACCCCTCGCGGTCACCGGATCGGCGGCGGGGGTGTCGCCGTCACCCGCAGCTGCGAACGGCGTCGACGCGCCTGCGACGATCATCGAGGTGGCGGCATCCGGGTCGGCGAAGTCGACGTCGTGTAGCTCGCCGAACTCGAGGAGCACCACCACGCGCTCGTCGCCAGACCACGAGCACCGGGGCGAGAGCGGCGAGCAACCAGGTGGTGCGTGACACGCGATCGATCATCGACGCTCCGAAGGAGCGCTCCCCGGCCCCCGACGAGTTCAGGGTCGACAATGTGGCGAGCAGACCGACGGTCAACGTCGCCGGCTCGACTGTGCGGGGCAACGACTGCGCCCCACGGCCGAACCCTGTCCGGTGTTCCCGCCCGGGTCAGGCAGGTTCGATGACGAGGAGCACGTCGCCGCCACCGACCGTGTCGCCCGCCGACACCTTGATCTCCTTGACGGTGCCCGCCACGTCGGCGTTGATCTGGTTCTCCATCTTCATAGCCTCGAGGACGACGACACCGGCACCGGCCTCGACCGACTCGCCCGCTTCGACCATGACCTTGACGATCGTGCCCTGCATCGGTGCTTCGATCGAGCCCGATCCGCCACCGGAGCTACCCGAACCACCCGACGCGCGCTTCTCGCGCTTCTTGGCGGGTGCAGCTCCTGCAGCGACGAGTGGCTGATCGGGGACCCACATGGCGACGTCGAAGCGCTTGCCGTTGACCTCGACGGTCGTGGTGCGCTTGATGAGGTCGGGATCGTCGTCGTTCTCCTTGGCCGGGGCCTCGGTCGACTCCGCCTTGCCGCCCACGCCGGTGAGGTCGAGCGTCTCCTCGACCCACTTGGTCGAGTGGGTCACCGCTGCGAAGTCGGGGTGCTTGAGGATGGCGAGATCGGCCGGGATCGTGGTGGCCACACCTTCGACGACGAGTTCGTCGAGCGCCCTGATCGTGCGGGCGATGCACACGGTGCGGTCACGGCCCCACACGACGAGCTTGCCGACGAGGTTGTCGTAGTACTGGCTCACCTCGTCACCCGACAGGTAACCGGTGTCGAAGCGAACTCCGAAGCCGTCGGGAGCAACGAGCTTGTCGATGGGGCCGGGCGACGGCAGGAACTTGCCCTCGGCGACGTCTTCGGCATTGATACGGATCTCGATCGAATGGCCGCGTCGCGACTTGTCGACCTGCTTCTGGTTCATCGGCAGCTCTTCGCCAGCGGCGACACGGATCTGCCATTCGACGAGGTCGATGTCGGTGATCATCTCTGACACCGGGTGCTCGACCTGGAGGCGCGTGTTCATCTCGAGGAAGAAGAAGTCGCCGTCCTGGTAGATGAACTCGACCGTGCCTGCGCCGAAGTAGCCGACGGCCTTGGCCGCGTCGACTGCAGCCTTGCCCATCGCCTCTTCGACACCATCGGGCAGACCGGGCGCGGGAGCTTCTTCGACGAGCTTCTGGTGGCGGCGCTGTGCCGAGCAGTCTCGCGACGACACCCACACGCAGTTGCCGTGCTTGTCGCCGACGAGCTGGATCTCGACGTGGCGGGGCCACGTGAGATAGCGCTCCACGTACACCTCGTCACGCCCGAAGAAGCTGAGCGCTTCGCGCTGTGCCGAGGCATACGCGTCCTCGACCTCGTCGGCCGACTGGACGACCTTCATACCGCGGCCACCGCCACCGAACGCTGCCTTGATGCACACCGGCCAGCCGTACTCGTTGCCGAAATCGGTGATCTCCTGCGGGCCCTGGGCGAATTCGGTCGTCCCCGGTACGACGGGAGCGCCGCCTCGAATCGCAGCCTGGCGGCTCGACACCTTGTCGGACATCTCGTCCATCGCTTCGGGGGGCGGACCGATGAACTCGACGCCGAGCCCGGCGACGGCGCGGGCGAAGTCGGCGTTCTCGCTGAAGAAGCCGTAACCCGGGTGAACTGCGTCGGCCCCTGAGGTGCGGATGACGTCGAGGAGCTTGTCGGAGTTGATGTAGCTCTCGGCGGCGGTCTGGCCGCCGAGAGCGTAGGCCTCGTCGGCGAGGCGGACGTGCAGTGCGTCGCGATCGAGTTCGGAGTAGACGGCGACGGTCTGGATGCCCATCTCCCGAGCGGCCCGGATGACCCGGACGGCGATCTCTCCACGGTTGGCGATCAGGATCTTCTTCAGCACGGCTGCAAATGTAGGGGCGATGAGGCCCGATCACGGCATCCGCTTCCACGTCCGCCACGTGGACGAGACCGGGAGCACCAACGACGACGTGCTCCGACTGCTCGATCGGACCCTCGATGCCGACCGTCCTGCGGTCGACTCAAACCTCGATCTGCTCGTCCTGCGAACCGGCCAGCAGACCGCGGGACGGGGCCGGCTCGACCGCCGTTGGGATGCGCCGCCGGGGGCGAACCTGCTCTTCTCGATCCTCTTTCAGCATCCGCCGCAACGGCCTCACGTGGTGACCCAGGCGGTGAGCCTCGCAGCGGTTCGGGCGGTCGATCGGGTGGCGGGTTGGACGATCGAGGCGTCGGAGGCGTCGCTCAAGTGGCCCAACGACGTCCTGCTGGGCGGCGCCAAACTCGCCGGGTTGCTTGCGCAGCGCCACTCCTCGGGTGCGGTGATCGCGGGGATGGGGCTCAATGTCGGGTGGGCACCCGATGGGGCCGCCAAGCTGCATGACATCGAGTCAGGGGTGGCATCTTCGATCGACCCAGCTGGGCTGCTCGATGTGCTGCTCGACGAGTTGTGGCAGCTGTCATCCGAGGGGCGCTTCGACGCAGGGGGCGTCGATGCGGCCGTGATGAGCGCAGCCCGGCTGCGAACGTCGACGATCGGTGCCGATGTTCGCGTCGAGCTCCCCGGCGGCCGTCACGTCGAGGGCAGAGCCGTCGCGATCGACGACGACGGTCGGCTCGTCGTCGATCACCCAGAAGAGCGTGGAGTGGCGCCCGGTGACGGGACCGGCTCCCGCAGGGTGAGCCGCTTCGACGTCGGTGACATCGTTCACCTCCGTCGGCCCCGGTGAACCATCTGCCCATGACACGAACCACCCCGGTGGTGGCCGTATCGTCATCCCGGTGCAGACCTATCGACCAGCCGAGGAGCAGGCCCAGGCGCCGCGCCGGCGCGTGCGCACGTCGGCACCACTCGCGATCCTGTTCGGTGTCGTGGTCGCCGTGACGGGAGCCTTCGGGCTCGTCCGAGCCGCCGATCAGCGAGTCGCCAACGTCGAGCGCATCGAGGATCTCGACGACGTCCTCGTCGCCGTCGAAGGGCCAGCGGTGAACTACCTGCTGATCGGCTCCGACTCACGCGACGGCTCCGACCCGAACTCGAGCGACTTCGGCGCGATCGGTGGCGACGCGTCGGGTCAGCGGAGCGACACGATCATGGTGTTGCGCCAGGAACGCGACGGCAACGGTGCTGCGCTCCTGAGCTTTCCCCGCGACCTGTGGCTCACCCACGCCGACACGGGTAACCAGCAGCGCATCAACGCCACGTACAACCGTGGTGCCGACGTGCTCGCCGCCACCATCACGCAGAACTACGGCATCCCGATCAACCACGTGGTCGACGTCGACTTCTTCGGCTTCAAGGATCTGGTCGACACGATCGGTGGCACCACGATCTGCTTCGACTACGCCACGCGCGATGTCAACAGCGGCCTCGACCAGCAACCCGGCTGCAACCTCCTCGACGGCGTGCAGGCGCTCGCCTACGCCCGAGCGAGGAACTACGAGGAGTTCCGTGACGGGCAGTGGCGGAAGGACCCGACCGCCGACATCGGGCGCGTCGCCCGTCAGCAACTCTTCATCAGCCAGACCGTCAATCAGACGCTGAGCAAGCTGCAGTCCGATCCGTTCCTCGCATCGGAGTTGATCGACGCCACCACCGACTCGCTTCGCCTCGACCCGAACCTCGATCCGCTCGGAGCGGCAGGAACGCTGCGCAAGGCGTTCGGCTCCGGTTTCACGACGTATCAGCTGCCCGTCGACGGAGCGATGATCAGCGGCAACTCGGTGTTGCTGCTCCGTGAGGCTGAGGCTCAACCGATCCTCGACTACTTCCGCGGTGTCGGGCCGTTGCCGATTCCCCCCGCTGACGGTTGAGTGAGTCCACCATGAAGATCGTCGTCACCGGGGCCGCTGGTCAGCTGGGTCGCGATGTCGTCGACCACCTCGTCGAGACGGGCGATGAAGTCGTTGCCCTCGATCGGTCGGGTCTCGACCTCGCTCGCGACGACGCCCGCTCAGCCATCGTCGATCTCGCTCCCGACGTGGTCGTCAACTGCGCGGCCTACACCGCGGTCGACGCCGCCGAGTCCGATGAGTCCACCGCAGCCACGGTGAACGACATCGGTGTCCGTCGGCTCGCCGAGGGGTGTGTCGATGCGGCAGCTCATCTGGTTCACGTCTCGACCGACTACGTCTTCGATGGCACGCTTGATCGGCCCTACGTCGAGTCCGATGCGACCAACCCGCAATCGATCTACGGTGCCACGAAGTTGGCGGGCGAGCGCGCAGCGGCCGAGGTGCTCGGGGGTGCTGTCTCGATCGTGCGGACGTCGTGGGTGTGTGGTGAGCACGGGAACAACGTTGTGAAGCTCGTTCTCCGACTCGCAGCGAACCCGGAGCAATCGCTCGCCTTCGTCGACGACCAGGTCGGCCACCCGACCTTCACTGCTGATCTCGCCATCTCACTCGCCCGGGTCGCGATTGAGCGTCCTGGCGGCGTGCTCCACCTGACCAATCAGCGGGCGGTGAGCTGGTACAGGTTCGTCCGCGAGATTCTGGCGGCAGCCGGTCATTCACCCGACCGCGTCCGCCCGATCACGACGGCAGAACTCGATCCACCCCGACCTGCGCCCCGACCCGCGAACAGCGTGCTCGACAACGCCCGCGCCCGGGACCTGGGCTGGCAACCCACCCGTGACTTCGCCGAACCCCTCGCCGATCTGGTCGCGAAACTCACCTGAACCGTAGGTGGCTGACACCGTCGACCGTGAGTCGCTTACCGCATCAGAAGACGTCGGGCTGATCGGCGAGGAGCGGGGCGACGGCGTCTTTGTCTGACAGCGTGGGGCCGTCGACTCCGAGCATCGGCCAGTCGGGCCAGCTGATGCCGATCTGAGGATCGTCCCAGCGGATGGCACGCTCGGTGTCCGGTGCGTAGGTGTCCGACACCTTGTACGCGAGGTGTACGTCGGGCTCGAGCGTGCAGAACGCGTGGGCGAACCCAGCGGGCACCAGCAGTTGATTGCCGAGATCGGCGGTGAGCTCGACCGCCACGTGTTCACCGAACGTCGGCGACTCGCGTCGGATGTCGACGGCGACGTCGAGTACCCGGCCCCTGAGCACACGGACGAGTTTTGCCTGCGCCCGAGGAGCGAGTTGGTAGTGCAGCCCGCGGATCGTTCCCGGCACCGCCGAGAAGGACTCGTTGTCTTGCACGAAGCCGATGTCGATGCCCGCCTCGGCGAACGGCGCGGGCTTGTACACCTCGCTGAACCAGCCTCTGTCGTCGCCGAACCGACGCGGCGTCACCTCGACGACACCGTCGAGCGCTGTCTCCCGGATCTGCATCAGCCAGCCCTCACTTCTGCCGTTCGAGGCCGCGGCGGACCGTTGCGTCGTTTGCTCGGAGCGGACCCCACCACCATTCGTTGGTGAGATACCACTCGACCGTGCTCCGCAGGCCGCCCTCGAACGTGTGCGCCGGGGTCCAATCGAGCTCGCGGTCGATCTTGGTCTGATCGATCGCGTACCGCTGGTCGTGGCCCGGCCGATCGGCGACGAACTCGATGAGCGACTCGCGCGAGTCACCAGGCGGCAGGGGATCAGCCAATTCGTCGACGAGGCTGCAGATCGAGCGCACCACGTCGATGTTGGTCTTCTCCGACCGGCCTCCGATGTTGTACGTCTCGCCCGGCTCGCCTCGCTCGACCACCCGCACCAAGGCGGTGGCGTGATCTTCGACGTGAAGCCAGTCGCGGATCTGCTGACCGTTGCCGTACACCGGGAGTGGTTCGCCGTGGAGCGCTCGGATCGTGACGAGCGGGATCAGCTTCTCGGGGAAGTGGAAGGGCCCGTAGTTGTTCGAGCAGTTGGTGACGAGCACGGGCAGTCCGTAGGTCTCGCCCCAGGCCCTCGCCAGGTGATCGGCCGATGCCTTCGACGCTGAATAGGGAGACCGGGGGTCGTACGGGGTCGTCTCGGAGAACGCCGGGTCGGTCGGGCCGAGCGAGCCGAACACCTCGTCGGTCGAGATGTGATGAAACCGATGCACCTCGGCCGCACGGGCCGCCTGGAGCATGTTGAACGTGCCCATCACGTTGGTCTCGATGAACGCGGCGGGTCCGTCGATCGAACGGTCGACGTGCGACTCGGCTGCGAGGTGCATCACTGCGTCGGGAGCGTGTTCGCGGAACACTGCATCGACTGCCTCGGCGTTGCGGATGTCGAGTTCGACGAACGTGTAGCGCGGATCGTCGGCGACCATCGCCGTGGAGCCGTCGGTTGCGGCATAGGTCATGGCGTCGCAGTTGACGACATGGTGATCCGTCTGCTGGATGAGGTGGCGGACGACGGCGGACCCGATGAACCCCTTGCCCCCCGTGACGAGAATCTTCATCGCGTTCATCGGGGTGCTCCATCGACGAGGTCGAGCAGATACTGACCGTAGGTGTTCTTACCCATCGACTCACCCGCAGCCCGGACGTCGTCGTCGCTGATCCAGCCGCGCTCCCAGGCGACCTCCTCGAGACAGGCGATCTGGCTGTTCTGGCGGTGCTGGATGACCCGGACGAACTCCGACGCCTCGACCATCGAGTCGAAGGTGCCGGTGTCGAGCCAGGCATAGCCGCGGTTGAGCTGTTCGACGGTGAGGTCACCCCGGCGGAGGTAGTGCTCGATCACCGAGGTGATCTCGAGTTCGCCGCGCGCCGACGGCACGACGTTGCGGGCGGCCTCGACGACCTCTCGATCGAAGAAGTAGAGGCCGGTGACCGCCCAGTTCGACCGCGGCTCGGTCGGCTTCTCGACGATCGACACCGGACGGTTGGCATCGTCGAGTTCGACGATGCCGTACCGCTGCGGATCGCGGACGTGGTAACCGAACACGGTCGCGCCCGACTCCCGGGCGGCGGCCTTCTCGACGATCTGTGACAGACCGGCGCCGTAGAAGAGGTTGTCGCCGAGCACGAGGGCGCACCCGTCGTCCCCGATGAACGACTCGCCGATCAGGAACGCCTGCGCGAGGCCGTCGGGGGAGGGCTGGACCTCGTACGACAGCGAGATGCCCCACTGCGACCCGTCACCGAGGAGGCGCTCGAACGCCGCTCGATCCTCGGGGGTCGTGATGATCAGCACCTCGCGGATGCCAGCGAGCAGGAGCACCGACAGCGGGTAGTAGATCATCGGCTTGTCGTAGACGGGGAGTAGCTGTTTGGAGGTACCACGGGTGACCGGGTGGAGTCGAGAGCCGGTCCCACCGGCGAGCACAATGCCTTTCACGCCGGAAGACGCTAGCGAGCTGGTAGCTGCCCGCCAGCTCACGGCTCAGACGTCGCAGCCCTCGTCGCCACGAGCTGACGACACGAATCGGGCGTTTTCGGGTGACCGGACGAGGCCGCGCTGTTACGTTCCGCGAATGTGAGCTCCTCCGCTAACAGATCACCTGGCGCGCATGCCTGACCCCGTCATCGAGCTGGACCGGCTCACCAAGTTCTACGGACCGCACCGGGGGATCGAAGACATCGATCTGGTCGTCGAACCCGGGCAGGCGTTCGGGTTTCTCGGCCCGAATGGTGCGGGCAAGTCGACCACCATGCGGGTGCTCCTCGACTTCCATCGCGCCACGAGCGGCTCCGCCACGGTGCTCGGCCTCGACTGTCGAACCGAGAGCATGGAAGTGCGCCGCCGCACCGGCTACCTGTCGGGCGACATCGCCCTCTACGAGAAGCTCACTGCGGAGGAACACCTCATCTGGTTGGGGAAGCTCCGCGGCGGCGTCGATCGTCGACGGATCTCAGAACTCGCCGAGCGCCTGGGGCTCGATCTGTCCCGCAAGATCGGCGAACTGTCGAAGGGCAACCGCCAGAAGGTCGGCCTCGTGCAGGCATTCATGCACGAGGCCGAGCTGCTCATCCTCGACGAACCCACATCGGGCCTCGATCCGCTCGTCCAGCACACCTTCCAGGAGATGGTGCGCGAGGTCGCCGCCGACGGGCGCACCGTCTTTCTCTCGTCGCACATCATCGACGAGGTCGACCGCGTGTGCGATCAGGTCGCGATCATCCGCGAGGGGAAGATGGTCGCCGTCGAGACGATCGAAGCGCTCCGGGCGCGTTCGCTCCGCCAGGTCAAGATCACGTTCGACCACGACGTCGATCCGGCCGAGTTCGACGCGCTCGACGACGTTCGAGCCACCACGGGCGACCCTCGCACCGTGATCATCACGGCATCGGGCGACCTCGACCCGATCGTGAAGCTCGCGTCGCAGCACCACGTGGTCGACCTGGTCAGCGAGCGCGCCGACCTCGAGGCGGTGTTCCTCGCCTTCTACGAGGGGGGAACCGAGTCGAGCGGGCCCGCCGAATCGGATGGGGAGGTCGGGTGATGCACGTCTTCGACCGTGCCCTCCGCGACCGCCGCATTCCGATCATGTGGTGGTCGATCGGAGTCGCCATCTACTGCGCGTTCATCGTCGCCGTCTGGCCGGTGATCGAGGGCAACGACGACTTCGAGGAGCTCTACGCCGACATGCCCGACGCGCTCCAGGCGATGTTCGGTGCTGATGGCTTCACCGACTTCACCTCGCCGGCCGGGTTCCTCAACACCTACCTGTTCTCGATGATCTTGCCGTTTATCTTCACCGGCTTGGCGATCAGCTTCGCCAGCTCGCTGTTGCCGGGTGAGGAGGAAGACGAGCTGCTCGACCTCGTGCTGTCGTATCCGATCCGCCGGCGTGACGTCTTGCTCGAGAAGGCCCTGGCGCTCGCCACGGCCGTCGCCATGCTGGCGATCGTCGTCGTGGTGCTGCTGGCCGTCGCACGCGAACCGGTCGACCTCGACATCGGGGTCGGGGGATTGGCATCGGCCACGCTCGGCTCGGTGCTGTTCGCGTTGTTCCACGGCTTCGCCGCCCTCGCAGCAGGTGCGGCGACGGGGGCGAAGGGCGTCGCCACCGGGGTCGGGTGGGGGCTCGCGCTCGCTGGCTACCTGATCAACATCATCGCCAACCTCGACGACTCACTGGACTGGCTCGAGCCGTTCTCGCCGATGTATTGGGCGACCGCCGACTCGCCGGTCACCGGCACGGTGCCGATCACCTACGCCGTGCTCGCCGCTGGGATCGGCGTGCTGGTCGGCTCCGCGCTCGTCCTCTTCGAACGCCACGACCTCTAGTCACTCGCAACCAACATTTCCGATGAGATCTGTCTTCGGATGGGGCCGTCACCTCTCATCGGGCAGGGTGGGTTCGGAGGGCTCGGAGTCACGCTGGGTGGTCGGTTGGTCTCTACACTCACGCCGGTGTCCGCCGACCTCGCCGTGTTCCTGTTCGTCGTCGCACTCCGACTCGGGATCCCACTGCTCATCCTCCGGTACCCGCTGCCGGCGATCCTCGCATCGTTGGTGATCGACGCCGCCGACCAGACGATCTTCCAGCAGTTCACCGACCTCAACCTCGACAGCTACCAGAGCTACGACAAGTCGCTCGACGTCTACTACCTCGCCATCGCATTCATCGCCACGATGCGCAACTGGCGACACCCGGTCGCCGTGACCGTCGCGTTCGGCCTCTGGTACTACCGGCTCGTGGGCGTCACCCTCTTCGAGCTCACCGAGTGGCGCCCCCTGCTCCTCATCTTCCCGAACACGTTCGAGTACTTCTTCATCGCCATCGCATGCGTCCGCATCGGGTGGGACTCCGCCCGCCTCAGTGCACGCAACGTCATCACCACGGCGGCGGCGATCTGGATCTTCATCAAGCTGCCGCAGGAGTACTGGATCCACGTCGCGCAACGCGATGTGACCGACACCTTGAAGGAGGGATTCCTCGGCGTCGACCCGTCGTCGAGTTGGGGTGACGCATTCGCCAACCGGCCACTCGTGGCGGCAGCGATGTTCGCTGTCGTCGCCCTCGCAGTGGTGGCTGCCGTGGTGATCTGGCGTCGCCTGCCCGAGCGCGACTACCCCGTCACGTTTGCCTCCGACAAGGCGATCACGAGCATGTCGCCCGAACCATCCCTGTCGGGCCCGCCCCGCTGGCACGACGGCCTCGTCGAGAAGATCGTGCTCGTCGGTCTGATCTTCGTGATCTTCAGCAAGTCGATCCCGAACGCAGCCCCCTCGGCCATCGAGATCCTCGTCGGTGTCGCCATCCTCGTCGCGGCACACGCGGTGGTGCATGCCTTCGTCGTCGGGCGGTCGGGCGAGTGGCGCTCGGTGGGCACGGCATTCCTCGGATCGCTGGTGATCAACACGGCGATCTGGGCGCTCGCCGCCTGGCTGCTGCCGAGCGACGACGACGGGTCGAGCCGCATCGCCACGGCGTTCTTCCTGTTCCTGATCACGCTGATCGTGTCGCTCTTCGACCGCTACCGCCCGCGCCGCCCGGCCCTCACGCTGACCCTCGACGACCAGCCGGGTACCCGCCAGCGGGTCGGCTGACCGCAGGCCACCACCGATGGGCTTCACCCGCGCCGAACTCGAGTCGTTCGTCGGTGCAACGGTGCCCGACCTGGTGGGAGGCTCCCCCGATCCTCCGCTCCGCTTGCTCTTCGTCGGGATCAACCCCGGGCTCTGGACCGCCGCTACCCAGACCCACTTCGCGCACCCCGGCAATCGCTTCTACCCAGCGCTCTTCAAGGCGGGCATCACGCCGTACGAGATCGATCGCGGCAGGGGGATGACCGACGACGACCGCCGCGCCCTCATCGGGCGCGGCATCGGCATCTCGAACGTCGCCCACCGCGCCACGGCCAAGGCGTCGGAACTCTCGAACGACGAACTCCGCGAAGGCGGAGAACAGCTCCGTGCGTTGGTTCGTGAGCGCCAGCCCGCGGTCGTGGCGGTCGCCGGGATCACCGCCTATCGCACCGCCTTCCGCGCCCCGAAGGCGCAGATGGGGGAACAGGATCAACTGTTCGAAGGAAGTCGCCTCTGGCTCGTCCCGAATCCCAGTGGCCTCAACGCCCACGAGACCGTCGACTCGCTCGCCGTTGCATATCGGGCGGCCGCCGAGGCTGCCGGCGTGACCTGAGCATCTGATCCACGGTGGCGCCGGGAAACCAGGTCCGGCTGCGAGACTGCGGGCGATGAGCGCCGACTCGACACCGTTGCGCGTGGCCTACACCGTCGAGCAGTGCTGGCACTCGGTGCCGGGCGGGACGGCGGTCGCGGCGCTGCGCATCGGCCGAGAACTCGCTCGCCGCAGCGACGTACAGCTCGAACTCGTCGCCGGCCGTCACCCGCTCCCACCCGACCCGGCGTACACCCCGCACGACTCGGTCCACATGCTGCCCATCGGCCGCACGGCGCTCTACGAGGCCTGGACCCGGCTCGGTTGGCCGAAGGTCGAAGCGGTCACGGGTCCGATCGACGTCACCCACGCCACCGGGCTGATCCCTGCGGCCACGTCGGCACCACTGATCGTCACGATCCACGACGTCGCCTTCCTCCACACGCCCGAGCGCTTCACCCGTCACGGCGCCCGCCTCATGACGCGGTCGCTCAAGGTCGCCGACAAGCGCGCTGCGCGCATCGTCACCTCGAGTCAGGCCTCGTTCGACGACCTGGTCGACCACGGCGTCGCCGCCGACCGGATCCGCCTCGTGCCGCTCGGCGTCGACGTGCTGCCAGCGACCGCCGACGAGGTCGATGCGGCGCGCACGGCTGCGGGAGTCGATGACTTCATCCTGTTCGTCGGAACCGTCGAGCCGCGCAAGAACTTGCCCCGTCTCGCCGAGGCCGTCGCCAGCTCGAACCTCGACCTGCCGCTCGTCGTCGCCGGTGCGGCCGGCTGGGGTGAGGTCACCGTCACAGCCGAAGCCGACGTCCGATTCCTCGGCCACGTCGACGATGCCACTCTGCGGGGCCTCTACGCCGCTGCCACCGTGTTCGCCTACCCGAGTGAGCGCGAGGGCTTCGGCCTCCCCGTCGCCGAGGCCATGGCGCAGTCGACGCCGGTGGTCACGAGTTCGGGCACCTCGACCGAAGAGGTCGCCGGCGGCGCCGCCGTGTTGGTCGACCCGCTCGATATCGGCTCGATCGCCGATGGACTCGAATGCGCGCTGGGCGACACCGACGAACTCGCGCGCCGAGGTCGAGCGCGAGCCGAGCAGCTCACCTGGAGCGCCGCCGCCGACGCCACGCTCGACGTGTATCGGGAGCTCGCATGATGACGCCGGCCGTCAACCTCCTGTGGTGCTCGCCCGGCCGGGTCGGAGGCTCGGAGCAGTACCTGGTGCGTCAGCTGCTCGGCCTGCCTGACGATGCGCTCGCCGCTCTCGGCACCCCCACGCTCTACTGCGTGCCGGCTTTCGCCGAGGCGCACCCCGAACTCGACGACCGCTTCGAGTTGGTCGCCGCTCCCATCGGCGGCGACCGGCGTCCTGTCCGCGTCGCCGCCGAGCACACATGGCTCGCCCGTCGTACCCGCGAGCACTCACTCGTTCATCACGGCGGCGGCACCGTGCCGGCGTTCGGTGGGACGCCGGTCGTGCTCACCATCCACGACCTGCAGTACGAGACCTTCCCCGAGTATCTCCACCCGCTGAAGCTTCGCTATCTGCGAGCGGCGATGCCGCGCTCGGTCGCCCGCGCCGATGTGATCGCCGTGCCGACCGACTACGTCAAACAGACCGTCGTCGATCAGTTCGGTGTGTCGCCCGACATCGTGTACGTCGTGCCGCACGGTGTCGAACCCGACCTCGGTGCGTCGGCGCCCGGCGCCGACGCACTCCGCACCCGGTACTCGCTCGGCGACGGCCCGATCGTGGTGCTGCCCGCCATCACCCACCCGCACAAAGGGCACCGCTTCCTGCTCGACGTGCTCGCCCGTCACTGGACCGACCCTGGCCTCCGGCTCGTTCTCCTCGGCGGTCGCGGCAGCGCCGACGATGCGGTCGAGGCCTCGATCGACGATCTCGGCCTCCGCTCCCGGGTCGTTCGTCCCGGCCGCGTGTCCGACGGAGACCGCGACGGGCTGATCCGACTCGCCGATGCCCTCGTGTTCCCGAGCGAGTACGAGGGCTTCGGCGCTCCGGTCGTCGAGGCGATGGCGCTCGGGACGCCGGTCGTCTGCTCCGATCAAGCTGCGGTCGCCGAGGTGGTCGGCGACGCTGGGCTCGTGCTCCCGCTCGATGCCGACGCGTGGTCGACAGCACTCGACGAGGTCGACCGACGTCGCGACGAGCTCGTCGCCGCAGGGCACCGACGAGCGCTCGACTTCACCGCGGAACGATCGGGTGCCGCGCTCGCCGACGTCTACCGCGAGGTGCTCGCATGACCCGTCGTCGTCGCAGGGGAGAGGAGCGGGCGGAGATCGTCGTGCTCTGCCCGCACTTCGAGCCCGACAACGCACCGACCGGCACGGTCATGACCCGCATCGTACGCGAATTGGCCGCCCTCGGCCACACCGTGCACGTCGTCACTGCACTGCCCTGGTACCGAGATCACCGGATCGGCGACGGGTGGGAAGGGAAGCTCGTCCGCCGCGAGGCGACCGAGTGGGGCTCGATCACCCGCGTGCACCCGTTCCCGGGCGGCGACAAGACCGACCTGTTCCGGCGGGCGCTCGGGTTCGTCGCCTCGTCGGCGCTGATGGGGCTGATGGGTCTACGAGCCGGCCGCGGCTGGTTTCGCCGAACCGACGTGGTGCTCGCGATGTCGCCGCCGCTCACGCTGGGCATGACCGGCTGGCTCGTGGCCAGGCTCCGCCGAGCCCGCATGGTGTTCAACATCCAAGACGTGTTCCCCGATGCCGCCGTCGAGACCGGCGCGATCTCGAACCGCCACGTGATCCGAGTCGCGTCGTGGCTCGAACGCCTCAGCTACCGCAGTGCCGACGCCGTGACCGTGCTGTCCGACGACCTCGCCGACAACGTGCGTGGCAAGTTGCCCGATCGGCTGGCCGACACGGTGCACGTCATCCCCAACTTCGTCGACACCGACGTGATCGTCCCCGGCGAGCGGCTCACAGCGCTGCGCACCGAGCTCGGCATCGACGACGAGCCGGTCGTCCTCTACGCGGGCAACCTCGGGTTCTCGCAGTCATTCGACCTGCTGTTCCACGCCGCCCGCCGGCGGCCCGACGTGACGTTCCTCATCGTCGGAGCCGGTTCGGCCCGGGCCGCGCTCGAGGACCGCGTCGCCGATCTCCCCAACGTTCGGATCCGTGGCTACGTCGAGGCCGGTCGCCTGCCCGAACTGCTCGCCACCGGCGACATTCACGTGGTGCCGCTCAAGACGGGGCTCGGCCGTGTGTCGGTGCCATCGAAGACGTACTCGATCATGGCGGCAGGTCGCCCGGTGCTGGCTGCGATCGACCCGGGAACCGCGGTCCCCACGATGCTCGCCGACTCTGGTGGCGGGATCGCCGTCGAACCCGACGAACCCGATGCCTTCCTCGACGGACTCGACCGCCTCCTGGCCGCCGACGAGCTCGGCCGCACGCTGGGTGATGGCGGGCGACGCTGGGTGGTCGAACACGCCGCCCCTGCCGCTGTCGGCGCCCGGTACTCGGAGCTCATCGGATCGCTCGGCGGCAGCTCTGCCGGTGTCGACTGATCACCCCGATCGCGCCGAGTCATCGGGGCTGACCCTGGTTCGACCGCACGCGCCGATAGCCTCGCCGCCGTGGCAAACAGCTCCTCATCGACCAAGAAGGCCGCCCGCCTGGCCCAGAAGGGCAAGGGCAAGAAGGTTCGTTTCCAGGGCGGCGCCCTGTTCCCGCTCGTCGTCGCCATCGTCGTCGTGCTCGGCTTCGGACTCGTGGTGTACGCCCGCCAGAGCCGTCCGCCGGCCGACGCCTCAGCGCCGACCGTCAACGACCACTGGCACCACGTGTACGGCTTCTACCTCTGCGACACCTGGGTGCAGCTCACGGGCGATGCCGAAGAGGTCGACTCCACCGGCCGTCCGATCAACACCGAGTTCGCTCGCACCGGCATTCACAGCCACGACGACGGCCTGATCCACTGGCACCCGTTCTCGTCGGCCGCCGTCGGGCGCCGCGCCCAGCTCGGCGTGTTCATGGACGTGTACGACGTCAACCTCGAAGACACCAAGCTCGAGTTCCCCGAGAGCCAGCTCGGTCAGCTGCCGGCCGGCGCTCCCGAAGACGGCGTGTACGAGTCCGGTGAAACGCAGTGCGAGATCACCGACGACGAGGGCAACACCACGACCGAGGACGGCACGCTGTTCGTGCGGGTCTGGGACAACGTGTCCGACACCGGCGACGGCACCACGTTCATCGCTGGTTACAACGACATCCTGCTCGACCAAGACGCCATGGTCGTCACGATCGTGTTCGCTCCCGAGGGCACCGAGCCGGGCATGCCGCCGTGGGCTCCCGACTTCGACGAGTTGGCCGCCGCCGATCAGCCGACGTTCGATCAGCTCTTCCCCGGCTCCGAGGTGAGCCCCGACGGTGACCTGACCGACGTGCTCTCCGGCGACACCGGTACCGACTCCAGCGACGACGGCTGATGCTGGCCATCGTGCTCGTCGGGGGCTTCGGCACCCGGATGCGGCCGCTCACCTATCACGTCCCGAAGCCGATGCTTCCGGTCGGTCACGATCCGATGATCGCCCGGCTGGTCGGACGCCTCGCCCGCGGCGGGGTGACCGATGTGGTGCTCGCCCTCGGCTTCAAGCCCGAGCCGTTCCAGGCAGCGTTCCCCGACGGGGTCTGCCGAACCGTGCACGGTGACGTCACCATGCACTACGCCGTCGAGCCCGAGCCGCTCGACACGGGCGGTGCCATTCGCTTTGCGGCCGACGCCTACCGCGCCGACAACGACCTCGCCGGGCCGACCGTGGTCGCCAACGGTGATGTCATGACCGACCTCGACGTCGGTGCTCTGGTCGAGGCCCACACCGCGTCGGGGCGTGACGCCACTCTTCACCTCATCGCCGTCGATGACCCGTCGGCGTTCGGCGTGGTCGACTTGGCCGACGATGGGGCCATCAACGCGTTCGTCGAGAAGCCCGCACCCGGCACCGAACCGAGCAACCTGATCAACGCTGGTACGTACGTGTTCGAACCGTCGGTGTTCGACCAGATCCCTGCCGGGGAGCGAGTGTCGATCGAGCGCAACACGTTCCCGCTCCTCGTCCAGCAGTCGGCCATCGGCGGCGTCGCCACCGACGACTACTGGCTCGACGCCGGTCGTCCCGAGTTGTACCTCGCAGCGAACCTCGACCTGATCAAGGGTGTCCGTGCCGCGGAGTCGGCGGTCGCCATCCACCCCGACGCCGACGTCGACCCCGAGGCAACGGTCGTCGACTCGCTCGTCGGCCCCGGCGCCCGCGTCGAGGCCGGCACCACCGTGGTCGACACCGTCGTGTTGCCCGGGGCCGTGATCGGCGCTCGTTCGCAGGTCGAGTCGTCGATCGTCATGGGGCGTATCGGCCACGACGCCACGCTCATCGAGGCCGTCATCGGTGCCGAGGGTGTCGTCGACGACGGCGATGTCGTCGCCCACTCCTCGATCCCAGATCCCGACGAAGCGTGACCCACCCCCTAACGTCTTCACGATGAACGTCGTGGTGATCGGCGGGGCCGGCTTCATCGGCTCGCACCTCGTCGACCGGCTCCTCGCCGCTGGCCACACGATCGATGTGGTCGACGACTTGTCGTCGGGAGCCCTGGCCAACCTCGCCGACGCTCGCTCCGCCGGTGGACCGCTCAAGATCCACCACCTCGACGCCCGATCCGAAGAGATGGCGACCCTCATCGGCATGCGCCATCCCGACGTGGTGTACGACCTGTCGCTCTTCGATCGGGTCGACCGTGACGTGCAGCGTCAAGGGCATGCGGTGGCCGCCATGCTCTCCACCCTTGAAGGTGCTCGCCGATACGGCGTGGGCAAGGTGGTCGTGACCCTGCCTGCGACCTCGCTCTACGGCCAGCCCGCAGCCGCTTCACTCCCGTTGAAGGAAGGCGACATCACACCGCGAGGCGTGCGCGGCGTGGTCGCCCGAGCCGTCCTCGACCTGCTGACCACGTACCGCAACCAACACGCTGTCGAGTTCACGGCGCTCGCCCTCACCACGGTCTACGGGCCTCGCCAGCACGAAGCGGGTGGGGTCGTCGCCGAACTGCTCACCGCAGCCGATGCCGGCTGCCCGGCTCGACTCGAAGGCGGAGGTCGGCAGACGCGGGACCTCCTCTTCATCGACGATGCGGTCGATGCGGTCGCCCGCGCAGGCGAGCGAGGAAGCGGCCTGGTCATCAACGTCGGAACCGGTGAGCAGACGACGATTCGCGATCTGTGGGAGGTCATCGCTCCCGGTGCACAGGCCGAGTCGGTGCCGGCTCGGCCCGACGATCTGCCCCGATTCTCGGTGTCGGCGGCTCGTGCTCGCATCCACCTCGGGTGGACCCCGTGGACGACGTTGGCCGACGGAGTCGCCCAGCTGCGCTGACCGCGTGTTCGGACGTCAGCGAACGGCGTCGAGCGTGGCCTGTGCGAGTGATGCAGCGATGTCGGGCGTCGACATGATCGACGGCGTCACCACGCAGCGCATGCCAGCGGCCTCGACGTCGGCGGCGAGGTGTTCGTCGGCCGGGTCGATCACGAGGGTCGATGCAATCGGGGCGTAGAGGCGGGCGACACCGACGACCGATGCCTCGAAGCCCAGTTCGACGAGCATCCGGTCGGCTGGTCCCTTGAGTGCAGCGCCTCCGACGATGGGAGACACGGCCACCACCGACTGGCGCCGCTGTGCGAATAGGTGGTCGACGCCGGGCAGGTGCCGGATCGGTCCGATCGACACGAGCGGGTTCGATGGCGCGATGACGACGACCTCGGCGTCCCGCAGGGCGGCCTCAGCTGTGTCGGAGAGCCGGGCGTCGCCATCGAAGCGGACGGCGCTGACCGGCACCCCGTGGCGCAGTCGGACGAAGTAGTCCTGGAACGAGACTTCGACGAGCTCGTCGCTCCCGGATTCGGTCACCGACACCATGGTTGACAGTCGGTCGTCGGTCATCGGCACGATTCGGATCGGCAGTTCCCACGATCGCCGGATCTCGTCGGTCACCTCGGTGAGCGTGGCACCCTCGGCGAGTCGGGCCGTTCGATAGAAGTGGGTGGCGAGGTCTTGATCGCCGAGGTTGAACCACGTCGGCGCAGCCGCCGATCCGTCGGGCCGAACGCTCTGGAACCTCTCGAGCGCTCCCATCGCCCGCCACGATTCGTCGCGGAGTCCCCAACCGCGTTCGGGATCGATCGCATCGGCCAGGGTGTAGGTGATCGTGTCGAGGTCGGGGCTGATCGACAGGCCGTGCAGCACGGTGTCGTCGCCGGTGTTGACCACCGCCACGATCTGCTGCGGCGCCACGACCAGTCGGAGCCCTCGGAGGAACCGGGCTGCACCAACACCGCCCGACACCACCGCCACATCGCCACCGATGCGATCTGCGGGTTCGGCGCTCACGATGACTGCTCCACGAGGCGACGGTAGAGGGCGACGGTGTTCGCGACCGTGTCGTCCCACGTGAACCGTTCGAGGTTTCGTCGGCCAGCCTCGATCATCAACTCCCGCCGACTGGAACCCGCCGGCGCGTCCAGCATCCCGTAGAGGTGGGCGGCGATCGCGTCGACGGCGCCGGGAGCTGCGTACAGCGCCGACGACCCGGCGACCTCGGGAATCGAACCTGCCGTGCTGGCGACAATCGGGAGCCCCGCAGCGTTCGCTTCGAGTAGCGGGAAGCCGAAGCCTTCGTCGAGCGAGACGTAGCCGAGGACGGCGGCGTTGGCGAGCAGCCACCGCTTGGACGATCCGGACACCGGACCGGTGCGGATGACCCTGGATCGCACCTCGGGTCGGAGCGCGGCGATCGCCGTGGCGACCGTTGCTGCATCATCGCCGTCTCGCCCTGCGATCACGAGATGGGCATCGGGGTGCTCGGCGGCGAGGCGACCGAAGGCTCGCACGAGCGTCGGCACGTTCTTGCGGCGCTCGACCGTGCCGAGGGCCAGGATGAACGGGGCGCCCTCGAGTCGGGTCGCCACCGCTGGCGCACGATCGTCGTCACCCGCACCGACATCGAGCGGCGGACCGAGGTGCACCACCTCGATCCGATCGGTGTCGCTGTGGTCGCGCAGGCGGTCGGCCGTCGCCTGCGACGACGTGAGCGCCGTCGCGCCATCGCTCAGCGCTCGGAGCAGCGCGGCGCTCGCGAGCCGCACATCACGGTGCGCGGACGCAGGGTGATCGAGGAACCAGCAGTCGTACACGCTCACGACCCGCGGTGCAGTGGTGGGCGGAACCACGTAGTTCGTGCCGTGCACCACGTCGGGTCGGCCCAGCCAACGATCGGCCCGCAGGCGCGACGATCGAGCCCACGATCGCAGCGCGACCGCAGCTGGTGCGGGCAGACGTCGTTCGCCCCGTTCGAGTGATGCCCGCATCGACGTGACATAGCGGGTCAGCTTCAGGTCGTGACGAAGGGGGTGTGCGTCCAATGCATCGAGGTACCAGGCGACTGCGTTGCCGATGCCGGTTCGGTGCCCGTGCAAGGGTCCCGTATCGATGGCCACCTCGAGCACCCGTCGAACGATACCGACGCGCGTCCAGCCGGTGACGGCGTTCCGTACCCGTACACTCCCGCCCATGCCGAAGGCGTTCATCACGGGGATCACGGGGCAAGACGGTCAGCATCTCGCAGAGTTCCTGCATGGCAAGGGCTACGACGTGTACGGAATGGTGAAGGGGCAGAACAACCCTCGCGCCGCTCGGGTACAGGAAGAGATGCCGTACATCGAGCTCGTGTCGGGTGACCTGGCCGATCTGCCATCGCTGGTGTCGGCACTGCAGCAGGTGCAACCCGACGAGGTCTACAACCTGGGTGCGATCTCGTTCGTCGCGTTGTCGTTCTCGCAGGCGGAGTTGACCGCGAACATCACCGGACTCGGTGTGCTGCGGATGCTGGAGGCGATCCGCATGGTCGGGGGGACCGACAACAACCCGATCCGCTTCTACCAGGCGTCGTCGTCGGAGATGTTCGGTCAGGTGCGGGAGACACCCCAGAACGAGCTGACCCCGTTCCACCCGAGGAGCCCGTACGGCTGTGCGAAGGTGTTTGGCCACGACATCGTCGTCAACTACCGAGAGTCGTACGGGTTGCATGCGTCGTCGGGGATCTTGTTCAACCATGAGGGTCCGCGGCGTGGTGTGGAGTTCGTGACGCGCAAGGTCACCAACGCGGTGGCCCGCATCAAGTTGGGGTTGCAGCACGAACTGGTGCTCGGGAACTTGGACTCCAAGCGTGACTGGGGGTACGCAGGCGACTACGTGCGGGGCATGTGGATGATGCTGCAGCAGGACGTGCCGGGCGACTACGTGTTGGCAACGGGTGAGACGCACACGATCGAGGAGTTCGTGGAGATGGCGTTCGCCGAGGTGGGGATCGAGAACTGGCGCGACCACGTGCGCCAGGATCCGAAGTTCTACCGTCCAGCCGAGGTCGACCTGTTGATCGGTGACGCGTCGAAGGCGCGCGATGTGCTCGGCTGGAAGCCCGAGGTCGATTTCCCGGGCCTGGTCAAGATGATGGTCGCCCACGACCTCGAGATCGAGGCGGCCAAAGCCGGCCGCTAGGTCAGCCGGTCACGTCTCGAAGGGCATGTCGGTGATGGCTTCCATCACCGATTCCTGATCGGGCGTCTCGCCTCGAGCGAGCTTGTACCGCAACGCGGCAGCGAAGCACAGCAGGCCGGCGACCGAGGAACCGAGGAGGCCGTACTCGATACGGCGGAACAGGTCGTCGGACGACAGCCAGGTCACGACGAAGAAGGCGATCACGGCGACCACCCAACCGCCGGCGACGAGGGCATGGCCGTGGAGCGCGATCACGGCCTGCGCCAGTGCCAGCGCCACCATGTAGAAGGCGCTCCCGAGTGCGAGTGCTGCCATGGTCCGCCCGCTCAGGTCGGCGTCGTACACCAGCTCGACGACCCACGGACCCAGGACGAGCGCGCCGAGCGTGCCGACCACGCCGACGGCGCCGACGAGCAGCAGTAGCCGGCGGAGCCCGGCTCGGAACTCGACGAATGCGCCCTGTGCTGCCAGGCCCGACAGCTTGGGGAGCAGGGCCGCCTGCACTGCCTGGAACAGGAAGAGCGGCACGCGTGCCAGCAGCACTCCGAACGAGAACTCGGTGACGAGTGCCTCTTGGCCGTCTTCGGCGAGGATCGTCGCGGCGAGTGGCCCGGCGTTCAGCAGCGCTGCCGCCGAGGTGGCGCCGATCAACAGCCACCCGAGGTTGGGGGTGACCTCTGCCCAGGTTGCCGGCGGACCGTCGTCGTTCCGGAGGTCGCCGGTTCGCCAGACGTAGGCGAGCGCGAACAGTGGGGCGACCGCGATCGCGAGGCCGAAGTAGCCGGCGCGCTGCACCCCGATGATCGCCAATGCGACACACAGCACGATGCGGACGACGCCGTCGCCACCCATGATGAGGGCGTAGCTGCGGAAACGACCGTTGCCGGAACACACCCCCCTGCCGAGGTGAGCGGGGGCATAGGCGGCGAACGCGCCAGCGAGAGCGACGACCAGGAGCCAATCGCCGTCGAAGAACTCGTCGACGAGCAATGGGCCGCTCAGCAGGATGATCGTGGCGATCGTGACCGTCAGCGCGACACCGAGCTGGACCACCTTGCGGACGACCGGGGCGGCCCCCTGGCCGGTGGCCCTGCGGTGCGAGATCGCTCGAGCGAGTTCTTGTTCGAGGGGGAGGAAGAAGCCGGGTGCGAGTGCGAACGTGGCGAACCACATCGACACGATCGGCTGGAAGGCGTCGTCGCCGCCGACGGCAACTGCTCCGATCTTGAAGAACGCATAGGTCGCGACGCCGGCGACGAGCAGGGCGGCGCCGACCGGGATCGTGCCCGACGGCACCGCATCGGTGAGTCGTCTGGTCGCTGCGTTCGACACGTGGTCAGTCGGTGCGGTGTGCCTGGCGGTCGAGGGGGCCGGGCTCGGTGAGCGCTCAGTCGCGCAGGGAGCGCTCGAACTCCCGACGGCGGACCTGGAGGCGCTGCCACGTGAGGACGCCGAGACCGACCGCGGTGTAGGTGGTGTCCTTGGCGACCCGGGTGGCCATGCCGCTCACCCGGCCGGTAGCGGAGCGGGTGGCGCGTGAGACCTGCCGGATCGCAGGGACGAGATCGACGTCGGTGAGGTCGATGGCGGGCTGGGCGGGCATCTGACACACGATATCCCCACCTCGGGTGACCTGTTCGGGCATCACCCCACCACTAGCCTCGCTCAGTCGTGGACGTCGAGACTCCAGAGGCACCGCCCGTCGTTGCGGTCGTCGTCGTCCACCAGCCTGGCGCGTGGTTCGACGAAGTGCTTGCGGCCTACGTCGCGCAGGACTATCCGAACCTCCGGATGCTGTTCCTGCTCACGGGCCCCGACCCCGATCTGCGCGTGGAGACCGAGACCCGCATCAAGATGCGTCTTCCCGATGCCTTCGTGCGCGGGCTCGACGCCAACCCTGGCTTCGGGCCGTCCGCCAACGAGGTGTTGCGACTCGTCGACGGCGACAACGGCTTCTTCTTCGTCGCCCACGACGACGTAGCTCCCGATCCGACGGCGGTTCGACTGCTCGTCGAGGAGCTGTATCGCTCGAATGCGGGAATCGTCGGTCCCAAGATCGTCGACTGGGACGACCCGTCGGTGCTCCGGAGCGTCGGGTTCGGCCTCGACCGTTTCGGTGAGGTCGACCAACCGATCGAGCCCGACGAAGTCGACCAGGAGCAGCACGACGGTGTGCGCGACGTGTTCGTCTTGTCGAGCGCCTGCCTGCTCGTGCGTGCCGACCTCTTTCGCCAGCTCCGGGGCTTCGACCCCTCGATCGACTTCTACGGCGACGACGTCGAGCTCTGCTGGCGAATCCACCACTCCGGGGCGCGGGTGGTCGTGGCACCAGCGGCTCGTGTCCGCCATCGGGGCCAGCTCTCCGAGCGGCGTCCCGACTTCGCCCACGTGTCGGCTGCTGCTCGTCACCGAATGCGTACGGTGGCGACGCTCACCGGATCGGCACGTCTTCCCGGCCGGTTGCTCGAACTGATCGTGTTGACGATCGCCGAGTTGTTGGCCGGGGTGTTCACCGGTCGTCTCCGGCCTGCGTTGGCGTCGGCTCGGGCACTCGTCGGGCTGGTGCCCCGAACCGGTTCGATCGTTGCTCGTCGCCGTGAGGTGAAATCTCTTCGCCAGGTACCCGAGCGCGAGGTGCTCGGCTTGCAGGAGCGAGGGAGCGCACAGCTCAGTTCGTACCTGCGCAACCGCCAGACCGACACGTTCATCGGCGCCGACCGCAGCATCCGCCGATGGCGCCAGTCGACGACCGGCCCCATCATCGCCTGGCTGCTCGCCCTCGGTGCGCTCATCGTCGGGAGCCGCCAACTGATCCAGAACGGGGTACCTCCTGTCGGCGACCTCCTCCGGTTCCCCGAGAGTCCTCGGGGCATGTGGGACGGCTTCGTCAACGCCTGGAACCCGACCGGGCCCGGTGCGACGTCTGCGAATCCGACGGGTCTCGCCACGATCGCGTTCCTGTCGGTGCTCACCCTGTTCCGGATGGCGCTGTTGCAGACCGTCTTCGTCATCGGCCTGGTCGCGCTCGGCATGCTCGGGACCTGGAAGACCGCCACGGTGTTCCCCTCGACCCGAGCCCGCGTCGCAGCGCTCGCCGTCTATGCGGCCAGTCCGCTCGTCACCGGAGCGTTTGCAGTGGGCTCCCTCGACACGCTCGTCGCATACGCAGCGGTTCCGTGGGTGGTGCACGCCGGGCGACGCGCCGTTGGCGTCGGCACCGCCGACCCCAGAACGATCGAGCTCGACCTGGTCGACGGACTCGTCGACCTGTCGCTCAGCGAGCGCATCCGTCGAACGCTGCAGCTCGCTCTGGTCATCGCGCTCGCCGCAGCATTCACGCCGGTGCTGCTTCCGTTGTCGCTGGTCATCGGCGTGCTGCTCGCCGCCGGCACGCTGCTCGCGTTGGCGTCGTGGCGTACCGCCCTCGATCAGCTCGTCGTGACCGTCGGTGCGGCCGTCGTCGCTGCCATCATCCACGTGCCCTGGACCGGTACGTGGACCTGGAGCGGCTTCGTCGGGCCGAGCCCGATCGGCGACCCGCAGCGTGGACTGTTCGCCGTCGCCGCCTTCGAGATCGGACCGGTCGACGTCGTGGGGCTCAGCCTCGCGTTCTACGTTCCACTGCTCGCAGCGCTGCTCCTCGCCCGGGCGTGGCGGCTCACCTGGGCCGTGCGAGCAGCGATGCTGGTGCTCGGATTCGGTGCGCTCGCCGTGTTGGGCGACCGAGGCGACCTCCCGTTCGCAGCGCCATTCGCTGGCGTGCTGCTCGTTCCGGTGGCGCTCGGGCTGGCGCTCGCAGCAGCTGCCGCACTCGCCGCCTTCGACCTCGATGTGCTCGGCGGATCGTTCGGTTGGCGTCAACCGCTCGGCCTCCTCGCAGGCCTCTCGGTCGCTGTCGGCGTGATTCCGGCGGTCACCTCGCTGAGCGACGGCGCCTGGAAGATGCCGGCGAATCCGTTGCCTGCGCTGATCGAGTCTCAGCTCCCCGACGTACCCACCGACATCGACAGCGACTACCGCGTCCTCGTGCTCGGCGACGCTCGGCTGATCCCCGGTGCGGCAACCGAATACCGCGACGGCGTCTCCTACTCGATCATCACGCAGGACGACCTCACCGTCGTCGACCGCTGGGCGCGGCCGACCACCGAGTACGACGACGCGATCGTTGCTGCCCTCGACCAGATCGCGATCGGATCCACCCAGCGTGGTGGACGCCTCCTGGCTCCGCTCGGCATCCGCTACATCCTCGTTCCCGAGTTCGACGGCGTGGTGTCGACCCTCGACGACCCGCTTCCGCTCCCACTCGGGCTTGCCGAAGCGCTCGACGAGCAGCTCGACATCGTGAATCGCTTCGCCATTCCGACGGTCGAGTTCTATGAGAACACGGCCGCCCTGCCTGCCGCGTCGGTGCTCTTCGGTGCGGCCGCTGCTGCCAGCGAGTCGGCCGGAGCGGAGTCGCTCGTGCGGGCCGACCTGTCCGACCACACCGGCGTGTTCGTCGGCGTGAGCGCGACGAACTCGGTCACCGAGGAGATCGCTGCGGGCACCGTGCACCTCGCCGTTCCGTACGACGAAAACTGGTCGCTGCGCGTCGACGCAGCCGACATCGAGCCTCGGCGGGCATTCGGTACGACCCTCGCCTTCGATGTCGCCGAGGGTGGCACGGCGACACTGAGCTACGAGCCTCCGGCGTCGCGGGGGTTGCTGGTCGCGCTCCAGCTGCTCTTGTGGCTCGCGGTCGTCGTCGGTGCCTTCCGCGTGTCGGTGTCGGTCGGTCGTCGACGTGACGTCGTGGTCGCCGACGAGACCCTGCTCTCACTCGATGGGCCGCCTGTTGCTCTCCCCATCGACCCGACGCTCGCCCCCGCCCTTGCTGTCGACCCGCTCGTCGAGGTGCCGACGCCCACCGCTCATGAACCCGACGATGGCGACGTCGGTGATCGGGGTGATCTGCCCATGCCCGTCGACGAGGTGGCCGAGGCCGGTTCGGCCGATGCCGTTTCTGAAGCCGTTGCCGACCCGGCATCGGACTCGACTGATGGCGGAGTCGAGCGATGAGTCGCCGGGCCATCCCCGGTCTGATCGTCGTGGTGCTCGGACTGGCCTCGCTGATCTGGATCGGGCGATCGAGCGACGAGCAGCCGGTGCCCTCGTTCGCGTCGACGTCGCTGAGCTGGATGCCATCGGTCGGGTCGTCGGGATCGCTCAGCGGGAGCTGGTTCTGTCCCGGGGTCCCGGTCACCGGTGAGGATGGTGTCGGCGGTGAAGTGGTCGTCTCGAATCGGGCCGAACAGCAACTGGTCGGGCGGTTCACGGTGCTCACCGACGACGGGGTCGTCCAAGATCGCGACCTCACCGTCGAACCATGGGAGCAGGCGACGATCGATGTCGACTCGTTCGCCACCGCCGACTTCGCCTCGGTCATCGTCGAGATCGAAGGAGGCGGTGGTCTGGTCGAACAGGTCGCCGAACATCCGGCGGGGCGCTCGATCGCCCCGTGCGCCAACAACACGTCCGACCAGTGGTATTTCGCCGATGGGTTCACCCTCGACGGCAGCATCGAGACGCTGGTGCTCACCAACCCGTTCGACGAGCCGGTCGTCGCCGACCTGCGGTTCGCCACCGAGGACCGCGAGGCCCAGCCCAACCAGTTCCAGGGATTCACCATTTCGCCGCGCTCGCTGCGCAGCATCCCGATCGCCGAACTCGGAGCACGAGATGAGCCGGTCATCTCCGTCGCCATCGAGGCGACGGCCGGGCGCCTCGTCGCCGGGCGCGCTCAGCACTACGTCGGCGGTGGCCGCCTCGGCTACGACGTGTCGCTCGGATCGCCCGAGCTGCGTGAACAGTGGTGGTTCGCCGACGGCGAGCAGGGCCCGGGCATCTCCGAGTCGTTCTCGATCTACAACCCCACCGATGAGCCGGTCGAAGTCACGGTGTTCTTCGGCGGGCTCCCGCTGAGTGCCGGTGTGACCGACCTCGACCCGATTCCGGTTCCGCCGCGCCGTGTCGTGGTGTTCGATCCGTCGGTCGACCTGGTCCCGTCGAGCGATCCCGGCGGGCCTGGTACTGACACCGATGACACCGACGACGCGGGTGGCTCCGCTGGCGATGGCGACGACGACTCCGGGTTCGACGTGTTCGACCCGATCACGGAGCTGCCAGAAGGCCGCCACGGCACGGTCTTCTCGACGCTGGCGCAGCCGTCGATCGTGATCGAGCGAGTGCTCACCCGGCCGACCGAATCGGGATCGGTTTCCACGTCGGTCGTCCTCGGCGCAGTCGCACGAGACGGCTTCGTTCCGACGACGTGGCACATGGGCATCGGACCCTCCACGGCGACCGCTGAGGCACTCGTCGTCTACAACATCGATCAGACCGATGCGACGGTCACCGTGTCGGCCATCGGCCCCGGCGGTGAGTTCGACGTGCCGAGTCTCACCGAGGTCGCGCTGCCCAGGGGTTCGATCATCACCGTCGACCTGACCGATCCCGACGTGGTCGGTCAGGAGCTGATCGTTCGGTCGACGAGCCGAGTGTTCGTCGAACGGCTGCTCCCGCGGGGCGGCGATCTCGAGGGGCGAACCGGCTCGTGGCTGTTGCCCTCGGCCATCCAGTGATCGATCGGCGGCTCTAGCCTGGAGTCATGACCCGGCTCGTCATCGCCATCGTCATCGTGGTGTTGGTGGCGGTCGTTGCGCTCATCGCCCGTCGCCGGCAGATCCCCGACGCTCCGACGCAACGCAACTACTCGGTGCCCGAGCAGATCGACCGAGCCGACTTCCCCGAACCTGAGGCACCGTGGTTGGTGGCGGTGTTCACCTCCGACGTCTGCGACAAGTGCGCCGACGTCTGGTCGAAGGCACAGGTGGTCGCAAGCGAGCAGGTCGCCGTGGTCGAAGCTGAGTTCGTCGCCGACCGCGCGATCCACGACAAGTATCGGATCGATGCGGTTCCCACCACCGTGATCGTCGACGCTCAGGGCGTCACGCGTCGCAGTTTCCTCGGCCCGATGAGCGCCACCGACCTCTGGGCGGCCGTCGCCGAGGTGCGCGAGCCGGGCAGCACGCCCGGCTCCTGCGAACATCACTGAGTCGTCGAGCCGCCTCAGTCGCCGCCACTGTTCTCGTGAGGTCGTGTGACGTCGCTGTGACACGTCCTCACGAGAACGGCGGTCAGGTCACTTGAGGATGATGTCGTCGAGGGTCGGGGCGTCTTCGCCCGACTCGATCATGCCGCGCTGGATGAGGCGAGCGACGGTGGGTCCGTCGATGGTCTCGTGCTCGAGCAGGGCATCGGAGATGAGCTCGAGGCCGCGACGGTGGCGAGTGAGGACGTCCTTCGCCCGCTGCTCCTGATAGCGGAGGATGCCGGCGATCTCCTCGTCGAGCATCCGAGCGGTTTCGTCGGAGTACTCACGCCCCGACGACATGAGGTCGTCGCCGAGGAACACCTGCTGCTGACCGGCCCAGGCCATGGGGCCGACCTTGTCGGACATGCCCCACTCCTTGACCATGCGACGAGCGATGCCGGTCGCCTGCTCCAAGTCGTTGGCCGCACCCGAGTTGAGGTGACCGAAGACGACCAGTTCGGCGGCCCGGCCCCCCATGGCCTTGCAGATGGTGTCTTCGAAGTACTCCTTCGAGTACGTGTGACGCTCCTGCGGGAGCGACCACGTGACACCCAGCGCCATGCCGCGGGGGAGGATGGTGACCTTGTGAAGCGGGTCGCCGTGAGGGAGCACGGTCGACAAGAGGGCGTGGCCGCCCTCGTGGTACGCCGTGGCCTTCTTCTCCTCGGCGGTCATGATGACCGACTCGCGCTGTGCGCCGAGCACGACGCGGTCGCGGGCGTTCTCGAAGTCGATCTTGGCGATCTCCTTCGAGCCGCGACGTACGGCGACGAGCGCCGCCTCGTTGACGAGGTTGGCCAGGTCGGCGCCTGCCATGCCCACCGTGGCCTTGGCCATGGTGTCCATGTCGATGTCGGCGGCCATGCGCTTGTCACGGCTGTGGACCTCGAGGATCGCCTTGCGCTCGTCGGCCTCGGGCAGCGGCACCACGATCTGGCGGTCGAAGCGGCCGGGGCGCAGCAGCGCCGGGTCGAGGATGTCGGGACGGTTGGTGGCCGCCATGATGACGATGCCCTCGGAGGTTTCGAAGCCGTCCATCTCGGCGAGCATCTGGTTGAGCGTCTGCTCGCGCTCGTCGTGGCCGCCACCGAGGCCGGCGCCACGCTTCCGGCCGATCGAGTCGATCTCGTCGATGAAGATGATGGCTCGACCCATCCGGCGCGCCTGTTGGAAGAGGTCACGCACGCGGCTGGCACCGACGCCGACGAACATCTCCATGAAGTCGGAGCCGGTGACCGACAGGAAGCCGACGCCGGCCTCGCCGGCGACGGCACGAGCGAAGAGGGTCTTGCCGGTGCCGGGCGGACCGACCAGCAGGATGCCCTTCGGCACGCGGGCCCCGATCTCCTTGAACTGATCGGGCATGCGCAGGAAGTCGACCACCTCGGTGATCTCCTGCTTGACGCCCTCGTAGCCAGCGATGTCGCCGAAGGTGGTCGACGGCTTGTCGGTGGTGTAGGCCTTGGCCTTCGACTTGCCGATCGACATGACGCCGCCCATCGAGCCAGCGGCACGGCGCTGCATCCACACGAGGAAGCCGATGATCAGGAAGATCGGGAGCATGAACCCCAGAAGGTTCAGGAGCACGTTGTTCGACGGCGGTTTGAACGTGTAGTTGACCCCCTGCTCGCGCAGGAGTTCCTCGTCGGCTTCAGAGACGCCGCGCTCGCCGCCACCGTTGGTGTTGTACTTGTCGCCGTTGGTGAACTCGCCCGTGATCTTGCCGGAGCCGGTGTTGATCTCGGCCGACTCGATTCGACCATCGGCGACCTGAGCGATCCACTCGGTGTACTCGAGCGTTTCGCCATCGTTGCTCGGCCAGAAGCTGGGGGCGAGCAGGGCGCCGACGAGCACGAGGGCGATGACCCACCATCCCCACTTCGGGAAGGAGCGTTGTTCGCCGTTACCGGATTCGTCGAAGGAGTTCGGGTCGTGGTCGTCGCGTTGCGCCTGCTTCTCGGGGCGCCGCGACCCGCGGCCGCGGCCCGGGGGCGGCGGTGGCGGCGGGGGAGGGAGATTCGACATGAACCCATGATACGACCGAGCCGACGGAGGCGCTCGGCGCATCCACCACATCGCGCGGATGTTCGCTTACGTTGAGGAAATGGCACGCATCATCGGTTCTGGCGCGGACATCACACGTGAGTTGCCCCGCATCGACGCGACCGCCCCCGAGTCCGGGGTTCGTCCTGGCGCCATCGTCACCGACGACGACACGGCACCCGGTGGCATCCTGATCGACCCCTCCGGAGCGTGGCCCGCACCCGATGTGTCGACCCAGATGGAGCGCCCGGTGCTCACCTCGCGCCAGTGCTCCCGCACCGGCTGCGCCGAGTCGGCCGCCGTCACGCTCACCTACAACTACGAGCTACAGCAGGTGTGGATCGACGTGCTCCTGCCCGAACGCGACCCTCATGTGTACGACCTGTGTGAGCGTCACGCCGATCGCATGTCGGTGCCCCACGGCTGGCATCTCGACGACCGGCGCCACGTGCGCAACGGTCGTCCGACCAACCTCATCGCCGTCTGAGCGGGAGCCGCCGGCCCCGTCGGCGGTAGCTTCCCGGCCGTGGACGTCGGCCGCAGCACGCTCTGGTTTCTCGGCGGCTGGCTGGTCGGCAACGTGCTCGGCGGCCTCGCGATCGCCTTCTTCGCCGCTGACGCCGCCGATCCGACCATCCCGGTCCTCGCGATCTCGCTGCTCGCCCTGTGGAGCGCGGAGATCGTCGCGTGCGTGCTGGCCTCGAGGAGCATCGGGACCGGCGATGTCCGCGCCGACCTGGGCCTGTTCGCCCGGCCGATCGACCTGCTCGGCGTGCCGATCGGCGTGGCGGCACAACTGGTGCTCATCCCGCTGGTCTATGTGCCACTCGTCGAGATCTGGCCCGAAACGTTCACGCAGGAGCGACTCGAGGAGACCGCTCGCGATCTGGTCGATCGAGCCGACGGCGGGATGATCGTGCTCCTCGCTTTGCTCGTGGTGATCGGAGCGCCGCTCGTCGAGGAGGTCCTCTATCGCGGCCTGCTCCAGCGTCCGGCGCTCGAACGATTCCCGCGCTGGATCGTGATCGTCGCCGTCGCCGCGGTCTTCGCCCTCTTCCACTTCCGACCGATCGAGTTCGTCGGACTCTTCGTCGCTGGCCTCGTCTTCGGTGCCTGTGCGGCGCGAACCGGGCGCCTCGGAATGGCGATCACCGCACACGTCGCGTTCAATGCGACCGGCGTCATCCTCGTGCTGTGACCCGGGTCGAGCTGGGCACGTGCCGTCCGCTGGCGAGCCGGTACTGACAGACTGGGATGATGTCCGAGATCGACGAGCGCCTCGGTGGCGATGGATCTCCTGTCGACCTCGACGACGTCGACGTGATCGACCCCGACGTCGACGACGACTCCCAGGCCGACCGTCATGAGACGGGCGATGCTGTCAACGCTGGCTCGGTGGTCGCTCCAGCGCCTGGCATCGCCGAGCGGGTCGGCGGCCGCATACTCCGCCGCCCCGTCGCCTGGTGGAACCGGCCGTGGGACAACGACCGCATCGTCCGCACGATCGTCACGTCGACGGCGCTCACCGTCACCACGCTCGTGATGATGTGGATCGTCCACTTCAACCCGTTCTCGCCGGGTGATGATCTCATCTTCGATCAGACGACCCCGACCGGTGGTGACATGGGAGCGCACGTGTGGGCGCCGGCGTTCCTGCGCGATCACTTCCTTCCCAACTTCCAGATCAGCGGGTGGACGATGGACTGGTATGGCGGTCTGCCGCTCTACCGCTTCTACATGGTCGTCCCTGCTCTCGCGATCGTGTTGCTCGACGCGATCCCCTTCATCTCGTACGGCGTGGCGTTCAAGATCGTCGCGGCGTCGGGCCTCGTGTTGTTCCCCACTGCGTGCTGGTCGTTCGGTCGACTCGCCGGGTTTCGTCACCCCATCCCTGAGTTGTTCGCCTTCGGCGGCCTCTGCTTCCTGCTCGACGAGAGCTTCAACATCTACGGCGGCAACGTGCTGTCGACGATGGCGGGGGAGTACTCGTTCTCGATCGCGCTCACGCTCGCGATGTTCGGACTCGGAACGCTCGCCGCCGGAATGCGCACTGGGAAGTACCGGGCGCGGACGGCGGTTCTCCTGTCGCTCGCCGCGATCTCCCACGGCATCGTGCTCATCTTCGTTGCGGTGGCCGCCACGATCATCTGCCTCGTGTGGGTCGACAAGACCCGGGCCCGCTATGCCATCACCGCTGGCGTCACCACGGTGCTGCTGTCGGCGTGGTGGGTCGGGCCCTTCCTGCTCGGCCACGAGTTCATGACCGACATGAAGTACGGGTTCCGGCCCAACGGGCCGACCGATTCGTTCTGGGACATGTACTTCCCTCTCACCCCGGCGCTCGACATCATCATCACCTCGCTCGCCGTCATCGGGTTCGCCGCGATGATCCTGCGCCGCAACCTCAACGGCACCGCGCTGGGGTTGATCTGTGTGGTGTTCGCCGTCCTCGTGTGGAACACACGCGACAGCCTGCCCGTGATCGGACTGCTGTGGAATCCGCGACTCCTACCGTTCTTCTATCTCGCCCGTTACCTGTTGATGGTGATCGGTGCGCTCGAACTGCTCACCTGGGTCATCAACGCAGCTCGGGCCAAGCTCGCCAACCGCGAGCTGTCGGCGCGTGAAGGTGCTGCGGCATACGGCATGATCGCCGTGGCGCTGCTCGGTGTCTTCGGATTCATGTATGAGGTGCTGCCGGGCGGCGGTCGGGTCACCCAGGGCGACGTGTCGGTCTACGCATGGGGTCCGATCCAGAAGACCGCCACGGCGACGCGAGCGGTCGCCGACGGCTGGACTCGCTACAACTGGGAGGGCTACGAGGGACGTCCGTCGTACCCCGCTTATCACGACCTCGTCACCACGATGGGAGACATCGGCGACGAGCGGGGTTGCGGCCGCGCCATGTGGGAGAACAACAGCGCCAATGGCGAGTTCGGCACGACGATGGCGCTCATGCTGCTGCCGCACTGGACCGATGGGTGCATCGGCTCGATGGAGGGCCTCTTCTTCGAGGCGACCGCGTCGACCAACTACCACTTCATCTCCGTCGCCGCGCTGAGCGAGAGCTCGTCGAACCCCGTTCGTCAGCTCCGCTACACGAACCTCGACGGCGACCTCGCAGTCCAGCATCTGCGCGACCTCGGCGTGCGCTATGCGATGGTTCGGACCGACGCCGCCCGAACCGAAGCTGCGAACACCGAGGGCCTGGAGTTCATCACCACCTCGGGCACGTTCGACATCTACGAGGTCACGGGCTCGAACGTGATCGAGCCGCTCACCGTCATGCCGGTCGTGGTCACCCATGCCGAGGGTGGCGGAGCGCCCGAGCGCTGGAACCCGGGCGACGACCGTGAGCGCAACCTCGAGTTGGGGACGTCATGGTTCCAGCGTCGTACCGACTGGCCGGCGCTTCCCGTCGACGACGGGCCCGACGAGTGGCAGCGGGTCGAGGCGACGGTCATCGAGACCGAGCGGGTCGAGCCGTTCGACTCCGACCGCCGTCGCGTCGACTACGTGGCGCCCACCGAGCCGATCGTCGTGCGCCAGCTTCCCGAGGTCGCCGTGTCTGACGTCGAGATCGACCAGCAGTCGCTCTCGTTCACCGTCGACGAGGTCGGAGTGCCGGTGCTCGTCAGGGTGTCGTACTTCCCGAACTGGCACGTCGAGGGCGCTGACGGGCCATACCGGGCAGGTGCCAACCACATGGTGGTGGTGCCCACCGAGACCACCGTGTCGATGACCTACGACTCTCGATCATCGCTCGACTGGTTCTTCTACTTCCTCACGCTGGCCGGCATCGGCTTGTGTGTGCTCTGGCGTCGCCAGGGCGACATCGTGCACGCATCGACCGAGCCGGGCAACACGATCTTCGGGGCCGACCCGGAGTCGGCGACGTCCACGGCATCGAACGCTGCGGCGTCGGACGCAACTGGGTCGGAGGCAACTGGGTCGGAGGAGGTCGGGATCGACGACTCCACCCCGACGATCTGGGCCCGCGAGGGGCTCGGTGACGTCGACGACACCAGTCCGCTGGATGTTCACGATCTCGTCACCCAGAACACCACCGATCGTGACCGACCTGTCACCGACGGCCGGTAGCGTCTCCCGGCGCTCTATGTCAGTTGTGACCGACACCGTCCTCGACGAGATCGTCAAGGCGTACGACATCCGTGGCACCGTCCACGATCAGCTCAACGCTGATGTCGCCCACGCCCTCGGCCTCGGATTCGCCCTCCTCGTGCTCGAGGAGCACGACACGTCCGCTGGCACGCCTCGCGTCGTCGTCGGCCGCGACATGCGCCCATCCGGGCCTGCGCTGGTCGAAGCGTTCAGCCGGGGCCTGCTCGATCAGGGCGTCGACGTGATCGACATCGGGCTGGCCTCGACCGACCTCATGTACTACGCCTCCGGCGTGCTCGACGCGCCGGGTGCCATGTTCACCGCGTCGCACAACCCAGCCGGATACAACGGCGTCAAGCTCTGCCGGAGCGGTGCTCGCCCCGTCGGCGCCGACTCCGGGCTCGACCAGGTCAAGGTCGTGGCAGCCGACGTGCTCAACGGTTCGATGCCCGACGCCGCCGCATCGCCGGGTGAGCGAGTCGAGCGTTCGTTCCTCGACGACTTCGTCGAGCACGTGCTCAGCTTCGTCGATGTCGATTCGATCGGCCCCCTGAAGGTCGTCGCCGACACAGCGAACGGCATGGGCGGCCTCGTGGTGCCCGCAGTGCTCGAACGCATTCCCGGCGTCGAGTTCGAGATCATGTACCCCGAACTCGACGGGACCTTCCCCAACCATCCGGCCGACCCGTTGCAGCCCGCCAACCAGCGCGACCTGCGCGCTCGAGTCCCCGCCGGCGGTTTCGACATCGGGCTCGCGTTCGACGGCGACGCCGACCGCGTGTTCGTCGTCGACGAAACGGGCAACGGGCTGTCGGGGTCGACCACCACTGCGATCCTGGCGTCGGCCACGCTCCGCCAGCACCCTGGCGCCACGATCCTCCACAACCTCATCTGCTCCAAGGCCGTCACGGAGGTCGTCACCGAGCAGGGCGGTACGCCCGTCCGAACCAGGGTGGGCCACTCGTACATCAAGCAGGTCATGGCCGACACGGGCGCCGTGTTCGGCGGCGAGCACAGCGCGCACTACTACTTCGCGCGCAACTACAACGCCGACAGCGGGCTCATCGCTGCCCTGCTCGTCATGGCCGAGGTCGGCCGTGCGGGTCAGCCGCTCTCGGTGGTCCGAGCCCCGTTCGAGCGGTACTCGTCATCGGGTGAGATCAACACCCAGGTCGACGATGCCGCAGCCGTCATCGAGCGAGTTCGCGCAGAGTTCGCCGAGTTCCCCTCCGACGAGATCGATGGGCTCACGGTCGACTGTGGCGACTGGTGGTTCAACCTCCGTCCCTCGAACACCGAGCCGCTGCTCCGACTGAATCTCGAGGCCGCCGATCGCGATGCCTGCGACGACCGCGTGGCGCGGCTCTTGGCGCTCATCACTGCCTAGGCTGGGCCGATGGCAGTCTCCGAGCAGTTGCTCTCGATTCTCGCGTGCCCTGAAGACAAGGGCCCGCTCCATCTGATCGATCTCGCCGAGCACGATTCGGTCGACGGCGACGGGGTGGTGCTGTACAACCCGCGCCTGCGTCGCACCTACGACGTGCGTGACGACATCCCGATCATGCTCATCGACGAGGCCACCTCGCTCGACGATGCGGCTGCCTCGTCGCTCGACCAGGTGGTCGAGCAGGCGAACATCGCGCCCACGTTCAGCGTCGACGCCTGACGCCTGACCCCGACGGGCTGGCGACGATCGGAAATCGCCGAGTCGTGTCTCAAGAAGGTCTCGTGAGCGGCCGATGAGGATTTCGGTCGCACTGATGTTCAGTGACGTCGCTGAACATGACGAACAGGTTACGATTTCGATGATGCGCATCTCTCGATGGAAGAAGCGGGCCGCGATTCTCGCGGTCGGTCTGGCCGCCGCAGCCGTGGTTCCTGCCGCCACGTCGACCTCGCCGGTGGCGTCTGCGCAGACGTCGATCGGACCCGGGGGCGAGTTCTTCTCCGTCACGCCGGCCCGCATCCTCGACACTCGCGAACCGGCCAACGACGTCGCGCCGCTCGGCGAGAAGCGTTCCGACGCCGATGGTGAGGTGTTCAGCCTGAAGGTGACCGGCCGCGACGGTGTGCCCGACGACAACGTGCTGGCCGTCGCGGTGAGCATCATCGCCATCCGCCCCGACGGCGCCGGCTTCCTCACGGCCCGTCCCGCCGGTTCGGCTGCCTCGTCGCCGACCTCGCTCGTGAACTTCCCCTCCGCCGGGTCGTCCGTCGCCAACCTCGGCATCATCGGGGTCGGGAACAACGGTGAGATCGACATCGAGCTGACGACGCCGTTCGTCACGGGCGACATGCACGTCGTCGTCGATCTCTACGGCTGGATCGCCACCAGTGGGTACGACGACGTCGACGACGTCGGTGCGCGCGTCCGGCCGCTCACGCCCGAGCGGCTCGCCGACACTCGCAACGCCGGCCAACTCCCGCCAGCCATGAGCTCGCCACGTCGGATCAACGCCGGCGAGAGCATCGAGCTGCCGGTCGTCGGCGTCGGGTCGGTTCCCAACTCGGATTCGGTGACCGGTGTCGTCGTCAACCTCACGGCCATCAACCCGACGGGGGCGAGCTTCCTCTCGCTTTCGCCCGAACGCCCGACCGGTCCGATCGCCACGTCGAATGGGAATTATCGACCCGGCGAGGTGCGCGCCACCGTGGCGATCGTGCCCGTCGGCCCCGACGGGTCGATCTGGCTCACCGCCGGGCCGAGCCCCGTGCATGCGGCGATCGACGTGGTCGGCTATCTCGAGCGGGGTGCAGCTTCATCGACCGACGCGGGCCGAGTCGTGCCGCTCGAAGCGCCCTTCCGCTCGTTCGACACCCGCCTGGCAGAGTTCGGCAGTGTGCGGCTCGGCCCGAGCCAGTGGGAAGACTGGAGCTTCACCCGGTTCTCCGAGTCGGTCGAGCTCGACGGCGTGACCAACATCGCGCAGCAGGGCTTCTTCGGCAATCTCACCGGATTCAGCCTCCAGAACGCGCCCGGCACGTACTTGACGTTCAATCCCCGGGAGCCGCAGGCGTTCAGTTCGGCTCCTGGCAACTCCTCGTTGAACCTCGCAGGCAGCCAGGTGATCACCAACAACATGATGCTCGTGAGCTACGGCAGCAACGGCGCAGGTGACGACGCCGTCGTGTCGGCCTTCAACGCCGCCGGATCGGTGCACTACATCCTCGACATCTTCGCAGTCGTCCTCGACGACTGAGCGCTAGCCTGGGGAACGCTGGGCTGCTTCGACTCGGTGCCTGATGGCCCCGGCCCGGTTCGCATCATTCACGAACCAGGCTCATTGGAGGCCAACATGACCGACACCAGCCCATCACGTCTCAGCGCGACCAAGGACTACCGCGTCGCCGACCTCGCACTCGCCCCGTTCGGGCGCAAGGAGATGCTTCTCGCCGAGGTCGAGATGCCGGGCCTCATGGCCCTGCGCGCCGAGTACGGCGACTCGAAGCCACTCGCCGGGGCGCGCATCTCCGGCTCGTTGCACATGACGATCCAAACCGCGGTGCTCATCGAGACGCTCACGACGCTGGGCGCCGAGGTCCGCTGGGCGAGCTGCAACATCTTCTCGACCCAGGATCACGCGGCCGCAGCGGTCGTGGTGGGCCCAGAGGGCACGCCCGAAGATCCGCAGGGCGTTCCCGTGTTCGCCTGGAAGGGCGAAACCCTCGAGGAGTACTGGTGGTGCACCGAACAGATGATGACCTGGCCCGACGCGGCCGACGGCACCGTCTACGACGGCCCGAACATGATCCTCGACGACGGCGGCGACGCGACGATGCTGCTGCACAAGGGAGTCGAGTACGAGAAGTCGGGTGAGGTGCCCGACCCCACGTCGGCCGACAACCCCGAACTCGCCATCGTGCTCGGCGTGCTCCAGCGGTCGCTCAAGGCCGACCCGGGCAAGTGGACCCGCATGGCCGCCCACATCAAGGGTGTCACCGAAGAGACCACCACCGGCGTTCACCGCCTCTACAAGATGATGGACGAGGGTGAGCTGCTGTTCCCCGCCATCAACGTCAACGACTCGGTCACCAAGTCGAAGTTCGACAACCTCTACGGCTGCCGTCACTCGCTGGTCGACTCGATCAGCCGCGCGACCGACGTCATGATCGGTGGCAAGGTCGCCGTGGTCGCCGGCTATGGCGATGTCGGCAAGGGTTGCGCCCAGTCGCTCCAGGGTCAGGGCGCCCGCGTGATCGTCACCGAGATCGACCCGATCAACGCGCTCCAGGCTGCGATGGAGGGCCTCGAGGTGAAGCCGCTCGAGAGCGTGCTCGACACGGCCGACATCTTCGTGTCGGCCACGGGCAACAAGGACATCATCACCGTCGGCCACATGGCGCAGATGAAGCACAACGCGATCGTCTGCAACATCGGTCACTTCGACAACGAGATCGACATGGCTGGCCTCGCCCGCTCGGGTGCCGTGCGTGACGAGTTGAAGCCCGGCACCGACGTGTGGCGCTTCGACGACGGCAAGCAGATCATCGTGCTCGCGGAGGGTCGTCTCGTGAATCTCGGGTGCGCCACCGGCCACCCGAGCTTCGTCATGTCGTGCTCGTTCACCAACCAGGTGCTCGCCCAGATCGAGCTGTACCAGAACACCGCCGACTACCCGCTCGGCGTGTACGTGCTGCCGAAGCGTCTCGACGAGAAGGTCGCTCGCCTGCACCTCGATGCCCTCGGCGTCGAGCTCACGCAGCTGTCCGACGACCAAGCCGAGTACCTCGACGTCGCGCCGGGCGGCCCGTTCAAGCCCGAGCACTACCGCTACTGAGCGGCACGATCAGATGGTGGCCCGCCTCGGCCGACGGGGCGGGTCCACCAACTGACCACGGAGCGTGTGCAAAAGTTACTTCGTGAACCGGGATTCACCCGGCTCGTGACACGAGGGGACACTCATGCAATTCGACACCAAGGCGCTCGGCGCCGAGTTGATCGGAACGTTCTGGCTGGTGCTCGGTGGTTGTGGTGCCGCTGTGCTCGCTGGCGAGTTCATCGGCTTCCACGGCATCAGCCTGGCCTTCGGCCTCACGGTGTTCACCGGCGTCTATGCGCTGGGGCACATCTCGGGTGGCCACTTCAATCCGGCGGTCACCGTCGGCCTCATCATCGGCGGGCGCTTCTCGCCGCTCCGAGCGGTCGGCTACATCGTCGCCCAGGTCGTTGGGGCGATCTTGGCGGCGGCCGTCATCTTCGTCATCGCGTCCGGCCAAGCCGGCTGGGAGATCGGTGAGGGCGCCGGCGCCTTCGCGTCGAACGGGTACGGGGACTTCTCACCCGGTGGCTACGCCCTCGGCGCCGCTTTCGTCGCCGAGGTGGTGCTCACCGCAGTGTTCCTGATCGTCATCCTCGGTGCCACGGCCAAGAAGGCCGCGCCGGCGATGGGCGGCGCGGCGATCGGCCTTGCTTTGACGCTGATCCACCTCGTGTCGATCCCGGTGACGAACACCAGCGTCAACCCGGCTCGGTCGACCTCGCAGGCGATCTTCGCCGGCGGCGACCAGATCGCCCAGCTGTGGCTCTTCTGGGTTGCGCCGATCATCGGCGCCGCCGCCGGTGCAGCGATCCACCGCTACGTCATCGGCGACCCCGACGACGTCTCGACCCCCGAAGAACTCGCCAACGCCTGACCCCACCTGCATTCCCGATCTCGTGAGGTTGTTGCGCTTTGGCGTCACGAAACCTCACGAGATCGGGCCGAGAGCGGGCGTCCGACGCCGCTGTGACACCCCTGTGCGCACCATGGCCTCATGCTCTTCGAGACCCGCTGTGCCGGCTGTGATCGCCCTGGCGCTCCCATCTGCACCACGTGCCGTTTCGCCCTGGTCGGTCCGGCCCCTCGCCCCGACGCTCACGGGGTCATCGCTGCCATCCCCTTTGCCGGACGGGCGCGCGATGTCGTGCTGGGCTTCAAGTACCGCAACCGACGTGCCGTCGGTCGCCACCTGGCCGGTCTGCTGGTCAATCGGCTGATCGAGTCGGGCGAGCTCGATCAGATCGACGTGGTCACCTGGGCGCCCACGTCGTCGAGCCGTCGGCGTGAGCGTGGCTTCGACCAGGGCGAGCTCATCGCCCGCACGGTCGGTCGTCAACTCGGCCTGCCGGTCCGACGTCTCCTCGACCGCCGTGACCACGACCGGCAAACCGGTCGGTCCCGCGTCGAGCGGTTGGCCGGGCCGAGCTTCGTGGCCCGACCGGGGCTCGACGGGTTCGGGGTGCTCGTCGTCGACGACGTGGTCACCACCGGCGCGACGCTCCGCCAGGCCCGAGCCGCACTCGAGCGAGTTGGCGCTCGGGTGTGCTGCGCCGCGGTGGCGGCCACGCCAGCGCCGGTGTCGGCGCTGCTGGCGGGTCGTGCTGCCTGATCGGGTCCCGCGCCCCTCCCTACCAGGGCGCACCGTTCCCGTCCAGGCGTGGCGGTAGCCTGGAACACCTCATGGGAGTTCTCGACCGAATCCTCCGCGCTGGCGAAGGCAAGAAGCTCAAGGCGCTCCAGGGCATCGTCCCGGAGATCAACTCGCTCGAAGGCGAGCTGAAGGCGCTCACCGACGCGCAGCTGCAGGGCAAGACCGCCGAGTTCCGCCAACAGCTCGCCAACGGTGCCGAACTCGACGACTTGCTCGTTCCGGCGTTCGCCACCATGCGCGAAGCCGCCGACCGCGTGCTCGGCCAGCGCCACTTCGACGTCCAGCTCATGGGTGGTGCGGCGCTCCACTTCGGCTGGGTCGCCGAGATGAAGACCGGTGAAGGCAAGACCCTCACCTCGACCGCCCCGGTGTACCTCAACGCGCTCACCGAGCGCGGCGTGCACCTGGTGACGGTCAACGACTACCTCGCCAAGTACCAGTCCGAACTCATGGGCCGCATCTACCGGTTCATGCAGATGGAGGTCGGCCTGATCGTCCCGGGCTACAAGAACAGCCCCGACGAGAAACGCAAGAGCTACGTGGCTGACGTCACCTACGGCACCAACAATGAGCTCGGCTTCGACTACCTGCGCGACAACATGGCGCAGTCGAACGAGGCCAAGGTGCAGCAGCGAGGCCACCACTTCTGCATCGTCGACGAGGTCGACTCGATCCTCATCGACGAGGCGCGTACCCCGCTCATCATCTCGGGTCGCGTCGCCGACGCCGCCAAGCTGTACTACCGCTTCGCCTCGATCGTTCGCGGCCTCACCCGTGACGTCGACTATGAGTTCGAAGAAGACAAGCGCGTCGTCGTGCCGCTCGAAGAGGGCATCGAGAAGGTCGAGAAGGCCCTCGGCGTCGAGAATCTCTACGACAACGTGCAGGCCAACCTCGTGCACCAGTTCACCGTGGCCCTCAAGGCCAAGGAGTTGTACAAGCGCGACAAGGACTACATCGTCCAGAACGGCGAGGTGAAGATCGTCGACGAGTTCACCGGTCGTGTGCTCGAGGGACGCCGCTGGTCGGAGGGCATCCACCAGGCGGTCGAGGCCAAAGAGGGCGTGAAGATCAAGGAAGAGAACCAAACTCTCGCCACGATCACGCTGCAGAACTACTACCGCCTCTACGAGAAGCTCGCCGGCATGACCGGTACGGCCGCCACCGAGGCGGCCGAGCTCATGAACACCTACGAGCTCGGTGTGGTGCCGATCCCCACCAACAAGCCGGTGGTGCGCTCCGATCAGGCCGACCTGATCTACAAGACCGAAGAAGCCAAGTTCAACGCGATCATGGACGACATCGAGCCGCGCCACGAGGCAGGCCAGCCCGTGCTCATCGGTACGGCCAGCGTCGGACGCAGTGAAGTCCTGTCGAAGATGATGCGCCAGCGGGGCATCGAGCACGAGGTGCTCAACGCCAAGCAGCACACCCGTGAGGCCGAGATCGTCACCCAGGCCGGTCGCCTCGGTGCCATCACCGTCGCCACCAACATGGCCGGTCGAGGCGTCGACATCCTGCTCGGCGGCAACCCCGAGGGCCTGGCCCGTGACGAGGTGCTACGCGCCGGCTACGGCGAAGACCTCCTCGTCGAGGAGTTCGAGCTGCCGGTGCCGCTCGATCAGATGCCCGAGGAGTTCCAGACCCAGCGCAAGGAAGCGCTGGCGCTCTACGACGAGAGGCTCGAGGAGTTCAATTCGTCGTGCAGGGCCGAGGGCGAACAGGTTCGCGACCTGGGCGGCCTGTACGTCATCGGCTCCGAGCGCCACGACTCGCGCCGTATCGACAACCAGCTCCGTGGTCGTTCGGGCCGTCAGGGCGACCCCGGCGAAAGCCGGTTCTACCTCAGCCTCGAAGACGACCTGATGCGCCTGTTCGCAACGGGCGCCCTCAACTACGTCATGGGCCGGGCGCTCCCCGACGACGAGGCGATCGAGGCGAAGATGGTCACCAAGGCCATCGAGCGTGCACAAACGACGGTCGAGACGAAGAACGCCGAGATCCGCAAGAACGTCCTCAAGTACGACGAGGTCATGAACGAGCAGCGCAAGATCATCTATGCGCGGCGCGATCAGATCCTCGACGGCGAAGACCTCCGCGCCGCGGCAATGGAGTACCTGGCCGAGGCGGTCGATTCGCTCATCGGCACCCACTGTGCGTCGGTCGCCTCCGACGAGTGGGACCTCGACACGCTTCACAAGGAGCTCGGCACGTTCTGGCCGACCAACGTCACCCTCGAACAGATCGAGGCGCTCGACGACACCGACGCCATCTACGACCTCGTCATGGCCGACGCGGTCGGTCACTACGAGGCCCGCGAGTCCGAGATGGGCGAAGAGGTGCTGCGTCAGGTCGAGCGTCAGGTGATGCTGCGCATCATCGACCAGCGCTGGCGTGAGCATCTCGAGGAGATGGACTACCTGCAGGGCGGTATCAACCTGCGGGCCATGGGCCAGAAGGATCCGCTCACCGAGTGGCAGCGCGAAGGCTTCGAGATGTTCGGCGGCATGATGACCGGCATCGCCCAAGACTTCGTGAAGTACGTCATGCACGTGCAGGTGTTGCCCGGTGCTGAGCCGTCGGCCGCTCAGACGAAGTCGTCGATGGAGGCCGTGCAGAACCTGCAGACCAGCTCGTCCGACGATGTCGACCCTGGTGGCTTCGAGGCGGCGGCCACGGGTGATGGTTCGCCCCAGCCGTCGCCGACGGCGAAGCAGCAGACCGTCACGAAGGACGCGTTCGCCAAGACCCCGCGCAACGCACCCTGCCCGTGCGGCAGCGGCAAGAAGTTCAAGAACTGCCACGGCGCCGACTGACCGTTACAGCTGGTGTCAGACACCAGCTGTCACGCGCAGCGCTAACCTCGATTCGGCCCATGCGTGACTTCACCTCCGACATCCGTGACGCGCAGCGTCGACTCGGCGAGGCCGAGCAGTACTTGGCGATCGTCGACAACCGGGAGCGTTTCGCGATTCTCGAAGCGGAGATCGCCGACCCTGCGCTCTGGGACGACCAAGACCGGGCCCGCAAGCTCAACGCCGAGTACGCGAACCTCAAGGACGACCTCGATACGTACGACGGATTGGCCGAGCAGCTCGGCGACGTCGAGGTGCTCCACGAGCTGGCTCGTGACGAAGACGACGAGAGTCAGGAGCCCGAGATCGAAGCTGCGTTGGGGGCCGTGTCGGCCACGCTCGACCGGCTCGAACTCCGCAGCCTGTTCACCGGCGAGCACGACGACGCCGACTGCATCGTGCAGATCAACGCGAAGGACGGTGGCGTCGACGCTCAGGACTTCTCCGAGATGCTGCTTCGCATGTACGAGAAGTGGTGTGAGCGCCGTGGCTTCTCGATCGAGCTCAATGGTGTGAGCGAGGGCCAGGAGGCCGGCATCATGTCGGCCGAGGTCACCATCTCGGGTCGTTACGCCTACGGCCTCATGTCGGCCGAGCGCGGCACCCATCGCCTCGTTCGCATCAGCCCGTTCGACAACCAGGGCCGCCGGCAGACCTCGTTCGCTGCCGTGCAGGTCTGGCCGCTGCTCGAAGACGTCGACGTCGAGATCGACGAGTCCGACATCGAGATGCAGGTGTTCCGTGCATCGGGTGCCGGTGGTCAGCACGTGAACAAGACCTCCTCGGCGGTCCGGCTGATCCACCATCCGACCGGGCTGGTGGCGTCGAGCCAGGAGGAGCGGAGCCAGCTCCAGAACCGTGAGCGAGCGATGAACCGACTCCAGGCGATGATCGCCGCCAAGGCCGAAGAAGACCGCCAGGCCGAACTCGATTCGATTGCTGGCAAGCAGGCGCAGGTCGGCTGGGGCAGCCAGATCCGCTCGTACGTCATGCAGCCGTACCAGATGGTGAAAGATCTCCGCACCGAGATCGAAACGGCCAACGTGCAGGGCGTGCTCGACGGCGACCTCGACGGCCTGATCGAGGGCTACCTCCAGTTCAAGCGCGCCAGCGCCGACGCCTGACCAGCACCGTCGGGCTCACTCCCACCCGTGCTCATCCGACTGTTTCGAGAGGTTGCGCGCTCGATGGGCTTCACGACCTCACGAAACGAGCGGGCGGCGTGCGGTGGGCCGGGTGACGCCACCTTGGCGACTCGGCCAGTTAGCGTGTGATCGCTCCGTTTCCGGACCGCTGAACCCCCATGATCCGCCTCGAGAACGTCACCAAGAGCTACTCGGCTGAGGTCGTCGCCCTGCGCGACGCCAGCTTCGACATCGCCAAGGGCGAGTTCGTCTTTCTCGTCGGCCCTTCGGGGTCGGGGAAGTCGACCCTGCTCCGCATGCTCAACCGCCAGGAGCGGCCTGAGCGCGGCGCCGTGTGGGTCGCCGGACGCAACATCGTCGACCTGCCATCCGGCCGTGTCCCGATGCTGCGACGCAACATCGGCAACATCTTCCAGGACTACAAGCTGCTGCTCGAGAAGAACGTGTTCGAGAACGTGGCGTTCGCCCTCGAGGCGATCGGTCGCCCGAAGCACGTCATCAAGCAGCAGGTGCCTGCCGTGCTCGATCTGGTCGGCCTCGCCGGCAAGGAAGAGCGCATGCCGAACCAGCTCTCGGGTGGTGAGCAGCAGCGCGTGTCGATCGCTCGGGCGTTCGTCAACCGGCCACTGATCCTCCTCGCCGACGAGCCGACCGGCAACCTCGACCCGGGCACCGGCGAGGGCATCATGCGCCTCCTCGATCGAATCAACAAGACCGGCACCACCGTCGTGATGGCCACCCACGATCAGCGCATCGTCAACACGATGCGCAAGCGCGTCATCCAGCTCGACCGCGGCATCATCGTCCGTGACCAGGCACGCGGCGTCTACGAGTGACCGGCGACTGACACACCTCCCATGCTCTCCCGCCTCCGCTACACCCTCCGCGAGACGTTCGACAGCTTCCGTCGCAACGCCACGCTCACCATCGCCTCGATCATCACGGCGGCCATCTCGCTGTTCGGCGTCGGGCTCACGCTGCTCAGCTCGCACGGTTTCGACAACCTGCTCGCCCGATGGGAGGGCGGTGTCGAGATGATCATCTTCATGAACCCGCAGGCGTCCGAGGACCAGCTGGCGTTCATCGAATCGAACCTCAACGAGCAGAGTCAGTTCGTCGCCGGCTTCGAGTACTGCGATGTCGAGTGCTCGCTCGCCGAGGCCGACCGCGTGTTCGCTGGTGAGCCAGGCACTCGGGAGCTGCTCGGCCCCGACAACATCCCGACCCAGTTCAAGGTCATCCCGACCGAGGGCACCGACGCGGCCCAACTCCGGCTGCTCGCCGATGCGTTCTCCCAGGGGCCGGGCGTGTTCGACGTCGGCTTCCCCGAAGACCAGATCTCGCTCATCTCGCAGCTGAAGAGCTTCTTCTCGTTCCGCCTGATCCTGTTGTCGGGCTTCCTACTCTTCGCAGCGGTGTTGCTCATCTGGAACACCATCCGGACGGCGATCTTCGCTCGCCGCCGCGAGATCGAGGTGATGAAGCTCGTTGGAGCGACCGACTGGTTCATCCGAACGCCGTTCGTGCTCGAGGGCCTGCTCCACGGCCTGGTCGGTGGCATCCTCGCCTCGATCGGCCTCGCCGTGTGGAACAACCAGTGGACCAGCGGTGTCGAAGAGTTCCCCGAGGGGTCGGGCTTCTCGGCGCTCGTCGTCACCGATGGCTACGACGTCACGGTCATGATGATCATGCTCGGCATCGGAGCTCTCGCTGGGGCCATCGGCTCGGGCATCGCGGCCAGCAAGTTCCTCGACGTCTGATCACGGCCCCGCCGGCTGGGTCGTGCGATCGGGTCGACCCGATTCGCACCGGCCTCTGATCTCGTCTTGATCTTGACCGTTCATCGTCAGGAGCATGAGTGGTGGTGACCTGCGGCTTCCGGCGATCGCCGATCCGTCGACCTGCATCCTGATCGTGTCGAAGGGCGGCGCGGCGACCATCGGGGCGACGATCGACCGATGCCGCCTGCGGGCCGACGGGTACGTGGTGTCGGACGGGTCGGGTGATGACACGGTCGAGGTCGCCCGACGTCATGGGGCTGAGGTGCTGGGGCTCGACGAGAACGTCGGAAAGCCCAATGCGATCAGCGTCGCGTACGACCACTTCTCGATCGCCGAACGGTACGACATGCTCCTGATCCTCGACGTCGTCACCCGGCTGGCCGACGACTTCGTCGCCAGCGCTATCCAGACCGAGGGAATGGGGCGGCGGTGTACGAATGCAACGACGGCGCCTACGTCCAGGACCCGACCACGATGCGATCGTGGTATCGGCAGACGCTCCGCTGGCTCCACGGGACGATGCAGGGTGTTCGCGGGGCTGCGGTTCTGTCGGAGCGGCGAGTGATACCTACGGTGATCCCATGGAGTATTCGGAGATCCTGTTCGACGTCGACGATCACATCGCGACGATCACGTTGCACCGACCCGAGCGCATGAACGCGTTCACGGGGACGATGATGCGTGAGCTCATCGACGCGTTCGACCAGACCGATGCCGACGACGACGTTCGCGCCGTGATCATCACCGGCCACGGCAAGGCGTTTTGCGCCGGTGCCGACCTCGGCGGGGGCGGCGACACGTTTGCCCGCGGCGGGAGCGACGTGCAGACCGACGCCGGGGTGCCGCGTGACGGCGGCGGCCTGACCGCGCTGCGGATCTATGAATCGAAGAAGCCGGTGATCGGTGCGATCAACGGCGCGGCCGTCGGTGTCGGCGTCACGATGACGCTGCCCATGGACATCCGCATCGCTGCCGACACCGCGAAGTTCGGATTCGTGTTTGCTCGCCGCGGCATCACGCCCGAGGCGTGTTCGTCGTGGTTCCTGCCCCGCCTGGTCGGCATCAGCCAGGCGGCCGAGTGGTGCTACTCGGGGCGCGTGTTCCCGGCCGACGAGGCACTCGCGGGCGGGCTCGTGCGCAGCCTGCACCCTGCCGACGAGTTGATGGGGGCGGCCCGCGGTATCGCGTCGGAGATCGCGGAGAACGCAGCCCCAGTGTCGGTGGCGCTCACCCGGCAGCTGCTGTGGCGAGGCCTGTCGCTCGATCACCCGATGCTGGCCCATCGGGCCGACTCTCGGGCGATCCTCGCACGGGGTCGCAGCGCCGACTCGAAGGAAGGTGTCGAGAGCTTCCTCGAGAAGCGGCCCGCTGCCTACTCCAATTCGGTCGCCGACGAGTTTCCCGACGTGTTTCCCGACTGGGTCGACCCCGAGTTCGCCTGAGCGGCGCTCCGTCGACGTCGGCTTCCTGCACTCGTCGACCACGGCGACGTCTCAACAATCCAGAGAAAAACTCTCAAGGATCTTGAGACGTTGACCGAAGACAGAGGTGGCGGTCGCAAGCTGGCGGCCCGAACACCGAAGCGGCAGGAACAGAACCATGACCACCATCCTTCTCGAGAAGCTCATGACCGGCGACGTGCTCGAGGTCAAGACGACCCGCAACGTCCCCAACGACGTGATCACCGTGCTGGTGCTCCTCGCCACCGAGGAATTCGTCGTCCTCGACCCGTGCGACGGCACGACGCCCTTCGTCGCCGAGCGCGAGGAGTTGGTCGAATACCGCAAGTTCGAGGCCGTCGAGGCGTCGGAACTCGCTGCCTGAGACGCAGCCATCTCGCTCGGACGCCGTGCTTCGGCGGCGCGATCGAGTGATGAACAGATCCCCTCAATAACGTTGGCGCCGTGGATGACACGGCGCCTTCGTTGTTTTCGAGAGTCGGTGGCCAGCCGTTCTTCGACGAGCTGGTCGACCACTTCTACGTTGGCGTCACCGACGACGAGGTGCTGGCCCCCCTCTATCCCGACTATCCCGACATGGAGCCTGCCAAGCGACGGCTGGCGCTCTTCCTCGCCCAGTACTGGGGTGGCCCGCACACCTATATGGAAGAGCGTGGCCACCCGCGGCTCCGCATGCGGCACTTTCCGTTTCACATCGGCCCGCTCGAACGTGATCGTTGGCTCGTGCACATGGCGGCGGCGGTCGAGACGACGTGTGCCGACCCGGCGGTGCCTGACGGCATCGCCGAGGAGCTGATGGGCTACTTCGTTCCTGCTGCCGAGCACCTGCGCAACGACACCGGCTTGCCGATCTCATCGCAGTAGGTGCGCCGCCCGAGATAGGTTCCAACTCGTGCCGATCATCGATGTCGACGGACTCACCAAGACCTACGGTGACCATCGGGCGGTCGACGATCTGTCGTTCCACGTCGAGCCGGGTGAGGTCTATGCACTGCTCGGCGAGAACGGCGCCGGCAAGACCACGACCGTCGAAATCCTCGAAGGGCACCGCTCCCGCACGTCGGGCGACGTGTCGGTCCTCGGGGTCGATCCGGGTTCGGCTGGACGCGACTTCCGTGATCGCGTCGGCATGGTGCTCCAGCAGGCCGGGGTCGAGTCTGAGTTCACGGTGCGCGAGCTGCTCACGCTCTACGGGGCGTCGTTCCGGCGGCGCCGCGACGTCGACGAGCTGATCGACATGGTCGAGCTGGGTGAGAAGGCCGACGCTCGGGTCGGGTCGCTGTCGGGCGGTCAGAAGCGTCGGGTCGACCTCGCCATCGGCCTCGTCGGGACGCCCGAGCTGCTGTTCCTCGACGAGCCGACCACCGGGTTCGACCCGCAGGCTCGCCGTCGCTCGTGGGACCTCATCACCGGACTGCGTGAGCAGGGGATGACCGTGCTGCTCACGACGCACTATCTCGACGAGGCCGAGCATCTGGCCGACCGTGTCGGTGTGATGGCCGGTGGTCGCATGATCGCCGAGGGAACGCCCGCAGAGTTGATCGACCGTGCGTCGGGGACCATCGTCGCCTTCGACGTCCCCGAGGGGATCGACGATCCGATCTCGACCTTCGGTGCGGTGCTCCAGACCGAGGCGCGGCTGGCCGGAACGCGCATCGATGCCACGGTCGATGCGCCGACCGAGGCGGTGCATCGTCTCACCGGCTGGGCGATCGAGCGCGGCGTCGAGCTCACGTCGCTCACCGTGCAGCGGGCCACGCTCGAAGACGTGTACCTCCAGCTGAACGCCGCCGACGAGGAGGAGCACGTGTCGCACGAGGGAGGGGAGGCGCCGTGACGGCCACCGCTCCGGCTCGGGCCGATGCTCGGCGCCAACCATCGTCGCTCGGGCTGCTTCGGCGGCACATCGTGGCGCAGTTCCGCTACGTCGTGCGCGTTCCGGTCGCGCTGTTCTTCACGATCATCTTTCCGCTGATCATCCTGATCTTGTTCGGCGCGTTGTTCGGCGATGGAACGATCAACGTCGATGGCCAGGGGGAGTGGCCGGTCGAGCAGTTCTTCGTCGGTGGTCTGGGCGCCTTCACTGCGGCGACTGCGACGTTCACCAACATCGCCAACATGCTGCCGATTCGTCGTGACGAGGGTGTGCTCAAGCGGTGGCGGGGCACTGCTACCCCGCCGTGGGTGATCCTCGGTGGGTTCGTCGGCTCGGCGATCCTGCTCGCCACGATCGGCGTCGCGATCATGGTCGCCTTCGGGGCGGCCTTCTACGACTTGGAGATCGACCCAGCAAAGATGCCGGCTGCTGTCGTGACGTTCCTCGTTGGCTGCTTCGCATTGGCGGCGCTGGGCATGGCGGTCGCCGCCGTCGTTCCCAACGCCGAGTCGGCATCGGCGGTGGCCAACGCGATCATCCTCCCGCTCGCCTTCGCGTCTGACATCTTCATCGTCACCGACGAGCCGCCTCGTTGGCTCGAGATCATCGGCAACATCTTCCCGCTGAAGCCGTTCGTCAATGCGTTTCAAGACTGCTTCAACCCGTTCGTCGACGCCCCTGCCTTCAATTGGGCTGCCCTCGCGTTCATCGCTGCGTGGGGCGTCGCCGGTGCGGCGATCGCCACGTGGAAGTTCCGCTGGGAACCCAGCCGGTCGGCCGGCAACGGCCGCCGCGGGCGCCGCCGGGCACGCAACGCGACCGACTGACGAGTTCTCGCTGCTCAGGAGAAGACGACGGTCTTGTTGCCGTAGGTGAGCACGCGATGCTCGAGGTGGGCGCGCACGGCCCGGGCGAGCACGATCGTTTCGAGGTCGCGGCCCTTGGCGGTGAGGCGAGCAACGTCGTCGCGGTGGGTGACGTGCGAGGTGTCTTGAGCGATGATCGGACCCTCGTCGAGCACCGCGGTGGCGTAGTGAGCGGTCGCGCCGATCAGCTTCACGCCGCGCTCGTGTGCCTGCCGGTACGGGTTGGCCCCGATGAACGCGGGCAGGAACGAGTGATGGATGTTGATGATCCGCATCGGATGCGCAGCGATGAACTCGTCGCTGAGGATCTGCATGTAGCGGGCCATCACGACGAGTTCGACCTCGTGGTCGGCGAGCGTGGCGAGGACCGCCGCTTCCTGCTCGGGTTTGGTCTCCCTCGTCACCGGCAGATGGACGTAGGGCACGCCCATGTGTTCGCACAGGTCGGCGTGATCGGGATGGTTCGACACCACGACGCGCAGGTCCATCGGGAGCTCGCGGCTCTTCCAGCGTGACAGCAGGTCGTGGAGACAGTGGGGCTGCCTCGAGGCCATGATCGCCGTCGGCGTCTTCTGGTCGGTGAACCGAACGCTGGCGGTCATGTCGAATTGCTCGGCGACCGGGGTGAACGCGTCGGCGATCTCGTTTCGTTCGAGGCCGAATCCGTCGAGTTCGAACTCGATGCGTTGGAAGAAGGTGGTGCCGTCGGCGTGCTGTTCGGCGTGGAGGATGTTGCCGCCGTGACGCTGGATGAACTCCGCCGTTGCGACGACGATCCCTCGCTGGTCGGGGCACGTGAGGAGCAACACCGCGGTCACGCCCGACTGTCTATCCCCAACCCCCGCCCGTTCCCAGCCCGATCTCACGAGATCGGAGTGGGTTGGGCGGGTGTGAGGGTCAGGGGCGGAGGGCCCAGCAGGCGATGGCGGTGGCGGCGGCTGCGTTGAGCGAGTCGACGCCGCCCGACATCGGGATCTGCACCGGCTGGGCGAGGGCGAGGAGCTCGGCGCTGAGCCCGGCGCGTTCGGAGCCGATCAGCACTGCCGCTCGTTCGCCCGCCTGCGCGTCGCCGAGGTCGACGGCGTCGGGAGCCGGCGTCATCGCGTACAACTCGACGCCGGTGTCGGCGAGTTGGGTGAGGGCACCGGGCAGGTCGGTGGTGCGTGCGTGGGGGAGGGTGAACGCCGTGCCCATGGCCACCCGTAATGCTCGGCGAGCGAGGGGATCGGCCGACGTGTGGTCGAGAACGAGGCCGTCCCAGCCCAGGCCCGCGGCGTTGCGGACGACCGAGCCGACGTTGACCGGGTTGTCGACGCCCTCGAGCACGACGAGGCGATGACAACGGGAGGCAAGCTCGGCCACCGAGGGGCGGGCGGGGCGCTCGAAGAGGGCGAGAACGTTCTGCGGCATGCCCAGGCCCGACACGACCCGGCGGACCTCTTCGCCACCCCCGTAGAGCGGCGCGCCCGCTGCGGCGAGTCGTTCGGCGACCGGAGGCACTCGCTCCGCGTCGATGAGTGCGGCAGTCGGCCGGCAGCCGGCGTCGAGGGCTCGTTCGACGACGAGGTCGCCCTCGGCCAGGAAGAGCCCGGCGCCGGCATCGTCACGCTTCTCGGCTCGACTCGCGAGACCTCGTTCGTTCAGGCGGAACTGGGCGAAGCGTGCATCGCCCGGGTCGTCGACGATCGTCAGCTCGACCATCACGTCAGTCCGGGAACGGGAAGCTGGTGGTGGTCGAGCCCGACGAGCGTCGGATGATCAGGCGGTGGGCTCGGGGCCGTGGTCGTTCGGGCCCGGGGTGCCGGCCTGGACGTAGAACACGATCAGGATGATGAATCCGACGAATGGGATGAGACCCAGCAAGATCATCCATCCCGACTTGTTCGTGTCGTGCAATCGGCGAACCGCAGCGGCGAGGCTCGGGATGAGCAACGCGAGGGCGTAGATCAAGTAGAGGATGAGGAAGATGCTCGAAATGTTGCTGAGCAGCACGAGCACGAGGTAGATCAGGAAGTTCGCGAGGACGAACCACCAGAAGCCGGGCACCGAGAGGCGGCCCGAGAAGTTGGCGTAGTTCTCGAGAACCACCGACTTGTAGGCATTAATCATCTTGTCCATGCCGTCGACGGTAGTGAGTTCGTGAATGCCGCACGTGTTTATTGCGATCGTGTGCGCATTCGGTGTCAGCGCACCGTCATCTCGGCTCGGAGAGGCGCTGGGTACCTCTCCGACTCAGAAGTGGTACGGGTACGGATCCCAGTCAGGGTCGCGCTTCTCGAGGAAACTGTCGCGTCCTTCCGCGGCCTCGTCGGTTCCGTAGGCGAGGCGGGTCGCCTCGCCGGCGAACACCTGCTGGCCGACCAGCCCGTCGTCGATCAGGTTGAACGCGTACTTGAGCATGCGCTGCGCAGTCGGGCTCTTGCGGCACACCTCGCGACCCCACTCGAGGCCGACGACTTCGAGCTCGTCGTGGGGGATGACCCGGTTGACCGCGCCCATCTCGAACATCTGCTGGGCCGAGTAGGTCTCGCCGAGGAAGAAGATCTCTCGGGCGAACTTCTGACCGACCTGGCGGGCGAGGTACGCCGAGCCGAAGCCACCGTCGAAGCTGGCCACGTCGGCGTCGGTCTGCTTGAAGCGGGCGTGTTCCTCGCTGGCGAGCGTCATGTCGCAGACGACGTGGAGCGAGTGGCCGCCACCGGCCGCCCAGCCGTTGACGAGGCAGATGACGACCTTCGGCATGAAGCGGATGAGCCGCTGCACTTCGAGGATGTGGAGGCGTCCGGCGCGGCCTGGCTCGATCGAGGCGGCGTCGGTCCCCTCCGCGTACTTGTAGCCGTCTTTCCCGCGGATGCGCTGGTCGCCGCCGGAGCAGAACGACCACACGCCGTCTTTCGGGGCGGGGCCGTTGCCGGTGAGGAGGATGCAGCCGACGTCGGTCGACATTCGGGCATGGTCGAGCGCTCGGTACAGCTCGTCGACGGTGTTCGGACGGAACGCGTTGCGTACCTCGGGTCGGTCGAACGCGATGCGCACCACGCCATTCTCCTGGCCTTCGCCGCGGGCGCGGTGGTAGGTGATGTCGGTGAAGTCGAAGCCAGGGACTTCGTCCCAGTGGTCGGCGTGGAACGTCATGGCCGCCAGTGTGGCCCGCCCGGTGCGGAGTTCCCGAAACCTGCTCGGTGTTGTCTCGCCGGCGGGTCGGCTCGACGGGTCAGGTCGGCGCCAAGGCGGCTGGGTCTTGTCGGTAGAAGGCGCGCAGCGCCGAGTACACAACGGGTTCGTGCAGCCGGAGTTCGTCGGGCTGGCAGAAGAACGCCTCGGTGGCCACGGCGAAGAACTCGGCGGGATTCGTCGCGGCGTAACCGCGCAGTACCGACGCTCCCTGTTCGACGCGTTGATAGGCGACCTGCATCACGTCGGCCCAGCGCTCCTGGTGCTCACGACCTCCGAGTGGCGGCGTGCCGTCGGTCGAACCGTTCGACATGTCGAGTCGGTGCGCGAACTCGTGGTACACGACGTTGGTGCGGCTGAGCGGAGCTCGGGCGCCGCGCTGCACCGTTGGCCACACGAGAACGATCGAGCCGTCGTGCCCGGCCTGGCCGGCGATGTGGTGGGCGCCGCCCGACACGAACCCGCCCTTGGTGCGTCGGGGTTGGGTGATGCGGGCGGCGGTGCGGCGGACGAGCACGTTGCCGAGGCTGGGGAAGTCGTCGATCGGGGTGCCGAGCAGGAGCCGGGTCGCCTGTGCACCGATCGACACCTTCATCCGGTCGGTCAGGTCGAGGCCCTGCGCTGCCTCCCACTTGGTGAGGTGGACGAATCGGCCGGTGAGGTCGCGCCAGCGTTCGCGCTCGTCGTCGGTGACCGGTGCCGACCAGTGCGCGTAGTCGGCGGTGAGCCAGCCATCCCACTCGGGGTCGAAGGTGACATCGACTCCGAAGATGAGCCGCCGGAGCAGGCTCATCAAGACTGCGATGCCGCCGGGGGTTTGACGGCGGTGGGGACGTGCTCGGGGCCACCGAAGTATTCGGCGAGGCGGAGATCGGCGTCGTCGCCGAACAGGATCTCGGCGACTTCGCGCAGGCCGGGGGAGTGGTTGATGTCGTGGTCGGTCACGACGAGGTCGATCTTCGAGCGGCGGCGCATGAAGTCTTCGAGTCGGGTGACCATCTCGTTGTCGGCTGCCTCGTGTAGCTCGGCACGGATGTAGTCGGCCGAACCCATGATGTCTTCGGCCATCCGCGGGTCTTGGCGGATCTCGTCGAGCATCGCGAAGGCTCGGCGGCCGTAGCGGCGCCACAGGCGGTCGGAGAGCGGCTCGACCTCGGGCTTGCTGCGCACTCGGTCGAGCTTCATGAGCCGGGCCTGGCGGTAGAACTCCTTGCGGGTTGCCTTGGCGGGCTCGCCGTACCAGTTGTGGAGGTCGCGTTCGAGTGGGACGCCGAGCGTTTCGATCTCCTCGGCGACTTCTTCGCCGACGTTGAGGCAGTCGGTGAGCTTGCCGCCGAACACCGACACCACCGCCCGGCGGTGATCGGTTTCGATCGCGTGCTTGCGTGACAGCTTGGTCCAGTCGACATCTTCCTGGTCGCTGCCGTTGGTGGTGACGACGAGAGGCCGCACACCCGTGCGCGAGGCGATGATGTCGTTGGTGGTGAGCGGCTGGTCGAGGTCCATGCGGGCGTTGATCTGGCTCAGCAGGAACTCGATGTCGTCGTCGTTCACCTCGGTGAACGGGGTGTCGACGCGGGTGTCGGTGGTGCCGATCACCGAACGCCGCCCCATCGGGATGACGTAGAAGAGGCGTTCGGTGTCGTCGTAGAAGGCGAGCACCTTGTTGTGTCGGCGGGTGGTGAGCCGGGGAACGACGAGGTGGATGCCCTTCGAGTACACGATGCGGTGCTTCGTGCTGATCGGCTGTGCGCCGTCGGGCCCGGCGAGCGGACCACCGTTGGCCTCGTCGACGAAGGGGCCGGCAGCATTGACGATGGTGCGGGCGGTGAGGGTGAACTCGGCGTCGGGGCTGTCGTCGGGAGCGTCGAGGTCGCGCAGGGTGGCGACCCAGCGGTCGCCGTCACGGTGGGCCGACACGAGCTCGACGTAGTTGGCGGCGGCGGCGCCGGCCTCGATCGCCGAGCGGACGAAGGAGAACACGAAGCGTGCGTCGTTGTCGATGAGGATGCCGTCGCGGTACTCGATGCCGCCGGCGACGGTGTCGGTCTTGATCGCTGGCTCTTCGCTCTCGATCTTCTCGCGGGAGAGCAGGCGGGGCCAGCGCGTGCCGAACTGGCCGATGAGCCAGTAGCCGAATGCGCCGAGGTAGGCGAACCACGGCGCGTACGGGCCCTTCTCGTCGAGCGCTGCGTAGAACCCGATCTCCTTGATGTTGTCGGGGTAGGCCCGGAACATGCGGTTGCGCGACCGGCACAGCTTGTAGACGAGCCAGAGCTCGTAGTTCTCGAGGTACTTGAAGCCGCCCCACACGAGGTTCGACGACGCCTGGCTGGTGAAGTGCGCCCAGTCGCCACGGTCGATGATGGCGACGTCGGCGCCGCGCCCGGCGAGCGAGGCGGCGGCCACGGCACCGTTGATGCCGCCACCGATGATGAGCGTGTCGACGTGCCCGCCACGCATCCGGTCGATGTGTGCTTGGCGGAGCCTCATGGTGTCAGCCTACGGCTGCTTCCGGATCGCTGCCCGGCGTTGCCGGGTTGGGTGAGGTGCTGGCCGGTTCGCTCACGTCGCAGCCGCAACGCTGATGCCGAGGGCGAGCACGATGACGGCGATGGGTGTGGCCCAGGTGGCCCAGCGGGGGAAGCCCTTGTAGGCGGGCGCCATCATCACGAAGCCGCAGATACCCCCGGCCACCAGGCCGCCGAGATGGCCGCCGATCGAGATGTTCGAGATGGCGAACGTGAGGAACAGGTTGATCAGCAACAGGGTGCCGATCTGGGTCTGGAACACGTTCACGCCGTGCTGCCAGATGCCGACGGCGTAGGCGCCGAGCAGGCCGAACACGGCGCCTGAGGCGCCGGCGGTGAATCCGTTGCTGCTGAGCAGCATCGCGCCGGCGGATCCGCCGAGGAGGCCGGCGAGATAGAGCAGGGCGAAGCGGCCACGGCCGAGCGAGACCTCCATCTGGTTGCCAAGGATCCAGAGGAAGTACATGTTGAACAGCAGGTGGATGATGCCGTAGTGCAGAAACCCCGATGTGAGGAGCCGGAACCACTCCTGGTCGGGGCCGAGGAAGATGCTGCCGCCGCTGATGAATGCTTCGCGGGCATCGGGGCTGAGCGCGTAGTAGATGTGGGCCTCGGTGATACGGCCCGAGAGCATGCCGCCGAGGTCGTAGTAGAGGCCGAGGCCGACGAACACGGCCAGGTTGAGACCGATGAGCGTCATCGTGACGATGATGGGTTGGCGGGCCTGCCACATGCGGGCGCGTTCGCCGAGGTCGGGCCGGGCGGCCTTGGCGCAGTCGATGCAGTGTGACCCGATGTTGGCCTTCACCAGGCAGTCGGGACAGGCGGCCTTTCCGCAGCGGGTGCAGCGGCGCCCGGCCTGACGGTCGGGGTGGCGGTAGCACGTCGCGGTTCCCGTGGTGCTCGAGCCGGTGGTCGACTGGTTGGGGGGCATGGGCATGGCCGACGCGCCGGCAGGCGGCTGGGGCATGTCCGGTGGCGGGCCGGTTGGTGGGCCCGTGGGTGGTCCGGGCTGGGATGGCGGCGCTGGCATGCCGGGCGGGGGCCCACCGAGGGGCCGGCTCCGCTCTTCGTCTGGCATGTCCGGAAGGGGCACGACGTCACGCTATCGACCACCCGGCGAACAGCCGGGAAAGTCGTGGGTGGCCGGCGTGCGTCGGCGATACGGCGGGTCGGCCTGACGGGTACGGTGAACCCATGACGCCCGAGGCTGCGTTGCTGCGAGCGATTCACTGCCTCGACCGCGCCCACGAGTCGGGCTTCAAGACGAAGGCGTTCGTGCGAGCGCTCGATGTGGTGCGCAACACGCCGGCCGACGAGATCGAAGCTCGGGCCGCGAACGACACGCTCACCGACCTCGACGGCATCGGGTCGTCGACCGCCCAGGTCATCGCCGACGCGGTGGCGGGCCGACCGAGCGACTACCTCGCCACGCTCGAGGCGAACAGCCAGGTGGTCGTGAGCGACGAAGGCCGCGTGTATCTCGATGCGCTGCGGGGCGACTGCCACTGCCACTCGACCTGGTCCGACGGTGGCGCGCCGATCGAGGCGATGGCGGCGACGGCGATCGCGGTCGGCCATGAGTACATGGTGCAAACCGATCACTCGGCGCGCCTCACGATTGCGCACGGGTTGAACGAGGAGCGGTTGGCGCAGCAGCTCGATCACATCGCCGACGTCAACGGGGTGATCGCCGAGGCGGGGCACGAGTTTCGGATCCTCGCCGGGATGGAGGTCGACATTCTCGAAGATGGTTCGCTCGACCTGGCCGACGAGATGCTCGCCCGCCTCGACGTGGTGGTGGCATCGGTGCACTCGAAGCTGCGGATGGAGCGTCAGCAGATGACCGAGCGGATGTTGCTGGCCATCGCCAATCCGCACGTCGACATCCTCGGGCACTGCACGGGCCGGATGATCGGCAAGCGTCCGCCGAGTGAGTTCGACGCCGACTACGTGTTCGCTGCATGCGCCCAGTTCGAGACGGCGGTCGAGATCAACTGCCGACCCGAGCGGCTCGATCCGCCGCGTGAGCTGTTGCGGCTGGCGGTCGAGCACGGCTGCTACTTCTCGATCGACACCGACGCCCATGCCACCGGTCAGCTCGAGTGGCAGGCGCTGGGCTGTGATCGTGCCGCCGAGTGCGAGGTGCCGCTCGACCAGGTGATCAACACCTGGTCAGCTGACGATCTCCTCGCCTGGTGCGCTTGACCTGTCAACTGGGGTCAGACCCCAGCTGATAGGTGTCTGACACCGCTACGCCATGAGGGCGGCGTAGGCGGCGAAGAGCACGCCTGCGCCGCGGGGGTCGCCGGTGGTGGTCTGGTCCATCCGGTTCATCACGTAGCTGAACGACATCTTGTTCTCGGTGTCGATGATGGCCAGCGAGCCACCCCAGCCACCCCAGAAGCAGCAGCCATCATTGGGGAGCGGCATCATCTCGCTCTTGAGGCCGAAGCCCATGCCGAGCCGGAGGGGTTGCTGGAGGACGAGGTCGGTGCCCGAGGCCTGCTCGTCGAAGATCTTTGCGATGGTGTCGGGCGACAGCAGCTGCTGGCCGAAGGCTTCACCGCCGTTCGCTGTCACGGTGTGGATACGGGCGACCGATCGGGCGTTGCCGTGCCCGCCGGCAGCGGGGATCTCGGCCCGGCGCCAGTCCTTTCGCTGCGAGTAGGCCGCGTCGAGGTGGGGGTTGGTCACGGTCCGCACGGCGATCGAGTCGCTGTCGGCGTCGGCGGCCAACAGCGGGTCGGGCGGCGGGATGACGTGGGCGACGCGCTCGTCGTGGTCAGGTCCGAGCCCGATGTGGAAGTCGGCGTCGAGCGGCCCGGCGATCTCGTCGGCGAAGAACTTCCCGAGCGACCGACCGGCGGGATCGGTGCGCTTCACGATCTCGCCGAGGAGGTAGCCCTGGCTGATCGCGTGGTAGCCCGATGCCGAACCGGGCTCCCACCAGGGGGCCTGCCGCTCGTGGATACCGACGAGCTTGTCGTGATCGAGCAGGTCGGCCGTTTCGAGTGGCTCGTCCCAACCCGACAGCCCGGCGGTGTGGGCCAGCACGTGGCGGGTCGCCACCTGATCCTTGCCGCCCTGGGCGAACTCGGGCCAGTAGGTGGCGATCGGTTCGTAGAGGTCGAGGTGACCGCGTTCGACCTGGAGCAGGCAGCTCAGGAACGACATGGTCTTGGTGGTCGACCACACGTTGATGATCGTGTTCTCGCCCCATTCCTGTTCGCCGCTGTCGAAGGTTGCGGTGCCGGCCCACAGGTCGACGACGGGCTCGCCGGCGAGCGTGACGGCGACCGACGCGCCCACTTCGTTGTGGTGCTCCCAGTTGGCGGCGAACGCGTCACGCACTGGTTCGAAGCCCGGTGCGACCGTTCCGTTGATCTCGATCCCCATGGGAGTGAAACCGTATTCACCGACGGGGAGCCCGGGCGAGCGGGAAGGTTCGGCGGGTGATCGGTGGCCCGACCGTCGCCATGTCAGAACCTGGCGGAGAGATGCTGGTTCGATCGCACAAGGTGGGGGAGAGCCTCTAGGGTTCACGGGCGATGGCGACGCGGCGGGCAGATCCCCATCACTCCTCCGGCGACGCGGGGTGGGACTTCTCGTTCGTAGGCGCGCCCCGGCAGCGGTCTGTTGCCGGCCTGGCGCCGCCCGATCCTGCCGGGGGTGAGGCCGAGCAACCCGAGTGGGACTTCTCCTTCGCCGGGCCTCGCATCGACCGCACGTCAGGCCAGACCGCCGCCGAGGCGACTGATCAGGTCGAGCAGTCGTGGGACTTCTCCTTCGCTGGTGAGCGCATCGATCGGTCGGCGACCGGCACGACGGTCGCGAGTGGTGTCGAAGCCGACACGGAGTGGGACTTCTCGTTCGTCGCTGGTGCTCGGGCTGCGGTCGACACGCGGTCTGATGACGAAGTGACCTGGCTCGCTCCGGGCGTCGACGAGCGTCAGGTGGGCGACGACATCGACGACGAGTCGAACGAATGGCCGCAGCCAGCGAAGACTGGTGAGATGTCGGCAATCGACACGACCTCCGTCGAGGCAGAGGCCGTATCGGGCGATGTCGTCGTACCCGTTGTGGTCGATGTCGATGCGACCGAAGAGTTGCCGCGCGACGAGCTGTCGTTGATCGACACGGCGCCGCCGACCGAGCCGGTTGCGGTCGTCGAGCCCCAACCGGTAACCGCACCGACGAGTCCGGCTTCGGCTTCGACTTCTTCGAGTAACTCACCGCTGAAGATCCTCACGGTGTGCACCCACAACCGGACGAGGTCGGTCATGGCGATGGCGATGCTGCAGGCAGCGTTCGACCGTCAGCTGGGCCCAGGGAAGGTGATCGTGCGGTCGCTCGGCTTCGGCCCCGAGGGAGAGCCAGCGATCGACGATGCCGTCGACGAGATGACCAACCGGGGACTCGACGTGGTCGACCATCAGAGTCTGCAGGTCACCGCCGACCGAATCGGCCCGGCCGACCTGATCTTGTGCGCCGAGAAGCAGCACGTGATCAAGATCGCTGAGATCGATGCCGACGCCTTCCGTCGCACCTTCACGTTGCCAGAGTTCTGCAGCCTCGTCGCCGGTGACCCGGTGCCTGGCCAGCGAACGATTCGTGAATGGATGCACTCGATGTCGACCGCTCGCACCCCGGCCCGATACCTGTCCATCAACGTGCCCGAGGTCGCCGATCCGACCGGGGCGCCCAAGCGTGAGTTCGCTCAGGCAACCCGTGCGATCGAGGCCATGTGCGACGCCGTGGCCGACGTCATCTCCGTCGCTGTCTGACCGCACGTGACGTGTCCGGCTCACCGCAGGACGCGAAGCGTCCGAGGAGTGCCTGACAGGGCGAACGCATGGTCCAGCCGCGAGGAATCGCGGTCGATTCGCCGTAGCATGTAGCCCCTATGTCGAAGAAGACCAAGAAGCGCAAGGCGCGCCTGCGTCGCTCGAAGGCGAACCACGGCAAGCGCCCCAACATGGGTCGCGGCTGAGGCCGACGCTTCCGAGCGGCCCTGCCCGCATCAAACTCTGAGCACAGACGCCCGCAGCGTCGCCGTTCCCTTCGGGGACGTGGCGATCGAGCGGGCGTTTGTCGTGTCCGGAGGCCGGTGCCGCCGATCGGGGCGGCTCGTCAGCTGGCGGGTTCGGCGATGACGACGGGGATGTCTCGGTCGGTCTTGGCCTGATATCCGGCGTAGCCGTCGTTGCTGGCGACGATCTTGGTCCAGAGCTCGGCCTTCTCGTCGTCGGTGGCCGTGCGGGCGACGAACTGGCGGGGCTCGGCGTCGCCGTCCATCGCCTCGACAGTGATCTCGGGGTTGGCCGCCAGGTTCTTGTACCAGTCGGGATCGCGGTCGTCGCCGCCCTTCGATGCCACGAACACCCACTGGTCGTCCTCGTATACCGGTGCGGTGAGCATGACGGTGCGGGGCTTGCCCGACGTGCGCCCGATGGTGGTGAGCTTCACCACGGGCATGTCCTTGATCGTCGACCCGATCCGGCCGGCCGAGATGGTGTGCAACCCGCGATGGATGAGGTTGGCGGTCTTCATCATCCCGTCGCGCAGCGTGTCCTGGATGTCCATGAGGGTGACGCTACGCGCGCTGGCTCAGCGCCGCCAGTGAGAGCGAACGCTGGATTCCAGCCCATCGTGTCGCCACCTACGCCGTGGAAATGCCGTGGGAGCGAGCAGCGTCGATGAGGCGATCGTCGAAGGTGAGGATGTTCGGTGCTCCGAGTTGCAGGGCGGTGTCGAGGACGATGGCGTCGGGGAGTCGGAGATTCGTTTCGGCTCGAAGCTCGGCCCACCGGAGTGGTGCGTCGTCGTCGACGTGGGTGATGTGGAACGCGGCTCGGAGGTCGGCCGCTGATTCGTGGAGGCGGCCGAGGTGCGCAGGCGCGACGAGGCACTCGGCGAAGGTGATGGGGTGGAGCGTGACGACCTCGGTGAGATGGAGATCGCTGAGCGCGACCGCCCTGGCGTGATGGGCGTTGTGCGGGTCGCGCAGCGCGATGACCCAGCTGGCGTCGGCGACGATCATGCCGGCCAGTCGGCGTCGCGGTCGTAGAGCTCGCTCGACCCGGGGAGTGAGCCGATGATGTTCCGGCGGGCTGCGGTTTGCGAGCGTGGCGAGGTGCCGCCGTTGGCCCAGTCGAGCAGGATCAGTTGGATGAGCCGGGTGCGGGGCAGCGGGCCCCAACGGAGCTCGGCCTGCTCGAGCACGCCGGCGATCTCATCGGTTTCGGTGATGGGGTGCCGTGGCCGCGTCGTGGGCATGACTGAAGTGTACCACCAGGTGTAACACCGGAAGCGGGTGTTGACTCACCGCAGGATGCGAAGCATCCGAGGGGTGTCCGACACCTCGCGGGGCCTGGTCTGTGACGATGGCAGCGTGGGCTGACGGTTCGTTCTCGGGATGGGCGCGCAGAAGTCGGGAACCAAGTGGCTTCGCCAGTATCTGATCGACACGGGGGACTACGACGACGGTGGCCTGTGGGAGCCTCACGTGTGGGACGGGCTGACGGTCCCCGAGCTCGCTCACTTCCGACTCTCCAGGCCGGACGCGGATTCGCCCCGGCGTCGTCTCCGGTGGCGTCTGCAGCAGAGTCCCGAGGCGTACTTCGAGTTCTTCTCCGAGGTGTGCGCTGCGAGCGGCGCGACGATGGCCGGCGACATCACGCCGAGCTACAGCACCTTGAGCGCGGCGACGTTGCTCGACGTCGATCGCCATGCCACCGAACACGGGTTCGAGCTGGTGCCCGTGTTCGTCATGCGTGATCCGGTCGAACGTTGTTGGAGCGCGTTCCGCATGCAGAGCTCGAGTGGCGACGATCTCGGCGACGTGCTCGACGAGGAGGTCGAGCGCGAGTTCGTGGACTTCGCTCGTTCACCCGCCACCGAACTCCGCACCCGATACGACCGAACGCTCGAGGCGTTGGCCGACTCGGTCGGGAGCGATCGGGCCGTCGTGGTCGTCTACGAGCTGTTGTTCGGCGGGGGCGGGCTCCGGGAGCTCACCGATCGTCTCGGCGTGCCGTGCCGGGAGGCCGCGGTGTCGACGCGGTTGCAGGTGTCGACGGTGCTGCCCGAGCCGAGTGGCGAGGCCTGGGCCGAGGTGGCCCGGTTCTACCGGCCGGTGTACGAGCGTGTCGCTGAGGTGATGCCGGTGGTTCGCGCCAGGTGGGGCGGCTACTCGTACCTCTGAGCCGATGCCGAGCGGGTTCCGCCGGCGACGCGGCGGCCTGCGAGGATGGCTCGATGACGACTGATGACGCCCAGCACGGCGAGGTCCGGTGCGAGTGGTTGGCGATCGCCGGTGACGTCGACGCGTGGAAGGCGATCGGCCTGGCCGGGCGTGATGATGCCGATGGGTCGTGGTTCGTGCCGCTGCATGGGACGGGGTTGCGAATCGTCTCACCGGCAGCGGGGGAGGATCCGGGCGTGATCGGGTGGGCGCTGTCGGGCCTGCCCGCGGAGGCGCCGAGTGAGATCGATGGGTTGGCGACGGCTGCGGTGGATCCGGTTGGCCCCGTGTTCGCGCAGCACGAGTTGGGCGCGAGTGCAATCGATCATGTCGTAGTCCTCACCAGCGATCTGAGTCGCACGACGGGCGCGATCGAGGCAGCGACCGGGTGTGAGCTGAAGCGAGTCCGTGAGGTGGGGGAGATGCACCAGGGCTTTCATCGGCTGGGTCGCGGTGGCCTGATCGTCGAGGTGGTGGCACGCGCCGATGTGGAGGAGGGCCCGGCGAGTTTTTGGGGCCTGGTGTTGAACGTCGACGACCTCGACGCAGCGTGCGCGCTGTTGGGCGACCTGGTGGGCGAGGCGAAAGACGCGGTGCAGCCAGGCCGGCGGATCGCCACGCTGCGCACAGGGGCTGGCTTGGATCTGCCGGTGGCGTTGATGAGCACGTGACTCAGATTGCACCGCATCAAACATCAGTGAGCCAAGCTGGACTCCGCTAGTTGCACCTCCGTGGGTTGCCCCAGATCTCGCAGTTGTTCATCAACGCCGTCACCCGGGCAAGGAACCACCACGGGGTGCACGTACGTGGGGATATGGTTTCGCCTATGCAGACTGTCGCCGATCATCTTGCCGAGCACTTGGCCGTTTCTGAGACGCTTGCGCGCTCTGAGGACACGCACGCGACGATCGACGCGCTTGTTGGTGTTCTGCATCGAGCCCTCGACAGTGGTGGCAAGATCATGTTCTGCGGAAACGGGGGATCGGCAGCTGACTCGCAGCACTTGGCCACAGAACTGACCGTCCGATTCGAGAGAGACCGAGACCCATTCGCTGCCATTGCGCTGTCAACGGACTCGTCAGCTCTCACAGCCGCAGGCAACGATCTTGGGTTCGATCAGGTGTTTTCGCGTCAGGTCCGGGCGCTGGGTCGGCCTGGAGACGTGTTGGTTGTGTTCTCGACGTCCGGCAACTCCGTGAATGTGATTCGGGCTGCGGAGGAGGCGCGCAGAATGGGCATTCACGTAGCCTTTTTTGGGGGTGGTGATGGGGGGCGGGTGAAGTCGTACGCCGACAGCATGATTCTCGCTCCGAGCGGTTCAACCGCCCGAATTCAAGAGTGCCATATTCTCCTTGGACACATTGTCTGCTCCTTGCTCGAGGAGATGTGTCTTGGTCGTTGACTTCCCAGACCCTCGCCAACTCGAGGAAGCAGTCGTCGTCTGCGTCGGGGATGCCATGCTCGATCGCTTTCTCGAAGGTGAGGCGTCGCGCATTTCGCCTGAAGCTCCGGTCCCCGTCGTCCGACTTCTGGGGTCCCGCGTCATGCCTGGTGGAGCTGCCAACACGGCGGTGAATGCGGCGGCGCTCGGCGCAAGCGTGTCACTCGTGGCGCCAATCGGGGTCGATGAGGCGGGACGGACCCTTGTGTCGCTGCTCGACGAGGTCGAAAGGCTCGACCTCAATCGTGTTGAAGACGCCAGGTGCACCACGGTTAAGACCCGCTACTCCGCTGGCGGGCAACAGCTGCTCCGGATTGACGAAGAGGACACCACGCCAATCGACCCGCGAACAGCGGATCGAGTTCTCGCTCTGGTCCGGTCGGTTTCGCCGACAGTTGGTGTCTTGGTGTTATCCGACTATGCCAAGGGTGCGCTGTCGAGATCACTGTGTGAGGAGCTGATCGGTTGGGCGAATCACGTTGGCGTGCAATCGATAGTTGATCCGAAGGGGTCCGACTTTGCTCGCTATGCCGGGGCCACGGTTGTGACCCCAAACGAGTCTGAGATGGCGGCGGCGATCGGTTGCAGTAGGGAGGAGATCCGCGCGGCCGAGTTTGACGGTTCCCGGTGGCTGGAGGAGTTCGGATTCGAGACCCTCATCGTGACCAGGGGTGAAAGAGGAATCTCGATCTACCAATCGGGGGCCCGTTCGCAGCACATCGCGTCCCATGCGCGAACCGTCTTCGACGTGTCAGGGGCCGGAGACTCCTTCGTCGCCGGCCTCGCATGCGGATTGGCCTGCGGGCAGCCCCTTCAGGCTGCAGCGGGACTGGCCAACTCGGTAGCCGGAGTCGCGGTCTCGAAGCCAGGAACAGCGAAGGTCGCGGTCGACGAGGTGGTCGCCTCTGAACGAAGGCAGAGGCCGTCTTCGTCGGTGATCGTTGATGAGTCGGAGGAGATCGGTGAGCGAGCGAGGGAGTGGCGAGATGAAGGGTTGCGCATCGGGCTCACGAACGGTGTCTTTGACCTACTCCACGAAGGGCACTTACGCTCGATAAAGGTGGCCGCCGACGGCTGTGACCGCCTGATCGTGGCGATCAACTCTGATGATTCGACACGTCGGCTGAAAGGGCCAGACCGTCCGGTTCACAACCAGATGACGCGCTCAGCCGTGTTGGCAGCCCTTGAGATGGTTGACCTTGTCGTCGTGTTCGAAGGTGACACGCCCATCAATGTGATCCGGGCGGTGCTTCCCGACCTCCTTGTCAAGGGTGGCGACTATCTCGCCGAGGAGGTTGTCGGATACGACGATGTCGTGGGAGCGGGGGGAGAGGTTCTCATCGTTCCTACGGTCGCCGGGGCATCAACCACGGCAGCCGTTGCGAAAGCCAGACGCCCAGATGGCTGAGCGCGGCAACCGGGCTCTCAGGCTCGTCGACCGAACCGTTGGCGTGTTCCTCGTTCTGTGTCTGTCCGTGCTGGCACGTCACCGGTCGCTGCCGTCTCGACCGAACCGCATCGGAGTGCTCTGTCTCGGGGCGATCGGAGATTTCTTACTGCTCAGCGCGGCCGTTCGAGATCTGCAACGATCGATCGACGGGTGCGACGTGGTCATCATCGGATCGGCTGACAACCGAGCGGCCGCCGCTCTCGTACCCGATATTCCGTTCGTGGCGATTCCAGCAACCAACCCCATCCGGGCCGCACGTGTAGTTCGCCGACTCGGTTTCGATCTCATCATTGACTCGTCGCAGTGGGCGCGTCTTCCGGCTGTGATCTGCGCTGTCTCAGGGGCGCCGAGCGTCGGCTTTCGAACCGCTGGCCAGGGGCGGCACTTCGCGTATGCAGCATGCGTCGATCACTCCCGCCTACACCACGAGTTGGACAATTTCCGTAACTTGATGAGCGGCTTCGCGCAGCCGACAGATCGCGTTCCGACCATTGAGGTGTCGGATGAGGACCGAGCTGCGGTCGGGAGTGTCGATGCTGCTAGGTATGCGGTATTTCACGCCTGGCCCTCAGGCGTGAAAGCGCATCTCAAGGAGTGGCCGACCGAGCACTGGATTCGGTTGGCTGAAGCCATCGAAGGTCTTGGTATGCCGGTCGTCCTTACCGGTGGCAAACAAGACCAGCTGCGGTCTGAACGCCTAGCCGGCGCGCTCAACAAAGTGGCGACGGTGGTCGACCTCGCCGGTCAGTTGACTCTGCGCGAGACAGCCGCAGTCTTGGAAGGTGCTGCCGTCACGATCTCCGTCAATACCGGAATCATGCACATCGCTGCTTGCTTCGACACGCCGCTCGTGGCACTCTGCGGTCCGACAGACCCTGCGCGTTGGGGGCCGCTGTCGGGCCATGCTCGTGTTCCCGTTCCGAAGAGTGCGGGCTGCTGGAACCTTCATCTCGGATTCGAGTACCACGAGGAGTCGGCTGCGTGTATGGCTTCGATCGACCCTGACGAAGTCGCTGCTCAAGTTGAGGCGTTGTTGTGAGCAACACCGTCGTGTACCTCGATCGCGACGGAACGATCAACGAGGACTTCGGCTATGTGAGCGATCCGCGCGATCTGGTTCTCAAGGAGGGTGTGGTCGAGGGCCTCAAGCTGCTGTCAACACGTAGGATCCCGATAGTTGTCGTTACCAATCAGTCGGGCATTGGGCGTGGCTACTTCACGACGGAGCAGATGGAAGAGTTCCACGACCACCTCCGGAACACTCTGTGCAGACACGGCGTTGCACTGCAGGGCATATTGGTCTGCCCACATGCGCCCGGCGATGACTGTCAGTGTCGGAAGCCGAAGCCAGGACTGATTCGACTGGCGGAGCACGCCTGGGGGAAACGTCGCGGCGTGATGGTCGGCGACTCGGAACGAGACATTCGTGCCGGCATTGCCGCCGATGTCGCAACCGTCGCTCTCGGTGATCCGGGATCGGAGATGGCGACGCTGGCTGACAGGTGCGTTTCTGATTTCTACAGTGCGGCATCAGCAGCTGTCGAACTGCTCACAACGGAGCGGTCGTGGTAGCGCCTTCGTTTCTGTACATCGGGCCCGACAAGGCTGGCTCGAGCTGGATGTTCAACGTCTTGTCAGCGCATCCGGAATGCTACGTGCCGGAAGCGAAGGATCTGTACTTCTTTGACCGTCACTACGATCGTGGAATTGGCTGGTATCTGTCTCAGTTCGAAGCCGGAAGTGAAAGTGTGGCCGTAGGCGAGTTGTCGCATGACTATCTCTTCTCTGTTCCGGCTGCCACGCGCATCTTTGAGTGCTTTCCGTCTGTGAAGCTCATCGCTAGTCTGCGCAATCCGATAAACAGATCTCTATCTCATTACCAGTATCTCCGACGCAGCGGCGAGGTTCCGGTCGGTTTCTGGGATGCCATTGAGAAGCGACCAGACATTGTTTCGAACAGTAAGTACTTTATGCACCTTGAACCATACCTGGAGCTCTTTCCCCGCTCTCAATTGTCCCTTCTCCTCTTCGACGACCTCGAACGAGACCCAGAGAGCTTCGGACGACAGCTGCTCGACTCGATTGGTCTCCAACCCGTTCCTGGCCTCCCCTTCGGTGAACGTGTACGTGCCGCCGAAGCTGCCAGGTTCGCCCCGCTTGCTCGTACTGGTAAGGCGCTCGCCAATGGACTACGGCAGGTCGGAGCAGTGAACCTGCTCGGCCGGCTCAAGCGGAGCCGCGCATCGCAGCTGCTGTATCGGCCGCTCGGTGAAGATGAGCGTCCTTCGCTCTCCGCCGACGAGCGAATCCGACTGTGGACGTCGGAGTTTCAAGATGACGTCGAGAGGCTTTCGGGCGTTGTCGACTTCAACCTTTCCTCGTGGGAGCCGGAGGGCATCTGATGAGGGTGCTGTACGTGACGACTCGCCAATGGAACCCAGGCGACGAGTTCATCCTCCGAGGTGTGCGTCGCATCCTCGACGAGGTCGCGCCCGATCGGCCGGTCGAGATGATCTTCAACAAGAGTCCGCAGACGACCGGTCTCTTCGAAGCGCGCAACTTCTGGATCCGCGAACGCCCGGGGAGGCTGGCCACGTCACTCGACTTCGCGATCAGGGTGGCGCACTACGACAACTCGCTCAAACGGCACCACGATCTCGCCTCGTACGATGCTGTCATCTTTGCCGGGAGCCCAGGATGGTTCGGCAGTCGCCTGAGTACGTTGTACCGCCGCCTCATCGGCTACCAGGGGAAAGTGATCTTTCTCGGGATCGGGACGCCGAACCGTCCGGTGCGCCTCCGGCAGGCAGAGCGGGAGGTCATGCGGCGGTCGACCGTTGTGTGTCGCGACAAGCCATTGACGGAGGAGCTGGGGGGAAGCGGTATCTCGGCGCGTTTCCTTCCGTGCCCGGCGTTGCTTGCGTCGCCCTTCGAGGTTGCACCCGCTGCCGGAGAGGCGCCAATCGGCCTAGTATTCGGTTCTGACTCTGGGGTGAGGTACCAGAGGATCTCGCCTCAGGCCAAAGCCCTCCAGGATCGGCTGTTTCGCAGCATTGTCCGTGAAGCACCTGCTGAGATCGTCTGTCACTATTCCGACGAGCTTCCACAAGCGATTGCAGAGTATCCGAACGTCAAGGTTCGGTACTCTTTCGACGCTGCGGACTATGTCTCGATCTTTGCCCGATATTCATCCGTGATCTCGACTCGAGTTCACGGTTGCGGAATCGCTAGTTCTCTTGCGGTTCCGAATGCCGCGATCGTGCACGATCGCCGAGGCGAGACAGTCCGGGGTTTCCGCTCGTTCCAGGTCGGTGGGGAGTCCGAAGCCCTGGAATGGGTCGGGAAGGTGGCGTCGAACGCTGAGTCGATGCGGTCAGAGCTGCAGAGTCACAAGCTTCAGACCCTCTCTTCTTACGTGGCCATGCTGACCGATGTCCTAGGCGCGTGAGCGTCCCCGCAGCAATGCGAGGTCTCGCTCGCACGGCTGTTGAGCGACTCGACCTCGCCTTCACGCTCGGCCGAATTCTCGGCTTGGCGCCGGTGCTCGTGATGTCTCATCGCATCGGCGTGGGCGATCCGGACCTCTCGGGTGCCACCGAGAGATACCAGGTCGCACTCTTCCTCTCGACCCTCGTCCTCTACGGGGCGCCACAGACGTACCTCGTCAAGCTCGGCATCGAGCGGAAGGTCGCTGTCCATCACTTGGCGATCTCTGCCGGGGCCTTGGCGACCGTGATTCTGGTTCTCGACCTCTTCGACCTGGCCGAAGGGCTGCTCGCCCCCTTCGTCTTTGTCGTCATCTTTCGGAGCTACTACCTGCTGTTCGCGACGATCTGGAGGGATGACCCCAGGAGCTCTCTGCTGTTGTTGATGTCGGCAATTCTCTCTCTGATCGTCTACGCCGTCACGCTCAACTACTGGGCAGCGGGGGCTGTATCGCTTCTCTCGCTCGTGATCGCAAGCGGTCGCGGCGACATCTCTCTGCGGTATCTGCGCGTTGCGGTCCGTCGCTACGCGTGGATTCTCACGCGGAACGCCAGCTATTTCGTGGCGTTTCTGCTTCAACAGACTTTCGGGCAAGTGCTCCTATTCGCATACGCCTTTCTGGTGAGTGGCGACCCGTACGTTGTCGCAACTCAGATCGTCTATCTCTACACGCTCGCCTTCGTCGGACACGGCATGGTCTTCCGCTACTACTTGTCGAGACTCCGACGCGAGCGGCGAGAGGTTGATCCACGCCGAGTAGTTCTGAGGAACATGCTGCTGTCAATTCTGCTTGGGACCGTCTCGGCGGGCTGCCTCGTGGTGCTTCGAGTGCCAATGGGCGAGGTGTTGTTCGGTAGCTCAGCGATCACTCGTTCTGATGCTCTCCTGGTGGGGGCCCTGGTGATAATCAACTCGATCAACTTCGGTTGGAACGCGTTGTTCCTCAGTATTCGTCGGCCGCAGATTTTGATCGCAGTCTCGATGGTCTCGACTGCTGTCACGCTTGCCCTGCTCGTCGTGCTTGAACGTTCCGAGTTCGGTAGCGCCGTGATCCTCTCGATGTCGGTCGGCCTGACCCTGCAGGCGATCCTCAGGGCTGTGGTAGGCGTGCGACTGCTGCGTCAATCACCGAAGGTTCTTCCATCGGTGACGTTGCCGGGCTAGGGCCATTGGACATCCGGTAGCACAAGACCGTGAGGACGAAGATCGACAGACCATAGATCGGTGCGCCGAATGCGTGCTGAGTGACTGCCATCAGGAGGAGTGTGACGAGTGCACATCGGCCGGTTCTTTCCCAGACGCCATCGCCGTGGAGCCCTGATCGGAGCCGGCGAATGATTGCGTACAGTGCGGCAAACCCGAGCACCCCGAGTTCGTTGAAGATGTGCAAGTAGCTGTTGTGGGCCGTGAGATTCGACGGGTTCGGATTCGCAGCGGCAACGGCGGGATAGAGCACGTACGGCGTGCCGGTGAACTCGCGCCCCAAGTCGTTCATCCTTCCGAACCCGATCCCGAGGGCCGGCGAGCGCAGTCCCTCGTGTAAGGACCTGCCCCACAACTGGCCTCGAATGTTGAGGTTGGTATTCCCCAACTCGCCGGTGTCACCGGCAAGATCGAAAGCTCGTGCTACTTCGGATTGTCCTTCTCCCTCAAATCCGAGTCGGACGTTCGTGATGACCGCAGCGACGACCTCCGTTGATGTCACCTGTGCGAGGCGATCGAACTGGGCTGGAAGGAAGAGGGCCATGACCAGAACGCTCAACGAGCCGACTCCCGCCACCTTGATGAGCTGTGCCAAGCGAGCAGCCGAGAGGTGAACGATCGTCACCGCGACGACGACTGCGATCAAGGACGTGCGGGAGTTCGAGATGAGGATGGAGGCGATGCCGGCGATCAGGATCGCAAGGTCGGATCGCTGCCTCGTGGATTCGAATCGAAAGACCCCAATGATGATGATGGTGGCCGAGACCGCGCCAGCTCCATGATGTGTGCTGAAGACGGGTGCGACCGACGCTGCGTCGAGCACCGTAGCTATCAGCGTTGCTGCCGCGGCGACAGCGAAGGCTCGCCCGAGACGTTGTTCCACAGGCGACCCGATGAAGTGTCGGGCGGGCAGCGCGAGGATCGCAAGAGCTGGCCAGTAGTAGAGGAAGAACCGGCCCTCACCCCCGATCCAGTCAATCAGTGGGACGGTCGCAGCTGCCCCGATGCCGCCGAAGATGATTGCGCTACCTGCCGAGTAGAAGACGAGGAACAGAATCCGCCGAGACACAGGATCAGCCGCACTTCGTCCGCTAAACCCGTGGACGACGATCGCAGCCGAGATGACGACGGACAGGGCTGCGAGCGCAGGCGTGAGCCCGAGGCAGACGGCGCCCAGCAGCGACAAGGTGACCACTCGCGCGGGGAGCGATCGCGCAACTTGGTCGACCCTCGAGCTCGGCACAGGAGAAACCTACTGCCTGGGCGACCATCCGTGTTGTGCCTGGCGCTGGGAGGTGCGGCTCGGGTGCAGATTCTGCTGGCGAACTCACTCGCGGGACTCAGGCGGCCCACACCCGGGCGATCGTGAGTCGTCGAACGACACTGTCACCAGGCTCGCCGGATGCGCGTGAGCCGGGCGCACCGGTGCGTCGTCGGGGCGCTCCGCATGGGCACGTGTCACCCGCTGCACTCACTTCCGACCCGAAGACCGGCCGAGCTCGGTCACGAACGGGGCTCGGTCATCCTTCGAGCCGCTCCGCTGATGCAAGGGCGATCGCTGGACGGTTGATGCCATTGCCGAGTTGGGGCAGCGTCCGTGGGTGGAGCGACGCACTCGTGGGGTCGGACGAACGAGTCGTCGACGACGAAGGAGTTGCTCGCATCGACCTACGCCCATCTCTACGGACTCCAGGTCACCGTGTCCAGGTTCTTCACGGTGTACGTTCGACCCGTCTCGCGTCAGCGCCGCGTACAGCGTCGGAGATGGTCGCGACCCATGCCGACACCGACAAGCTGCGCCGCCTGTTCGAGTTCGCGCCGACGGTGAGCGTCGATGCAGGAGTCGAGTGGCTGTGGAACTGGTGGGAGGAGCACTCGCACAGCCTCGACCGGGACGTTGTCGCTGCCGTAGCCCGGGCGGGAGGGCCCGGTGGTCTCCGCCGCCCACCCTGACGACGATCCAACCGCTGGTTCGGTGAATTGACGTCGCAGCCTCGCCCGTGGCCACTGAGCCCGCGCTCCGGCGGGTATCGTCGGCGGCCGTATGGAAGCCGAGATGACGATGCGCGACTACTGGAACGTGGTGGCGAATCGCCGCATCGTCATCCTCGTGTGCGTGGCCTTGGCCGTCGGGATGTCCGTGGTCGCGTCGGCGTTGACGACGCCGGTCTACGCAGCGTCGAGTGAGGTACTCATCCAGCCTCGAGGGCAAGACGGGTTGTTCGCTGATGGCGTGGCCAATCTCAACTCACGCGCTGTCGAGACCGAGGTGCAGGTGATCGAGGGGCGAGCAGTGAAGGCTCGTGTTGCGGAGGACCTGGGGGTTGAAGACCCGCCCGACGTGAATGCGGTGCCGATCGGCGACACCGATGCGATCCGTCTCACGGTGCGGAGCACGAATCGGGCCAACGCAGCCACGGTGGCGAATGCGTATGCCGAGGCATACATCGATGTACGTCGTGAGCAGTCGGTCGAGGAGTTGCTCGCTGCGAGTAGTGAGGTGCAGCGGGCGATCGACGATCTGCAGACTCAGATCGAGGCGCTGCCCGATGGTGATCCGACACTGAACGCGCTCGTGGCGCAGCAAGCCGGCTTCCGCACGACGCTCGATCAGTTGCGCGTCGATGCCGCACTGCGAACCGGTGGTGCCACCGTGATTCGTCAGGCCGAGGTGCCGGAATCGCCGGTCGAGCCGACGACACTGCGGAGTGCCGTGCTCGCCGGAGTCGTCGGGCTGTTGATCGGCCTTGGTGTTGCGTTGTTCCTCGAATACAGCGACGACAAGATCCGGACCGACGACGACGTCGAGCGCGCGTCGGGCCTGCCGCTGCTGTCGCTGGTGCCGATCGATCCGCCGCCCGACAACCGGCCAATCGCGCTGGCTGAAGGAACGCACGACTCGGTCGAGGCGTACCGTGGCTTGCGAACCAACCTGCAGTTCCTGGCGCTCGATCGCGCGCTCAGAACCGTGCAGGTGACCTCCTCGCTCCCGGGCGAGGGCAAGACCACCACGGCGACCAACCTCGCGGTCGTCCTTGCCAACGCTGGGAATCGAGTTGCGCTGGTCGACGCCGACCTGCGTCGGCCCCGTGTGCACCAGGTCTTCGGGGTGTCGGTGTCGCCGGGCCTCACCGACTTGCTACTCGGAACGAACCCATCGGTCGCAGCCGTCGATGTTCCGGTCGACGGCGACGGGTCGCTGACCGTGTACCCCTCGGGCGATGTCCCGCCGAACCCGAGCGAGATGTTGTCGGGCGACCGGATGCGGAGTCTGCTCGACGCCATGGCCGATCACTACGACTACGTGATCGTCGACTCTGCGCCGATCCTGCCGGTGTCCGACTCGGTTGCGCTGGCCCGCTCAGTCGAAGGCGTGGTCGTCGTCGCCCACGCCGGGCGCGTCACGACCGGCGATGTCGAGGAGACTGTCGAGCGGCTGGCGCAGATCTCCGCGCCGGTGCTCGGCGTAGTGCTCAACCAGGCCACGACAGACAAGCACGACAGCTACACCTACGGCGGTTACGCGCCGCGGCCCGGTGACGGCAAGGCGTCCAAGAAGGCCGCTACCGTCGACGCCTGATGGCGAACGACATCCGGTTCGTCCGGCGGAATCGGGTCGACGAACGCGTCGCCGCTGGAGTCGCTGCGGTGGCAGGCCTCGCCGCAGTTCTGGCTGGTCTCGAGCCCACCGGAAACACGACGATTGACGCGCTGATCGTCGCGCTTGCGGTCGGTGCGGCAACATGGGCGGGTGCATCGGCTCCCTGGTTCGTCGGTGCTGGGGCGGCTGGCATTGCCGCTGCGACCTCGCTGTCACCGCTTCCGGCTCTGATCGGTGGGCTCGCGTTCGTTTGCGGCCTGGTTGTTGGTCTCCAACGGCGAGACAACACGCTCGTTCGGGTCATCGTCGCCGGCGTCGCCTTGAACGTCGCCGCCTGGTCGGAGCTCGAGGCGTTCCTCGGGGCCTCGGCCATGGTGGGAGTCGCTATCGGCATCGTCCTGTTCATCTCTGGCGTGCGGCGGAGGCCATCGATGATCCGGCAACGAGCGTGGCAAGCAGTCGGTCTGGTCGTCGGGCTCGTGGCGATCGCAGCGCTGGGGCTCGTGGTGGCAGCGGGAAGCGCACGCCCCGACATCACTGACGGTGCCTCGCTCGCTCGAAGTGGGATCGACGAACTCGATGCTGGCAACTACGACGTGGCGGCGCAGCAGTTTGCCGATGCCGCCGACCGGTTCGCAGTCGTGAAGGACGACCTGTCGGGCGCACTGGCTGCGCCATCCCGCCTGCTGCCCGTCGTTGCGCAGAACGTGACGGCTGGACGAGAGCTGAGCGGTGAGGCCGCGGAGGCACTCGCCGTCGCCGCCGATGCGCTCGGGCGAATCGATCCGTCGTCGTTGAAGCTGACCGGTGGCCGGATCGACATCGAGGCCATTCGAATCGCCGAGGAGGCGCTGGTCGACGTCGAGGCCGCGCTCGCAGGGGTGCGGGAGACGATTGACGATGCCCGCTCGCCGTGGCTGATCTCGCGGCTCGATCAGGAGCTCGACGAACTCGATGCCGACTTCGACAAGCAGCAGCCGCGGCTTGAGAACGCGGTCGACGCAGCGCGTGTGGCGCCGGCTGTGCTCGGTGAGGGTGGGGTGCGCCGCTACCTCGTGTTGTTCACCTCGCCGGCCGAAGCCCGGGGGCTCGGTGGATTCGTCGGGAACTTCGCAGAGGTCGAGATCGCCGACGGGCAGATCAGCGTCACCGACTTCGCTCGGCGTTCAGAACTCGAGGACGCGGTTCGGGCTGCTGACGTGCAGTGCTCGGGTTGCCCGGAAGAGTTCCTCCAGATCTACGGGCGCAACGGCTTCACCACCGGTGAGAATGGTGGGGTCGGAGACCGGGGCTGGTCGAACATCACGATGGCGGCTCACTTCCCGTACGTGGCACAGACCGCGGCTGACCTCTATCCGAAGAGTGGCGGACGTGAGGTCGATGGTGTGATCGTCATGGACCCGTACGTGGTGCAGGCACTGATGCAGTACACCGGGCCGATCGAGGTTCCTGAGCTCGGCACCACAGTCCAGCCCGACAACGCCGCGAACTTCATCCTGAGCGAGCAGTATGTGTTGGCGGGGTTTGGGGCGAATCCTGATCGGGTCGACGCGCTCGAAACGCTTGGCACTGAGGTGATCGCCCGGCTGATCACGGGGTCGCTTCCCGAGCCGGTCGAACTGGCCGACGCGCTCGCCCCGCTCGTGTCTGAGCGGCGGCTGCTGGTGTGGACCGATCAGGCCGAAGAGCAGGACGTGCTCGGGCGAATCGGGCTGCTCGGGGCGCTTCCCGAGCTGAGCGAGTCCGGCGGATTCTCGGTGGCCGTCACCAACGCCGGTGCCAGCAAGATCGACGTGTACCTCGATCGACAGGTTGATGTCGCTGTGGTGGAGGGCGCCGACGGCCCCGAGCTCGAGGCGACGGTGACCCTCACCAACAACGCCCCCGCCTCCGGGTTGCCGCGGTACGTGATCGGTAACTCGGTTGGCTTGCCCGAGGGATCGAGTCGACTGATCGTCGCCTTCTACGGCCCGGCCGGGCTGACGACGGCCGTTCGAGACGGCGAACCGGTCAGTCTCAGCTCAGAGCAGGAGTCGGGCTGGTTCCGCTACGGGTCGTTCGTCGACCTGGCTCCTGGCGGATCCACGACGTACACACTGCGGTTCGACCTGGGAGGCGATCCGGCACCAGGTGACGTCGATCCGGTGCTCTTCGAGCAACCGTTGGCGGCGCGAACATGAACCCTCTGTTTCCAGACCACCGAATTCCTCGGCCGGTTGTTGTGGCCGCGTGCTGTCATGACTATCGTGCGGCCTCGTGCGAGCAGGATCCGTCATTCGAACCGACACCGACCAAGCCGCTCAAACACTCAGCATCTCCCAGTTCGAGCCGGTTGAGAGCGTCGAGCACTCGCCGCTAGCGCTTCGTTGGCGCCGATTCGGCGACTTCACCCTCGCCACGGTGGGTTACGTCGTTGCCGCGCTGCCGATGCTGGTGATCGCCGCGCTCGTGAAGCTGACGAGCAAGGGGCCGGTGCTGTTCACCCAGGAGCGCATCGGCCGTGATGGCGTGCCGTTCCAGGTGCTGAAGTTCCGCTCGATGGCCGATGGGACGCATACCGACGTGCTCTCGTCGGAAACCGAGCGTCGGGAGTACATCGAGAACGACTTCAAGCTCGATCCGAGCGACAAGCGCATCACGCCCCTCGGGAAGTTCCTCCGCAAGACCAGCCTCGACGAGTTGCCCCAGCTCATCAACATCATCAAGGGCGACATGAGCCTCGTCGGCATCCGTCCGTTGGTGCCGCTCGAGCTCGGCATGCGGCCGTCGTACGACCAGGACCTGTACCGGTCATTGCGGCCCGGGCTCACCGGGTTGTGGCAAGTTGAAGGCAGGTCGGCGATCGAGAAAGTCGAGCGATACGCATTGGATCGCCGCTACATCGAGACCTGGTCGCCCTGGAACGACGTAAAGATCCTGGTCCGAACCCCATTCGCCCTGTTGCGAGTTCATCACACACAGTGACCTTCCGTGCTTGAGAAACTGTCACGAGGCCGCTAAGGTCCCAACCAACTTCGACCGAAGGAATGACAATGAAGAAGTTTGCACTCGCACTCATGGCCGCTGCGGCCGCCGTCTTCGGCGCCGGCATGGTGGCCAACGCGTACCCGCCCATTCCCGACAGCGTGACCGTCAGCCAGTCAACGGTCGAACCGGGTGGCACCTTCGAGGTGACGGCACCGTGCGTCGTGCCCGAAGAGGTCACCTTCACCTTTGAGGGTCTTCCGCTCGATGTGCGCTGCACCTCAGCCGTGGTCCAGCCCGGCTTCATGCTGCTGCAGCAGAGCTCGCCCGACGGTGCCGCCACCGCCACCCTCACCGCTCCGACGGCAGCTGGGACCTACACCGTGACCGTCACCGGCTCCACGTCGGGCAGCATCGGCACCGCCACCATCACCGTCCAGGCAGCGACCGATCCGGGCGGCGGCCTGCCCGCAACCGGTTCCGACGGCATCAGCACCACCACGATGATCGCTGCTGGCCTTCTCGTGGTCGGACTCGGCCTCTTCGGCGTCGCCACCATGCGCCGCCGCCAGGCTCCCGTCGCCTGATCAACTGAAACCGCATTCCTTCTGAAACGAGCGGCGCTCCGGCGCCGCTCGTTTCACGTTTTCGAACCCACCATGCCGCCGCTCTCGGCGGCCGACCTGGCATCCTGTAGCCCACCATGAAGACCCCCATCTGGGTGTACATCGCTGTCGTGATCCTGAGCGCCGGAGCCGGCCTCGCCATCGCCGGCATCCCCGACACCTCACCTCGCGAACCCACCATCATCCCGCCGTCGACCACCGAGGCGCCCGACCCGCTCGAGCAGGCCGCCGCCCTCGTCGAGGAAGCGGCCGCGGAGGAAGAGGCTGCGGCACTCGAAACCACGGTGGCCGCCACGACGACCGTCGTCGAAACGACTACGACCACGACCACCACGACCGTGCCGCTGCCCGAGCGGGCCGAGCTGGAGATCACCGTGGCCAACGGGGCCGACATCGGTGGCATTGCCGGGCGCACCGTCACGTTGCTCGGCGAGCTCGGCTACCCCCAAGCGGTCGCCCGCGACGGAACCGACATCGTCGGCCAGACCATCATCTACGCCCCCGACGAACTCGTAGCGTTCGCCGAGCGTCTCTCCGACGACCTAGGCCTGCCCGGCGGGCGCATCCAGCCGATCGACCGAGCACCCGCTGGTGAGTCGACGGTCGACGCCGTGGTCATCCTGTACCTCGGCTCCGACATCGAAGCGATCCTCAGCTGACCGGGCTTGTCGCTCGGCCGACCCTTCGTCGTTGTTCACGCCTCACCGGTTCGTCGGCCGCTGCGGCTTGCGCACCTCGTTGTCGTCGGCGGGCTGGGTCGCTCGGCGGTGATGGCGGTGTCGGTAGGGTCGGCGCCGTGAGGATCTCGGAGCGGGTCGACAACGCCGTGCGGGCGATGGCCGAACTCGCCGTGGCCGACGGCGAGCTGCTCACCGCCGAGGTCATCGGCACCCACCAGGGCATCTCGACCAAGTACCTCCACGACATCCTGCGCGACTTGAAGCGGGCGTCGCTGCTGCGCACCAAGCGGGGGCCCGACGGTGGATTCTCGCTATCACGCCCACCCGCCGAGATCACCCTCGCCGACGTGTTCCGGGCAATCGACGGGCCCCTCGCCGACGTCCACGACGAGAGCCTGCGCTCGCTGTCATACGACACCCCGGTCGAGCAGCTTCCCGACGTGTGGATGGCGATTCGCGCCAGCCTGCGCCGCGTGCTCGAAACCGTCACGCTGGCCGACCTGGTGAGCGGCTCGCTGCCGAGCGACGTGGCCGGGCTGGCCGCCGAGTATCGGCGCGACACCGAGGCCCGCCACCCCACCTGATCTCAACTGGGGTCAGACCCCAGTTGAGAGGCTTGACCTCTGCTCCGGGCGTTCTGCTCGTGATGTCACCCGGGTTTCGGATCGAATCGCGAGCAGAACGGTGGCCGGGTGGGGGTCGGTTGATCTCGTGGCAGGATCTGCGGCTGTGAGCAGCGTGACGCAGAACGAGATCGATGCAGCCGTGGCGGCGGTGGAGGCGGCGGCTGCGGTCACCGCCGGGGCGCAGGGTCGACTGGTGGCCGGCGACACGCTCACCAAGGGCGACGACAGCCCCGTCACAGTGGCCGACTTCGCCGCCCAGGCCATCGTGTGCCGGGCGCTGGCCGACCGGCTCGGCGACGTCGCCGTGGTGGGCGAGGAAACGCCCGACGACTTGGCCGACCAACCCGACCTCCTCGCCGGCGTGGCCTCGCTGGCCAGCGGCACGCCCGACGAGGTGGTCGCCGCCATCGCACTCGGTGGGGCCGACGCATCCACCCGCGGGCGGTACTGGACCCTCGACCCGATCGACGGCACCAAGGGATTCCTCCGGGGCGACCAGTACGCGATCGCACTCGGCCTGATCGACGATGGTGAGGTCGTGCTCGGCGTGCTCGGGTGCCCGAACCTGCCGAACCCCGACGGATCGCGTGGCGCGGTGCTGGTTGGCGCCGACGGGGCGGCGACGATCCGGACGGCGGGTGCCGACGTGGCCGTGCCGATCAGGGTCGACGACCCGACGACGGTGGCCGACGCCCGGTTCTGTGAGTCGGTCGAGTCGGGTCACTCCGATCAGGGGCAGTCGGCCGAGATCGCCCAGCGCCTCGGGATCAGCACCGAGCCGTACCGGATCGACAGCCAGTGCAAGTACGCCGCCGTGGCGCGGGGCGATGCGTCGATCTACCTGCGGCTACCGACCCGGGCCGACTACGTCGAGAAGATCTGGGATCATGCCGCCGGCAAGTTCGTCGTCGAGTGCGCCGGCGGCGTGGTGACCGACGTGACTGGCGCCCCACTCGACTTCGGGCGTGGCGCCCGCCTCGAGGGCAACTCGGGCGTGGTGGCGACGAGCGGCGGCTTCCACGACGAGGTCATCGCCGCCGTCCAAGACGTGCTGTAGCCGCCTTGCCGGGGCGGCCGCGTCCGCTGTGACACCCTCCTGTCAGGATGGTCGGTATGGGTCTGACCGGGCGGTTTCGTGGGGTGGCGGTGCCCCGTTCGGCCTGCTCAGGTCCGGTTCGCGGTGACTGTGACACCCTCCTGTCAGGATGGTTGCCATGGACCTGGCCGGCGTGATCGAGCGGCTGGAGCACGCGGTGCGCGTGGCCGGATCACCCGACGCCGCGCCGTCGGAGCTGCGGCTTGCGCTCAAGAAGACGACGCAGGTGCAGAGCTTCATCGCCGCCCGGCGGGCTGAGTTGGTGCAGGCGCTCGATGCGGTGCCGACGGCGTTTCCCGAGGCCGACATCGCCGATACGTCGGGGTGCTCGCTGGGGCAGGCGACGAGGGAGAAGGAGCGGGCTGACACGTTGGACCAGGCAGCGGCGGTGGCCGACGCGCTGTCCGATGGCGACATCACCCCCGGGCACGTCGATGCGCTCACGCGGGCTGGCAAGCGGCTGGAGGAATCCGATCGGGCCGAGCTGCTCGACCTCGACGAGAAGATTGTCGAGGCGGCGTCCACCAGGTCGATCGCTGCGTTCGAGAAGTGGTTGAAGGCGCAGGAGAGGGCGCTCGATCGTCGCAACGATGAGACGCGGTTGGAGAAGCAGCGGCGTGCAACTCGATTGCGGCATTGGACTGACGACGAAGGGATGGTGAACGTCAGGGGTCGGTTCGATCCGCTGGTGGGGCGTGACATCGCTCGTCAGATCGATGCGGCGGCTGATCGTCTGCGGGCGGGTGAGTTGCCGTCGTTGGCGCCTGGTGATCCGGGGGAACACTTTGGGTTCTTCCAGGGGCTCGGGCTGCTCGAGTTGCTGGGGGCGGGTCAGCCGGGTTCGGGCATCGCTGCGTTCCCTGGGCTTGGTGTCGATGCTGGAGCCGGTGGCCTGGAGCCGGTCGGTGGGGCTGCGGGTGGGTCGCCGGACTCCGGCGACGATGAGCAGGCTGGGTCGCTGGGCGTTGCCGGTGATGGGGGTCCGGGAGGTCGGTGCACATGCGGCGGACGTGCTGGTGGGTTCGGGAATCGGGCTCGGCCGGGGCCGCCGCTGGTGGTGATCGATGCGTCGCAGTCCGGTGGGGCGGGCGGGCCGTTGCTCGATTGGGGCTATCCGGTCGAGCTGCCCCGGTCGATCCTCGCCGAGCTGGCGGGTACCACCGACCCCGATGTGGTCGTGGTGCGCAACGGTGTGGTGCTGCACGCTCCGGGTCGGTTGAACCTGGGGCGCACGTCGCGTGTGGCGAATCGGGCGCAGCGTCGGGCGTTGGCCGGGCTGTACTCCACGTGCGCGGTGCCCGGCTGTTCGGTGCACTACGACCGGTGCCGGCTGCATCACGTCATCTTCTGGCGCAACGGTGGGTTGACCGATCTGGCGAACTTGCTGCCGATCTGCCAGCACCACCACACCCGGCTGCACGAAGCCGGGTGGGAGGTCACGCTCGGTCCTCACCGTGAGCTGATCATTCGATACGCCAACGGACAGGTGCTTCGAACGGGCCCACCCAAACGCAGCGCCGCGTAGCGCGGTGGGGGAGCCCCGGTTCGAGGGGGGGGGTGAGATCTGACTCGCAGCGCGGGTGTGGACCGCGGGAGTCAGCCTGCCCGCGGCGCTGGGGCGGCCCGATCGGAGCAGCCCGCACGGATCAGCCCGAGTTGGTCGGGGGCGGCAGACGATCGCTGTGGGCGCAAGCGCAACGAAAGGGCCACTCCGGGGTGTTGCATATTGTCCACCGTTTGAGTAGACAATACCGACGATGACGACAACGCATGCTCCCGACGCGGCCGGGCTGACGCCGCAGCGGCTCACGCACTTGCAGAAGCTGGAGGCCGAGGCCATCCAGATCATGCGCGAGGCCGTGGCCGAGGCCGACAACCCGGCAATGCTCTACTCGGTCGGCAAAGACTCCTCGGTCATGCTGCACCTGGCGGTGAAGGCCTTCTATCCGTCGACGCCGCCGTTCCCGCTGGTCCACGTCGACACGATGTGGAAGTTCCAGGAGATGTACACGTTCCGTGACTCCACCGCCGAGCAGCTCGGCATGGAGCTCGTGGTGCACCACAACCCCGACTGCATCGCACGCGACATCAACCCGTTCGATCACGGCTCGGCGCTGCACACCGACCTCTGGAAGACCGAGGGTCTCAAGCAGCTCCTCGACGAGAAGAAGTACGACATCTGCTTCGGTGGCGCCCGACGCGACGAAGAGAAGTCACGGGCCAAGGAGCGCGTGTTCTCGATTCGATCGGCGCAGCATCAGTGGGATCCGAAGCGTCAGCGTCCCGAGCTGTGGCAGCTCTACAACGGTCGTCGGAGCCCGGGTGAATCGATCCGCGTGTTCCCGCTGTCGAACTGGACCGAACTCGACCTGTGGCAGTACATCCACCTCGAGAACATCCCGCTCGTGTCGCTGTACCTCGCCAAGGAGCGGCCGGTCGTGGAACGTGACGGTTCGCTGATCGTCATCGACGACGACCGCTTCCGCTTCGAGCCGGGGGAGCAGCCCGAGATGCGACTCGTGCGCTTCCGCACCCTCGGCTGCTACCCGATCACCGGAGCGATCGAGTCCGACGCGGCGAGCCTGCCCGAAATCATCCGCGAGCTGTTCCTCGCCACCACGTCCGAACGTCAGAACCGCGTGGCCGACCACGACGGCATCTCCTCGCTGGAGAAGAAGAAGCAGGAGGGCCACTTCTGATGACCGACGTCGCCACCGACGTCGCAGTCCCGCAAGACGTCCAGGACTACCTCGACGCCAACCAGAACAAGTCGCTCCTCCGATTCATCACGTGCGGATCGGTCGACGACGGCAAGTCGACCCTGATCGGGCGGCTCCTGTACGAGTCGAAGCTCGTGTTCGAAGACCACCTCGCTGCGCTCGAGGTCGACTCGGCGAAGGTCGGCACCCAGGGCGGCGACCTCGACTTCGCCCTCCTGCTCGACGGCCTGTCGGCCGAACGCGAACAGGGCATCACGATCGACGTCGCCTACCGGTTCTTCACCACCGACCGGCGCAAGTTCATCGTCGCCGACACCCCCGGCCACGAGCAGTACACGCGCAACATGGTCACCGGCGCCTCAACAGCCGACGCCGCGGTCATCCTCGTCGACGCCCGCAAAGGCGTGCTCACGCAAACCCGCCGCCACAGCTACCTCGTGTCGCTGCTCGGCATCCGCCGCGTGGTGATCGCCATCAACAAGATGGACCTCGTCGACTACTCCCACGAGGTGTACGACACGATCTGCGAGGAGTACCTCGACTTCGCCGGGCGCATCGGGCTCACCGACGACATGATCACCTTCATCCCGCTGTCGGCGCTGAAGGGCGACAACGTCACCGAACCCAGCCCGCACATGGAGTGGTACCACGGGCCCACCCTCATGGGGTACCTCGAGTCGGTCGAGATCGGCGACCAGCGGCCCGAGCTGCCGTTCCGCATGCCGGTCCAATGGGTCAACCGGCCGAACCTCGACTTCCGGGGGTTCTCCGGCCAGATCGTCGGCGGCACCATCCGCCCCGGCGACCCCATCCGCGTGTTGCCCGCCGGCACCACCTCGACCGTCGACCGCATCGTCACGATGGACGGCGACCTCGACGAAGCCATCGCCGGCCAGTCGGTCACCATCACCCTCACCGACGAGATCGACGCCTCGCGCGGCGACGTGCTGTGCGGGCAAGACGACCCCGCCGAAGTGGCCGACCAGTTCGAGTCGCACATCGTGTGGATGCACGAAGACGCCATGCTCCCCGGCCGCCCATATCTCATGAAGATTGGCAGCCGCACGGTGGGCGTCACGATCGCCAACCCGAAGTACCGGGTCGACGTGAACAGCCTCGATCACCTGGCCGCCGACACCCTCGAACTCAACGAGATCGGCGTGTGCAACATCAGCCTCGACCGGCCGATCCCGTTCGACCCGTACCCCGGCCACGCCATCGGTGAACGCAACGCAGGTCAGCCCGGCAACCGTGACACCGGCGGGTTCATCATCATCGACAAGATCACCCAGAACACCGTCGGCGCCGGCCTGCTCCACTTCGCGCTGCGTCGGTCGAAGAACATCCACTGGCAAGATGTCGTGGTCGACAAGGAAGCTCGCACCGAACGGCAGGGCCACCAGCCGGGCGTGGTGTGGTTCACGGGCCTGTCGGGTGCCGGCAAGTCGACGATCGCCAACATCGTCGAGCAGAAGCTGCACGCCGAGGGTGTGCGCACGTACCTCCTCGATGGCGACAACGTCCGCCACGGCCTCAACCGTGACCTCGGGTTCACCGACGCCGACCGGGTCGAGAACATCCGGCGCATCGCCGAGGTGTCACGCCTCATGGTCGACGCCGGTCTCGTCGTGCTCGTGTCGTTCATCTCGCCGTTCCGTGCCGAACGCGACCTCGCCCGCAGCAGCGTTGACGACGGCGAGTTCGTCGAGGTGTACGTCGACGCCTCGGTCGAGCTGGCCGAGTCGCGCGACCCGAAGGGCCTCTATGCCAAGGCACGCCGTGGCGAGTTGAAGAACTTCACCGGCATCGATTCGCCGTACGAGGCGCCGGAGTCGCCCGAGGTCCACATCGACACCTCGGCGGTCTCTCCCGAAGCAGCGGCCGATCAGGTGATCGACGCCCTCCGAGCCGGCGGCCGCATCCCGTGATCACGGCCCGTGACAGCTCGGGTGATCAGGGTGTCTGACTCGCCGCAGGACGCACCGCGTCTCAGGAGTGTCTGACACCGTGGCTTGGAGAATCCGGTGAGCGAGCCAGGAGCGACTGATGACCGCTGATGCGGTGATCGCGCTGGTCGTACTCGTCGTGACGGCGGGCGTGCTGGTGCTCGACCGGTTCCAGCCGGTGCTCGTACTCGCCGGGGCGGTCGGCGCACTCATGTTCACCCGCGTGATCGAGGCCGACACTGCCCTGAGCGGGCTGTCGAGCCCCGCTCCGGCCACCATCGCCGCGCTGTACGTCGTCGCAGGTGCCGCGACCGCGACCGGCACCTTCGCCGGGGTCGTCGATCGGCTCCTCGAGCGCGATGGCCCCCAGAGAAGCGACGCCAAGCCAGGCGGCTCGGTGGTTGCGCTGACGTCGGTCACGGCCGGCCTGTCGGCGGTGATGCCGAACACCCCGCTCGTCGCGATGTTCGCGCCCCGGGTCGTGCGCTGGTCGCAGCGCCACGGCGCCAACGCGTCGAGGTTCCTGCTCCCGCTCTCGTTCGCCAGCATCCTCGGCGGCGTCGTCACCCTCATCGGCACCTCGACCAACCTGGTCGTGTCCGACCTACTCGAACGCTCGGGTGAGCCACCGCTCGACATCGTGGAGATCACCGTGGTCGGCCTCCCGGTGGCGATCGTCGGCGTGGTGCTGCTGTCGACCATCGGCGTGAAGCTCCTGCCCGACCGAACCGCCGTGGCCCCAGACCTCGACCGTCGGGCCCGCGAATTCCAGATGGCTGCCCGCGTCGATCCCGATGGTCCGCTCGCCGGGGCCACCATCGCCGAGTCGGGTCTTCGCTCGCTCGACGGCGTGTTCCTGGCCATGATCGAACGACCCGTCGCTGCCGGGCGAACGATCACCGTTCAGGCCTCGCCCGAGACGGTGCTCGAAGCCGACGACATCTGCTGTTTCGTCGGTGACGCCAGCGAGGTGATCGATCTCCACGACCTCGACGGGCTCGTCAGCGTCGAGCGCGCCCACGTCCTCGACACTGAGGGCCCCGGCACCCTCGTGTACGAAGCGGTCGTGGCGCCCGGCTCGCGCCTGATCGGTCAGTCGCTCCGATCAGCCGACTTCCGGAGCCGCTACGGCGGGGCTGTCATTGCGATCCATCGCTCCGCTGCGGCACTCGGTGGCCAGCTCGGACGCATCTCGCTCCGAGGCGGTGACGTACTGCTCGTGCTGGCCGACGATGCCTTCGGGCGGCGCTATCGAAGCGACGCCGACTTCTCGCTCGTGGCAGCGCTCGATGGGCCGACGATCCCTCGTCGACGTCAGTCGTGGCTGGTGATCGCTGCGATCGTGGGCCTGGTCGCGTTGGCGGCGACCGGAGTGCTCACCTTGTTCGAGTCGGCCGTCGCCGCAGCCCTCGTGGTGATCGCAGGGGGAGCGCTCACCGTGCGGGAGGCGTGGCGGGCAATCAACCTCGACGTCGTCATGACCATGGCAGTTGCGATCAGCCTCGGAGGCGCCATCGCCGAGAGCGGGCTCGCGGCTGACATCGCCTCACTCGTCGACCGGGTTGCCGACTCGGGAGCGGGCGACTGGGCCATCGTGCTCGCAGTGATGCTGGCGACGCTCGTGCTCACCGAACTGCTCACCAACACCGCAGCCGCTGCGTTGATGATGCCCGTGGCGCTGTCGGTCGCTGCCGACCTCGGTTCGGAGCCGCGCATGCTCGCCGTCGCGGTGCTCATCGGTGCCTCGTGCTCGTTCCTGTCGCCGATCGGCTACCAGACCAACCTGATGGTGTTCGGCCTCGGCGGCTACCGCTTCAGCGACTTCGCACGAGTGGGCGTCCCCATCACGATCTCGACCCTCGCCCTCGGTGCAGCGATCATTCCCGCCGCTTTCGGGTGACCGTTGCGGCTGATGTCAGACACCAGCGGTAGCGCGTCGGCGGATTCAGAGGCCGCGGGCGGTGTCGACGTGGTCGAGGAACCAGTCGTAGGTGCCCTTGATGCCAGCGTCGAGCTCGATCTTCGGCGACCAGCCGAGATCATTGATCTTCGACGTGTCGAGCACCTTGCGCGGCATGCCATCGGGCTTCGATGGATCGAACCGCAGCTCGGCATCGGGGAACACGACGCTGCGGATCTTCTCGGCCAGCTCGCGAATGGGGAGGTCGACGCCGGTGCCGACGTTGACGTGTCCGGCGTCGGAGTAGTGGTCCATCAGGAACAGGCACGCGTCCGCGAGGTCGTCGACGTGGAGGAACTCACGCATCGGTGAACCCGTGCCCCACACCTCGACCACGCCGTCGCCTGTTCCGGCCTCGTTCGCGACCTTCGCCTCGTGGAACTTGCGCATGAGCGCCGGGAGCACGTGGCTCGACGTGAGATCGAAGTTGTCATTCGGGCCGTACAGATTGGTCGGCATCGCGGAGATGAAGTCGGATCCGTACTGCGCCCGGTAGGCCTGGCACATCTTGATGCCGGCGATCTTGGCCAGGGCGTACCACTCGTTGGTCGGCTCGAGCGGGCCTGCCAGTAGTTCGTCTTCGTTGATCGGCTGACTCGCGTGGCGGGGGTAGATGCACGACGACCCGAGGTAGAGCAGCTTGGCCACGTCGGCTTCATGGGCGGCGTGGACCACCGTGCCGTGGATCATCATGTTGTCGTAGATGAACTCCGCCGGACGGGTGCTGTTGGCCACGATCCCGCCGACGGTGCCGGCGACGAGGAAGACGTGGTCAGGGCGGTTGGCGTGGAACCACTCGCTGACCGCTCCCTGGTCGCGCAGGTCGAGTTCCTGGCGGGCGGCGGTGAGGATGTCGGTGAAGCCGTCTGCCTCGAGGCGCCGAACGATCGCCGATCCGACGAGCCCTCGGTGGCCCGCCACGAACACACGCGACTCCCGATCGATCATGTGACCACGCTACTGCCGTTCGATCTCGTGAGGTTTCGTGACGCCGGGGCGCAACGACCTCGCGAGATCGGCGAGGGGTCGGGCTGTGATCGTCAGGTGAGGGTGGCGAGGTGGGCTTGGCCGTCGTCGCAGTCGGAGCTCACGGGGCACCAGCGGCAGGCAGAGCCGGGGCGGCGAATCGGTTCTCGGCCCTCGAATTCGAGCCCGATGATCGCGTGGATCCCGTCGAGCGTACGCCGCACCGCCGAGTGCAGCAGTCGGTCGCTCACGTCCTCGGCTTCGGCCACTCCCGCGTCGAGGTAGAAGGTGGCGACCTTGCGCGGCGGCACCTCGCGAATCAGCGTTTCCAGCAGGGCATAGAACGCGAGGTCCTGCCGATGCCGGGGGCTCGGCCGGCCGGTCTTCAGGTCGACGATCACCTTGCGGCTCTCGCGCGGGTCGTCGTCGAGGCCGGGGCGGGGGCCGAACATGAGGTCGACTTTGCCACTCAACACGATCCGACCCGAGTTCGGCCAGCGCACCGACGCCTCGGTGAGCGGCGCCCAACGCCGTGACAGCGGCGGGAAGTCCTCGATGAACCGGGTGACCCGCTCAGCGGCCCGGCTGTGCACCTCGGCGTGGTCGCCGGGGGAGAGGGTCTCGATCCACTCGCCCGGTCCGCGGCGGTCGTCGGCGAGCCGACGCATCGCCTCGTCGACGAGGTCTGCCGGCAGCGGCTCATCACGCCAGGAGATGAGTAACTCGATCGCCTTGTGTGCGATCGTTCCCTGAGCGTTGGCGGGCGTCCACTCGAACTCGTCGGGGGTCAGGTGGAGCTCTTCGCAGTCGAGCGCCGAGCCGATCTTGTGTTTGTTGATGAAGAGGTCGGTCCGGTCGTCGAGGCGTGAGGCGAAGTGCGAGAGGGCGTCGCCCATCTCGGCCCGGAGTGATGCGATGAGTTCGGGATCGAACACGATCGGGTCGCCGGTGCGGCGCAGCGATTCGAGGGTGCGGATCTGTACCGGCGTCAACCGGTTGACCGGCCCCGTCGCATCGCCCGACGCCGCCGAATCGCCTCCGACCGGATCTGGGAGAGCGTCGTCGGCTGCGGCGGGCATCGCGGTCGACGATAACCAGTCGGAGCCGGAGCATCAGGCAGCATCGAAGGGCATCAGGCAGGGTTCGGACAGCGCGGCGGTACATTCGTCGCGACACCGCTTCGCGTCCGAACGTCCCTCACCGTGAACCTCCGCCACTCGCACTCCTCAGCTCCGAGCGTCACGGGCGATTTCGGCTGCATCGGAATGGTGCGATGAGTCGGATCACGGTCATCAACATCGTCCTCGGCTTCGTGGCCGCCTCGCTCGTCGGGGTGCTGATCTGGCAGGAGACGTCCGACTCGCCGCCGCCACCCACGACGACGACCACGACCACGACGAGCACGACGTTGCCGCCGACGACCACGACGAGCACGACGACCACCACCACGACGACGACCACCACGTCGACCACCACGACCACTGCGCCGCCCCCGCCGTCGACCGAGGTGCCGATCGAGCGGTTCTTCGTGCCGGTCGTGGTCGTCAACGGCACGAATGCCGGCGAGCTGCTCCCACCGGTTGTCGAGCGGATCCAGAGTCTCGGTTATGCGTCGGTGCGCGGGCTCAGCAGTCAGGCCCGTCTGTCGAACACGGTGATCTACGCCTTCGACGAGGAGCATCGCGGCGAGGCCGAAGTGCTGGCGCTCGACCTCGGATTCGAGCTCACGGCCGACCCACCCGACGATGTCACGGCCGACGACATCGGAGTTCGGGTCGTGGTGATCGAGCTGCTCGAGGATGCACCCCTCGTCTCCGGCCTCGCCGACGCGAAGGTCATGGTGTTCCTCGGCGTCGACGGCTTACCCGATCCACCGCCGCCACCCGACGAATCCGAGTCGGGCGAGGGCGACGACGACTGACGCAGCAGGCGTTGGCGGGCCGGTGCCTGCTCGCCTACGTTCTCGGTGCCCCGAACGGTCGAGAGAGCAGAGCCATGAGCAACCAGATCATCCACACGAGCCCACTGCCCGACGTCGAGATCCCCGACGTCGCCATCACCACCCACGTGCTGCGGAGGGCCGACGAGCTCGCCGACCGCGTGGCGATCCAAGACACCACCGGCGCGAGCACGTACACGTTCGCCGAGCTGAAGGCGGCCATTCACTCACTCGCCGGCGGTCTCGCCGCCCGCGGCGTCGGGCCGGGGACGGTGATCGGGCTCATGGCGCCGAACACCCCCGAGTACGCCATCGTGTTCCACGGTGTGGCGGTCGCCGGGGGCGCAGTCACCACGATCAACCCCACCTACGGGCCCGAGGAGGTCCGACACCAGCTCGACGATGCGGGCGCCACGATGCTGTTCGTGGTACCGATGTTCCACGACGTGGCCGCAGCTGCGATCGAGGGCACCGGCGTGACCGACATCGTGTCGATCGGCGAGTCGCCGACGGGTGGCCTCACGATGAGCGACATGATGGGCGACCCGATCGAGCAGGTGCCGGTCGACCTCGCCGGGCACACGGTGGTACTTCCGTATTCGTCGGGCACCACCGGGCTGCCCAAGGGCGTGATGCTCACCCACCGCAACCTGGTGGCCAACATCGAGCAGTGCCAGCATGCCATCCGATACACCGACGACGAGGTCGCGCTGGCTGCGCTGCCGTTCTTCCACATCTACGGCATGCAGGTGTTGATGAACGGTCTGCTCGCCAACGGTGTCACCACCGTCGCGATGCCCCGCTTCGACATGGAAGAAGCGCTGCGCGCGGTGCAGGAGCTGAAGATCACCCGCTTCTTCGCCGTCCCGCCGATCGTGCTGGGGCTGGCGAAGCACCCGATGGTCGATCAGTTCGACACGTCGTCGGTCAAACAGATCTTCTCCGGTGCCGCCCCGCTGGGCGCCGAACTGGCCGCCGAGGCCGGGGCTCGACTCGGGTGCGAGGTCGTCCAGGGCTTCGGCATGACCGAGCTGTCGCCCGTGAGTCACTGCACCCCCGAAGGCGACTTCCGAGCTGGCACCAGCGGCGTCACCGTGTCGAACACCGAGAGCCGCGTGGTCGACCCCGACACGGGCGCCGATCAGCCCATCGGCGAGCGCGGCGAGCTGTGGGTGCGCGGCCCGCAGGTGATGAAGGGCTACCTCAACAACCCCGAAGCGACCGCTGCCACCATCGACGACGAGGGTTGGCTACACACCGGCGACATCGCAATCATCGACGAGCACGGTCACATGACGATCGTTGATCGGCTCAAAGAGCTCATCAAGTTCAAGGGCTTCCAGGTGGCGCCGGCCGAACTCGAGGCGCTCATCGTCACGCATCCGAAGGTGGCCGACGTCGCCGTCATCGGCGTGCCCGACGACGAGGCGGGCGAGATCCCGAAGGCGTTCGTCGCCGCCGTGCCCGGCGAGACCGTGAGCCTCGAGGAGATCCAGGACCTCGTCGCCGAACACCTGGTCAGCTACAAGCAGATCAAACAACTCGAGGTGCTCGACGCCATCCCGAAGTCGGCCTCGGGCAAGATCCTCCGCAAAGACCTCCGCACCCGCTGACCGTCCCAACTGGGGTCTGACCCCAGTTGGGACGCTGGCAATAGGGTGACCGGGCAGTCGACCTGGCCCGGGTGGCGAAACTGGCAGACGCGGGGGGCTTAAACCCCCCTTCCACCTCGGTGGAGTGTGGGTTCGAATCCCACCCCGGGCACGTCAGCCCATCAGTTCGGTGAAGTCGATCGTGGCGATGGTGCTCGTGGCCAAGATGAAGGCGATCACGCCGATCACGTTGAGCACATCGATGATCGGATCCCACCGCCGCCACCACGACGGGCGCCCCGGCGCCACTCGGTCGAGCGCGACCTGGCGAACGTTGTGCGTCCAGCGGAGATTGCGAAACGCCTTGGCGACCTTGTAGCGGTCGCTCATGGTGGCGTAGTGACGGTTCCAGCAGGTGCGGGCCGGCAGCCCGCGGTCGTGGGCCCGGGCGAGCGGGTAGGCGAGCACCACCCCGACCCACCCCATCGCCAAGCGGATGAGGACGGCAAGCACCACTGGAGCCCATGCCGACAGCAGCCCGGCTTGGACCGACTCAGGCGAGGTGTAGCTCACGTTGAACTCGTTCTCGACGCGCTCGACGAAGTGGACGAGACTCGCGAATGCTGCGCCCCCGAAGAACATCCACCAGAACGACTTCTTCACGAACCATGCGAGGAGCAGGCGCACGCTGTCGCCTTTGCCCGGGAGTAGGCAGGCATCGAGCTCGATGCGCTGTGACGGCCACCGGCTCGCAGTGACCTCGACGTCGGTTGCGCCATCGTCGCCGTGCTCCTGCCCGTGTGCCTGCTCCGCTGATGCGGTGGTTGCCGCGTCACTCACCGTGATGAGTTTGGCATCGAGGTCGAGGTGATCGCACCATCAAGCATCCGGAAGCACCCGCCGCACGCGCCGGCGACCCGCTGGTCATTCACCGCCACCAGGTGCCCAGGCGCTACCGATGATGAGATGGGTGTGGCACGGGACTGGTTGCACCCAGGTCGGTCGCCTGCTGCGTCGCCATCTCCATCGAGGATCAGTCTCGCACGGCAGGTTCGATCGCTGCCCAGAGGGCATCGTGATCGCTCGCGCCCTGAGAATCGGCGACGCCGGACCGGAGGACACGGCCGCCACGGACGAAGAGATGGTCGAGCGGCAGTGGTCGTCCAGCCCGTCGCAACGTCGTGTCGATCGATGGTGCGACGCGCTCAGCTCCGCCGTCGGCCAACAGCGACGACAGCGTGGCGACACCTCGGCGGGTGACCGTGTTGAAGTCGCCGCCGGCCACGAGCAGCGGAGCGTCGTCGTCTCGAACCGCATCGGCGACCGTGCGGAACTGTTCGATCCGTCGCTCTCGGCGCATCGCCGGGGTTTCGGTGTGGGTGGACCACGCCGACAGCGGTCTGGCGTCATGTGTGGTCGATGCGCCAAGTGCCAGGCGGGGTGTGCCCTGCAACGTGGCCTGGTGGGGGAGCGGGACCACCCGTCGACGGCTCGTCGGCTCTCGACTGAAGATCGCGTTCCCGAACTCGCGACCGGTCTGCGGGTGTACGCAGGCTGCCTCGTACTCGACGTGTAGGTCGAGGAGCTCACCGAGCATCGTCGCTCCGTCGCCGTCGAGTTCCTGGCAGAGGAGCACGTCGGCTCGAGACAGCTCTGGGTGGTTGGCGATCACGTCGGCGGCCCGCTCGACCTCGATGCCGAACTGGATGTTCCACGTCGCAATGATCAGCTCGGCCACCTGGCGTTGTCTATCAGCGCCGTCGGCAGCGGTCGACCGTGTCACTGGATGGCGGCAATGTCTGAAGGTCCGTGCAAGAGCGGTTGAAACGGTGGCCGGCAAGGGTCGGCGACCGTCACAGGAGCACGACAGTGTCAACCACGCATCACCAGATCCTCATCGTCGGGGGCGGACGGCCCGTATCACGGTCGCGGCTCGGCTCGTGAAGGGTCACAACGTGGCAGTGGTCGAGCCGTCGGAGAAGCCCTACGACCAGCCGCTGTGGACGCTCATCGGAGCCGGTTGCTCCACGATCGAGCAGACCGGAGCGCCCCGAGGCCTCGGTGATGCCGAAGGGCGCCACGTGGATCAAGGACGCAGCCACAGGTGTCGATCCCGACAACAACGCGGTGCACACGGCCAGTGGCACCACCTGCACCTGCGACGTCCTGATCGTGTGCCCCGGCATCCAGCTCGACTGGGAACGCCATTCCGGAATGCGTGACGCCCTCGGCAAGAACGGCGTGTCGAGCAACTACCTCCCCGAGTACGCCCCGAAGACCTGGGAGTTCGTCCCGGCGACCACGTCCCGAGGCGGGTCGTGACGGGATCAAGCAGGCAATCGGATGGGTCGATCCGCCGGGTCGGCACCTCGTGTCCGTATACGTCGCGAAACCTCCCCGGCCAGCGGCCGTCGGTCAGTGTGACACCCCGCGTTCATGATGGGGGCATGGAGTTCGCCTCGACCGTCGAGTTCGCCGCCGCTGCCCGCACGCTCAGTCGTGCGGTGGCGCGGCGTGGCCTCGTCGTGCCGAGTTTCCGATGCCCACCCCGTCTGGTCGGCGCCGACCGCACCATCCGTCGCCGGCGTGGTCGGAACGGGCCCGACAGCGCCGTGGTGTCGGTACGCGTGAAGGGCCGACCTCGTGAGGCGGTGCTCGCCGACATGATCGAAGGTGCCATCGTCGCCAATCAGCTGGTCACCCCCGACGCCGACCGCCTCCGCACCGAGTTGTGGACCTGCCTGGGCGCAGTGACTCAGGTGGTCGACGACTCCCGGCGTGGCGCAGCCTGAGCTGCAGTCGGTGAACGGGCCAGTTCTCGATATCTGTTCGCGCTCGCGGGCCCGTTCGCCCGGTGTTCAGCGGTCGGTGGCCATGGCGGCGACGACCTCGACCATCGAGCGTCCCGTGTTGCCCGGGAGGAACACGTCGCAGTGGGGGTGCGCAGCGGCCATGCCGCTGGCGATCGGCTCGAAGCCCTCGGCTGCGGCTCGCGGATTTGCCCACACGATCCGGTGCGCACGCAGCGCGAGTCGTCGCATCGCTCGGTCGAGCGCTTCGGGCTCGTCGGTGTCCCACCCGTCGGAGCAGACGAGCACCACGGCGCCTCGAACCGAGTGTGACCACACCGGGTGAGCGAGCAGCGCACCCAGGCTCGAGGCGATCCGAGTGCCCGAGAACCGGTCGCCCACCACCTCGTTGAGGTGGTCGATCGCCTCGTCGCTCGATCGCCGGCGTAGCGCTGGTGTCACTCGGTGGAGTTCGCTGGCAAATGCGAACACTTCGGCCTCGCGCGCTTCGACGAGCGGTCGGAGCACATGCAGGTTGATGCGTGCGAACGCCTCCATCGAGCCGCTCACGTCGAGCAGCGCCACGATCGGGCGTGGACGTCGCACGGGCCGCTCGCACTCCCAGCCGACCACGTCGCCACCGCGCCGCATCGCTTCCCGCATCGTACGGCGCATCGCGATACGGCCGCTCGGCGCCGCCTTGCGGCGGCGAGAACGCCGCATCGGCCACGACACGACCGACTGGCGCAGCAGCTCTGCGACGCGTTCCAACTCGGCGTCGTCGAGCAGGTCGAACGGGCGCTCCATGTCGGCCGCATCCGGCGCCGGTCGGAGCTCCGGCACGGCGATGTCGTCGTGGTCGTCGAACTCGTCGTCGACATCATCGGGGTCGTCGGCTCCTGCGGAGGGAAGCGTCGCCCAGGGGAGTGACGCCACGGTGGCCGCCTGGTCGTCGGGGCGACGCTGCACGCCGACGAGCCGATCGTCGTCATGGTCGGAGCGTTCGAGTTGCGACCGCATGGCCGCCGTGGCGTCGGGGTGACGGACCGCAACGTCGTGATGGACGTCGAACACTGCGGCGAACACCTCGTCGAACACGGCGATGTCGTCGCGTCGGGTGACGAAGCTGAGGCGCAGCGTCCAGTACGCATCGTCGAGGGCCATCGGCCCGACGGCCTCGAGCGAGGCGGCGCACCGCTCGATCGAGGTGAACGGAACGGCGAGTCCAGATCGATGGAGGCGTTCGGCGAACGCCGCTGCAAACACCGCCCGGTCGACACCGGCGAACAACTGCTGAGTAGCCATCAGCGCTCTGCTGCCACGCGGTTCATCGTCACGTCCCCGCCAGGCCGCTACTTGCGGCGGAACAGCAGGAGCAGCACCAGCAGCACGGCGACCGCAGCGCCGACCGGTGCGAGGCGCTTGCCCATCGAGTCGCTGGCCAACGCCATGAGATCGAGCGCCTCGACCTCGTCGTCGGCAGCGGTTTCCGAGCTGCTCGGTGCGGTCAACGCGGCGGCTGCCGGAGCGGCGGAAGGATCGTCGCCGGTCTCGGCCGACGCCGCGGCCACTTCGTCGACGATGCCGTCGCCGAGCAGCTCCTGCTCGATGCAGGTGACGAACTGGTCGATCAGCTTGCCCGACACCTCGGCAATCATGCCCTTGCCGAACTGGGCGACCTTGCCGGCCACCTTCAGGTCGGTCTTGATCGTCACGACCGTCTCGTCGCCGTCGGCGTGCATGCCGGCGGTGATCGATGCCGACGCATTGCCCGACCCCTTCGAATCGCGTCCGTCGGCGGCGATCTCGATGTGCCGGTTCTCCTCGTCGACCACGGCGAACACGGCCTTGCCCGCGTACTTCGCAGTGACCGGGCCGACCTTGATCTTGACGGTGCCTCGGTACTCGTTGCCGTCGTGGTCGGTCAGTGCTGCGCCGGGCAGGCACGGGGTGATCGCCGGGATGTCGGTGAGCACCTCCCAGGCCTGTTCGATGGGGACGCTGACGCGGAATTCGTTGTTGAGTTTCATGGTGAGGCATCTCCTCGGGGGGAGCTGGAATCGGACGGACTGGTCGGTGTGGGGCGGCGCCGAGTGAGCGAGTACCACTTCGCGCCGATCGCGGCTGCCCAACCGGCGAGGCCGACACCGGCTCCGCCTTGGACGACGAGGAGCACCTCGTGGTGCGCGATCACGATGGCACCGCTTCGCTGAGGTGCCGACGTACCTCGTCGAGGTCGTCGGGGGTCTTGGCGAGTGAACCGATCGCCGCAGCGCCGGTGGTGGCTTCGAGGTCGGACACACCGAGGGTGTGCAGCGCCGACACCCAGTCGATCGCCTCGGCCAGCCCGGGCGGTTTGTCGAGGTCGAGGGAGCGAGCCGACGACACGAAGGCCGTCGCAGCTTCGACGAGGGCGGTCGAGGCCGACGGAACCCGTCGACGAACGATGTCGGCAGCCCGAGTCACCGATGGGTACTCGATCCAGTGGTAGTAGCAGCGACGCTTGAGGGCATCGTGCAGCTCCCGGTTGCGGTTGGAGGTGAGGATCACGACCGGCGGCCGTGCTGCGGCGAACGTACCGAGTTCGGGCACGGTGACCGACCCCTCGCCGAGGAACTCGAGGAGCAGCGCCTCGAACTCCCCGTCGGAGCGGTCGATCTCATCGATCAGGAGCACCGGTGGCGGTCCGTCGGGGGAGCGGACCGCCCGCAGGAGCGGCCGATCGACGAGGAACTCGTCGGTGAACAGGTCGGCATCGGCCAAGCGTTCGCCGCCGGCCTCGGCGCGCCGGATGGCGAGCATCTGGCGGGGGTAATTCCACTCGTAGAGGGCCTCGGCGGCGGAGATGCCCTCGTAGCACTGGAGTCGGATGAGCTCGCTCCCGAGTGCATCGGCCAACGCCTTGGCTGCAGTGGTCTTGCCGACGCCGGGTTCACCCTCGAGCAAGAGTGGCTGGCCGAGACGGGTTGCGAGGAACAGCGCCATCGCGAGCCCGTCGTCGACCAGATAGTCGACCTGGTCGAGGGCGGCGCGGAGATCGCCGAGGTCGAGCGTGTCGTTCATCGTCAGGATGCTCGATCGATCGTCGGGGTCACGCGACACCGAGTTCTTCGGCGTAGCGGGTGCGGCACCCCGGGTTGCAGAACCAGTGGTCGGTGCCGGCGTGGTGCAGGTGCGGGGTCGAGTCGACCAGCGTGACCTCCATGCCGCACACCGGGTCGATCGCCATCGTCGGTCGAGACAGATCGTCGTTGCTCGGCGGTGCCTGGAGCCCGTCGAGTCGAACGGCGCTGACCACCGAGGCGAGGATCGACACTGCGATCTCCTCGGCGGTACGCGCTCCGATCCAGATGCCGACCGGGCAGTGCACCCGCGACCGCTCCTCGTCGGTGAGGCCGAGCGATTCGACCACGGCCGTGCCCCGAGCTTCGCTGGCGACCAGCCCGATGAAGCCGATGCCCGCGTCGAGCGCCGCCTTGATCATCGGCTCCTCGTCACGGCCGTGGCTCGCGATGAGCAGTGCCGTGGCGCCGGCCAACCCGCCGGCACAGCCGATCGAGTCGGCGGCGAAGCCGAGCTGGCTGCCCAGTGCTACGAGGGCGTCGGCGATCGGTGTGGCGCCGACGATGGCCAGGCGAGCAGCCGGGATCTTCGGTTCGAGGAAGATCTCGATCGCTCCGCCCGACAGGCATGGGTTGACCACGGTCACTGCGCCCGGCGACTCGGGGAACGCTTCGGCGTCGCCGGGCAACACCCGGAGCAGCACCGATTCACCTGAGTCGAGTGTGTCGAGCGCGGTCGAACGGACCGACTCCTCGGCGCACTGCCCCCCGACGAACCCCTCGATGGAGCCGTCGGGGAGCACGATCGCCGCATCTCCGGGCCGAGCCGAAGTCGGACACTGGGCGCGCACGACCGTCGCCTGCACGAAACGGCGACGCTCGGCCGCCAACTCGTGGACGCGTGCTGCGAGGCGCTGTGACGCAACCATCTGCTCGAACCCTTCTGCTGCTCTCGACGTTTCCCGGGTACCGATCAGATCGGCGGGGTGTGATTGCCGCGCATGGCCTCCCACACCCGGGAGGGCGTGAGCGGCATGTCGGCATGCCGGACGTTGAACGGCTTCAGGGCGTCGACGACGGCGTTGACCACCGCCGGCGGCGAACCGACCGTGGCCGACTCGCCGATGCCCTTTGCCCCGATCGGGTGATGCGGCGACGGGGTGATCGTGTGGCCGGTTTCCCAGTCGGGTACCTCCATCGCCGTCGGGATCAGGTAGTCCATGAGCGAACCGGCGAGGCAGTTGCCCTCATCGTCGAAGGAGATCATCTCCATCAGCGCCATGCCCACACCGTCGGCGAGGCCACCGTGGACCTGACCTTCGATGATCATCGGGTTGATCGGCGTGCCACAGTCGTCGACCGCCACGAACCGTCGGACCTTCACCTCGGCGGTACCCGGGTCGATGTCGACCACACAGATGTAGGCACCGAACGGGTAGGTGAGGTTCTCGGGGTTGTAGCAGATCTGCGCTTCGAGGCCGCCTTCGATGCCTTCGGGCAGGTCGCCTGCACCGTGGGCCTTCATCGCGATGTCTTGGATCGTCACCGACTTCTCGGGGTCGCCCTTGACGCGGAACGTGCCGGCTTCGTACTCGATGTCGGCGACGCTCGCCTCCAACATGCCCGAGGCGATGATCTGCGCCTTGTCGCGAACCTTCCGAGCCACCAGCGCGGCCGCAGCACCCGACACCGGCGTCGACCGGCTGCCGTAGGTGCCCAGGCCGAACGGGGTGTTGTCGGTGTCGCCGTGGACGACGTCGATGTCGTCCGGCGGGATGCCGATCTCTTCGGCGATGATCTGGGCGAACGTCGTTTCGTGGCCCTGACCCTGTGTCTTCACCGAGAGTCGGACCACGGCCTTGCCGGTCGGATGGACGCGCAGCTCACAGCCATCGGCCATACCGAGACCGAGGATGTCCATGTCCTTACGTGGTCCGGCACCGACGGCCTCGGTGAAGAACGAGATGCCGATGCCCATCAGCTCCCCGCGTTCACGCTTCTCGGCCTGCTCCTTGCGGAGCTCGTCGTAGCCGGCCATCGCCATGGCCTTGCGCATCGTGGGCTCGTAGTCGCCCGAGTCGTAGACCCAGCCGGTCTTCGTCTCGTAGGGGAACTGGTCGGGCTGGATGAAGTTCTTCAGCCGTAGCTCGGCCGGATCCATCTTGAGGTCGTGGGCGAGCACGTCGACCATGCGCTCGACGAGGTACACCGCCTCGGTGATGCGGAACGAACACGCATAGGCGACACCTCCGGGCGCCTTGTTCGTGTAGACCGCGGTCATGTGGGCGTAGGCCGCTTCGAGGTCGTAGCTGCCGGTGAACACGCCGAAGAACCCGGCCGGATACTTCACCGGAGCAGCGGTGCCGTTGAACGCGCCGTGGTCGGCGAGCACCTCGGTGCGGATCGCGCGGATCTTGCCGTCCTTCGTCGCAGCGATCTCGCCACGCATGATGTAGTCGCGAGCGAAGCCGGTCGACACGAGGTTCTCGGTGCGGTCCTCCATCCACTTCACCGGCTTACCGATGAGCAGCGACGCCACGATGGCGCAGACGTAGCCGGGGTAGATCGGCACCTTGTTGCCGAACCCGCCGCCGATGTCGGGGGCGATCACCCGGATCTTGTGCTCGGGCAGACCAGCCACCAGCGCGTACACGGTGCGGTGGGCGTGGGGCGCCTGGGTGGTGCTCCACAGCGTGAGCTTGCCCGACACCGGGTCGAGGTCGGCCACGCAGCCGCAGGTCTCCATCGGTGCCGGGTGCACACGGGGGTAGACGATGTCTTCGGTGACGACGATGCCGTTCTCGGCGGCGTCGGCAAAGACCGCCTCGGTCTCGTCGGCGTCGCCCGCCTCCCAGTCGAAGCAATGGTTGTTGGTCTTACCCTCGAGGTCGTCACGGATGACGGGTGCATCCTCGGCGAGTGCCTGGCGGACGTCGATCACCGGGTCGAGCCACTCGTACTCGACGTCGATCAGTTCGAGCGCATCGCGAGCCGAGTAGCGGTCTTCGGCGACGACGAACGCGACCTCCTGGTGCTGGAAGCGGACCTTGTCGGTTGCGAGCACGGCTTGTACGTCGTTCGACAGCGTCGGCATCCAGGCGAGGTTGTGCGCAGCGAGGTCTTCGCCGGTGACGACCGCCTTCACCTTCGGGTGCGCCTCGGCCGCCGACTTGTCGATGCTGACGATCTTGGCGTGGGCCATCGGCGCCCGGAGGATCGCCAGGTGCAACATGCCCGGCAGGTTCACGTCGTCGCAGAACTCGCCGCGACCGCGCACCAGGCGCGGGTCCTCCTTGCGGAGCATCCGGCCGTAGCCATTCGGCTTGTGGTCGTTGAGGTTGTTGTCGGGCGTCGGAATCTGATTTGCGTTGGCGACGGGATCTTCGAGCGTGGTCATGACGCGCTCACCTCCACGGGGGTCTCTTGTTCCTTCTTCGCCGCCCACTGGATGGAGCGAATGATCGTGGAATAGCCGGTGCAGCGGCAGATCTGGCCGCTGATGGCCTCGCGGATCTCGTCCTCGGTCGGGTCGGGATTCCGATCGAGCAGTGCCCGGGCGGTCATCATCATGCCCGGCGTGCAGAACCCGCACTGGAGGCCGTGGCACTGCACGAAGCCCTCCTGCACCGGATCGAGGTCGGCGCCGTCGGCGAGCCCCTCGACCGTGCGCACGTCGTGGCCGCCACACATGGCGGCGAGCGTCGTGCAGCTCTTGACGGGCTCATTGTCGACCCACACCACACACGTGCCGCAGTTGCTGGTGTCGCAACCCCAGTGCGTGCCGGTGAGGCCCAGGTGATCGCGGATGTGGTGGACGAGCAGCGTCCGCGGCTCGATGTCTTTGGTGACTTCCTCACCGTTGACGTTCATCGTGACTTCCATCGTGCTCACTCCTGTCTGGTGGCTCGGGCGACGGCTTTGCGGAGCGACCGGATCGTCAGCTCCTTGGCGAGGTGGGTCTTGTAGTCGGCGGTGCCGCGGGTGTCGGTGGCCGGCGAGGCGTTGTCGGCCGCGATCTGACCGACCGTGGCGTACAGCTCCTCCGACGGTGCCTGTCCGCGCAGCGCGGTCGAGATCGGCTCGACGTTGGTCAGGTTCGGACCGACGGCGCAGAGGCCGACGCGGCCGTCGGCGATGACGCCGCCGTCCATCGTGACCGCAGCGCCTGCCGAGGCCACGGCCCAGTCGCCGGCTCGGCGCTCGACCTTGTGGTAGGCGCTGCTCGAGTTGGGCAGCACCGGGATCCGGACCTCGGTGAGCATCTCACCGTCGGCGACGGCCGTTTCGTATGGGCCGCGGTGGAAGTCGTGCATCGACACGACCCGTTCGCCATCCTTCGAGCGGATGACGCACGAGGCGTTGATCGCATCGCACACCGCCGAGAGGTCTTCCGACGGGTCGGCTTGGCACAGCGAGCCGCCGAGCGTGCCTCGGTTGCGCACCACGGGGTCGGCGATGACGCGCTCGGCGTCACGGAAGATCGGGAAGACCGCCGCCAACTCGTCGCTCTCGAGGAGCTCGCGGTGTCGAGTCATGGCGCCGATGCGAACCTCGCCCGCCGAGATGTTGATGTAGCCGAGTTCGTCGGCCAGGTCGTTGATGTCGATGAGGTACTCGGGCGTGGCGAGGCGCAGCTTCATCATCGGAATGAGACTGTGACCCCCTGCCACCAGGCGAGCTTCGTCGCCCAGTCGCTCCATCAGCGCGATCGCATGATCGACGCTGGTCGCCCGCTCGTACTCGAACGGTGCTGGCACCTGCATGAAGACCCCCAGTCCTCGATATGTGGCCGACCGCCGGTGGTCGCCCCGTTGCCGGACACGGACTCAACACGTCACTGCTTTCGGGGTCAACCACGACTCAAGCATTCGGTTAAGTTGCCCGCCGTGAGTGGGGATCCGGCTGCGGAATGGGCAACTGCGTGACGCCTGGGCAGCTTCGAACGTTTGCTGCGGTGGCCCATCACGGCAGCTCGCGGCGGGCAGCGGCTGAGCTCGGGGTGTCCGAAGCGGCGGTGTCGAGCCACGTGGCCGCCTTGAGGAAGGAACTTGGCGACGAGTTGTTTCATCGGTCGGCTGGTGGGTTGAGTTTCACCCCCGGTGGCCTCCGCCTGGCCTCTCGAGCGGTCGAGATGCTCGGCCTCCAAGATCGAACCGTGCAGGAGATCCGTGACGCCGCCGATGGCCAGCGCGTGCTTCGTGTCGCTGCATCGTCGCTGTTCGCCGAGGTCGCCGCTCCGGGGCTGATCGAGCTGTTCACCGCTCGTGCCGACGATCTCGTCGTCGAACTGAGCGAGACAGCGCCCGATCAGTTCGCCCGGTTGCTCACCACGCGGGCCGTCGACGTGGCAATCGGGCCGACGACGACCGGCGTCGCTGACACGATTCGTTCCCGTGACTTCCTGCGCTATCAACTCGTCACCGTGGTGAGCCCCGGCCATCGGCTCGCGGGCCGCAAGCTCAAAGAGTCCGAACTCCGCGACGCGACATGGCTGCTCGGCCCCTCTGCGATCGACGCGTCGAGTGGAGCAAGCCGGATGCTGCGCCACTTCCGCGTTCCCGAGGGCAGTCAACGGATCTATCCCAACCACGCCGCTGCGCTCGGCGATGCTCGAGCCGGCGTCGGCGTTGCTCTGTGTGCTGCGCACGTGGCGGGCGAGGAGTTGAAGGATGGCCGGCTCGTGCGACTCTCGACTGCCGGATCGTCGGTCGACGGCGTGTGGGCGACGTTTGCGCTTCGCCACGGACACGACAATCCGATGGCCAACGAACTCGTGCGATTCGTCTCGACACCCCGCGCCATCCAGGCGATGCTCACCGGCCGCGGCGCCGACATCGCACGGTTCAAGCCGCGTGTCCACGTGACGCTCTGGAGCTGATCAGATCACGAGGTGCGCTCGGCGAGCATCGTTCGGAGACGGGCCATCTCAGAGCGGGCGTGAACGACTCGGTCGTCGTCGACCCCGCCGCCGAGGTCGATCACCGTGCCGGGTTCGACGGTCTCGCCGCCAGAGCTCCCCTGCGAAGCGATTCAGGGGACGATCACCTCCCAGAGCAACACGACGAGGGCGAGCCCGGTCGTGCCGGGCAGGAGCCGTCGGTCCAGGCCCATGAGGTGATGTTCGACCGGCACGTCGCCGTGGGGCGACGCCCCAACCGCGTTGGCCCCACCGGTGCTGGTGTCGACGCTATCTGCTGCCAGATCCGGCTTCGTCAGCCCTCTGGGCTGCTGGCGGCGGCCAGACTGCCCGTCAGCGTGTTGGCGTCAAGCGCCCCAGCCACCCACCTGGTCAGCGCGGGGAGATAGACGTCGAAGCCGAACTCGATCGGGAGTTGGTCGCTGGCGTCGAACCGAACGTCGGCTGCGTCGCTGACGAGGTCGAGGAGCTCGCTGGAGTTCGGGTGGAAGTACGACGCGCGGTCGACGTCGACCCGTGGGCTGAGGAATCCGCCAGCTGCGGCCCAGTCGGCCGCACCGTCGGCGCTCGCCAAGAAGGCCATCACCTCGTCGACATCTGGTCGGTCGGCGCCATCTCCTTCAGCGGTGTCGAACTGCACTGCGGTGTCGCCACCGACGACGATCGGTGCCGCACTCCCGTCGACACTGGGGAGCACGAATGCAGCGACGTCGCCAGCGGCCTTGGTGTTGGCAACGACCTCGGTGCCGTCAGGCATCCACGACAGCGCGAAGTCGGCCTGTTTGAACAGTGCGCACTCGTCGGTGAAGAGTGGGGCAACGGCAGGCTCGACGTCGATGGTCGGTGCGTCGGAGCGACCGCCGAGTACGTGCTGCTCGCTCACGAGTTGGTCGAACTGGTCGAACGCTTCGATCAGCTCGGACTCGATGGCGTCGAATCGGCCAGACGCGAGTTGTTCATACGCATCGGGCCCGCTGAGCCGGAGGACGAGGTCTTCGACCCAGTCGCTCACCGGCCAGCCCGTGGCGGCGCCGGATCGGATGCCGAAGCACCACGGTGCCATCTCGCCTGAGTCGGCGATCGTGGTGACGAGCGATTCGAGTTCGGCGAGGGTGGCGGGGATCTCCCAGCCGTTCGCATCGAAGGTCGCCGGGCGGAACCACACGAGCGACTTGATCGTCGTCCGGAACGGCACTCCGTAGCTGCCATGGGAGTCGGGAGCTGCCTCGGATGCGGAGCCGTACTGCGACCCGACGATCGCCTGCACGTCGTCGCTCAGCAGCGATAGCACGCCCTCGTCGATCAACTCGTCGACCAGAGCGGGCTGCGGAACGATGGCGATGTCGGGCGATCGGCCGCCGAGTGCTCGTGTTCGGAGGTCGTCGACGAAGTCGGCGCTACCGGTGTAGCGCACGTCGATGCCGGTCCGATCGCTGAACCGTCGGAGCGACGAGACGAAGGCGTCGGCCTCGGTGGTCCGATACGGCCCGAAGACCTCGACTGCCTCGGGGTCACGACCCGCATCGGGCGAGGCACAGGCGGCGGCACCGACAACGACGCAGCCCAGCAGCGTCAGAACGAAGCGGCGTCTCATCGAGCACTCACCTGGAATCGGCGGCTGAGTTCGTAGCTGAGTTCGAGGTCGATGTCGTAGCCGGTTCGGTCGTGGATGAGCTCGCCGAGTTCCCAGGCCTCGGGTGATGCCGATTGGCCGACGACATCGAGCTCGACATTGGCGCGCTCGCCGCTGATCTTGACCTCGAGGTCGACGACGCGCACGTCGTCGTCCCACTCGGCGATGGCGTCGAGCACGGCGCGGTTGAGGTTGCGGTCGCGGTATGTGTCGCGGGTGTGGAGAGACAGCGGGATGGCGATGATCACCACGATCGTCATGGTGACGAGCAACCGCCGCCCGACGCTCGGCTGGCCCTCTCGTTCGCGTGGCCGGACGCCGGCCCACAACAGCATGATCGCCGCGGCGAACACGATGGCGGCGAGGTTCGTGAGGAACAGGAGCAGCGCGTTGCGCGCGTCCTCCGACAGCCCCGCCTGTGCCGTGATGCCGACGACGGCGAGGGGAGGGACGAGCGCAACCGAGATGCCGACGCCGGGCAGGGCTGAACTGATCGACGGGCGCGGCGTGATGAAGCCGGCGGCTGCACCCGCAGTGATCGCGACCCCGAGATCGATCAGGCTCGGGAAGGTACGGCTGGCGATCTCACCCGGCAGTTCAGCCGACGACGAGATGTCACTCGCCGCGATCATCGCCACGATCCATCCCGTGGCGACCGCCAACACGGTGCCGAGCGCGACCAGTATCAATGCCTGCACGAGGTCACGATTGCGGGCTCGGACGAGCGACCCGGCGGCGGCGGTGATCGGCCCCATGAGGGGAGCGACGAGCATGGCCCCGATCACGACGGCGCCCGAGTCGGCGAGGAGGCCGAGCGCAGCGATGGACGCCGAGAACACGGTCAGTACCGCGAAACTGATGACGTAGCTCTGCAGCGCCGGACCCTCAGGCATCAGGTCGGAGACCGCCTGCTGCATCTCGTCGTCGGCGTCGGAGGGTCGGAGCCGGTCGAACAGTCGCCGCCCGAGCGACCAGACCCACCTGATCGTGCTGGTCATCATCCTCGACGCGCGAGCTTCGCTGACAGCCCCCTCGTGGTCGTCGACGCGGTCGTGCTGATCGGTCATCGCTGACTCAGTGCTCGGCGAAGTACTGCTGACTGCGGGCGCTGCCGAACAAGATCCAGAGGATGGCCAACCCGATGACGAGGGCGATCGAGGCGGTGAGGCGTTGCTCGCCGTGCGTGGCCACCACACCCCAGAACGCCGCAGCGACGTTGATGAGTGTGACGACGCCGAGGAGGAAGCGGACGATGTTGCTTCCCCGGCTCAAGGCGAGTGCGAGCAGGAAGTGGATCGACCCGCCGATGAGCGCGCCGACGCCGACCGCAGCGAGCTGCGCCGAGCTCAGCTGGGTGTGGTCGATCAGCTCGGCGTCGTTGCGGTCGAGTACGAGGAACAACCCCAGCGCGATGGTGACGAGGCCTTGGAACCCGCCGAGCATCGCGAGGAAGCCGAGGCCGATCGGGAGTGATGCTGGCGGATGCACCTGGAGGTCGGGCGGAGTCTGGCTGTTCATGACTGGATCCTTGCGGTTCGTGATGTGTTGGCGGGAGTCGAGCCTGGTGGCCGGTCGTCGGTCGAGTGCCGGATCAGTCGACCCGTCGCTCCACGAGCCGGCGAAATCGAGCCCGCGGGTCGACAATGCGGCGTACTCCTGATCGATGTGTCGCTCGTGCGATCGGGTGATGGTGGGAACGCGCAGGAAGAGGTTCGTGACGAACGTGCTGACGACGTTCGGGACGGCGGGGAGCTCCATCGCAGGCGTGATCGCGACGACCTCGTCGACGCCGGCGCGATGCTGTGCCACCCCGAGGGCGACCACACCGCCCCTCGACAAGCCAGCGACTCTGACCTCGTTGCCGAGGCCGACGGTGACGTCGGCGGCGCGGCCGGCGTACTCAGCGAGCTGCGGCGCATCGAGACCGTCGAGCGACACCGGCCAGAACCTGAGCGCACGCACTGCGATCGCAGCGACACTCGCGGCGAGGCCTGCGATGTGGATCGAACGCGAGCGGCCGGCCCGGCCTGGCGCATCGTCGGGACGCAGCGAGGTGTCGTCGTCAGCGTTCGTCGGCGATCGCCGCACGGCGAACATCGCCACCAGTGTGCCGGTGAGCGTCTGATCGGCCCGACGTTCACCGACATCGACGTCGGCGCCCGGAGGCGCGCGATCGTCGCGACGGCGACGACCAGCCCGACCGCCGTGAGGCCCCGCCGAGTCGTTCGGTCCGGTTGCGTGGATTCAGCCATCGACCGAGATGACGACGATGTCGAGGACCTCGTCACCGCGCTCGTAGATGAAGGCGGTGTCGTTGATGAAGAGGAGCTCGCCGTCGTGCTCGACCCGAGCGCTCACCGCATAGGTGAAGCGCTCATCGAGATCGTCGTCCCATTCGAGGGAGTAGTCGACGGGGAGTGCGTTCGTGTCGATCGTCTGCGATGCCACGGCCGACGCTGGTGCGTCGGCCAGCGAGATGTCGGCGAGTTGCACCTCGACCGTCGAGCCGTCGGGCAAGTCGACCGCATCGAACTCGGCGCTGCTGATGGTGCCGGTCAACGAACCAGCCGGATCATCGTCGGTGCCACACGCCGACACGAGCAGTGCGAGCGCAGTCGCAGGCCCGAGTGCGATGCCGAGTGGGCGTCTGGTGGCCACGGCGGCTGCGCGATCAGGGCGCAGGCGGGGGAGGAGGCGTCGTGCCAGACACGGGTTGGCTGGGTGCCGATGGGTCTGTCGGGGTCGCCGGCTGAGCCGACGCGGTGTCATTGACGACCTGTCGGGCAGCAGCTTCACCGGCGGTGCGGGCCTGCATGTCGGCGAGGGCGGCCTGCTGGGCCTGGGCGATCGCCGCCCGGTCGCGCAGGGCCTGCAGCTCACGCTCGCGGAGGGCGTAGTTGCGCTCCCGAATCTCTTCGGCGTCGAGGCGATTGACGCGGGCGGTCAACCAACTCGTGAGGGCAGCAACGCCGAGGGCGACGATGCCGTAGACGGCCATTGCGAACAGGATCGAGGTCTCGATCACCGCTTCCACGTCGTTGGCGGCCGTACCCAAGTCGACCGGGGCGAAGATGCCACGGAAGGGTTGCATCGCTCGGTCGAGGTTGCGGTACGCCCACTCGACGAACCCCGAGGTCGGGTCGGCGCCGAGCAGCTTGAGCAGAAAGCCGAGGAACAGGATGATCTCGACGATCACGAGGTAGATCAGCACGAGGGTGCTCACCGCCTTCGCGATGAACAGGGTGACGCGCTGGAACCAGTGGTGATCGATCTCGGGTTCGGGCGGCAGCGGTGGCGCCGAGGCGCCAGCGCCTGCTGGCGGAACCTGTGTGGCGGGGTCGGGGAACTGCGTCATGACGGGCCTCCTGTTGTCACCGGGCGCGGTCATCATGTCACTCCGCATGGGCGAGTGCACGGCTTTCGCATCCCCTTGACGGGTCGCTGAACTACCCGACGATCAGGCGGCACCGACCGCGGTGGTCGCTCAACCGTCGAGCGCACCCTGAGGACTGACCTCCCGCAGCTGCGGGAGGATCCTGACGTCGACCACCACGTCCTTGTCGAGCTTGGTCGTCAGCCGATCGCGCAAGTCGTCGGCGCTCGGTGGCTCGGTGACTGAGCCGAGGATCACGACGGTGACGCGATCACCCGAGATCGTCGCTTCGACCAAGGTGTGCTCACCGGTTTCATCGACCCAGTCGGCGGCGGTCTGTTCGACGGTGTTGACCATGATCGCGTTGGCGGCGATCTCGGCGCCGTTGAGCGCCAGCGAACCGACGACGGCAGCGGCGACGGTGAAGAGTGACGCTGCAGCGGTGCGCACGCGGCGCTGGTTCTGGGCCACGCGTCGGATCGGGGTGACCCCGGTGAACACGAAGGTCGCGCCACCGACGACCACGATGGCCAGTGCGTTGGTGATGAACAGCAGCAGTGCTCCGTTGCCCTCGGCCCAGGCCCCCTGTGACCAGGCGATGCCCACGACCGACAGCGGCGGAACGAGGGAGATGGCGATGGCCACGCCGGGGAGCGCGTCTGACACGTCGGGCCGAGACAGCCCGTAGGCCCCGGCGGCGCCGGCTGCGACGGCGGTGATCAGGTCGAGGATGGTCGGCGTCGACCTGGCGAGGATCTGAGAGTTCGTCGCGACGTCGATCGTCGCTGGCACGATGAGGCCGAGCGCCACACCGATCACGATCGTCATCATGACACCGACGAGGGCGATGGAGGCACTGCGGGTCAGTCGATTGGGCCATCCCATCACGACGCTGATCGCGGCACCCATCAGCGGCGTCATCAGCGGTGCCACGAGCATCGCTCCGATCACCACGGCGGTCGAATCGGTGATGACCCCCATGGCTGCGATGACGCTGGCGAACGCCATGAGCGAGATGAACCTGATGACCCGAAGTCGCAGGGTCGGGCCTTCGTAGAGGATCTTGGCGTAGAGCTCGCGTCGGTCGCCGGCGTCCTTCGGGCGACTGTCGAGCCAGTCGATGATGATGTTGCGCGATTCGCCCGACTTCCACGAATTTCGGTCGTCGGCCCGCAGCGACCGCGTGAGTGCGACGATCGCGATGACCGCCCAGCCGAGTGCCAGGGTCGCCACGGTCAGCTCGATGAGGTCGGTCGGATACAACGCGATGAGCGCCGCCAACGACAGCCCGGCCATCGTCTTCGCCAGCGGCCACGCCCACACGCGCTCCGAGGCGGGCGCCCGGAAGTTGGCCAGCAGGGAGGAGAGGGAAAAGACGACGATCCCGGCCGCAATCCCGCGGCCCAACACTTCGACGGATTGATCGGGGTAGACGAGGAGGAAGCCGCCGGCGACGGCGGCGAGCAGGGAGAGTGCCAGTGCGACGAGATCGCGTGGGCGCCGCCGCATCGCTTCCCACGCTGCCGATGCGAAGACGACCATGATGAGGAGGCCGACCAGTCGGGCCAGCACTCGATCGGTGCGCTGCGGCCACACGATGACAGCGATCGCCGCGGCGAGTCCGGCCACGAGGTGCAGGACCTGTCGATCGAGGAGTCGACGGAGATCGAGCCGGGCGAACGTGAACGCGGCTGCCAGGTCGGCGTCGTCGAGATCGTCGTCGAGATCACCGTTCGGCGCGGTGTCTCCGTCGGGGTCGAGGTGATCCATCCCGTCATGGTTCCATTCGGCCTCGCCGCGTGGCGGGATGGCTGCTCGCAGCGATCACTCAGGCGCTGCGGGACTGCTGGTGTCAGACGTCACGGACTGGCTCGCCGATTTGTCCGGACAATTTGGTTCGTGGTGGCGACAGTTGACAACCTGAGGGACATGACCACCTCGCAGGACTCGAGCCGGGGGTCGTCGCCGATCGGCTCGCGGCCACCGCTGCCGAAGATGCTGGTTCGCGGGTTCTTCCGGCGGTGTGCCTGGTGTGGGGGTCGAGGCGCCTTCTTCGAGGGGTGGACCAGCAAGCACGAGCGCTGTCAGACCTGCGGGCTGTCGTGGCGTCGTGACGACGTGGGCTACGAACTCGGCGCAGCGGCCGTGGCCGCCATCATCTGCATGGGGCCGCTGGTCGTGGCACTGGGCATCGTGCTCGCCATCGCCTGGCCGACGGTGCAGGTCGTCCCGCTCCTCGTCGTGTTCCTGGTGTGCGCGCTGATCCTGCCGGTTCTGCTCCACCCCTCGTCGTACACGATGTGGCAGGCGATCGACCTGCTGATGCGGCCGGCGCAACCGTCCGACTTCCGCAAGCCCGAATCCGACCAGGGTTGACGATGATTCGGGCGTTCTGGTCGCCCGATGGCTGGCGCTGCGGCGCGAAGTCTGAAACCGTGAGGTGATGGATGCACTCGTCACGCCCGCACTCGTCGTCGAGCGCTCGGTCTTCGACGCCAACTGTGCAGCCATCGACGCGGTGCTGCCCGGCGAGCGACTGCGCCCCCACGTCAAGGCGTTCAAGTCGACGGCGCTCGCCGCTGAGCTCGCAGCGGGTGGTCACCGGGGGTTCTGCTGCGCCACACCTCGGGAGATCGAGGGCATGGTCGCTGCTGGGCTCGTCGACGATCTGCTGCTCGCCAACGAAACGCTCGACACGCACCGCCTCGGAGTGCTGGCCGACCAGGCGAACATCACGGTCGCCGTCGACTCCGAGGCGACCCTCGACGCTGCGGTCGCCGGGGGAGTGAGGTCGGTGCTGATCGACGTCAACGTGGGCCTGCCCCGATGCGGCTGCACACCTGACGACGCCGGGCGGCTCGCCGATCAGGCCCGGGCATCCGGGCTCGACGTCCGGGGCGTCATGGGATACGAGGGCCACCTGATGATGGTGCTCGATGCCGACGAGAAGGCCGAACAGGTCGAGGCGTCGATGCAGCGGCTCCTGCGAGCGCACCAGAACGTCGGGGGCGACATCGTGTCGGGCGGCGGAACCGGCACGTGCCTCACCAACACCTGGTGCACCGAGATCCAGGCCGGGAGCTACACCCTCCTCGACACCGACTACGCCAAGCTCGACCTGCCGTTCGAGATAGCGCTCACCGTGTTGGCCACGGTCATCTCGGTCAACCCGAAGGGCTGGATCGTCGTCGACGCTGGGCTCAAGTCGATGGCCATGGACCACGGCAATCCCTCGTGGGACGGCGGTGACGTGCTGTTCCTGTCGGACGAGCACGCCACACTCGCACCCACCGACCGTGGCGCGTGGTCGGTCGGCGACCGAGTTCGGTTGCAGCCGGCGCACGTCGATCCGACGGTCGCGAAACACCAGGTCATGTGGGTCGTCGACGGTGACGACGTCGTCGACCGGTGGGATGTCGACCTGCGTCACTGGTGAGCGACGTCGCCCGGTCGTAGGCTCGCTGCCGGTGAGCGAACCCGTCGTCTACTCGGTTCCAGAGATCAGTTGCGATCACTGCAAGCAGAGCATCGAAGGAGCCGTCGGACCCGTCGACGGTGTCGAGTACGTGGACGTCGACGTGGCCGCCAAGACGGTCGCAGTCGTCGGCGGATCGAGCGACGCCGTGATCGCTGCGATCGAAGACGTGGGCTTCGACGTCGAAACCTGAGCGCCGCAGCGCCGGCTCAGGTGGCGTCGCCGCCGACGGCGGTGAAGAACGTCTCGAGTCCGCTCATCTCCATCACGCGGGCGATCACGGGCGACGGGAGCGCGGTGGTTCGCTCATGGCGAGCCGACCGTGACCCGTTGGGTCGCACGATGATCGAGATCGCAGCACCTGTGTGGAGCCCGACGCCCGTCGATCAGAACTGAGAGACGGTCTCGCCGGCGGCGGTCGAGAGATGACGTTCGGCCCTGTTCGCCCGCAGGGCGGTGAGGCACACTCGAAGCGTGGACAGGATGTGGATCGTAGGAGTCGATGGTTCCGAGAGCAGCGTCCGAGCGCTGCGCTGGGCAGCATCGTTCGCAGCAGCCACCGGAGGCCAGGTGCAACCGGTGATGGCATGGGAGGTCCCGCTGCCCATCTGGGCATCGCAGGGTCGCCGTGCGTTCGAAGTCGATCGGCAGGGGCTCGCCGCTTCCGCTGGTGTCGCTGCCGACCGATGTGTCGGCGACGCCTGTGATGTCGAGGGCGATCTCGCCGACGTGCTGCGCGGTGCCATCGTCGAACCGATGGTGGTCGAGGGCCACCCGTCGAGGATTCTTCACGAGTGGTCCGAATCGGGCTACCCGGTCGTGGTCGGCCGACGTGGCGTGAGTGCGCTGCGCCACCGCCTGCTTGGCAGCACCAGCCACTACCTCGTCACCCACGCCGCTGGTCCTGTGGTCGTCGTTCCCGAGACGTTCGATCACCTCGACCCGGCAGCGGCCATGCAGGTGCTCGTCGGCTTCGACGCCAGCGAACCAGCGATCGCCGCATTGAGCTGGACGCTCGACACGTTGCCCGACACTGCCAAGATCTCGGCGTTGACGGCGATCGATGCCGTGCCGTGGCTGCAACCCGAAGCCGTGGTCGTGCAGCACCCCGACCTCGTCGAGTCGACCGCGGCCAAGGTGAACGAAGCGCTCGAGCGCATCGACCCCGAGGGGCGAGCGGTACGCGACCTCGTCGAGCGCCCGCCGTATCAGACCTTCGCCGATCGGTTCGATGGACTCGACCTGATCGTCGTGGGCCCACGAGGGCTCGGTGCGGTCGCTCGGACCATCCTGGGCTCGGTCACCACGTGGCTCATCAACGAAGCCCCGTGCCCGGTCGTCATCGTGCCCACCCCCGGCGACACCTGAGGGCAGTTCACTCGTTTCGTGAGGTCGTGAGCCGTCGGGAATCCACGACCTCTCGAGAACTGCGACGTCGTTCGGCTAGGAGCGCAGATAGTTGAGGCGGTCGGCGTCCGCCATCAGTGCCTCGCGGTGGTCGGGGTGCGCGACCTCGATGAGCGCCCGGGTGCGCTCAGCGATCGACCGGCCCCGCAACTCGGCCACACCGAACTCGGTGACGACCTTGTCGACGGTGTTCTTCGGCGTGGTCACGACATCGCCGGGTTGGAGCTGCGGCACGATCCGCGAGGCCCCTCCCGATGTAGTGGAGTGCAACACCACGAACCCCTGCCCGCCAGTTGAGTACATGGCGCCACGCGCGAAGTCGTTCTGCCCGCCCGACGACGAGTAGTACCGCCCGCCGATGGTCTCGGAGGCGCACTGACCGAAGAAGTCGACGGAGAGCGTGGCGTTGATCGACACGAAGTCGGGCTCCTGGGCGATGACGCGCGGGTCGTTGACGTAGCGAACGGCGTGGAGCTCGATCGCCGTGTTCTCGTCGAGGAAGTCGTGGAGCCGGTCGGTGCCGAGGGATCACCTGGCTCGCGTGGACCTGGTTGCGGCCGAACGTGCGGGGCATCGCCTCGGTGACCTCGAGGAAGAAGCGAACTCGTCCGATGAAGCTCGACGAGTAGTCGGCGCTGACACCGAGCGAGAAGTAGCCATGACGATCCGGAGGCGACGCCGTGGCGATCACGATCGGGTCGTTCGTGGTCGGCAGCGACCGCGCCCTCGATCGCGTCGAGCACGGCGGTCGGTTCGCCGTTGGCCAGCGGCACGATCAGATCGGCCGCGGCGCCCAGGTGGTCGGCGATGGCGGTGGGGCCGCTGCTCGGCGCGATCGAACTCGTCACGTCAGCAGCATCGCAGCATGGCCGCGCCACGCTGCACCCTTTCCCTGCGACAGCGGCCCACCGGTCAGTCGGCGTGCATCATCGGCGCACCAGGATGGTGCTCGGCACCGGGTTCGGGAACCGCCCCCGGGAGCACGGCCATCGTCGGCTTCCAGCCGAGGGAGCTGTCGATGTCGGCTTCGTCGAGCACCTCGAACCGGCGGCCGGTCACCTCCGTTGGAGTGATGCGGACGAAGTTCGGCTTCGCGGAGGCGATCCACGGGAACAGCGGCAAGTCCTCGGCCTCATAGACCTCGACCATTCGCTGCACCTCGTGGGCGCGACCCTTGATCACCACGCTCCACGCGGTTCGACCGTCGGGCTCGAAGCCGTCGATCTCGAAGGCGACGTGGTGCATCAGCACGCTGGCGGCCAGCTTGGTGCCCGCTGCGCTACGGAAGACGATGGTCTTGTCGTCGACGGTGTAGTTGATCGGGAAGATGTCGGGTCGACCTGCCACGTCGACCGCGAGCCGGCCGACCGAAGTGCGCTCGAGCAACTCCCAGCACTCGGCCCCGTCGAGGACGTGAACGCCTGGAATCATCGGGTTGCTCATGCTTCGATGCAACCACCGAGGCCCGCTCAGCGACAGGGCCGAAGGTCCCCGTCGACGGCGGTGGCGGTCGCGGTGGGCGCGTTCACCACATGCGCTTCTGAACCGTTCCGTCGTTGCGACGGCGATACCGTCGGCGGGGTGGCGAGTGTGCGCTGGCTTCTCCCGGTGGCGGTCGTCGCCGTCGGGTGCGGCGACGCATCGAACGAAGGTGCCGTGGTCCCCGGACTCGACGGAACCGATGCCGACATCGCGATCACGGCGCCACCCCTGCCGACGACGCTGCCACCTGCCGCAGTCGTCGCTGAGGACGACGCCGATGCGTCGAACGACGACCGGGCGGCCGCACCGACCACAACGGGGAACCTCGCCGCCACCACGACCGCGGTGCCGACGACGTCACCTGCTGACGAGGTGGGGCCAGCTGAGGCGGCCATCGAACCCGAGCCCGATGTGTTCGTGCGTCGCGGCGACACCGGGCCTGACGTGGTGTCGCTTCAGCAGCGCCTGATCGCGGTGGGCTACCTCGAACCGGGTGGCGAGACGGGCGTGTTCGACGACGCCACCGCCGACGCGCTCATCGACTTCCAGGCCCAGTATGGGCTCGTGGTCGATGGCATCTTCGGCCCCGAGAGCGACCGAGCCCTCAACGCTGCGGTTGCCTCGATCGAGTCGTGATCGCCCCCCGTCAGGGGGCTCAAGGCTGCCAACCGCCCAGGAGATCGACCGCTTCGCCGACCACGTCGGTGGGGCCAGCGTACGAGAAGCGCACGTACTCGTGGCCGCGAGCGATGTCGAAGTCGATGCCCGGGGTGGCACAGAGACCGAGCTCGTCGAGCCAACGCCGACAGAGTTCGAGCGAGTCGATGCCGAGCTCGGTGGTGAGTTCGGGAACGTGGGCGTACACGTAGAACGCGCCGTCGGCTGGGGCGATCCGATCGATGCCGGCGGCAGCGAGGCCGGGAACGATCAGGTCTCGGTTGCAGAGGTAGCGCTCCACGTGAGCGTCGAGTTCGTCGGTGGCGTCGAGCGCAGCGAGGGCAGCGACCTGCGAAACGTGTGGCGCACAGATGAACAGGTTCTGCTGGAGCCGCTCGACTGCGTCGGCGACCGACTCGGGCACCACGATCCAGCCGACCCGCCACCCTGTCATCGAGTAGTACTTCGAGAAGCTGTTGATGACGAACGCCTCGGGGTGATGGTCGAGGATCTGCGGCGCCGGGTCGGCCGAGATGCCGTGGTAGATCTCGTCGGCGACGAGCTTCACGTCGTTGGTGGTGCAGTAGGTCGAGATCGTGTCGAGCGCGTCGGCATCGAGGATCGTGCCAGTCGGATTCGACGGCGATGCGATGATCAAGCCGTCGAGCGGGCCCGCTGCCGCCAGCAGCTCGGAGGAGGGAGCGAAGCGGGTGCCGGGCCCGACCGGGATCGCCACAGGCTCCATCCCAAGAGCGATCAGCGTGTTCCGGTAGCAGGGGTAGCCCGGCTCGAGGACGCCGACGCGCGCGCCGGCATCGAACAGGGTGAGGAAGGCGAGCGTGAACCCGGCTGAGGCGCCGCTGACCACAGCGATCCGGTCGACGTCGACACCGTGCCGTTCGGCCAATCGGTGTCGGAGCGGGTCGATCCCACGGGCGTTTGTATAGCCGAGCGGTCGATCGAGCGAAGCGGTGACCGCATCTCGAGCGGCGGCAGGAAGGCCGGTCGCTGGCTGACCGACCTCGAGGTGCAGGACACGATGCCCGTCCGCTTCGCGATCGCTCGCGGCTCGAGCCATCGCCATCGCGTGGAACGGCGGCACTGCCGCCGCCCGGAGCCCCTCCTCGATCACGGCTGCAGTCTGCCCCTCGTCACCCTCGGTGTCAGACACCCACGGTGACGGGTTCAGGCGGTGGCTTCGGTGAGCGCTCGCTTGGTGAGCACCCGTGCGAGGTGGTTGCGGTACTCGACCGATGCGTTGAGGTCGGGCGTCGGGTCGCAGCCTTCGTGGGCGACGGCGGCCGCATCGGCGACTGAGGCGCCCGACGCCAGCGCGGCGCTGGCGCCAGCGGCGAGGATCGGCACCGAGCCCATGTTGACCAGGCCGATGCCCGAGTTGCTGCCATTCACCCACGCGGCCACACCGACGATGGCCCAGTCCTGGGCACGGCGGTTGAACTTCTGGAACGACCAGCCGGCACCGTTCATCTTGGGGACACGGATCTCGGTGAGCATCTCATCGGCGGCCAGCGCGGTGGTGAGGAATCCCTGGAAGAAGTCGGCTGCCGCGATCTCGCGGGTGCCGTTCGGGCCCTGAGCGACGTAGGTCGCCCCCAACGCCAGCGTGGTGGCTGGGAGGTCGGATGCCGCATCGGAGTGGGCGATCGAGCCGCCGATGGTGCCACGGTGGCGAACCTGCGGGTCGCCGACGTGCGAGGCGGCGTGGGCGAGCAGCGGGACGTGCTCGGCGAGCAGCGGGGAGTTCTCGATGTCCATGTGGCGTGTGAGGGCGCCGATGGCGATGTGGTCGCCGGCGTCGTTGATGTACGAGAGGTCGCTCACCCGGCCGATGTCGACCAGCACCGTTGGCTGCGCGAGTCGGAGCTTCATCAGCGGGATGAGCGAATGGCCGCCAGCGAGGAACTTGGCCTCGTCGCCGTGCTGACCGATGAGCGAGATCGCCTCGTCGGCCGATCCGGCCCGGACGTACTCGAAGGAGGCAGGAATCATCGTCGTCTCCTTCAGCTGTTGCCGGCGGCGGCGAGGACGGATTTGACGATGTTGTGGTAGCCGGTGCAGCGGCAGAGGTTGCCTTCGAGTCCGATGCGGACGTCGTGTTCGGTGGGGTTGGGGTTCTCGTC